>Ga0326728_10000218_pt1 | contig 232566 bp, 188 predicted proteins | sample MB3enrmetagenome_FD_207602 | JGI IMG/M metagenome (GOLD analysis project Ga0326728, IMG submission 207602) | Lab enriched peat soil microbial communities from McLean, Ithaca, NY, United States - MB31MN | ecosystem: Environmental > Terrestrial > Soil > Wetlands > Peat | place: USA: New York...
TCAATCGTCGCTCAAACCTGCCCCGACTGCTGCTGGCCCTGTCCTCGATAAACGGCAAAAGCAACAACGACAAAAACAACCCCACCGATGTGCAGGAGTTGACAGGGTCACTCCATATCAGAGCATTCCGCTCCACAAGAGAGTGGGATGTTCTTACTGTTCTACAACAAGGCACTCAGCCACCTGCGCACCGCGCGAGAGCTGATGGGGCACAGAACCAGCCAGATGGCCGAGCCACCAGCCCGCTCAAGCCCTTCCCGCAAACTCCCGCGTCTCAGTGTAGACCTTCACCTTTTCGCCCACCTGAATGTAAAGGGGCGCCTTGATCTCCAGGCCAGTCTGGAGCCGGGCCAGCTTGGTCACGTTGCCGCTGGTGTCGCCGCGCGCGCCGGGTTCAGTGTATTCCACCTCCAGCTCGACCTTCTCCGGCAACTGCAAGCCGATGGGGTTGCCGTTGTACTTGTGCAGTTGGATCAGCACGCCCTCGACCAGCAGCTCCAGCGCGTTGCCCATCATATCTTCAGAGAGTGTCAGGGTCTCGAATGTCTCCTGATCCAGGAAGTGCGAACCCTCGCTGTCCGAGTAGAGGTAAGAGGCCTCGACCAACTCGAGGTCAGGCTCCTTGAAGCGTTCGCCGGCCTTGAAGGTCTTGTCGAAGACCGCGCGCGTGAGCAGGTTGCGCATCTTCAGCCGCACCAGCGTTTGCCCGCCGCGCGCCGTGGGGGTGGAAACCTCGGCTTCCATGCAGTAGTAGGGGGTGTTTTCAAACTCGAAGTACATCTTGCGCTTCACGGTAATCGCTTCAAGCAGTGCGGCCATAAATTCCTCAAAAAAGAACAAGCGTTCGCAGCCGAAAGAGCCCTCGGGGCTCTCATACGGCTCCGCATCAATTATAGGGTTAAGCGCAACCTCCAGGCTTGCTGCGTCATCTCTCTAGTGGGTGATACTGCCTGTGGCCCGTTCCGCGGGCTGCACCCCTTCCCCAGCGAGGTCTTTCGTGGCACGAGAACTGCTTACCGCGCGGCTTGAGCGCAAAGAGTGCATCTCAGAACTTGCCCAGTGCTACCACTTCGAGTTCGTCCTCGACGAGCTGGAGAGCTTTCCCTTTGCCGCCGGCCAGTTTGTCTCCGGCGTAGCCCTGGACGATAAGGGCAAGCAGCAGACCCGCGCCTACTCGCTGGCCTCGGCGCCTAAAGGGAATCGCTTCGAACTGTGCGTGAACCGGGTTCCGGAAGGTTTCTTTTCAAACCATCTGGCCGACCTGCCCGACCTTCCCATCGGCGGCACCATCGAGGTCCACGGGCCGCACGGACATTTCATTCTCCACGAACCCATCACCGACTCGATTCTGATCGCCACCGGCACTGGCATTGCGCCCATGCGCGGCTACCTGCAGTGGCTCTTTCCGCAAGACGGCCCGGACCGCAGCAACGGCAAGCAGATCTGGCTGGTCTACGGCACCCGCTACGAAAGCGATGTCTACTACCAGACCGAATTCGAGGCGCTTGCGGCGCGAAGCCCCAATTTCCACTACCTGCCGACCCTGAGCCGCGCCGCGGAGAGCTGGACCGGCCTGCGCGGGTATGTTCAGGAGCACGTGGCCCGCATCATCGAGGAGCGCGCCGCCCGCCTGGGCCAGCCTCTGCCCGCGCCCCCGGTCGATCCCAGCCGCTTGCAATCGGAGCTGAACTTCGACGTCTACGCTTACATCTGCGGGCTGAACAACATGGTTTCCGGCGTTCGCGAGCTGCTGACCGGCTTTGGCTGGCACAAGAAGCAGATTGTGTTTGAGAGATACGACTGACAGCGGCCAGCAGGGAAAGGCCCTACAGATTGAACAGCTCCCGCAGCCGTTTGGTCTGATTGCGGCTCACGGGAATCTCGGTCTGGCGCTTGTCGTTCATGCGCAACTGGTAGCTGGACTTGAACCAGGGCACCACCTCGCGGATATGGTTGATGTTCACCACAAAGCCGCGATGGGCGCGCCAGAAGACGGCGGGGTCGAGAAGGTCAAGAAGCTCTTCAAGCGTGCGGCACTTCGACTGGCCCTCAAAACCCTGTGTCACGACGCGAATCACGCCCTCGTCGATGGCCGCAAAGCAGATCTCCGCCTGGTCGATCAAAAGCAGCCGGTTCTGCGCCTGAACAATCAATTTAGCGGGCTGCGGCGCGCGCGCGGCGCCCTGCGGGCGGTTCAGCAGACGCAGCAGTGCATCGAGCTGCGACTCCGGCAGAACGCCCGGCGCGTTGCCGGACAAGGTGGAAGCCAGCCGCCCCCGCACCCGCTCCACCGCCTGCTCTACGCGCGTGCGGTCAAAGGGCTTCAGCAGGTAATCCACCGCGTTCACGTCGAAGGCGCGCACCGCGTACTGGTCATAGGCCGTGGCAAAGACAATCTGCGGAAGAGGCTCGGCTTCTCCATTTGCGCCCGCTTTTGCCCTGCGATCCATCAACCGCTGAATCACCGCAAAGCCGTCCAAGCCAGGCATCTGCACATCGAGAAAGACCATGTCGGGATGGTGCTCCTCGATTAGGTCCACGGCCTCGATGCCGTTGGCTCCCTGCGCCACCACGTCCACTCCGCCCACTTGGCCGAGAAGGTACTTCAGCTCCTCGCGGGCCAGTTGTTCGTCGTCGATGATGAGCGCGGAGAGGATCATGCACACCGGGAAGCACAAAGCAGCTTGATTGTAGGAAGCCAGCCCGGCCGGGTCAATTACAACCCGGCTCCGGCCTGCTCAACAGAGGGCAGCCTATTCCCCCAGTACCCTGAGCCGCGCCGGCATGTGGTCCCGTGCCAGTTCATGGCCGCATCGGGTGCAGAATTGGTCGGAGGCGCGCACCGTCCGGAAGCAGTGTCCGCAGTTGGCGGCAAGCTGGTAGTCGCACTGCGGACAGAAGTGAAAGTCGCTCTGCACCTGCGTGGAGCAGGCCGGGCAGCGCGAAACCTCCGGCTGGCGCAGCAGGAAGTAAAGCACAGCCCCGATTCCGCCCGGCATGGCGAAACACAGAACGATCCAGAAGCGGGAACTCATCGACCGCCGCGGAGCGTCCTTGCTGATGTAGCCCACCATCATGAAGTAGAGCGAGGCCAGCAATCCCCAGGAGATATTGAAGTAGATGCGGAAGCCGAGAGGCGGCGGCGGATGGGTTCTCTGTCCCGGCAAAACCTGCCAGAAGTAGTACTCCACCAGCACAAAGGCCGCGGCGGCGGCCAGGATCGACCACACCGGAATCAGGCGCGCGTCCTCGTTGACGGTAATAGACTGTGGCTTACGCATAGGCAAACCCTATCTCAGAGGGCCTTTCAGGAGATTAAGCATAGCTTAACCTCTTTTTGAATGGACGGGGGAGGGAATCGGTAAGTTGCGTGCAATTCAAGGAAGACTACGCTTGGCGCGGGGAATCTTGCGGTCAGGACTTGCGCCGCGCCCAGCCAGCCAGCACCACGGCTGCCAACAGCGCCGCACTGAGGAAGAAGATGCCCACGCTCAACTGGCCCATCAGGCCGGTCAGGTGCTCCTCTTCAATGAAGGTGTCGGCGATCCACCAGACCAGCGGACCCAGCACAAGAACCACCACCAGCGTGGCCGCCAGCGCCACGGCGCCGCAGCGCTGCCGCCCAGCCTTCTGTTCCTGCATCACGCCCTGCGAGGCGATTACCACGCGGCGGGTGCGATAGGCCACGGCGCACTCCCGGTCCGCCTGCTTTCCGCACAAAGCTGAAAGCAGGTCGCGGTCACCGCTGCCGGTCTCACCTTTTCCCGAATGGTTGGCCGCACCGCAGGTGTCTTCGCCTGGCTTCATACGGCCTCATTCGCCATCGCTGGCCGCATGGCCTGCGCCTTAAGCCGCAAGCGGTCGCGCTCAAGCTTGGGCTTGATCGCCGCCAAACCTCTGTAAAGCCTTGATTTAACGGTAGAAAGCGGCGCCCGCGTCACTTTGGAGATCTCGTCCAGCGATAGCTCCTCGTGGAACCTGAGCACCAGCACCTCGCGGTAGAGGGTGTCCATCTCCAACAGCGCCCCGGCAATCCGCTCCCGGTCTTCCTGGCTGGCAAAGCTGTCAAACGGGCTTGGTTCAGCTCCGGCAACCTCGAAGCTCATCGGCCGGTCGTCTTCGCTGCCGCCCTCGAAGAGCTCATCCAGGCTGGCCATGGTCCGCTTGCGCCGCTGGTCGATGACCAGGTTGCGGGCGATGGTGAACAACCAGGTGCCGAAGCGCGCTTTGCCGTTGAACTGCGCGCCCCGCACCAGAACCCGCATCCAGACTTCCTGGAAGAAGTCCTCGGCCATCTCGCGGCTGCCGGTGAGATAGAGCAGATAACGCATCAGACGGTGCTGGTAGAGGACGATCAGCTCATCCAGCAGGCCGGCATCCTGGCGCTTCAGCCCCGCGGATATGGCAAGGTTCTCCTCCCGCACTTGTTCGTCTTGAGCGGTGGTGGAACCGGAACCGAAAAAAGGGCGAACAGTCGCGGCTATACTCATCTCATTCAATTAGACCCGAAATCCGCAGCTAAGTTCCGTTGAAAATGGGACGCTTCCCCCGGATCGTCCTCACTTTCTGGCGAAATCCTACCCAAAAAAGCGAGGTGCCCCACTTCTCTATTTTGAGTGTGGGAAACCACGAACCTCGATCCGTACCGTCTGAGACCCAATCAAGAGCCTAGCTGCGCGGTCCCGTCCCTCGTTTAGCCACACGCAAGGACTCCTCGACTGCCTTGGCCGCGCGGCGCTCCCTCGCTTCGGCGGTTTGATAGTAAAAGATGCCCAGCAGATGATTACGCCGCTGCGTCGGCGTCATTGCCTCCCATCCTTTGCGCGCCAACGGCTGGCGCAGGAAGGCCGCGTGCAAAATGGGAGGCAGTTCAATCTCGCCCTCCAGCGTGAGCAGCATCCGTTCGGCCATCCGCTCGGCGCGCTGCGCTCGGGCTTCGGCGCTCTTCGGCTCGGTGACCCAGGCGCCAACCTCCTTGCGCGCCGAGTAGCTCAACTTGGCGAACCACTTTGGCAACCGGCGGTCGCCCTTCAGCGCCAGCGCCAGTTCCGGGGGCACCGTGGCCACCCGCTCCTCCAGGTCCGGTTCGAGGCAGATTCTCACCCGCGAGCCGACAGTCGCCTTCGCTCCGGCCAGCATCTTCTTGTTCACCATGAGGATGCGGCCCTTTCCGGGACCGGAAAAGAGCGAGGTGCGAAAGGCGAATCCCTCAATCTCGCCGCGCACCCGCAAGCCCCGCCGCTCCGGCCATGCCTTGGCAACGTCGAACGGAATGCGCGCGATCACCCAGCGCAGACGCGTCCGATCAGGTTCCAGCACGGCGGTGAAGGATTTGAGGGTGGACGAAGTCATAGTCTCTTCGTTTCTCCCGGACAGGACCAGGTTGAGTCAATGAACAGCGGGTGCCCGGCATCTCGATTTCGAAATATGGAAAACCACGAACCTCTACCGGCCCCACCTGAAGAAGATCACGCCTCCGCGGGAACCGGCAACAGGGCAGCTTCAACCGGTTTCTTCCTCGGGCGCAGCAAGCGGCGCAGCGGACGCTCGATGAATCGATCGACCAGCACAGCGACAGCAACCGCAATGAGGAACCAGATGGCCAGGCCAAGCAGGGTCTGATTGCGGGTTCCACCCGTTCGCCAGTTCTGGAAGACGCTGCTGATCACCATCGAATGCAACAGGTAGAAGGGGTAGCTAGCCTCGCCCAGCGCCTCCATTACGCGATTCTCCAGCACTTCCACGCCCGCGGGCCGCAGGGCCACACCGTAGATGAGCACGGCGAAGGCCGGCGCAAGCAAGGCGGTGTGAATCACCATGTAGGGAATCCAGGGCGACAATGCGGCCACTGCGGCGATGGCGAACAGTCCGGTGAGGACCAGCGGCCAGGCCATCTTCCGGCTGCTTCCATTGCGCAGGAACAGCAGGCCGCTCGCCATGCCCATGAGAAACTCCGGCAGGCGCATCAACGGGTGGAACTTGAGCGCATTGATCCAGGGGCCGACGGTTTTGGTATCGACCGCGCCGGGGCCATCCGGATGAAAGTACGTGTAGGCCAGCGCGCAAACAAGGGCGAGCAGCCACCCAGCCGGAACAAGCGCAACCAGCTGCCTGCGCGAGAGGCGCGTGAGCCGCGGCAGCAGAAATGGAAACAGAAGATAGAAGAACGCCTCCACCGAGAGGCTCCAGTTGGGCATGTTCCAGGCCAGGGCGGTTTGCGGAAGCCAGCTCTGCAGCAGCGTCACACTCAGCGCCGCCGAGAGCCACATGTGGGGAGCGACCCAGGTCCACTCCGGGACAAAGACCCGCGCATCGTGCGCCCGCATCATCACACAGCAGAAGAAGAATCCCGGAGCGGTGAGCAACAGGCAGAAGGCAAGAGCGGGATAAATGCGCGCAAAACGGGCCTGCCAGAACGCGCGCAGCGTGGTGGCCCGGCCGGAGTAGGTGTAGACAAGTATGAATCCGGAGAGCACAAAGAAAAAACTCACGCCGCAGTAGCCGATGGACGCCAACTGCCGCACAGCAGATGCGCCGAAATAGAAGGCCTTCATCGACTGCATGTGGAAGAGGGCAACCCACAGGGCCGCGAAAAAGCGGACCGAAGTGAGTGCGGGCAGACGCGGCCGATCTAACGTGATTGCGCTCATGGTGGAGAACTACGCACGGAGCCGAATTGAGGTTCCCTGGAATCCTGTCCTTCACCAATCTTCTACACTATCCCTCATGGAAGTTCTGTATGGTTTGCATCCGGTTGAAGAGGCAGTGAAGGCCGGCCGGCGCCGCTTCGACCACGTTCTGGTGGCCCGCGAGCGGCACGACGAGCGCCTGGAACGCCTGGTCACGCTCTGCCGCGAAGCCGGCGTGCGCGTCCGCCAGGAATCCCGCGAGCAGTTGACGCTGCTGGCCCAGACCCCCACCCACCAGGGTGTCGTGGCCCTGGTTCGCCCCCAGGAGTCTCTCGCCCTCGAGGACCTCTTCGCGCCGAGCATTCCTGGCGCGGCCCGCCTTCTGCTGGCTCTGGATGGCGTGGAAGACCCGCAAAACCTGGGCGCCCTGTTGCGCGTGGCCGATGGCGCCGGGGTGGACGGCGTACTGCTGACCGAGCGCCGCTCGGCTCCCCTGAGCCCGGTAGCCGTGAAGGCCAGCGCAGGCGCTGCCGAACACCTGCGAATTGCGCGGGTGGTGAACCTGGTCCGCGCCCTGGAAGACCTGAAGCAGCACAATCTGTGGATCATCGGCCTCGACGAGCGCGGAACATCGGACTACGACCAGTTCGACCTGACCGGCGACTGCGTCCTGGTGCTGGGCCGCGAGGGCGCGGGCCTGCACGACCTGGTCCGCCGCACCTGCGACCACCTGCTGCGCATTCCCATGGCCGGCGGCGTCAGCTCGCTCAACGTCTCAGCCGCCGGAGCGGTGGTCCTCTATGAAGCCTTCCGCCAGCGCCGTCTGGCCGCACGGCACGCATCCGGCGCTCTCCCCGCCCCCGCTGCCGCGTCCAAACCTAAGAAACAGAAAGGCCTTGGCTCATGAAGTTCTCTCTTTCCCGCTGCGCGGCAATCGCCACAGCCGCCATGTGCCTGGCGGCTCTGCCCTGCGCCGCGCAAACCACTCCGCCAGCCAAACAGCAAGTGGCTCCGCCCGCCCCGCAGAATCCTCCTTCCAAAGGCCAAGTCATCTTTTCCCGTTCCACCGACGAGAACGGCGAGATCACCACTCAGACCGCCCAGCCAGTGGCCCAGCCGGCCATCCAGATGGCCGCTGCGCCCTCGGCCGAAGACGCCGACCGCCAGGCTGTCACCTTCACCGCCCTGGACCTCGACGTCCATCTCCACTCGGCTGCCCAGCAGATCGCTGTACGCGCCCTCGTCACCGTCCGCAACGACGGCAAATCCCCGCTCACCCGCATTCCGTTGCAAATCTCCTCCTCGCTCAACTGGGAACGCATCCGCATCAATGCCATGAATGTTGCTTTCCAGGTGGCCACACTCAACTCCGACACCGACCACACGGGCCAGTTGCACGAAGCCGCCGTCCCGCTCACCCAGCCACTCGCCCCCGGCCAGAGCCTCCAACTCGATGTGACCTACTCCGGCCAGATCTCCCTCTCCGCCCAGCGTCTGCTGGCTATCGGAGCACCCAGCGACGTGGCCCTTCACTCGGACTGGGACCAGATCAGCGTCCCTTTCACCGGACTGCGCGGTTTTGGTAACGTCGTCTGGTACCCGGCCTCCAGCGTCCCCGTCATTCTGGGCGATGGCGCGCGCCTCTTCGACGAGATGGGCGAACACAAACTGCGGCTTACTGGCGTCCGCTTCCGCTTGCGCCTCACGGTCGAATTCCCCCACGGCCAGGCTCCCACGGTAGCCCTCATCAACGGCCATTCCGTCCCCCTGGCAGTCACCGAGTCTTCCGGCGCTCTGGATCAGAGCCAGGAGGTGGCCGGCGTGGCCACCGCCAGCCTGGAAGGCGCGACCCTGGGCTTTGAGGCTCCCAGCCTTTTTGTGGCCATCCGCGCCCCTCACCCCGGCCCGAACCTCACCGCCTGGACCCTCCCCGACGACAATCTCTCCGTTGAATACTGGACTACGCCGGCCAGCGCGGTCACGCCTTTCTTGGAAGGCTGGCTCGGCCACCAGCCCCGTTCTCAACTGACACTTCTGGATCTGCCGGACCCTGAGGACGCTCCCTTCGAGACCGGCTCCTTGCTGGCCACGCCGATCCGGGAGCCTGGGCCAAAGGCGAAACCGGAGGCTTTGACCGGCGTTCTCGTACACGCCCTCACACACGCGTGGGTTACGCCGCCAAACTCGCCTCCTCCGCCCGCCTGGCTCAACGAAGGAGTAGCCAACTTCATGGGCGCCTTGTGGGTGGAAAAGAAGCAGGGACGCGATCAGGCTTTGGGTACCCTGGAAGCAGGCCGCGCAGCCCTGGCCATGGCCGAGCCGGCCAGCCCCGGCGAGAGCGCCGGCCAGCCGCTGGCCCAAGCCATCTCGCCCGTCTACTACCGCACCAAAGCCGCCTATGTGCTGTGGATGCTTCGCGAGCTGACCAGCGACACCGCACTCTCAGCCGCTCTTCGCGCCTACGAACCGGCTGCCGAGGGGGATGCGGGCCGACCCGCCGCCCGCAGCGCATTCGAGAAACTGCTCGAACAATCCGGACCCAGCCTCGATCTCTCCTGGTTCTTCGCAGACTGGGTGGATGGCGACAAGGGACTGCCCGACCTGAGTATCGAGGGCGTCTTCCCCGCCACAGCCTCCGCGGGCTATTGGCTGGTGGCCGTCAACCTGGCCAATAGCGGCTACGCTGCTGCTGAAGTCCCGGTCACCATCCGCTCCGGCTCCGGCGCCGATGCGCACTCCATCACCCGGCGTATCCGCATCCCCGCCCGCGGCAAGGCGAACGAACGCATTCTCATCCAGGGCAAGCCCACTGAAGTTCAGATCAACGACGGCACAGTCCCCGAAACCCAGGCCAGCGTCCACATCACCAAACTCAACGAACAGGCGAAGTGAAAGGCTTATGCGCAAGACTCTTGCTTCTTTCGCTCTTTTCCGGCGAAAGTGTGAGAATCGGCGGACTGCAACCGGCAAAGGATGCTGACCAGAATAGAGAATCCAGCGCCCCTTTCGTAAACTAGAGGTATGAAGAAGGTACGCTCCCCGTTTTTTGTCACAACCCTGATCGCGTGCGCCTTCTTCATGGAGATGCTGGACGGCACCATCATCGCCACTGCTCTTCCGCAGATGGCGCGCAGCTTTCATGTCGGCCCCGTCAGCCTCAACATGGGCATGACCGCGTACATGCTCACCCTGGCCGTATTCATCCCCATCAGCGGCTGGGTCACGGATCGCTTCGGCTCCCGCTCCATCTTCGCCACGGCGATCGGCATTTTCACGCTGGCTTCCGTACTCTGCGGCCTTTCGAGGACGCTCCCGCAGTTCGTCCTGATGCGCATTCTGCAGGGCATCGGAGGAGCCATGATGGTTCCCGTGGGCCGGCTCATTGTGCTGCGGACCGCGCCGAAAGACAAGCTGACTCAGGCTCTTGCCTACATCACCTGGCCCGGCCTCTCCGCGTTGGTCATCGGCCCTCCCCTGGGCGGCTTCATCACCACCTACGCAAGCTGGCACTGGATCTTCTTCCTCAATCTGCCCATCGGCGCTCTCGCCCTGGTTCTGGCTCTGCTCTGGATTGAAAACGTGCGCGGCAAAGAGGCGCATCCCTTCGACTGGCTGACCTTTGTGCTTGGCGGCTTCGCCTCCGCCGGAGCCGTCTATGCCATGGAGAAACTTGGCAGCGAAGGCGGACACTGGCAGCTTCCCGGCGCCATTCTCGCGCTCAGCCTGCTCAGCGGAACGGCTGCCGTCCTCGTTGCGCGCCGCCATCCCGCCAAGTCGCTCATCGACTTCGAATCGATGAAGCTGAAGACCTACTCGCTCTCCATCTACGGCGCCAGCGCCTTCCGCATCGCGGTTGCCGTGCTGCCCTTCCTTCTTCCCCTCATGTTTCAGATCGCCTTTGGGCTGAGCGCCTTTCAATCAGGCCTTTATCTGCTCCCGTTCTTCGTTGGCGATCTCACCATGAAGGCCTTCATCATTCAGACCCTGCGCCGCTTCGGCTTCCGCCGCGTCCTCATCGTCAACGGCGTCATTACCTCCGCGACGATGGCCGTCTGCGCTACCCTGTCTCCCTCCACGCCCGTCATCCTCATTGTCGTCATCCTGTTCTTTCATGGCGCCTTCCGGTCGATGGAGTTCACCTGCCTGACCACGCTCGCCTACTCGGAGATCGAATCGAGCAGGATGAGCCACGCCAACAGCTTCCTCAGCGCCGTGATGCAGCTCAGCTCGGGATTGGGAGTCGCGGTCGGCGCCATTACACTGCGCCTCGTGGCCCACGCGCACGGCCACTCCGCCGCCGTGCCCCAGCTCCATGACTTTCACATGGCTATTCTGCTCATGGCTGTTTTGTCACTGGGCCCCGTCTTCGATAGCCTTGGCCTTGCGCAGGATGCCGGAGCGGACACCAGCGGCCATGCACAGCCGGAGCTGGAACCTTCGCACTAGAGCGGCTCCCATTCACATACCCTTACTTGCATCCTCCGAGTGGCATGGGCTTCGTTGTACGGCAATGGAAGAACCGCTATAACTCGATCACAAGCTATTCGGCAAGAGAGCGGGAGAGTTACTCGAATAAGTGTCCCTTGCAATTCAAATCCAGGATCGAGTGATTTATTCGTAGCGAACTTCGCGCGCGCAGAAGTTCTTGAGGCTGTGTTTCCTGCCCTCCGGTTGCCACAGTCAGCGGTCCCAACTCCGGCAGCAAGTTGAACAATCACGTCAAAGTGCCGATGAATGGAGTACACAAGCATTGGAAAGGCGCGAACTTACACGCTAGCCAAGGCGGTGCGGCGCACCTGCGTGCGGAGGCAAGGAATGGAAGGCTCAGTCTATGTGGAACGCGGCTCTTGCGCAACGGCACAAGAAAGCTACGAAGCCATTCCGGCAAGCGAGCCGAATCTGCCGCGGCGGGGCTGGCAGTTTGTAAGCGAGTTTCAGCGGCTCATGGGAGACGACTCCGAACCCGACACTCTTTTCTTTGTAGAAAGCTGGACCCTGGGCATGCCTGCGGCGGTGGAGAACTTACAGCAGAGACGCCAGAGACAGGCGGACCGCAAGCGTTCGCGGCATACATTCCGTGAGTTCGACACCCCCGGTACCGAATCTTTTCTGCTGGAAAGGGAATTGTTCGCGGAGTATGTTTCTTCGCCCCATGGCCCCTCGATCGCCGAATGCTTCGACGCCGACTGGCCGCGGCAATCTTCAGAAGAGCCTGCCACGGCAATGCAAGACGAGGCTCCGCAAGAATGGGATATATTCGCCGAGGAGTGCAGCGGCAATCTGGAAACAATCCATCCCATAACGCTGGAGAGCGCCCGTCAATTCCTGGGCGTGAGCGAAACCAGCACGCTGAAGCAGATTAAAGCTGCATACAGGAAAATGGTAAGCAAGTGGCATCCTGACCGGTTCGATCTCAGAACCGAAGAGGTGCGCCAGCGCGCCAACGAACGGATGGCCGCTATCAACGAGGCTTATCACCTGCTCTGCAACAGCGTGGCGAAGGAATCCGCCTGAACTCGAACGGTGAATCGAGAACGGCGCTAAGTGCCCTACCCGTCCTTCTTCTCGTTGCGCGCCTTCACCTTGAACCAGATTGGCGTTCCCGCGAAGCCGAAAGCCTCGCGAATCTGATTCTCAAGGAACCGCTCGAAGCTGAAGTGCAGCTTGATCTCCCGGTCGGTGAAGAGCACAAAGGTGGGAGGCGCCACCGCGGCCTGCGTCATATAGAAAATACGAATGCGTTTCGCCATGGGCACCGGCGCGCGCTGGAAGTCGATCTTGTCCAGGAACCGGTTCATCTGCCCGGTTGAAACGCGCTTGCGCCGCTCAGCCGCTACGGCCACTACCTCGTGCAGCACACGCAGCATCTTTGTGCCCCCGGCTACCGTTCCTTCCAGCGCGGAAAGGAAGATTACCGGCGCGTAGCTGAGGTACTTGAGCACCGTGCGCAACTGCTGCTCGAAGATTTCGCGGTCGGCTGGCGGCTTGCCGTCAGTGCGGCCGGTCGTCACGGCGTCCCACTTGTTGACTACGATGATTACGCTGCGTCCGCTCTCGTGCGCATAGCCGCCGATGGTGGCGTCGGCCGCCGTCACGCCGTCGGTCGCGTCAAGCACCAGCAGCGCCACATCCGCGGCCTCCAGATGCCGCCGCGCCATTACCACGCTCATCTTTTCGGCCATCAGGTGCGTTTTGCCCTTGCGCCGGATGCCGGCCGTATCCACAAACCGCAGTTGGCTGCCCTCGAACTCCACTACTTCGTCTACCGCGTCGCGGGTGGTGCCGGCGATGGGCGAAACAATGGCGCGCGAGGTCCCCGTCAACGCGTTCAGCAGCGTGGATTTGCCCACATTCGGCCGCCCGATGATAGCCACCGAGGTCTCAAGCTGCTCGAACTCGCCATGCGTGCGATTGAGTTGGCGAGCATCGGCGTCCGCCGTCTCCGCCGGGATCTCCCCGTCTTCGGCTTGCCGGGCAACCTCCGACTCTTCAGCGGAAGAAGCTTCTGTCTCCGGCGGCACGGGAATCGCCTCGGCAATGGCCTCCAGAAGGTCGCCAATCCCCAGCCCATGCTCGGAACTGATCGCGTAAAGGTTGCGGATACCCAACTGGCGGAAGTTTTCCGCGGCCAGGGTCATGGCCTCGCCCTCAACCTTGTTCACGGCCAGAAACAGCGGCTTGCCGCCGCGAATCAACAGGCGCACCAAGTCGTAATCCGGGCTGGCCAGCTCCGTGCGCGCGTCCACCACCAGCACCAGCGCATCGGCCTCCTCCAGCGCCACCCTGGCCTGGTTGTAAATCTCGGTGGGGATCAGCTCCGGATCATCGGGCACAATGCCGCCCGTGTCCACCAGGCGAAACTGCCGCCCGGCCCACTCGTACTCGCCGTAAATGCGATCGCGCGTAATGCCCGGCTCGTCGCCCACAATCGAACGGCGGCTCCTGGTGAGCCGGTTGAAGAGCGTGGACTTGCCCACGTTGGGCCGGCCTACGATGGCCACCAGCGGCAGCGCCGCCGCGCCCGGTGTGCCGGATACTACCGATCTACGATAATTCGCCAAAACCTGTCTCCAGTCACTCTTCGCAAGGGGGGCGAATCGTCCCATTTCAATCTCAAATCCGTTCGACGTCCTGCAAATCGAAGACCCTGTCGCGACGGAGATGTACGCCTGAAACGGCGAGCCGGTCAGAAGATCAAGCGCAGCCGCCTGCAACGCCTTCGGCGAACTGCGAAGCCAAAGATAAGTATGGGGGCAAGCAGGTACTTCATCCAGCCCGCTTACGTAGAGGCGGCTCCATTTCTTCAGCTGATGAACGAGATAAGCCTTAGCTTAAGTATGCTTAGTCCACTCAGCGAAGTCAACTAATACGAAAAACCTGATTTTGAGCTTGAATAAGCTTTCTCTCATCTTCCGGCGAGAATCACGGCTCTTAGATTGCCTTTCCGAGTGCGGGAAGGAACAATGCACATTCACGGGAACTCCATGAGTATCAACGCGGCCAGCTTCCTTGCTGTCAGTCAGGCAGAGAAATCGGCCGCCGCGCAGCGAGCCGCCGAAGTCCGCAGAAAACTGCTGAAAGGCGCATCGGAGATCAAAGGCACGGCAACTCTCGATGAGTCTCTGCTGATTGGCCAATGGAGGGATTCACGCCACAGCCAGGTCCAAAGTGAGGAGCAGTATCACACCGCCGTCTCCGGCAAAGACCGGGATTTCGGATAGGGCCCTATCTCCAATTTCATCCCAACTCGACCGTGCCCAGGCAATCGGGCCGAGCCGCATCACTATGATGGGGATAGCACCCGGTCCGATGCCAGCCAGCGAAAGCCCAACCCGCGCTCTTCCCTCCCTGCACGAGTTCTTCGCGCCGGGCGGGATACTGGCGCGCTCACCGCTGCCCTACGAGTACCGCCCCGGCCAGCTTCAGATGGCCAAGGCCGTGGAGCGAGCGCTTGAAGAACGCCGCCACCTGATCGTGGAGGCTGGCACCGGAACCGGCAAAACTCTGGCCTACCTGCTGCCCGCGTTGCGCACCGGCCAGCGCGTCATTATCTCCACCGGCACCAAGGCTCTCCAGGACCAGCTCTACTTCCGCGACGTGCCCTTCCTCGAAACGCTGATCGGCGGTTTGCGCGTCTGCTACATGAAGGGCCGTGCCAACTACCTCTGCCGCCACAAGCTGGTCGCCTTGCGCAGCCAGCCTATCCTCAGCGGCCTGGAAGAGATAGACCAGTACCGGCAGATCTCCGAGTGGGAACAGACCACCGAAACCGGCGACCGCGCCGAGATTGCCGGATTGCCGGAGTCGAGCGCCCTGTGGCAAAAGCTGGACGCGCGCACGGAAGCCTGCCTGGGAACAACTTGCCCGGATTATTGGCGCTGCTTCATCACAGAAATGCGGCGCAAGGCCCTGGAATCCGACATTATCATCGTCAATCACCACCTGTTTTTCGCCGATCTCTCCGTGAAACGCGAGGCCGCGAGCGCGCCGGACGCCGGCATTCTGCCCGAGGCCGCGGCGGTGGTCTTCGACGAGGCCCACGAGTTAGAGGATGTAGCTTCGAGTTACTTCGGCCTTTCAGTCAGCAACATCCGCTTTGAAGAGCTGGCGCGCGACACCGATGTTCTGTTGCGCGGCAAGGAGGGTGCGGAAAACCTGCCCGCCCAGACTCAGCAACTCCGCGAGCGCGCCCGCATGTTTTTTGCCGGCCTGCCCATGGCCGGCGACGGCCGCCAGCCGTTTACTGAACGCGAAGAGTTTCTTGAAACTTCGGGCGATCTTTACATGGCCGTTCGCGCCACGCTCCAGCGCCTGGAAGCGGAGATGGAGGGCATGAAGGGCGTCGATGAAGCGCCGGGGCTCAGGAAGCGCGTCGCCCGCCTGCGCTCGGAGCTGGAATTCTTGCTCGAATCGAGCGCAAGCAATATGGTCTATTGGATGGAGCGGCGCATCTCCGGAGCCATCGACCGGACTGGAGGCAGGCCGAGCACATTCCGCTCCCAATCGCGGACCACCTTTCTGCAAGCCACGCCCATCGACGTCTCCGAGTTATTGACTGAGTTAGTCTTTGACCAGATTCCTACGGTCGTGCTCACCTCGGCCACGCTCACCGTACAGGGCGGCTTTGAACACATCCGCAAGCGGTTGGGCCTGAGCGAGGCGCGCGAGTTAGTGGTGCCATCGCACTTCAAGTACGGCGAACAGGCGCTGCTCTACCTGCCGCCGGAGATGCCCGACCCGCGTGATGCAGAGTTTCCCGAAGCCGCCGCGCGTTGCATTCGGCGGGTTCTGGAAATCACCCGTGGCCGCGCCTTTTGTCTCTTTACCAGTTACGCACAAATGCGCGATCTCTACGAGCGCCTGCTGCCGGTGCTGGACTTTCCCATCCTGCTGCACGGCACAGCGCCCCGCAAAGCGCTTCTGGAGCAGTTCCGCAAAACGCCGAACGCGGTCCTCTTTGGCACTTCGAGTTTCTGGCAGGGCGTGGACGTGCAGGGCGAAGCCTTGAGCTGCGTCATCATTGACCGCCTGCCCTTCGCCGTACCTAGTGACCCGGTGGTCCAGGCCCGCATGAAAGCCATCGAAGAGGCCGGCGGCAAGCCTTTCTTTGACTACCAGGTTCCGTCGGCGGTGCTAACTCTGAAGCAAGGCTTTGGGCGGCTGATCCGGTCGCTTGAGGACCGCGGCGTGCTGGTGCTGCTCGACCCTCGCATCCGGACAAAACGGTATGGACAGACCTTCCTGGCCAGCCTGCCGCCCTACCGCATGACGGCGACGATTACGGATGTGGAAACATTTTTTGAAGACAAAATGGATCGTACGCCGCATGAGTAGAATTCTAAGATAGAATCCGACTTAGGATTGAGGTGAACTGTAATGCCTATACCTGATTTCCAAACATTGATGCTGCCGGTTCTCAAGCTTGCCGCAGAAAAAGAGTGGCGTATATCGGATACTGTTGAGCGATTGGCTGGAGATTTCAACCTTTCGCAGGAAGAGCGAACAGCTCTTCTCCCATCCGGCCGCCAAACGACATTTTCTAATCGGGTGGCGTGGGCAAAATCGTACCTCGTCAAGGCCGGTCTGCTTGAACCAACCACTAAGAGAGCGCACTACTGCATTACAGAACGGGGTAAAGGCGTCCTCTCGAACCCACCAGAGAAAATTACGATTCAGTATCTAAACCAATTTCCTGAATTCCAGGAGTTCCGGAAGAGAAGTGAGCCCGAAACCGAATCGGGAGGTGTGCAACCTTCCGATTCGGTCCACGAGACATCCTTAACGCCCGATGAAACCATTCGCAATTCGCATATGCAGCTTGAACAGGAACTTGCCGACGAGTTGCTTGTAAAAATCCGGTCCGGCTCTCCTGCTTTTTTCGAAAACTTGGTTGTTCGTCTACTATTTGCAATGGGGTACGGTGGATCTGTAACGGAAATTAATAAGGCCTTGGTAGGCGGAACAGGAGATGGCGGCGTTGACGGCGTGATCGACCAGGATGTTTTGGGGTTGGACCGTATCTATGTTCAGGCTAAGAGGTACGCCGACGGAAACACGGTCGGAGCAAGCGCAATTCGGGATTTCTTCGGGAGTCTGGATCGATTCAAAGCGACAAAGGGGCTGTTTGTTACAGCATCCACTTAAACGCCCTCGGCCCGCGAAACCGCTGGAATGTTGAGCAAACGTATTGTTCTTGTTGATGGAAGCCAGTTGACGCGCCTTATGATTCGGCACAACATCGGATGCAGAGTGGAAGAGACGCTCGAAATCAAGAAGATCGATGAGGAGTTTTTCGAATAAAGCCATTTCAAAGATGGGTGAGCTGATGCCGGCTGCTTCCCTCAGGGGCTGAAGCCCACGTTCATCTTGCGGCATGTGCGGCACGACTGAAGTCATGCCCTGACACAATGCTGGTCTTGGAAACACGCTCCATAGAACTCCGTCAGAACCGGGCGGTCAGACTGAAGGAAACTGACCGGCCCCGGCCCGTCAGCGGCTTGATCTGGCTCGTCCAGCCGCTGGCCATGAAGTCGTCGAAATTCACGCCTCCCAGCGGCAGTTCATAGCACTTATTGAAGAGATTGTCGGCGGCGGCGTTGGCTTGCAGATGGCCGCGCTGATAACTCGTGTGCACGTTGACGAGCGCGTACCCCGGCGTAACTTGCTCATGGCGGTGCGGGTCCACATCGGACTTGCGATCCACGGCCTCGACGCCCACCCCGGCCGCGAAGCCCTTCAACTCCTCGTCGAAGGCCAGTTGCAGATTCACCGGCATCATCTGATAGAGCGGCGTTGAAGTGTCGAGCCGCTCGCCGTGCAGCCAACCCGCAACTCCGCCAAGTTGCCCGCGCCCAAACTTATCGTTCTTCCATAGCGTGCCGCTGCCCGACAGGTCGGACCCGTAAATCCGCGCGTTGTGGTTGGCAAAGCGCAGTTGAGCGAAGGTGCTCATGCCATAGGCCTGCGTGCCCAGCGTATCCACATCGACATAACTCTGGATAGTTGTCTCATACGGCGTGAGTTTGATCTCCCACGCCTTGCGCACCCGGCCGTGCCATGCGGCCGTGCCGCTTACCGTGTTGGCAATCTCCGGCTTGAGGCTGACGTTGCCCACATAATAATTACCGTCGCCAAACCAGCCGATCATGCCGCTGGTCATCATATTGGTGGACCACGCGTAGCGCTCGTAGAGGTTGGGCGAGCGCGTCTTGCGCGCGAATCCAAACTCATACGTACTCATTGCGTTGGGTTCATAGCGCGCCAGCGCCGTCGCGTCGAGATTCACATCGGTCTTCGCTCGCTTCAGTGCGTTGAAGGCATCTGCATCCGCGCCATACATCATCTGCGAATAACCCTGAACCGGCCCGGCGTTTGTCCATACCGTGTCGTTGCGCAAGCCGGCCAGCGTGGTCCATTGTGCATTCCACTTGCTGGCTAACTCGGCAAAGGTTCCCAGCCGGATGCGGCGGCCGTCGTTGATGCTGACAAACGCGTCAGGCCCCATCATGGGGGCAGTTCCGGCAACCGGGGGCCAGCGATCGTCGAGAACGAAGCGGTGCAGTTCGTTGCCCGCCCGCAGTGTCTGCCGCTCCGTGAGCGGAGCTTCAAACTTCACGGAGTAGCCCCGGTCCCTTCCGTGCGTATTCATTGGCATGAACATCGGCATGGGAAACGTTGACTTATCCTTGCCGATGTTCATCGAGTGCCAGGTGTTTTGCCAGAAGACGTGCGCATCGAGCGCGCCGCGTGCGAAGTTTCCGCGGTAATGCAGGTTGAGCGATTCGGCAACATTGCGCACCAGATCCATCTGCGCGCTGGGAAAGCCCTCGTAGGGCGTGTGGTGCAGGCCGGCTTCAAGAACGACCAGGCTGCCCGCCTTCTGTGCGGCCAGAGTTACCGCATGGTCCGTGCTCTGCGCATAAGTCGAGGTAACTTTGTGCCCACTGCCGTCGGTGTAATCGCCGTTTGTGGCCCACGAACCAGCGTAGCCAATGCCCAGATTGCGTCCGGCCACCCACTCCCGCAATGAGCCTCCATAATTTTCGCCATTGCTTCGGAAAAACCCCGAAGAAGCGGTCTCCAAGTACAGCCGTTCCCCCGCATTGGCAAAGACAGGCTGCCGCGATTCGACCACGACCGTTCCGCCCAGGCTGTCGCCGCCCAGGCTCACTGGAGTGATGCCCGCCATCACCGTGACCGAGGCCGCGGCAGACGGAGCGATGTAGGAGAGCGGCGGATTCATGTGGTTTGGGCAGGCCGAGGAGACCGTCATGCCATCAACCACGAGTTTCGTGCGCTCGTCTCCCAGCCCATGCAGCAGCGGGACAGAAGCAAGCTGGCCGTTCGCGCGCAGGCTCACGCCAGGCGCGGCTGCAGCAATCTCCGCCGCATTGCGGCTGAGCGACTGCTCAGCGCCGCTCACCGTGTGCGGAATTACCGCGCCTGCGCCGAGCTCTGAAGGCTCTACCGCAATAACAGTCTCCACAGTTCTTGCCGGGTTGATTTTCAGAGCTATCACTACGGTCGTTTCAGCGCCCGTAGTGACGGAAAGATTACGGATGACTGCGGTTACAAAGCCGGGCCAGGCGGCCGTGATCTCGTAGCGGCCGGCGGGAAGACTATCGAAAGCGAAGCGGCCCTCTCGATCGGTTCTCAACGATCTCACCAATCCGACGGCGCGGTTTCTGAGTTCTATCTTTCCTCCTGGGATCATCGCGCCAACCGGGTCTTTTAACACTCCGGCGATACGCCCCGCCGCTGCGGGACTGATGGCAGCACTGGAGCTTTGCTGGGAATGGCTTTGCTGGGCATGGATCGAGTGGACCGGCCAGCATAGGCAGACGGCTGGCAACAGCGCCAGCAACAGCTTGGCTTGCATGAGTTCTCCTCTTGCTCGAAACAGGTGCAAAGTGCCGGGAGGGCATTGGCAACTCCAACCCCATCCGTTCAGCACAGCAAGTTGTCAGGCGAGAGGAGTGGGAGGACCGCGCTTTGGATGGCTGCGGAGGAACGATATCTGAGAATAAACTTCAGTCCGCGGCGCGCGCGCTGGATGGAAGGCGGCCTCGGCATGGAACGCACCGGCTGCCTCCGGCTTGTAGGTTGGGGAATGAGCCGCGCAGGCGCTTGCCGGACGGCATGGGCACTTCTCTGAAACAGCCGCAAAGCCCTTCCGATTCGCGGTCTGTTGTCTCATCCTGCTCATCATGCAGTGATGCTTGCCGTTCCTCCGGCAACAGGCGGGCAAATTTGCGCCGGCATCGGCGGCAAACAGCGGCGCAATCAGCGTCCAACTGAAGAGCATCATCAGCGAGATGGCGATGGCGCGGCGCATGGTCAGGCAACCAGTATAGCTTGCGCCCACGTGCGTTTTCGTTGACCCTAGTTTCTGAAGATTGCTCTAGAATCGCAGCAGGATCGGAGGACTGCCGCCGCTTCCACATTTATGTCGCGCAACTTCTACATTCTGGCCGCCACGCTGATCTTCTTTGCGCTGATCTCGGCGGGGATGTCGCTGGCGCCCTCGAGCTTTCAGCCTGGTCTACCGGCCAACGGATCGCTGTGGAGGACGGTGGCGCTGTTTCTGCTGCTGGCTGGGTTGGCGTTGGCGCTGGCCGGCGTGATGAGCCACCTCTTCGAGCAGGTGGACCGGCGCAGCGAAGAGGCGCGGCTGGCGGCCCGGCGCAAACATAGGGGTTCTCGCGGATAGGTTCTCGCCCGCGGGGTGGAAAGCGTCGCGGCGAAAAGCACTAGAATTGAGTCTGGGACTCTTCCCCGCACAGAATCGAGCAGACACAAATGTATGAAGTCACCGTGGAGGCAGGTTTCTCCTCCGGACACTACCTCCGCAACTACAAGGGCAAGTGCGAGAACCCGCACGGGCACAACTACAAGATCCGCGTCACCCTGGCGGGAGCCGAGCTGGACCCTGCCGGCCTGCTGCTGGACTTCAAGCTGCTCAAGCAGGTATTGCGCCCGGTGATTGAGCGCATCGACCACCAGATGCTCAACGACCTGGAGCCGTTCACCGTGCTGAATCCCTCGGCCGAGAACCTGGCCAGATACTTCTACGACCAGACCAACGAGCAGCTAGCCGCCATGACCCAAGGCCGCGTGCGCGTGAAAGACGCGACCATCTGGGAGACGGATACCACTACGGCCACCTATTACGAGTAGGCAGCAGGGGATGGCTCAATTCATCTGGCTGGACTTCGACTTGAGATATTTGTCGAAGGGAATCTCGAAATAGAACAACTCATTGCCGTCGGCGTCGCGCAGCATGCGCAGGTGCAGACTGGCGCCCTCCAGCGGGCGCTCAAGCCCTGAGATGTCGTAGAAGAGAAAGCCGGCGCGCGTTGTGTGCGGCTCGACCACCAGGGCCTGGTACTCGAAGGTGTTGAAGTCCTGCTCAATCTCCTTGTTGCTGGCCTTGGGCTTGAGCTTGATGCCAGGGAGCGGGCCGGGCATCGGTATCTTTGCGCCTTCCCGCTCCTTGCGGGTCATCAGCCGCTCCACGTCCTCCGGTTCGGCAGCCTGAATCTTGTCGCCCTCGGCGGTGTAGAAGAGAATTCGCGCGTCGCGCAGGCTGATGGGCCGGTTGCCGTTGTTGGTGACGATGAGCCGGATGGGCATGACGCCGTGGCTGAGATAATCGACGCGAAAAATCGCTGCTTTCTCGTGCGTGTCATAGGGTTCGGCGGCGATGGCCACCTTTTCGTCAGCGTGCGTCTCGACCGCGGCAAAGGCCGTGGCAGGCTGCACGGGTGGCGGCGTGTGGTCGCTGGCCACGGCTGGCAGCGCCAGCCAAAGCAGCACTGGCGGAATGGCCTGAAAGATCCTCATCGTGCTCGTTTTTTTCATTTGAGGCTCGCCTGTAGTATTTGTAGGTTAGACCGGTGGAAGGCAAATCGGTATCGCATGATTCTGTTTTTCTACAATCTGGCCCTGCTGGCGGCCCTGGTGGCAGGCTCGCCCTGGTGGCTTTTTCGCATGGCCACCACGCAAAAGTACCGCGAGGGGCTACTGGATCGGCTAGGAGTTGTTTCGCCCCAGCTCTGTAAGACGCAGGACGCAGCGGGCCATAAGCGCCCGGTGCTCTGGGTCCACGCTGTTTCCGTTGGCGAGGTGTTGGCTGTCAGCCGCCTGGTCAAGACGCTGGACGCCGCGCTGCCGGAGTACCTGATCGCCGTTTCCACAACCACCCGCACCGGCCAGGCGCTGGCACGCGAGCGCTTCGGTGCCGACCGCGTCTTCTATTGCCCGCTGGACCTGCCCTGGGCAGTGCACGCGACCCTGAACGCCCTCCAGCCGCAACTGCTCATCCTAGCCGAGACCGAGTTCTGGCCCAACCTGCTCAGCGGTTGCTTCCGCCGGGGAATCCCCGTAGCCGTGGTGAATGCCCGCATCTCCGATCGCTCCTGGCCGCGCTACCGGCGACTGCGGCGGATATGGAAGCCGTTTCTCAGCAGACTGAGCAGGGTGCTGGCGCAGAGCCAGACCGACGCCGATCGGCTTAAAGCTATTGGCTGCCAGCCGGAGCGGGTCACGGTGGCAGGGAATTTGAAATTCGACGTGCGCGCCGCCGAAGAGGCCGAGGCGACCCGGCTTCTGAAGGAGCTCGCTAGCGGCCTGCGGCTTATCGTGGCCGGCAGCACGCTCGATGGAGAAGAGGCCGCGCTCCTCGACGCCTGGCCGCGGCTGCTCGAAGCCGATCCAAAACTGGCAATGGTTCTTGCGCCCCGCCATCCGGAGCGGTTTGGCGCGGTGGCCGCGCTTCTTCAGAAGTCCGGCGTCTCCTGGGCCAAACGCTCGGATTGGCCGGCAGCGGAGTCTCATCCGGGGCTGAAAGACGGTAGTAAATCGCTGAATCCAGGCCAGATCGTTCTCCTCGACACCATTGGCGAACTGGCCTCGGTCTATTCGTTGGCGGCGGTAGCTTTTGTGGGAGGCAGCCTGGTTCCGGCCGGAGGACACAACCCGCTCGAACCAGCTCAATTCGGCGTTCCCATCGTGACGGGCCCACACTTCTTCAACTTCCGCGCCATCACCGAGGATTTGCTGGCTCATCAGGCGCTGTGTATCTGCGCCAGCGAAGAGCTGGCGGCGGCCCTGATCGGCTTGCTCGAAGATCCAGGCGCAGCTAAAGCCATGGGAGATCGGGCACGTCAGGTCTTCGCCAGCCAGGCCGGAGCAACAGGCCGCTGCGTCGAGGCGATCCAGGATTTGCTTCCTGCAAAAGACGGAACGGAGCGGCTCGCATGAAACCGTCTTTGTCCGCGCACCGCCTGCTCTCTCCGCTGGTTCCGCTCTACCGGTTGGCGCTGGCCTGTCGCGAGTTCCAGCTCCGCTCCGGGCTGAAATCGGTCCGCCGCCTGCGCTTCCCGGTCGTCAGCATCGGCAACCTCTCCACCGGCGGCTCGGGCAAGACGCCGTTTACCATTGGGCTAGCGAAGCTTCTCACCGGTCGCGGCTTACGCGTCGATGTGCTCTCCCGAGGCTATGGCCGCCAGAGCGAACTCGCGGCCCAGGTTAACCCGGATGGAATCGCCGCTGACTTCGGCGATGAGCCGCTGCTGATTGCCCGCGAGGCTGGGGTTCCGGTCTTCGTGGCTCCCCAGCGCTACAATGCCGGCCGGCTGGCTGAACAATCTTTTGCAGACAAAGGGCGCGGGCTCGTCGGTCAGGGCATCAGCTCTGACACAAAGCCAGCAGAATCAACCAAAACTTCTGAGACTGCGGAAAAAGGCCCACTCGTGTCAGGGCACGACTTCAGTCGTGCCAAAAATGCTGAAAGATCGGTGGGGGCTTTAGCCCCTGAGAGATGCGTTCACCTGCTCGACGACGGCTTTCAGCACCGCCAACTGGCCCGCGATGTGGACATTCTGCTCCTGGACCGCCGCGACTGGCAGGGCAGTCTGCTCCCGGCCGGCAATCTGCGCGAGCCGCGAGCCGCCATCCGCCGAGCCAGCGTCATCGCCATTCCAGCGGACGAACCGGAATTGGAGGCTGAACTGCGCGCATGGGGCTGGCAGGGACCGGTTTGGCGGCTGCGGCGTGCGATGGAGATACCCTCAGTCAGCGGCCCGATTGCCGCATTTTGCGGCATCGCCCGGCCGGAGCAGTTTTTTGCCGGTCTCGAAGCAGGCGGTCTGCGCCTCGCCGCCCGCACTGCCTTTCCCGACCACTTCACCTACACCCGCGCGGACCTGGAAGAGCTGCTGACTAAAGCCCGCGAAAAGGGAGCCACCGTGATCGTCACCACCGAAAAGGACCTGACCCGGCTGGGAAAGCTCGCTTCCGTCTTCCCAGGCTCAATGCCGCTGACGACGGCGCGCCTGAGCATCGAGATTGAGGAAGAGAACGCCGCGCTGGATTGGCTGGTGGACCGGTTGACGCCGGAATCGCCTCACCCTCCCCTGTGAGAAAATCAGAACTTGCGCACGCCGTCCAACTTTCGCTTGCTTGTGGTCCGATTGAGCGCCATGGGCGATATTCTGCACGCCCTGCCGGCGGTGACAGCGCTGCGCCAGGCCCATCCCGATTGGGTGATCGACTGGGTGGTCGAGCCACGCTGGCGCGCGCTTCTGGCTGCTGATGGCAGCACCGGCCGTGGCCCTGCCCAGCCGTTGATTGACCACCTGCATTTCGCCGCGACCAAAGACTGGCGCAAGTCTCCCTTCAGCGGGAAAACCATCCATGAAATCAAGGCGTTGCGCACAGAGCTTCGAGCCGGCGAGTACGACGCGGTGATCGACCTCCAGGGAGCCATCCGCTCGGCGGTGGTGGCGCGTTTCGCGGGCTGCCGGCGGCTGATCGGCGAAGCCGGGCCGCGGGAGCGGGCGGCGCGCTGGCTCTTCACCGAGCGCATTCCCACCCACGGCGAGCACGTCATTGAGCAGGATGTGGAGCTGGCCTCGGCCATTGCGGGCGATGCGCTTACCCCCGTCGCGCCCTGGCTTCCTTTAGACCCCGAAGCCGAAGCCTGGGCCAATAGCATCCTGCCGCCAACCGGAAGCCAGCGCACCGTGCTCATCAACCCCGGCGCCGGCTGGGGCGCCAAACGATGGCCGGTTCAGCGCTACGATGCCGTGGCCCAAGGTCTCATCGAGATGGGTTACCGCATCCTTGTGAATGCCGGGCCCGGCGAAGAACAGCTTGCGGATGTTATCGTTCGCGGATCTGACGGCTTGGCCATTCCGCTGGCCTGCACGCTGGCTCAGCTCATCGCCATCACCCGGCGGGTTGCCCTGGCCGTTGCCGGAGACACCGGCCCGCTCCATCTGGCCTGCGCTCTGGGCCGGCCGGTGGTGGGCATCTACGGCCCCACCGATCCCAGCCGCAACGGCCCCTTCGGCACGCAATTCAAAGTCCTGCGCAGTTCCCGGAGCCGCCGCGACCATACCCGTTACGAAGCGCCCGAGGAAGGCCTTCTGACCATCCAGCCCGACGACGTGCTGCGCGCCGCCGACGCATTGCTTTATCCTGAAACCGCCCTATGATTCACTCCACCAACCCGCCAAGCTCCGCTTCTCCGCAATCGGACTGGATCGCCCGCTGGCAGCGCATTGCCCGGCGCATCCGCGTGCCGCTGGGCTTTCTAACCGCCGCGCTCTACCTCTTCGAGCTCTGGCGGCGCGCGCCGCAGCCGGCCGCCGTAGCCTGGAGCCTGGCGCTGGTCGTGCCCGGCGTGTGGTTGCGCGCCTACGCCTCCGGCTATGTGAAAAAAAATCGCGAACTGACGGTGACCGGCCCCTACGCGCACACCCGCAACCCGCTTTATCTGGGTTCCATGCTGATCGCCGCCGGCTTTGCCGTGGCGCTGCTCAGTTGGCCGTTGGCGCTGGTGCTGGCTCTTGGCTTTGCAGCGATTTACGTGCCGGTCATCGCCTCGGAAGAACGGTTTTTGCGCGCCACCTTTCCCGGCTTCGATAAATATTGCCGGCGCGTGCCGCGGCTGATTCCCAGGCTGACCCCGGCGCCCGATCCGGAACGCGAAAGCACCACTGGCCGCTTCTCGCTTTCGCTCTACATGCAGCACCGCGAGTACAATGCAGGGATGGGGGCTGCGTTGCTTTACCTTTGCCTGCTCCTCCTGCGGCCGCTGTTCGCCGCATTTGTGAATCTGCCGCAATAAGCGGTTTGTACCACTCAGCAGTTCATTCAGCAAGGAGCCAAACCCGCCGGTGAAGACGCGCACAACGATAGCAGCCATTTTCTGCGCCCTTGCCCTGGCCATTGCGGCTCGCGGCCAGCAGGCGTCCCCGCTGGCTCTGGCTCCGCCGCGCGCCGGTTTCAGCTTTCCGCAAAAGCAGACCCTTACCTACTCCGTGGACTGGCGGGTTTTTCCCGCCGGGACGGCCGTGCTGCGCTTTCAGGCAGCAGGGGACCGCGAGAACGTCACCGCCAGCGCGGACACCATCGGCGCCATCAACCTGCTCTTCCACGTCAGCGACCGCTTCCAGTCCAGCTTTGACAGGGCCAAAGGCTGCACCGACGACTTCAACAAGCAGACGGTCGAAGGCCGCCGCCAGACCAGTTCCACGCTCCATGTGGATTATCTTCAGAACCGCTCCATCCTGAACGAAAAGAATCTGGTTACAGGGCAAACCAAGCACGTCGAATCGCCCGTTTCCGGCTGCCTTACTGACCTGCTCACAGGCGTCTTCTACGCCTCTTCGCAGCCCATCGAGCTGGGACACAACTTCGTGATTCCGGTGGTCGACGCGATGCACATCGTGCCCGTGACCATGAAGGTGGAGGGCCGCGAGGAGATCAAAACCCCGCTCGGCACCTTCAAAACCCTGCGCGTGCAGCCCACCGCGGATGCCGGCGTGGTGAAGAACCGCGGCAACATCTGGATCTGGTACACCGACGATGAGCGCCACCTGCCCGTCCAGATGCGCGCCCGCCTCTTCTGGGGCACCATTACCTTCCGCCTCACCGGCAACGAAAACAAGTAGGAACGCGCGGCAGTTTTGCCCGCTTCGGGAAATCTATTGCCTTCGTCTCCCTTTGCCCGAGTCGCAAAACTGATTGCCGAGAAAACTCCAGCCGATAGTAGGATTGGTGCAGATACCTCCGGCTCGAAGCCAGATTGCTTCGGCTGAGGCTGCAATTCCATGGGAACTCCTGGCTCGCCGCGACTCTGTTGCGGAGATCGACCCCGTTGCCGGGACCTTCAATCGGATATGGAGACTTACCCCGTGAAACGTCTAGCCGTGTTTTTGCCACTTCTATTCCTCGCCGCGACTTCGGCCCTTCCTGGCCAGTCCGCCGGCACGTCCAGCAGCCTGGCTGCCCAGGATTCCAGCTCCGGCGGGCAACAAAGCAGGACAGCTACGGCTGCCAAAGCCACCAAGGCCCACAAGAAGGCTGAGGTTCCTCTCAAACCCTTTTCCAGGGTTGCCCTGGGCGGCGGAATGTCGCTCATGGGCGTCAATCTGCAAGCGGCGACCAATGTGAACCGGTATCTGAACCTGCGTGGCACCGGGAACGTCTTCAATTACTCGGCGAGCAACATCTCCGTCAATGGAAGTTCCGGCAGCGTTTCCACCAACGGCCTCAACCTGAACGGCCAGGTGAACATGGCCACGGCCGGTGTTTCGCTGGACTACTACCCCTTCCCGAAGCATGGCCTGCGCCTGAGCCCCGGAGTGCTGCTCTACAACCAGAACGCGATCTCGGCCAACGCCACAGCCGCGGCTGGAACCAGCTTTACTCTGAACGGAAGTACGTACTATTCAGCCACGGCCAATGCCGCCACCGGCGCAACGCCGCTCAACATTGATGCAAACCTGGGGCTGAACACCCACAAACAGGCCTTCACCATCACCACCGGCTGGGGCAACATGATTCCCCGCACGGGCGGCCATTGGTCCTTCCCCTTTGAACTGGGCGCGGCCTTTACGGGTACGCCATCAGTGAATGTGAACCTGACCGGCTGGGCCTGCATCGACCAGGCTCAAACCATGTGCTCCGACGTTACCAGCACCACCAACCCGATTGGCCTGGCTGTGCAATCCAATCTCAGCGCGCAGGTGGCCAAGTGGAAGAGCGATCTGGACCCGCTGAAGGCGTACCCGGTCTTCTCCTTCGGCGTGGCCTACGCCTTCCACGGCAAGTAACCTCCAACGCAACTCGCGCAAAAAGGGCCGCCTCCGAATGGGAAGCGGCCCTTTTTCTTGCTACGAAAACGGCGCACAGGCCCCGTATCTGAGGCCTGGGAAAGTGAGAACCTATCCCAGCAACTGCCCGGCAATCTCCGGCGCGGCCTTCAGCGCCGCATCGATTCCCGCCTGGTCTTTGCCGCCGGCTTCGGCGATCTCTGGCTTGCCGCCGCCTGAACCGCCAACCAGCTTTGCCACCGCGCCGACGAGCTTGCCAGCCTGGATGCGTTTGGTCAGTCCCGGCGTGACTCCGGCGATCAGCGCCACCTTGCCCTCAGGCTGCGCGGAAGCGAGAACAACGACGCCTTCGCCCAGCTTCTGCTTCAAATTGTCCACTAGCGTCCGCAACTGTCCGCGCTCCAGGCTGTCTGCCCTGAGCGTCACCAGCCGCACGCCTTTCACGTCGACAGCTTTGCCCAGCGCCTCGTCCAGCGCCCCGGCGGCCGACTTCATGCGTGCCTCTTCCAACTCCCGGCGCAAACGCTTCAGCTCGTCTTCCTGGGCGGACAACTTAACGCGGAATGAGTCTGAGAGGCTTCCACCCTCGGCGGCAGGGGCAACCTGTGCCACGATTTGCGAAACAGCGAAATCCTGCCGGAAGGCGTCGAGCGCGCCCATGCCAGTGATGGCCTCAAGGCGGCGGACGCCCGAGGAAACCGACCCTTCAGAGACAATTTTGATGAGGCCGATTTCGCCCGTGGCCCGCGTGTGCGTGCCGCCGCAGAGCTCGGTTGAGAATCCGTCGGAGAGCTTCACTACCCTCACCTTGTCGCCGTACTTTTCGCCGAAGAGCGCCATGGCGTGGTATTCGTTCACGGCCACGTCGATGGGCACGTCCTCCAGGGTCTCGACGCGCGCGTCAGCCAGCACTTCGCGGTTGACGATGCTCTCAACCTCTTCCAGTTCCTCATCGGCCACCTGCGCAAAATGCGAAAAGTCGAAGCGCAGCCGCGTGGAATCGACCGCGGAGCCGGCCTGCTTCACGTGCGCGCCCAGAACCTGCCGCAAAGCCGCGTGCAGCAGATGGGTTCCCGTGTGGTTGCGGCGAATGGCGTTGCGCCGGTCCGCGTCCACCACCGTGCGGACGTGGTCGCCGACGGCCAGATTCTCCTTGAGCAGCGCCTTGTGGGCACGAACGCCCTGCACCGGCAGCACGCAGCCAGAAATCTCCGCGACCGTAGTATTTCCATCCGGAGAGAGGAAAAAACCGGTATCGCCCACCTGCCCACCAGAGTCGCCGTAAAAGCTCGTCTGGTCGAGCACAACCTCGACGGTATCCCCCGCGAGGGCCGCGGGAACGCCTACGCCGTCCTTCACAATGGCAAGCACTTCAGTGTCGGATGCGGTGAGCTGCTTGTAGCCCAGGAATTCTGTTTTCTGCAGGTCGCGATAGGCAGGGCTGGCCGTCTTCTGGTTGCCGCCCTTCCAACTGGCGCGGGCGCGGGCCTGCTCCTCGGCGCGAGCGGCCTCGAAACCGGCCTGGTCAAACTTGACTCCGGCATCGTGCGCCGCATCGACCATGAAGTCCAGCGGCAAGCCGAAGGTCTCGTAGAGATGAAAGGCCTTTTCGCCGGTGAAATTGCCTTGCAGTTCCTCATTCAGATGCGTCACGCCGATCTTCAGCACGCGGTCAAACTGCTTTTCTTCCGCCTCGACCACTTTGGCGACGCGGTCGGCCGAATCCTTCAGCTCGGGATACGCGCCCTGCATCAAATCCCGCACGGCGTAGACCATCTGATAAAGGAACGGCTGTTCCTGCCCCAGCAGGCGTCCATGGCGGATACCGCGGCGAAGAATCTTGCGCAGCACGTAGCCGCGGCCTTCATTCGACGGCAGCACGCCGTCGCCGATGAGGAAAGTAGCCGCGCGGGCGTGGTCGGCGATGATTCTGAGGCTGGCATTGCCGACAAGCTTGGCTAGATCCGCTGGCTCGCTGACTTGCTGACTCGCTGACTCGCTGCCCCGCAGCCCCGTCAGTTCCGCCGCCTTCTCAATCAGCGGCGTAAACAGGTCCGTCTCGAAATTGGAAATCTTGCCTTGCAGCACGGAGGCCAGCCGCTCCAGCCCCGCGCCGGTATCGATGCAGGGGTTGGGCAGGGGACTGAGCTTGTAGGCGGTAGTCTTGCCCAGGGCGTCAACGATCGCCGCGCGGTCGAACTGGTCGAAGACCAGATTCCAAATCTCGACATAGCGCGAGTCGTCCTCGCCGAAGGGCTTGTCCACTCCCGGCGTCTCTGCCGCTTCGATGCCCATGTCGTAAAAAATCTCGGAGCAGGGACCGCAGGGGCCTGTGTCGCCCATCTGCCAGAAGTTGTCCTTGAGGCCGTACTCCCGGATGCGATCGCTGGAAACGCCGATTTCGTTCCAATAGCGCTCGGCCTCGTCGTCGCGTGGCACGCCATCGGCACCCTCAAAAATCGTGACGTAGAGCCGGTCCTTGGGAATTGCGAACCATTCCGGGCTGGTGATCAGCTCCCAGGCGTAGGCGATGGCTTCGCGCTTGAAGTAGTCGCCGAAGCTGAAGTTGCCCAGCATCTCGAAGAAGGTGTGGTGGCGGCGCGTAAACCCAACGTTTTCAAGGTCGTTGTGCTTGCCGCCGGCGCGGACGCACTTCTGCGAGGTCGTCGCGCTGGTGTAGTCGCGCCGCTCCGCTCCCAGGTACATGTCCTTGAACTGGTTCATCCCGGCGTTGGTGAACAGCAGCGTCGGGTCGTTGGCAGGCACCAGCGAGGAAGAATGCACACGGCGGTGCTTCTTCAACTCGAAAAAGCGCAGAAAGGTTTCGCGTATATCGTTTCCAGAGCGGAATTCCATAGCATATTCAGTGTAACTGGAGACGCGATAGGGGCGCACGGCCTTCACAGGCTAGGGAAAAAGTCGTTCCGGAGGGAGGCGGGGGTTTTAACCCCCGCAAAAAGTCAGAAGATGTAACGCGGGCTTCAGCCCCGGAGGAACGCTTTCCACTAATTTGCCAAGAATCCAGCGTTTTTCCGCAACCTCTTCAGCCCTTACGCGCAAACCCGCCGGAATCAACAATGGCTGCATGGATGGCTTTCAACCCATCGATGCAGCCCCTGAGGTTCGCTTTTCTCGGAACTCGGCTTCACTCCGCCACTGCTTCTACAGCTCCAGCTTCTTCATGTAATCCGCATCCAGCCGGAGAGCCTCCATGGTGTCCATGTCAAACTCCTCCTGCTCGATGTAGTAGTGCTTCAGCCCCGTGGCCGCGCGCAGAATCGGCCGGTAATCCACCACCCCCCGGCCCATCACCGTCGAGTGGAACTGGCCGTTCGCGCCTTTCACCATATCCTTCACATGCAGCAGCGGGAAGCGCTCCGGCGTCTTGCCTAAATAGTCCACCGGGTTGCGCCCGGCCGCGGCCACCCAGCCGCAGTCCATCTCGAAGCAGACCAGCTTGGGATCGGTGAGCCGCAGCAACTCGTCGTAGAACACAACCCCGCCCTCCGAGCCAAACTCCGGCCCGTGATTGTGGTAGCCGAAGACCATGCCCGCTGCCTTCACCTTTTCGCCGATGCGGTTCAGCTCGCCGGCCACCCAGCGCCAGTCGTCCAGCTTGAGCTCCCCAGTCATTGCCGGGTCGCGCCGCCGCGGCCAGGGACAGATGATGTACTCCAGCCCCAGCTCATGGCCATATTCGATCAGCTCGTCGCCATGCGCCAGCAGCAGCTCCAGCGTGTGATGCGTGCTGGTGCAGCGCAGTCCCGCCTTGTCCATCGCCTTGCGAAAATCGCGCGCCGTGCGGTCGTAGTAGCCCGCCGCCTCGACCTCGGAGTAGCCCGCCGTGCGCACCCTGGCCAGCGTCCCGTCAAAATCCTTGGGCAGCAGCTCGCGCACACTGTACAGTTGCACGCCGATAGGCAGGCCCAGAGGCTTGGCAGCCAGCCTGACAGTTCCGGCAGCGGCCGTGGCTGCAACCGCTGCCGTCGCCTTCAAAAAAGTTCTGCGCGAAGTGTTGCTCATTGTGTCTTTCTCCTGGTTTGGTTGAAGCGCAGCCCTTGCGAAGCTTAGCCTCTGATCGTTTTTGCCGCCGCATCCCACGTCGCCACGGTGCGGTGAAAGTAGGAGTGATTCGCCATGTGGCAGGCGACGGCGGCGGCGTTGCCGAAGACTTCGTCCTCAACGACGTGCTCCCGCGTCTCGATGGCGTGGAAGAAGGCGGCTATATGGTCGGCGGTGTCGTCGTATCCCTGCGGCGCAGTGTAAGTTTCCACTTCGCCCAGCTTGGCGGACTGTGCCGGATGTGCCGCGTGCCACTCGTCCATATATTGCTGCTTGGCCGCCGCGGTCCAGCCGTTCAGAGAGTAGCCCTCCGGCCGGGGCGCGGTGTCCTGCGGAGTTACGGTGAGCGTATTGCCGTTGATGACCATTGTGGCCTGCGAACCGTAGAAGATGATCGGCTCGCCTGCTTCGTTGTTCTGGTTGCAGTGCAGGCTCACCGTCACATCGTGATAGTCGTAGAGCGTGGCCAGCAGGTCAGGGAAGTCGCGGCCATCGTTGAAATGCGTAAGGCTGCCTGTTGAGTAAGCGCGGCTGGGAATGGCGCTGATCCCGACAATGCACTGCATTCCGCTGAGCAGGTGGACGTAAAGATCGCCGGCCACGCCCTCGCCGTACTCCTTGAAGCAGCGCCAGCGGAAGAAGCGCGCCGCATCGAAGGGCCGCGCCGGCGCATCGCGCAGAAACGCGTTCCAGTCGATGCTTTCAGGGCTGGCATCGTGCGGAATCGGATAGACCCATGCGCCGGAAGGCGTATTGCGGTCGGAGTGGCCCTCGATCAGGTGCACTTCGCCCAGCCGCCCCGAGGCGTAAATCTCCGCGGCCTTTTTGTAGACAATATTGCTCACCCGCTGGCTGCCGGCCTGGAAGATGCGCTTGCCAGCCTCGACCGCCTCCGCCATCGCCAGCCCGTCGGCCACGTTGTGGCTCATCGGCTTTTCGCAATACACATCCTTGCCCGCCGCCAGGGCGTCCAGCACCACGCGACGGTGCTGAAAATCGGCCACGGCCACAATCACCGCGTCCACATCCTTGCGGTCCAGCAGCGTGCGGTAGTCGCGCGAGGAGGGAACCTCTGCTCCCCAAGCCTCGATGCCGGCCCGCTGGTGCATGTCATAGAGGTCCGCCGTGCCCACAAGAACCGCATTTGGCAGCTTCCGCGCCGAGCGCAGCAGGTCGCAGCCGCGAATCCCGGTTCCGATAGAGGCAAAACGAATCTTGCGGCCGCCACTCCCCGCGTCACTCCGGGTTTGGGCTGCCAGAATCACCGGCTCTGCCAACACAGCGTTCGTCGCCGATCCCGCTGCAACCGCACCCGCGCCCAGCCGCACAAAATCCCGCCTTGTCATTGACGATTCCCTCATGGAGTCTCTCCCTGCGCGAGCATAATTCTCGCTCCCCGGCCTTTCCCGTGTCCACGCGCACAGAAATGTTGAATACCTCGAACCGAAACTCCGTAAAATTCAGCGTTCAATCCGTCCTCCGGCCCGCCCACCGCTGAATCATGGGAGAATGGATGGGTAGACCGTTATGACAAACGACAATCTCGAAGAATCCCTGCCCACCCCCGAAGTCACACCTGAGCCAGCCACCGAGCAAGCTACGGAGCCCGCGCCAGAAGCCATCAATGCGCCTGCCCCGGCAGAGCCCGTCGCCGAAGCAATTCCCGAGCCAGCCGACGAAGAGCCTACCGAGTCGTTTGCCGACCTGCTCAGCGAGTTCGAGCACAGCCACTCGCACAAGTCCGAGCCCGGCCAGAAGCAGCTTCAGGGCGTTGTCGTCTCGCTCTCTGCCGACCAGGTCTTCCTCGACATTGGCTACAAGACCGAGGGCGTGCTGCCCCGCTCGGCCTTTGAGAACAACGCCGAAGCCGTCAAGCCCGGCGACAGCTTCCCCGTCTCCGTCACCGGCCGCAACGAGGAACACTACTATGAGCTTTCGCGCTTCAAAGTAGCCCAGCCTCGCGACTGGTCTGCCCTGGAGGCCGCATTTGCCGATAAGACCGCCATCGTCGGCACTGTCACTGAAGTCAGAAAGGGTGGCGCGACCGTCGATGTGGGCGTCCGCGCCTTCATGCCCGCCAGCCGCAGCGGAACCAAAGACGCCGCCGAACTGGAAAAGCTGGTGGGCACGGAGATCACCTGCCGCATCACCAAGCTCGACATCACCGACGAAGATGTGGTCGTCGATCGCCGCGTCGTCCTGGAAGAGCAGGCGCGCGGACTCCTCGAGGCCCGCCGCGAAGCCATGAATGAAGGTGACACGGTCACCGGCACGGTCCGCACCCTCATGCCCTATGGCGCTTTCATCGACCTCGGCGGCGTCGACGGCCTGTTGCATATCTCGGATATCGCCCACGCCCGCGTCGCCAAAGTTGAAGACGTACTTACCGTAGGCCAGGAGCTTCAGGTCAAAATCCTGAAAATCGATCCGGAAACCAAAAAAATCTCTCTCGGCCTCAAACAGCTTCAGGCTGAGCCGTGGCAAACCGTTCCGGAGCGCTTCCAGGCCGGACAGCGCATCACGGGCACGGTCACGCGGCTGGCCGACTTCGGCGCGTTTGTCGAGATCGAACCCGGCGTCGAAGGACTCATTCATATCTCGGAGATGTCCTACGGCAAGAAGCTGCACCACCCCAGCGACATGCTCAAGCAGGGCGAGCGCGTGGATGCCGTCATCCTCTCCATCAAGCCAGAAGAACGCCGCATCGCTCTCGGACTCAAGCAGACCCTCGCCGACCCCTGGACTGAAGTGGAGCGCAACTTCCCCATCGGTTCGCAGATCACAGGTCCGGTCACCAAGCTGATGAACTTCGGGGCGTTTGTGCAGTTGGCGGACGGCATTGAAGGCCTGGTCCACATCAGCGAAATCACCGCCGACCGCCGCCTCAACCACCCCTCGGATGTGCTGCGCGCCGGTCAAATCGTCAAGGCGCAGGTCCTGGCCATCGACATGGAAAAGCGCCAGATCAAGCTCAGCATGAAGCAGCTTATCCCCACCGACATCGACGAGTACATCGCCGAGCACAAAGTCGGCGACCAGGTCTCCGGCCGCGTCATCGAGCAATCCCCAAGCCTCATCCACGTCGAGTTGGGTGACGGCATCCGCGCCGTCTGCCGCATTGTCACCGGTCCCAACTCCGAGCGTTTAGCGGCCGCCAGAGCCGCCGCATCGAAGTCCAAAGCCGAACCCAAGCCCGACCTGTCGAGCCTCTCCATGATGCTCAAAGACCGCTGGAAAGGCAACGTCCCCGCCGCATCGAAGCCCGAGCCCCTGGCCGAAGGCCAGATTCGCAGCTTCAAGATTGTGAAGCTCGATGCGGAAGCAAAGAAGATTGAGGTGGAGCTGGCCTAGCGCCAAAATAACTCTGAATCAGTCAGATTTTGAAAGGGAGCGGCTTTATCCGCGCCGCAAATTCACTTTGTCCACAGGCTTCACAGGCTCCGGGGAAAATGATTCGGAGAGACACAAAGTGTCAGAGCACGATTTTACAGGCTGCGGAAAAACTCATCCGCTGAGGCACGAAGTGTCAGGGAACGACTTCAGTCGTGCCGTAAGTCGTTGGAAATAAATGGCGGGCTTTAGCCTCTGCGGGGTGTTCTTCGCACTTCTCGACAGGGAACAGGCCTTTTTCCGCAGCCTGTTCAGCCCCGGAGGGACATTTTCAGTCTATTTTGCCAGAAACAGGAGTTTTCCGCAGCCTGTTTAGTCGTGCCGTGACTCGAACAGAACAAATGCGGGCTTTACAGGCTGCGGAAAAACTCATCCGCTGAGGCACGAAGTGTCAGGGAACGACTTCAGTCGTGCCGTAAATCGCTGAAAATAAATGATGGGCTTTAGCCCCTGCGGCATGTTTTTTGCATTTCTCACCTGGAAAAATCCCTTTTCCGCAGACTCTTAAACCCGCCGCATCCCGGCCCGCACCCCGTTCACGCCATTGCCGGGTGCCCCAGGTCCGCTTCTGGGACCTGGGAAACCACGAATTTTTCCCTTTCACTGTTTGCAGAAAATGACCCTCCGTCGGCGCACAATTGCAGTAGAAAGGGAGAGCGAAGAAACGCCAGGGCCGCCAGCGGCAGATCTTGGTCGCTGGGGTGGTGATGCAGCACCGCCAGACTGCGCCATGGATTTACACCCGCAGTGTCAGGAATGTCCCCGGATCAATCTGTCAGGCATGTGACCGGTTTATACCCTCGGTCACCCCCACCCCCTACCCTGTGGAAAACGCGTTTTCAACCCCCTGCATCGCTTGTAACCAACACGTTATCAAATGTTTGTAATTATTACCCAGTAACGAATCGGTAACCTAAAACCACGGATTTTGGCCGTTTTTTGCCAAAAAAGCGCCATTTTTAGCCAAAAATTCCCTCATCTTTGCCAGATGCGTGTGTCTCACATCTCGCTTTTGAGATGCGGGAAACGACGAACCTCAACCAGCGTCCGTCCCTCAGCCGCTCCAGCCCTTGGCCCGCTCGACGGCCCGCTGCCAAAGCCCGCGCCGCTCGGCTCGCTCATTCGCATCCATCCTTGGCTCAAAGCGCACGTCGCCCTGCCGCTTGGCGCGCAACTCCTCCGGCCCAGCCCAGAAGCCTGTCGCCAGACCGGCCAAATAAGCCGCTCCCATCGCGGTCGTCTCCGTCACCTGCGGACGTACCACTGGCACGCCCAGCACGTCCGCCTGGAACTGCATCAACAGGTTGTTCACCGCCGCGCCGCCATCCACGCGCAGGGCGCCGAGCGGAGTTGTCTCGCTCTCGACCGCCTCCAGCACGTCTGCCACCTGAAAGGCGATGCTCTCCAACGCAGCCCGCGCAATGTGTCCCGGAGTGGTGCCGCGCCGCAGACCGATCAGCAAGCCAGAGGCGTGCGGGTCCCAGTGCGGCGCGCCCAGCCCCACAAAGGCCGGAACCAGCACCACGCCGCCCGAGTCCGGTACGCTTGCGGCCAGCGCCTCCACCTCGGCCGAGGAGCCGATGAGTTTGAGATTGTCGCGCAGCCACTGCACCACCGCGCCGCCGATGAAGATGCTCCCCTCCAGCGCATATTCAAGGCGCTTCTGGGCGCTCGCCGCCAGAGTGGTAATGAGCCTATGCTTCGAGCGAACGAAGCCCGTGCCGTTACCGTCCACGCCGGTGCCGATGTTCTGCAAGAGGAAGCAGCCAGTCCCATAGGTATTCTTGGCCTCGCCCGCCTTCCAGCACAACTGGCCAAAAAGGGCAGCCTGCTGGTCACCGGCAATGCCCGCAATCGTCACGCCGCCCAGGCCAAGCGTTGTGGTGACCTGGCCCACCCGCTCGCTGCACCAGACCACCTCCGGCAACATGCTTTCAGGAACGCCAAAGATGCGCAGCAGTTCCGCGTCCCACTCGCCCTTGACGATATTGAAGAGCAGCGTCCGCGAGGCATTGGTCACATCGGTCACATGCCGCTGGCCGCTGGTCAGATGCCAGATGAGCCAACTGTCCACGGTGCCAAAGACAAGTTCCCCGCGCTCGGCCCGCGCCCGCGCGCCTGGCACGTTGTCCAGAATCCAGCGCACCTTGGTCGCGGAAAAATACGGGTCAAGCACCAAGCCGGTCTTCGCTGAGACCACATCCTCGACTCCGCTCTCGACCAGGGCGCTGCATTGCGCGGCGGTGCGGCGGTCCTGCCAGACGATGGCCGGATAGATCGCTCTGCCGGTTGCCCGGTCCCACACAATCACCGTCTCGCGCTGGTTGGTTATACCGATGGCCGCCACGTCTCGCGGCAGCGCCCCGGCGCGGCCCAGCGCCTCCACGGCGCAGGCCAGTTGGCTGGTCAGAATCTCGGTAGGATCGTGCTCTACCCACCCCGCTTGCGGGTAGAACTGCTCAAACTCATGCTGCGCCACGGCGGCAATCGTCCCCGCCTCGTCAAACAGAATCGCGCGGGAACTGGTCGTCCCCTGGTCCAGTGCAAGGATGTAACTCATTGTGTGCCGCTCGCCTTCGCACCCCAGTCAAACACGCGGGGCTGGGCGTGGGCAAGGAGGCAGGAAACCCGCCAGGCACCCCCACCCTTTCGCCGGCGGTTCGAGAAAACAACCGGCGGAAGGATGGGAAACGTCTATCCTCTATCAGTCCTTCGCTCTTTCCGCCACCAGCATGGACTGCAGAATCTGGTCTGAGACATCGTTCACCGCGCCGGGCGTGTGCGCCAGGAACAACGTGTTTGTCTTGTCGTTCTCGCCAATCGACTTCAGCGTATCGAAATACTGCGTCACCAGCACCAATTGCATCACTTCCTTCGCCGATGCGCCTTCCACCGCCCTCTGGAACTGCTCCACCGAGGTCTGCAGGCCTTCGATGATGGCCTTGCGCTGATTGGCGATACCCTGGCCTTGCAGAGCCTTGCTCTCCGCCTCGGCCTCGGCCTTTTTTACCACCAGAATCTTTTCTGCCTCGCCGCGGGCGTTGGCCGCCACCTGTTCGCGCTGCGCGGCGTTGATGTCGTTCATGGCAGACTTTACCTTGGCGTCGGGAACGATGTCAGTCACCAGCACATTCACAATCTCGAAGCCGAAGGTCGCCATGTCCGCATCGAGCTCCTGCTTCACCGCTGCGGCAATCGACGATTGCGAAGCAAAGACCTCATCCAGCGTCATGCCCGGAACATGGCCCAGAATCACCTGCTCCACATAGCTCTTGATCTGCGCCGTGGGGTCCGACAACTTATAAAAAGCATCGTAGACTTTCTCTGGACGCACGCGATTCTGCACCGAGATAGGAATGGTGACGAAGACGTTGTCCTTGGTCTTGGTCTCCATGGTCAGCGAGATCTGATTCACGCGCAGGCTCACATTGCCTGACACATTGTCGAAGAATGGAACTTTCCAGTTCAGTCCCGGATCGGCGATCCGGAGAAACCTGCCAAAGCGGGTAACCACGGCTACCTCAGCTGTGTTCACGGTAAAGAAGCTTCCAAGAAACAGAATAAGAACGATGAGAACCACTGCTCCCACCGGAATCAAGAAGATCGGGTCCATTTCAGTTCCTCCGCTGCTTTATTTTGAAGCAACGGAGAATTATACGGGATTGCAAAGGCGGTCAAGTTACACGGCCCGACCTTACCGCGACTGGCCCGGCTTCATCCGGTCGAAATCGATCCCGAACTTAGGCTCCTCGCGCGTTCCCTCGATGTGGATGGGAACATCGGTCCCCGCTCCGTCTTTCTGAAGGTAGCGGTCGACCGGCTTCAGCAGCAATCCCTTCCAGCCGCCCACCATCTTCGAAACCGAAGCCTCCATCTTGGCGGCGCCGTCAAAGCTCAGCGCGCCACCTTCCAGGCCATAGGTTCCCTTCAGTTGAATAGTCGCCCCAGGCACGGTGTACTTGAGCGCGGGCAGCGTGATTACCCCGCCCGTCAACTGGAAGCTGCTTTGCATCTGCGACAGGATGCTGGCAGGATCAGTGGTCTTCAGCTCATCCGGCCGCCCCTGACCACGCAGGCTCAGCTCCGCGATGCGTCCCTGAATCTTTGCGCTGGTAAACTGCGCCTTATCCAGCGCAAACCAGCCGTCCAGCTTCAACCGCTCATGCACGGGCGCTGGCCCCGGGGGAATCCGCAGCTTGGTTTTCAAAGTCAGATCGCCGTTCATCAGCACCGCGCCCGAGCGGCTGGCCAGGCGCAGGAAATCTTCGATCCGGCCCTTGTCCACGTTTATCGTCAAGGCAATGTCGTGGCCACCATATTGCCGCGCGCCCTCAACCACGGCTCCTTGTTGGCGCACAATCTGCCCCTGCGCGGTAAAGTGCGAACGGCCCAGCGTCGCATCCACGGGCTCCAGCCATGTATCCCCATTCGTCCCGTCCACCTGCGCGTGGAAGCGCGTGGTCAGCGCGAGCGCGCTGCCGAAGTGCGTCAGGCAGAAGTCCGGCGTCTCCGTCTGCCCGTCGACCACCAAGTCGCGCAGCGTGCCCTGGTAGTGGCCGATCGAGGAGAGAATCCCGGCAATCCCTTTGAAGCTGGCCAGGTCCGCGTGCTCCAGCTGATAGGTTCCGGCAATCGGCGACTCACCGGGATCGGCTGTCTGCCACGGTCCAAAGCTCCCCGACGTCTTGATCGTTCCCTGGGGGCGCGGGTTGGTCAGCTCCGCATCAAACCTCATCGCCCCACCCGATGCGATACCGGTCAGCTTGAGGTGCGCTATCGCGAAGTCTAGGGGCATCTTGCCCGGCTTGGCGGTTTCCATCACCAGATCGGCGCCGGTAACCTCCATGGTATCGACCTCAAAACTCACCAGCTTCTCCACCGCGTTCCCAGGCTTGCCAGCCGCCGCGGCGCCGCTTGAGCTCTCCGCGCCAGCGTGCTGGAAATGCGACCTCGGCGGCAGATGGACGCTCAGACCTTTCAGTTCCACCACCGAAATGGCTATCGGCTTGCCCGGCCGGTAGGTAAGCGGCGCATGAAAGCGAAACTCCTCCAGCCGGATGAGCGGGACGCCTTGCCCGGCCGGAGCCGCAACTCCCTCCACTTGCGCCGGCGGCCAGATGCGCAGTCCCTTGCCTTCAGCCCACAGCCCATTCACCAGCGAGACATGAAAGCTGTCCAGCTCCACACGGGCGTGAAAGCGATTCTCCAGCGCCTGCACGATGCGTACGCGCAGGAACGGCTCTGCCCGGCGCAGACCGAGGTCCACAACCCCGGCCGCTACGGCCAGCGCCGCCAGCAACCCGCATACGACCCACTTTGCCCACCGGCGCCTTCGCCAGAATCCTAGCCGCACCTCTGCCACACTCGCCTCCCGATTGGTTTCCATTGTCGCAGGATTCTGGCGCCCCTATTTTCTTATTAGCAGGTAAATGCCGTAGACTTCATAACACGGATGCAACCGCAAATTGAAAACCTCGTAAAGCTGCAAGCGGTGGAGTTGGAACGAACCCGCCTCACCCTGGCAGCGCGCGCCCTGCCGGCCGAAGTCGCGCAGGCTCAGGCCGAGTTGGCCGCAGCCGAGCGCCAGGCCGCGGAGGCCTGCTCAGCCCTGAGCCGCGAGGACTCACTCCGCAACCGCCTTGAGCGCGAGATCGACACCCACCGCAAGAAGGCCGCCCGTTATCGCACCCAGCAGGACTCCGTGACCACCCCCGAGCAAGCCAGCGCCGTTGAACACGAGCTTCGCTTTGCCGAGGCTGAGGCCGAGCGCCTTGAAAACGAGGAATTCACCAGCCTGGAACACACCGAAGCCCTGGAAGCCGCGCTCGCCGCCACCCGAGCCCAGGTGGAGTCGCTGGCCTCCGCCCTCGAAAAAACCCGTGATCGCGTCGCCCTCCGCCAGGCCGAGCTCACTCGCGAACTGGCTGCGCTCACCGTCGAGCGCGAGGCCCTCCGCCCGCTCATCGAGCCTGATCTGCTCACCCGCTTCGACCGGCTCTGCGCCTCCCGCGGCACAGGCCTGGCCCGCATTGAAAACCAGCAGTGCACCGGCTGCCGCATGGGTGTCCGACCTCAAACCTGGAACCAGCTTCGAGAGGGCGAACTGCTCACCTGCGACAGTTGCAGCCGCCTGGTCTATTGGGACCCGGCCATGACGCCCGCCCCCGACTCTGCGCCGCAGCAAAACGCCAAATCTAAACGCAAAGCCTCCAAGGCCCCAGTGGAAGAATAGAGTCTTCTTCTTCCCATTCCTGCTACCCTTTTCCTGGGCCTTCCCAGCCCAGGAGACAGGCCGTGCAGCGCATCTGTGTGGATATGGATGAGGTCATGGCGGACACCCTCGCCGAGCACCTTCGCCGCTACAATCAGACCTTCGATGAAGACGTTACTCCCGGCGATCTGGCCGGCAAGGGTCTGTGGGAGGTCACGCCCCTTGACCGCCGGCAGCAGCTACGCGCTTTCCTTGACGCCGAGGACTTTTTCGAGAACCTGGCAGTCATTCCCGGCGCTCAAGACGTACTCCGGCAGCTTTCCGCGCGCTTTGAGGTCTTCATCGCCACGCAGGCCATGTCCATCCCCAACTCGCTGGGCTCGAAGTACCGCTGGCTCCAGCGGAACTTCCCCTTCATCCCGCCCAGCCGCTACGTCTTCTGCGGCGACAAGTCCATCCTTCGCGCCGACTATCTCATCGACGACCTGCCCAAGAACCTTCTCCGCTTCGAAGGGCTTGGCCTGCTCTACAGTGCCCCGCATAACCTGACCGCAACTGGCTTTACCCGCGTAGATAACTGGCAGCATGTTGCGGAGTATTTCGCTGGCATCTCTTCCTGACGCTGGCAACTCGACCCCAAGCGGAAGATTCTGAAGTGCGAGCGATCTATTTACTTTGCCTCGCCCTGAATTGCCTCCGTTCTTGCCGCGAAGGCCCAGTGATCTCCCAGGCAGAAGTTGACAATGGAGCAGCACAGAATCGCGATGCAGTTTGCGACAAGCAGAGGAATGCGCGCCCCCTGGACCAGGATTCGCATCAGCGCCAGATTCCCCAGCATGGAAATCGCTCCATTCGAAAGATGAAACCGCACAATTTGAACCATTAGAGCAGAGTCGTCGCGGCGGTCACGCCAGGTATAGTGCAGGTGCCACACGAAGTTATGCAGCAGCGTGAGCTCGATGGCCGCGGCCGTTGCATAAAGGTAGTGGCCCCCTGCCCACCGGTTGAAGAGAGCCAGCGCGGCAAGCTGCAAAACCATTCCCGCGGCTCCCACCAGATTGAACTTACCCCACCGGATGAAAGTGTTCATGGCAGCGGCTCCTGCCGGTAGAGTTGCGCCGTGTGGCGGATGGTGACGGCAATCGCCATCGCAAACATGCCGACCGCTGCGATCGTGCCTCCCAGATCAAACAACAGCATCGTATGCCCGAAGATCATCGAGTACGGACTGTGCAGCAGAGCCAGGTTGCCGATGATCAGCAGAATGCGAATTTCCGTGGGACCGAAGATGCCTTGCGACATTTGAAAACAGGTCAGAGTGTAGGTGGCCAGATAGCTCTCGCTCGATAGCAGCAGAAACGCTACCAGCATCGCGATCGCCGTCTGCCAGTGCAGAAATCCCGAGCAGCCGAGTCCGCACATCAGCGCGACGGCTCCAAAGATGTCCACCATGTGATCGACGTAGAAGCCATAGCGCGGACGCTGTTGCTGGCGCACCCGGGCCAGCGTCCCGTCCATGCTGTCTCCCAGCCAGTTCAGCGCCAGGCACAGAATCACCAGAAGTAACGCGTAGCGGTTGGTGCGCGACCATGCATAGCAGATTCCGGCTCCAATTTGCGCGCTCAGGCCGAGCAGTGTGAGCTGGTCAGAGCTGAGCCACTTTGGCGCGCGCTCGGCCATCCACTGCAAAACGCGTTTCTCCATGGAAGCTGTCAGTGCCTGGTTGATCCGGCGCGCCGGTGCAAATGCCGCTTCATCCTTCGCTGTGATTGATTGAGCATTCATTTTCGTGCCTTTCCTGTTGCGTTTTTTGCGCAGACTCTTCTGAGCCTCGATCAAACAGAGGATCCTCTTGAGAAAGTTGATGTGTTGAAAGTACGGACATCACAGGCTGCGGAAAAGGCCTGTTTTCAAGCAAAACTCCCGAAAAGCATCCCTCAGGGGCTAAAGCCCAAGTTGTTTTCAATCAACTTACGGCACGACTAAAGTCGTGCCCTGACACTTCGTTCCACTATGAAGGAGTTTTTTCGCAGCCTGTTCAGCCTTGCTGAAATCTCAACTCAAGAGCTTGACCTCGTGAGATTTTCAGGGCCTTTTCACAGGCCTCATCTCCGCAGCGCGTTGCATGTTGAGCGCAAGGTGAATTCCAGCGATTCGCGCGGAACGCTCTTTACAAAGGGAGCAACCGCCCAGCCGAGGCCATTTGGAATGGAGCGCGTCAGCGAGACCGACTCAATCTGCATGTAAAGTCCGCCATCCCGTTCCTCGTAACTCCAGTAAGTGTTTAATCGCCACAGAAAGCCATGCTCTTCTTTGGAACTCAGCGCGCGCTCCGTGCGGGTGCCAGGCGCGTCGATCTCGGAAATTCGCGTGCTTCGCGAGATGCTGTATCCGTGCTGCGCATCTAGTCGTCCGAAGGCGATGTCGTAAGCCGTATCCATGACCACCGTGATGACGTGCTGCTGACGCACCCGCATCACGGTCTGAAGATGATCATTGCGTTGCGCGAGGACTTTCGCCTGGAGCACCTGCGGGGAATAGTGCTGAGGATAGGCGTTGAAATCCTTCATCAGACGCTCGAAATCCGCGGCTTTGGCTCCAGGAGCAAAGGCGGTGCCGCGCCAGTGGTGCAGCATGGCTCCAGGCAAATCCGCGCCGGAGGAAGGCATAAGCTGCTCGACGATCAACTCTCCCCGCCGCAGGCGCATCTCGCTTTGCGCAGCAGGAGCCACAGGAGAAAGGAAGCCCTTTTGTGACCGATGCTGCTGAGCGAGACGCAACTCGACCGTACCGATATAGGAGTTGAATGAGGAGACTGCCGCAGGCGCGGGCTCTCCCAAAACGCATCTGGGAGTGGCCACGAAGATCAGCAGACCGCAAAGAACGGAGAAGCTTCGGAAATCTGTCGACTTGAGTTGCATCATGAACAGCACCTTACTCCGCCCTGGTTTCCACGGCAATGCATGGAATCTCATCTATTGATGGAGAGTTCCTCACCGTGCAAGCGTTTGCAGTAATTAGACTTGCGCGGAGTTGTCTAATGCCCGGCAGCTTCAAGCCATGCTCGCAATTGGATACAATGGACCGAAGAGATGACAGACCCACAGCCAGCTCGGCGCTTTCGCTTCGGAGTATTTGAAGTAGACGCTGCCACGGGAGAGCTTCGCCGGAAGGGTGTCCGCATCAAGTTGAACACGCAACCCTTCCAGGTGCTGCTCATGCTCCTGGAGCGGCCCAGCGAAGTGCTGACGCGAGAGGAAATCTCCCGGGAATTGTGGCCTGACGGAACCTTCGTCGACTTCGAACACGGCGTGAACTCAGCCGTCAATCGCATCCGCGAAGCGCTGGGAGACAAGGCCGGCAATCCGAGATTCGTCGAGACATTGGCCCGCCGCGGCTATCGCTTCGTGGCGCCCGTCGAACGGATCGCCGCCGGTGAAGATCCGTCCCCTGCGGCTTCCGAATCTTCGTCCGCGGTTTTGGAAGAGCAAGCCGTTGTTCCAGCGGAGTCTGAGACCAGCTTTCGCAGCAGGTTTCTGGCCTCCCCGGCGGAGCTTCCGAAAGCCTCGTATCGCCTTGTGCAGACGCTTTTCGTCCTGCTGCAATTCATGTACCTGAGCTTCTATGTCGGGGCATTGGCAAATCTGGCGGAAATTGAAGAGCTCTTCTCGCCGCTGCCGAAAGCGGCTCAGACGCTTGTGGTTCTGATCGTGACAGCCGCGATCCTGATTCCTGTCCGTGCCTTCGTACTCTGCGCTGTGCTCTTCCACGCGCCCGGAATACGCAGAAAACTCCTCGGAATATGGCCGTTTCTGCTCATTTCCGATGAGCTTTGGGCGTTGTCGCCCTTTCTGCTCCTGCACCACATCAATTTCGGACTGGCGCTGGCGTGCATGACGCTTCTCGTCTATTCGCCCTTTGCCCAGCGCTCGCTGGTCCTGATGGGCGCTGGCGCGGGCTATCACGACATCTCGGGAGCTGCCCACTGAACCAAGCCGACGACTCCTGGTCCGGGGATCCTGAACGAAGAAGTGCCTCGGCCCCACTCGCGTAGATCTGTGCCCAACGCGCAGGATAGTCCCCGCTTATCCCTCTTATATGGGCGGCTTGCCAAACCACACAGTCAGGACAAGCCGCTAAATGGGATGCGGGTTGGTGTTGCGTGCGCTAGTGACGTTGTCGGGGTTATCCGTGAACGCTTTTCCCGCTGAGTAGGCAAACTTCTCATACTTGGAACCTACCTTGCGGATCGCATCCTGCGGGCCATCATCCCAAGTGACGCGCGCCTCGCCGTCTACGTAAGCCCACGTACCGTGCACGTGATGGAGCGACCGCCAGGCATCGCCATTCTCTTCAAGCGTGATATAGAAGTTGTTTCCACTGCCATCGCCGACTTCCCATTTTCCCAAGAAATGACGTCGGGACGGCGACTGGGGGTTGACGGAGCCTGTCTCACCCGTGGCCACGCCAAACTCCACTCGCGAAATATCATAGAGATTGAAGCTCTGCCGGTGGCCATCCTTGAAGACGATCACGATCGTGTTCGGTCCGCCCTTGGAGACCGGGGGCGTAGTGGCAAAACCACAGGGAACCGCGAGACAAAACATTGCTGCCAAGCCGGCAACGCTGACCATCAACCGCATGGGATTCTCCTTTGCATTCAGAGGCGCAACGGTGAGTCATGACCTGCTACGCCAATCTCTTTTACGCGACACACATGCCAATTGTTCCCCGAAATCCATTTATCTTATGTGAACCCGGAGATTCTCACTGCCGGGCAAAATCCCCGCAACTCAATTCTTCCTGGCGGCGGACGATCACTGCGGAATCACTTCTATCCCGGTCACCGTTGCATAGCCCTCCACTGGAACGAAATTCAAAAGCAACTTTCCCTGGGCGTTCGGAACGAGGCCGGTAAACCTGCGCTGGACCACGTCGGTCTGGCGCGCCTCTTTAGGAAGGTCAAAGTTCTTCATGAGCGCATTTCCGTTGCAGAAAACGTCGAAGATATGGGCGACTACGGCCCTGTGATCATCCGATGGGGAGGAGGACTGGTCCCAATCGGCATGGCGTACGGCGAAATAGAGCGTTACGGAGTATTTTCCCGGTGTCACGGGAATCGCATAGGAGAAATTGCCCCAGCGCTCGGTTTCGTAAAGTTCCGGGTCGTCAGTTCCGCTTACAGGAGCCGCATAGGCCGCCAGTTGCCCGCCCTGAAAGTAGCTGTCCGGGCTCCACCAGTGGCTGTCGTTCGAGTAGTAGGGTGTCTGGCGCGCCAGCAGCCGTACAGGGCGAATGTGTCCCCGGAAGCCAGGCAGAATCTCGATGGCCGAAAGAGTGGCCTGTTTCCCGTCTTCGCCGGAAAACTCCAGATGGAGCAGCCCATCCGCTGCCGGTTGAATGTCCGTGAAGACCTTCACATCGGCGGTACGGCTGGCCCCGGCGTCAGCCACGACATCGAAGCGGTTCAGCAGCGTTTTTCCGTTGGCGCGCACAGTCATCAGACGGCTTCCTTCGCCGCCCGTCCCGGACGACTCCGGGCCATAAACCGTCTCCGCAAAGTGCAGCCTCAGTTCGTAGATACCTTTTTTCAGAGGAATCGCATAGCGGAATTGTCCCTGCCGGCTTGTCCAGTAAAAATCGGGATTCTGGGTACGCCAGATGTTCTCGATGGAGCTTTTCACGGCTGCGCCGCCATCGAACCATGCATCGGCGCTCCACAGCTTGCCCGCATGATCGACAAAACTGCGCCCTGCGCCGGCGAGGATGCGGACTTCTTCGCCCACCGGCGGGCCAAGCTGCGATTCCGCGGACGGGGTAGGCATCTCATTCGATCCGGCTGCCGGCGGGGTCTGCGTCCTCTGCCGAAAGATCAGCAAGGCGCAACTCAGGCCGAAAAACAGAACCGCCAACCCGGCCACAAGCCACCAGCTTTGGCGGCCAGACAGGCGAAACCCACGCTCCGGCTGCCGGACGGTCTCGATCCCGGACACGCCTGCCGGCAGCGGACTGGCTGGAACCGGCTGTTCATCCTCCTGTTGCAAGGCAGCTGATTTGAACTCCGGAACATATTGTCCCAACGGAATGGTGATATGCAGCCCGTGCACCGCGCCCTCGCCAGCGTAGTAGGCAGCCAGCCGCTTGCGCAGGCGGTTGGCTTCAACCCGCACAATCGAATCGGCATCCTGATCGAAGGAGGCTCCGCGATGGAAGACTTCCACTCCCACGGAGTATTCCTTGATCTGACGAGCTTCCCCGGCAAAGAACTTTTCGCATAAATAGGACAGAAGATGGGCTAATGTAGGCGCGCGAACAAACTGCTCAGAATGAAGCACAGCTTCGAGTTCCGCGCGCTGCGCTTCCAGATCGGTCGACTGTGGACTTTCAATCGTCATCCAACCCATCCCCGGATTGATTGTAATGGTAGCGGTCTTCTGCTGTTTGGCTAGTGGTTAACGGTGTATGCAGCCCGCGGAATGGGCATGTAACGGCGCTTAACCTCGTGATGCTTCATGGCGGCCCGCTACACCGCGAAAGAAACCTAATGCCCATAAGCGCAAGAAAAAGCGAGAGTTCGTTTGAGGCCACTGCGGGTTTAACCCCCACGGAACGGGCCGGTAGCAGGTATAGCGTTGCGGGCTGCCCTTTTTCGCTCTCTACTCGAATCGATGCAGCGGGCAGATGGCCGGAGCCGGCAAACTATCGCCGCCTCCCAGCAAGAAATGCCCCCTAATTCAGGAGAGGTGACCCATGAAAACACTGACGATGATGTTTGCGGCGAGCCTGCTGATCTGCGCGGCCGGGTACGGAAGGGCAGCTTCTGAGCCGGACGCGGCCAAGCCGGACAAGATCGAGGCCGCCAAATTGGCGGAGCAAAGAGGAGACTTGGCGCGCGTACGCAGCAATTACGATCTGGCGGCCGCCTACTACCAGGCAGCGCTGCGCGTCGACCGGCGGAATTCCGTGCTTTACAACAAGCTGGGCATTGCCGAACTCCAATTGCACCAGAAAAGTTTGGCGCGCAGAAACTTCCAACTGGCGCTGAAAATCGACCCACAGTCGGTTTCGGCGGTCAACAACCTGGGGGCCGTGGCCCTCTGGGACAAGAAGTACAAGTCTGCCATCGACTTTTTCAAGCAGGCGCTGGCCATGGATGAGACGTCGGCAACCACCCACGTTAACCTGGCGGAAGCCTGGATGGGGCTGGGTGAAATGGACCGCGCCATGACCGAATACGCGCGTGCTTTGGAACTGGATGCCGATGTTCTGAGCGACACCCAGGGCGGAAGTCAGATCCAGCTCACTTCGCCCGCACAGCGCGCCCGCGTGAACTATTTGATCGCCAAGTCGTATATGAAGCGAGGGAATATCGACGGCGCGCTGGACTATCTGGGCCGCGCCAAGGATCTGCACTTTCCCGATCTGTCCAAGAAGGTGTACTCCGACCCGGATTTCACCGCTCTCTGGAACGACCCCCGCTTGGCCAAGATCGTGAAACGATCGTGAAGCAGTAGCAATCTGGCCAGACAATGCTGCGCGCTGCCGCGGGAAGGCACGGCGGCGCGCAGCCAGCGAAAGTTCATAAGAGGTATTCTGGGAAGTTGCGCTGGAAACAGAATTGGAAGGAGATTCATGAAGTTGTATCTACTGATCGCCGGATTTTTAACGATTGCGTGTTTGCCGGCGGCCAACATTCAAGCTACGGCACAAGTCCCCGTGAATAACGGCCCGTCATTGATTAGCGGGGTTGGCGCGGATGCCAATTTTGCGCAAACCTTCAATCAGCAAACCGGGAGCATGCGTTTTGTCGGGAGGGTGGTTGTAGCGGGCAGCAAGCTGCCCTGGGATCCAGTTCCGGTTGTCGTGAAGTGCAACGGGAAGCCGCGCTTCAACGTGTTGACGGACAAGAAGGGCGAGTTTGACATTGAAGCATCTCCCAGGGAGAGCGAAGCGGTGGCAACCGTGCGCGATTCCAAGCGCGTGGATCCGGCTTCGTTGGTGGGCTGCAAAGTGACAGCAGTTCTGGACGGCTTTGAATCAACGACAGTGACGATTCCCAATGGCTCCATCATGGACAGCCCGGACGTGGGCACGATCTTCCTGCGCCAGGATGAGCGGGCGACGGGTTCCAGCATGAGCAATACAACTCTGTCAGCCCCGCCAGAGGCGCTGAAGGAGTTCGAGGATGCCCGCGCCGACAAGATTGACGGGAATCCCGGCAGCGCGCGGCGGCACCTGCAGAAAGCGGTGAAGATCGATCCAAAATTTGCGGAGGCCTGGTACCAACTGGGCAAAGTTGAGGAGACAGACAGGCCGCACGATGCCTTGAGCGCTTATCTTATGGCCACAGTCGCCGACTCAGAGTACATTCCGCCTTACGAGCGCATAGCGGCCCTGGCCGCAGTTGAGAAGAAATGGCAGGAAGTGGCAGACGCGGCAAATCACGCATTGCAACTGAGTCCGAAGGGCTCGCCGCAGATTTGGTATTTCAGCGCGTTGGGCAACTACAACATTGGCGAGACAGAAGTTGCGGAAACCAGCGCGCTCACCTCGTTGAGCATGGACCCAAGCCACACCGCTGCGCCAAAGACAGAACAGCTTCTGGCCGTGATCCTGGCCGGGCGCGGGGAATACAAAGGGGCGCTGGAACATCTGCGCAACTGCCTGAGCTATACTGCTGCCGGCCCCGATGCGGACCTGATGAAACAGCAGGTGGCGCAACTGGAAAAGGTCACACCGCAGGTAGCGAAGTAGAAGAAGACCATACAAAATCTGTCTTGCCAGCCGTATTTCGCGTCGGCGTGCGCCGGTTAGAGCGATTCTCCCATTCACATACCCTAACCGGCATCCTGCAAGGTGGCTTTTTCTTGAGGGAAAAGCCACTCGAAAGTATGGGATTCGGTGTACAGCGATGGGAGAGCCGCTATAGTTGGCGTATGCTGGGAACGTTTACAATCAGCGTAGTTTGTTCAATCTCGTTCTGCCGGCACTGGTGACCAAAAATGAAAAGCTACTTCCTGCTTCTGCTGCTTGCGGGCCTCTGTGCGGCTCCTGCTTTTGCTCCTGCCCAATCAAGCGATCAAACAATTCCGGCATCCCAGCCTACCGCCGGTATCACCGATCCATGGGCTCCCACGCACGGGGTCAAGTCGGCAGAGCAGATTGACAAGGAGTGGCAGGACTCGGTCTCCAAATTCGATGCCCGCCGCGATGCCCTGCTGGAAGAGGCCGATCAGCAGGCGCACGACGGCCCCTACCGGCCCGACTGGGAAACCTTGCGCAACCACGAGATCCCCCAGTGGTTCAAGGACGCCAAGTTTGGCATCTTCATTGGCTGGGGAGTCTATGCGGTTCCGGGCGCGGTCAATGAGTGGTATCCGCATAATATGTACAAGCCGGTCGACCCTGCGCACGATGACTTCGTCAAACGCTTTGGCGGCTTGGACAATTACGGCTACAAGGATTTCATCCCCAGCTTCCGCGCCGAGAAATGGGATCCCCAGGATTGGGTAAAGCTCTTCAAGCAGTCGGGCGCGAAGTATGTCATCCCCATCGCCGAGCACCACGACGGCTTCGCGATGTACGACTCCGATCTCTCCGATTGGACCGCCGCCAAGATGGGGCCGCATCGCGATGTTCTTGCGGAGTTGTCGCAAGCTATCCGCGAGGCCGGACTGCACTTCGGCCTTTCCTCCCATCGTGCGGAGCACAATTATTACTACGACGAAGGCCGTTCCATCCGCTCGGATGTAAACGACCCGAAGTATGCCTCGTTCTATGGACCGGCCCACCAGTGGCTCAACGATCCGCATTTTACCCCGACCAACGAGTGGACCTATGTGAGCGATGCGTGGACACGCGACTGGCTGGCGCGCTCCGTTGAGTTAGTCGAAAAATACAAGCCGGAGCTGATTTACTTCGACGGCGGTAATGGCCAGCCTGCTTTTCGTTCCAAGATGACGGAGTTCACGGCCTTCTATGATAACTTCGCGCTGCGCAATCACATTGACGGAGTGATCACCCTCAAGGACTATGCGATGGACTGGACTGCGGGTGCGCGAGACTTCGAACGAAGCCTGCGCACCGACATCGATCCCCGCCACTGGCAGACCGACACCTCCATCAGCAACCTCTCCTGGGGTTACATGGAGCATGACCAGTTCAAGACGCCGGAAACCCTCGTCCATCAACTCGTTGATATTGTCAGCAAGAACGGCAACTTGCTGCTCAGCATCGGTCCCAGGGCAGATGGGACGATTCCGGACGAGGTGCGCGCAACCTTGCTGGACATAGGCGCATGGCTTGGCCGCAACGGCGAGGCCATCTATGGCACAGAGCCGTGGACGATCTATGGCGAGGGTCCGACAGAGGTCAAGACCGGCTTCGGCACCGATCAGGAGATGAAGCCCTACACCGCGTCCGATTTTCGCTTCACCCGTAGAGGAAACAACCTCTATGTCATCAGTCTTGCCTGCCCGGAAGATGGAACCGCATCCGTGCATGCGCTTGGACTGGCCGGAGCAGCCAAGGGCCAGATGATCCAGGAGGTTGACTTGCTGGGTTCAAGCCAGAGAGTCGAGTGGCTGCAGACCACCGGCGCTCTGAACGTAAAGCTGCCTCAGGATGCCGCATGCAAATATGGATTCGCACTACGAGTCAAGCTGGCGCCTTTGCACAAATAACCTGATCATCGTGCGAATGGGTGGTCGTCTCCACGAGCACTCCCAATTTCAACCGGGGGTTCCTTTTTCGCGCTTTTCCGGTGAATCTGCAGAGCCGAACCAAAACTATTCCATATCAAGAACTCCCATGCGCATCCGTGCATGGATACTCAAACTGCGAGCCCGCAAGGCTGTAGACGTCCGGTCATGGCTCCGTGGCCGGCGCCGCCTTGGCCGCCCGCAGCGGAGCCGGCATTGCCACCGGCGCCTGGTGCATGGTGACAATAATTGCCCTGGCCGCCTGCTTTCCAGCGCTCTGATAGGAATGCGGCGTCGAGGCTTCGAAGTACACCGCATCACCCTGCTCCAGAGTGCACGCCTGCTCACCATGGCGAAGCTCCAGCTCCCCCTCCAGCAGGTAGAGGAACTCGAACCCGGCATGCAGGTGCGCTTTGGGCTGTATCTCTTCAGTCAGCGGCTGAAACTCGGCAAAGTAGGGGTCCATGTCCCGGTCCGGCACCAGGTACCCCAGGCTCTCAAAATAATAGGTCGGAAACTCAACTCCGGTCTGCGGCAGCCGCACCCGATCCTTCCGTCGATGAATCCGGAAGATTGCATGCGGCTCGCTCTCAAAGAAATACTGCAGGTCCTTGGAAAAAACCATGGCTATCCGCGCCAGGTTCCGCAAGGTCGGCACCACGCGCCCCGTTTCAAGTTGGGAAAGAAAGCTGGCTGAAAGCCCAGTGTGCTTGCCAAGTTCCACGAGCCCCATCGACTTTTTCAGACGCAGCCGCCTGATCCGCTCGCCGATCCGCTTCTCGGCAATCACACGCTCCGTGGTCTCGGCGTCCACCTGCGATTTTTGCGTCTCTTCGATCTGAACCGCAGCCAACTCGCTCATCCGCCCTCCAACCAGCACGAGAATCGAACGCATCCGGGAATTGTTGCGCGCATCAAAAACTATTCTCATGCTACTGAAGCGACGGCACCGCCGCAATCTTTTATTCTGTTCGCCGCAGGAAAGCTGGGCTCACTATCCTTGCAGTCTTTCAGGAGCGAGCGCGGCCAGGAGGAATAGCCCGCGGTTTGAGCCGCTGCGGCGAGAGGTGGGTTTCGATACCGCCCATCAGGCCACTTCCAACCCGCCAGGCCACCGCCGCCCGCGCTATTCTAGAGAGTTCGGCCACCGAAGCAGATTTGTGGCCCACCAAGGAACCCTATGCCTGAAGATGCAATCGCCCCATCCGCGCAAGCGGCGTCTACTAAACCGCCGGTGGCTACCATCGACACCATCGGCCAGCACGAAGGCCAGTCCGTCACGCTTCGCGGATGGCTTTACAACCTTCGCGAGAGCGGCAAGCTGCTCTTCCCCATCTTTCGCGACGGGACCGGCACCATCCAGGGCGTCGCCCACGTAAAGAGCGTCACGCCTGCCGTCTTCGAGGCCCTGAAAGGGCTGACCCAGGAGTCCAGCGTCATCGTCACCGGCAAGGTTCGGGCGGACAAACGCGCGCCCGGCGGCTACGAGCTCGATGTCGAGGACCTCCAGGTGGTGCAGCGCGTCCCAGAGACCGACCCCTACCCCATCACTCTCAAGGAGCACGGCGTCGACTTTCTCATGGAGCACCGCCATCTCTGGCTCCGCTCCCCGCGCCAGTCCTCCATCCTCCGCATCCGGGCTGAAATCATGCGCGCCGCCGCGGAATATTTTGATACCAACGGCTTCATCCGCACCGATCCACCCATCCTGACCCCTGCGGCCTGCGAAGGCACCTCGACGCTGTTCCCAGTGGACTACTTCGGCGACCCGGCCTACCTCACCCAGTCCGGGCAGCTTTATATCGAGTCCACCGCCCTCGCACTGGGCAAGGTTTACAGCTTCGGTCCGACCTTCCGTGCGGAAAAATCCAAAACCCGCCGGCATCTGACCGAGTTCTGGATGATTGAGCCCGAAGTTGCCTACTGCGACCTCGACGGCTTGCTTGAACTGGCCGAGAACTTCCTATCGCACATCGTGCAGAGCGTTCTCAAGAACCGTGCGCCCGAGCTCGCCGTCATCGGCCGCGACCCCGCCAAGCTGCAGGCTATCTGTCCGCCCTTCCCGCGCCTGCGCTACGACGAGGCGGCCGAGATGCTCAACCAGGCTTACAAGGACGGCAAGCTCGAAGCGCCTTTTGAATATGGGAACGACTTCGGCTCCCCCGACGAAACCTGGCTCAGCAGCCAGTTCGACCGGCCTGTCATGGTGCACCGCTATCCGGCAGACGTGAAAGCTTTCTATATGGAGCCCGACCCCGCCGACTCACGCTTTGCCCTGTGCGTCGATGTCCTCGCGCCGGAAGGCTACGGCGAAGTCATCGGAGGCTCGCAGCGCGTCTCCAGTTATGAGCTGCTGAACTCGCGGATCGAGCAGCACAACCTGCCCAAGGAAGCTTTCCAGTGGTACCTGGACCTGCGCCGCTACGGCAGCGTGCCCCACTCGGGTTTCGGCATGGGCATCGAGCGCGCAGTAGCCTGGATCTGCGGGCTCGACCACGTGCGCGAGACCATTCCCTTCGCGCGGACGCTTCACCGCATCTACCCATAGGAACCGTGGGCTGCATTCCGGCGCGGCTCCCTCCGCGCCGGAATGCAGCATAGTGGCTGGAAGCTTTATCCCCCGAGGGGATGCTCGTACATGCGTGCGAACTTGTTCAGGGCTCCCTTGGATTCTACATATTAACTACAACGATAATAGGTAATTATCTCTCACGACTTTATTCATTTTTCACTTTTCCGCTTGACTTCAACTTAGATCATAGTAAACTCTTGCCATCGGTCGCCCAGGCATTCTCTTCCCCAACTTGAGATTGCGATGGGCAACATGCGGAATTGCCCTGAATCTTTTTCGCACTCATGGCCGGGCTTTCGGCCCATGATGCTTAGCGCGAAAAGCACCTCAAGAGGCCTCCCATGACGAATCACTCGCCGCCAGGCAAGCTGCTGCAGGCGGATGGCACCCCAACGAGAACTCAGATACCTCGCTCCCCGAGAGGCGCTCAGTCGCCCATGGCCGCGTGGTGCCGGAGTTTGTAACAAGCATAGAGCCTTCCTGCAATGGAAGAACAAAGGAGGATTATGTCTGCCGATACCGCCGACATTGTCGCACAAACAGGAGCTTCCTTCAGCTTTACATCAACCTCCGGCTCAATTGTCGGAGCTATCTTCAAGGGCGCCTCCACGGGAACTGTCTCTGCAGATGTGCCGAGCAACACCGTGAGTGTCTCCAACCTCCCCGCTGGAGATTCCACGCTTTTGCTCACCATCATCTGGGCTCCCGGCGAAGCGAACGGGAAACTGCTAATCATCAATTCGGCACATCCTCTTGCTTACGTTACCAGCGCCGACATTCTCACCGACGGTGTGACGCCAGGCATCGTTGAACTGTTTGGTCAGTAAGGAGAAACAATGCGTAGAGTCCTGGTATTTGGCCTTCTTGTTCTAGCGTTCTGCCCACTTTCTACCTTTGCTCAGTCAACTGCCGCGGTAGACAGCAGTTTCTGCACAAAAGACAAACAGACCGACGAAGTTCACGCCTTTTGCACGGCGTTTGTGGCCTATTTGAACGCCTATAGCGACCTGAAAAAGTACTACACCGACAACAAATACGATTCCAAAGGCCACTTGGACATCTTTTCCAAGATGCCTTCCGATATCAGGAGAGACGCCGGATGGCAAAGTGAATTCAAAGGGGATGACACTCTCAAGGCGAAGTTCGACACATACGCGGACTCGGCGCAGAGGATTACTCCAACCGACGACAAGGCAATCCATTTGGTAATTGCTGCTCTACACCAGAAAGCGCTTCAAGAGGGCATTAACAGCGGCCTGACGGCTATGGCACAGACCATGACCAACACCGCCGCTGCCAACTTTACATCGCGCCTCGACCAGCAAACGGGAAACGGCGCAGGCACTAGCGGAACAACATCTCTGACATCCTTGGCTGGAAGCGCCGATCTTATCAAGATTGCAGAAGAGACAGGAGCTCTCACTCAGTCGGTCAACGGAGCCACCACCACCTACAGCACGAATGCTGAAACCCTGTTCCAGGCCATCACGGGATCCAGTAGTTTAGGCTGCATTGTTTGCCCCTTTAACCTCAAAGAAACCGGCTTGACCGGGCTCGATAAATTTCAAAGATATGTCTTGAGCCCTACGAACATCAGCGCAAGCTATACCCTGCAATCCTCGACATCCGCAACCGCCACCGCATCCGGCCAAGCCAGTGGCACCCCTTCTTCCACGCCCATAGCCAGCGCTGCTGTCCCATCGGGCGCAACAACCTTGACAGGTATCACAGTAAAATATCAAATCCTCAACAAATTCGATCTCAAGACCAAGGCAATAGCCGACAAGTGGAAGGCGGCTGTGCCTACCCTTGCGCCTACCGCAACTGAGCTAACGAAAGACGTGAACAAAGTATTCGGCGATCTCGATGGTGTCGCTTCCTACAAGGCGGCGAAAGCGAGTTCCCCTCCTTGCGCAGACTTTACAGCTGCAAAAGATGATGGTGGACAAATTGTTAAGGAATTTGAGAGTTGCTGGGGTAATGCCTTCCCGCCCGGCGGCTTTGCTATTAGCAAAGACCTGGCCACGGATATCTTGACCTATTTCAAAGATGCAAGTGTATACAAGGATGCTTGGACTAAAGCCGTTTCTCAAGCTGCCGGAAACCTCCTCACTCTTCAGTACACCTACAACAAGCCTCCTAATCAACCAGACACCCACGACACCACTGTGATCTTTGCACGAGCTTTCAACCCGCAAGGCGTGCTCAACTTCAATGGCGCCGTCTCCATCTACAACGGCGCACTTCCCACGGGAGCAAAGTACGGAAGGATCCATTATGGACAGGTTTCGGGTGAGTTCGATCGAAATATAGGCAGTACCACCACGGGTGGCCTGCAAAGCCAAATGAGCCTTGCTGGCTACTGGCAATACCAGCCGGAACCTTCCGTCCTGAACATCCCCGCGGGTACAGTGGTTCCCGGAACAACGATCCCTCTTCCCAACGGCGTACAGGAGTTTGTTGGAACCAAGGGCTCACTTTGGGTCACTCAGGCAAAGTTCACCCTGAAGAATTCATCCGGGGTTAGCGTTCCTGTTGGTGTGAGCTGGTCAAACAAGACAGACCTCTTGCATGGAAGCAAAGTGGGAGGGCAAGTTGGGATTAGCTATAACTTCCAGGGCCTTTCCAGTCTCTTCACTTCCAAACCAGCCGCCGGCAACTGACCGAATCTTCTCTGTAAGTTCGACAAGGCGCACAGGTCCAGCCTCAGAGAACCTGGGATCGCGGCAACCACGGGCGGTCCTCGTCTGCCTCGACATCCTCTTCTTCCGCTGCGCCCTCTTCCGAAGGCACAGCCAGTGGTTCTGGCGAGCAAAATACACGTTCAAACAACTTTTTTCTTTGATGCGGGAATCTTTCAACTAGCAGCTTGAATCCAAGTGAGCAAAGATCATTGTTTTGAGACCTTTCAAGGAGCGTTTTCCATGACCTTATCTGCCATTGAAGTCAACAACTTGAAACAGGCACCCGCAGTCGAGGGCGTATTGCCGGCGGTGCTGGGCCGCTGGAGTCCGCGCTCCTTTGCCAACCGCGAGGTGAGCCCCGCCGATTTGAAGAAAGTGTTTGAAGCAGCACGCTGGACAGCCTCGGCCTTCAACGAACAGCCCTGGCGCTTTCTGGTGGGGACACGCAACTCAGAGACGTACAAGAAGATATTCTCGACGCTGATTGGTTTCAACCAGAGCTGGGCCGGCGCGGCGCCGGTGCTGATTCTGGGCGTCTCGAGCACCAAGTTCGCCCACAACGGAACCACGAACGCCTATGCGCTCTATGACTTAGGCGCTGCAGCAGCCGCCCTCAGCCTGCAAGCCGCCTCACTGGGCCTGAAGACTCACTCGATGGCTGGCTACGACCAGGCAGCCGCCCGGCAAGCCTTTGATATTCCAGAGGATTACGCTCTCGGCGCCGTCATTGCGCTGGGCTACCAGGGAGAGCCGGCAGCCCTCGGCCATGAGCAACTGATTGCTCTCGAAACCAGCCCCCGCGAGCGGAAGCTGTTGAGTGAGTTCGTCCTGGCAGGATTGGGCGAGGCTGCGGATCTGGGGTAATGGCGGCGGCTGTCCCACCCTAGCTACAAAAACAGGAACGTGGCGAGGGTGGGGCACCCAGCCTGCGCGTTACGGCATTTTCGATTCTCTTGTTTACAGAATCCATGCCACCTTCCATGCTCTCCTGATGTAAAGATGTGAAGCGAAAGTGCTCTGATATGAAGCGGGGGAATTGCTTTGACCAACGCGCGACCAATTCGCAAGACGCCTGCCCGCCGCAGGCACACGACTCCGCAGCGGAAGGGCGTGGGCTGGAAGGGCCGCTCGATTCTGACTGCCATCTTGTTAGTTTTGGGACTCATCGGCTGGGGCGTGGCCGCCCGGCTGGTTGCGCCCAGTTCCAACACCTCGCTCACCCGCTTTGACGCCATCATCGTGCTGGGTTATTCGACTGACAGCGACGGCAACCCCAAGCCGGAGCAGTTGGCCAGGGTGACCGAGGGGGTGCATGAATATGAGCGGGGCGTGGCGCCACGGCTGATTATGACCGGGGGAGCGGTGCACAGCAAGTTTGTGGAGGCGCAGGTGATGGCGCGCACGGCCGAGGCGCAGGGTATTCCCGAGGCGGCGATTTTCGTCGAACCTGAGGCCAGGGATACGATCGAGAACGCCTGCTACGCAACGCGGATCATGAAGGAGCACGGCTGGCGCTCGGCGGAGGTGGTTTCGAGCGGCTATCATCTGCCCCGCGCCGGCATGATCTTCAGCAATATGCCGCTGGAGTGGCGCTCGCACGCCGCGCCGCCTCTGGAGCCGGAGGGTGCGGCTTACCCCTGGGGGGCGGCATCCGTCGAAACACTGAAGACTGTTCGCTACCTGATTTGGGCGCGCTGGACAGAGCGCTGCGAGCCATAACCGAAACAAATGCCGCCGGGTTTGCATTGTCCGCTGTCGGCGTGGTCCTGTAAGCTGGATGGTGATGCGTCTATCCGTAAGGTTTTCCACTTCTCTTGCCGCCGTAGCCGCCCTGGTTTTGTGTGCCGGAATCCGCACACAGGCCCAGAGCACAGCCTCCCCGACCGCTGGTAATGGCACCTACATTGCCGCCGATCCGCTGGCCAGCGTTCGCTACGACAACCGCTTCGATCTTTCGCTGGGCATGGCCTACGACCACATGAAGGCCGGGCCGACGCTGCTGCAGGGTGCAAACCTGGGCGGGCTCGATCTATCCGGCTCCTATTGGTTCGCGAAGCACTGGGGGGTCGAGGGCACAAGCCGCAGCTACCTGGGCACCAGCGGCGCCGCGCCCAACACGAAGAACATCGACGGGCCGTTTGTCAGCCAGTATCTATTTGTGGCCGGACCCGAATGGCTGGGACCGCACAACAAGCACGGCGCGCTGATTGCACACGCAATGGTGGGCGGCGCGTATGGCCACTTCGAGCAGGACCTGCGGGGAAACTCGCCGTACGTGGTTGGCTTTTATAACAACCAGGTTGCTCCCGCGGCGATCATCGGCGGCCACATGGATCTGAACCGCTCGGCGCGCTGGGTTTTCCGCATCACGCCCGATGCGGTCATCACCCGCTACGGCATCAATTACGGAAACAAGATCACCCAAACCGACGTCAACTTCGCCATTTCCGTCGGCGTGGAGTACAAGTTCAAGAAGAAGCGTTAAGACACAGGAGCCAGTGGCCGGTGAACATGCGGCTCCAGCAGCAGCTGCAGTAAAACGGCATTCTTTCCCATGACCGGAGCCCCGGCGACGAAGACCCGCCGGCGGCTCCGGTTTGTTTTTGGGCTACGATTATCAGTTGAGTGAGATGGGCGACCAAGCTCACCCGTATGTGTTATTCTCCACCGTTCGGCAAGACCTGTGGAGAAGTGCCATCGGAAGGTACACTGTGCCGGATAGCGGCACTTTCTGTTCCCTCCCGGACTTTTCGGGCAGGAAAAGGTACGAAGGCAGAGTGCAATGGACATGAGAGACACACTTGGAGTATTGCTGGCGGGCGGAGCGGGAGAGAGGCTTTTTCCGCTGACCCGGGATCGCGCTAAACCGGCCGTGCCTTTTGGCGGACACTATCGCATCATCGACATCACTCTCTCCAACTGCATCAACTCCGGACTGCGCAAGGTTTTTATTCTGACGCAGTACAAGGCGCTCTCGCTGAACCGTCACATCCGCGAGGGGTGGACGGGGATTGTGGCCCAGGAGCTGGGCGAGTTTTTTGAGCTGATGCCGCCGATGCAGCGCACGGGCTCAAACTGGTACATGGGGACCGCCGACGCGGTTTACCAGAATATCTACTCTATTGGCAGCGAACAGCCGAAGCACATTATCGTGCTGGGCGGCGACCACATCTACAAGATGGACTACAGCAGGATGCTGGAGTACCACAAGGAAACCCATGCCGAGGTGACGCTGGCAACGCTGCCGATTCCTCCCGATGAGGTGAAGCAGTTCGGCGTGGTGGAGGTAGGCAAGACGGGCGAGGTGATTGGATTCCAGGAGAAGCCGGCTTCAACCAGCTTCCGGTCGCCCGCGAATCCCAACGCCGTGGACGCTTCGATGGGCATTTACATCTTCAACACCGAGGTGCTACTGAAGGCGCTGATCTCCGACGCCGAGGACCCTGGATCGAAACATGACTTCGGCCACGACATCCTGCCCAACTTGCTGGGCAAGAAAAAGATGATGGCCTACAGCTTTGTGGACGAGAACAAGCAGCAGGCGCTCTACTGGCGCGACGTGGGTACGCTGGACGCTTACTACGACGCCAACATGGACCTGTGCTCGGTTTCGCCGGTTTTCAACTTGTACGACAAGAGCTGGCCGATCCGCACCCGCATGAGGCAGTATCCGCCAGCCAAGTTCGTCTTCGGCGAGCCGGGGCGCTCGGGCATGGCGGTCAACTCGGTGATCACCTCGGGCGTCATCATTTCGGGCGCGTCGGTATCGAACTCCGTGGTGTCGCAAGATGTGCGCGTCAACTCCTACTCGAGCGTGGATGCCAGCATCATCTTCTCTCACGTGAACATCGGGAGGCACTGCCGCATCCGGCGAGCCATCATCGACCGCGATGTGCACATTCCGGAGGGCACGATCATCGGCTTTGACCCGGTGGAGGACAAGCGCCGCTACTTCGTTACCCCTTCGGGGCTGACCATTGTGACACGGGACGCATCGCTATTTGAGAATCCGGTGGATCCGGAGTTCCTGCAGCGGTATTGATGCCGCTGTTTGCCCCTGCAAATGGAACAGAGAGGAATATGTCCGCACTGAACCTTCCATCGGAAAGGATCTCTCTCCTTTCACGCCTGCAAGAGCTGGCTTCGGCAGCACCCTCTCTGGATGAACTGGAGAGAGACATCGTAGAGACCATCGCCGATCAGATTTCCTACTACGACTGGACCGGGTTTTACATGCTCGAACCGGACGACCCGGAGATGCTGGTCCTTGGTTCCTTTCTGGGCGAGCTGACCTCGCATGTGCGCATTCCCGTCACCGAGGGAATTTGCGGCGCCGCGGTGGCCGCTGGAGAGACGATTGTGGTGGACGACGTGAACACCGACTCTCGCTATCTTTCCTGCTCTATCAAGACAAAATCCGAAATCGTCGTCCCCATTTATGCGCATGGCAAGGTGGTTGGCGAAATCGACATCGACAGCCATACACCCGCTGCCTTTACGGAGATCGACCGCGTATTTCTGGAAGAAACGGCACGGATAGTCGGAACGTATTTGGAAAAACAGTCCGGGAAGCAGATTTAGCAAGGAATACGACCCACATCAACTTTTGGAACTTTAGCAGGCCCTCGGAATCTTATGGAGTAAGGGTCGCTTTCTGGTTTTGTGCCTTGAGGGACAAGAGACCGGCGCGCGGCAGAAGGGGTGACCGGAGTTGATGCCATTGCTCTTCCTCGCGTATGCGGGCGGCATTCTCACGATTCTCAGCCCGTGCATTCTCCCTGTGCTTCCATTCGTCTTCGCACGTTCCGATCAGCCATTCCTGAAACACGGTCTTCCACTGCTCGCAGGCATGGCGGCCACGTTCACACTGGTTGCCAGCCTGGCGACAGTGGGAGGGGCATGGGCCATCCGCGCCAATCAGTTTGGCCGGGTTGCCGCCCTGGTTCTCTTCGGCGTGTTCGGTCTCGCGCTGCTGTTCTCTTCACTGGCCGAGCGTCTCGCGCGCCCGCTGGTGCAACTGGGCGGCAGAGTGTCGCGGAAGCTCGATTCCAGCCCAGGCTTGCTCAGTTCTTTCCTTCTCGGCATCGGGACGGGGCTGCTGTGGACGCCCTGCGCCGGCCCCATTCTGGGGCTTGTTTTGACCGGAGCCGCCGTGAGTGGCGCCAGCGCACACACAGCCACCCTGCTGCTCGCGTACGCTGGCGGAGCCGCCACTTCACTGGCTCTGGCGCTGCTTGCCGGAGGCCGCGTCTTCGCGGCTTTGAAGCGTTCTCTCGGCGCAGAGGAGTGGGTTCGCCGCATTCTTGGAGTCGCTGTCCTGGTTGGTGTTGCGGCCGTTGCATTGGGGTTGGATCGAGGCATCCTGACCCGGCTTTCGCTGGCCGGCACGTCGAATTTCGAAGAGCGGCTTGTTGCCCTTGCGGCTCCAAAGTCCCCGGCGATGAAGATCGACGTCAATCCAGCGTTGATGATGCAGGCGGGCGGCGACCCGGCCGCCGCGCCGGACGCGCTGCCCGATCTTGCCGGAGCCACCGCCTGGATCAACTCGCCGCCACTCACTCCGGAGTCACTGCGCGGCAAGGTGGTTGTCGTCGACTTCTGGACCTATTCGTGTATCAACTGCCTGCGTTCGCTGCCGACCATTCAGGCCTGGTACGAAAAATACAAGGACAGCGGCCTGGTGGTCCTTGGCGTCCATACCCCCGAGTTTCCGTTTGAAAAAGACGAGGCGAATGTTCGCCGGGCGGTTCGAGAGCTGGGCATCGAATATCCCGTCGCGATGGACAACGACTATCGCATCTGGCGCAGCTTTAATAACCGCTACTGGCCCGCTCATTACTTCATCGATACGGCGGGGCGCGTCCGTTATCACTCCTTCGGCGAAGGGCATTCCGGTGAATCCGAGGCGTGGATCCGGAGCCTTCTGGAGGAGAGGAATCACCAGCCTCCCCCGAATCCTGCAACGAAGATCGCCACCATCGCTTCAGAGGCCGCATCGGACCTTCAGGCTGTGCAATCGCCGGAGACCTATATCGGATACATCCGGGCAAAGGGTTTTGCCTCGCCGGGTGGATTCAGCGAGGATGATCCCCAGTTATATCGAGCCCCGGCACGGCTTGAGTTGAATGAGTGGGCTTTGACCGGCAGATGGAAAGACGAGAGCCAGATTGCGACACTGCTCTCTGCAACGGGCGGCATCGTTTACCGCTTTCATGCCCGCGATCTTCATCTCGTTCTGGGGCCGGGAACTGATGGGAAGCCGGTCCGCTTCCGCGTTACGCTGGACGGCAAAGCACCCGGCGCGGATCACGGCGCGGACACCGACGCCAACGGTTACGGCACGGTGACGGAAAGCCGCTTGTATCAACTGATCCGGCAACAGAGCAGCGTGCGCGATCGTGCATTCCGGATTGAGTTTCTCACTCCGGGCGTACAGGCATTTGCATTCACCTTCGGTTGAAGAGATTCCCCACTTCAGAAAGGAGGGTTTATGAAGAATCCCGAGCAGGAGAAGTCTTTATCCCGCGGCGAGACCGGGATGGCTCATTTGAGCCGGCGCGGATTTCTCGTCGCGGCAACAGGCGCGGCAGGAGGAGTGGCCTTCTGGGCCTTGCGCCGAACCGCTCGTTTTGATTTGCAGATGGTCTCGGCCGCGAATGCTCCGGCGAACGTCACGATCGTGGAGTTTGCGGCCAACGGAAAGAAGACCGGCAAGGTGACCGTTGCGCACATTGAAAAGTCCGACACTGAGTGGAGGCGGCAGCTATCCCCGATCTCCTACCAGGTGACCCGCCGAGACGGCACCGAGCGCGCTTACACCGGCGATACATGGAACCTGCACGAGCGAGGCATCTACCGCTGCATCTGCTGTGACACGGCGCTATTCAGTTCGGAGACCAAGTTCGAATCAGGCACGGGCTGGCCGAGCTTCTGGCAGCCGATTGCGCGCGAAAACGTGGTGGAAACCACCGACTCAGGCCTGGGAATGGAGCGCGTCGCAGTCTCCTGCCGCCGCTGCGACGCCCATCTGGGCCACGTCTTCAATGACGGACCGCCCCCGACGGGGCTGCGCTACTGCATGAATTCTGCGGCGCTGCGGTTTGTGAAGCTGGCCTGAGACCGTCTCAGGGCATTATTTCCCCTTGTAATCCTGGAAGAGTTCAGGAAACTGCTGCTTGAGCGCCTCGATCTTGGGACGGTCACAGACCTGGATATAGGGGTTGCCAGGGTTGTGCAGCGCGTAGTCCTGATGGTAGGACTCAGCATCGTAGAAGCCTTTCAACGGAACTACCTGGGTAACGATCGGCTTGGGAAAGACCCCAGCGGCGTTGAGTTGCGCGATGTAAGCGAGACTGATCCGGCGCTGCTCTTCGCTGGTGTAGAAGATGGCGGAGCGATAGGACGAGCCCACATCCGGCCCCTGGCGGTTGAGTTGGGTGGGATCGTGGGCCACGGAAAAGAAGATCCTCAGCAATTGTCCGTAGGTGATCTTCGATGGGTCATAGACCACGCGCACCGATTCGGCGTGGCCGGTGGTTTCCGTGGTGACCTGGGCATAGGTTGCGGTCTCGGCCGAACCGCCGGCATAACCGGCTGTGGTGGCCAGCACGCCTTTGACGCGCTCGAAGACCGATTGCGTACCCCAGAAACAGCCTCCGGCAAAAACGGCCGTCTGCCTTCCCGGCGATTGCGCGAGTGGCGCGTCGCTGACGGCGGGGGGAACGGGAGTTCTGGTTGCCGCGCGGCAGCCGGCGGACAAGAGAACGGCAATCAGCAGGGAAGCGAGAGCGAAGCGCGATGCAAGTGTACTGGGCATGAGTGTCTCCTGGGCCATTTCCGTTCAGGGCCGGCAGAAGTGAGATGCGTTGCGGAGGAAAAGGACGCATTTGAAAGGCGTGAGATGTACTCCGGCGAAAGTTCACGTGCGTTTTTGAGGCGGGATGCGGAATTTGCGGCGCGGGAACTATCCCCATGAATCTTTCGTATTAAGGCAACATGCAATGCGTGGGCACATTGAGCTGGAACGAGATGGGGTTGGCGTCGCCTCCCAGACCATCGCGGCGTACCATGGAGGCGGCGGAGATTGTGCCCCAAACGACGCCCGCCGCCGGCCACGGCAACATTCCGGGAGGAAGGATGATCGCTCCAGACGCCCGTCAGCCGCACGCGGAGACAAGTCCGCTGGAGGTTGACTGGTCGAAAATCGTCCGCCGCTGCATGGACGGCGATTCCGGCGCATGGGCCGAACTGGTCCGCACCCATCATCGGCGTGTCTATGGGCTCTGCTACCGCTTTACCGGCAATGCGGCCGACGCCGAGGACCTGACCCAGGACGTCTTCCTGAAGGTTTACTCGAATCTTGCCAGCTTCGATACCCTGCGCGGCAGCCTGCAGGTGTGGATCACGACAATGACCCGCAACCTGCTGGTGGACAACTTCCGCCGGACCCGCAACCTGCGGGCAACCGGCTCTCTGGACGACGGCTGGGAAGACTCAGAGAACCTGAAACCGGTGGACCGGCTAATGGCCGGTGGACCCTCGCCGCACGAGTCAGCAGCCCAGAAGGAACTGGCAAAGATGGTGCAGGAAGCGCTGACGCGCGTCTCAGCCGAGCTGCGCGAGGCCGTGATTTTAAGAGACCTGCAAGATTTGGATTACAAGGAGATCGCCCAGGTGTTGGGCATTCCCGAAGGGACGGTCAAGTCCCGCATCAGCAGAGGCCGCGCGGAACTGGCGAGGCTGCTGGAACGTAATAGACGGGAGGTGATGTAACCATGGCAGAGCGCACATTCATTCCGACGTCTCCGGCCTGCGGGCAGTGGGAGACACTTTTGGCGGACGCGCTGGACGGACTGCTGAAGCCCGAGGACGAGGCGATCTTTACCGCCCACATGGCCATCTGCCCGGCCTGCACGGCGCTGTTTGAAGAGGCGCGCCGGGGACGCGAGTGGCTGACTTTCCTGTCGCCCGAGCCGGAGGTTCCGGCCGGGCTGCTGGAGAGGATACTCGCTCAGACCGGTCCGGGGCAGGCAGCAGGCTACGGCCTGGTGACCGGCGGCGATGTGACGCCGATGATTCCGGGCAATTCCACAGGACGCAAAGGCAGCGCGCAGTGGATTCCGGCTTGGCAGCGTCCCGGCTTTGTAGGCAATGTGCGCCGGTTTGCCGAGCCGCGCCTGCTGATGACGGCGGCAATGGCTTTCTTTTCCATTGCGATGACGCTCAACCTGACCGGCGTCCGCCTGAGCGGCCTGCGGCTCTCCGACCTGCGGCCCAGCGCGATCCGCTCGTTCATGGAGCGGCGGCTGACCATGGCCTCGACCCCGATTATCCGCTACTACGACCATCTGCGGCTGGTTTACGAGGTGCAGACGAGGATGCGGGAGCTGCGCCGGACGACACAGGGCGAAGGCGAAGAAAACCAGCAGAAGCCTCCGCAAGAGACGGCGCCCGGCGAGTCGAAACAGACTCCGGGAAACAGGGACGGGGGTTCGTGGGTAGAACCTTCACAACAGTCAATTGGTCCGGCCGTTGAGCCAACCCTCAATGATTCCGATTTTTTGGAGAGTTCCCTCACATTTCATCAAAGGCCCGCGCACTCCGGCGGCTCCCACAAGGAAATACGGGAAAGGAGCACAGTATGGACTGCGTAAATCACATTGGCGTCAATGCGGCGGCCTATTGCCAGAACTGCGGCAAGGCTCTTTGCACCGGCTGCGTGCGTAATGCAGCGTCAGGACAGATTCTTTGCGAGCCCTGCTGGACTGCATGGCAGAGCTTTCAGCAGCCATTCATTCCGCCCGCAGTGAGCGGACCCAACCCGGCGGCTGCCGGGGTGCTGGGATTGATTCCCGGCGTGGGCGCCATGTACAACGGCCAGTTCTTCAAGGGATTCATCCACGTAGTGGTTTTCGCGGTGCTGATCAGCATCACCGACCACTACCCGATCTTCGGCCTGTTCATTGCAGCCTGGATTCTCTACCAGTCGTTTGAGGCCTTTCACACCGCCAAGGCGCTGCGCGAAGGGCTGCCGGTGCCGGATCCCTTCGGCTTGAACGAGGTGGGCAACTGGTTGAACCTGGGCAGGCGGATGCAATATCCGGGGCAGCCCGGCGCAGGGCAGAGTCCAATGAGCCCCATGCCGGGTGCGGCAGGACAGAATCCAGCCGGGACGCCCATGGGGGCCTATCCGCCTCCTTATGCGGGACAACAGCAGACGCCTCCTCAATCGCCCTACCAGGCCCCGCCGCCGCCGCCAGGGGCACCGGTTTGCTGGCAGCGCAAGGAGCCTATCGGCGCCATCGTACTGATTGGACTAGGGATACTGTTTCTGCTTGGGCAGTTGGATGTCTTCCACGGCCGTTTCATGGAATTTGCCTGGCCGCTGATGCTGATTGCACTGGGCGTCTGGCTGATCGTTCGCCGTCTTGGAGAGTCGCAAGGAGGTTCCAAATGAGCCATTACATTATGATTCGCCGTCTACGGGCTCCCGCAATTCTGCTCCTGGTCGGAGTTGTTGCGCTACTGGATCAAACAGGAGTCGTCGACCATTTCTGGCGCTGGTTTTTCCCGCTGCTGCTGATTCTGCTGGGGGTGATCATGCTGGCTGAGCGCGCGGCGCTGGCTACCGAAGGTGGCTTTCCAGCCACGTTCTATCCCGGCGCTTCATGCCCTGGCACACCCGATCCCAGGACGGCGACGGGGATTCCACCCTATCCCGGCCAGCCGATGGCACAAGTGCCGACTGAACCACGGGACTCAAAGAATGAATCCGAAGGAGGGCTATCATGAGCAGCGTACCTCCAACCATACCTCCGGGCGGTACACCGCCCCCGTTTCCACCATACGACTCCAAGACCCAGTGGCGGGTTTACCGGGAGCAGCAGAAGGCCGCCTGGCGCGCGCAGCGCGAAGCGTGGAAGGCCCAGCAGCGCGCCACGAAGGCCAATTACATTGGCGCATACGGTCCGCGCGTTCCCTCGGTAGTGGGTCCCGTCATCCTGATCGCGGTGGGCATCGTGGCCCTGCTGTTGCTGACCGGCCACATCGCGGCGGACCAGTTCTGGGGCTGGTATGGCCACTGGTGGCCTCTGCTTTTGATAGGCGCGGGCCTGGCCCTGCTGGGCGAGTGGGTTCTGGACCTGCGCCGCGAGGTGCCGGTGCGGCGCGGCGGCAGCTTTGTGGGCATTATCATCCTGCTGGCCATATTGGGTTTCTGCGCCGCCACATGGAATAACTTCTGGGGTCCGTGGCGCGCCGAGTGGGGCGACCACGACAACGACTTCTTCAACTCCTTCGGCCTGCCCGAACACGACAACGATCAGAAAGCGCTGAGCCAGCAGCTTCCGTCAAACGCCGCCATCGAGATCCAGAATCCCCGTGGCGACGTGAGCATTACGGCGGGTGATGGGTCCACCATCGAGGTGCAGGCTCACGAAGTGGCCTATACCAACTCGGACTCGGACGCCCGGAAGATATTCGACGCCGAGGCGGCCCAACTCAAGGTTACCGGCAACAGCGCGGTGGTCCGATCCGACGGCAACAATAACGGACGGCTGAACCTGACCGTTACCGTTCCCCGCAGCGCCAGGGTGATGGTGGACTCCGGGAGGGGCGACGTAACCGCGAGCGGGCTGGGCGCCGGCATCAGCGTCACCACGCACGGAGACGTTCACTTCGACGCCATCACCGGAGCAGTGCAGGTGCATTTCAACGGCAATGACGTTTCCTCAGAGCATATGCGAGGCAACCCATTTTCCGGATTGCGCAACATCACGGCTCACAATCCTGACCTTTCGGCTCATCAGATCGACGGCGACCTCACTGCCGATGGCGCTTGCGACGACCTTACCTTATCCGAGATCAAAGGCCGGATTACGCTGAACGGAGAGATCTTCGGGGACGTGCACATGGAGAGGATCGCAGGGCCGGTGCACCTGCACACCTCAGTAACCGATCTGCAAGTAGCGGAGCTGCCCGGCGACCTGACCCTCAACTCCGACGACCTGCGCGTCAATGAGGCCAAGGGACAGGTTCACGTTGTGACGCACTCGAAGGACATCGACCTGAGCCAGATTTACGGTGACAGTTACGTGGAAGACCGCGACGGCCGCATCTCCGTGGAGCCGGCAGGTAACTACGGGGTGGAGGCGAAGAACAGCAAGGGCGATGTGGAAGTATCTTTGCCGCCCAACGCTTCAGCCACCGTAGACGGTCACGCCCGCAACGGAGACATCATCGTTTCGGGTTATGCTCTGACGATTAGCGGCGACGAAAGCAAGACCGTTACGGGGCGCATTGGCTCCGGCGGAGCCAAGATCGTTCTGAGCGCGGACAACGGCGACCTGCGCATCAAGCAAGGGTCGGCTTACCCATCCGCGCCAAACGAAGCGAACGCACCAGCCGCGCCCAAGTCTTCAACAGGGCCTAACGCGCCCCACCACCTGAAGCCATCCAAGGCGCTGCCCGCGGAGCCAGTTACCCAATAGCAGCGGCAACAGAAGCAAAAGCAGAACAGGCGCAGGAAGACTCCCCTCCCGCGCCTGTTCTGTTTTTGGCGCTGCCCGCGGGCGGCCCGCCTGAGCCTCACCACACAAAGGGAATCAGCCGGTAACGAGTGCGGAGGCAGTAGTCGGGGTAGCCGGGCAGTTCCTGGCGAAGCACTTTTTCCTCGCTGAGCAGCCGCAAGGCATAAAAGGGAGCGAGAAGCGCAAAGAACGGCCACGCAACCCAGGAGCCAAGCGCCAGAGGAATAAAGAGCCACAGGACCATGCTGGCTGAATACATGGGATGGCGAACCAAGCGGTAGGGTCCAGTGGAAATCACCTTCTGTCCGGCTTCGACGTGAATGGTGCGCGCGGCGAAGCTGTTGACCTTCAACACCCAGAACACCCCAAGAAACCCAGCGCAAATCATCGCCAAAGAGAGCAGAGTCATCCAGAGCGGCACCGCGCCCAGCAGGGTGCGCGACCAACCCCAGCGGACATCGAAGCCGGGCAGCGTGGAGATTGCGACAAAGGGCGGTCCGCTCAATCGAATCAGCCACTTTTGCTCACTGACTGTTTCCTTGTTTTGTATCCTGCGCTCAACCAGTTGGGGATCGTGTTTGAGAAAGTAAAGGTAAGCGAGGCCGCTGGGAAGAATGATGACCGCCAGCAGTGCCCAGCCCTGCCAGAACCGCAAGGTGCCTGCGGGAAGAAACACGATGGAGGCGGCAACAAGCAGGACAAGCACGAATCTGACCGCCACTCTCAATCCCAGGCTCATCTTCTGCATGGATTGGCCGGCCTGGATTGCAACTCTCTCCTCAGTTCCGGATTGTGCGCGAGGCGCCGGCATGCTGCTTGCCTCCGTTCCCTGTCTCTTTGATTCCCAGCCAAGGATAACCCTTCTCGCGCGGCGCCTGAGATGTCTTTGCACAGCACCCCATGCTTTCGAATGCTTCTCGATGAAGAATTGCGAAAAAAGTGGGGTACCGCTAGACAGCAATCCGCTGGACACGCGGCCCGATGCGGGTAAAGACCTCCCAGGGAATCGTTCCCGTGGCGTAGGCGTGGTCGAAAGCGGTGATGGTTTCGCCGCCTTGGGTTCCCAAGATCACTACTTCATCGCCGGATATGACTCCCGGGATTTCCGTTACGTCCAGCACCGCCTGGTCCATGCTGACGCGGCCCACAAGGGGCGCACGCTGCCCGCGAACCAGCAGGCTGAAGCGGTTGCCGAGGCGGCGGTCAAGGCCGTCAGCGTAGCCCGCGGCAACCAGCGCCAGGAGCATGGGCTCGGTGGCCACAAAGGTTCCGTTGTAACCCACAACGGCGCCAGCGGGAACCGGCCGCACACTTACCACGCGAGTCTTCCATTGGAGCACCGGCTGCAACTGAGCGCGCGCCTCGACGAGGGATCTGGGCTCTGGAGATTCAAATGGGGGGTCATACTCGGGCGCGAGGCCGTAGAGCGCCAGGCCTGGCCGCATCAGCGCCTTCATTCCGTGACGAGCGGCGAGGCCAGAGATCGTGCCGGCCTGTCCGGCCAGAAGCGCCGCAGAACTGCCCACGTTGAGCCACTCGGGATAAATGCCCGCGTACTCGACCTTTCCCAGCGCCTCATCCATCCGCGCCAGTTGCGCCTCGGTCACCGCGCCGTCCGCCTCGTCGGCGGCGAAAAGGTGAGTCATGACGCCCTCAAGCCGGAGGGGCGACCCTGGAACGAACCGCGCCAGCACCGGGGCAAGTTTCTCGGGAAAAACTCCCTGGCGGCTCATACCGGTATCGATCTCAAGATGCACCGGGACCGAACCGGCCGCGGCGCCAGCAGCACGCGCTGCGGCTTCCAATTCGTCCACTTGCCACCGCTCCCAGGCCACGGCGGTGAGCCGGCCGCGGACGACATCGGCGCCCTGGCCGGGAAAGACTCCGCCGATCACCAGCACCCTGGCCTCGGGGCACACCTCGCGCGCCGCCAAGCCTTCTTCGACGCTGGTGACGCCCAGCCATTGTGCCCCGGCGCGCACCGCCGCCGGAGCACAAATAGCGAGCGAGTGGCCGTAGGCATCGGCTTTGACGATGGCCAAAAGATCCGCATGGGACGCGGCCTGGGCGGAGAGAAACCGGAAGTTTTCTTCAAGGGAACGGGAGCGAATTTCAACCCAACAGGGGCGTGTCGGCATCAGGCTGTCCAAGCCTTAGTTTAACGCGGGCAGACGCCGCGCTTACCCAAGCAGCGCAAACGCAACCACAGTCTCGCCTTTTGCCGGAATCTCGTCAAGCAGTTCAGCCTCAAGATCGAAAGGAACCGTCATTTCGCAAGCCGCCACCTCGTCGGTGCTTGCGCCCACAAAACACAGTTCGCAGTGGCCAAGCGCCCCGCCGTCTCCCATGCGGACGGGCGGACCGAAGATGCGGCAGGTCATGGGACGCCAGGCGTAGACGTCGCAACGGCCGGTTTCCGGGTCGAGCGCCGGACAGGGCGCTTCATTGGCGAAACCCTCAAAGCGCTCCCGGTCAAAGCTGGTGTCGCCCAGAATGCCGGTCTGAAAATCGCCGGGGAAACCATTCTCGTGCTCGACGACCCACATCTGCGCGCGATGCTCGACCTCAGCCGCCAGAGCCGGCTCGGTGGCCCGCAAAATGTCCATGCCGGAGCGCAAACGCAGCGAGTCCAGCGGGTTGAGGACAAAGGTTCCATGACAACATTGCGTGCAGCCCTGCCGGCAGACCAGCCGCTCCCCCGCAAGCTGCGCCGCTTCGGCAAACGAAGCGCTCATAATCTGCACCAGTAAAGAATCGCCTGAGGGCAAACGCATATCGGGAAGAATACCGGATTGCCATGGACTTCGTCGCCAACAAAATATCCGCGGGTATCCCATCAGTCACGCGAATATCGGTTACGGATTTGTTCCCAAATGCGAATGCCCACGTCATATTCTTGCGCTAGAACATTTTCGCTTCACTTATTGATATGAGGCCATCATTGAAGGTGGCATTTTTTAGGAAAAAGCCTCTTGGTTTCATGATTTCTGTTAACACCAGAATCGAAAATGCTGTAGCCTGACCGCGGAGGTCTCCCCATGACTGAATCCCGCAGCACAATCATCCCCGGCAGCCGCTACCGCAACGCCCCCGCCGCCATCGACTGGCTCTGCCAGGTTTTTGGCTTTGAGCGCCGCGCCGTATACGAAGGCGAAAACGGAACCATCGCACACGCCGAGCTGACTCTGGGCAACGGCATGATCATGCTCGGCTCGGGAAAAGACGACGAGTTTGGGCGCGGGTTTAAATCGCCCGAGGAGCTGGGCGGCATCGAGACGCGCAGTTGTTACATCGTGGTCTCCGACGCCGATGCGGCTTATGCGCGCGCCGTGGCTGCTGGAGCGGTGGTCATCCGGCCGCTCCAGGACACTCCTTACGGCAGCCGCGAGTTTGCGGTGAAAGACCCCGAAGGGCATAGCTGGGGCGCGGGAACTTATGACCCGTGGGGAAAGCACGAGTAGAGCTTCCAGAATTTGACTTGGCTGCCGCTCAGCCGATCGGCCTGTTCCAGGTTTCCAGCATGCGCTTGAATTCGCTCATGAACTTGCCGGAGTCGGCGCCGTCGATGGTGCGGTGATCGAAGCCCAGGCAGAAGTATTGCACCGAGCGAATCGCAATCGTATCGTTGCCTTCAGCGTCGGTGAGTACGACCGGTTCCTTGCGCAGGCCGCCGATGGCCAGAATCGCCGACTCGGGCTGATTGATGATGGGGGTGCCGAACTCTCCGCCGAAGACGCCGGAGTTGGTGAGGGTAAATGTTCCGCCCTGAACCTCTTCGGGCAGGAGCTTTTTGGAGCGGGCGCGGGAAGCGAGGTCGGCGATGGCGCGGGCCAGGCCCAGGAAGTTCAACTCTTCGGCCTGTTTGATTACGGGCACGATCAGGCCCCATTCCAGAGCCACGGCGATGCCCAGATTGATGTTCGGGTGATAGCGGATGCAGCCGTTTTCAAGCGAGGCGTTGACGACGGGAAACTGGCGTAGCGCCAGAACGGCAGCGGCGGCGATGAACGGCATATAGGTGAGCTTGACGCCGTTCTGCTGCTCAAAGCGGGCCTTTTCCCGCTCGCGCAAGCGGGCGATGCGGGTCATGTCCACCTTGTAAACGGTGTGGACGTGAGGGCTGGTCTGCTTGCTCTCTACCATGCGCTGGGCGATGATGGCGCGCATTTTGGTCAGCGGGACCAACTGCGGTGTGGCCGGCTGCGCCTGCGGCGCGGAACTGCCTGAACCGTATTCGGCAAGGTAGCGCAGCGCATCTTCTTTGGTGATGCGGCCTTCCGAGCCGGTGCCGGCGATCTGGCTGAGGTCGAGGTTGTTGTCTTTGGCGATGCGGCGCACGAGCGGCGAAGAGCGGAGCCTATTGCCGGACGCCTGCGGCGCGGGGGTTGAGGTAGGAACAGGGACGGAGGACTGCGGAGTTGCCGGAGCCGGTACTTCAGGAGCCGGAGCAGCGGCCGCGCCGCCGATGACCGCGACGACTGTGTTGACTTCGACGGTTGCGCCCACGGAGACCTTGATCTCGGTGAGAACGCCGGCCACGGGCGAGGGAATCTCCGCATCGACTTTGTCGGTGGAGATTTCAAAGAGCGGCTCGTCCTTCTCGACAGGGTCGCCGGCCTTTTTGAGCCATTTGGTGATGGTTCCCTCGAAGATCGACTCGCCCATCTGGGGCATGATGACGTCGGTTGGCATGGGTGACTCTCCGGGATACGGGACACCCTTCGACTGCGCTCAAGGCAGGCTCCAGGACGCGCCCGATTCTGGCCGGATTATAAATGGCGGGAACAACAGCGCGGCAGCCGGGCACCCGGATGGAACGGAATTCTCAGGCGCGGACCGGGCGGACGGCGCTGCCGCGCAGGCGTTCGACTTCAGGCGGGACTTGGAGGGGCGTGTCCTCGGCCGGGAATTGCTGTGGAGCCTCGGGAACGGCCGCGGCCTGGGTGCGCAATGCAGCAAGGCTCTCGACCGCCAGCACCTGTTGGCCAAAGACCTGGCCAAAGTGCCGCGCCGCCTGGTGGGCTATGGCTTCGAGAGTAGGCAAGGCATCCGGGTTCTTGGCTTCCTGTTGCAGGCTGGTGACCGGGTGGTCGGGAATGCCGCAAGGAACGATCAGCGCGAAATCCCTGAGGTCAGTGGTGACGTTGAAAGCGAATCCGTGCGATGTGATGCCACGCGCGACGTGAATGCCGATGGCGGCGATCTTGCGGCCTTGCCCCGCGGGCGGAGGAGCTTCTGAGGAGGTTTCTGGCAGGAAGACGCCGCACCAGACGCCGGTCAGGCCGGCGATTCGGCCTGCGAGCACGCCAAAGCCGCCGCACAGGCGAATCAGCGCCTCTTCCATCCCGCGCACAAAGTCCACGGGCCCCATGCGGCCGCCGCCGGGGTTGCGCAGGGTCCGCAGATCGAAGATGGGATAGCCGACCAACTGGCCGGGGCCGTGGTAGGTTACGTCGCCGCCGCGGTTGATCTCGTGGACTGTGACGCCGCGGCTGGCTAACAGTTCGTCAGAAGCGAGGATATTCGAACGGTGCGCGTTGCGCCCCAGCGTGAGCACCGGCGGATGCTCGAGGAGCAGCAGCACGTTCTGGGCGCGGCCCTCGGCGACGAGCGCGGCAATCTCCGCCTGGAGACGGAGGCCTTCGTCGTAGTCAACACGGCCGAGATAGAGGTACTGAATCATCGCTAACTTGATTGTAGCGAGGGCGCTTCCACAAGCTGAACAAATGGGCGCGCTGGTTTCGGGTTACACTTAGCACTGGCAGGAGGACCGGGCGGTCGCTGCCGGAGGCTTTCGCGCAAGCGCTTGTCCGCCGGGGGAGGAAAGTCCGAACTCCGCAGGGCAGTGTGCCGGATAACGTCCGGGACGCGGGTTTCAAAGCCCGTGGACGGCCAGTGCCACAGAAAAGATACCGCCTCGGCTACCCCTCAGCCTGTCTCCTTTGGAGCCTAGCCGAGGGCCGCCCTGGGACCGCCGGAAGGGTTCGCCCGGCCGGCAAGGCCTCCAGCGCCGAGGTAAGGGTGAAATGGTGCGGCAAGAGCGCACCGCCCCGACGGTAACGCCGGGGGCAGGGTAAACCCCACACGGAGCAAGACCAAATAGGGAGGGAAGCGCGAGCCAAGAGCCAGGCTCCCGCTGCGCGCCGGCCCGGCGCGCCCAGGCGGCTTGAGCACTTGCCGAAACCTCCGGGTAGGTCGCTGATGAGCGTCCGCGGCGACGCGGCGCCTAGAGGAATGACCGCACACGACAGAATTCGGCTTACAGGATCTTCCTGCCGAATTTGCTGCACCGAGCCAGCCCCGGCCGGGAGAGTTTTCCGGCCGGGGCTGGCCATTGCTGGAGCGGCGTTAGACGCGCCGGTTTGCACTTCCGGGGGGGCTGCCGACCCCGCTCGTGCCGCTTACTCCGCAAGCTACGCTAGCACCGCTAACCCCGCTCATCCGTTACCATCGATACATGCTACGAGTGAAGTTGTTGGAGGCGGGGGCGCGTGCGCCTGTGGTGGCCCATCCCGGCGAAGATCTGGGCTATGACCTGTTTGCGCTGGAGGGAGCGGTTCTGACTCCCCGCGCTACGTTGAAGGTGCGGACGGGCATTGCCGTCGAGGCGCGGCACCCGGCGACTGGCGCACCGCTGGGGCTGCTGGTGCGGGACCGCTCGTCGATGGCGGCGCGGGGAATTGCAACCACCGCCGGGGTGATCGACGCCGGCTACCGGGGTGAGATTCTGGTGCTGATGACCAATCTGGGCGAAACGGCCGTGGAGCTGAAGACCGGCGAGAAGATTGCGCAGATGATTCCGGTTCCGGTGCTCACCGGGGTGGTGGAAACCGTGGAGAGCCTGGAAGAGTCGGCGCGCGCGGAAAAGGGGTTTGGCAGTTCAGGACGGTAACCACCTGCGGTGGGGCCAATCGCTCGCTATTCGCTCGCACAGGTTTCGTGGCACCGCATCCTTGCAACAGACGAAAGGCACAAGGATGGGGCACGGAGCCTTTTGGGTGGTACTCCATTTTGTGCTTTCCCGCTCTTGACGGGGTGAAACTGCGTTAAGAGTGGGGAACCCGATCTGTAAACGGCTATTAATAAGCCAGTCAAGTTATAGGTATCCCACCTTAACCGATTCGCAAAAAATGCGAATCGGCGAAGGTGGGGCACCCGAGTTGATGGCTGGACGGCGGGCTAGTTGCTTCCCAGGCCGTCGTTCTGGTGGTAGTTCGGGTAGGGCGGAATGGGAATCTCAGGGACGGGATGGGCCTTGATCTCGTCCAGCACCAACTGGACGCCGGTTTCAAGCTGGCGGTCGTGGCCGGCAGCTACGTCCTTGGGCAACTCCTCGACGGGCACGTCGGGGGCGACGCCGTGGTTTTCCACCTCCCATTCGCCTTTCAGTCCGTATATTGCATAGCGCGGCGCCATAACGCGGCCGCCATCGAGCAGCGTGGGATAGCCGCCAATGCCGACCAGCCCGCCCCAGGTGCGCGTGCCTACCAGCTTGCCGACGCCGGCCTTGCGGAAGTACCAGGGCATGGCGTCGCCTCCGGAGCCGGAGTTCTGATTGATGAGCATCACCTTGGGGCCGAAGATGGCGCCAACAGGATCATGAATCGGCTTACCGTCGCGCTCGATGGCTCCGGAGAGCGGGAAGCGCTTCAGCGTGTCGACCACGTAGTCGGCAATGAGGCCGCCTTCGTTGTAGCGCTCGTTGAGAACCAGTGCCTGCTTGTCGAGCTGGGAATAGAAGTAGCGGTTGAAGTTGGCGTAGCCGGAGCCGCCGGTGTTGGGCATGTAGACGTAAGCCACCTTGCCGCCGGAGAGCTCATTGACCTTGCGGCGATTGGATTCAATCCAGTCCAGATTGCGGAGGCCGTCCTCGCTGGCGATAGGAACGACGGTGACGTCGCGGGCGGTCTTGCTCTCGAAAGCAGGGCCGTCGGGATTGGCACCCACGCGGAGCACAGTCTGCTTGCCGGCAGTTCCGTCGAAGAACTGATATAGGTTGTCGGCGGCGTGCAGCTCGCGGCCGTTGACCGCCAGCAGGTATTCGCCCTCCTTGACGGAGACGCCGGGCAGGGTGAGCGGCGAAGCAAGGCCGGGGGTCCAGTTCTGCCCGCCGAGGATTTTGGCTATGCGGTAGCGGCCGTTTTCCACCTTGTAATCGGCGCCGAGCAGGCCGGCCTTGGGAACGTTGTCGGGCATGTGCGGCCCGCCGATGAACATGTGGCCGATGGTAATCTCGCCCAGCATCTCGGTGGAGAGATAGCTGAACTCGGAACGCGAGGCAAGGCCGTCGAGGTAGGGTTTGTACTTGGCCTCGATTTTGGGAATGCTGAGACCGTGGGTGTGGGGATCGTAGAGGAAGTCGCGCTCAATGCGCCAGGTTTCGTGGTAGATTTGCCGCCATTCGGCGCGGGGATCGATGACGGTCTCAAGGTTTCCCAGGTTCAATGGCTTGCCGGGAGCGCCATCAGGGGGCTTCAGGTCATCGGCCGGGGCGATGGTCCAGCCACCCTTGCGGGCATAGAGAACCTTGGAGCCGTCAAAGGAGACGATGAACGCATCGAGGTCAGTGAGCACCGTCTCCGGCTGTCGTTTTTCCAGCGTGAACCGCCAGATGGCGCGGATGCCGGAAGCTCTGTCCTCGTTCGAGGAGCGGCCGAATGGCGAGGCCTCAGCAAGATAGAGAACGCCGGTTTTGCCCACGGCGATGCCGCTGTAATTGCGCGACGGAATGGGCAGCGAGAGAATGCGGTCGCCAATCTTTTCCAGATCCACCTTGACCTCGACGGGCTTGTCGGCAGCCTTCTTGTCCTTGTCCTTGTCGCCATCTTTCTTGTCGCTGTCGGCGGCCTTCTTGTCCGCGTCTTTCTTGTCTGCGCCGGCGGTGTCTTTCTTGTCATCTTTCTTCGCTTCATCCTTGATCTTTTCGTCATCACTCTCGGGTGGCAGAGGCGAGGCGCCGTCCTTGGCCAGCACCACAACATAGGCGGCGGTGGTTTGCGCGCGGTCCAGTGAAGATAGATCGATGCCTGCCTTCGAGGGGCCGTCGTCGGTGGAGGCCAGGAAGTAAAGGTACTTGCCATTGGGGTCGAACGACGGACTGGAGGCATCGCTCATGCCATCGGTCACCTGGGTGGATTTGCGGGTTTCCAGCGAATAGACGAAGATGGCGCGCAACTGGTTGTCGAGGTCACGGTTGTAGGCGATCCACTTTGAGTCCGGCGACCAAACGGGACTGAGGTCGGGGCCCCAATTGCCATAGATTTCCTTGTCCACGAGCACCGGCTTGCCGGCCGGAAGATCCAGGTACCACAGACGCAAGTGCTTGTCGGTGAAGGCAATGTGCTTGGAGTCGGGCGACCAGGTGGGGTTATAGAAGAAGCTGGGTTCTGGACCCAGATCGATAACCGTGGGCGGCTTGAAGCCAGTCTGGTCGTGCAGGTAGAGCTGGTACTCGCCAGAGGCGTCGGAGAAGTAGGCAATGGTTTTTCCGTCCGGACTCCAGGATGGGTCGCGCTCGGCCACGCCGGGGGTTTGGGTGAGATTGCGGGTGTCGCCTTTTTCGGCTGGGACGGTAAAGATTTCGCCGTGCGCCTCAAAGACGGCGCGGGCGCCGGTGGGCGAAAGGGCGGCGTTCTGAATCTCGTCCGGGGTGAGGGTGACCCGGTGGGGCACGAGGCTGGCCAGCTCACCATGAACCTGGATGGAGACGGTTTTGTCGGCGTTGGTGGCGGTGTCCAGCAGGTGAATGGAGCCGAACTGCTCATAGACCAGACCGCCCGGACCGGTCTGGACGGACTTCAAATCGTAACCCTTGTTGGAAACCACCTGGACGACTGCTTTGCTCAAGGTGTCATAGCGGTAAAGTGAGACCGGGCCGCCGTTCTTTCCTGAGCTGTCGCGGTCGGAGAGGAAGTAGACCGAATCGCCAACCCAGACAGGATTGGAGTCGTTGGAGTTCTCGCGGGGCACCTTCACCAGATCGAGAGTCTTGAGGTTGACGATCCAGATGGGCGTGGTCTGGCCGCCGACGTAGCGTTTCCAGGCTGGCTGCCACTTGGTAAAGGGTTCATAGGCCAAAGACTCGCCGTCAGGCGAAAACGAAGCTTGGAAGCCAGCGGGCAGCGGCAGCGGTTCGGGAATCCCGGAGCCGTCGGCGTGGACAAGGAAGATCCGGGCGAAGTGCCGGTAGCTGGCCATGCCGCTAGTGATCAGAACATCCTTGCCGTCGGGCGACCAGCCAATCACGTAGCTCCATTCCGGGTGCCAGGTGATGCGCCGCGGCACACCGCCCGCGGCGGGAATGATGTAAGCGTCGACATTTCCGTTCAGGTGGGCCGAGTAGGCGATCCACCCGCCGTCGGGCGAATAGAAGGGACCCGCTTCGACTTTTCCATCGGAGGTGAGCCGCTCAGCCTCCCCGCCCTGGCGGCTGACGGTCCAGATGTCGTCCGCGTAGCGGAACGCGATTTTGTCCTGGCTGAGAGAAGGGTTGCGGAGCAGGAGCGGCGCCTGGGCCTGAGGGGCCGCGGAAGAGCTTTCAGCGGAAGCAGAAAATGAAAGGGTTGCGAAGAACAAAAGCAGGGCGGCGGCAAAGCGGGAGTAGACGCGGATCATCGGGCCTCCATTCAGATGGTCGATCACAGAATCGATTCCGAAAACGGGCGCAGAAATGCACGCCAGTCCATGCTACGCCCGATGAGAAGCGAAAGTTCCGGAAATTGCCTGTTTCGACCTGGTTTTCAGATTTGGCACGGGGCGCGGAACCCGCCGGGGCCTGAGTGCGTATTACAAAGGCGAAACCACTTTAGCCGGATTTGCTCCCCGGCTGAATCAGCTTGTTGGGCTCGTGTTGCGTCCATAGGAACAAGGGAGATTTGCGTACACTAGGAAGACCGGGCAGGAGCCTGGCTCCGTGCCCCGCATAAAGGGGCTGAATTCGCGAACACAGAATCGCGGCAGAGCCGGGACAAGCGGCGATGCCGGCTCCGGCAAGAGAAAGCAGGACCATGCTATTCAGTGAGGCCATTAAACTCGCGCTGCAGTCCTTGTGGGCCAACAAGATGCGCACTGTTCTCACGCTGCTCGGCGTGGTGATGGGCGTGGCCTCGGTCATCATGGTCATCACCCTGGTCAACGGCGCCAACACCTATGTCACGACCAAGATCATCACCAATGGCGCCGACGTCTTCGCCGTGCGCCAGATGCCAGGGGTGATTTTCACCGCCGAAGAATACTTCAAGTATGCGAAGCGGAAGATACTGCGCATCGAAGACTACGAGGCGATTCGCGACAATTGCACGGCCTGCGGGGAGGTGGGGGTGCGGCTCGACCGCATGGCCAGCGTGGTTTACAACGCGCACTCCAGCAGCGATACCGACATGCGCGGCCTTACGTGGACGATGATCTCGCTGGACAATATGGACATTGCGCTGGGCCGCGGCTTTACGCCTATCGACGACGAGAAGGCCACCCACAACGTCATTGTGGGTTACGACATTGTGGACAACCTGCTGGGCGAAGGCGACCCCCTGGGTAAGGAGATTCGCGTCAACGGCATTCCTTACACGGTGGTGGGCGTCGGCGACCGCAAGGGAAAGATGTTTGGCCAGTCGCAGGATAACTGGGTGGCTGTGCCCGTCACCACCTTTCAGCAGATCTACGGTTATAACAGCTCGGTGGATATCTATGCCCGGGCTCATGGCGACACCGAGGCGATGGAGCGAGCCAAGGACGAAGTTCGCGTCATCATGCGCAGCCGCCGCCACAACGAGGTGGGCCAGCCGGACGACTTCGAGATCGAGACCAACGACACCTTTCTGGATCTCTGGAAGCAGATCTCCTCGATCTTCTTTGGCGTGGTGATCGGCATCGCCTCGATTTCGCTGGTGGTGGGCGGCATCGTGATTATGAACATCATGCTGGTCAGCGTCACCGAGCGCACCCGCGAGATCGGCGTGCGCAAGGCGCTGGGCGCCAAGCAGCGCGATGTGCTTTTGCAGTTCCTCATTGAGAGCGGCACGATGGCTTTGGTGGGAGGAGCCATCGGTGTGATCTGCGGAGTGACCGTGGCCAAGCTGATTACGCTCATCATCGGTTTTCCCACCAGCGTGCAATTGTGGAGCGTGCTGCTGGGGCTTTTTATGGCGACTGCCACGGGTGTTTTCTTCGGGGTGTATCCGGCCAGCAAGGCTGCCAAGCTGGACCCGGTGGTGGCACTCAGAGCGGAGCTCTGAGTGCAGCTTACAGCTACTAGCCTCTAGCTTCTAGCTATTCCGGTTGCAGGACAGGTTTCGATTTGAGATGGATATTGCAGACAGCTTTTTCTGCAAAGGTTCAAGCACCAGGAGCTTTTAGCTAGAGGCTAGAAGCTAGCAGCTAGGAGCTAGTTTTCATGGCGCAAGGACAAACCCGCGAATCGGTCAAAATGGCCCTCAATACGTTGAGGGCGAACAAGCTGCGCTCAGGACTGACCATTCTGGGCATCGTCATCGGCGTGACCACGGTGATCGTCATCTCCTCGGTCATCAACGGGCTCAACAACCGGGTCACGGATTTCGCCGATCAGTTCGGATCGAATGTCGTCTGGATCTTCCACATGCCGGTCATCGGCGTGCGTCCCACCACCGAGCAGCTCACGCGCAAGAAATTGACCGTGGAGGATGCGCTGGCCATTCGCACCCTGCCTCACATTGTGGCGTCAGACGCGGGGATTCGCTATACCAAGCAGTACGGCGTGGGCGACGTCAGCGTCAAGTATCAGGGGCACAAGGTAGCCGGCGCCATTCTGATGGGAGACACATCCCAAGGAGCGGATGTTTCGAGTTTCACCTTTCAAGAGGGCCGCAAGTTTACCGACGAGGAGGATCAGAGCGCGGCACATGTGTGTGTGCTGGGCCACGATACCGCGGAGATGCTCTTTGTGAACGGTGAGGATCCGATCGGCAAAGAGGTCAATGTGGCCACTGGCCTTTACACCGTGATCGGGGTCTACGACAAGCAGAAGCAGCCCTTTGGCAACGGCAAAAACCCGCAGGACAACTCCGTCTACTTCCCGCTGGGCACCTTCCACAACCTGCACCCGGAAGTCAAAGACGTATGGATCAGCGCGAAGTACGACGATGCAAAGAACAAGGCGCTTGTCGAGGAAGAGATTCGCGAGCTGCTGCGCATCCGCCGCAAGGTCAAGGTGGAATCCGACGACAACTTTGAAATCTTCGGCCCCGATTCGCTCACCAAGTTGTGGGGGAACATCACCGGTGGATTGTTCGGATTCATGGTCGCCGTCTCCAGCGTTGGGCTGATGGTGGGCGGCGTAGGCGTAATGAACATCATGCTTGTCTCCGTCACCGAACGCACCCGCGAGATCGGTGTGCGCAAGGCCATCGGCGCCACCAAACGGACGATTCTGACCCAATTCACCACCGAGGCAATTACGCTGTGCGCCGTGGGCGGCGTCATCGGCGTCCTCGTGGGCGCGGTGATCACCTGGATCATCCACATGCTGCCCATCGGCCTGCCGGCCACGGTTTCCACCGTATGGGTGATCATTGGTTTCGCCGTCTCCTGCACCATCGGCCTGCTGTTCGGTATTTATCCGGCGTGGAAGGCAGCCAACCTGGACCCGATCGAAGCGCTGCGCTACGAGTGAAGCAGGAATTTATCCCTGCATTTCCGTTACACTTACCCCCAGGATGCAGCACGCTCTAGCTCAATCCGTAGAGGTTCTGACCTCAGTTCTGGCCGTGGCCGGAATGGGCTACTTCGTGGCCGCCTGGTTGGCGGCGCGGGTCTTTCTGGCCGCCCGGCGCGCGCCATTGGCGGCCTTTGCGCACGGCGTGAGCGTGCTCAAGTCCCTGAAGGGACTGGACCCAGGCATGATGGACGGCTTCCGCAGCCACTGCCGCCAGAGCTACACGGGCGAGTATGAACTGCTCTTCGGGGTCGCGTCGCTGGACGACCCGGCAGCGGCCGCCGTCGAGCAGTTGAAGACCGAGTTTCCCGAGCTGTCTATCAAACTGGTCGAGTGCCCCGAGCGGCTTGGAACCAACGGCAAGGTCAGCACGCTGGTTCAGCTTGCCGGCCACGCACGCTTCGATTTTTTGCTAATCAACGACTCGGACATCACCGTTTCGCCGCGCTATTTGGAACGGGTGATGGGTTGCTTCGCTCCGGCAGAGGAGCGCAACGGCAAGGCCCCGCAAAAGGTTGGACTGGTGACGGCGCTTTATCGCGGCCGGGCGCACGGAACTCTGGCTTCAAAATTTGAGGCGCTGGGTATCGCGACAGATTTTCAGGCCGGCGTGCTGTTGTCAAAGTGGATTGAGGGCGGCCTTCACTATGGCCTGGGCTCCACGCTGGCGGTGCGGCGCGAGGCACTCGACAGAATTGGCGGCCTGCTGCCGCTGGTGGATCACCTGGCCGACGATTATGAACTGGGCGCGCGCGTGGCACAGGCAGGTTACCGCGTGGCGCTAAGTCCCGAGGTGGTCGAGACCAATGTTGCGGGCTATGGCTGGCGCGGTTTTCTGGAGCACCAGTTGCGCTGGGAGCGCACCGTTCGCGACGCGCGGCCCTGGGGCTATGCAGGCCTCATCTTCACGCATGGACTGGGTTGGGCGCTGATCAACGTACTGGCCAGCGGAGTGAGCCCGTTGAGCCTGTGGCTGCTGGGACTGAGCTTCTTCTTGCGGCTCGCGCTGGCCATGACGGTGGGCGCTGAGGTGCTGGGCGACCGCCAGGTTCTGCCAAGGCTTTGGCTGCTGCCGCTGCGCGACATGGTTGCCATGGGCGTGTGGGTGGCCGGCTTCGCGGGCAACACGATTGTTTGGCGCGGAGAGCGGTTCAGGCTGAAGGACGGAAGGCTGGAAAAAGTTAGCTAGTCAGCGAGTCAGCAAGTCAGCTTTATAGTCTGCGGTACCGGCAAGGTGATTTCACGCGTCGCCATATGCTGCAAATTGCCTTCAGATTTTGACGGCAAAGGAGCTGGAGGCAGATTCCCTTCAACTTCGCTCAGGGCAGGCTTGCGGGTACCGTCGCCACGCATTCGCATTCCCTCAGGGGCTTAAGCCCAACGTTTCTTTTGTGCATTTGCGGCACGACTGAAGTCGTGCCCTGACACTTCGTGCTGTTCCGAAAGACTGTTTATGCCACGGCGCTAATCTCCCGTGGTCACCGCCGTTGGGTCCTGGCCGCTGATGGCGGCGCAGTCGATGGAAAGGCAACTTCCCAGTTCAGCGAAGTTCTTTTCCCATTGCGGGCGGTCGTCGGTGGCCAGCGCGGTGAGGGCATAGCTGGTGGTGCGCAGAATCTCGTACCAGATGTTCTGCGCCTGCCACAGGTTCAGTTCGAAGGGCATCTCGGCCAGTGCGCGGCCCAGCGCCAGCGCCCGGTCGAGCGTCTCCAGTGAACCGGAGGACATTTGCAGCTCAATCATGGCGCGCTTCATGCGCTGGTCGGCGATGTAGGAGAGCGTAGCTGAATCCAGCGAAACCTGGTCGGCCTTGGCCAGGGAGAGGTAGGAACGCAACAGGGCCTGGTCGATGGGGTCGGTCTCCAGAGCGCGGCGCAGGCCCGCGTTGATGGCAAAGCCGGCGGCCAGGGTAAGGGCGGGCGGCTTGGGGAGTCCGGCCTTGGAGAGATAGTGCAAGAGGGTGGCGTGGTCTTCGTAGATGGTGGTGAGTGAGTTCTCGATGTCAGAGAGGGTGGAGTTGAGGATAAGCTGCACGATGCGGCGCTGCTCGTCGGTGAAGAGCGAGGTGAGCGAGTAGTCCATGTGGCCATAGAAACGGTCCAGGAGGCGAATCACCTCGGGGAAGTCGGCGCGCAGCACATGTTCCGCGGCCTGCGCGGCGAAGGCCTCGAAGGCGGGCGCGTCTTCCGGCTGGTAGGCTTTGACGGCAGCGGTGATGTTCTGGTCGCCGAAGTGCAGGACAGCAAAGGAGAAGCCGCACTGCTCGCCGGTGATGGCGCCGACAATCCTGGCCCTGCCCAGGGCGAGCCGCCCACGGCCGGATGTATACACGTCGTAAGAGTCGCGCCAGACGCGGTAGCAAAACAGGTCAGTCTCCTCGGCAAAGGAGGAAAAAATGGAGCTGATGGCGTAGTGGGCAGCCACCTGTTCCAGGCCCAACTGCTTGGCGCCTACTTGCTCCTTGTAGATGCGCGCGCCGTCGCCGGCCGCGGCCACGTTGGAGCGGGCTTCGGCCAGACGGGCCAGAAACGCCGGTTCCAGGGGCGCGGCCAGTTCCGGAGAGACTTCCCTGGCCAGTTGCAGCACGCGCGCGGCATAGGCGATCACCTGCACGGACTCGATGCCTGAGATGTCATCGAAGAACCATCCGCAACTGGTGAACATGAGCTGGGCGTGGCGCTGCATCTCCATCAATTCCAGGGCGCGCACGCGTTCCGGCACTGTGAGGGCGCGGAGCTGGTGCTTGCGGAAGAAGCCCTCCACCGACTGCGGGCTGTGGTCGAGCACGGCATCGATGTATCCGTCGCGTGCAGCCCAGACGTCTTGGAAGAGCCTGGCGCCTTCCTGTTCAGTCAAAGGAACAAGAGCATCGCGCAGCTCGTCGAGGGCCCGGCGGAGCGGGGCGCGCCAGGCCTGATTCCAGCCGGGCCTGCCACCGTTGCAGCCGCAGTTGGAACGCCAGCGCTCGACGCCGTGGACACAGCTCCAAGAGGTGTTTTCGACGATTTCGGCCTCGAACTCGGGGGGAAACTGCTCTAGAAAATAGCCGTAGTTGGTCAGCTTGACGGATTTGTCGTTTTCCAGCAGGCGCAGCGCGAAGGCCAGCGCCATTTCGCCGTACTTGTGGTGGTGGCCGTAAGACTCGCCATCGGTGGCCACATGCACCAGTTGCGGCTGGGAGTTGTCTTTGAAGCCGGCCTTGAGCCGTGCAGCAAGGCTCTCACCAGAGTTGAGCAGCCCCTCGAAGGCGATGGCGCGCGAGGCGGGTCCGTCGTAGAAAAAGACGGCAATCGAGATGCCGGAGTCGAAGCGGACAAGATAGGGATGGGTGGTGTCCACGCTGGCGCCGGGCGTATCCGTCCAGTTCGCGCCGTCATTCAAGGGGCGAATGCGCTTGCACTGATGCGGCGCCAGCACGGTGAACTTGATGCCGTGCTGGGCCATCAGCTCCAGCGATTCGTTGTCGGCCGCTGTCTCTGCCAGCCACATGCCCTCGGGCGCGACGCCGTAGTGATGCTGGTAGTCGGCGATGCCCCAGCGAATCTGGGTTATGCGGTCGCGGCGGCTGGCCAGCGGCAGAATGATGTGGTTGTAGACCTGCGCCATGGCCGAACTGTGACCCTTGAAGCTCTTGCGGCTGCGGCGCTCGCCGTCGAGGATCATGCGGTAGGTGCGCGGCGCGTTCTCCAGCAGCCAACTCAGCAGCGTGGGGCCGAAGTTGAAGCTGATGCGCGCGTAGTTGTTCACGATGCGCGTGATGCGGTTCTTGTCGTTCACGATGCGGGCAGCGCCGTTGGTGGCGTAGCACTCCGCGCAGATGCGCTCATTCCAGTCGTGGTAGGGTGCGGCCGAGTCCTGCGTCTCGACCGTCTCCAGCCAGGGATTCTCGCGGGGCGGCTGGTAAAAGTGACCGTGAATACAGATGAAGCGCTTGCCGAGAGCCATGAGATTCGCTATCTCTTGCCGGTGAACCGGTTGTGTCTGATTATTGTAGGCTTGCCCGCCCAGTGGGCGCGGCGCTTTTTGCCAGGTCGCAGGCCCTCCACAGATACCAACTGGCCACGGAACGGAACGGCACCCAGCGTTTTCCTCTTTTGAGCAGGACTTCGGGCTTGGGCAAATCCTCAGCGGCCAGGGGGCGGGTTTTTGGTACACGCTGGAAGGTGAGCGCGAAGCCCTTGCGCACGCCGTAGTCGGTTACCGGCAGCACGTCGGGCCGTCCCATGCGGAAGATGAGGAGCATTTCGACGGTCCAGGGGCCGATACCGCGCACCGCGGTGAGCCGCTCGACGATCTCGGCGTCAGTCATCTTCTTGATGGCCGCGTGGGTGGGAACCGTTCCGTCCAGGGTTCGGGCGGCCAGGTCTTTCAGCGCACGCACCTTGTTCCCCGAGACCCCCGCCGCCCGCAGGACCTCGTCGGGTGTGTCGAGCAGAAGCTGCGGCGCGGGATCGCCGCCAAAGTACTCGCGCACGCGGCGATGGATGGTGGCGGCGGCCTTGCCGTGAAGCTGCTGGTAGAGGATCGACTCAAGCAGCGACTCGAAGGGCGAGGGCAAAGGGTCGAGCCGTAGCGTGAAGGTGCCGGCCCGGTCAATGAGAGCGCCCAGCTTTGCGTCACTTGCGCGCAAGTGCGCCAGCGCCTCGGCTGAATCGAAGGGAAGTTTGCGGCTTCGGCCATCGTGAATCATAGGGAAACAGTGTACCGCGCCGGGAGGTTGCCGGGGCAAAACAGGAGCGCGCTGCACGATACGCTACTCCCACGCGCCCGGCCCCTGTAAGATTTAGGGCAGAAGCGGACGGGGGTGCAAGGCCATGAAGATGCGACCGGGGACTCAAACAGGATTTCTGCTGTGCGGCAAGGAGTGGATTGAGGGCGAGGCGCTGGAAGTGCGCTCGCCGTGGGACCAGGGGCTGGTGGGACGGGTGACCGTGGCCACCCGCGCCGACGCGCGCCAGGCCGTGAACCATGCCGTAGCGAGCCTGAGGCGCACCCGCGCCCTGCCGCGCTGGAAGCGCCGCGAGATCCTGGAAGATGTGGCTGCCGCGCTGATCGAACAGAAAGAACGGTTTGCACAGCTGATTGTGGCCGAGGCGGGCAAGCCGATTCGCCTGGCGCGGGCTGAAGTCGATCGCTCCGTGCTCACCTTCAAGACCGCGGCCGAAGAGGCCTCGCGGCTGGGCGGCGAGAGCATTCCGCTGGACCTGACGGAGGGCAACGAAGGGCGCTGGGGGCTGATGCAGCGCTTTCCGGTGGGACCGGTGCTCGCGATTACTCCGTGCAACTATCCGCTGAACCTGGCGGCGCACAAGCTGGCGCCCGCGCTGGCGGCAGGCTGCCCGGTAATTCTGAAGCCGGCTCCACAAACCCCGTTTACCGCGCTGGCTCTGGGCGAGGTGATTCTGAAGGCCGGCTGGCCCCAGGAGGCGCTGGCCGTGCTGACGCTGAACAACGCGGATACGGCCTGGCTGGCCGAAAAGGAAGACCGCATCAAGCTGGTAAGCTTTACGGGCTCGGCCAAGGTGGGCTGGGAACTGAAGGTTCACTCCGGGCGCAAGCGCGTGCTGCTGGAGCTGGGCGGCAATGCCGCGCTTATCGTCTGCGGAGACTGGCCCGACCTGGACGAGGCGGCCCTGCGCACCGCACATGCGGCATTCGGCTATGCAGGCCAGTCCTGCGTGAGCGTGCAGCGGGTGTTTGTGGAGCGCAGTGCCTTCCAGACGTTCCTGTGGAAGGTGGTGGAGGCAACCGCCAAGCTGGCGGTTGGCGACCCGGCTGCGGAGGCCACCGAGGTGGGTCCGCTGATTCGGCCAGCCGAAGCCGAGCGCGTGGAGTCCTGGATTAAAGAGGCCGTGGAAGGCGGCGCCAAACTGGTAGCCGGAGGCCAGCGTCACGGCTCCGTGGTGGCTCCGGCCATCCTGACCGGAACCAAGCCGGGCATGAAGCTGCGCGACGAAGAGGTCTTTGGCCCGGTGGTGGTCATAGAGCCTTACGATGACTTTGAGGAGTCGCTGGCTGATGCGAACCACTCGAAGTACGGCCTGCAAGCGGGTCTGCTGACGCGCGATGTCGGGCGCATCCTTACCGCCTATCGCGAACTCGAAGTGGGCGCATTGATCGTGGGAGACACGCCAAGCTGGCGCCTGGACCCCATGCCCTTCGGGGGCGTCAAGGACTCTGGCCTGGGACGTGAAGGCATCCGTTCAGCGATCGAAGAGATGACCGAGCCGCGAATGCTGGTGATCGCCGGGCTGTAGGGCATTTTCAACATCCCTGCAATGAGGGCTTCGTGGCATCCAACCCAAAATCACCCAACGGCGAAGACCTGTCGTTGGGGACCCCGATGCCGCAAAAACAAGAACGCGGCGTGGGTAGGGCACACATGATCTCACACTACCGGTGAAAGCGCCTTGACAGCCTTGGCCCTGGGTCACCCATCTAAGTTTTGCTATAGCCGGACGCGGTTGAAGAGGCTTGGAGCGGGTCTCCCAATCACATACCCTTACCGGCATCCTGCAAGCCACTCGGGAGCATAGGTTTCGGTGTACAGCAACGGGAGAACCGCTCGATTGGCCGCGCCATGCCGGGAGGAAACATGCCCTCCTGGCGGCTACGGTTATTTCTTGGCCTTCTGTGCGGCCCAGCGCTTGCGCTGCGCATCGGCGATGCGCTTGCGCGCCTCGGGGCTCAGTACGCGGCGCTTCTTCGCCTTCCGGGCGGGAGCGGCCTTGGCTGCAGGAGCGGACTTCGCGGCCTGCTTAGTTATGGTCAAAGCCACCTTGGCGGCAACTTTGCCGGTGGCGGCCAGCAGGGAGCGAACCTGCTTGAGCTTTGAAATTTCAGCGTCGATTAGGACAACAATAGAATCATTAGCCATAAGTCAAGCATAACTCACTGACCCCATTTGGCCCGTTTTGAGCCTGTACCGTGCTCAACCTTTCATTCCGGACGGCCCACGGTTTGGTCCCGATAGGCCTTCTGCAGAACGAAAAACGCCTGCTTCTTCTGGCCCTGTTCGGAGATAAGTCCCTTGCGGTTGAACTCATCCTGAATGCCGGCCAAGGGCCTGTTTGGCGAACGAAAATCCATCAGAATCCACGGACTCATGCCTCTCAGTTGCGGAATCCGGTTGAGCATTCCGAGTTGATGGCGGTAGATGTTGGCCTGGAATTCCTCGGTCCAGCGGTCGTTTTCGCCGCCATGCAGGCCGGCTTTGGCGCCTCCGCCTAATTCGCTCACAAGCAGAGGTTTCTGGTAGTCAACGCGCCAATCCGTAGTGTCCGCGCCCTCCGGCCGCTGCTCATACCATCCGACATATTCATTCACGCCGATAACATCCAGCGCTTTGCCCAGCGGATCATCGACTATCTTTGTGTGTGCCTCGGAACGCACCAGGAGAGCAGCGGTAATCAGCCGCGAAGAATCGAGCTCGCGGGCGCGGCCGGCCAGAGTTTCAATGAAGCGTGTCCGCGCTTCGGTGTTGGGCGTTTCGTTGGCCATCGACCAAAGAATGATGGCTGCGTGATTGCGCGAGGTACCTATCTCTTCGTCCAACTGCTGCTCGGCTTTGGCCAGCACCTTGGGATTGTCAAACTCCAACGCCCAATAGACCGGATTCTCCGACCACACCAACAGCCCCATGCGGTCGGCCGTGCGCAGCATTGATTCGTCGTGGGGATAGTGGGCCAGGCGGACGAAGTTAGCCCCCAGTTCTTTTGCCCAGCCCAGCAGCGTTTCCGCGTCCTGGACGGTGTTCGCCCGGCCGGTGCGGTAGGGCGCCTCGGCATGGATGCAGATGCCGCGCAGAAAGATCGGCTTGCCATTCAACAGGATCTGGGTTCCGCGCGTCTCGATGGTGCGGAAGCCTATAAGATCGTCAATCGAATCCTGACCGGCTTGTATCTGGACTTTGTAGAGTTTGGGCGTCTCCGGCGACCAGCGCTCCAATCCCTTCACTTCAAGGCGAATCGCGGCACGGCTATCTTCGCCCACCAACGCGGTGGTCCTGGCGTTCAGTTCGGGAATCTCGACCTCGACCTTTGCGCCGGGCTGACTGCCTTCAACATGCACCCAGCCCTCAATGACGGAGTCCTCTTTGCGGCTCAGGTGGATGTCGTACTGATCGATAAAAGCTTCCGGAAGCTCGATCAGCGAGACGGTGCGCGTGAGGCCGCCATAGTTCCACCAATCGGTTTCAAGGGTAGGAACGCCGTCTTCGTGGCGCGTGTTGTCCACCGCGGCCACTACAAAGTTGCCGCCGGCATGAATCGCGGATGTTATGTCGCAGTTGAAGCTGGTGTAACCGCCCTCGTGCTCGCAGACCTTCTGGCCGTTGACCCAGAACCAGGAGCGATAGTTGGCCGCGCCGATGTGCAGGAAGACGCGCGTGTGCTCCTTGGGCTGGTAAGTGAAGTCGCGCTCGTACCAGATGGGGCCCTCGTAGAAAAAGAGTGACTCGCGCTGGGTGTTCCAGTCGGCAGGCACCTTCAACGTGGGAGCTTTGGAAAAGTCATATTCGATGGTAAATGGATCACCGGGCTTGGCTTTGCGATTGAGGAACCAGCCATCGCTTTTTTCCTGATGATGAAAGCCGAAGAGACCGGAGAAGTAGGGATCGACAATCGAGGCCCAAGCGCCGTCGAGCGAAAGGGCGGGACGGCGGTCGGCTCCTGTGAGAACGATGGGCGCGTGGACGGGCGCTGGCGCAGCCCAGGCGCCGATGGCCATGATCCACGCACAAGCGCCAAACAAGGCAATGATGCAGGGTGTCGATGCAAAGTAGCGGGCGAACAGGTGGGTAGACAAATGCTTCATTCCGGAGCCTCGGCGATTAGAAAATTGGACTGGAGCCATGGCCGCCTTTCAAGACGCGCGCGGCTGCTCCTTGCAGACCACTTATTTTATCGCTTTACTCGGTGGCTTGCGCATTCCCGCCGGCACGCGAGAAGCCGCCAGAAAGGCAGAGAGGGAACAAGCCGCGAAGCCTGCCCCCTCTGAAGTGTGAACGAATTCCCGTTACGCTGCCTACATGCCCAGATACAGGACATCTAGAGCGCCCGCCGCCACGCATAGAGCGGGAACTGATTGGCCATCTCGGCCACTTCGGCGCGAATCCGCTCCAGAGCCGCATCGTCGTTGCGCCGCGCCAGGGCCTTTTCGATCCACACGGCGATCTGCCGCATCTCCGGCTCCTTCATTCCACGGGTGGTCAAGGCGGGCGTGCCGATGCGAATGCCCGAAGCCTTGAGCGGCGGATTAACGTCATAGGGAATCGTATTTTTGTTGACGGTGATACCGGCCTTGCCCAGAGCCAGTTCGGCCTCGGAGCCGAGAATGCCCTTCTCGAATACGTCCACCAGCATCAAATGATTGTCAGTGCCGCCGGAGACGATGCGGAAGCCGGCCTCCTTGAGAGCGGCGGCCAGCACCTGGGCGTTGGCGACAATCTGGGCAGAGTAAATCTTGAACTCGGGTCGCAGCGCCTCGCCAAAGGCAACCGCCTTGGCCGCGACAATATGAACCAGCGGACCGCCCTGCTGGCCGGGGAAGACTGCCTTGTCCACGGCCGCCGCCAGCGCCTGCCCGCAGAGAATGAGACCGGAGCGAGGTCCGCGCAGCGTCTTGTGGGTGGTGGTGGTGGTGATGTGCGCATGGGGAACGGGCGAAGGGTGCACGCCACCCGCCACCAGGCCGGCGATGTGCGCCATGTCAAAGATATAGACCGCGCCCACCTTGTCGGCGATCTGCCGCATGCGGGCAAAATCCCAGAAACGCGGATAGGCGCTGCCGCCGCCGATGATGGCCTTGGGCTTTTCGCGCTCGGCGATGGCCTCCAACTCGTCGTAGTCAATCATCTCGGTGTCGCGCCGGACGTGATAAAACGTGGGCCGGTAGAGCTTGCCCGAGAAGCTGAGCTTGTGGCCGTGAGTCAGGTGGCCGCCATGGGACAGGTCGAGCCCCAGGATGGTGTCGCCCGCCTGCAAGACCGCTGCATAGGCAGAAGCGTTGGCCTGCGAACCGGAGTGCGGCTGCACATTGGCGTGCTCGGCGCCGAAGATCTGTTTGACGCGGTCGCGCGCCAGATTCTCCACCACGTCGGCAAACTCGCAGCCGCCGTAGTAGCGCCGCCCAGGATAGCCCTCGGCGTACTTGTTGGTGAAGATGGAGCCTGCGGCTTCCAGCACCGCCTCGGAGACAAAGTTTTCGCTGGCGATCATCTCCAGCCCCTCGTGCTGACGGAGGGTTTCGCGGTCGAGGGCTGCGGAGACTTCAGGGTCGGCTTGGGCAAGAGGCAGAGACATGCGGTCGGTCATATAGGAATTCTAGCGCCTCTACCGGGTACTTTGACAGGCAAGAAAGTGCCGTCCATTCCAGGTTTGGGACGCAGATTCGGCCTTTTTGTTGAGGTTCATGGAACATGCTGATGCTTTTCAGCCAGGGAACGCGAAATCTGCTATCGTTCTCGTTAATTGGTCGGGAGCGCGATGAAAGTGAACTGGAGACAATTCGTTCTGAGCATGTTCTTTGCTCTTGCGCTGCTGCCGGTATGTGCGCAGACAGCGGGCATTGACGCAGCCCTGCTGGCCAAGGCTAATGGCGGCGATGCGGCGGCGCAGGTGCTGGTGGGAGAAAGCTACGCGGCAGGCAAGGGCGTTGAACAGGACCTGAAGCTGGCCGCTGAGTGGTACCGCAAGGCGGCGGACAAGGGAGACGTGTCCGGTGAGGTTCATCTGGCCGTACTCTATCGTGACGGCGGCAAGGGCTTTCCCCGCGACATGGCTCAGGCCGCAGCCTGGTATCGTAAGGCCGCCGGGCAGGGAGACGTGGGAGCGCAAGGCACTCTCGGCGTGCTTTACTCCATCGGGCAGGGCGTTCCGCAGAGCGATGTAGAGGCTTACTACTGGCTTGACCTGGCGGCAGCGGTGAAGGGACCGGACCAGGAGAAGTTTGCCACCAACAGGCAAATGATCGGAACCCATCTCACCACCGATGAACTGGCCGAGGTTGAGGAGCGGGTGGCCAAATGGCTGGCAGCGCATCCACGGCCCGCGGCCAGGGAGTAACCGGCTGTTCCGGGAGGACAACTGAGCCCGTATGCTGAAGCCGATGCGATTTTCTCAGTGTCTCAAAGCAAAGCGGGGCTGGCTTCCTCTCGCTTGCCTGGTTGCTTTCACATGGACTCTGGCTAGAGGGCAACCTCCTCAATTGGCGCTCATGCCTGCGGTGGTCGGGGCTGGTTCGCCGGAGTTGATTCTCGTGGAGGCGCGCGGCGCCACGGGAGTGGACGGCGAGTGGCTGGGGCGCAAGCTGGAGTTCTTTCGCAGACGCGAGGGGCGGGGATGGGTTGCGCTGGCCGGCGTGGATGTGGAGGGGCCGGTTGGGCCTTCAACGCTGAGGATCAGTCTTCGAATGGCTCAGGGAGGCATGCGCGATCTGAGCCGCCCGGTCGAGATTCATCCTGCGCGCTACCGCACCAGCTCATTGACAGTCGAACAGGAGTTCGTCGAGCCAGGTCCCGAGGCGCTGAAGCAAATCGAGGAGGAAAGCCAGCTTAAGAAGACTGTATTTGCCGTGAGCGCCCCAAAGCCGCTGTGGACAGGAAACTTTCGGCGGCCGGTTGCCGCGCCGATGGGCGAGAGCTTCGGCACGCGCCGCATTTTCAATGGGAAACTGGCCAGCGTTCACAAGGGACTGGATTTTCGCGCCAGGCCTGGGACGGCGGTGCGGGCTGGGAACAGCGGGGTGGTAGTGCTGGCACGGCCGCTTTACTACGAGGGCAACTGCGTGGTGATCGACCACGGTCTGGGTCTGTTCACGATTTCGATGCACCTGAGCCGGATCGACGTGAAGGAGGGCCAGCGCGTGGCCAAGGGCGACCGGGTGGGGCTAAGCGGCGCTACTGGCCGCGTCACCGGTCCGCATCTGCATTGGGCTGTCCAATGGCAGGGCGCGTATCTGGACCCCGCCAAGCTGCTGCGGATGAACCTGAGCGGGGTGCGGTAGAGTTTTGGCCTTGGGTACACCTATCGTGGTTTTGCTTTAGCGGGAGACGGCTTCCTCTTCCGCTTCGGCCTGGAGGGCGCGAGCCGGTTCGACGGCGGCCGCGCTCACGCCAGCGGCCTTCTCTCGGCGCAGGGCCTTGAACGCCCGGTAGACAAACGAACCCATGTACCAGCCGTCGATGAACTTATAGGGCGTTTCGCCGGTGGTGTAGTGGCCGCAGGGCAGCACGCGCGGCTCGAAGTTGAGACCGATACGCTTGAAGGCCTCCAGCACCTGCAGTGAGTACTCCCTGGGAAAGGTCAGGTCGTAGTTGGCGTAGACCATCAAGGCATTTTTCTGCGGCCCGCCGGCTTCGGGGCTGACGATTTTGTCGTAATAGCTGCACGGGCTGATGGCTGCCCACAAGGCTCGAACACGCTCCTGCGAGAGACCAGCATCGTCCAGCGCCTGCTTGACGTGACGGGTGCTTTGGCCCGCCCAGACCACGTCGCCGAAGGCCGTGGACGCATGGTTGAAAACATTGACCCGCAGGCGCGCATCGTGCGCGCTGGCCAGGAAGGCATAGCAGGAGCCCAGGCTGGTTCCCAGCACGCCGAAGTGTTCGTAGCCCTGCTCCTCCAGCCAGTCGAGGCAGCAGCGTATATCCACCACCGCCTGGCGGCAGGCCGAGAGGGTGCGGCCGACGTTGGCGCTGACTGCGTAGTCGGAGCGCTCCAACTCGACGGGCCGGCGAATGTCGTGATAAGGCTGGGAGACTCGCAGCGCCGAGATGCCCATCTTGTTGAAGATGGCGCAGAGCGAGTTATGGCTGAAGCCGTCGGCGTTCCATTGCGGCAAGACGATGATGGCCTGCTTGGGCCGTTTGGGATCCTTGTGCGGCGGCGCCGGGTACCAGCGCGCGTTCACCAGATCGTTTTCCGGGTAGGGCGTCCGCTCCGGCGAGGTGAAACGCAGAAACTGGGCCGGAGGAATCTTGCCGGCGGCGGCCTGCTGCTTGATCGCGGCGTCCTGGGCCAGCGTCTCCGGGCGCACGTTGGTCGGAAACAGCTCAGGGTACCGCTCTTCCAGGCGGAAGTCGGTGGGCCGCTTGTAGCCGAAGAACGCATCGCTGTGGTGGATGAGGTACTGGTTGATGAGGACCATGGCGGCTTCAGAGAGCGCGGGGTCGCCGGCAACCTCAGGGCAGGGCAGAGCTTCAGCTAAGCCGTGCTCGCGAAGGAATGGCTCGATCCACTCGAAGCCCCATTCCAGCGGGCGCACCACGCGGTTTTCGTCGCGCGTGGTCAGCTCCGTCTCCCACTTGTACATCCAGCGTGCGTATCGTTGCTTGAGCATGGGTTAGTTCAATTTTACCAGCGCGGCAGGAACAGCGACTTGAATGGTATATGAAGCAGGGTGCCCCATCCTTCGCTTCCTTTTGGCGAAGGGTGGGATACGATGAACCCTAGGCCGCTCGTCCCGCCCGTTTCAGCGCAAGATACTCCGCCCCCACCCAGCCCAGGCTGAGCAGCACAATCATCGCGATGAGCGCCTGCGAGATGACGCAGTAGAGGCACCACACCTGCAAGGCGAACTCCTCAATAAAAGTCAGCCGCAGGGCGAAGCCGAGCCCGACCAAAGCGGCCAGAAACACCAGCGCGCGCTGCCGCGCCAGTGCAAGGCCGGCCAACGCCAGATAGCCCAGGATGCCGATGGCGGCCACGGGAATGTGCGCGACCTCGGCAAACTCGCTATGGTTCACAATGCCACAGTCCCACTTCTCGTTGATGGAGCAGGGCTGAGTATCGGTGCAGTAATGAACGTGCAAAGCCAGAGCGGATACCACCACGCCGGCCAGGGCCAGGATTGCAATCAAATAGCGCATCGTCTTGATTCCGATGCTACCAGAGCGGCCCAGGCACGCTACCATGGACGCATGGACCAGCGTTCCGCCGGCAGCCGCGTAGCCTTCTTCGGGGGAAGTTTTGATCCGCCTCATCTGGGCCATCTGGCCGTGGCGCGGGCGGCACGGGCGGCGCTCGGACTTGATACTGTACTTTTTGCGCCGGTAGGCGCGCAGCCACTCAAGCCGCAGGGTTCGACCGCCTCGTTCGCTCATAGGCTGGCCATGACCCGGCTGGCTATTGCCTCGGAGCCGGGGTTTTCCGTTTCGCTGGCCGATGCGCCCGAGCCGTCCGGCGTTCCGAACTACACGCTGGAGACGCTGCTCGACCTGCGGGCGGAACTGCCGCCGGGTGGCACCCTGTTTTGCCTGATGGGCGCCGACTCGTTTGCCGGGCTTCGCCGCTGGCATGGCGCCGCCGAGATTCCCTTCGTGGCGCCGTTAATCGTCGCTTCCCGGCCAGGCGAACGGCTGAACGATCTGAAGGCCGCTCTACCCGAGGGGCTTGCGATCAGTTCCCTGCATAAGTCTGACCTGCATAAGGGAGGAATCGAGCTGCGCCGCTATATTCTCCGCAATTGCACTGGGGAGCTGGCTCCGCTCTACCTGATGCCGGGACTGGAAATCGAAATCAGCGCGTCCGAGATTCGGGAGCAAGTGCGGATTCAGGAGCTGGGGCGCGCGGCAGAGGCGACCCGAGCGCCGGAACGCGAGCTGCTTCCCGCGTCCGTTTCGGAATACATTCGCGCCCACGGCCTCTATCTTGACTTGCCCCTGCCCGGTTGAAGGGCTACGATGAAGCTCGGAGAACTATCGTAAGATATGGCAACTGTCGAGCAACACCACCAACAAACCCGCATCCTCGTGCAGGCCGCCGCGGCGGTCTGTGAAGACAAGAAGGGCGTAGACACCCGCATCCTGGAGCTCGACCCCATCGACGCGGGCCTGTCAGACTTCTTTCTGGTCACATCGGCCACCAATGACCGCCAGGCCATTGCCATCGCCGACGAGATCGAGCACCGGCTCAAGAAGCAGTTTGGCGTCTTCCCGAACTCTGTCGAGGGCCGCCGCAAGGGCGATTGGATTCTGCTCGACTATGTGGACTTTGTGGTCCATGTATTTCTGGTAGAGCGCCGCGCCTTTTATGACATTGAGCGGCTGCGCAAGTCCGCGCGTCCGCTGACTCCGGCCGAGTTCGACGCCGAGCTGAAGGCTGAGCTGGCCGCAAAGACTCTGGCCGCGCGCTCCAAGGCCCCGGCCAAGAAAGCTGCGGCAAAGAAAGCGCCTGCGAAGAAGGCGGCTGCAAAGCCTGCGCCCGCGGCAAAGAAGAAGGTTGCCGCTCCGGCAAAACCCGCCGCTAAGAAAGCTGCCACTGCCAAAAAGCCTGCGGCGAAGAAGGCGGCGGTAAAGAAAGCCCCTGCAAAGAAGGCCGCTGCAAAGAAGAAGAAAGCCTAAGGAACTTCTGAACAAGTTGATGCTTTGAAAGGGCACGACTTCAGTCGTGCCGTAAACGCAATCAAAGCAGCGTGGCTGTAAGTATCCACCGGCAGAGCCGGTGGCTTTACGGTTGCTGGCCCCTCAAAGGGGCCTTTTCGCAACCGTCCGAAGCAAAAGCAAGAACAAAAGCAAAAACCTCGTACTGCTGTCTTCACTGCCGCAGCACAGGCAATTCGAGAGAAAACATACTCCCGGAATTCTCAAAGTTCTACTGCCACCCCGGCAGAGCCGGGGGATCTCCTCACCCTTTAGCCCCTGAGGGAATGCTCGATGTGGAATGGGACTTAGTCAGAGGTTCCCTGACGGACCGTCTGCTCTTTGTCCGGACCTCTTGCTTTTTCCTCGGGCGGCAGCAAGGCTGGTGCGCCCAACATGCGGTAAAAGCAGAAATGATTTAGATATTTCGCGAACCAACACGAAGGGCGCCCATCGCGGGCGCCCTTCGTGTTGCTGTTCCGGCTTTGAGGCCGGAAGGGTTAGAAGGTGTAATGCAAAGCAATGCGAATCTTGCGTGAAAGCTGGTAGAACAACGGCTTGCCATATTGGCTGTCGACTGTAATGTTGTTCGTGGACAGCAGCGTCTTCCAGTCATACGGATGCTCAAAGGCGGAATACGCAGTCGATTCGTCCGCCACCGTCCCCAGACTTAAACCACCCGGAGCGAGGAAACCGCCATAGTTGTTTGAGTCGATCTCCGAACCGTAACCGGTGACTGCCCTCTGATTGAGCAAGTTGGTGAGCGTAGCATCAAAAGTGAACGACTGGGCCTCCTTCACCTTGACGGTATGTTTCAGGTTGAAATCGGTCTGCGTATACCACGGCGTGCGGCGAGAGTATGTGTTGCCAACCGTGATAACGCCCGTGGTGGTGTTCTGTGAAACATCTGTCCACTTTCCGCGGCCTTCCGTGTAGTCGAAGTAGGCTCCTCCTTGGCCGGGGCCATAAGTCTCGCCTACATCGACGTAGCTGCTCAAAGGCGATCCCTGATAGGCAACCTGGAAGATTCCGAAATCGGTCACATTCCTTTTACTCAATCCGAATTTGCTCCACGGTAGGTCGAAATATGCAGAGCCTTTGAGGGTATTCGGTCGATCCGTGGCCAATGGGCCGTTGGCGGAAGTACCGTGAGAGGTGAAGTAGAAGAAAGGCTCGTCGAATGCGCGGCTATTGTTGGGTGAATTGCGACCGCCTCCACCATCGGCAATGTCGCTATCCGTAAGGCCTGAGTAATTGCCTCTCAGATTGCTGTACGTATAGGAGAAACTGCCGTACCAGCCTTGACTGATGCTCTTTTTCAGACTGATCTCCAGGCCATCATAGCTTCGCGCCGCTTTTGGATTCGGTTGGCAACTGGTGCAATCACCTTCCGTACCCGTGAGGAATTTGTAATACGAGTTCCACGTTGCGTTCGCTCCCTCGCCGGGGTTGACGATCTCGAAAGTTTCTCCGCCGTTGGCAGGGATGTAGATTGCCGCGTCCTCAATAATATGGTCCAAACGGCGGCGGTCCCAGCGAGCCTCGAACGCAAGATTCTGCTTGAGCTGGTAGTCCACACCAAACACGGTTTCATGTTGGCGATAGGGCTTGATATGTGGCACCGCGCCTTCATTAGAGCGATAGTTTGCGTTTTCAATGAAAGGAAAGTCGGTGCTGGAGGGCGCGCCGCCGGTAAAGTTTGCCGGATTCGTCGAAGTACCGGAGCAGTAGCGTCCGTTGGCATCAAAAGAGGGATTAATGTCGGTATAGTTCGGCGAATTTAGCAGGTATGTGCAATTCTGCCAGTACGCTCCGCCAAACGAACTGATAGCCAGATTCAGCTTCATGATGTCGTTGAAGACGCCATATTCGCCGAAGGCCTTCATCTTTCCGTTCTGGAATACATCCCAGGCTGCGCCAATGCGCGGTTCGATCTTGTCTCCCCAGCCAAAGTTGATCGGCCGTGCGGGAGCGCCTCCCAGGGTCGAATCCGCAGGCAGGAATTCTTTTTCAACTCGCAAACCGGCGTTGATTGTGACGCCCTTTTTAAGCGTCCATGCATCCTGGCCGAAAAATGCATTGTTGTAGCTGATCGCTTTTCCGCCGGTACCAATATCGTAAACCGTCGCGTACCCGTAAGTGCCGGTGCAACCGACCAGAGCTCCCGTAGTTTTGTTGGTCACGCCGTAGGTTGCCCCGTAAGTGGCAACTTCTGCAGCGCAATTCGCTAGACCGGTTGATTGAATCGAGTAGGTCTCCGTGCCACCCGGAAAGATCTGGATTTCTGGCGCGTTATTGCCTTGGAAAATGTTGTTGGACTCACGGTTAAGCTGGTAGCCAAACTTGACGTTGTGCGTACCAACTCTTTGCCCTGATTTGAACCAGGCTATATCTTGATCGAACTGGAGATGCTTGTTCGCGTTGCGATGCGCCAATGGAGCCAGAGGCGCCGATTGATACCCGTTAGCTTGATTCAGAATGGGCGACCACGGCGGGCAGTTGTTTGGCATGTCAGCCGAGGGACACAGCGGGGATTGACCGGTACCGGCGTTTTCAAATAGGTAGACGTCGGAAGGGGCTGGATACCCGTAGTCGTGGTAGTTCTCGAAGAAATAGCCAAAGCGCGTCGTCGAAACCAGGCTCTTCGTTAGAGTGATGTCGCCGCCGGTGTTGATGGTAACATTCGGTGCGGCGTATCCATAAGTGTGGGCATAATTTGCAGGAGCGTTCCCAGTGCTGACGTTGTACAAGCCGGTCGTTGAATCGGCATAAGGCATCGTCTCGCCAGATTCTTCCTGACCTTGATAGAGCCACGACCCAAAGACGCGGATTTTATCGGTGATAGCCGCATCGATGCGGGCATAGGAGTAATAGGTCTGCTGGTTCTGGCTGAAAGGTATATTCCCCGTCGTGGCGCCGAAGTTGACTACGCGCTCTTCGGTGAGCCACTGAGGGTTGAAGCCCAAGAACGCGTAAATGCGGTTCTTCAACGATGCATTTAGATGGTCGGCAAGAGCCTTGGGCAGTAATCCAACCATCGGGCCGCCAAGCGTGACTCCAGGGTATACATCCGCGGTTTTATCTTTCTTCGGCTGATACAACTGGTAGTTCGGATCATTCGGAATTCCGTTGGCGGCGACGGGAAGCGTCACGCCTGCTGGGTCATAGCGCTGGTAGGCATTCGGCGAACCGTCCATGTTTTGGTTTTCAAACTCAGAGAAGATCGAACCGTGCCAGGTTTCAGCGCCTTTCTGCATGATGACGTTGATTACGCCGCCCAACGCGCCGCCGTACTCGGCTTCAACGCCGGAGGTCTTCATCTCCACTTCCTGGATGAAATCCATGGGCACATTTGTGTGCGAGTATCCGCCGATAATGCTGGCCGTCTCCTGGCCTTCCACAAGGTAGGCGTTCTCCGAATCGGCACCACCACCCACGGAGAAGCCAAATGCGCCGCCATTGCTGCCGTTGCCAGGAGATGTACCGCCTGTACCATTGCCGGACGTGGTGTTGCCCATTAGGGGTTCGTTGCGCGCCATCGGCGCGAACTGAATGACCGACTGATACGAGGTTCCATGAGGGATGTTCGAAATTTCAGCCTGGGGGATGTTAGTCAGCGTGGTCGTGGTGGTGGTGTCGATCAGCGGTCCCTCGGTACTGACCTCGACCACGGTCTTGACCTCACCGACCTTGAGCACGAGGTCCACCGTGGGAAGATGGCCGACCTCAAGAGTCAAGCCTCCGCGCTTGAGGGTGTCAAATCCCTCTGCCTTCACCGTGATGGTATAGGCGCCCGGCGGAAGGTTGGCAAAGCGGTAGTAGCCGCTGGAATCTGTCAGGACTTGTTTGGAACCGACGAGTGTCGATCCCGTGACAACCACCTGGGCGGCTGAAACGACCGCGCCAGAGGGGTCCTTAACTGTTCCCTGAAGGCCGCCCGTCGTCTCCTGCGCAAGGAAAGATGGTGCAAACAACACCAGGAGGGTCAGAGCCAGCCAGTGTGGGGCGGCAAGACGCTTAAGTTGTTCGGTCCAATGCTTCATGTGGTTTCCATCCTCGATGAGAAAATTTGCCGATTTCCTGCTGTGCATATGCCTTTCCCGTGACGGCTGTTGCGGGACTTTCGCAACCCTGCATTTTTTCTGCGTCTCGGTGGGGGGGTGGGCCCGATCCGCGGTTGAAAAATTGAGAAATTAAAAGTAACAAAGGAAGAATCTGTCGCGTCTACTGCCTTGATGCTTGAAACAGAACTCGATCCAAGAAAGCGACGTGCGACTTGTTTGTGTGGACTTGCAAGTAGAGTGCCATTCTCCAGCAAGGGAAAAAATACTGATTAGTTATTGAAAATAAAAGGATTGATTGTTTGGGTAACATTACCATCGCAGAGGATGAATATGAAAATACGTAGGGAATGCGATGGGAATCCCAAAAATGGACAATTGCATCTGTTTTTGGGATGTTCTGACGTGTAGCCCGGCGAACCCTTGCGGCAGAGCTTCAGTGCACGGCAATGTGCCCATTTGCATCGAGATCCGCATATTGATGGTAAGGTCGATGCGGCGGTTATTCTACTGTTGATGAACCTTACCCTGGCCCATATCGGCGCACGTCCCAGCTCAAGAGACGAGTTCGACGCCCTGACCGCAGTCTATCTTGGGCGCTGCTCGGCCTTTGCGCGGTGCAAGTCCGAGGCGTTCCGGACCGAGGAGGCGATGCTCGACTGGCTGGGACGGCTTGAGGGGCGTACGCCCGCGGTGACCGTGATGCTGGACAGCCGCGGGCGGCAGATGACGTCAGAGGGCTTTGCGGCATGGCTGGGGACGCGGCGCGACGAGGGGGCGCAGCAGATGGTGTTCGCGATCGGGCCGGCCAGCGGATGGTCGGATACGGCGCGAGCGCGGGCGCAACTGCTGCTCTCGCTGGGGCCGATGACCCTGGCGCACGCCCTGGCGCGGCTGGTGATGGCCGAACAGATCTACCGGGCATTTACAATTCTGGCTGGCCATCCGTATCACGCGGGACACTGAAGTGAGATCAGGGATCAGCTTAAGTTGCTATTGGCTTACTACTGAAATGAGGGCTGAAGGCTGTCATGAGCGAATCGCGGCGAGGACTGATTCTGATCAACACCGGAGCAGGCAAGGGCAAGACGACTGCCGCGATGGGCACGGCACTGCGCGCCGTGGGGAACGGGATGAGGGTGCTGATGCTCCAGTTTCTCAAGGGCTCCTGGCACTACGGCGAGCTGGACGCTGTGAAGGCTTTCGGAGAGAACTTTGTGCTGAAGCAGATGGGCCGGGGGTTTGTGAAGGTGGGCGGCGCGGAGACCGATGCGGAGGACATTCGCCTGGTGGAAGCCGCGTGGGCCGAGGCGCGCGAAGCCATCTACTCCGGCGAGTGGGATATGGTGGTGCTGGACGAGATCAACTACGCCATCGGCTACGGGATGCTGGACGCGGCGGAGGTGGCCGAGGCACTGCGCGGGCGGCCGGAGATGGTGCATGTGATCCTGACCGGGCGCAACGCCCATCCGCTGCTGGTGGAGCTGGCCGATACGGTGACCGAGATGCGCGAGTTGAAGCACGCCTATCAGAAAGGCATTCTGGCGCAGCGCGGCATAGAATATTGACAGCGGCCAGGCGGGATTTGTGGTTTCCCTTCCTAAATCACCCAAACGGCAAAGGTCTGTCATTGGGAACCCCGATGCCGCAAGAACAAAGGCGCGGCGAGGGTGTGGCGCCCGGCAGGCTCCAAACGATTCCCCAGATTTGAGAGAGAGTTCGAATGTCCTGGTTCAAGCGTGAAGGTGGCGAGTATGGTCCCGGCCCCAAAGGCGCCGCGGAAGCGGCTGAGTCCCGGGTGCGCACCGAGGGTTTGTGGATAAAGTGCGTGGGCTGCCGCGGGGTGATCTGGAAGGCGGATCTCGAGGCCAGCCTGAACGTTTGCCCCAAATGCCAGCACCACTTCAGGATCGGCGCGCGGAAGCGCATCGAGCTGCTGCTGGAGCCCGGCTATGAGCTGGTGGACGGCGGTCTGCGCTCGACCGACCCGCTGAACTTCACCGACGTGAAGTCCTACAAGAAGCGGCTGAGCGCGGCGCAGGAGGCCACCGGCCTCAACGACGCCATTTTGAACGCAGTGGGCCGGCTTGGACCGCATGAGGTAGTGGTCAGCGCCATGGAGTACGGCTTCATCGGAGGATCGATGGGAGCCGTGGTAGGCGAGACGATCGCCCGCGCCGTGGACCGCGCGCGGCTGGGCTGCAAGCCGCTGATCGTGGTGGCCGCCTCGGGCGGAGCGCGCATGATGGAGGGCGTGGTGAGCCTGATGCAGATGGCCAAGATCTCGACCGCGCTGGCGCAGTTGGACGACGCAAAGGTGCCTTATATCTGCGTGCTTACCGATCCGACTACGGGCGGCGTGACGGCCAGCTTTGCCATGCTGGGAGACCTGAATATCGCCGAGCCAGGCGCGCTGATCGGCTTTGCCGGCCCACGGGTGATTGAGCAGACCATCCGGCAAAAGCTGCCCGACGGCTTTCAGCGTTCGGAGTTTTTGCTGGAAAAGGGGTTCCTGGACGCGGTGGTGCATCGGCGGGAGTTGAAGGCTTATCTGGTTCGCGCGCTGGAGTTTCTCAAAGCCCCGGCAGCGGTTTGATGCAAGGCCGCCGTGCTTGCCACACGATCTGCGAATCTCTCTTCTGAAATCACAAAAAGGGCGCTCGGTCGAGCGCCCTTTTTGTGATTGCGAGGTCGTTACTGGCCTGCTGCCAGCGGGAGACTCAGAAGTAGATCTTGCCGGAAATCTGGATGGAGCGGCCAGGGGATGGATCTCCGTTCGGGTCCGCAGAATAGTCGACACTGGTAATCTTGCCGAACTGCTGGCTGTTGAAGACACCGACCGGGTTTGCAAAATTGGCATGGTTGAAGGCGTTGAAGGCCTCCAGCCGAAGCTGCGTGTATTGCTTGCTGTCGGTGCGGAAGTGAATGTTCTTGTAGAGCTGGAGATTCGTGTAGTCGAATCCAGGGCCGTGGAAGAAGTTGCGCGTTGTGTTGCCGAAGGTTCCAAGGGGCTCAGGCGAGAAGGACGAAGTGCTGAAGTACGGGCTGCCGGAGCTTCTCGGGTTCAGCTTCTTGATGTTGAAGGTGGAGGTCTGAGGAACATCGCCACAGCCGAAGTAACTTTGGTAGTCGCACCAGAGGGAGTTTTCTCCTCCAGATCCCTCGGAGATGGCGACCGGGTTTCCGGACTGCAAGGCAGTAACGCCTGCAACTCCCCATCCGCTCAAGGCTTCCCGGAGAATCAGATTGCTCTTCATGAACGCGAAGACGGGCACGGTGTACACGTAGGAAGTTGAAAGGCGGTGACGGGCATCGAAGTCCGAGCTGCCGTAGTTGAGGTACTTAAAGCCTGGCACGTAGTTCCTGACGCGGCCATTTGCGCCACCTGTTCCGCTCTCGTATCCCGAGCTGTCATCGAGCGCGTGGGAGTAGGTGTAGGAGGCGGTGAGCTGCAGGCCGTGGGTTTGAGCCAGTCTCAGGCTGGCCTGGAGGGAGTTGTAGTTCGAGGATCCCTCAGAATTCATGACACCGACAGAAAGGTACCAGGGCGCTCCATTCGGCGCGAGCGCGGGCTGGGCCCCGTATTGCGGGTAGTCACGGTGGATGAACAGCGGATCCGCGGCGCAGCCGGTGGTATCGGCAAGGCAAGCCGCGTGGCCGGCGGAGGTGATGGGGTCGCCCTCATACCAGGTGGAAAGCCGGTGGCTGACGGAGCCGACATAACCGACCTGCAGAACGAGGTTGGCGCCCAGGGAGCGCTGGATGTTGATGTTGAAGTTGTAGGTGTAGGGGACGGTGTAGTTCTTGTCGAAGGCGCCAATGTCGTTCTCGGCGTAATTGGACCATGTGAGCGTCGATTTGGGCGTTACCGGAGCAATCGGGAAGGGATTGGCCTCGGATGAGGAGCCGGTAACATCAGCAAACGGATTCGCAAAGGCCGGGCTTCCACCGAAGTCGCCGGCACCATAGGAAGTCTGAACAAATGGAGGATCCGTCAGGTTCTGCAGCGACTGTTCTTCCTGGTCGCGATTGAAGTAGAGGCCAAAGCCCGCGCGGAGGGAGAACTCATGGGCTCCGGGCGTGCCGATGAGGCTGGACGGACCGGAGGACGGAGACCAGGCAAAACCAATTCTGGGAGCGAAGTGGCTGTAGTGAGAAGTCGGTCCGCCTGCATTGTTGCATCCAGAATCGCCAGGCCAGTTCATCCCCGGAGGCGGAGTGTTGCCGGCCGTGCCTGTGAAGACTTTGGAGAGGGAGCTGCTCACCTGAAAGCAAACGACACCGAGGTTGCTGTCCTGATGGTCCGTGTACGGCTTTTCGACATCCCAGCCAATGCCATAGTTGAAGGTAAGGTCGGGGCTCATCTTCCAGTTGTCCTGCGCATAGCCATAGAGCTCTTCTGACATGGCGTTGATGAAGCCGTTGTTGGTTTGCGCATAGTAATCCGGAACACCGAGGGCGAGGTCGATATAGGGATCGCCGGAGCTGTACGTTCCGCCGCCCCCGAAGGAAAAGTACCCGTTGTTATAGACGTCGAAGGGATTGCGGACGCGGAACTGCTCAAAAGAGGCGCCAAACTTGAAAGCATGGTTGCCCATGACCCACATATAGCCATCGGAATAGGTCAGGTTGGTGTCGAGCCGGGGCTGGGGGCCTTCAAAGCTGAAGCCCAGGTTGAAATAGTTGCCGACGCCGATATAGGGTACGCCCGATTGATGGTCCTGCGGGGTGATTGAAAAGCCGAAGGAGCTGGGCGCGACGATTTTAGCGGGACTGACCGCACCAAAGGGATTGCGATAGTAGGCGGCTCGGAGCACATTCAACTTCGTTGAGCTAAATGAATGGGTCCAGGCGGCGCTGAAGAGCTTGTAGTGATTCGCCTGTATCGAGCCAAAGCCCGGAAAACCGCCGGGGCTGCTTCCGCTGCCACCGAAGGTGAGTGTGGAGGTTCCGGGACTGGACTGAAAGACAATCGATGTCCAGATGCTGTCCTTCGGACTGGGGGTGTAATCGAGTTTGATGATCCCCTGATCTTCGGCGCCGGTATTGAGCGCGTTGAAGTTATATTCATTCTGTTCGCCGTTAACATCCACTGCGCCGAAATTTGCCGGCTGAACAAACTGAGAAATCAGTTTGGAGGCAACAGAGTTCCACCCGGTATTGGGGATGTTGATGTTAGCCCCGCCGACACTGTTAAAAGCTACAACCCACGGGGTGCCTGCCGGGAAGCCATTGACGGCAAATGGTGTGGGCTTGCAGGACAGACTCTCGCTGTATGTCCCGAGAGGCACTTTCGGACAGTAATTGGGGTTTGATTTCTGGTTGACGAAGGGCGTATTGTTTGGAACCTCCGCTGCGTAGTTGGTGTCTTTGGTAAAGTTCCCGGCCAACTGATCGGAGTCCATTGTTGTCTGGACGTATGTCTCGGCTGTCCGGTTGCGGAAGCCTTGATAGGCGAGAAAGAAGAAGAACTTGTTCTTGAAGATCGGTCCGCCCACGGTTCCGCCATAGAGGTTCTGATGGAAGACGGGACGAATCGGGGAGAAATAGTTTCCGTTGTTGAGGAAGGTGTCGCGATAGAACTCGAAGCCGCTGCCGTGAAGGGTGTTGGTGCCACTCTTGAGGATCTGATTGACGGTGGCTCCGGAGTTGCGGGAGAACTCAGGGTTCATGGTGCTGGTGACGATGTTCTCTTCCTCGAGAGCATCCGGGTTTATCTGGATTCCCTCACTTCCCAGCGCTGGGTCGTTGATATCGACTCCGTTCAACAGGTAGGCATTCTGAGCTGTCTGGCTGCCGTTGCTGGCGAAGGTGCCGAAACGGTCGGAGGATTCAACGACGCCGGTCTCCAGTTTTTGCAGGCCAGCGGGGTCGCGACCCTCCAGAGGGATCGACTCAAGCTGCCTGGAATCAACAATCTGCTGAAGTTGGGTGTTCGAAGTTTCGACTTGCATTGCCGCCGCGGAGACTTCGACGGTCTGTGTTGCGGCGCCTATTCTGAGCTTGGCATTGACCTCGCGGTTGTCATCAACGTTGAGGATCAAACCGGTCTGGGCATACTTCTCGAATCCGATTGCGGTGATGGTGACGGTATACGGGCCGCCGACCTGCAGTTTCGGAAGGATGTAGTAGCCACTCTTGTCTGTCTGTGCAATGGTCGTTATCCCTACGCTGACATTCAATACGGTAACGGTGGCATCAGGGATGACCGCTCCGGTTGTGTCTGTCACCGTCCCGTGGATGGCGGCATTGACGTTTTGCGCACGGGAATCCAGACCGAAGACACCAAGAATCAGTAACAGGGTAAACAAATAACGCTTCATTTCTCGCATGGCACTGGTCCTCCATTGACGAGATGCATTCGAGAAAGGATTGGATGGTTGGGCTGTGCATTTATCTGCGAGCTGGCACGGCGAAGAGCAAGCCTGCCGCCTGGAAGATGGCGAGAACCTGAGGTTGGGGGGCGAATCAAATTGATCCAAGCCGTGGACAATCCAGCGTTAGAAACGTTTATTGATTGGGAATAATTTTATTGGATATGTTGTTGTTAAATAGCCTACTTAGATGAATGAAAGCGATGCCGTGGGCCGGTCGGAGTGAAGGATTCTTCTGGTTTTTATCGTTCTCTTGCAGTTTCAAGTGAAAAGATTCAATGGGGCTATGCAGGCGAGCGGAAGTCTATGCAGTGAAAAGCGGGGGAATGATGTTCTCTGCCGACCATCGGCAAGGCCTGAAGGCCGGCAGTTCTGTGACGGAAGATCGAGCGAACGCGGTTTTCAGATACGCATGGGCATGAGGACGTAGCGGTATTTGTACTCCGCGTCGGGGTCCTCTGGGCGCATCTGGCCGGCAGACTGGGAGTCCTTGAACTCTAGGCGGACCTCGCCTTCGTTGCCGAGGGCTTTGAGGAAGTCCAGGATGTAGCTGGAGTTGAATCCAACGGCGATGGGATCGCTGGAGTAGGGAGTGTCTATGGTGTCTTCGCTCTCGCCGGATTCAGTGGAGCTGGAGCTGATTTTGAGCTCGTTGCTTTCAAGGCGGATGCGGATGGCGCCGGAGCGCTCGTCGGCGAACTGGGCGACGCGCTGAATGGCAGCAGCAAGTTCACTGGAGCGGACTACGGCGAACTTGGTGTTGTCGCGGGGCATGACTGCCTCAAAGTTGGGGAACTGACCGGAGAGCTTGCGGGTACTGAGGGTGCGATGGCCGACGCGGAAGAAGAGCGTGTGCTCGTCATCGGCAAAGTCAACCTTCTCGACGTCGGAGACGGTTAGCAACTGTTGCAACTCCTGAAGGGCCTTGCGAGGGATGAGGACGCGTTTTTCGCCGCTGATGCCCTCAAGGGTCTCGTTGGGCTTTTCAACGTAAGCCAGGCGATGACCGTCGGTAGCCACCATGGCCAGCGATTCGGCCTTGATGACGAGGAGGGCGCCATTCAGGGTATAGCGGGATTCTTCGTTCGAGATGGCGAAGACGGTGCGATTGATGAGCGTCTTGAGCGCCAGCGAGGAGATGCTGGTGGCCGCGATGGAGGGAAACTCTGGGACCTGGGGATAGTTGGCGCGGGCCATTCCGACGATCTTGGTGTTGGAGCGGCCGGAGCGGATCTGGACCCAATGGTTTTCAAGGAGCTTGATGGAGATGTCGCCTTCGGGAAGAAGCTTGATGTAGTCGTAGAGCTTGCGGGCGGGAATGGTGCAGGCGCCCGGCTTCTTGACCTTTGCCTCGGCGCTGGTGCGGATAGCCTGGTCGAGGTCGGTGGCCGTGATGTTGAGCCGGTCGTCCTCAGCCTCGATAAGAAAGTTGGAGAGAATGGGGATGGTGGTTTTGCGCTCGACGACGCTCTGCGTGGCTGTGAGCTCCTTGACCAAGTCCTGACGGCTTACGGTAATCTCCATCGTTGCCCCCTGCACGGCCGGCTTCTCAACTTCAGTTTCCACGATCGACATAGACCCACCCTCGCTTTGCTGGTACGGGAGAAAACCCGATTGAAGCGGTTTCCGCGCTGGCCACACTGTACAACACATGGCCGCCTGGCGGAAACGTCTATCTTTTCTACTTCTTGATTGTATTCACGTTAGCGTTTCCGTGCGCGTGGAAAACAAGGCAGTTCTCTGGATTCCAGGGAACGAACGCCACAAAGCCCGACGAGACGCAAAAGGAAAGACGCTGCGAGGAGGACTCCTTCGAAACACAGAGTGGCGAGAGAGGCGCGACGGGTAGTGGGAAAAGTAAGAAAAGATAAAGAAAAAGAGAGTAGTACCCGTCGTTCAGGCAGGAAAAGTGGAAATTAGGGCGAAGTGATTTACAGGAAAGGGGTTGATGCATGGGTGAGTTTTCTAAATCGTGGCTGTGGAATTGAGGGGATTTGGAAAACTGGGTGGAGAGAGGGATAAAGCGGCCCTGGTTTCCCACGATTCCCAGAGGGGACGAAAAAAAGGCTGTGGAAGGAAGATGATTTGTGTGAAAAGAGTGTCCGGAGCCGCGCAGGGTAAGGGGTTGGGAAGGACAAGCTATGCACAGGGAACGGGTGTTCCACAGTTTACACAAGGGGTGACGGGAGGGCTAGGGAAGGTGGGGATTTGGGTGTTTGAGGCGGAGAATCGATTTCCAGCTTTGGCCACGGAAACAGAATGTTTCCCATTCCAGTTCCAAGGATGCATGGAGGATTGCATTTATATGAGAAGGGCTTTGTGCCGGTCCTAGACTGGACGTGCGAGGGGTTTGGGCATGGGCATCGAGATTGAGCGGTTGGAGCGCGAGCTGCTGCAGATGTCCGCCGAGGAGACGCCGGGGCGAGAGTTTTGCGAGGCCATCGCGGAGCTGGCGAGGACGGGACGGTTTGCGCAGTTGCGGGCGGTGCTTCCGAGGATTGTGTACGACGAGCTTTGGGCGCGTTATCAGCAGAATGCCGGGGCTTTTGTGGCGGGTTGGCGGATGCTGGCGCAAGAGATGCGGCAGGGATTTGTCCAGCATGCGCGGCAGCGTCTGACCTCGCTTACCAAGCTGCACTATGCCGGATACGAAGAGCCTACGCCGGCTTGGCAGGAGATTCAGCGCGCGCTGGACGGCCAGCAAAACGATTTGCTGCGCACGGCCTTTGCCCTGGAGTTGCTGGAGCTGGTGGAGCCGGCGGCACTGCGCGCCACGCACCTGCGTGAATGCGTGGTGGCCGCGCCAAGCTCAGAGGAGGCCGACCGGTACCTGGACGAGGCTACGCGCTGCTATTTCTTTGGCTTATTCACGGCTTGCGCGGTAATGTGCCGCTCAGTGCTCGAGGAGGCCATCAAACAGAGACTGCCTCCTGGGCTGACGCGGCAGGTGAGAACGCGCTACCGCAACGCGGCCACCCTGGGGAATCTGCTGCATGAGGTGAACAACAATCTCCAAATGACGGGAATCGACGCGGAGTTTCCGCGCGTGGCGAATATGGTGAACGATACCGGAAAGAAGGCAGTGCATCAGGGGCTTTTGTCAGAGGATGAGGCTCGTGCCTGCCTGCACAACGCGCGTGAGGCGCTGCAACTGCTGCTGCGCGGCTGATGCTGTTCAGCGCGAGTAGGGATGCGGCTCTTATACTTAAAGTTTCATGTCCTATCGAGCAGCAATCGAACAATTGAACGCCATGGCGTCGGAGCTGTATACGCGTCCGGGTCAGCCACGGAGAAAGTTCTCACTCGACGAGATTGGCGTTCTACTGGGCGCTCTTGGCGATCCGCACCGGCGTATTCGCTCAGTGTTGATTGCCGGGACGAACGGAAAGGGATCTACGGCCTCAACGCTGGCTTCGATTCTGACCGCCTCGGAAGTGCGCACAGGTCTCTACACCTCGCCGCACCTGGCGCGGGTGAACGAGAGAATCCGCATCGGAGAGGCAGAGATTGGCGACGAGGCCTTTGGGAGCCTCTACTTTCGCGTTCACGATGCCGCAGAGAAGCTGGTGAAGGATGGCAGGCTGCCGCAACTGCCCAGTTTCTTCGAGATTCTGACGGCAATGGCGCTGCTCCACTTTGCCGAGGCAGAGGTGGACCTGGCGGTACTGGAAGTGGGCATGGGCGGACGGCTGGACGCAACGAACATTGTCGATCCGCTTGTTTCTGTGATTACCGACATCTCACTGGACCACATGGAGTGGCTGGGCTCGACGATTGGCGCCATTGCGCGGGAGAAGGCCGGGATTCTGCGCCGTGGCGGGACACTGGTTACGCTGCCGCAACATCCAGAAGCCAACCTGACGCTAGGTGAGGCAGCAGCGGAACTGGGAGTACGCGTGGTGAACGCGGCGGCCTGGATGCCGCAGACCGGCGCGAAGACAGCGGGTTCCTATCCGGTTGAGGCGCTGGGCGCCGCAATCGAGGTGGATTCACCGCTCATCGGCGCTCATCAGCAGCGGAACGTTGCGCTGGCCATTGCGGCAGCTGTGGAGTTGGCTTTGAGGCACGGCTTTCCGGTTACTCCAGCGTCGATCGCAGCGGGAATCCGGCAGACGAAGTGGCCGGGGCGGCTGGAGCGGATCAAGAAGAGCGGGGTGGAATGGATTCTGGACGTGGCGCATAACCCAGCCGGGGCATGGGCGCTGCGGGCCGGCCTGGGCGATTTGGAAGCGAAGAGGCCGCGGACGCTGGTTTTCAGTTGCCTGCGCGACAAGCCGGTGGATGAGATGGCGCAGATTTTGTTTCCACTCTTCGAGCAGGTCATCTTCGCACCTATCCACTCGGCCAGAGCCGCCTCGATAGAGAGCATGGAGACCGCGGCCAAGGCAACGGGGGCATCGGCGGTCAGCGCTGGGTCGGTTCGAGAAGCGCTGCAGTGGGCAGAGGCGCGCACGCAGGGTGGGGTGGTAGTCGTCTCCGGATCCGTTTACCTGGTGGGTGAGGCGCGGCCGCTGTTGCTGGCAGGAGATCTTGAATCATGAGACAACGTCCCAATCCGATGCCCTGGATCTACCGCTGGCGCACAAACCTCATCCAGACGCCCTTGTTTGCGGTGATGACGGCAGTGTGCGGAAGCCTCTCTCTGCTGGTTTCGCTGGTGGACAAGAAGGGCAATGTGCAGCACCGCATCGCGCGGGTGTGGGCACGGGGCTGCGTGTGGGCTTCCGGGTCCAAGCTCACTGTGCACGGGGCGGAGAAGCTGGGGAAGTATCCGGTGGCTGTTTACGCCTCGAATCACACTTCATACATGGACACGCCGGTGATCTTTGCCGCGCTGCCTCTGCAGTTCCGCATTCTCGCTAAGAAGGAACTGTGGCCTATCCCATTCATAGGATGGTACTTAAACAGGTCAGGACAGATTCCGATCGACACCGTGAATCCACGCGCCTCGCTATCAAGCCTGGGCGCGGGAGCCAGGGTTCTGCGCTCCGGCATGCCGCTGTTCGTCTTTCCCGAGGGTGGTCGTACGCAAGATGGAGAACTGAAGCCGTTTCTATCTGGCGCGGCTTATCTTGCCATACGGGCGCAGGTTCCGCTGGTGCCGATTGCTCTGTGCGGCGTCTATGAGGTGCTGCCAATTCATACGCACCATTTTTATCCGGGAGAGGTGACGCTCAGCGTGGGTGAGCCCATCCAGACGAAAGGTATGAATCTGCGTCAGGCCGAGGAGTTGACGCAGAGACTGCGGACAGCGATCGAAGAGTTGCGCGGCGAGCGGCTGGAGGGCGTTGCAACCGGCGGGAGCAGGAGTTCCGCGGCGCTCCAGAACTGAAGCATAGTGCGGGGCCTTCCCTGGCTGGAACGCATAGGATCCGCTGTTTATCAGAATGCGCCGCAGAAACGGCCTGTTAGCGACAGACGACGAGATCCAACTTTGCCACTAACGATTCCCTGTCGAACGGTTTCATCAGGTACTCGTTTGCTCCGTTTGCGAGCGCCCTCTGAATGTGCTCGACATCGGTCTCAGTGGTGCAGAAGATAACGGCGGGAGCCCTGCCGCCTTCGGTGCGACGCAAGGACTTGAGGAACTCCAAGCCGTCCATGACAGGCATGTTCCAGTCGAGTAGGACGACCTCAGGCATGTGGCTGAGGCATTTTTCGAGGGCGATCTGCCCATTTTCCGCCTCGTCAACCTCAAAACCCAGGCCCGCAAATATTTTTCGCGCGATCTTTCTCACGAGCGAGGAATCATCGACGATCAGACACGACCTGGAGATCGCCTGAGAAGCCACCCCTTCGCTGATTGCACCTTCAGTTGAGTTGAACACGGTCTCGGCCTTCCCGTTTTGCAGTGTATAGAGCCGCGTCGGCTCTTCCCACCCACTCGGCCAGGGGGTCTCCAGGCTCATAGCAGGCAGCTCCGATCGATACCGTTGTGGGAGTCAGGGGCGGGGTGAGCTCAATCTGGAGAGGCTCCCTGGCGAGCGCCTGGCGGATGTTCTCGGCCACATTGACGGCGCCCTTGCCATCTGTGCGAGGCAAGATGACCGCGAATTCCTCGCCGCCATAACGCGCAACGTGATCCCCACCGCGAACTGCTTTTTGCAGGGTCATGGCCAGATGGCGAAGGACAATATCGCCCGTCTGGTGTCCCCACGTGTCGTTGACCCTCTTGAAGTGATCGATGTCGATCATCAGCATGGCCAGATCGTCGCCACTATTCATGGCTTCTCCGGCCGTCTTGCGGATGATTGCGTCGAAGGATTTCCGGTTCGCCACCCCGGTCAGGGCATCCATGGTGGAGTCGCGAATGGCATTCTCCAGATTGCGCTCAAGAGACTCGATTTTGCCGGCGGACTCACGCATGCGGAGGCCGACGTACTCGCTTCGCCCGGCCATGTTCTTGCTTTCCTGAACCAGGTTCTCGATGAGGCTTTTCAGATTGTCCAGGCTGTCCCCCAGGCCTTTCGAGGCGAAACCTCGCAGAGCGGCGCCGAACTGATGAGCGTCATCGCGGGCGAAGTGGGCAACGCCGACAATCTCCTGCAAGGTTTCCAGGGCACGCACGGAGGTTTCGCGCACAGCCAGCGCCTCTTTCGCCGACGAAAAGAATGTCGAGTAGAGGTCCTGCAGAGTGGTCTCATCAAATCTTGCGTTATTGGAAATGAGGACGTCGATCGTTCGTTGCAGATTGGGACTCAGGCCGGCATGATACTCGTACCAGATGGCATAATTGGCCGGCGTGGCCTGCATCTCGAACCTTTGCATTGTCGCGAGGGCGGCGTCTGCGATGGAACGGGATTTGAGGACTTCGTCAAGAGACATACTCAGACTCCAATCGTTTCCGGGAGTCGATCTGTCCCTTCGACTTGTATTGGCGGGTCTTCATATTCGCAAGAGCCTCGACATTACATTGTTCTTGGCCTTTTCAGCAAGGCTGCACAACTCAACATCGCGCAACGATGGAACGGTCAGGCGTGAAAAGTCGCCGGCCATTCAAGAACCGGCCCAGCCAGCAAAAAAACCAGCTTCTTTCCTATCGGCGCATTGTGAACTTTTAGATAGTTGTCTTTGGTAAGCTTTAGGCACTTTTTGCGATCTCTTTCCGCTCGGTCAGGACCTGCGAGCCGCGCTTGGCGCAATCGAGAGCCTGAAGGGCCGCAGGGTGCGGAAGCACCGGCTGGGGTGAAGTTGAGACTGTAGGTACGGAGGTTTGATTTCGGTGGTCCGGTCCCCTATCGCACTGGGCGCTTCTGTGAGTACACTGTTGCTGCCATGTGCGTCCATATCGCAATTCCCGAGCCCACCAGCAGCGATCCGGCATACAACGAGCGGTCGCTGCCGCCTTATCTGGCCGCGCTCCGCTCTGCCGGAGCAACCCCGATCATCGTTCCACTGCACGAGCGGCAGGACCGCGTAGCCCGTCTGCTTGCCGGGGTGCAGGGAATCCTTCTGCCGGGGTGCAGGTTCGATGTAGACCCGCAAAGATATGGCGAAGATCCGATTCCGGAGTGCGGCGAGGCAGACCCTGCCCGCACCGCAGTCGACGAATTGCTGCTGCAGGAAGCTTTTAGCCTCTATAAGCCCATTCTGGCCATCTGCCATGGCACGCAGAGCCTGAATGTGTGGCTGAACGGGTCGCTTATACAGGATCTGAAGACGGTCGTGAATCATAGGCCGGGCCGGGATGTGGTGGAAGCGCATCCTGTGAGGATTGCGGCTGGATCGAGGCTTGCCGGGCTGGTTCCTCGAGGTTGCGCAGAGGAGCCCCAGGTGAACTCCAGTCACCACCAGGCAGTTCGGGTTGCCGGGGATGGTCTGCTAGTGAGCGCAGTTTCCCCGGCTGATGGGGTGGAGGAGGCGGTGGAGCTGGGCTCGGCCGAGCATTTTGTCCTGGGGGTGCAATGGCATCCCGAGCGGACGTACGTCGAGAGCGCGTTCTCCCGCGCCATCTTTGCTGCATTTGTACAGGCGGCGGTGGTGTGGCAGCCGCGGCGGATCGAAGAGTCGGTGGCGCCGGCGTGAGCGATGGTGCGGATTCCGCGGGCGTTCGGCTGAACGCGCTTCTGGCAGAGGCTGGTCTGGCTGCGTTGGACTCGACGGAGACCCGGCGCTTCGAGGAGTATCTTTCGCTTATTCTTCGCTGGAACGCCCGCGTGAACCTGACGGCGATTCGCAGCGAAGAGGGGATTCTGACGCGGCATTTTGTCGAGTCGATTACCTGCGCACGCGCACTGCCTGAGGGAATTGCCACGCTGCTGGATTTCGGCTCTGGCGGGGGCTTTCCCGGAATTCCCATTGCCCTGTGCCGGCCGGAGATAGCGGTGACCCTGGCTGAGTCGCAGGGCAAGAAAGCGGCATTCCTGAGCGAAGCGGTTCGGGTGCTGGGAGTAACCGCAAAGATTCATTCCGGTCGGGCTGAATCGTTAGGGACGGATTTCGACTGCGTCACGCTGCGCGCTGTGGACAGAATGGAAGCGGCTGTTCGGGTGGCGGCTCAATTGGTTAGGCCCGGCGGCTGGCTGGCATTGATGACCACGGGCAGTGATCTGGAGAAGCTGAAGGCAGCATCCGGAGCGGAATTCCTATGGTCTAAGCTGGTTCCACTTCCAGGGGGCGAGGAACGAGTGGTTGCGCTCGGGGAGCGAGAGATCAGTTTGCCAGCTTGATGAGGGCCAGTTTTTGAATTGCAGGCAAGTCTTTCGCGATACGCACAATGAGGCGGAGGCCGGTTCCCTCCGCGTAGCGAGGAGCCTCGTCGAGGAGCTTGAGAAGTGTCTTCGGGAGATCGCTTTGGCGAGCAGCCGCCACCGCCCTGTCGCCGAGGACGAAAGAGACACGAAAGCATCCATCGCACGGAGCAAGATAGATGATGGTTCGCTTTTTGAGCTTGAGGCGGAGGGACCAGCCGTACTTGGCTGCAGACGACTTCCACTCCTGCTCGGCGACACCCTGCTCGGCTAGCCAATCTACCAAGTGTTGCCAAGGTTCGGAGGTTGCGCCCAGCGCTGCGATGACTTCCTCAGGTGTAGGCAAGGTGGATTTACCGATGAAGGCGTTTGGGGCTTCCATATGACTCCTTTGTTTAAATGAAACCAGATTAGATCGAAAACAGTGGAAGCACAAAACAATAGAGCGCGTGCCGGCGGTTTTCCTGTAATCCAGCCCTTGGACATTTAGCCGATTGTTGCCAGGGCGGCCGCAGACCCAGCTTCAGACAGCAGGCAGGAATGCTTTCGGGAAGCTGGCAAGGGCACCTGGACATCTTCGTGTTCAGGAGCCTCCAGGAAGGTGTCGAAGAGAGTGACGAAGAGGCCTTGGCGGCTGGTCAATCTCTTGCGGCGCTTGCGGAGAAAGTCAAAGCGAAACGGCGACAAGTGCTCCACTTCGACCAGAAACCCTGGAGAAAAGAGTTCGTGAGAGTCAGCGATAGCGCCGACGATGAGGGATCGCCAGCTCATTCTGAGCAGATCCTTCAGCGTCGTGGAGGCGTTGGGCAGGTTGTCCATTCCGGCCGCGACACGCTCACTGAAGTTCAGAAGCTGAATTACGAGCGGGTCGAGCGTGCTTCCCGAAGCTGCGGCGCGAGAAAAGACAGTCTCCGAGCCGCGCAGCAAATCCTCGCGGACATCCTGTAAATCGTCCCCCAACTGAAGCAGCACGCCCCATTCGAACGAGAATCGGCTCTCTTCCTCGCTGAGCCAGCCATGCGCCAGGCAAGCATCGGCCAGTACGGAAGCGCCTCCTTTCGCGCCGGTGATCCGCAGTACCTCGGCGTCAGGGGGATGCCCGAAGGCTCCCAGTTGCGCGATACTCTCCTCTTGCGCCTGATGGATGGCCAACAAACAGTCAAAGACCTGGGGATAGCGTGAGCGAGGGTATTGTTCTTCGATCAGGCCGACGAGGGACCATAGCGCATCCTCCCGATGATCCATGGCCGGAAGTCTCAGGCCGCGCAACCGTTCGCGGAAACGCTCGCTGAACCGGAGCTTATCCTCGGCCGATACGTCCCCGCGGTCCAGATAGTTGTCACTGTACGGATATAGGAGGCTGTAGCCGAGGATCGATGGTGTGATTTCCATGGGATCGCCGAGGAGCGGCTGCAACCCGCAAGCGGTCCAGGCACTGCGGCAGGCCTGAATGATGTCGGACCTGTTCAGGTTCGGATCGAACCTCCTTGCCCGCCGGGCAAACTCTGTGCCGGCAGGCAAGAAGCCGTCCGTCAAGAGGCTGGTTGCATCCTTCTCCAAACCCAGCGCTGTTGTCGAGAACCGGGCGAAGGCCGCGACGATTCGCTCCTGGGTTTCGAAGCGTTCCGCTTTGGTTCGAGAAGCTCTTTTGAGCTCTTGCTCTATGGCCTGCTGTCCTTCGTCGTACGCACACTCTCGCGTCTGCTGCTCCTTAAACGTGTACCGCAGCCCGCCCAGCTTCGAGGGCACGGCGCTTCGATTCCAAATGTCGATGGTCTGCGTGACCTGCTGCAGAACCCACGACCAACTGAAGTGTGGCTGCATTTTCATCCTCTGGAGAGCTACGTAGAGGCACATGAAGCAGTTCCATTCCAGATCGCAGGGCGCTGTCTTCAGTGCTTCGCCGTCAATCTGTTCCACGTGAAACATTTCTGTATGCCCGCCCAAAGGAAGAAACCGTTCCACGTGGAACAAAACCGTTCTTGGCCCAATGTGGACATAGTTTCAGATTGGAACAGTCCAGAAAAAATGACGTTTTTCTTACGAAAAATACGGAAGTTTTCCACCGGTCTGGGTTTTTGCCACTCTCGCTCCGGGACTTGGCCGCTTTGTACTGAAACCCTTCCACTTCATGTGGTTGCTGGGTTTTGACCTGGCTCTGTCCGAGAGGCTTTCCACAGTTCCGCCCAATTCTCCACAGCGCAAGCGGCTAGCTTGAAATCGCTGCTCACTTTAGTCTGGGAAGCCATGGGCAAGATTCTCGGTATTGTTAACCAAAAGGGCGGAGTGGGCAAAACCACGACAGCCATTAACCTGGCTGCCTGCCTGGCTCTCGAGGGCCTAAAGGTTCTGCTGGTGGACTGCGATCCCCAGGCCAACTGCTCCTCAGGGATGGGTTTGCAGCGGGACGACAACCGCCGCTCCATTTATGACGTACTGATGGGCGACTCCCCGGCGGAGCAGGTGATTCTGCCCACCGACATCGAGCTTCTGTCGCTGCTTCCTGGCTCGAAGAACCTGACTGGCGCCAATATTGAGCTGGCCGGGGCTGAGGACCGTGCTCTCCGGCTGCGCAGCGCCTTGAAACCAGTACAGGATAACTACGACCTGGTGATTCTGGACTGTCCGCCAGCGCTTGACCTGCTCACCCTGAACGTCCTGTCGGCGGCCGACACACTCATCGTTCCCATGCAGGCCGAGTACTTTGCCCTGGAAGGGATTTCTGAGCTGATCTCGACCCTCGAACGGGTGCGCGCGGCCTTCAATCCATTGCTGAGCATTGAGGGTGTCCTGCTGACCATGTACGACGACCGCACAAACCTGGCGCAGCAGGTGACGCAGACCTTGCGCGAGTACTTCCGCGAACGGCTCTTTCTCACCGTGATTCCGCGCAATGTGCGGCTGGCCGAGGCACCCAGCCACGGCAAGCCCGTGGCTCTTTACGATGCCCGTTCGCGCGGGACCGAGGCCTACTTTGAGCTGGCTGGGGAGTACATGGCGCGCAACGGGATTGAGATTCCGCGCGCCAAGGCACCGATGGCCGCCGAGTTGGAGGCCGAGGTCGGTTAGATGCCAAATTCCTGACGGCTGTGCGATGCGGCCCGCCTACACTGCCGGAGTTCCCAGCAATACAGATTTCAATTGCCCCGGACGATTTTAAGAAATAGAGGATTCTGAACGATGACTACTGCCACACCTGATATCAAACGCCGCGCTCTGGGCAAGGGCCTTGACTCCCTTCTGCCGCGCGTACAAGCCGCTCCCGCTTCATTAGCCGCCGCCGAGGCCGAGGGGGGCAAGCCGCGGGAGATTCCCCTCGATAAGCTTGACCGCAATCCCTTCCAGACCCGCACGCAGATGAACGAGGAGCTGTTGGCCGAACTGGCTGCTTCCATCACCGCGAATGGCGTGGTGCAGCCGGTGCTGGTGCGCCCGCTGGCCAATGGCCGCTTTCAACTGATTGCGGGAGAGCGGCGCTGGCGGGCCTCGGAGCTGGCTGGCAAGAAGACCATCCCAGCCATTCTGCGCCAGGTCTCCGATGAGCAGGCGATGGAGATCACGATCGTCGAGAACTTGCAGCGCGCCGACCTGAACCCGATGGAGCAGGCGCGGGCCTTCGAACGGCTTTCGCGCGAGTTTCACATGACCCAGGAGCAGATGGCGCAGCGCACCGGAAAGGACCGCGCAACTGTTGCTAACTTCTTGCGGTTGTTGAAGTTACCTGCATCAGTGCAGGAGCGCGTGGAGGCGGGCGAGCTGAGCTTTGGCCATGCGCGCACGCTGCTGGCCTTCGAACACGCGGAGGAGATGGAGAAGGCGGCGAAGCGGGTGATTGGACTTTCGCTTTCTGTTCGCCAAACGGAGACTTACGTACAAGGTCTGCTGCACCCCGAGCGCGCCGCAAAGAAAGAGCCCAAACCCGAGCCCCCCATCGATCCCAACATCCGCGAGGTTCAGGAGCGTTTGCAGCGCGCCCTCGGCCTGAGGGTCCACATTGAAGACCATGACGGCCGCGGCAAAGTGATCATCGAATATGGACGCCTGGAAGACTTCGATACGCTGCTGGAGCAGTTGGCGGGGGAGTGAGTGGAGTTTGAAATCCCACTCACTCCAGATCGAGCTTTTTGCAGCTAGTAAAGCCCGTGCAGAGGCGCTGTATTTTAAGGCCGCGCTCTTTCAAAGTGCCGATTTGTCCAGGGTTCCTTAGTGAACCTCTTCACATGTTGATGCTTTGAAAGGGCACGACTTTACAGGCTGCGGAAAAACTCATCCGCAAAGGCACGAAGTGTCAGGGCACGACTTTAGTCGTGCCGCAAAGGCAATCAAATCAGCGCGGGCTTTAGCCCCTGAGGAGATGCTCGATGTGGAATAGGACTTAATCAGAAGTATCTTAAAAAGCAGAGTGGGCATTGTTGCTTGTGCTCTAACTCCACGCGTTCAGCGTCACGAAGCGATGGGACTGCTTATAGCGGGCGATCAACTTTTCGGCGGCCGCTGTGGACGGGGCGCGATTGGCGGCGGGGTCGAGGTGGTTGCCATCGTGGAGGACGATGTTGGCTGCGCTGCCGTGGCGCTCGATGCGGTCAATCTTGCGCATTAGCCGCCTGGCAATCGCGTCGGCCGATGGGTCTTTCCAGTCGGAGGTCATGGCGTTCCAAAGGACGGGAATCATTTCCAGATGCCTTGCCGTGCGCAGCACTGCGGGACGGCGCGCGCCGAAGGGAGGACGGAAGTAGCGGATCGGTGCGCCTGTGATCTGCTCCAGCGTTTGTTTGCCGCGAGAGAGTTCGTCTTCAATGCGGCTTGCACGGGTGAGCGCCAGGTTGAGATGGCTCCAGGAGTGGTTGCCAATGAGATGCCCTGCCGCGAGGACGCTCCGCACCAGCGCCGGCTCGGCCTGGGCGCGGCTTCCCACCATAAAAAAGGTTGCGTGCACGTTGTTTTTAGCCAGAATGTCCAGGAGGCGCGGCGTCCAGGCTGGGTTGGGGCCATCGTCGAAGGTGAGCGCGAGTTCGCCGGGGCGCATCGGGGCGATGAGCGCGCGCCCAAAGAGTTGCGAGCCGGGCCACATGGCCGCATAGGCATAGCCGCCTGCAGCCAGGCCTAAACCGGCCGCAGTGCCAAGCCCAACGGAGATTCCTGTTGCCAGTGGGGAAAGCATCCTGTCTTTCAGTTTGGCGCGCCAACGGCAGGGACGGCAAGCTGGCATCCCATCTGTTTCGCGAAGAACGCAATGAATGGGGCTGGATCGATCGATGTGTCTATCCAGGAATTGGGACGGCCGCATTGCGCCCGGCCCCGGCTTTGGGCGTATACTCGCCTTGTTCGGGTCGCATCCTGAAGTGTCGGAGCGGCACTGGAGGTCACAATGAGCATCACCAACTTCCCCGGCGGAAGCACTTCCGCACCTGCCGGCGATCCCACAACAAAAGTCACCATGCCCGCGCTGGCCGAGATGAAACGGCAGGGCAAACCTATATCCGCGCTGACCGCCTACGACTACGCCACTTCGCGTTTGGTGGACGAGGCCGGGATTGACCTGATTCTGGTGGGCGACTCGCTGGCGATGGTGGTTCTCGGGCACGAAAACACCCTTGCCGTAACGGTGGACGAGATGTTGCACCACACGCGGGCCGTTCGCCGGGCTGTGCGGCGCGCCTTGTTGGTGGTCGACATGCCCTTCGGCAGCTATCACGGCACGGTGGCCGAAGGAGTTGCCAACGCCATCCGCTTTGTGAAAGAGGCTGGCGCGGAGGCAGTGAAGATCGAAGGGCCGCGCGTCGAACTGGTGCGTGCGCTGGCCGAAGCTGAGATTCCCGTAGTCGGCCACCTGGGACTGACGCCGCAGAGCATTCACCGCATGGGCGGCTACCGCGTGCAGGCTCGCAGCGCCGATGCCGCGCTCCAACTGAAGGTCGACGCTCACGCCCTGGCCGAGGCCGGAGCCGGCGCGCTGGTGCTGGAAGGGGTACCACGCGAGGTGGCCGCGGCAATTACGGCTGAACTGCCTATTCCTACCATCGGCATTGGCGCGGGGTCAGAGTGTGACGGGCAGATCCTCGTCTTCCATGATCTTGTGAACCTGACCTTTGCTCCGGCAGCCAAGTTTGTCCGCCGGTATGCTGACGCAGGCACGCTGATCCGTTCGGCCGTTGAACACTATCGCGAAGACGTGGAGCACCGCGCCTTCCCCTCCGACGAGGAGAGCTACCACCTGCCGGAAGCGGCACGGCGGATTCTCGAAGCAAGCGAAAAGACAGGGACGCTGAGAAAAGTCTGATGGAAATTCTGCGGAGTGTTGCCGAACTGCGCCAGTGGGCGCGCGAAAACCGTCGCGCGGGGAAGTCGATTGGGCTGGTTCCCACCATGGGCGCGTTGCACGCGGGGCACGCCTCGCTGATCCGCGCCGCCGCGGCTTCTTGCGGCTCGGTGGCCGTGAGCATCTTTGTAAACCCTACCCAGTTCGGCCCCAACGAGGATTACGCCGTTTATCCGCGGACCTTCGAGGCCGATTGCGCGCTGGCGAAGGCCGAGGGGGCGACGGTGGTTTTTGCGCCGTCTGTCGAAGAGCTTTATCCGGTGGGGGCGGCGACGTTCGTTGAGGTTGCAGCCTTGAGCGATCGCCTGGACGGCCAGTCCCGGCCGGGGCACTTTCGCGGGGTGGCGACCGTTGTTGCCAAGCTGATGATTGCTTCGGAGGCGGATCGGGCGTTTTTCGGGCAGAAGGATGCGGCGCAGGTGGCCGTGCTGCGCCGCATGGTGACCGATTTGCGGTTGCCAGCCGAGATTGTGGTTTGTCCCATTGTTCGCGAGGCAGACGGATTGGCGCTCAGTTCGCGCAACCTCTATCTCAGCGCGGAGGAGCGGACGCAGGCGCTTGCGCTCAGCCGAACGATCCGCCAAGTGGAAGCGCTAGTGGCTGCGGGCGAACGGCGCGCCAGCGTCCTGATCGAAGCAGCGCGGGGGACCATTGCAGCGGAGCCGGCAATCCGGGTGGATTATATCGAGCTGGTGAACTGGGCGACGCTGGAGTCGGTAGAAACCGCCGAGCCAGGAAGCTTGTTCGCGATTGCCGCATGGGTGGGGGCTACGCGGCTGATCGATAACACCGTGATTGGCTGAGGGATTTTCCGCGTTACAGCATTTTCGATTCTGGTGTTTACAGAATCCATGCAGCAAAGTGGATTTTTCCTCAAGAAAAAGCCACCTTCCATGCACTCTTGATGTAAAGATGTGAAGCGAAAATGCCTAGCAAGAGCCCCATTGCCTTCGCGCCCACTCCGGCTGCAAGCTGGCACCAATGCTGGAAGCTCCAACATCCCGTCGCCCTCTTTGCGCCTGAACCCAGGAGGCTGTCTCTCAAGCATCCCTTGCTCGGATCGAAGACTCTACAGCCTGCCGTTCCTCTCCCAAATGCAGGCAATCAGCCTCATCCTCCTTTGCCGAAAAATGAGATCTGCAGCGCATAATAAGCGTATGTCGAGCCTCCAGCAGATCGGTCTCCGCCGCTGCGGACCCTCTCCAGCTTTTGGGTACCCCCACCCCCCTACCCCACAAATCGTCATTTCAAGGGCACATTCGAGGGTTTGGAGTTATCGTTAAATAGACTGTAATCAGTATGTTATCGAATCTTTCCGGAGAACCCACTATTAACTTTATAGTAAATAGAACCCCTTGAAAAACGCCGTTTTCTGGCCTGAAATCCGGCCTTTTTGGTCATTCTGAGCGGATAAAATGGCCTTGATGAGCGTTCTGTTTCTCACTGCTCCCGTAAAGTCATGCCGAACGGAAATCTCTTGCGTTGAGCGTTCCTGGTAATGACCAATGCCAGAACTCCCAGACATCGCCGCTTACATCACCGCGCTGGAAGCGCGTATCCTCAACCAGCCGCTGGAGCGGGTTCGCTTGGGCAGCGTTTTTCTTCTTCGCACTGTTGATCCGCCGCTCGCCGCTGTGGAAGGCCGTACAGTTCGCGCCATTCGCCGCATCGGCAAGCGCATCGCCATCGGCGTCGAAGGTGAACTGTGGCTGGTGCTGCACCTGATGATTGCCGGGCGGCTGCACTGGCGTCCGCCGCAGGCCAAGCTGGCTGGGAGAAATGCACTTGCGGCCTTTGATTTTCCTGCCGGTTCGCTGATTCTTACCGAGGCTGGGAGCAAGCGGAGGGCATCGCTGCATGTGCTGCGTGGGGAAGAGGGCCTGCGGTCCATCGATCCGGGCGGGGTTGAGATCTTCTCAACGGATCTGGACGGCTTCCGTGCCGCGCTGACAGCGGAGAACCGCACACTCAAGCGCGCGCTGACCGATCCGCGCGTCGTGAGCGGCGTAGGCAATGCTTACTCCGATGAGATTCTCCACGCGGCCGGACTCTCGCCCATTGCGCTGACTCACAAGCTGAAGCCGGAAGAGTGGGAGCGGCTCTTCGCGTCTGCGCGGTCCACACTCACCCTGTGGATGGATCGGCTGCGGGGTGAAGCGGAGATCGCCTTCCCCGAGAAAGTAACCGCCTTTCGCCCGGAGATGGCGGTGCATGGACGCTTCGGCCAGCCCTGCCCACGGTGCGGCGAGAAGGTGCAGCGCATCCGGTACGCCGACAACGAGACCAACTATTGCGCCCGCTGCCAGACAGGCGGCAAGGTGCTGGCCGACCGCGGGCTTTCGCGACTGCTCGGGGACGACTGGCCGCGGACGCTGGAAGAGTTGGAAAACCTGAAGCGTCGGTGAAGGAACCTCAATGGGGGGCATATTCTCGCGGGGGCAAGAGTCCCGCGTTGATTCTGCTTGACAGTGCATTCCGGCCTGCGGCACAGTCAACTGCGCGTCCCCTTGCGGATTGGTGGCGATTCCCCTGGATCTTCTAGCGCGGGCCGGTCGCTCGGAGGCGGATTTCTACTCTTCTCAGGAGGTTTTCTAGATGCACCACTTGCACTTCAATCACCTGGCTGTGCTGGTTTCCGCTCTTTATCAGTGGATTCTGGGCGCGCTCTGGTACTCACTGTTCTTCGCCAAGCCTTGGATGGCCCTGACCGGTCACGTCGCCGGCTCGCGGCCCAAAGGCGCCGTCGTCGGGATGATCTCGTCGTTCATTGGCGGGCTGATCCTGTCATTTGTGCTGGCTCACGTGGTGCTCTGGTCCGGCTCAACGACCGTGGGCTGCGGCGTTTTCATCGGCTTCATCTGCTGGCTGGGCTTTATCGCGGCGCCGCTCTTTGCGGAGACGATCTACGAACAGCGCTCGTTCAAGCTCTTCGCCATCAATACCGGCTACTGGCTTGTAGCGCTCGTGGTGAGCGGCGGCCTGTTGGCGGCCTGGCAATGAGATTCGTCGGCGTCCCTGGCGCTAGAATCGACGCATGAGCAAAACCGTCATCGCAACTCCAACGGCTCCAGCCGCGCTCGGCCCCTATTCGCAGGGCGTGCGTGCGGGAAACCTTGTCTTTACCGCCGGCCAGGCCGGTGTGGACCCCGTGACGCAGCAGGTGGTCGCGGGCGGCATTACGGAACAGACCACCCGCACCTTCGAAAACCTGAAGGCCATTCTTGAAGCCGGCGGCACGAGCCTTGCGAAGGTGGCGAAGGCGACCGTCTTCCTGAAGGACATGAACGACTTCGCCGCCATGAACGCGGTGTACGCTGCCTATTTGGGGCAGACGGGCGCTGTGCTGCCAGCCCGCACAACGGTTGAGGCCGCTCGTCTACCCAAGGATGTGCTAGTGGAGATCGACCTGATTGCCGAGGTCTGAGGGCAAACCTTCCGCTGCTTTCACCCGAGTGTGCGCATCCAATCGGCGTAGAACAAGCCAGGAGGCACACGATGAGCGATGCGGCCGGAAAGCACGGGAAGCCGGGGCAGATTGAGCGCACGGAGGCCGAGTGGCGCGCGCTGCTGAGCCCGGAGCAGTACAGGATTCTGCGCGAAAAGGGCACCGAGCGCGCCTTCACCGGTGCCTTGACCCAGAACCACGAGAGCGGGGAATACTCCTGCGCCGGGTGCGGGGCGGTGCTGTTTCAAAGCGGGGCGAAGTTCGACTCCGGCTGCGGCTGGCCCAGCTTCACGCTGCCCGCCGACTCGAAGGCCGTTGCGGAACACGAAGATCTGAGCCATGGAATGCGGCGCGTGGAGGTGACATGCGCCCGCTGCGGCGGACATCTGGGACACGTCTTCCCCGACGGACCGCGACCGGCGGGGCTGCGGTACTGCATCAACTCTGGCTCGCTCACCTTCGAGCGAGCAAAGTGAAGCGGATAGGCGCGGGAGATATGGAGCACCCAGCCACTGAGGGCACCATGCAATTAGTCCAGCGCACATACTCCAGTAACGTGGAAATGCTTCAGGACGGGAAGAGGGAGTCTGAAGCGGAGGACACCAATGCCAGGCGAGAGCGGCGACGGGACGGCTGCGGATTGGGCGAAGCCAGCAGACTGGCAATCTCGCGGAGTTCTGCGCGGGCATGGGCGATGGTTGCTGCCGTGGCGTCAAGAGTTTGCGCGGAAGGGACAGCCAGGAGCGGTAACTGGGACTGGGGATTAGGTTGCAAGTCTGGCTGGGGATTCCTGCGGCGGTTGCCCTGTTCCAATGCCTGGCGGGCGCCGGCAAGCGTGTAGCCCTCAGTGTGGACCAAATGCTTGATTCTCAGGGCCAGCTCAACGTCACGGCGACGGTAAAGCCGCTGGCCCGATCCGCTCTTGTTGGGCTTGAGCTGGGGAAACTGCGTCTCCCAAAAGCGCAGAACATAGGTTTCGACGCCACAGATACCAGCCACGTCGCCAATCTTGAAGTAGAGGCGGTCGGGGATGACGGGCTCGTCTAGCTCACGCTTTGTGGACAGTTGCACGGCCATGGTGAAGGCGAGGAGGACACCGCATCCGTGGTGGAGACCCTGCTCTAGAGGGATTATAGGCCACAGTTTGCACCATTTGTGAAGCAAAATCGGAGAGCTGCGTCCATTTTTGTCAAGCCCGAAGGCCAATCGCTTCGACGGCTTACTGCTTTTTGAGGACGGCAGCGCTCTTCTCGTCGGAGAGGATGGCGGACTCAAGGAGGCGGAAGGCGGCGGCTTTGGCGGGTGGAATCTCAACCTGGCGCACGACGTATTCGCGTTCGTAGTGGAGGAGATTGCCTTTGACCGAGACTGCGGAGTGGTAGCTGGCAAAGTCAACGTCAAGGCTGACGGGGTCTGGAGTTTCATCGACGACATAGCCAGGAGGGATGGCGATGTCGAAGGTGTCGCGCCAGCGGCCGGGGTGGCCGAGTTCGATGGAGTAGGCGCGGGGCTTTCCTTCCATCACATCCGGGACGGCGCGGGCATAACTGCCCAGCACTCGCGGGCGCAGCAACAGAAGGGGGCCCGCGGGATGAGCGTAGCCGGTTGCGCTGAGGTGGAGATCCAGGTCCAACGGCTTGTCCAATTCGGCAGTCTGATGAAACTCAAAACCTTTGAAGGCCAAGCCGGGGAGATCGGAGCCAAGAGTTTTTTCGAGTTCTTCGCGGAGTTCCTTGGAGTCCTCGTCTTTGATTGACCAGCGTTCGTGCGCGGCGTCATCGCCGGTAAAAGACTCGGTGACATCGCCAGAGAGAGATCCATCAGCGGAGAGGACAAAAGAGCCTTTTCGGCTGAGGCCGGCAGAGTCCGGCGGCAGCACGGGCATTTGCAGGACCTGACTATAGGCTCCGTTTGAGATGTTGCCGTAAGCGCCCTGTAGCTGGCCGCGAATCAGTCCGACGGGAGTTACTTCGTCGGTGGGATCAAAGATGAGAAGGGTCTTGCCGTTGGCGGCCTTGGCGCGAGCCATGAGGCGGTGATCGTTCTCACCCTCGGGCAGTTCGATAGCGGTGATCATGTGATTGCCGGTCAGGGATGGGGCATCCGGATCGATGGTGCCGTGCTCGCTGTCCACATGCAGGTAGTAGGCGCGGATACCGACGGACTGAAGCATGGAGATGAGCAGGGTAGTTTTGTCTTTGCAGTCGCCGTAACGATTGCGATAGATGTCGCCGGCGTAGTGAGCCTGCCAGCCGCCGATGCCCTTGGCGACGATGAAGTAGCGGATGTTCTTCTGGATGAAATCAGTGATGCGGCTAAGCTTCGTGTAGAAATCGGTGGAACCGGCAGTGAGTTCCTGGGCCTTGGCGGTGATTTCGGGAGTGGGGTCGGGACGATGTTCTTCCAACCGTTCCTGCCAGAGACCGATGGCGCGCCACTGGTTATCGGCACCCTTGACTGCGGCATCGCCCCATTTGACAGACATGCGGGCAGCCAGGGCTCTCCACGGGGGAGTGGCGTGCATGTTTTCGAGGTCCAACGCAGGCATGTTCTTGATTTCCCAGCGCAGATGGTTTGATCCGGATTCGACCGGCTTCACCGGGGAAAACTTGCGCCACGACTCCGCATAACGGCCACCGGGGGGAAGGGCAAGCTCGAGCGCCTCGAAGACCGTGGGGATTGAGGATTGAATCTCCCAGTTCTCTTCGCTCATATAGGGCCGCAGATGCTCCTCGGTTTCGCATACCACGACCGATCCGGGGTCGCTGGCCGGCGGATTGAGAATGCGGACCCGCTCGGTGAACTGCATAACGGCGCCGGCGTACGCACCTTCGTCCGTGAAGTCCGTCTGCGTAGCCTGGAGTTGGCGACCGTCGGTGGTAATGGTCCAGGAGCGGAAGTAGTTCAGCTTTTCGTCGATGTCATACCACGCTTCGCAATGCGCATACTTCCGTCCCTGAGGCTCGAGAATGCGCACCGCAAAGCGCTCGCGCTCGACGGCGTGGTTCTGCTCGTCAACGGTGATGAGGTACTCGTCGAAGAGGACCACGGCGGGGGCATCCTTGGCGGAAGTGGGTGTGGGTGTCTTGGCGGCATCAACGGCCCATTGGGGCGCGGGTTCGTGCTTGTCCCAGGCTGCGGCTGGAACCGCGCCCGTGAGGGCAGCCAACGAGGCTAGAACAACAAGGATCGAAAGACTGTGAAGGCGCGAGGTCATCGGTTGCCCTTTCCTTCGGGAGATGCGATGAGGACGAGTTGCTGCTGGTCGGCGGCGGCGACTTTCTGGTAAAAGGTGCGAAGATCCTGGTACTCTTCGGGCTTGGCGAAGGTGAAGGCACGGGCAAGGGAACGAGTGATGGTGACTTGGCCGGGGGCAGACGCCGTCCTGGTGATGAAGTTCGCATGGTCGATCCAGGGAATATTCACGTCCTGCGGCGCACCTTCCATCGTCAGGCCAGGGGGCAGGTGATAGACGACCTGGTCCGTCACGCGGTCTGCGTAGTGCATATCCACGAGTTCGAGGCGCTTTTCCTCGTCGACGAAGGGATGGGGGCTGCGCGTCTCAAAGAAGAAGCCGGGCAGCAGGAGGCGCTTTGCAGTTGTAGTGCCTAGAGTGCCCTGTACACGGACCGCGGCCAACAGATTGGAGTCGGGATTGTCGAGGCCCAGGAAGTGATCGATGTGGGCCTGAACACCTTCGGGAACCGTGGACTCAAGCCATCGGTCGAACTGCTTCTTGACCTCGTCCAGGTCGTTTTCAAGTGCGGCCTGCCGCCAGCGGAGGGCTTCCTGGCCGGTCATTACGACGCGGAGGGTTCCCGTGACCGCGCCATGACTGTCGAGCGTGATGTCTCCGGTTCTAACGGCGGTATTCCCGTTGAAGGGCAGCAGCGGGGTGGACAATATGGCGCGACCTTCAGAGCTTTGACGGATTCCACTGGCCCCCGAATGTCTCCAGTGCAGGGATTGAAAGGGGCACATTTTTTCGCCGGGATCGAGGAAGATTTCATTCCCGCCGGTGCTTAGGATGACAACATCGTCGTCGAGCTGATCAAAGTTGAGATAACCGGGATCGAATAAGCCACTCTCGCGATCAACCACTTTCGCATCGTATGCGGTGAGGCCGGCGGCACGGATCATGGCCAGATAGAGCAAAGCGATGTCCTGACTGGAGCCGCTCTTCTGCTCCCAGGTATCTTCGGCGCGTCTGGCGGCCTTCATTTTGAGCTGTTTCAGTTCGGAATCTCCCTTTTTGCGGGAAAAGTCGGTGTTATCGAGGGCCTGGACGGCTTTGTAGAGTTTCTTGGCCTTATCGAGATCGCTGTCGCCGGGGGCGGTCAGGCCAGTCACGGCGTCGTGGATCGACTTGGTTGGTTCGGCGAAGTGATCCACCTCTTTGGACCAGCGCTTAGCTTCTGAGATCCAGAAGTCGGAATTGTTCATGGCGCCCTCGTAATAAAAGAGCACTTTATAAAGAAAACTATTGATGGGAGGCATCCATTCTTCTTGAGGGATAGGCGGGATGTCCGTTATGTCAACGCTGTACCGCCCGATGAGGTCGGTTTTAAGTTCAGTGCCGGGAGGGAGCATGGTCCACCAGAGGAGCCGCGTAGCAGCGTTTCCCTTGGAATCCACGAGATATTGACTGGTTGCGAAGTTGCTGGTATGCAGGAATGCCTTGAAGGGGGTAAAGGCATAATGCGCCTTGTGGACGAAGTAGGGCCTCTGAATCTCCCATAAGGGGGAGGAGAACCGATTGTCGTCGTAGCGAATCTTATAGCGATACTCGAGGATGGAACCGACCTCGACGCTGGCCAAGGTAAAGACCTTGCGCTCGATCTGCGCTTCATTCTTTTTCACAATCAACAGGTCTTCCGGGGTTCCGATGAGAGGAATGACAGTACCGTCGGAGTGAATGGTGCGGGCCTGGATGTCGTCGATCCTGGAATTTCCATGCAGGTAGGGAATCTGGACAGTAGCCAGTTCCTTTCCCTTTTCCGCAAGGACCTTGATGCGCGCATAGAAGCTGTGGAAGTGGTGCTCGTCGTCGGTGATTTCCTCGACGTTGAGGTAGACGGCGGCGGCTCCTGGGGCTTTGGGGTCGGCGGTCATCTTGAGTTCATCGGGGGTAGGCTGCTGGAACTGGGCTCTGAGGAGGGCCGGGGATGCCAGGACGAGGAGCATGAACGCGGCGCGGAGCCAGGGGTGGGGCGGCAGCTTGCCGCCCCTTGCCAATGCGGGGAGAATGCGGAGAGAGGAGGAGTTCATCAGTTGCCCTTTGCTTCGGAAGATGCAGAGAGGACGAGTTGCTGCTGATCGGACGCGGCAATTTTTTGGTAAAAGGCGCGAAGGTTCTGATACTCCTGCGGCTTGGCGAAGGTGAAGGAGCGCATCAGCGAGCGGGTGATGGTTATCTGGCCCGGCGCCGGCGTCGAACTGATGTTGAGAATGGCCTGCGCGGGCCATGAAATTCTCGTATTCCTCGGCGCGCCTTCCACCGTGAATCCGGCGGGCAGGTGATAGGTGACCTGGTCGGTAACCGTTTCGCCATAGTGCATATCAACCGGCTGCTGGCGCTTTTCCTGATGGACAAAGGGAGGCGCGCCGCGGGTCTCGAGGAAGAAGGCGGGAAGCAGGAGGCGTTTCGCGGTAGCGGAGCCCAGGCTTCCTTGCGCTTTGACCAGGGCGATCAGGTCCGCGTCCGGATCGTCGAGAGCGGTGAAGCTATCGACATGCGCCACGACGCCTTCGGGGAAGATGGACTCCAGCCAAAGATCGAATTGCTTTTTGACTTCGTCCAAGTCGTTTCTGAGGGCTGCCTGACGCCAGTAGAGGGCTTCCTGGCCGACCATGTCGAAGCGAAAACTTGCTGTTAGGGCGCCATGAGCGTCATAGGTGACATCGCCGCTGCGAAGCGTCTTGTTCTCGGTATAGGCCTGGGAGGCCGAGGTTTCGAGGCCGCGTTGGTCCGCCAGTTGCCTAAGCCCCCCGGCGCTGGAATGCTTCCAATTGACCATTTGAAAGGGGCACATCTTTTCGCCGGGGTCGAGCAGTATCTCGCTGCCGCCGGTGTCGAGAACCACCAGGGTGTCGTCGAGTTGGCTCAAAGTGAGGTAGGTGATATCAAAGATGCCCAGGTCACGATCAACGACCTTGAACGCGTAGGCTTTGAGACCGGCGGCGCGCAACATGGCCAGGTAGAGCATGGCGATCTCCTCGCTGGAGCCGCTCTTCTGCTTCCAGGTGTCTTCGGCGCGCCTGGCGGCCTTCAGCTTGAGCTGCTTTAGCTCGGATGCACTCTTCTTGCGGGAATAGTCGGTGTTATCGAGAGCCTGCACGGCCTTGTAGAGTTTCTTTGCCTTGTCGAGGTCGCTGTCGCCGGGGGCGATCAGGCCGGCAACCGCAGCCTTGATGGCTTTGGAGGGTTCGGCGAAGCGATCCACGTCTTTGGACCAGAGCTTGGCGTCGGTGACCCAAAAATCGTCGTGGCCGTTGGCGGCTTTGTAATAGAAGAAGACTTTTTCGAGAGAGCTCTGGATGGGCGGCATCCATTCTTCGTCCGGAGCGGGAGGAACATCGGTGACATCGACGCTGAAATGTCCGCCGGCGTCGGTTTTCACAGTCACGCCTGGGGGCAGGTTGGACCACCAGACGAGGCTGTTGATCGGGCGTTCATGCGCATCCTCCATATATGCGTTGGTTTCGTTCTGGATGCCGGGAATGAATTGCTTGGCGGGCGTGAAGAGGTAATGCGCCTTGTGGACGAAGTAAGGTTGCTGAATCTCCCAGTGCGGAGAGGAGAAATGGTTCTCGTCATAATCGACCTGATAAATGTATTCGAGAATGCTGCCGACTTCGACGCTAGGCAGGTTAAAGACCTTGCGATTGACCTGCTCCTGGTCGCCTTGCTTGGGTATTGTCTTGTAGACCAACAGGTCTTGAGGCTTGCCAACGAGCGGAATCACGGTACCGTCGGAGTGAATGGTGCGAGCCTTAATGGCGCTGATGTTGTAGTTGCCGCGCAGGTAGGGGATTTCGACGGTGGCCAGTTCCTTGCCCTTCTCCGTGAGCACTTTGATGCGCGCGTAAAAGGTCTGGAAGTGGATCGGATCGTTGGCGATTTCCACGACGTTGAGATAGACGGCGGCGGCTCCGGGAGCTTTGGGGTCGGCGGTCATCTTGAGTTCTTCAGGGGTGGGCTGCTGGAATTGGGCGCGCAGCAGCGCCGGGGATGCGATGGCGAGGAGCAGAAGCGCCGCGCGCAGCCAGAAGCGGGGCCGCGCGATGCGGCCCCTGGCGGACACGAAAAGAATACGGGCCAAAATTCCGGTGGAGGTGATCATCAGTTTCCTTTCGGTGTGGCAGATGCGGTGAGGACCAGTTGCTGCTGATCGGCGGCGGCGACTTTCTGGTAAAAGGTGCGTAGGTCCTGGTATTGGTCCTGCATGGTGAAGGTAAAGGCGCGGGAGAGCGAGCGGGTAATGGTAATTTGTCCGGGGGCCGGTACGCTGGTGGTGCTGAAGATGGCGCGCGAGGGCCACGCGATCTTCGCATCCTGCGGCGCACCTTCCACTTTCAACCCGGCAGGCAGACGATAGATCACCTGGTCGTTCATTACTTCACTGAAGTGCATATCGACGGGCGTCTGCCGGTTCTGCTCGTCGACAAACGGATGACCGCCGCGGGTTTCGAAGAAGAAGCCCGGCAGCAGAATCCGCATGCCGGAGGCCGTGCCCAGCGTTCCCTGCACCTTGACCAGCGCCACCAGATTTACGTCCGGGTTGTCGAGGCCGAGGAAGCGATCGACGTGAGCCTGTACGCCTTCGGGGAGTATGGACTCAAGTTCGCGATCAAATTTCTTCTTCAATTCGTTTTCATCGTTTCCAAGCGCGAGTTGCCGCCAATAGAGAGCCGGTTGCCCGATCATGGCAAAGCGCAGTGTGCCCTGCACGCCTCCTTGAGCGTCCAGAGTCAAATCGGCCTTGCGGGTAGTGTTGTTGTCGGTGTAGGTCTGGGGCGGAGTGTTGTTCGTTGTCTTGCCATCGCTGCCCTCAACGAAGCCGCTGGCATTGGAGTGTCTCCAGTGCAACATCTCGAAGGGGCACATTTTCTCGCCGGGGTCGAGCCGGATCTCTTCGCCGCCAGTGTTCAGAACGATAATCGTGTCTTCGAGTTGACCGAAGTTCAAGAAATTGGGATCGAAGACCCCCATTTCGCGGTCTGTGATCTTCATAGCTTTGGCCGAGAGTCCGAGAGCGCGAAGCATGGCCAGATAGAGCAGCGCGATGTCTTCGCTCGATCCGCTCTTCTGGAGCCAGGTTGCTTCGGCGCGCTTGGTCTCGCCGAGGTTGAGTTGCTTCAGTTCAGATTCGCTTTTTTTGCGCGAGAAGTCGGTATTATCGAGAGCCTGCACAGCCTTGTAGAGTTTTTTCGCCTTGTCGAGGTCACTGTCGCCGGGAGCAATCAAGTAAGTCGCAGCATCCCGGATGGTTGGCGAGGTTTCGGCAAACTGGTCAACATCCTTTGACCACTGTTTGATTTCGGTCGGCCAGAAGCCGACGATACCCCCTCCGGCAGTCAAATGGAAGAAGACCTTAAAGCGGAAGTTCTCCAGCGGGGGCATCCAGTCCTCATGCGGAATGGGCGGAATGTCGCTCACATCCAGGGAATAATGGCCCTTAACGTCTTTCTTGAGGACCACGCCACGGGGAAGGACCTGCCAGACGGTCAGAGTGTTGATCGGGTTGCCGTTATGATCAATGAAATAATTGGCGAGGCCGTGTATGAATTCCTTTGATGGCCTGAATTCGTAATGCGCCTTGTGAACGTAGTAAGGCTTTTGGACCTCCCACTGGGGCGTAGAAGCGACGTTGTCGTCGAAGCGAAGCTTATAAGAATACTCGAGAATGCTACCCACTTCGACGCTGGGCAAAGTAAAGACCTTGCGGTTGACCTGGATTTCTCCGTTAGTGGAAGCCTTTTTAGAAACCAAGAGATCATCCGGATTGACGGTCATTGGGATCACCGTTCCGTCGGGGTGGATGGTGCGGACCTTGAGTTCGTCAATTCTTGTTGCGTCGGTACCAAGGACAGCCGGGATGTTGAAATCCCTTGTATCGCTTTTGACGTAGGGCAGCTCCACCGTGGCCAGTTCCTTGCCCTTCTCCTGAAGGACCTTGATCCGCACATAAAAGCTCTGGTAATGAAGGTCATCGTCGAAGATTTCCTCGACGTTGAGGTAGACGGCGGCGGCTCCGGGAGCTTTGGGGTCGGCGGTCATCTTGAGTTCTTCGGGGGTGGGCTGCTGGAACTGTGCGTGGATGAGAGCTGGCGAAGCGATGACGAGGAGGGGGAGCAGATTACGCACGAAAACGGAAATCCTCATGACTCTTCCTTTGCTTGCAAACGGTTAGACGCCTTCGAGGAGGCTGTGAAATTGAATGCAGCGATTCTACATCGGCGGGCTGGAGGCGTCGAGGAAGGCTTGTTATCAGCGGGTCAGCGAGGCAGGCGGGATTCGAGGAGGGTGCAAACCAGGGCAATGGGAAGGCCGACTACGTTGAAGTAGCAGCCGTCGACGCGAGGAATCCAACGGGCGGCGCGGCCTTGAATGGCGTAGGCACCGGCTTTGTCCATGGGTTCGCCAGTGGCGATGTAGGCGGCGATTTCCCGGTCGGAGAGGGGGAGGAATTCGACGGAGGTAACTTCGGCGGCGACCTGAACGGACTCGGCGGTGACGAGGGCGACGCCGGTGATGACGCGGTGGGTGCGGCCGGAGAGAAGGCGAAGCATACGGGCGGCGTCGGCGGGGTCCTCGGGCTTGCCGAGGATGGCGTTGTCGAGGGTGACGGTGGTGTCGGCGCCGAGCACCACCTGCGGTGGGGCCAACTGCTCGCTATTCGCTCGCAGGGGATTCGTGAAGTCCCAAGAGCTTCGTTCAGGGGCTAAAGCCCCCGCCTCAGTTTGGGGCTTTTGCGGCACGACTGAAGTCGTGCCCTGACACAAAGCAGGACAGAACTCGCTCAATGAGTTCGTACTCTCCCAGGTCTCAGAATCGAGACCTGGGGCACCCATGATTTGTGGATTATTCGGGACGGTCATTGCGGAGAGTTCGTTGTAGACTGCTTGGGCCTTTTCACGGGCGAGACGGGTGACGTAGGCCATGGGCTCTTCGTTGGGGTAGGGGTCCTCGGGAATGTGAGCGGGGTAGACCTGAAACGAGAAGCCGGCCTGAGTGAGGAGTTCGCGGCGGCGGGGCGAGGCTGAGGCCAGGATCAGCATATTGAGATTATTGCAGGGGTGAGAGGCAGGAAACAGCAAGTCAGCGAGTTGATGTGGTGAATGGTCAGACGGTGAGGCCGGTGTGGAAGCCGTTGGGGGTGGCCAAGCCCCAGGCCATGGCGGGGGTGTTGTGGGCGAGGCCGAAGCGACCGTCGGGGCCGAGGAGGATGATGCCGCCGTGACCGCCGAGACGGTTGTAGAGGTAGGCGATGGCTTCCTGGGCGGCAAGTTCAGGGTCGGTGCCGTCGGAGACGCGATCGGTGGCCCACTTGCCGAGGACGAGCTTCATGATGGGTTCGCCCCAGCCGGTGAGGGAGACGGCGGCGGAGAGATTGTCAGCGTAGCAGCCGCAACCGATCAAGGAGGAGTCACCGACGCGGCCTGGAGTCTTGTTGAGGGTGCCACCGGTGGAGGTGGCGGCGGCGAGGTCGCCGTGAGCATCGAGGGCAACGGCGCCGACGGTGTCATGCGAGTCCTGGCCGGACGGACTGCGGCCTTCGGCACAAGCCTCCGAGACAGCTGACTCCTGACAGGAAATGTTTCCTAGAGCGGCAGTTTCAGGGCCTTTGTCGTCGTGGAGAACGTGGCCGGAGAAGGTGTCGTTGACGAGGCCAGCAGCTTCGCGGGCTTGGGTTTGGGCGAGCCGCTCGCGCTCGCGGTCGAGAACCAACTCGTCGTTATCGATGAGAGTCATGCCGTGGGAGTGGGCAAACTGCTCGGCGCCGGGGCCTACGAAGTAGACGTGAGGGCTTTTTTCGAGGACCAGACGGGCGGCCTGAATGGGGTTACGAAGGCGTTCGACGCAGGCAACGCCGCCAGCCTTCATGCGGCCGCCATCCATGAGGAGGGCGTCGAGCTGGACGCGACCGTCTGAGGTGAGAAAGCTGCCGCGGCCGGCGTCGAAGGTGGGGTCGTCTTCGAGGACGGAGACGGCCGCTTCGACGGCATCCAGAGCAGATCCGCCGAGAGAAAGAACGGCGTAACCGGTTTCAAGCGCGCTACGGACGCCAGCTTCGTGGGCGGCGGCCGCGTCGGGGGGGATGGCCCAGGCGCCGCCGTGGACGAGAAGAGTAGGAACGTGTGTGGCGGAGGTCGTCACCGGAATATCGTAGAGCATTTTGGAGGTAAGCGGCGAATTCCATTTCTATGGGGTGAAAGACAAGACACGGAATTTCGTGGACAGTGTGCGGCTTGCTCCTCGCGAACAAGGCGGAAACAATTCGTGAGGCCTTCGATAACGGCAGCAAGCGAGCCCGCTTCGCGGGAATAGCAAGTTAGCAAGTTGGCGTGTTTCAGCGACGGACCGTGGCGCCGCTTCCGTGCATTCTCTTCGAAACTCAGTGAGACGAGGGAGCAGAACAGCATGAGAGTTAAGGATGGGGCACGTCGAACGGCTGGATAATTCTCAGTATTGGGAAGGGATTGTTCACTTGTTGGAATCGATGTCAAAGCGGCGAAGCTGGAGGGGATCGATAAGTTATTGAAACAAAAGGATAGGTGGAGAGTTTTCTAATTGCAGGAAATTCCGAAGAGATTTATTAAGCTAAGAACATTCAACGAGGGGTTGAGGAAGAAGGGAGAGAGGGATCGTCTCTTCCTATTTTTTCGGACTACATCCGCGGGTTCCAGACGTGGGGAGAGGCTGAGGTTTCACGCGCGCGCAAAGAGAGAGGGTCGCTTTGCGGGAAGCCTGAGGAAAGCGGCCGCCGGGTGGACCTGAAGACAGGACTTTGCCGGGATAACGGCTGAGAGAGCGGACGGACTCTTAGCCGTCGTCCCAAAAAGAAGGAAAAGACACAAATGAAGCTCACGAATCACGAGTGGTTGCGCGCCGACAGATGGATTGGACTGTTGTGGATGGCGATGGGCCTGATGGGCATGGGGTCAGGAAGCGGCGCCCACGCGCAGGCGGTCAGCACGACGACGGTTCAGGGGACGGTGTATCTGGCGAACGGTCAGCCTGGCTCAGGGACACTGGTGGTGAGCTGGCCATCGTTTACGACGGCCAGCGGTCAGCTGGTAACAGCGGACAGCACAACGGTGACGATTGCGCCGGATGGATTTGTGAGCGTGAATCTGGCCCCGACCCAGGGGGCAACGCCGGCGGGTCAATACTACACCGCGGTCTACTACCTGAGCGACGGGACGACAAACACCGAATATTGGGTGGTTCCGACAGGGGCGCAGGCGACGCTGGGGCAAGTGCAGGCACAGCTGATGCCTGCGGCGCAGGCTGTGCAGGCGGTGAGCAAGACGTATGTAGATCAGACGATCGCGGGGCTTACGGGCAGCTTTCTGGCGGCATCCGGCGGGACGCTGAGCGGGCCGTTGACGTTGTGTTGCGATCCGACGCAGCCTATGCAGGCGGCCGACAAGCACTATGTGGATGAGAGTTTTGCCTTGGCGTTGCCGCTGGCGGGCGGGAGCATGACGGGAGCTTTGGCAACGCCGACAGTGAATGGGGTAGAGTCCCCGTTGGCGGGCAGCTCACAGACGACGCTGCAGGCGGCGATGGGCGCGGCGGGGACCAATGGAGCAATGGAGATTCCGCCCACCTATGCGGGAACGGACGGGTTCACGAATCCGAATGGCGTGTATGTGATGGACCTGCGGCAAGGGAACTCGCAGCAGTATGAGCGCAGCGTGAAGGAATTCGGCGCGGTTTGCGATGGGAGCACAGACGACACAAACGCGCTGCAGTCCGCATTGAACTATGCGCAGACGCACGGGGTGGCGTTGACGATTCCGCAGGGAACCTGCAAGACGCGAACGCTGATCTGGCATGGTGAGTCGATCGGCGGGATGGGCAAGCAGGTATCGGCGCTGATGGGGTTTCCCGGTCTGGATGTGCTGTTGGCGATGACCGACAGCGTGAACCTGTTGGCCTACACGCGGATACACGATCTGACAATCTATGTGGATCAGAGCCTGGATGCGTCCTGTTCGGCGGCGAAAGGAGCTGTGCCGGCAGGGAGCTGCGCGGCAAACCGGCCGATGGAGAGCAACTCGATTTTTTCACCGGGCGGGAACGGTCTGACGGGAACAGCGGGAACAGGATCGGCGTGGGCGGTGGGCAACTGTGCAATCGCGATGCCGGCTACCACAGGAGTGGGTGGAAATGGCCTGAAGGTGGCGGAGATCGAGAACCTGGAGATTGCGGCTACGGGCGTGGACCCGATGGCGGCGCAATATCCGGGCGCGCACTCGACGCACACCTGCGGATTGTATCTAGCGCAGTGGCCGCAATGGAGCGAGTTCCGGAACATCGATATTCGCGGATTGAATACGGGCATTGCGATACCGGCTTTGCCGGTGACTGCACCCGCTGGACTGAATTCGGATTCAAACCGATGGCAGAACATCACAATCCAGGCGACGCACGGGTTTACGGCGGCTGCGGGCTCGAACAACGTGCTGGATAACGTGGTCGTGATGGCAGGGAATTCGGCGGCGACAGGCGAGCCTCCGACCGGCCTGGTGCTCGATTTGGCAGGTACGCAACAGGGCTGGACGTTGCGGAATTCAGTAGTGCTGCCAGTATGGAATGCGGTGCAGCCAGCGCTGAACGTGACGGCCTCTGGCGGGGCGGTGACGGCGGTAACTGTAGGATCACAAGCCGGACTGGGATTCGATCCGTATGGGACGCAGGTTCCGCTGGCTTTCAGCGGAAGTTGCACGGCGCAGGCTACGGCCAGCGTGACGAGCAGCGGCGCAATCGGGGCCGTTACCGTGACGAGCGGAGGAGTGGGGTGCTCAGGAACGACGACGGCCAGCGTGAATGTGGCGGGGACGTGGGATACCTATGCGCCAGTGAACCTTGTTGGCGGACAGAATATGACGTTCTATGGCGGGAATCTACTGAAGGGCAACGGCGGGTACACGGTTTGGAACGCTGCGGGCTCAGAGAGCTATGGAACGCAGTTGGACGGGGGCGGCGGGAACCTGCCGGGCGGGGGAACCTATGCGGCGCTGGTGGCGAACAACTCGCTGGGACATGCAAATGAGGTAGACCAGTTTCCTGGCGCAGACTTTGGAGCGAAGTTACAGGCGTGTCTGGGCGCGTTGAACTCGAGTTATGGCGGGACGTGCGACGCGCGGAATTTCACTGGAACTCTGTCGATGGGATCAAACCTGACGATCACGACCCCGAATGCGACGGTACAACTTCCGTGTGCGACGATTTCGACAGCCAACCAGGTGATTGTGACGGCGGGAACGCGGAATGTGTCGCTACGCGGGTGTGCTCTACGCGGCGCAAGCACGGTGAGCGGAAGCCAGGGCGGCACGGTTTTTCTGTACTCCGGCACAGGCGCAATGGTGCAAGTGGGCGACCCGACATATACCGCGGATACGCCGGGTTTTCATATGGACAACGCGGTCATCAATACAACGGCCACGAGCAGCAGCACGGCGCAAGGCCTGACAGCCTATCGCACGCAGGAGATGGATCTCGAAAGCCTGTACTTTCTGGGTAACTCGAACCAGACGGGCATGACGCTGGATGGGACAGGAAACTACACGGGTGGGACATTTCTCGACAACGAATTCAATGGATTTCAGACGGCGGTCAACGCTATTGGGCACCAGGTAACGAATTCGGCCGCGACGGATTGGATGAACGCAAGCACGTTTGTTCGCTTGCACATCGACTGCCCGACGAGCGGGGGAAGCCCGATCAGCGGAACTTATGGGATCAACCTGCAGCAGGGCGATGGAAATACGTTCACCGGCGGAGACGTGGAGGGATGCTCGACGGCAATGCACCTGGGGGCTAACGCGCAGAATAACACGATTGTTGGGCTGCGGAACGAAAACTCGACCAATCAAGTTGTGGCGGATGCAGGCAGTTCGTACAACAACTGGATGACCGGCGGCACGATCTTTACCGGGCAACTGACTGATAATGGCACGCGCAACAGTTTCCTGGATACATTTCACAGGAGCTTCAACGGCTTGAATGGCGACTGGTACGGAAGCCAGAAGGATGCCACGGTCACCAACCACTATCGCTTGGGAACCGGGGCAGGTAACGAGCGTGGACTGCTGGACCGCTATCAAACCGATTACGGTTACCGGTGGACGACGGGGTTAAGTGACGCGACGGCCGGCGAGCAGTTTTATCAGATTCTGGATGAGCTGAACAACGTGTACCGCATCTCGGTGGGCCAATACAACAACGGACAGTCGAGCACCAACAACCAGACAGTGGTCAATGCCGCCGGGACAGGCGCGGTGGTGCTGAACGGATCGACCAATGCGGGAACCGGAGGCGTGGTGATCGGGTCGGGCGGATCGAGCGAGACTACCGTGGCGACGATCAGCAATGCCGGGAACGCGCAGTTCAACGGTACCTTGCAGGTGGGTGGAGTTTCATCTTTCACTGGCTCAACGACGGTAAAGAACCAGATGGATGCGGAGATCGACGCGACCCTATGGGCGGGACTGACAACAAGCCAGAAAGAATCTTTTATCTACAAGGACTGGAACGGCAACAGCCAATGGTACATGGTGAAGGACGCGAGCAATAACTGGGCGCTGAATTCGGCTACAGGAGGTTTGGATAGTTTCAAAGCTTACCAGAGCACAAACAGTGGCGACACGTATGTCAATGCTTCCAATCCATCTGGGGTAGTGCGCGTCAATTATGAGTCTGGGTCGGGCGCTGGATTCAAGGTCTACGGTGGAAACAGCAGCACGCTGTACGCAAGCTTCACAGGTGCTAACGCGATCAAGTTTCCAGGACTGGCGGCGAACAGTGGATATAACTGCCTGCAGATCGACAACTCTGGAAATGTAACCCCAACAGGGGCAACCTGCGGCACAGGGAATACCAATGGCACAGTCAACGCGGGAACTGCCGCAGCGCTTGCCTACTACCCTGGAAATGGCACGGCGCTATCACCGCTGTCTCCCGCGCAGGCCTGGAGCAACCTATTCGCCACTGCTGGCGTAAATCCATCCTGTGCATTGCTCACGACCAATGGAAGCGGATCCTTGGCCTGCTCCAGCTATACGTCAAGCGGTGCTCTGGCGGCTTTGGGGGCGGAACCAGTCCTCCCAGGCGTCACTTCCGATAGCAACAATGGTGTTGCTGTTGTTGGAAACGTAGCGTCTGGCATCACGAACGGGTGGCAGCGCAATGTCTGTTCCTACTCCACAGCGACATATCCAACGCACGGAGATAAGGTAAGAGCGTGCAATGCCGATGCGATTGCGGCAGGCGGGGGGGTCTGCGACTCGCGCTGTATCGAAGGGACAACAAACCAGACCACGGGCACTTTGCCCATCGAAATTGGCAGTCCGACGGCAAAAGTCACATGGCTTCTACCCTCATCTGGGAGCCTTGGGATAACACAGAACGGGAACACCCTGCCTACGCCCGCGGCTCCTACTGTAACAACAAGCACAGCATCCGGCACGCTTCCGGCCGGCACCTATTATGTGAAGATCACCTACAAGAGCGGCGGTGGCCATAGCGCAGCATCGGCTGAAGCGTCGGCTGTTTTGAGCGCGCAGGGATCGATTACTGTGTCTTCCCCGGCCTCGACAGCCTATTCCTATTCCTATGACGTGTATGCGTCAACCAGTAGTGGCACGGAAACCTGGCAGGAAAACTGCAAGAATGGAGTGTCCTGCACGATCGGCGTGCATTATCCGGGTACCCTTCTCTCTGGCTATGAGTCTGCTCCCTCTTCAGCGAACGGCGTTCCGGCCATTATCATCCACGCGGGAAGCAGTAGTGGAATGATCTCCGATGCAAGCGCAAGCGGCTACCTTTTGGCTCCATCTTCAAGCATGAATGTATCCAACGTGATTGCAACGGAAGATGGCGGCGAAGTTGTTCTGAAGAACATCTCCGTAGGCACGTTCATACCGGCCGGCACGTATACCGATTCGATGATTCTGCTTCAAGCGATCTTCAGCCAAGCTAACGTGGATGGAATCTGGAGTTACTGCGGAACTGGCGGCCCAGATATGAAAATCAGAGATTCTGACGATCTGGAGTGGGGGCATATCACTCTATCGGGCAACAATCAAGCAAATTGCAGTCCGATTGTGTCGCTCGATAGCCGCCCCGTTTTCGGTTTCACATCAGATCATATCGGTGATATTACTTTCACTGGCCTGAATCTGCTTGCGCCAGCCAACGGCGCGACGATGTTCCAGGTAATTGGAAATGGCGATGGAATGGCGATGGGGGCTGGCGCGTCAGGCATTCTTATATTAAACCCCACCTTTGAAAATGCCTACAATACGTCCAATGTCACGTTCATGTCGGTGAGCGATACGATGAATTTCACGGTTCTTAATCCGAAGTTCCAATATGGAACAGGAACCGGCAATGTGGGTTTGAAACTGAGTGAAGACAACCCCTGCATGACAAGGACGATCTGGATACAGAATGCTGACCTCATGGCGACGGCCGGGTCGGTTTTTGTGAATGACACGATCACCCCGGAAATAGTTACGCCGCCAGCCGGAGGGTGGAACGGAGGCTATGCCAGTTACCAGTTCGGCACGAGCCCAACGGATAACTGCCAGCAATCCACGGTCAACTATGTGCGAGGCTACCAGCAGAATACGGACATAGCCTCACAGGCGTCCTTCGCAAGCGCGGCCGCTAATCCGTCGTTGATCTCCGGGGCAAATCTTGTGCTGAATCCCGGCTTCGAAGGCGGAAATTCGAGTGGGACAGGGGCTAGCTGGACCTCCTCCTGTAACGGCGGAGGTACCTGCACGTTTGCAATAGACAGCACAATTTATCATTCAGGCACGCAAAGCCAAAGCGCCACACTCTCAACTACGACAGGCCAGCTTCTCCTGGCGAGTTCTCCGTTCAGCGTAATCCAAGGAAACACTTATCAATTTTCCTTCTGGGCACGGAACGACGGCACAAGCAGCCTGGGGCTAAGCGCACAGGTATCGAACGCTTCAGGATCGATGCTGTATTGCGGTGTTCAGAATGCCACGCTAAGCGCTACCTGGAAATACGTCAGCGTGCCGTGCACCGCGCTGGCGACCGGCTCAGCCGCGGAGGTGCAGTTTTTTACGGCGGCTACTGGCAGCACGGCGGGTGAGGTATGGATCGACGATGTGTTCTTTGCAGGGACTTCGCCGGCCACGAATCCTGGCTTTGGGACGGCGGCGCAGTTGTCGAATACGGCGGCGGTATGGAACGCCAATCAGGTTAATGGGGCAAATGTTCCAACGTCGGCAACGGTGGTGGGGACGAACAGCAGCGGTCAGTTGATTACCTCTTTGGTGGCAGGGACAGTGACATCTGTTACCTTCACCGGCGACGGAACGGTACTCTCCAGTACGCCGAGCACTGCTGTGACGAGCAGCGGTACGGTGACGGCGACGCTGGCAAATGCGGCACAGAACAGCGTACTGGCTGGCCCAGCAACGGGTGGAGCGGGCGCGCCCAGTTACCAGACGGCCCCAGCCATCTCAGTAACCAACATGACAGGCACGGGAGCGTTCAACATTACCGGGAGCGCAGGATCGGCGACCATGGCGGCCAATTTAGCAGGCGGCAGCATGGGATCGCTTCACTATCAGAGCGGGCCGGGTACAACGGCTATGTTGGCCGGCAACACTTCTACGACAAAGTGCTTTGTGCAGGAGACGGGCACGGGAAGCGGGGCCCTAGCTCCAAGTTGCTCTGCTCTTCAGGCCGCGGACATTCCAAACAATGCAGCCAACACGAGCGGGAACGCGGCTACCGCAACCACAGCGACCAATCTGGCAGGCGGATCTGCGGGGTCGATTCACTATCAGAGTGCGGCATCGACAACGGCCATGCTAGCGGGCAACACGGCGGCAACAGACCAGGTTCTTGTCTCGCACGGAACCGGCTCAGCGGCAGCGGCTCCAATACTGACCAATGCCCCAGCTTTGAGCGCAACGAACATGACGAACTTCCCTGCGATAAGTCAGACGATAACCGGCACAAGCGGCGGACTGACGCCGGGGGCTCATTTAACCCTTTCCGCGGCGGCGACGGATATTGTGAATCTCACCGGCGGACCGACGATCACGCAAGGCGGAACGGCAGGAAGCAGCACTTACGTTTACGGTGTGGTTGCGCGGAATACGACAGGAACGGTCTACTCGGCGATTTCGCCCTTCACTACGACCAGCACGGGAGCGGCAACGCTCAACAGCACAAACTACAACCTTGTTACCTTCCCGTCATTGCCAACAAATGCCAACTGCTTTGACGTGTACCGCATCATTGCGCTTGGCTCTCCCACTTCGCAGGGGTTGATTGCTTCCTGCCAGACGACGAGTTACAACGATCAAGGCGCGGCAGGGAATAGCGCGATACCGCCCTATTATGCAAGCTGGATGCCGCAGACGAGTGGGCTTCCAGCAGGATGTTTGCATTATCCGTGCGTTGTGGCGGCCGGGGTTATATCCGGTTTGCCGGTGGCGACGAGTACAACGGGCGGGTATGTCCTCACGTACACGACGCCCAGCGGGCTGACAGGCGTTTATCAACTGTGTGGCCAGGTTACTATGACCTCGGTGGGAACAGCAGGCACGATTTATCCGGCAGGTGTTGTCTTGTGGCTTGGACACACCCATTATCCCACACTAGCTTCCGGGGCAACTGCAGCTACAGCTAATAGCGATTCCTCTTTGGATGCGAATGGCAATGTCGCGGGGTGCAAAGAGTTCAGTGCGGATGCTGCGAGCAATATCCAGTTTGACGTTACTTTCTCCGGCGTAACGGGAAATCCTGTGTACACCACGCAGTATTCGCTGACGAGGCTGAAGTAATTGCAAAAGAGGCTGGGCCAACACGAGATACAGGCAGACAGGTATGCGGAGTTCTCAGATTGGCGGGCAGGACGTGCTTGGCGACGAGGAGTAGGAATGTTCGTGGCGCGGACATGATCTCTCAAGCGCGAAATGCGAATGCCTTGCCAGGCGCGTTGATCTGGAATGCGGGCAGCAACCGACATTCACATGCAGGGATGCTTCCAAGGCGCGGCATGGCAATTAGTGGTTCGTGGCATCCGACCCTGACCACTGGAACGAAGACGCCGCGAGGATGGGACATGCGAAGTTGATCTATCGTGCGTGACTGGATCAATAGTCAGGTTTGCCCGGTTGGAATGGGGGATACGTGAGGGAAACAACCGGAAAGAGCGCTGCTATTGCGGGAGAATGGCTCTTGTGCCCGGATGAGCTGGACCGGGAGGAGTTGGAGCAGTTAGGGAAGATACTGGACCAGCGGCCGGCGAGCCTTAGGGGGCGAACGGTGGGGATGGCTCTGGCCGAGCAACTTCTGCGGGTAAGGACGCGGGAGGGCTGGACGGCGCCATTGAAAGCGAATGCGGTGCAGCGGGCCTTCGAACGGCGGCGCGGGGAGCGGAATATTGTGCTGAAGGCGCGGCAGATGGGGCTGACGACCTGGGCTGCGGCGCGATTTTTTCTGAAGACGATCACCCAGCCGGGGACCTTGACGCTAGAGGTTGCGCATACGCAGGAGGCGGCCGAAGAGATTTTCAGGATTGTCCACCGGTTTCTGGACTTTCTGCCGGAGGGGTTGCGCGAGGGGCCTTTGCGGGCCTCGCGAGCCAACGTGCGGCAGATAGTGTTTCCGGAGATCGATGCGCAGTACCGGGTGGTGTCGGCGGGAGACCGGAATGCGGGGCGCGGATTGACGGTGCAGAATCTGCACTGTTCAGAGCTGGCGCGGTGGCCCGGCGATCCAGTCGAAACGCTGGCGGGACTGCGCGCGGCGATGGCTCCGGGGGCGGAGCTGATTCTGGAGTCGACGCCGGACGGGGTGGGAGGGTGCTTCCACGAGGAGTGGCAGAAAACCGGCGAGACGGGGATGGTGCGGCACTTCTTTCCGTGGTGGATGGAGCGGCGGTACCGGGCGCTGACGGTGGACGAGTCGAGCCTGACCGACGAAGAGCGTGATCTTATGGCGCGGAAGCGGCTGGATCTGGAACAGATTGGTTTTCGGCGGAAGATTCAGGCGGATTTTCGCGGGTTGGCGCGGCAGGAGTATGCCGAGGATGAAGAGAGTTGCTTTCTTGCCAGCGGGGATTCAGTCTTTGAAGTGGCAGCGATCGAGGCGCGATGGGCAACGATGGCGCCGCCGGTGGGGCTGCGGCGCAACGGGGAGCTGGAGATCTGGCTACCGCCGCTGAAGGGCAAGGAGTACCTGGTGGCGGTGGACCCTGCCGGGGGCGGAAGCGAGGGCGACTACTCGGCAGCCCAGGTGCTGGAGATGGAAACGGGCTTGCAGTGCGCGGAGTTTGCCGGGCATGTGGGGGGCCTGGAGCTGGCGCGGCTGGCGACGGCGCTGGCAGGCGAGTACAACCAGGCGTGGCTGGTGGTGGAGAGGAACAACCACGGCAGCGGCGTGCTGGCGCTGATCGAGACGGCGTGCGGGTACGGACGGGTCTATCGGCAAGGGGGGCAGGCGGGGTGGCTGACCACGTCGATGAGCCGGCCGGCAGCGCTGGGGCGGTTGGATGCGGCGCTGGTGGACCGGCCTGAATGCTTCCAGAGCCGACGGCTGCTGGCTGAGTGCAGGAGCTTTGTGCGGATGCCGGACGGCAGCTCCGGAGCGCGGCCGGGGACACATGACGATCGGGTGATGGCGATGGCGATCGGATTGGGAGCGCGGGCGGAACTGCTGGGAAGGAGCAGCCGCTAGCTATTAGCTACTAGCTTCTAGCCTGCTGGTGCTGGAAAAAGTATGAGTAGTAATGCCGATATGGACTCGTGAATGAGATTGTTGACCGCCAGAAGTTCGAGAGCATAAGGGCTAGCAGCTGAAAGCTAGAGGCTAAAAGCTGTTCTTCCGGGGCTGAGCGCTTAGAATGCGAGTAACGATCCGAAACAGGCGGGGGAACGGGCTTGGCAGTTCTGGCGGTGCAGCATATCCGGCGGATGCGGGGCGGCGCGCAAGGCCAGTTGATACTGGGCGCAGACGGCAACGTGTACGTGGTGAAGTTCCAGAACAACCCGCAGCATATGCGGGTGCTGGCCAATGAGTTTCTGGCTTCAAAGTTGGCGGCGGCGGCGGGGCTGGCGGTGCCCAGGGCGGAATTGGTGGAGGTTTCGAGCTGGCTGGTGGACAATACGCCGGAGCTGGAGATTGACCTGGGCCTGACTAAGGTGCGATGCCAGGCGGGGTTGCAGTTCGGGTCGCGGTTTGTGGGGGGGCTGATGCCGGGACAGGTTGTGGATTACCTGCCTGAGGAACAGATGGCCGAGGTGAGAAACCTGGGCGAGTTTGCCGGCATTCTGGCGCTGGACAAGTGGACGGGAAACGCCAATGGACGGCAGGCGGTGTTTGCCAAGAAGCAGCGGGAGAGGCGTTACCGGGCGGTCTTCATTGACTACGGGTATTGCTTTCATGCAGGGGAGTGGCGGTTCGAAGACAATCCGCTACGCGGGGTCTACTACCGGAACGATGTGTACCGGGAGATTACGGGATGGGAATCCTTTGAGCCCTGGCTGACGCGGCTGGAGACGATGGCGGCGGAGACGGTGTGGGCGGCAGCCAGCGAGGTGCCTCCAGAGTGGTATGGCGGCGACCTGAGTGAAATGGAAGCGCTGGTGGAAAAGCTGCTCGTGCGGCGGAGCCGGATCCGGGAGCTGATTGAAGGGTTTGGGAGGTCGGATCGGGAGCCATTTCCGAAATGGGCGGGGATGGGAAAGAAAGTGGAAGAGGATGGTTGGAAGGAGGGCCGGTGGGGGACTAGCATGACGGGAAGGGTGAATTAAGGGAGGAGTGCGGAGAGCAGCTTCCACGAAGAACGGAAGCGGGCGGAAGGCAGGCGATGGGTAGCGGAAACGAGCGGCGGAGATGCGAGTTTCAACTGCTCCGGTATGTGCCGGACGCAGTGCGGAACGAGTATGTGCATATCGGGGTGATTCTACGCGAGCAGGGCAGCGGGGAGCCGGCACAAGTGCGGTTCACTCGCGACTGGCGGCGTGTGCGCTGTCTGGATCCGGAGGCCGACACCGCGCTGCTGGAGGGGATGGAGAGCGAGCTGCGCCGGCGCTTGCAGGATGATCCGGAAGGCAAGTTGATGCGGATTCTCACTGAAGCGCTCTCGCTGAGTGTGCAGATGACAGAGTCCAAGGCCTATCTGGCGGAGAGTCTCCCGGCGGGGATGGAAGAATTGATGCGGCTGTATGTGGAGCCGCCGCCCAAGGAGCGCATACCGCGGCTGAGCGGCCGGGCGGCGATCCAGGCGAAGATGCGGACGGAGTTCGAGCGGGCCGGCGTGTGGGACTTGCTGCGCAAGCGCATAGCGGCCTCGGAGTATACGCGGCCGGGCGACCCGCTGCGGATTGACGTGGGCTACAGGCCGAACGGAGTGATTCGGATGTTTCATGCGGTCAGCCTGGAACCGGGCGTGGAGATGGCCAAGGTGCTGGCCTTTTCAGCGGCTGGATTGAGAACCGGCGTGGAACGGGTGGAAAAGGCGCAACTGGAGCTGACCGCGGTGATCGAGCCGGCATTAAAGCTGGGGGCGACGGACGAAGAGCCGGAACGGCTGGAGATGTACCGGTTTGGCGTGGAGACGATGGAGGATAACCAGATCCGTGTGCTGACAACATCTGATTTGGGGCGCGTGGCGGAGACGGCGCGACGGGAGTTGCGGGTGTGAAAAAGCAGCTTCTAGCTACTGGCTTTTAGCTGTTAGCTAAGAATTGGCAAGATAGTTGGCGGGAGTTTGCAGATAGTTTCTTGTGTTTGCAGTAGGATGAGTTTTGTGGTGGAACAGTTAGTAGCTAGCGGCTAAAAGCTAGTAGCTAGAAGCTGAGAAAAGACAAGGCATGACCCTTTCCGGGGTTGTGCCTTTTTTGTTTTTGGGGCGGCCAAGAAAAGGAAGGTGCGCGTGAAGGTAGGAGAGCAGTTGCGGGAGATCTGGCGGCAGGCGACTGGGAGCGGCCGGAAGACGGATATAGCGGCGAATGCGGCCGATGCGGAGGCGGAGCGCAAGACCCTGGCGTTGCCGGCGATTTTGAGTCCGGTCCAGTTTCCGGGGCAGCTGCTCCCCAAGCCGACGCCGATGAATCTGCGCCGGTTCGCGGAGACGCCGGTGGTACGCCGTGCGATCAACGTAATCAAGGACCGGATTGCGGCGATGGATTGGCAAGTGCGCGTGCGGCGCGGCGTGCGGCCGGGGGATACAGCCTTTGCGGAAAGAAAACTGCGGGCGCTGCGGCGGACGCTGGAAGAGCCGAATGCCGCGGACAGTTTCCGGACATTGATCGAACAGGTGATTGAGGACGCGCTGACGGGCGGATATGGGGCCATCGAGATGGAGCCGACCGGCGACGGGGAGCGGCCTGCGATGCTGTGGGCCGTGGATGGCGCGTCAATCCGGGTCAATCCCAAATGGGATGGGCAACCCGAGACGCCGAGGTACGCGCAAGCGATGCCGGGGCAGATGGAGTCGAGCGCGATCGAGTTGCGGGACGACCAGTTGATGTATGTGCGCATGAACCCGAGGAGCTTTACGCCCTTCGGGCTGGGACCGTTGGAAGTGGCCTTCGAGACGGTGAACCAGTTTCTGAACGCGCACCGCTTCGCGGGCAAGCTGGCGGCGAACTCCGTGGCGCAATACGCGCTGTGGCTGAACGAAGCAACGCCGGCGCAGCACGACCGGCTGATCCGCTGGTGGCAGGACGAGATCGAGGGAACCGGAAGGGTGCCGTTGATTTCGACCGAGCAAAAGCCGGAGGTATTGCGCTTTGCCCAGGGGACAGACGCGGACATGCGGCTGGCCTGGCAGGAGTTTCTGATTCGCATGGTGGCCAATGCCTTCGGGCTTCCGCCGCTGATGCTGGGACTGGAGGCAGATGTCAATCAGTCGACCGCATCGGAGATGACCGACGAGGCCTTCCGCGGAGCGATTTCGCCGCTGGCGATGCTGCTGGCCGGGCACATTACGCGCGATTTATTCGGCAAGTGCATCGGATGGCGGGAGTTTGAGTTTGTCTTCAATGAACTGAATGCGAGGGACGAGGAGACGGAGCTGGCGGTGCAGGTGCAACTGCTGAAGGCGGGTGTGTTGACGGTGAACGAGGTGCGGGCGATGCGAGGGCTGGGACCGCTGGGACAGGATGGGGCGGTGCAGTTGACAGGCGAAGAGGAAAAAACAGGGGCTGAGGGATGAGAGACGAGCATGTAGCTACCAGCTACTAGCTTCTAGCTCTTCGTGCGGCGTTTTGGCTTGGTGAACAACGGGAGAATCGGGAGATAAGCAATACCCTGGTTTCTCATGTCAAAGCTACTCTGCTCATCTTGCGAAACCGCAGAACCAAAAAATGGCACGATAAACCAAATTGCAGAAAACCTTGAGCTAGAAGCTAGAGGCTAACGGCTAGCAGCTAAAGATGAGCGGAGAGCGCATGAGACTGGAAGCGATGGCGGTGAAGATTCCGCATGTGGATGGGCACCCCAACAGGGTGGCGTTCGAAGGTGTATTGACGATGGTGAATGCGGCCAGCGACAAGGCGCCGGCGGGGGCGCGCGGACACCGCGTAATGCTGACGCGCGAGGCGGCAGAGAAGGCGCTGCCCTCACTGCTGGGCATGGCAGTGGATTACCGGCCGGGGTGGGACGGCCACGATGCGCGGCGCAAGATCGGCCTGCTGACCGAGGCGGATCTGGTTGGACAGCAACTGGTGGTTCGCGGGTATCTGTATGCGCGGGACTTTCCCGAGGTGGCCAGGGCCATTGAGGCGCAGCAGCCCGAATCGATGGGCATGAGCTACGAACTGGCCGACGCGCGAGTGGAAGATATGCGGGCCGAGGTGTGGAAGCTGACCCGCGTGACCTTTACCGGAGCGGCAATTTTGCTGAGGGACAAGGCGGCCTATCGGGCCACAAGCTTCCGCATGGCGAGTTAACTGGGGAAGTGGAGTTAGCGGAGTTAGCGCGGTTAGCAAGAAGGCTCCTTAAACCGGAGCCCTTTTTGTTGGCGAGCGACCTGGTCAGCCCGACTCGTAAACGACATTTACGCAAACAAGGAAGGAATGCAAATGGAGAACAAAGAGCAAGAAATTGCGGAGCGGCTGGAGGCCGCGACGACCCAACTGGAGCGGACACTGAGCTGGCTTGAAGAACGGCAAAGCACCTTGAGCGGCGAAGTCGAGAAGATTTCGGCGACCGTCGAGCAGAGCCGTCGGGAGTCGGAAATGGCGGAAAAGCTGGCCGCAGCCGAACGGGAGTTGGCCGAGCTAAAGGCAGGAGCAGCGCAGAGCGTCTTGAACCCGCTGCGCAGAACGCTACCTTCGACGACCAGCGAGATGCTGGCCAAGCATGGCATCGGCGAGGGACCGGTGGATGTACGAACCCTGGACACGGCGCTGGCTGGATTAAGCCTGGAACAGCGCATCGCGGTAAAGACTCAACTCTTGCGGGCAGGCGCAATCGCGTAAAGCAGCTTCTAGCTTTTAGCTACTAGCTTCTAGCTGAAAGCTTCTGAACACTCGGCTGGCAGCGTTGCCACAGGCCGAGACGTTGCGGCTAGGAATCAACCCGGCAGGCAAGAACCGGGGAGAATCCTGCCGGAAACAAGCTTCAATTAAGGCTCGAACAGGAAAGCTGGCAGCTAGAAGCTAGTAGCTAGCAGCTGTTCTTCGAGCAACGACTGGCCCCATGGAGGGGGCGAAAAGAGCCTATGAACGCATCCTTTGCAGACATTCACGCGGCAGCAGACTATATCGGGCCTGGCGCTATCGAAGTTCCGTTGTATCAGACCGAAATCTTCGACATCTGCCGGCGTTCGAGCCCCTTCGGGCAGCGCATCAAGCAGGTTCCGGCGACCGGGCATCCGTCGCGATTCTTCGAGGAGACGGCGATTCCGAATCCGGGCACGGCCGGCTTCATGGATCCGCGCAATATTGTGCCGGCAACGGTAACTCCGACGCGCGTGGAGCGGAGCGTGCCGCTGAAGGCGATCGTTTCGCAGATCAACTACAACCTGTTCGACATCGAACTGGGCGAGCAGCAGAAGCAGTTCGCCTATCTGCAAGCCAAAGACCTGGTGGATACGGTCAGCGGCGTCATGGTGGCGCACGATGTGGCTCTCTGGAACGGCAACGACACCAGCCTGAGCACGCCGACCACTACGCAGTACATGGGAGCGATCAAGCAGATTGTGGCGGGCGGGCTGACGACGACCATCGGCACAACGGCATCGATCGTGGACGGACTGAAGTCCGCTGTGGCGCAGATGGTGGCCAGCAACGGCTATCAAGTTCGGCCCACGGCGATTTACGCCAATCCGGTGCTGCTGGATTTGATCGACCGGGAGATGAAGACCGAGTTCAACGTGGTGCTGAACACGGACAACATCACAGGTGGAATCAGGGTGAAGATGCTTTCGACGCAGGCGGGCGATCTGCCGCTGATTCCGGATTGGAGCCTGAGCTACACAGGCACGCCCGGTTCGGGTACAGCGGTGCTGCCGGCCTACATCGTGACCGAGGATCTGATCGAGTACCACTGGCTCGGAGATCCTGCGCCGCGCGTCTTCCAACTGGGGCTACCGAATTCGCTGGCTTGCCAGTATGTTGCGGTCAAGTTTGGGGCCGTGGTGGTAAAGGGCGCCAACTACGCTCATTATCAGGTGCTGGTGGACCGGTAGTCAGCAAGTCAGCTGGCTGTGAGAGCAGGTGAGCGGGAACAAGAAGCATTGTTCCCGCTCACAGAAGGCCGGGGAATTTCTGAATGTGTGATTGCCTGGATGCAGACACTTCCTCAGGGGCTGAGACCCCATTTGATTTTGCCGGGTCACATACGGACAAAGCCCGCACCCTACAAAACATCGGCATATTCAGAGTTTTTTGCGGTTATACAGACAGGACAGAAAAAGGAAAGGGTGTGCTATGGCATATCTGCAGCCAGCGGATTACCCGAACTATGGATTGTCGGCGGGAACGACGGCGGATTGGATTACGGCAGCTACGGCATTGATCAACAGCTACTGCAGGCGGCCGGACCTGAACGTGATCCAGTACACGGAGCGGCTGCGTCTGGCCAGCGGGTCGCAGACGGTGTTGTTGAGTTATCTTCCGCTGGCGCCTTTGGGAACAGCCACGACGCCGATTGTCAGTATCGAAGGACGTTATGCAAAGCCGCGGCGGGGGGAGACGCTTGCCGAGCCGCTCTTTGAGATCGTCTGGGCCTTTTCACTGCCTGGGCAGTGGACGGCAATCGATCCCAACTCGGTGGATTATGACCCCAGCACCGGGGAACTGACGTTGCCGTGGAATGTGCTGGGGCTGCCTTACAACGAGGTGGCGGTGACCTACACGGCGGGGCTGGCAACGATCGGCGACGACGTGAAGACGGCGTGCGCGCAGATTGTGCGAAATGCGCAGTCGACGCCGGCACTCAACACGAGCAAGACCAAGATCGACACAATGCAAATGCAATATTTCTCGAGTTCGCTGGTGGACGAAACGGTGCAGGCATGGCTGCGTCCATACGTGGCGAACAGGCTGGGGTGAGCGATGAGCGATACGGCGCCGCGCAACCCTGTGGGAGCGCCACGGCTGCTGGCCGATGCACTGTTGCGAAGCGTGACAGGAACTGCGGCTTTTTTGCGGGTGACAGGCACGAATACGGATACAAGCCAGTCCGAGGTGGGGCTGGTGGCGACGACCTTTGCCGAAGCGGTGGTGAGCCCGGTGGTGATGCGCAAGCTGCGGCCGAGCTGGCAGGCGGGCGGCGAATCAAAGTGGGAGATGCTGGTTTCGGCGACCGTTGTAGAACAGCAGGTGAATGCCCTGGACCTTGAATCAGCCCAGTCTCTTTTTGCGATGACATTGGCGGTAACAGTGGCAGGACAGGATTACCTGATTGAGTCGATTGCCGCAAACGAGGCCTTTGGCCAGGTGTATCTCTACCGGTTGCTGTTGCGGGAAGCGCGTCAGCAGGGAGTGTAATAGAGCAGCTTCCAGTTGCAAGCTTCTAACATGGTTGGCACTGTTTGCCACTTTATTGCGTGGACCATCGCCCTGCGCGCGGCGCTCAAGGAAATAACATGCAAAATGCGAAAGATTCGTTTTATATGGCGCTGCGTACGCGGCTGGCGGCGATCAATCCGGAGCGGACGATCCTGCTGCGCGGAGCGGTGCGCCCCGGGATTCTGGTGGAGGAGGCGGAAGCTCCTTTCAATCAACTCCCCAACGATGTATTTGTTCTGCGCTGGCTGGGCCTGGGCGTCGATTCGGATCTAGGGTCCACAATGGCGGGCGAGCAGTGCGAGGTTATCTATCAGACTTGCGGAACGCAGAACTTCGGCGGGCTGGACCGCGGCCGGTCGCTAAGCGCGATGGACGAGGAATTGACGGCGATGATGCAGCCCTTCTACACGCCCAAACTCAACTACACGGCAACGCCTCCGGCAGCGATGCTGACAAAGGTGTTCTGGGATGAGCCAGGGTTTGGGCCGGTCGTGGTTCAGCGAGACCGGCTGAGCCGTTCCGCACATGTAATGGTCTACAGCTACCAGGAGCAGGGGGAGTAAATGGCGGTGAATTGGTTTTCGGCTCCCGCACCGGTGGCGCGGCGGGTTCGTGGGTATTTTGCGCCGGTGAATCGCACAGCGCAGACGCCCGTGCTCTTCGATCCTTCGGAGCAAGGCGGGTTCAGCCTGGACGCTCCGCCGTCTCCGTGGATCAGCCTGGGTTGGATTCAGGAATTCACACGCAAGCCGGGAAGCAAAACCACTGCTGTGTTGACAGGCATTCCCGCAGGAACGGGGAGCCAAGTGCGCGAGACGCTTGAGGCGCAGGTGAGCTTTGAATTCCTGAGCTGGACAAAGCTGACAATGGCTCTGGCCACGGGCTCGCAGCACATGAACGTGCTGGCTCCGGCAAGCGGGTCTGCCGCGGCTGCGGATGGCGCCCAGGCAGCCGCGGCGGTCACTCCGCAAAGTGGATCGACAGCTATGTTCGTGGCGCTGGCTGCAATTGATGCGGCAAAGTTTTCGCCCGGCTCGATCATCGCTCTGGACGCGGATTACGCGGAGCAGACCGGCTTTGTGGGCGCGCCGGTGTCGGGAGCGTATGTGCGGCAGGCGCTTACAGATGTCGATTACATCCGGCGCGTCACCTACAACGTGGCATTGGTGTCGCAGGTAACTTCCGCCGGGCTAACACTTGCCGGGCCATTGCCGGGCGGCGCTCCGGCGGCCGGTTCAAAGCTGCAAACGGTGACTGGATTTGTGGACCGCGAAGGGGGAAGCTTCTACCAGGAGTGGTCGGCGCTGTTTGTCATGGAAGGCAGCCAGGGAGAGCGGATCTTCTACCACTATCCGCGTCTGCAAACCATGGCCGGCGCACAGGAAGCCGCATTTCCGCTGAACAGCAAGAACAAAGACGGGCTGGCGCGGGTGCTGCTCAAAGGCCAGTTTCTGGCGCTGCCCGTGACCGATCCACTGGATGGAGAACGGGTGGTTTGTTACCGGAGCTTCATCCCCGCGGCGAACGCTTTAGTTTAGTCGAGTTAGCAGGTCAGCGAGTCACGATGAAGATCACGATCAACGGGCAGGACTACACGGCCGCGCTCGATGCACTGCGGCCGTTGACGATCGAGCGCAAACTGAACGAGCCCTCTGTATGCAAACTGTGGGTGAGCCTGCCGGCGAGTGGCAGTCTGGCAATGCCCTTGCGCAACCAGTCTTTGGCGGTGACGGGTGACGATGGAACCTGCTACTTCACCGGTTACATTGCAGCAAGTCCTCTGCCTGAATATGCGGGTCTGGCGATCGAAGGTCCGTGTTATCGGATTGCCGTTCAGGCTTTAAGCGACGAACTGCTGCTGGACCAGAACCTGATGCCGCCCAGCACAGGCGCTGCGGGCGAAAGCGCCGGGGCGCTGATGACGGCATTAGTGACTCGCACGGGAGTTACACGGCTTTCGACCCAAGGGCTTTCACTGGGAGCGACAGTGAGCTGCTTTGTTCCCGAGCCGGGAGCGCCGTGGAGCAAGAGCGCCGGACAGGTGGCCAGCATGGCGCGGTCAGCCTATCGCGCGATCAACGGGGCGTTGATAGCTTCTCCTATGCAAAGCACGGTGCATCCGCTGAATGAGACAGACGGAAGCCTGAACCTGGCAGCCTTGTCGTTCACGTCCAGCGTCAAGCGGGCGCTGGCAAACGATGTGACCGTTTGCGGAGAGCATGAGCCGGTCGCGTATGTCACGGAATACTTCCTGGGCGATGGAACAACAACGCAGTTCTATCTGACAGCGGACCCGTACTTTCGCTCCTCATCCCAGTCCACCATCATTAGCGAGCTCTTCAACGAAGCTCAGATCAACCAGTGCGTGTGGGGCAAGACCGGCGGACCTGGCTATCTCTCGCTGGGCGCAGGCGGACTGGTGATCGATGGCGGCAACGGAATCGACGGAGAGACACTGCTGACCTGGCTCGATCCGGTGGAGATGGGCGGCACCCTGCTGCTGGAGGTTGTGGGCGTAACGCTTTCTCCGGGCAGCACAGGCACACTGGCCGGCTTCTTTGTCGGGATGAACAGGCAGTCCGGGTGCATTGCGGGATTTCAAGTGACCGCGCAGCAGGGCACCGGCGCTGTCACAGTGCAACCGCTGATTAAGGGAAGCCTGGTGGGAACGGTTCATGCGATCAATCCAGCCTATCAATACACACTGCGCGTCAGGGTGCATTGCCTGGAGAACGAACGAGAGCTGGCATTCTATCGTTCCTTTGGAGACAGCGGGGCAATCACTTCCGGCGGAGATTGGAATATATCTTCAGGGAACGTTCAACTGGAGATTCAGCAGTTTGTCAATGGGGTAGGCGGGATGCCGGTGACGCTTTACGATGGCGCTATTGCCAGCCTTCCCGCAGCCTGCAATGTTGTGGCGGCGAGCAGCATCAACCTGATTGGAACCATGCGCGCGCTCAACTTGACCAATCTAGGCTCGGGATGGGTGGTAAGCACGCCGCCGGGCGGAGGCCCATATACCCGGCGTATCGGCACCACTGCCGAAGCGGCGGAGTGCCATGTGGAGCGCACGGGGAAGGTGGTGTTTTACACCGGGTATGCGCCGGTGCCGGGCGAGCAGGTAGCGGTGAGTTATCGCACGGTTGGCCGTGCTGTGGGACGAGCGGTGAACACCGCCAGTCAGCAGTCGCTGGCGCAGGCTGGGATGCCCGTGGAGGCCGCGTGGATCGGCACGGTGACCAATCCTCCAGCGCGCAGTTCCCAAGACTGCCGCAATGCGGCGCTGGTGATGGAACAGGCGGCTGCGGGTGTAAGCGCGTTGTGGAGCGGCACGTACAAGAGCACCAGAATGAGCTTTGCCAGCGATGTTTGGCCGGGCGATGCACTGCAGTTGAACGCGCCTTCAACCAGTCTGAATGCGCAAGTGGTGGTGCGGACGGTCGCGGTGAGTTATCGGGCGAGCTATCCCGATCTGGTGGAGTATGCCATCGCCTTTGCCAACGACTGGGCTGACGATCTGGCCATCAAGACCAGTACAACAGTGCCTGCCGACGCGTGGCTTCCCGCGCCCATCGCTCCCGCCGTGCTTGCCAATCTGAGCGGCCTTACGGTGGCTGCATTGAATGGTTCGACGGTGACGATCAATGCCGGCGTGACGCCGCCCACGGGTGGAGGATTCGAGATTCGGCGGCGTGATTTTGCGTTCATGCAAGGCGAAGACCCTGACTTGGTGATGCGCGCGACTCAGCCGGTCATGACTTTCTCTCGCATCAGCGCCAACGACCGGTTCTATATCAGGATGTATGACGGCGCTACGCCGCCCAATTACTCGGAGTTCTCAACGGCATTGTTCATCAACCTGCCGCTGGGATCGTAAGAAAGCTCTGAACATGCCGTAGAGCGTGTTTCAAAAGCGCTTTGTGTCAGGGCACGGCTTTAGCCGTGCCGCAAGTCGAGAAAAACAAAGGCGGGCTTTAGCCCCCGGGGGAATGCCGGCCAATGCGGATGATGAATGAATTTGAAGCGCAGGTGCTGAGCGACTTGAGCGTGCTGAAGACGCAGATGACCGGCCTGACGGGCGACGGCAACGGCGGACGGATCGCCGACCTGGAGCGGCGCCTGGAACGGCACGAGCAGAACTGGCAGCGCGCCAAGGGTTTTCTTGCGGCGGTCAGCGTGTTGTTTGTGGTGATCGAAGTGGCCGTGCAGACGCTGCTCCGGCATTGAGCAACGCTGCCCTCTTCGTCCTGAGCATGGGTTTTCGTATAATGAACCCTATGAGCGAACAACCATTGATCGGCGTGGTGATGGGCAGCAAGAGCGACTATGACGTGCTCCTGGCTGGCATTGAGATTCTGAGAGCGCTTGAGATTCCCCATGAGGCGCGGGTGCTGAGCGCGCATCGCACCCCGGACCAACTCTTTGAATACGTTGAATCGGCGCGGGCGCGGGGGATCAAGGTACTGATCGCCGGGGCTGGCGGCGCGGCTCACTTGGCCGGCGTGATGGCGGCCAAAACGCTGCTTCCCGTGCTGGCTGTGCCGATTGCCGCCACGCCGCTCAACGGCCTGGACTCGCTGCTCGCCATGGTGCAGATGCCCAAGGGGATTCCGGTCGCCACGCTGGCCATCGGCAAGCCCGGCGCGGGCAATGCGGCGCTCTTCGCGGCCGCGATTCTGGCCCTGAACGACCCGGCTCTCTACGACCGGCTGGCTGCATGGCGCGCAACGCGGGCTCAGGAAGTGCTGGACGCTATTTTACCTGAATGAAATCGATTTCTCGATCTGCAGGGATGGAGCGCGATGGATCTTTGGGACTTACGCGCACAGGGAACTCGGATCCGCCGGGAAAGCGGCGCAGATAGGCCTCCGCATAGTTATCAAAGAAGAACGGCTCTTTGTGTGTCCCTTCGCAGCGCATCTCCGCATTGCGATATTTGTAGTGAATAACAATAACGATACATCCCATGCCCGGCTCGCGCCGTTCTGATTCGGAGACAATCGCCGAAACGACCGGCCATTCGCTGGTTCCGATTCTTCGGATGAGATTCCCAATCGTCCGGAAGAAAAACTCGATAAAGATGTCAATAACCAACCCGCCCATTTGATAAAGAGCTTATCAGATGGGCGGGCGAGTTATTCGGCGTTCTTTTCCCACCGCTTGGGGCGTTTGTTTTGTTGCAAAATCCTCTTGCGCAGGCGCAGTGACTTGGGCGTCACTTCCACAACCTCATCCTCGGCGATGAACTCAATGGCCTGCTCCAGGTTCAGCGCCCGGTAGGGCACCAGGCGGACGGCCTCATCTGCGCTGGATGCGCGCATGTTGGTCATATGCTTTTCGCGCACCACGTTCACATCGAGATCGTTGTCGCGCGAGTGCTCGCCGACGATCATGCCCTCGTAGACATCGACGCCCGCGCCGAGAAACAAGATGCCGCGCTCCTGCAAGCCGTTGAGCGAATACGTCGTGGTCAGCCCCTGGCGATCAGAGATAAGCGCGCCGGTGGGCCGCTGCGGAATCTCGCCCTGGTAGGGGATGTAGCCGTCGAAGAGCGCATTCATCACGATGGTGCCGCGGGTGTCAGTCAGCATCTCACTGCGCAGGCCGATGATGCCGCGGCTGGGCACACGAAACTCCATGCGCACGCGGCCCGATCCGTGGTTGTGCATCTTGGTCATCTCGCCCTTGCGCGGTCCCAGTTTCTCAATCACCACGCCGGTGTAGGCTTCGGGTACGTCGATGGTCAGGTGTTCGACCGGCTCCATGCGGACGCCGTCCACAGTCTTGGTGACGATCTCCGGGCGGCCGGCGGAAAGCTCGAAGCCCTCGCGGCGCATCATCTCAATGAGGATGGCCAGTTGCAGTTCGCCGCGGCCCAGCACCTTAAAAGTGTCTGGCGAGCCGGTATCTTCCACGCGAATACTGACGTTGGTCAGCAGTTCTTTTTCCAGTCGCTCGCGCAGGTTGCGGCTTGTGACGTACTGCCCTTCGCGCCCGGCAAACGGTGAATTGTTTACGCTGAACTGAATCGCAATGGTCGGCTCGTCGATCACGATCAGAGGCAGCGGCGCGGGGTTTTCAACGCTGGTGATGGTCTCGCCGATGGTGATGCCTTCCACTCCGGCCACGGCGACGATGTCGCCCATGGTGGTCTCGGTGGTCTCGATTCGCTTGAGGCCGCTGAAGGTGAAGAGCTTGGTAATGCGCGTCTTCATCAGGCTGCCGTCGCGCTTTGAAATCGTGACGTCGTCGCCGGCGTGGAGCGTTCCCTGGAAGACGCGGCAGACGGCGATACGGCCAAAATAATCCGAATAATCGAGATTGGTGACCAGAATCTGCAACGTGCCTTCGGCATTGCCGGTGGCTGGCGGAATGGTGGAAACAATGGCCTCGAAGAGCGGCTGCAAATCCACGCCCGGAGTGGCCATGTCGGTGGTTGCCGTGCCCGCCTTGGCTACCGCGTAGAGCACTGGGAAGTCCAGTTGGGACTCATCCGCATCCAGGTCGATGAACAGGTCGTAAATCTCGTTCAGCACTTCCTGCGCCCGTGCGTCGGGCCGGTCGATTTTGTTGATAACCACAATGGGCTTGAGCTTGGCTTCCAGAGCCTTGGCCAGCACGTAGCGGGTCTGCGGCAGCGGGCCCTCGGCCGCGTCCACCAGCAGCATCACGCCGTCCACCATCTTGAGAGCGCGCTCCACCTCGCCGCCAAAGTCGGCGTGCCCGGGCGTGTCCACAATGTTGATCTTGCCGCCTTCAAAAACGATGGCCGTGTTCTTGGCCAGGATGGTGATGCCGCGCTCCCGCTCCAGTTCGTTCGAGTCCATCACCCGTTCTGCCACTTGCTCATTGGCGCGGAAGGTTCCGGACTGCCGCAGCATGGCGTCTACAAGGGTTGTCTTGCCGTGGTCAACATGGGCAATGATGGCGATATTGCGTATCGTCTGGGTCACAGGGTAGCTTTTCCTTCTTTTGGTTCGGCCTAGGAGGCCATAGAGTTGGGGAACAAATAAGGCATTTCACCGCACACTGCGGCACTTTCTATTGTAACAGCAGGGGGAAAAGCTGGCTCTTGCCCGCAGAATGCAGCATCGGACCGCTTGAAACCGTGCGCAAAACGCCTTAAAACCGGATTGCCCATCGCAATAAGGCGCTGATTTGCGCATCGGAAGCGAACCATTCGCGATAAGATAGGTCTCGCTTCGTTTTTTTGACTCACCATGACTCGTCGCCCAGCCAACTCTCGTCAAACAAAGTCGCGATCGAGCCGCCTGGTTGTGGCCTGCGCGATTGCGTTTGCTGTTTTGCTGCTGCTGTTGCGAATGGCCGTGTTTGTGCATGGGCACGGACCGCGCTGAGAGAGCGGCTGCTGGTTACTCGCCAAAATCCCGCGCCTCTTCCTCGCCGCGAAGCACCCGCAGCACGCCTTCGGCAAGGGCCTGCAACTCATCCTCACCAGGAAAGACAGCGATAGGGGCAATCCAGCTCAGAGAATCGCTCAGTTCCTTCACGAGCTTCTCGGAGTGCGCCATACCGCCCGTGAGGAGCACGGCATCGACGCGCCCACCGAGCACCGCGGCCATCGCGCCAACTTCCTTCATGATCTGATAGGCCATGGCTTCGAAGGCCAGGGCGGCTTTCGCGTCGCCGGCGACGATTCTCCGCTCCACTTCGATCAAATCTGTGGTTCCTAGATAGGAGTACATTCCGCCCATGCCGTTGACCAGGCGCTCGGCTTGCAGCTTCGTATAGCGGCCGCTGAAGCACAGTTCCACCAGATCATGCGCGGGTACTGCGCCGCTTCGCTCCGTCGTGAAAGGACCTTCCTCCATGCCATCCGTGGCTTCGATCATCCTGCCGCCTTCGTGCGCCGAAATGCAGATTCCTCCGCCGAGGTGAGCAACAATTAGGCGCAAGTCGGCGTAAGAGCGCTTCTGTTCACGCGCGTAGCGCCGGGCAATGGCCTTCGAATTCAAAACGTGACAGAATCTTCCGCGTTCCAGCAGCGCCATCCCTGACAGGCGCGCTTTGGCGGGCTTCTCGTTCGCGCTGATCGGGTCCACGATGTAGGCTTCCACTCCGCTGGCCTGGGCAAAGGCATACGCCAGAATCGCGCCTAGATTCGAGGCATGTTCGCCGTTGGCCGCCATGCGCAATTCTTCCAGCATGGCGTCATTTACGCGGTAGACGCCGCTGGAAAGCGGACGCAGCCTTCCGCCGCGGCCGGCAACAGCGCTGATGCCATCCAGCGCGAAGCCGTTCTTTTTCAGCTCGCTCTCGATCAATGAGCGGCGATAGGTCTCCTGCTCGAGAATAGGACGGCCGCGAAAGGCCGTCATTTCTTCGTCCATGTGGCGAAGAGTCCAAAGCTTTTCGGCGCGGGCATTCGTGAAGATGCCGAACTTGGTCGAGATCGATCCTGGATCGATAGCCAGAATTCGGAATTCAGCGGCTCCCATAGAGCACTCCCAGGGCAATGGCATTCAGTTTGTCCTCCGCGCTTTCCACGCGCGAAGGAATAAGTATCGGCACTTTTGCTCCCACCACCACATGGGCGCAATGCGAACCGGCCATGTAGAGAGCGGCCTTGCCCAGGATATTGCCCGCCTCGATGGTCGGCGCCACCATGCAGTCTGCGCGGCCAGCCACGTCATTGTCTATACCCTTCGCTTCCGCGGCAGAGCGCAACAGGGCATTGTCCAGCGCCAGGGGGCCGAAGACCTCAGCATCGCCAAATTCGCCGGCTTGGCCCATCTGCGTCAGCGCGCGCGCATCCATTGTGGAAGGCACTGCCTCGGAGACCGCTTCCGTAGCGCTCAGCAGGGCAATCCTTGGCCGCTTGAAGCCGAGCGAGCGCAGGACATCGATGGCGTTCAACACAATCTGCTTCTTCTGCTCGAGATTGGGCGCTACATTCAGGCCGCCGTCGGTGATGCCGACCAGCCGCCGCTCGCCGCTGAGCACATCCTCGTAGATGTTCACGTCGCTCAAAAGCCGCCCGGTGCGCAATCCGGCGCTCTTGTCGAGCACGGCGTGCAAGAGTTCGTCGGTGCGCAGATGTCCCTTGAGGAGAATGTCGACTGCGCCTCCGCCAGCCATGCGCGCGCCCACGGCCTCCGGTTCGTCTGCCGCGACAATCCAGGCCGCGCGGAGCAACTCATCCAGTCCCAGCGAGGCTGCCTTGGCGCGAATTTTCTGCTCGTTACCGATCAGCACCGGCTGTACCAAGCCGAGCTTCAATGCGTCGGAGACCGCGGTCAGCACGACATCATCGTCGGCCATGACCACGGCGAGACGCTTTGGCCCCAGTGCCAAGGCACGAATCCGCATTTCGGCCAATGAACGAATCGTTTCGGTCGTGCGAGCAGCCTCTGCAGGCAAAACAATCCTCCGTAATGTCGGATGCTCCAGGTCTTTGACTCCCTGAAACTGAAACCTGACTGGGAAGATTGTAGACGGAGGGTTGAGGTTCGTGGTCTCCCATCCTTTTCACGATGAGACGGTGGAAAGCGTGAGGCCACTGGCGTGTATGCACGGATACATACGGCGTTGAGAGTTGGGTGCGCCCAAAACTTTGGCCTGGAGTCTATTTCGCCCGTGTCAGGGCACGACTTCAGTCGTGCCAACTGGCCGCGCTAGACCCTGGGCTTCAGCCCATGCGTGCTTTCTCTTCTTCAAATACCAGGACCCAAATGGGTACTCCTCCGGCGCACTCGCCAGGCCAGCTCTTACCGGATTGTTTTCGATGTATTCTCGATGCTGCTGAAAGCTCTGCTCATCGATGACGCGCACGTCGGAAAATCCCCGCTGCCAAATCTCGCCGCGAAACCCAAACTCCTTGTTGGCCCGAAACGAAAAACTCCCCTTGATCAACTGCATCGCCTTCTCAATGCTCATCTCGCCGGGGACGGTCATCAGGATGTGAACGTGATTGGGCATGACGACGAAGTCGTGAATCACAATTCCTTTGGTTCGCATGGTTGACCGCAGAACGTCGATGAAAAGTTCTGCCATGCGTATGGTCTGGAAAAGTGATCTCCCGCCTGCTGTTCGCGTGGTTACAAAGAATGTTCGCGGGCGTCTTGTGGCGTTGTTCGGGTTCGATGGCCGTGAAGGTTTCGACATCGCAGGGGCTAAAGCCCTCCGTCTTTTTGCAGTCGCTTTCGGCACGACTGAAGTCGTGCCCTGACACATTGCGGCCCACCGGAAAACTCAATACGAACTAATCAAGGTGCAGATTTTCGCACCCTTAGCAAAGGAGCGGCGATTGACGACATTTCCGATCTGCTGCAAAACCTGTGTTACGTGATGTCGCTAATCTTCAGCCTGCACGCGCTCAATAAGCAACTTGAGTTGCTCAACCTCGCAATTACGAAGTTCCGCTGTTGCTTGCCACGATTTATCGAGAGATTTTCCAAATAATCTCCCGAGATCAGCCCAGCGACGCTTGCGTTCCTCTGCATCTTCTAATTCCGCCTGAAGTTGTGTCATCCATTGCGTCTTTGTTGCGCTCACTAAGGCAGCTCCTTTCAATGTCATGGATGGATTGTGGGGTCTCTGTCAGTAAACACGGGCTCATTTCCGTGTACCCCAGGCCCGGAATTTTGGACCTGGGGAACCTTTGAACCAGAAAAACTATCCCCTGCGTCCGCGGATGGCTTCCTTGGCTTCGGTTGGGCCGGAGGCGGGAACTTCGGGCACATCCGCCTTGACGCCGCCGCCGATGTTCAGCTTCTTGCGCAGCTCGGCGTCCATCTTGGCAAAGACGTCCCTGTTCTCCTTGAGGAAGGTGCGGGTGTTTTCGCGGCCCTGGCCGATGCGCTCGCCGGCGTAGCTGTACCAGGCGCCGGACTTCTCCACGATGTTGGCGGCTACGGCCTGGTCAAGCACGTCGCCCTCCCGGCTGATGCCTTCGCCGTAGAGGATGTCGAACTCGGCTTCGCGGAAGGGCGCGGCCACCTTGTTCTTGACGATCTTGACCTTGGTCCGGTTGCCGGTGACGGCGTCGCCATCCTTGATGGCAGCGATGCGGCGAATATCCACGCGGACCGAGGAGTAAAATTTCAGCGCCCGGCCGCCGGTGGTGGTCTCCGGGTTGCCGAACATGACGCCGATCTTTTCGCGGATCTGGTTGATAAAAATAAGCGCCGTGCGGGATTTCGAAACCGTGCCGGTCAGCTTGCGCAGGGCCTGGGACATGAGACGCGCCTGCAGGCCGACGTGGGAGTCGCCCATCTCGCCGTCCAACTCGGCCTTGGGAACCAGCGCGGCTACCGAGTCCACCACCAGCACGTCGATGGCGCCGGAACGGACCAGGGCCTCGGTGATCTCCAGCGCCTGCTCGCCGCTATCTGGCTGCGAAACCAACAGGTTATCGATATCAACGCCCAGTTTGCGCGCGTAGGCTGGGTCGAGGGCGTGTTCGGCATCGACAAATGCCGCCAGGCCGCCCGCCTTCTGCGCCTCGGCAATCACCTGCAGAGTGATAGTGGTCTTGCCCGAGGACTCGGGGCCGAAGACCTCGGTGACGCGGCCGCGGGGAATGCCGCCCACGCCTAGGGCTGCGTCAAAGCTGATGGAGCCGGTGGAGATCACGGCAATGGGCACCAGCGCCTCTTTGGACCCGAGCCGGACGATCGACCCTTTACCAAATTGTTTTTCGATCTGTGCAAGGGCAAGTTCTACGGCCTTGGCGCGGTCATCGGCAATCGCCATTGAAAGGACTCCTCAAAAAATGCTCGCCCGCGCGGTGCCTGCTTTCCTCACAGGAAACGGCGCGGCGGCGTGGATTGGATTTCGATGGGATTGTAGCAGGGCTGGAGAGACATTAACAGCAAAAAAAAGCGAAGAAACGGAAAAGCGTTGAACAGGGGCGCCAAATCCTACATTATGCATCATTATTTATAATGTGCATCAACTATTTCTATTGATGTACAATCAGGACATGAGAACCACGATCACACTGAACGAGAAGACTCATACGTTTGCCAGCTATTACGCTCAAGCGCGTGGAATCACGCTCAGCGCGGCCATTGATGAGCTGATCCGCAAGGCGCAGGCGGCGCCGCCGGAGATACGGCATTCGCCGAACGGCTTTCCCATGTTTCCCCCGACCGGGAGAACGATCACGGACGAGATGGTAAAGCAACTCGCGGAGGAAGAGTTTGACCCAAAACAATTTGCTTGATTTGAATGTCCTCATCGCGCTTACAGAGCCGGGGCACAAGCATCACCAGAAGGCACAGGACTGGTTCAACTCCTCCTGTAAAGGCAGGTGGGGTGTCTGCCCGCTCACGGAGGCGGGATTCGTCCGTGTGACGACGAATCCCGCATTCTGCCCCGGTCCACGCACCATGGAGCAAGCCATGGCCATTCTTCAAGCGCTCAAAATGTATCCGGGCTATTGGTATTGGGCGATTGATGAAAGTTGGATAACCCTTACCGCCCCGTTCGCTGCGCGCATCTTCGGCCATCAACAGGTGACCGATGCCTATCTTTTAGGGCTGGCGATCAAAGAGAAAGGTGTGCTGGTCACCTTCAACAAGGGCATTCAATATATGGCGGGAGCGGAGTTCAGCCAGAACGTCCTGCTCATCGAGTAAGAAACGAGCGGCTCAAACGGTATAAGCGCCGATGCGCGTTTCGCGGCTGGTGAGCGAGTCGCAAGCGCGATCCAGGGTTTCGTACTCCTGGTCGTGGTCCTTGCGGAAGGCACGGAAGGCCTCTTCGCTGGCCCAGCGGTCAATGGTCAGATAGTTGCCGGGAATGTAGGCGTCGCGCAGCAACTCCGTGCCCTGGTAGTCCGGCGAGGTACGGAACAACTGCGCCCAGGCACCCTCGGGCGAATAGGCGGCTTCAAAACCGGCAACCTTCTCCTCTGCAATCTCGAACTGCCAGACAACGACGAACATAGACGGCCTCAATCTTGTCTTTATGGTAGCGCAGGGGGGAGTGGAGTGGCGAAGGCGCAGGAGAATCCGACACCCAGGAGCGGGATGCGGGGGCCCGTCCTCGCACTGAATAGGCAGGTAGAAACCGGCTGAAATGTAGGCTTTGGCAACGAAGGTGGCGTCGCCGTCCAGGCACTTTCGGGTCCAAAAAGAGAACTTCCTTGGGAATAAATGTGAAAAGAGTTGCACATGGTCCAATTCGCACGTATCTAAGTAAATGATTATAAAAGATATAGTTTGGCGCATAACGTGCATTTTCAACGTCAGGCTGAATTGGAGCGCCATGGCTGGCGGTTGTGAGCATTGTTCCCCAACATGCTCTAGATCCTTCTATAGCGGGTGCTTGGCAGCCAACGGAAATGGTTCTGCGCAGGACGGATGTCCTACGAGGGTGAACTCGGAGGGGTTATGAAGCGGTTCTTGTTAGTAGGTCTCGCACTGGCAACTGCCCTTGCGACAGCACCGGCCGCAAAGGCTGGGTCGTTCGCCTTCAACGTCAACGGTGCCAGCAGCGCAGACGGTCCCAGCATCAGCGGCAGCGGAATCTTTAGCGCCAACGCGATTGCCGGCGATCCAGGCGCTTATGACATCATCCAAGGAAGCGCCACGATCACCATTGGCGGTGTTACCTACACCGCAAACATCATTTCAAACCCTGGCACGTCCGGAGTATCGGCATATCCGTCCAGCTCAGATGATTTGTTCGATTACGACGACATTATCAATCCAGGAGCATCGAAACAGGTAGACAGCTCGGGGCTTCTCTTCCAGCTCAGCGGTGATGGGGCGCTCAATGGAGGTTTGCTTGGGGTATGGCTTGATACGTGGGTTGGATCGTCCGGACAACATGACAAGTACTACAACGACATCATCTGGAATGAGGCATCCGAGGATGGCACATGGCTGATCAACAACTTCCCGGGCGGCGACGCACTTGACAGCTTTGATACGTGGGCGACTCCTGAACCCTCCTCATTACTGCTGCTCGGCACCGGACTGCTTTGCCTGGCGGGCTTTCTCTTTCGGAAGGCCAAACCAAACATGGTTCAAGAGATGTAGTTTCTGAAGGCGTTCAGACAGCGACGGAGGGCACAGAATCGTGCCCTCCGTTTTTGTGCCTGCGAGAATCTTCCGGTGCGGGCGCCGGTCAAGCTCCGTCACAGCGGCAAATGCATCCAGGCCCAACTGGATCTTCATGACCTCGGCTGAGACATCCTCAGATCCTCTGTAGATTTGCAAATTTCTCCATCAACTTCTTCATCCCGTGCCGGTTAAACATGACGGTGAGCTTGGCGTCTTCGCCATCGCCGTCGCGCATGAGAATGGTGCCTTCGCCGTACTTCGAGTGGCGCACGCGCTGGCCTTTTCTCAGACCGGTGGCTCCGCTGGACTGGGGCAGGTCCATGGCCGGGTAAGACGAGGCCGGACGGGGAAGTGATCCGGGCTTGCCATGGCCCGACTGCCCGCCAAAGAAGCGGGCGATGTTGTCGATGGAGTGCGCTTCAGGCGAGGCCTCCGCGCTTTTCTCTTTTGGTGCTTCCACGCTATTGCCTTTCGGACTGCTTGACGAAGGAGCCCTGGGGGTCATCCAGGAGGCGACAAAGGGCTTGGAGGAAGCGCTCCGGGCACTGGCGCCGAACCCTTTGGATCCATTGCCGCTGGGGCTGGAAGGCGTGCGCGGAACTTCCTGGTTTTCATCTTCATAGTTGAAGTGCCGGTCGCCGAAGTCGCTTGAGGCGCTGGGATGGCGTCTGTAGGCGTTTGGGTAGCCGGGGGTGGACCAGGCCGCCGAGCGGCCGCCGAGGTTTTCGATCAACTGGCTGGGAACTTCTTCGAGGAAGCGAGATGGCATGCTTACCTCTGGGGCGTCGTTGCCGAAGCGGCGGCGGTAGTGGGCGCGCGTGAGGATCAGGGAGTTCATGGCGCGGGTCATGCCGACGTAGCAGAGGCGCCGCTCTTCCTCGAGTTCATCGGGGTTGTTCAGGGTGCGGGAGTGGGGGAAGAGACCCTCTTCAAGGCCGGCCAGGAAGACCAACGGAAATTCCAGGCCCTTGGCTGCGTGGAGGGTCATGAGAGTGACGCGGGAGTCAGGGTCGAACTGGTCGGTGTCGGAGGCGAGAGCCGCGTGGTCGAGGAACTCGGCCAGGGTTTCGCCGCGGGCCTCGGCGTCATGGGCTGCGTTGGCCAGTTCTTTCAGGTTTTCAATGCGGCTGAAGGCCTCCGGTGAGCCTTCGGTTTCCAGGGCTTTGATGTAGCCGGTGCGGTCGATGAGGAAGCGAATCAGCTCGGGGAGGGTGGCGGCGTCACCGGGTTTGCGAAAGGCGCCTCCGTTCCCCTTCTCGTCCTGCGCGACTTCTTCCGCGTCCGATTCAAAATCGGGGTTGGGTGGAGCGGGGGGGGCAGATTTCAAAGGCGAATTCTCACTTCCGCGACGAAGACCTGTCGCCGGGGATCCAGAGATCTGCGGCGCCTGCGTCTCCACCGTTCTCTTCGGCATAGTCAGAAACGGGCGCTTGGGTTGATCGGCGAAGGGCGAGAAGCTGCTGGGGTCGAGCAGCGGAAGCTGGGCGTGGTCCTCGCCGCCGAAGTTGAAGCTGGTCGCGGACTCCGCACTGGCTGCATCGGCTGAGGAAGCGCCGAACCCAAAGTCCGTGTCGGCATCCTCTTCCGATTCCGCGCCGGCTGCCACATCGGCCGAGAGCTTGCCGGCAAAATCGGGGTCCATCATCGCTTGGGCGTCAAGAATGAGTTGGCGGAAGGTCTCGATCGCCATCAGGGCGCGGGTGGGGATGAGGCGGTTGGCAACGGCGGCCGAGAGAGCGTCCCAGGTGGACGCGCCGGTTTCAAGCGCCAGGCGTTCCAGGGTTTCAAGCGTGGTTTTGCCAATGCCGCGAGCCGGGGTGTTAATCACCCGCTGCAAAGCCATCGAGTCGTGGGGGTTGCGAATGAGCCGCAGATAGCCGAGCAGGTCCTTGATCTCGGCGCGCTCGTAAAAGCTGAATCCGCCAACCATGGTGTAAGAGATGTTGTAGCGGCGCAGCGCCTCTTCAACCAGGCGCGACTGGGAGTTGGTGCGGTAAAGCACAGCGCAATGCGCCCCTCCGGGATCTTCCGCTTCGGATGAGGACGCCTGGCGCAGGAAGGTCTGAATGCGGTCGGCGATGAAGAGAGCTTCGTTTTCACCATCGGGAGCTTCGTAGTAGCCGATGAGGGAACCGCCCTGACGGTCGGTCCACAGCTTTTTCCCTTTTCGCTGGAGGTTGTTGGCGACCACGGCGCCGGCAGCCTCCAGAATCACCTGAGTAGACCGGTAGTTTTGCTCCAGCCGAACGATGCGTGCGTTGGGAAAGTCCTTTTCAAACTCCAAAATGTTGCGGATGTCGGCGCCGCGCCAGGAGTAGATGCTCTGGTCCTCGTCGCCGACGGCACACACGTTCTTGGCTTCGCCGGCCAGCAGCTTCATCAACTCGTACTGGGGGCGGTTGGTGTCCTGGTACTCGTCGACCAGCAGATAACGGTAGCGGCGCTGGTAGCGCTCGCGAACTTCGGCGGAAACCTTCAGCAGGCGGGCGGCTTCCAGTAGCAGATCGTCGAAATCGAGGGCGTTATTCTTGCGCAGCTCGGCCTTGTAGCCCTGGTAGATGTGGGCGATACGCTCGCTGTTGGGGTCTTTGGAAGCGAGGTAGTACTCCTGAGGATCGACCATGTGGTTCTTGGCCCAGGAGATGCGGCCGAGCACCGTGCGCGGGGTGAGCTGCTTGGTGTCCAGCCCCATGCGCTTCATGATCTGCTTGACGATGGCCTGCTGGTCGTTTTCATCGTAAATGGCAAAGGAGCGGGTCAGGCCCTCGCCGTTGACCCTGAGGGCCTCGATATCACGGCGCAACAGGCGGACGCAGAGCGAGTGGAAGGTGCAGATCAGAGGCTTGGCGAGCGACGAGTGATCGAGCATCCGGTCCACGCGCTCGCCCATCTCCTTGGCGGCCTTGTTGGTGAAAGTAACGGCCAGGATAGAGTCGGGGGCGGCGCCCTTTTCGCGGATGAGCCAGGCGATGCGGCTGGTGATGACGCGGGTCTTGCCCGAGCCTGCTCCGGCGAGAATGAGCAGTGGGCCTTCAGTAGCCTCGACGGCTTCACGTTGTTCGGGATTCAAGTTGGAGAGCTGCGGCTGCAAGATAGCGTCCAGGCGGGAAGGGTCCTGCTTCTAGTGTACCGTTTGAAGGCGGTTCTCTTTGGTAGCGCGCTATCCTGAAAACACCATGACGCCTTGCAATCAATCTTTTCGTCGCGTGGCCGTCTATTGCGGATCGGCCGACGGAAACAACCCAGCCTTTCTGGCCGAGGCGCGGGCGCTGGGCGCGGCGATTGCAGCCGCTGGGCTGGGGCTGGTTTATGGCGGAGCCAACGTGGGGCTGATGGGCGCGGTGGCCGATGCGGCGCTGGCCGGCGGAGCGGAAGTCATTGGCGTGCTGCCCGCTGTGTTGGAAGGGCGCGAGATCGCCCACACCGGGCTGACCTCGCTTGAGCTGGTGCCCACGATGCACGAGCGCAAGGCACGCATGGCCGAGTTGGCCAATGCATTTCTCATCCTGCCGGGCGGCTATGGCACGCTCGACGAGATGCTGGAGGCTGTCACCTGGGCTCAACTCGGGCTGCACGCAAAACCCTGCATCCTGATCAATACCGCCGGCTACTGGGATGAGCTGTTGGCCTTCCTCGATTCCACGGTGACGGCGGGATTCGTGAAGCAGAGGAACCGGGAGCTGCTGTGCGTGGCTGCGAATGCGCAGGAGGCGGTGCGCAAGGCGGTCGAGAGCTGACATGGAATCCTGGGTCCAAAAAGCGATGAGAGCCCATGGCTTAGAGAACCTCAGCGCAAGTGAGCTTTGTGTCAGGGCACTACTTCAGTCGTGCCGTAAATGCCTAAAAATCAATGGGGCTTTAGCCCCTGAGAAATGTTCGATGTGGAATAGGACTTAATCAGAGGTTTCTTAGAGTCCAGTGCAGCGGCCATTTTCGTATACTCAACCTAGCTGATGTCTACTCACCTCGACAAGATCGTTGCTACAACGCGAGATACGGTGGCTGCAGCCAAGGCGCATGTTCCCGTTGCGGAGTTGGAGCGTCTGGCGGCTGCTCACCAGCCGCGCGGCTGGGCCAGGGCCTTGCGCCACCGGGCCGTCACAGGCCCTGCCGTAATCGCCGAAATCAAGAAAGCCTCGCCCTCGAAAGGACTGATTCGCGCGGATTTCGACGTGGCATGGCTGGCTGGGCGCTACTTTGCGGGCGGCGCGTCTGCGCTTTCGGTCCTCACCGACGAGCCGTTTTTCCAAGGCAGCCTGCGCAACCTTGAGCTGGCCTCGGCCGCTGTTCCGTTGCCCTGCCTGCGCAAGGACTTCACGGTGGACGAGTACCAGATCGTGGAGGCTCGCGCGCATCATGGAGACGCGATCCTGCTCATCGTCGCCGCGCTCACCGACGCCGAACTCGTCCGCTTTGCGCAGGCGGCGCACAACCTTTCACTGGACGTGCTGGTCGAGGTGCATACGGCCGAGGAGCTTAACCGTGTGCTATCGACGCTGGGCGAGACCGGCGCTGACGCCATCGGCGTGAACAACCGCAACCTCAAAACCTTCGAGGTACGCCTCGAAACCTCGCTCGAACTGGTGGAGCGAATTCCGCCTGCCGTGGTGCGCGTGGCCGAGAGCGGCATTATGGCGTCCGAAGACCTGGCGCGTCTGCGCGCGGCAGGCTTCGATGCTTTCCTGATCGGCGAGAGCCTGATGCGCCAGCCCGACCCCGGCGCGGCACTGACGGCGCTGTTGGCCGGAGCAGCCGAGGCCGTATGAGTATCTGGGTCAAGATCTGCGGCAACACTTCGCTAGGGGATGCGCTGCTGGCTGTCGAAGCCGGGGCGGATGCGGTGGGCTTCGTCTTTGCGGCCAGCCCGCGCCGGGTAACGGCAGCCCAGGTCGCAGCTATCGTTCCGCATTTGCCGCCCACCATCGAAAAGATCGGCGTCTTTGTGGATGCCACGTTAGAAGAGATCGTGTCCACGGTTCAAGCCTGCGGCCTGACGGGCGTGCAATTGCACTTTGATGCGTACCCCGAATTGCCGGCCAGACTTCGCGAGCGCCTGGGGCCTGGACTGCGCATTCTACGTGTGATGCATTTCGCCGCGGAAAGCGCCGAACAGTTCGCAGCCCAGATTGCCGAATACGCTCAGAGCCCGCACGTGGATGCGGTGCTGGTGGACTCGCTTACGGCCACGGCCGCCGGAGGCACCGGAGTCACTTTCGATTGGATTGCAGCCAGCAAGACTCTCTTTCAAGACGCTGAAGTGCGGCAGCGCCTGGTGGCCGCCGGCGGGCTGAACCCGGCCAACGTTACCCAGGCCATCGACGCACTACGCCCCTGGGGCGTGGATGTGGCCTCCGGCGTCGAAGCAGCGCCAGGCCGCAAGGACGCAGCCAAGGTGCGCGAGTTTATAACTCGCGCCAGGGGTGGAAATACTGCATCATGAACCTTCCCGGCGTAATTCAGCACGCCTCTCTCAAGCTGCGGTGTCCTGCTATGATCGGATAGTTATGACAGGCTGCCTGAGCTTCGGTGGAAAGCGGGAACAGCTTGCACGCGGATTGCTTCGGAGTGGTGTCTCCTTCCTGCTCTCGCAATTGCCGGCGCGCGATTCGCTCTTGGTCTTGACCTATCATCGCATCGGAAACCCCGAGGATGATCTCTTCGATCCGGGCGTCTTCTCGGCAACCGCCGATCAGCTCGACAATCAGATTTTTTATCTGAAGCGCCACGCTTCACTCGTGACTCTCGAAGAATCCTTGGCCTTTATCAGCGGAAGGATCAAAGAGAAGACTCGCTGCTGCCGTGTGTTGATTACCTTTGACGACGGTTATCTGGATAACTATGAAATTGCTTTTCCCATCCTGCGCTCGCATGGCGCACAGGGCGTCTTCTTTCTTTCCACGAGCATGGTTGGGTCCTGCCGGGTTCCCTGGTGGGATCATATTGCCTATCTGATGAAGACTGCACAGAGGCGCAAGTTCTCACTCCGCTTCCCGGCTGACCTGCCGGTCGACATCGATAAGAACGGCATGACGGCGAGCCTGCAGGCAGTCTTGAAGTTATATAAGAGACCAGAGAATTCCGATTCTGTTCGTTTCATCCGGGAACTGGCGGAAGAAGCCAGGGGTGAAGAGCCGCCCAGAGTGCCGCGGCGTTTTTTAGACTGGGATGAAGCCCGCGAAATGATGGGAGCGGGCATGGTGATCGGCTCCCACACGCATTCTCACCATGTGCTCAGTCAATTGGAGCCGGCCCGGCAATACGAAGAGCTATCAGAATCCAGAGCTATCTTGAAGAAACAGCTTGGCGTCGAGCCCGATGTGCTTGCCTATCCTGTCGGCCGAAGGATCAGCTTTACCGAGAAGACACAAACAGCGGCCCGAGACGCTGGTTACCGCGCAGCCTTTTCTTTCCACGGCGGCACAAATCAACAAGGGAAAACATCCCTTTACGATGTGAACCGAATCGGCATAGGCGGCCAAAGCTGGAGCCGCTTACGCGCGCAAACGGACATCTTCCGGTCCATGGGAAACTTTTGGCCTTGATCTCTCGGCCAGAGGCTGTGCCACCCCAACGCCCAAGCTCCGAGCCAAACTCCACACCTCCTATTTGTTCAAGGCAGTTCGAAATGAACGGAACTTCCGCCTCGTCCGAGACTTTGAACGGTCTCCAAACCTACGGCGATGTCGAATTTATTTGTTGTTTGCGCAACTTCCGTTCGGCCGTTATCGGGATGCTGTCTCAGTAACATCATCTTCTGGAGGAAATAAACAGCGCGCGGTCTTGTAGGCGGCGCGGCTAAGTTCTATCTGATGATTGGCTGCCGTGAGCAGTGATTCCTTGACCTGGCCGGCAGAATCCCACGCATCAAGAATTGTTTTCTGAATCTCGCCCGAAGTGATTGGCCGCCTGAAATCGAGTATGTGGCATCCTCCGGGAAACTGTTCCTGTAGGCCTGCAAACTTCTGCTCGTAGTAACGGGAGTGCACCAAGCCCACGACAGGTATTCCTTGTGCCAGCGCAAAGACTCCGCCATGATAACTTCCGGTCACGACAACCCTGCAATTGCCGATCAGGCGAATAACGTCCTCGGGGCTTTCGATCGTTGCCTGTGAACTGTGGCTCTCGCCGTCCAATAACTTGCGTGTGGCATCCACGTCGGAGTCACTCTCGTGGAACGATATGGGCACCGAAAGCAGAAAACTGTTCAACGCCTTGGCAGCGAACATCAGAGGTCCGCGGAGCTTGCCGACCATATCTTCCCCCGTTCCGGCATAGCCGGCGAGGCGCAGGTTAACGCCGATCGCATTTCCTATAAGAGATGGACGATGCCGATGCGCGAGCTCAATGGCGTCGTCTCCAGTTATGTAGATTCTGTCCCTTGGCACTCCGAGAGATTCAAGAAACGGCAATCCCGCGATGCCCTCACGCAGGCCGATCAGCTTGAGCCTGGGAAGCACGGCACGGGCCTTTGCCAGCAGCGCTGGTTCTGTGATGGGCCCAATACCTCGACCGAAAGCAACCACCGGAACGCCAGCCTGCAACACGAACTCTATCTCATCCAGAAGCGGGCAAGCCGAGTCTGCAAATGCATCGTTCAGGGCACCCGCGCCGCTCATCACCACAAGGCCGGCGTCGGTCAACTGTTTGCGAAAGCGCGCAGGTGTAGGATTTGCCCTGCGCAAAACGGCGGCCTTGAAACAGACTTCAAGCTCTGTCACCACTGGGAACCGAAGCCACAACCATCTTTCCAGCCTCTGCAGCGGGGCCGAGATTCTTCCCGGCAGATTCTGGCAAAAGCTGGTGATCAAGGATCGGCCGGATAACCAGGCGTTGCGCGCTTCCACTGAAACCGGAAAGGCAGAAGGACAGTAACGTGACAGCAGATCCGGACGCGATGTCAAGACCGCAATCTCTGCATGAGGCCACAACTCGCGCAGGCGAGCAACGGCGATCTGCATCATGGCGACGTCGCCCATATTGTGGCAACCGTAACTTCCAGGTTCGACAACGATGCGCATGATCACAGTTAAACTCCAAGATTCATGGATACCCGACTCATCCTGTTTACCCCCGACTACGGAGGTAGTTTCTAGCGCTTACAGCAAATATGGCAAAGCGCAGCGGCTGCCACAGCGGAGATGGCCAGGCACACAGCGACCGAAACATGTAGAGAAGTTCACTCTTGAGTCCGTTATCCCTTGCGATCAGCCCGGCGCTGCACAACTGCTCCGCTAGAATTCGCCGCCTCCAGGACCAGCGGCTAAAGCCATGCCGATCGGCCAACAGCGTGGTATTGATGATCTGATTCAGCGTCTGGAGCATCTTCTCCGGATTAGAGCTGAGACTGCCTGGGTGAACATAGTAGCTTGTTAGAGCGTCAGTTATCGACTCGAATTGCCCGAGCCTCCCTATCCGTACCCACATGTCCCAGTCCTCGCAACCGGAAACATCTTCGTTGAATCCTCCAATCTGCATGATTGCTTCGCGCCTCAAAAGCACAGTTGACGGCGAAATCGGGTTGCAATACCGCAGCATCTTCTTCGCGGAGGCGGGATCCACGGCGTGCCGCTCGCCGCGAATGCCGTTATCGTCGAACAGCCTTATGCCGGCGTAAACAAGTACCGTCCCGGAGCGGATACAGGCAATCTGACGCTCCAGTTTATCCGGCGCCCAGCAATCGTCTACGTCCAGCAGAGCTACCCATTCGGCTGAAGCATTCTGAATTCCTGTGTTTCTGGCGGCGGATATGCCGCCATTCCGGCGCCGAATAACTCTCACTCCCAGTTTCTCTGCTAGGGGCGCTGTATTGTCGGTCGAACCGTCATCGACGACGATTACTTCCAGTGGCTTCAATGTCTGCGAAAAGACTGACTCAAGACAGCGCGAAAGGAAGCGCTCCCCATTGTATGCCGGAATAACCACGCTGATCTTGATGCCGGAGTCCGTCGTCGCCATGCATTGTCCCCTGTCTTCGATAAATGTCTCTTACCTCAAAACTTCCCTCTATCGGAGCCTGAGAAGATGTCACTTCTCCATGACCATCCATCTTCACGTTCTGTAGACCGTTCTTGAAGGCCTGTCGCAGTTGCGCCCATTTATCGCGGACGAGCCAGCAGGTCCAGAGCCATCTTCGCCGGTGTAGCTATTGACTTGGGCAACATGCCGGTCAAAGTGTCGAAGCGGGAGCGGTCTTCCGGCTCCAGCACGCGCATCAGATAGAAGAGCGTGAAGAGGACGATCAAGGAGGCGCTTCCACCGCACAATATCGCCCACACCGGCGCCAGTTGCACGGCGATTGAATGCGCGGTCAACGATGCCAGTACGCTGATGAAAACTATTTTTGCAATCTGCCGCCAGGGAAGTTTCACTTTGTAGAGATGAATGGCGATGGCCCACATGATTACAACAGCCATCACCTGTGCCGCTCCACTGCCGATGCATGCACCTACCGCGCCATGTGCAGGAATGAGATACCAGGCAACGCCTATATCGACAATGCCGGCGAGTACTGTCGCCAGGATGACATAGCCCTGCTGCTCCGTGCTCTGCAAAAAACTCTGCACCGGACCAGCGAAAGCCTTGGGCATGCACAGCAGCGGCGCCAGCATCACAACCATGGCCGCGTCCGCATACGGCCGGCCGAAGACGAGCAGCAAGGCGGGAACCGCCAAAGCGGCGGAGATGAGATGCAAAGGAATGGACGTCAGCGCAAGGTAGCGAAACGTCGAAGCAGTAAGCTCCGGAAGCCTGGACTTATCGCGCCCATACTGAGCGAAGATCGTCGCGCTCGCGGCTGATCCGAAGATCGTCGCACCCAGCAGCAACTGGTCGGCCATGCTGAAAGCAATCGAATAGAACGCAACTTGGCGAATGTCCGCGCAGAACTTTCCTAGCAGGAGGACCTCGGAGCGGTTCCAGACGACCAGCGCAATGGCCATGCTTACAAGGCTCTGCCATGCGAAGGAGGTCATACGCCGGCGCAATCCTGGCGGATTAAGATGGACTGTCTCCCAAGCGAGCACGCGCTTAATCGTCGGAAAGAAACGAACCAGGAAATCGACGGCCCTCATGCTGAACAGCGATGCGCCGACGCCGGTGACGCCCCATTTCAGCATCACTGTTGCCGAAATGGCCGCGAAGTAGGTAAAAGCCGAGAAAAGGGAGGCGGGAATATTTCTCGACATGTCTTCCGTGGCGGCATTGGCCTGCGACGAAATGGAGTTGACCATTGATGGCCAGATGCTGAGCACGATTAGAACCGATGCCAGCTTGTACTCGCCAGCGGCCGATCGGATCACCCAGAACAGAAGGCCTCCGGTCGCCAGCGTCGCCAGAATCGTCTGGAGCAGCAGGGTGCGCAAATAAATGAATCTTGCCGTGCCCCGGTCGTCCATGCCCAGGAACTCGGCCATATATTTGCGCGTCGTCGCGGAAATGCCCATTCCACCCAGGCTGCTGACTATGTATGCGATAAACGAGACATAAACGATATAGCCATTCTTCGTTGGTCCAAGATAGCGGGCAATAAGAATTGAAGTAAATAGAGCGACTAGAGAACTGATGGCGGTTTCCAGGCCATACCAGCCGGCATTGCGAGCGATGGTCTTGGTATTTGTCATTTTGATATTGACTCTGATCCAACAAGGTATGCGAAAAGTCTTGCCCGTGCCAGCCGCTCCGTACAAGCTGCCGGTGGGAGGCACGCCGCACGCCGCCCACCGGCACTAAAAACCGAATTGCCGCCTAACCCAGTCCTTGCAGTGCGTTCCGTGCGTCCTTTGCTGCCGGCGACTCCGGCGCCAGCGCAATGGCCTTCTTGAGATGAGCCGTTGCGTTGGTCTTGTCCCGCAGTTTGCTGTACACCATTCCCAGGTGATACTGCATTGCCGCGCTATTCGGATCGATCTTGATGGCGTCTTCAAGAAGATCGCGGGCAAAGCCGTAGGTTCCCTTGCAATAGTATGCCCACGCCAAAGTGTCTGCGGTGTTAGGCGAATTCGGAGCCACCCGCCGCGCCGTTTGCGCCAGTGTCAAGGCTACGTCTGCATTCTCTCCATTCTGAAGCATCAGGTAGGCAAGATTGTTGGCTGCGACGGGCTGTGCGGGCTGGATTAGAAGAGCCTTCTTGTAGTAATCCTCAGCCTTCTGTCTATCTCCACGCGATTCCTCCAGGGTTCCGAGAATGGCAAAACCGCCGGCATTGTTGGGATGAGCTTTTGACCATTGTTCCCATGCGCCGACTGCGTTAGCCGTCTGCCCTCGCTGAACCTGAAGCTGCGCAAAGATCGCAACCGCCTCGCCGTCATCCGGATTCACCTGCATGGCCTTCTGGGCTGTGATGGCTGCCTGATCGAAGTTCTTGTTCTTGATCTGCAACTGCGCCAGCATATCGTAGAATCCGCTATTCTTCGGGCTCTTTGCGATTTGCGCGTTCACGCGAGCAATCGCTTGGCCGGGCTGCTTCTTCATCAGATCGTAACTAACCAGCCCGCGCAAGGCGCCTATCGAATTGGAGTCGTACTGTAAAGCCTGCTCCAGCAGCGCCGCTTCTTCCGGATAGCGCTTTTGCGCGTAACGAATCTCGCCGAGCATCAGATAAGCCTGGGGGCTCTGCGGGGCATCGTTCATGGCAGTCTTCAGATCGGCCTCTGCCTTGTCAGGTGAGTTATGGGCTAACTCCACCGTAGCTCGCCACACATAGCCTCCGGGGAAACGAGGAGCGGCGGCGATCGTTTTGTCTGCCACGTCAGCCAGCATGCTCATGTCGCCACGCTGGCTTGCAATGCGCGCAAGTTCCTCCTGCGCTTCCACTCGATGCGGATTCAGTTGCGCCGCCAGCCGCAAGCTCCTTTCGGCCAGGCCGCTGTCACCCTTGGCCAGCGCGGCCTTGCCCAGCCAATACTGAATGAAGGCGTCCTTTGGGGCATTGTTAGCCGCGCCCTGAAGGGTATTCACCGCGTCAGTTGACTTGCCGTTGTTGAGCAATACGATTCCATTCAGTACAGCCACCTGCGGATCCTTGCTGTTTTTCTTCATCAGCCCGGCCACCACGGTCTGAGCGGTTCCATAATCCTTGACCTGAAGAAGAATCCGGACGTATCCCTCCAGCACAGACACATTCTTGGGGTACTTTTGAGCAAGGCTTGCAAACTCTGCCCTGGCCTTGTCGATTTGTCCTGAATCTGCATAGTAGTTTGCCAGCGCCTGCACTCCCTGCGGGCTGTCCGCCAGATCGTTTGAAGCCTGGCGGAGCACAGCCTCGGCTTTCGCTTGATTGCCCTGTTTCAGAAAGACCTGAGCAAGGCTCTCTCTGGCGCCTAGATTCTTTGGGTCGGTTGCGATAGCACTCCAGCACGCCTGCTCGGCTTCGGGCCAGCGGCTGTTCTTGATATAGAAAGCGGCAAGCAGCAGTTTGGCGCTCACTGACTTCGGATCGAGCGCGACCGACTTCTTCATTTCATCTTCAACGGTGGCGCTCTGCGATGAGTCGTCCATTTCAATCAACGCAAAGGTTTCGTGAAGGGCCGACTCGTTCGGAGCGAGTTCCAACGCGCGATGAATCTCGGTTAGAGCCAGATCCTTCTGTCCCCGCTTGGCCGCTATGCGGGAAAGCAAGGCGTGAACATCGGCATTGTTGGGCTGTGCCGCCAGTGCTGCGCCGGCCTGCACCTGCGCGTCGTCCACCTTGCCCCCGGCAAGCAACATGCTTCCGAGATCGATCCGCGCCTTGTAGTTGGCAGGCTCCAGGTTCACGGTCCGCTGGAGTTCGCCGTAAGCAGCGCTCAATGATCCCATATGGATATAAGTCTTCGCCAGGGCATAATGCGCATCGGCAAAGTTTTTGTCAATCTTCAGGGCATTGGAGAACTGAATGGCAGCTTCCCTGTCCTTGCCCTGGGCGCTGTACCGCTGTCCGCTTTCCAGGTATTTATGCTTTCGCACGTTTGGATCGCGGTGGCATCCTGATAAGAGAGCGAGCGATAGAAAGAGCGCGACTACCCCAAGAGCTGCACGGCAATTCCGCAGCCTCCACCTGCCAATGCAGCCGGATTGAAATGCCTTGAATCTGCTTTCCACTTTCTTCCATCCTTTCAGGCTGTCTTTCGGACAACCGCAACTTGAAGCCATTGGCCGGGTTGGATTGCCTTTCCTATTGCTTCAAAGGCGCTCAGTCGGGGACAAATCGTGGCAGCAAAGGCGCAAGTTGCGCGGTGAATGCCTCGGCGCGTCTTCTTGCGGCCGGCAATTCTTCGCCGGAAGCGACAGGCGTGATTACCCGGACCAGCGCCCCATCCGTGCGATTCATCCGTATCGCATCGACGGCCATGTAAATCTTCGCCATGTATTCATTTGCCACGCTGCGTCCGTGCGCCTGATACCAGTAAATAACGAACTGTCTTTTCTCACCGTTGGCAATCGTGTATTCGCCAACCCGGTGCGATTTGCCATTCACATCGATCAGATTCACGTAATCCGACGATTCAAAGACCCAACCTGCTCCCGGCAGGCAATGCTTCGGAGAATGAATGGTCTGCCCAGTCCTTTGGGTTGGAAAATAGCCGATGAAGAGACTGACCGGCGCAGGCTTCGAGCCCTGAGTATAAAGGCGCGCAAGAAAGTCTCCGGCCCCGAGAACATCGAGCGTCTCCTGGTCGATCGCCTGCTCGCTTCCCATCCATCCCGCGATGATGCTCGGAAACTGCGACAAGGGCTCGCTGGGAGGATTCCGATCGGCATTAGCGCGCGTGTGCAGCAGCAGAACCGTTCCCGCAAGCAGCATGACCGCAGTCCAAAAACGAAGATTCTTCATGTCTGCCGCCTTTTGGATGGGAATAGACACATCGTGCGATGCGCGAGATACAGACATGCAAGCGAAACCAGAAAGATGACCCAGCCGGAAAACTCATGGAAGAACCCCATGGCCTTGTCCGGGTCCCAGTACTGGACGCACAATCCCGTGCCGAGAATGCGCACCGCATTGGCGGCAATCGCGATCGGAATGCTGGTCAGAACCAGCAGGATTCGCCGCCAGACGGATTTCTCCATGAAGTATCCATAAAAGACCGACAGCGTGACCAGGCTCATCAGGGAACGGATTCCGCTGCATGCCTCTGCCACTTCAAGCCTTATCAAGGGAAGCTCAATGACGTTACCCTCCCGCAGAACCGGAACGCCGAAGAGTGGAAGCAGGCCGCTGGCCAGTTTTGAAGCCAGGATCTGCAGCGGAAAGGTGATCTGGTTGAAGATAATAGCCGGAAGCGGGATCGCCAATAACAGGACCAACAGGGCGAAGCGCAACTCCTTCAAGAGTTGCCATCCGCCAAAGAGAGCCACCAATCCGGCCAGCAGGATGAGCAGCGAGACTCGTGAAAGAAAGAGTTCGGATCCGTAGACCCCCAGGAGCAGAACGACAAGTCCCAGGGCCATCACGGCAATTCCACTCCAGGCAGGAGCGATTCTCGTCGCGAGAAGGGCTTTTCTCTTCTCCCACACTAGATACGCCGCGAACAGGGGCACCAGAAAACCGTGAGAGAAATCGGGTATTTGCCACCAGTCGGTTACCAGTTTGCACAGCACTTGGTAATAGGCCGCCGCTATCAGCAGGCAGATCGTCGCCGATCCCAGTGCGAGTCGAGGGTTGCGGCAGGGCCAGGAGCCGAGGGATGCTGCGGGAATCTGTACGTCTTCAGCCATTTTCTTCGTGATGAGATCCCTGGGGATATCGATCTGCACTCCTCTCCTTAGCAAGCAGAGTGCCGAATCTGAAAAGTTCAATCCAGACGAGTTTCCCATACGGTTCCACTTCATAAGGAAGCAGACTTCCGACACCGGTGGAAAATACTTTCCACTTTCCAGGAAAGACAATGGCATAGTTTTTCCCACCAGAAGGGATGATTACTGCCTCTTCTCCAGGTCTCTCTGAAGAAGTGTGCCCCAAAACTCGCATTGGTTATAGAAAACGCGCTTCTCGTCCCATCCCTGAGATTTGGAACCTGCCTTGCTAATGAGGAGGTGAACCTCGGTCCACTCATGGCAAGCATAGCGACGATCCACAATGCGAAACGGCAGGCAAAGCCGATCCCTACTGTAGAGGCCCGTATTCAACGAGCAATTGCCCGGATTGCCGAGACCGACTGCCCGGTCTTGATCCTGGGCGAGCGTGGAGCTGGAAAGCGCTCCGTTGCCATGCAAATCCACGCGCAGTCGAATCTGTCCCGCAGTCCGTTCAGGGAGATCCGCTGCAGCGATACCGATGCGCAGTCCCTGCTGGCCGCTCTTTCCGCCAACGCGACCGTCTACCTGGTTGAAGTAACAGACCTGAACTTGCCACTTCAGGAACTCATCATCGCCAACTATTTCCGCTCCGTAAAAGCGCAGCCCTGCCGTCTTCTGTGCGGTTCGAGCCGTGAACTTCCTGAAGAGGTCAAGTTCTGGCGCATGAGAGAGGATTTCTATCATCTTGTTTCAGCCGTTACGCTGCGGATTCCCCCGCTACGCTGCAGAAAGTCCGAGATTCTCTCCATCGCCGATGAGCTGTTGACGCAGTACTCCAGGCAGTTTGACCGGCCCAAGCCGGTGCTCTGCAAGGAAATCGTCGAACACCTGATGGAGCACACCTGGCCCGACAATCTGTCTGAACTTGAGACCGCGATCAAAACCTTCGTTGCCATCGGAGACCAGGCAATCTCTCTCGCAGCCATCAAAGCGGCGTCGCCATCCGGGAGGTCGAACGGGAATCGCCGGCATCTTCTGCTGAAGGAAGCCACGCGGGCTTCATCGCTCCAGATCGAACGTCAGTTGATCTCAGAGGTCCTGGCCTCGACAGGCGGCAACCGGAAACGCGCCGCGGTTGACTTGGGCATCAGCTATAAGGCCCTTCTCTACAAGCTCAAGCAGATCGAAACGGAAAGCCTGCCCGTGTACAACAGGAATGGAGTCGCACTATGAAAACGGGAAGCCTCCTCATTATGGTGCTTCTTGCCCCGGCACTCTTCTGCCAAGCTCAAGACAACTCGCCTGCAGGCCATCCCCCCGCGCAGACCTCCTCGCCGTCGTCCATGACCGACAGCTACGTCATCGGCGCATCCGATGTTATTGTCATTACCGTCTTCAAGGAGCCAACCCTGTCGGGCAGTCTTCTTGTCCGGCCTGACGGCATGATCTCGATGCCGTTGCTAGGTGATGTCAAGGCCTCCGGCAAAACGCCGCTGCAGTTGGCGGACGAGGTTACGGCCCAGCTCAAGAAGTACATACAAGACCCCAATGTCACCGTCGTTCTGAGCCAGATGAACAGCAAGGTCGTATACCTGATCGGCGAAGTAGGCAAAACCGGCCCCATCGGGATGACTCCCGGCATGACCTTGCTGGAGGCGATTGCCACTGCCGGAGGGATCACGCAATATGCCAACGCAAAGAAGATTTACATCCTGCGCTTCGAGAGCGGCAACCATCTGAGGATTCCCGTGCAATACAAACAAGCATTGGATGGCTACGGCTCGCTCAATCTCAAACTGAATCCAGGCGATACCATTGTCGTTCCCTAGGGCTGCCAAATGAATCCAGGTCGCACAATCCTGGCAACTCTGTTCATCGCCAGTGCCGTGACAAGAGCGCAGGTTATTCCCGAAGCGGAGGGCCCCGCCCTGCCGGTCAGCGGCACGCTGCACTATGATCTGCATTATTCGCAGACCGCGCAATTCTATCGCGGATCCCAGGGCGATGCGCAAAGCAGCGTCTTGTCAGGAGACGTCGCGTACATGAACGCCAGCCAGGTCCGTCCTTTCAGCTTGACCTATTCGGGCGGCGACAGGTGGAACATCTCTGGCGGGTCTTATGGACGAGGGTATTTCCAGCATCTATTGGTTTCGCAAGGCGTTCTTCGGCGCAACTGGTCATTCAATCTCAGCGACGACGCGAGCTTGATGCCGCAAACGCCAACCACCGGATTCTCGGGAATCCCTGGCGTTGGCAGCCTGCCCAGCGAACCCGCTCAGCCAAGCCAGCAGATCCTCACGCTGAACACGCGCAGCATCTATAACATGGTGAACTCGAGTTTCACGCGCAGCCTTGACCACGCAACGAGCCTCGGCATTGACGGCAGTTACAGCATCTTGCGCTTTCCCAACGGCGGCGGCCTGGAAAGCAGTCAGTTGCAGTTGAGTCCGCAAGTCACCTGGAGGCTGAACGCGCTCAACTCGATCTTCTGTCAATACTCCTATTCTCGCTTCAGGTATCCCGGATACTCAATTGTCACGCAGAATCAGTCTGTGTCCTGCGGCCTTCAGCGCATTTGGAACCGGCGGCTGAAGACAAGCATCTCTGCCGGACCGCAGAGAGTCACGAGTACAAGCGGCGCAGGTGTTACTCCAACAACCGGGCTCTTTTTGAACGCGACTGCCGGCTACCAGGCCAGATCGGCATCGGCCACGCTGGGTTATCTTCAAACGGCAACTGGAAGCGGGGGAGCGTTGATCGCGTTCGGCACGCGCATCCACGACGTCAACGCTGAGCTTGCGCGGCAATTCGGTAGAAACATGACTCTCAGCGCTTCCGGCGCGTACATGCGCACTCAGTCCCTGATGCAGATCAACATCATCAACCTGCAGTTGAGTGGCGTGACCAACGGAGAGTTCGGCGGCGTGTCGGCATCGCGGCGATTGGGCCGGTATATCAACGTCAATGCAAACTACACGGCAACTCGACAGTCGTCCAACTCCGCGCTCCAGGCGAATGCCATCCGCGGGCTGTCACAGGTGATCGGTTTCGGCATCGGGTACTCTCCGCGGGAAATGCACTTCAGAAAATGATCGATCTAGGAGGCCTATGCTCGGGCATCGTGAAATAACAATGCAAGACTACGCGGCAATGTTGAAGCGGAGATTCTGGCTGATTGCGGCTTCCACATTCCTTCTCCTGGGGATTGGTCTTGGAGTCAGCTACATCCTGCCTCCGCAGTACGTGTCGCAGACGCTGGTGCTCATTGAGCAGCAGAAGGTCCCGGAAGACTATGTGAAGCCCGTCGTCAACGAAGATCTGGGCGCGCGTCTGGCGTCGATGAAGGAGCAAATACTGAGCCGTTCGCGCATTGAACCGATCATCGAGCGATTCAACCTGTATGCCGGCGGCCAGTCCACCATGGACGACCGCATCGACATGACGCGCAAGGCGATCGGAATCAATCCGATTCGCTCGGACCAGTCGCATGGAATGCCGGGCTTCTTCATATCGTTCAAGGCGCAGGACGCGCACACAGCCCAACAAGTGTGCGGCGAAATTACATCGCTCTTCGTCAGCGCGAATCTGAATGCGCGCGAGGAGTCCGCCGAAGGCACGACGGACTTTCTTAAGCAGCAACTGGCCGAAGCGAAAAGCAACCTTGACGAGCAGGACGGAAAGCTCGCGGCCTTTGAGAGCAAGTACATCGGCAGGCTTCCCGAGCAGGAATCGTCAAATGCGAACGCTCTTCAGGCGCTTACCACTCAGCTTGAAGCCGCGACACAGACAGTAAGCCGGACACAGCAGGATCAGACCTTTCTTGAAGCCATGATCGCCCAGCAGACTCAGGGATCGTCACGCATCGACCCGGTCACGGGAAACTCAGAGGATACACTCGGCACCCAGCTCAAGGATGCGATCACGCAGCAAAAAGAACTGGAGGCGCTCTACACGCCCAATCACCCGGACGTAATTGCAATCAAGCGCAAGGTTGCCAATCTGCGGGCTGAAGTCGCGCGCGACTCGGCCGCACCCGCGAAACGCGAGACAACAGTCGATTCTCGCGACACGCCACAGCTTCAACAGCTCAAGGCTCAACTTCACGCAGCAAAGCAGTCCACTGCTTCCGCCAAGCTGGAGCAGGCCCGGATCGAGCAGCAGGTTCAGAGTTACGAGGAGAAGATCGAATCAAGCCCAATTGTCGAGCAGGAGTACAAGCAGGTCACGCGTGACCACGAAACTGCTTTGCAGTTCTACAACACCCTGCTGACCAAGATGAATGAGTCGTCCATGGCGACCGCTCTTGAACACCGCCAGGAAGGAGAGCAGTTCCGCGTGATGGATGCTCCAAACCTTCCCGAAGAGCCGGCATTTCCGAACCGCCGCGTCTTCGCCGGAGGCGGCTTTGCGGCCGGCCTGGCCCTGGGTCTTCTTCTTGCCGCGCTGCTCGAGTATCGTGATACGTCCCTGCGCAATGAGAGGGACGTTTGGGCCTTCACCAAGCTGCCAACGCTGGCGGTCGTCTCCTATATCGACGAACTGGTTCGCCCCCGTGCGGTTCGAAAGCGCTGGAAACTCTTTTCTCGAACAGCCAAGCCCATTGAAAGCACGCGCGGATAGCCATGAACAGATACTTCAGATTCGATCTCGTCCAGCATGACCTCCCGGCTTTGCCTATGGTGACGCCGGGGTTCATGAAGCAGATCCTGCAAACGAACATCTCCAGCGCCGGCCATCCCACCGCGGATTGCGCTGTTGCATGGAAGGAACGTGAAATATGAGCCGCATATACGACGCATCTCAAAGGGCGGATCTTGCGCAAAGAGCTGTACAAGATCCGGACGCTACAGACATGGTTGAGCCTTTTGCCGCGCCCGGCGCTGAGAAGCTGCCAGCCAGGACAAGCGGCATTCTCGAGAACATCGCTCTCTATCCGTGGAATCCATCCATAGTCTCCCTTCCGACTCTCGCGGATCGAAGCGACAGCATCGAGCAGTTTCGCGGCCTCCGATCGCAAATCCATCAGCTTGGCGATCAGAGTCCGCTCAAGACCATCCTTGTCAGCAGTGGTTTGCCTGGGGAAGGCAAGACCTTTGTTGCGGCAAATCTGGCCATGAGCCTGGCGCGCAACGAGAACAACAGAATACTGCTCATCGACGGCGACCTGCGCGGTCCCACGCTCCACACCATCCTCGGCGCCCCTAACGTTCCAGGGCTCACGGAGTATCTCGCCGGGGCCGCGGACGTGAGCGACATCCTGCAGCGCAACCGGAATAGCTCCATCGTTAATGCTGGCCAGGTGCGCAGCATCCCGAATCTCACTTTCATCCCGGCCGGTGCCGGCGGCGACAGTTCTTCTGAACTCGTCGCCAATCACCGCATCGAAGAACTGCTGGCAGCCCTGGCACCGCACTTTGACTGGATTCTGGTCGATTCTCCGCCAGTCCTGGCGTATGCGGACGCAATCGACCTTGCCCGCGCCGCCGATGGAGTGCTGCTGATTGCCCGTGGAGCGAGTACGCCTTTCGATGTCGCACAGCGTGCGCAGATCGCCTTCAGCAGTTCGCGCATCCTCGGCTTCGTGCTGAACGCGGTCAAGGACGCTCCCTGTAGCAGCAATTACTACTACGGCAAGCAGGAAGCTGGTAGTGGATTGCATTTCCAGAAAGACAAACGGCGGCAGGGATGATCAGACTGTTCAATGTTTACTATCCGACTCGGACGCTGGTGCTGTTTCTTTGCGAAGTGCTCCTCGTGGGTGGCTCGTTTCTGCTGGCTACTGCGTGGCTCATGGGGCCGGATGGGTACATCGTTCTGATCTATGAAGACGGCTTGTTAAAGATCGCGGGCATCACCGCTCTTACCCTGCTTCTCACGTATTACTTTGACCTTTATGGGCCGCGGCGCTTGTCGGAGAGCTGGGAGATCTCCTTTCGCCTGCTCCTCGTTCTCAGCGTTCTTTCCTTTGTTCTAGCGGGCCTTGTCTATCTCTTTCCGGATTTCGACATGGGCCCTTATGTTCTTCTCGTCGGCGTCTCCTTCCTGACCTTCTTCCTGGTCATCTGGCGTTGGGCCTATGGGTGGATCATTGGACTGCCAATGTTCCGCGAGCGTGTCTACGTTCTGGGTTGCGGCCACCGGGCCCGCACCGTGGTGGAAACACTGCGCGTGAGCCAGGGGGCCGGCATGGAGGTTGTCGCTTGGAAAGGCGAAAGCGATGCCCAAGGGCCGCGCGATAGTTTCGCCGCGGATCTTCGCGCCTTCCGCAACCAGAAGCCCGGCATTGATCGTGTCATTGTTGCCATGGAAGACCGGCGCGAATCGATGCCGGTTCGTGAACTGCTCGACCTTCGCCTGCGCGGCGTAGTCATTGAGAATTCCAGCACACTTCTGGAGCGTCTCTCGGGAAAACTGCTGTTGGACGGGCTCAATCCAAGCACCCTCATTTTCACTGAGGGTTTCCGCATGAGTTCATCGCAGCAGCTTTTCCATCGCCTGCTCTCCCTCACAGTTTCGTTCCTTGCGCTGACGATCTGCCTGCCATTGCTTCCACTGATTGCTCTTGCGGTGTGCCTCTCCTCGCCTGGTCCCATCTTCTTTAGCCAGACGCGAGTCGGCCAGCGCGGCCGTCCATTTAAGGTTTACAAGTTTCGAACCATGCGACAGGATGCCGAAGCACAAGGCGCGGTGTGGGCCACAAGGGACGATCCACGCGTCACTCCGATCGGCAGATTCCTGCGCAGCACCCGCCTCGACGAAATTCCGCAACTCTGGAATGTTCTCCGCGGAGAGATGGCCTTTGTCGGTCCCCGTCCGGAGCGCCCGGAGTTTGTGCAGTGGCTTAGCCAGGAGATTCCCTTTTACGACCTTCGGCACATGATTCGCCCAGGAATTACGGGCTGGGCTCAAGTGCGTTATCGGTACGGAGCAAGCCTGGAGGAGACCAAGCGCAAGCTCGAATACGATCTCTACTACGTCAAGCACCAGTCGATCGGTCTCGACCTGCTCATCATGTTCGAGACCATCAAAACCATCATTCTGCGGAGAGGCGCCCAGTGACGATCGTTTTCTGGCTTTCGCTGACAGGCCTCCTCTACACCTGCGTGGGATACCCCGCTGTGATGTGGGTGCTTGCGCGCCTGCGGCCTCGCCCCTGGACAGCCAAGCCGATCACTCCCAGCGTAAGCGTTGTGCTTGCAGTCCATAACGGCGCGGCGCTGCTTCCGAGCAAGATCGATCATCTGCTTGCCCTCGACTACCCCAACATCAAAGAGATCATTATCGTCTCGGATGGATCAACAGACGGCACGGCTGAATTGCTGACCAGCCAGCACCATGCGCGTCTCTCTTCCATCATCTTGAATGAGCACAGCGGCAAGGCGGTTGCCGTTAACGCCGGCGTGGCGAGAGCTACGGCTGATGTGATTCTCTTCGTCGACATCCGGCCTGAGATTGCTCCGGGCGCGATACAACAATTGGTTGGCAACTTCGCCGATCCGAAGATCGGCTGTGTGGCCGGCGAGTTGATTCTGCGTCAGGAAGGTCACGACGTTCCCTCTGCAGCCGTCAGCGGAGTCTATTGGCGCTATGAAAAATGGATCAGGACTTGTGAATCCATCAGCGGTTCTCCGGTCGGCGTCTATGGCGGATTCTACGCAATTCGTCGCGAACTCGCCGTGCCGCAGCCGGCCGGAATGATCCTGGATGACATGTTCCAGCCGCTCTCGATCATCCGCAAGGGCTACCGGTCGGTCCTCGATCCGCAAGCCTGCGTCTACGACACCTGGCCGGCAAGAATTGAAGATGAGTTTCATCGCAAAGTGCGCACGCTTGCGGGAAACTTCCAGCTCTTCCGTCTCGCGCCGTGGACACTTACCCCGCGAAATCCAGTCCTCTTTCAGCTTGTCTCGCACAAGGTCATGCGCCTCGCAATGCCTTACCTGTTCGTCCTGCTGCTTGTCTCCACACTGACGCTTTCAGGCGGTTCGCGCATCTACGCGGCATTTGCGGCTCTTCAGCTTTTCTGCTTGACCATGGCAACCGTCGCACTCCGCTACAGGATTCCCGTTCTGCATCGCATCGCTGCTCCAGCCAGTGCGCTGCTCGTGCTCAAAGCGGCTGCTGTCGTCGGGCTTTACAAGTTCCTTTTTGCGCGCCGCCCGCTTTGGACGATCTGGACTTCAGGCATACCCGCGGTGAGGACGGCAACTGCAAAAACTGAAACTTCCGCGCTGCCGAAACCTTTCGCGCCTTCCGCGGAAAAATGACCGAGCGTAGAATCCTTTTGAATCCTTTAAATCGATGAGAGGAGCACAAAGCTGTCATGAGCAGCCTGAAATCGTTGATCATTTTTGTGCTGGGAATCATGGTGGGAATCGGGGCCGCCGGGACAGGCTACTATCTCCACAAACACCCCGTATTCGCCGGGTGCGCCCAACGCCTCAGGACCCACATCGCCATTGCGCTGGACAGCGCGTTCGGAGGCAAGGTGAAGGCGGCCAGGCGAGAGAACGCCGCCGTTCCCGCGGCTTACTTTCCCTCCGGCTCAATCTGGAATCAGGACGTGAGTCGCGCGCCCCTCGATCCCAAGTCCTCTGCGATCATCGCCTGGCTCGCCGATGCAGGCGGATGGGGACATAACAATAGGATGCAAGTCGATTTCTCCATCCGCGTATTGCAGGCGGACCCCTCCACTCCGCAAGTTCCCTTTCGCAAAGGGCCAGGTTTCTACACCGCGGACTCCGACCCTGTCTCTACCTTTCCTTTGCCCGCTGGAGGCGGCATCGAAGGGCAGACAGGCTACCAGTGCAATATCGATCAGGGTGATTGCCACCTTATCGTTGCCGACCGCGGTCACGGCAAACTCTATGAAGCCTATCAAGCCAGCTACACAGACAATGTTCTTACCGCTAACTTTGTCGCGGTGTGGGATCTCAATCGCGTGTATCCGCCCTCGGGACGCGGAGATCAATGCACCAGCGGCGATGCCGCCGGCTTCCCGATTGCCCCACTACTTTTCAATGCCGACGAACTTGCAGCGGGAAGCATCAACCACGCCATCCGTTTCATACTTCCCAATCCGAGAATCCGCGCGCATGTTTTTGTGCATCCCGCCACCCACGCTGGCAGTCCGCGCGGTCCGGTTTCCGCCCCTCCCATGGGCGCTCGTTTCCGCTTGAGAGCCTCGTACGACCTGTCGCAACTGACGCCCGCGGCGCAAGTCGTGGCGCGAGCCATGCAAAAGTACGGCATGTTTCTGTCCGACGGCGGCAATATCGCCCTCACCGCGCAAAACGACGCCGACACAAAAGCCAAGTACGCTGACATGGATTTCGGTCCGCGTGATCTGTCAGACCTGAAGGTCACCGACTTTGAAGTCGTTGATATGGGAACTCCAATCCGCCTGACCGATGACTGTGTTCGGAATCCTTGATGCTGAAATGCGCGCGTTGTTTTCGCACAGGCCATCTTGAAATGGAATGGGATTGACTGAGCGGAGAAAGCCGCATTCACGCGCAACCCCGCTGCCTTCGCCGCGCACGCGGAGTGTTCCGATAGAGATCCATGTAGGCATCGACCATAGTTTCCAGGGTAAAGCGCGAGTGAAACGCTGCTTTCGCATTCGTCGCGAATTGCTCTCGTTCCGTATTGCTGGTTGCCATCCGCTGAATCGCGGCTGTCATCCTTGTGGCATCGGTCACTGGTACCGCGAACCCTGCCTGCGCCATCCGCACAACTTCCGCCATCCCGCCAACGTAGGTCACGATTGCCGGCAGTCCCAGCGAAAAGGCTTGCAACAGCGACATGGGCAGCCCCTCGGACTTCGACGACATAATGAAGGCATCGGCTGCGGAAAAAAACGGCGCCACATCGAGTTGTTGTCCCCAGAATGTCACCTGCGCAGAGATGCCCAATTCCGCGGCCAGGCTCTCCAGCATCTTGCGTTCACTGCCATCACCCACCATCCAAAGACGCAACTCCGGTACTGACGTCATCGCCGCCCGAAAAGCGTTCAGCAGCAGCGTGTGGTTCTTCACGGGCTCAAGCCGGCCGACATAGACAAGGGTGAATCCGCTCTTCGGCGGCCACTGTTCCCGCGCCACTCGCCGCAGCGGAGCAGCGCCGTTGTAAACGCGCACAATCTTGCGCGCGGGAATGCTATGAATGCTCTTCAGATTGTCTGTGGTCGCGTCGCAGATGCCGGCGATCCAGTCGCAGCACGCAGCCGCGAAGGCGTACTTCAGCTCCACAACGAGCCTGTGCGGCGTGCCCACAAGGCTATGCCGGGTAGAGACAATGCTGGGTACGCCCGCCATCCTTGCAGCCAGGGCCGCATAGACTGTCGGTGTCGGGTTATGAAGATGGACTACGTCGGGATGCGCCTCTTTGAAGAGCCGGAAGAAACTGAGCGGAGCGTCTGACAAGTGCCGGGCCACGTTTGCCTGTACTAAGAAACCTTCCGTTCGCATTCGTTCGCCAAGTGGGCCAAGGTTCGCTACCGCATAGACGCACGGTTCGTGTCCTTTCTCTCGTTGCAGATGGCACATTTGTGACACGAGCGTCTCGGCGCCGCCTATCTCCATGCTGTCAACCACATGTGCAATCTTCATACGGGTTGCCTTGACCTCCTGGAGCACGGCACGGGTTAGTTTTCTTCAAATATCGACCGCGGTGAAAACACTCGGCGCCCGGATCAGTGAATCAAGTTCGTAATTCGAAGCATGACATAGACCAGCAATACCAGCGAGATTGTCAATACGCCTGCATAAGAAAACACGCGCGCCGGCCGCAAGCGTGGCGCAATCATCCCTTGCTGTAAAGCCATCTCGAAAACCACCTCAGTCACGCCGCCCAACAGAAAAAACGTCAGCACGTAGGCGCGCGAGAGAAACCATCCTGCCACCAGAAAGCCCGTGAGCGACAAAACCAGCAAACTTCCCAGACGGTTGACCTCCGCCTTGTCGATTGTCTCCACCTTCCTTGTTGCTCCTGGAAGGATCCCCTCCTCGGATGGAATCAGCTCCACTTCGTTAACCTTGGCTGGCGAAGCGATCGCCAATGCGTTCCGCGCCGTGGGAAACAGGAACAGACACCAGAAGTACAACCCGGCCAGGCCAAGCTCTGCTGCGCAGACTACGACCGAATTGTGCGCGGTGCGGTGGGAATCGGTGAGGTCCGGCATGCTGCCGAGTCCCGAGCCGAATAACGGATGGGACTTCAGTATTTGCAAGCCGTTACTCCAAAGCTCTGTGCGGTCTGATCCCGCATCGGCGGAGATGTCCCGTCCGCCTGTGAAGTGCAGCGCCATTGCCGCAACGAACACTCCACCTGCCAAAAGAAGTGCCGGCAGCGTGCCGATGCGGCGCCGCGCTGCCACGAGCAGCATTGCCATCAAGGCCAGCAGCGCGCCGCGCGAGTGTGTCATATATGTTCCGAACAGCAGCACGCACACCGGAAACGCCACAATTGCAATATTCCTGAGTGTTCTCTTCGGCTTCCAGAAAATGAATGCCAGCGGGATCACGCAGACGGCCAACTGGCCAAAGTCATTCGGATCGTTGATGAATCCAAGTCCCCTCAGCCGATAAAACGTCTCGCCAGCGTCATTCCTCATCGCAAAAAGGTAAGGATGCTCGATGTTCCAAAGTGCCGGATCGGCGATCTCCGTGACTCCCCGTAGCAGATCGATGTACCCGTGCACAATCACGAACAAGCAGACGAACAGCAGCGCAAAAACGATAGCCTGCAACTTCTTCTTTGAGTTGCAGTGCAGACACACCAGAAAGTATGCGAATGCGCACGGAACGAAAGCTGGAAAAGCTTGTACGGCTCCCCAGGCCCAATGGCCTCCAAAAAGAACTGAAAAAGATCCTGCGAATGCCAACCCGATCAGGGCAATGGACTGCGGAGTTTTCAGAATGATGGACCCGGCCAGCTTTGGCAGCGATACAAAGAACAGCAGTATTGCAAGGATCAGCTCAACACGAGCAACCGCGAGCGGCCCGAATAGGACGGGCGACGTAAGGTAATACGTAACAAAATAAATAATGCTTAGAACAAAGCCCATTGTGAATGGCCTAAGCGCGGCTTGCCTCATTAAGAAGAATAACCCAGACGCCCGCACCGAATCCATGGGTCCGGAGTATCTCGATAAGAAACCCGTCGCCTGCTGATGAACTGATCAATCCAATCGTAGAACAGCAAAAGTGAGAATCGCTCTAGCCAACGGCGTCTTGCGGCAATGCGGAAGGCGTGCTGTGCTCAACGACTGGCAGTTCCGGCAAAGAAGCGGGGTTCCCGATTCCTGCGATAACTCCATAGTCATCGGCGTGCGCGTGAACAAGCACGTCAAGGCTAAGCAGAATACTGAAGACAACCCATGAAGCGGCCAGAAGAATCTTGCAGAGTTGAGGCAGGGGTGCTTGAGCCGCCCGGTCGAACAAAAGTGAGCCAAGCGTAAAGGTCGTCAGGGTCAGCAGCACAACATGAAGCGCTCTCTGCGGAGTGCGAAGAGCCTTTACCCAGAAAATCGCAAGCGCTACGAAAGCGACGCTATATCCATGCCTCCAACTGACCGGAGAAACGCACGCGGCGACCATGCCGAAGACTGCAATGATGGCCGTTCTCGATGTGCGGCTGAGCTGATGGCGACTGCGCCAGACAACGAACAGGCAGGACAGATAGAAGACGCCGCTGATCGCTGTCGCAACAAGCAGAAGGCTTCGGGGCTGGCCGGCAATGATCCCAAGCGCAGCATCCCGCGTAAAGAGCTTTCCGTAATAGACCCAAGCTACAAGAGAGCTGAGGCTCTTGTTTTCCAGGGCCGGAACGCCCCCGCTCATGGCCGACATGACCATGGGATAGGCGCTCACGGTTTGCGGTCCGTTGATGGCCACCATCGCCAAAACAAGACTAAGTAGGACAGCAATATAAGAAACAAGCCATCTGCGCTCTTTCCAGAGGAGAAAGATGGGAATCATCAGAATGGGAGTGACCTTGAAAGCCGTAGCCAGAGCGAAGATGGCAGCCGAGAGAATCATGCGATCGTCAAAATAGGCGACAATGCCGATGGTCCAAAGCGCGAGCATGAGAATCGTTATTTGCCCATCCACTATGGCTTCGTGGTTGGGCCAGAAGCAATATGCGGCCATCGTGAACGCCACAAACTCAAAACTGAGAATACGCACGCGCATCATTCGGGAAAGCAAGAGGACGGACGTTAAAACCAGAGCAAGGTTGAAGGCCCGCCACAGAGCGGCGGCGAGATGGGGTGGAAGCTGAGAGAGAGGAACAAGCAGATCGGCAAGAAGAGGAGGGTAAATGTACATCTCAATGTGGTCGAAGCCCGCGGCTTTGGCGTGTGCAAAGAGTACGCTGTCAGCCCGCGGGCTGATGAGTTGCGGATTTCGATTCGTCGCGCCCTCATAAAGGTTGGCGTGAGGGTTATCGTGAACGGCTTGAGCGGCAAAGTAGTAATCGTAGAAGTCGGCATTTGCTCCTGAAGCGACATGGCCCAGGTACTGCTGCGTCAGGGAACTGATCAGTAGAGAGGACAGTACAAAAGCAAACAAAACTCTACACTCAACGAGCTTTTTGAGACGATTCATGCAGCCCTTTCCAGCGTGAATCCCCCCAACGCTCGGAGGCACCCAGGAATATAACCGCGGTATCTGAGAAATCTGGCAACCAGGCGGTTATAGAACTTTGCGGCCACTTGATGCCTCCGGATTTATCTGCCACGATTGTACATTCCAGCAAACTTAGAAGGCTGAGCGCGGAGCTCTTGGGGCGCGCAACTCGTAAACCTTCAAGTCTCCATAGTAGGGGTCGGGGAAGTGGCCAACTAGTGTGCTTTGGGCGACCACCTCTGACATGCTTCTATTGAGGTTCTCATAGAAGGCTTCGTCCCCAGGCTCTCCGCTCGTCATTACGCGGTCGTCCGCAATGAAGTATCGGGCGTGGAACTTGTTGGCCGCCGTCCATGGGTCGGTGCGTTCATAGGAAATGAAGGGGCGATCATGGAGCGCGAGCCAGAATGTGATCGTTCCGTAAGCTGTTTGTCCTTCTGGAATCGCGCTGCGCAACTCCGTTGCTACTTTGTTGTAATCCGCTTTGCGCGCTTCGTACAGGAGAAAAAAGTTCGCCGACATTTGCGCCGCAACTATTAGACAAGATGCCATTAGCACGATTCGGTGCAGTTTCTGTTGTGCGCCCGTGGCCGCAACCGCTCCGCCGATGACCAGGGCAAAAAGAGGCGCCACGATAGCAAGATAGCGCGAAGACTTGTTTACCGTATAGATAAGCCAAAGCATGGAGGGGATAAGCAGAAGCAATTCAAGGTAAAACCACTGGCGGCGCAGTCTCCACAGGAGAAAGCTCGCCGCCAGAAAGAGGAGTGGTATGGGAAGCCGGACAGGGATGGATTCCAGTCCGTGCCCGTGCAGCATGTTAAGGCCTAGCAAATCGGAGTAGCGATGTCCCTCTTGCAGAAGCCGTGACCATATCGGAATACCCTCCGCCCGGTTCAAGTATTCTTCCCGAAAGCCGGCGCGTCCAAAGGGGGAAGCCAGTATCCAGGCCGCGAAGGGCAGCAGCCCGGCGCCGTATCCAATCGCGTAGCCGGTTACGCCCCGCAGCGGGAATCGGCCGCGCCTGAGGTCGAGAGAGATCGCCAGGATGCCGAAGGACACGATGTAACCCAACAGCGTGACATGAAACATCGTTCCAATGGCGATGAGGATGCCGCTAAAAAAAGCCCAGAAGATTCTATCTTGGCCTGCATACTTCTTCATTGTCAGCAGCGAGGCCAGCATTGCCATGGTGGCAAGAGATTCAGGCCGCGCGGAGCGGGAAGTAAGAACAATCAGGTTGTCGGTGGCTACAAGGAAAGAAGCCACCAGGGCGCCTTCTTTCCCAATAACATCGCGCGCAAGGCAATAAGTAAAGAAGATAATCGCAAGCCCGGCTAAAACCGATCCCAGACGGGCTGGTATCTGACCGGTTCCAAAGAGCCGAAAGGCTGAGGCTATAACAATGGCCGTTCCTGGTGGCCGCGCATCGAAATGATTTTCGAGATCGTTGGGACCGATAGCGGGATCGGCGACTCCGTTCCCGTGCGCAATCGAATACGCAGGTCCTGCGTACCAGCTCTCGTCCGTAACCCAGCGAAAAGACAGATAGGGAAGTGTCTGAAGAAGAAACAGAAGAATTGCGAAACTCATCCATCCGCAGATAGCGGCATGGGAGAGAAATCGGCCAGCGCGCGGCGCTCCAATTGCCTCAGTACAAGTCAACAGCCTGCTTGACGAACCTGATGCAGATGACATGAATTTCTCCACAAGAGCTGCCGGCATGTTTTGAGAGCTTTATTAAAGTGTAATTCGTGAGTCGGGAAGGAACAAGCACGGTTTGATTCACGAAGCTCGGTTGTGCGATCGGCTGAGCGAAAGCGGCAGCATCAAACAAGAGCACATTCGATAAACCAGATTCAGGCTATGCATGATCCGGGAGATGAAAACACGCGAATGACACTGGGATCATGTCCAATCGCGCTCAAGGCTTCCAAAGTGGAAGCTCGCATGGTCTTTGACAGAGAAAGGAAGCGTACTCGATACTCTAAACTGGCTGCTTGGCCGTAACGCATCCGCAGCGGGTGGCCAGAACGTACAAAGAGAAAAACGAATTCATGAAGCTCCCTCGACACGCGGAAATCTGGTTAGTGCCCTATCTGAAAGACCGCCTGCGGAAGAGCACGCGGTTCAGCAAGCCAAAGCGCGTCTGGATTACCATTACCGATCACTTCGAGCCGTTGGGCCAGCGCGCTTCTCAGGAAACCGCGCGCAGCCGCGTGGCACAATGGCGTGATAAGTGGCCTGGAATTGCTGGCGATAGCCCGCGAGACGCCGCAGGCCAGCGCCCGCAGTACAGCTTCTTCTACCCGCAGGAAGAGTACCGGAGAGATTTGCTCGACGGCCTGGCTGAGATTGTTCGCCTGGGCGTTGGCGACGTGGAAGTGCACCTGCATCACGACAAGGAACAGCCCAGCTCCTTCATTCGGAAAGTGACTGAATACTGTTGCCGCCTCAAGGACGATCACGGCCTGCTTCGCCAGAAAGACGGCCGCACCGTTTTTGGTTTTATCCATGGCAACTGGGCGCTGGATAACTCGCGGCCGGATGGCAAGTGGTGCGGCCTCAACGGCGAGATCGCTCTACTGCGCGATCTCGGTTGCTACGCCGATTTCACCATGCCGTCTCTTCCATCGGCAACCCAGGGGCGTGTCGTGAACCAAATCTATTGGTGCACAAACAACTCCGGCAATCGTCCTAAGTCTTTTGATCGCGGGATCGAGGCCGCGGTTGGTGGCGGCAGACGCGGTGACCTGCTCATGGTCACCGGGCCGCTCGGTGTGCGTTTCGGCGGCCGGCTGATGCCGCGTCTGGAAACCGGAGAAATAGCCGGTTACGACATGCCCACGCCTTCGCGGGTGCGCCAGTGGTTCGATCTGGCGCCCACCATCGGCGATGATCTCTTCCTGAAGCTCTACACCCACGGCGCGGCAGAGAGGAATCTTGAGCCGCTGCTCAACGGAGGCCTCATCAATCTGTTCCAATGGATTGCGGAAGAGGCTGAACGAAGAGGCATTGAAATCCACTGGGCCACGGCCTGGCAGATGTACCAAGCCGTCGAGGCGCTGATTCTTCCCTTTACTGATCCGGCCCGAATGAGTGAGACATCTTGTTCGGCTGAAGCGTCTCCCAGGCATGGAGAAGACAAAGGCACATAAGCTTCCGCGGGTTGTGTTGAATGAGCTTCGCCGTCGCGCCGTGAAGTTCGTTTGAGCGGCGCGACGATCGCCGAGACTGTGGCGCAGTGCGAGTTGGGCCGATCCGCGGTGATCCGCGCCATGCAGGCCTACGAGCGCGACGGCTGGAAGGCCGTGGCGGTTCCGATTGTCGGCCGGCCAGCGGGTTCTGGCCGACAGTTGACCGCTGAGCAAGAGAAGAGGATTCAGCAACTGATTCAGGACCGCACGCCGGATCAATTGAAACTGACTTATGCGCTGTGGACGCGCTAGGCGGTGAGCGAGTTGATCGAAGCCGTCTATGGCATTCGTCTGACGGTGCGCAACATGGGCAAGTATCTGAAGCGTTGGGGATTCATGCCGCAACGTCCGCTGAAGAAGGCCTGCGAATAGTCGCCCGAGGCGGTTCGGCAATGGGCTGACGAGGAGTATCCGAAGATCGCTGCGCAGGCCAAGCAAGAAGGCGCGGAGATTCAGTGGAGCGATGAAACAGGGCTGCGCCGTCCTCAACCTTGCCACCAGCGAGAGCTGGAAGAACGAGCAGGACGAGTACGAAACCCGCACCGAATGGCATCGCGTCTACGCCTGGGGCAATCTCGCCACCTTCGCCAAGACGCTCTTGAAGGGCCTGTTCGTCAGTCTGGAGGGGAAGATCAAGTATCGCGTGATTGAAGAAACCGTCAAGGGCCAGCAGGTCAAGTACACCATCGCTGAGATCCGCGCTTCGAGCATCCGGCGTCTGTCGAAGGTCGAAGCCGCTGACGATCCCAGCGACGGGGCGGACGAGGCATAAGCCTCGTTCCGCAGGTCTCACACCGATGGTCGAGGTAACTCCACCGTTATCAGCTCACCGACTATGATGTGGGAGGACGGCAGGAGTGATTCCACCTCCAACCCGATGAGAGTAGCAGCGCTCATACATCAATCGTTGGGTGCATTCTTAAGCGCTTTCGCGGCGGCCTGACGGCGGGCGGCTTCGCCCTTCTCGAAGGCGGCGTCCACAAGGAAGCTGGCGGCGCGCTCGATTCGCAGCCAATCCTTCTCCTGGTTCAGTTCGAGTCCGTTGTAGACATCGGCGGTCTTCGCGCGCAGGATCAGGTAGGTCTGTCCCGCAGCCAGCAGGCTGCCTACGGCGCGCAGGTCCACCTCGCCCGTCTCTTCGAGAGAGTCGAAAAGCCGTGCGCCCTGTTCTTCGCGGTGGCGGGCAAGGGCATCGGTCAATTCGTTCCGCTCCAGCAGTTCCCAGCGCATGATCTCCTGTGTCATAGGACGTTTGCGAATGGCCCGTCCCAGCGCCAACAGCAAGAGCTTGGCTCGTTCTGGGCCGGGCATTGGCACGGAGAGATCGCCTACTTCGCGCGAGAACTCTGGCAGGTCCGGCCAGAAGTCGCTGTTTTCCGCGAATGCCTTCAGCAGCTCTGGCAACCCACCAAAGTAGCGGTAGATAAGCACCTTGTCCACGCCCGCTTCGCGGGCAATAGAATTCACTCCCAGTTCCTTAAACCCGGATTGCGCCAGCAGACTTCCGACTGCATGCAGAATCCGGGCTCTGGTCTGCTCCCGGTCTTTTTGCACGGTTCCCCCGTTTTGAAGAGTCTAATTCTTAGCCCGTCACTTGGCCATGGATCAGCGTGGCCGGCTCGCGCCTCGGCGAGGGTGCGGAGGGTCGGGCAAATCCCAGACGGAAGAGCATTTGCACTGTCTGCCCGTCCGGAACATGCAAAGCCTGCTTCAGGCGTTGGCGCAGCTCGGCCATCTCCGTATACTCTTCTTCGGCCTGCGACATGGGCTGCATGGCCAGACCAAGCCTCGATGCCGTCAGGTTGACCCTGGCATAGGCGCGCCCGGCAAGCACCTGGTCCAGCCTGCTGTTTCCTTCGGTGACCAGCGCAGCAAAAACCGGAGCGGAGGCAGCTTGCTCCTTAGCCTGCGCAATGGCTCCCCGCGCAAAGATTCCTGCAGAAGCCGCGGCGCGGGCACGGGAAAGCACGAAGGTCTCGGCAATCCACTTCTTCGCGCCTTCGGTTCCTCCCTGAGCTATGCCAACACCATCGCCTCTTTTGCGGAGCTCGCTGTCGCTGAAGCGGAACCAAGTGGCCATCTCGCGGTTTCGCACTTCGCTCGAAACCTCAATCGTCATGGCTTCTTCGCAAATTCCCTCAACCGCCTGGAGCTGCGCTGCATTGCCGGTAATTCGCCAGTCGATGGCAGTGGACTGAGGAGCGGACCGCATGGCCGCCAACTCTTCAAGTGAAGGCGTGCGGGTGAGTTGGTAAGGGCGCCTATTGGTCTGCCGACTTGGTATTTCGGCGAAGAGCGGATCGGGCACGATCATGGAATCGGGCTGGAGAGCGATAGCTGCAACTGGCCGGTCTTCCGCGGCATCCTCGGCGTATTTTCCACCAGGAAAGTACGTCAGATCCGCGCGGTAGCCAAACTGGTGCGCTGCAATTTCCAGCATCTCCAGAAAGGTTCCTTGACTGATGTACGCTTGCCTGCCCTGGGGGTCAGCGGCAGTCAGCAGTCTGCTCCGGTCCACAAAGAGCTTCATTCCCTCCGCCGCCAACTCCACCAGCCAAGGCTGCGTGTTATGGGAACTGGGAGCGAGGACGGCGTACTCCAGCACTCGCATTCGAATATCACCGGTATGGTTGCGGGGCGCCGCCCACCCCGCTACTGGTTTCTGGAGCCTGTATCCTGCCGCTAGCAGCGCGGCGCTGGCGCTTGCTGATTTGATAAATTCGCGGCGATCCACTCTAGAACTTCCAAACATCTCGTTCCTCCTCCTCGCGGATTCAACCGTTACTCAGAACGTAAAGCCCAACTTGATCGATCCCTCGGGCGTGAAGACTGGCTGCTTGTAGGTTTTGCCAGAGACGAGGATGCTGCGTTCGCCAGCAATGGCAACGTGTCCGGCTACCCAGGGATTGAGATAGAAGTGCTTGGAGAACTTCCAGACATAGCCGGCTCCTGCCGTGAGCATAAAGTCGTGGTAGTTGGCATAGGCTGTGGTGTCTTCGGTGCGGATACGGTTACGCCAGTATTCCGCGCCGCCGCCTACCCACAGCCCTTCCAGTTTCTGCCGCTTGGCGCCGACGAAGCGATCGGCCAGCAGGGCGTAGGCGTCGGTACGCTTGTCCTTGAACCCATCGGAGACCATGAAAGAGGGCACTGTACTGCGTGCAACCACATCGCGAAACCTCCAACCGTTGTGTCCTACGAATCCGGAGCCGTAATACCCTTTGCTCACAAACGGCAGCGCATCGATCTCGCTGCCGAAGCTCCACTTGGCAGTCGTGGGCCCTTCCAGATTGCGCGGCGAAGGGGAGGGCTCCTGCGCCTGGACGGACTTCGACTCTTGATTCTCGATTCCCTCTGCGGCATGGCACACCGGCTGGCTAGCAGCGACGGCCAGCACCGATACTGCCAAAACCACTTTATATGTTTGTCTCATCACCTTGAAGTTCATCAGCTACTCCTTTTGGCGAAACTGTCACCGTGTAGTGACAGTAAATGTCACTATACGGTGACATGTCAAGATCTCGTATCGTATTGCAGTACTAGCACGTACATTTTGGTATGTTTGCAGGAATGAACGAACGGAGGCGGGCCTTCAGTTACCTGTGCCGCATGATCGACATCTTGAACATGGGCTATGTCGATGAGATCATCTTCGGTCGTGAAGTCCTAACTCGGCTACCAGAAGTAGCACGTGAGTGGAAGGCAAAATACGACTATTCCGTTAATAATCAATGAGATGAAATAGGGCCTGTGTCTATTCGGATCCATTTCTTTGCAGTTTGGTTCAAGACCTGCACAGAAATGGGTTCAATAATGAATGGTTGCCTCTTTGGCATACGCGCACTTCACATCGTCCGCGTACAGATCCGATACCTTCCATCTGAGCAGGCTTATAGCTCAAAAGCTGTTGTCATGCACACCTCATTTTGTCATGCAAAACAGGGAGAGGGGGCGGAATTCGATAGACTCGGGAGACTATAGAGACTACGGAGATTAATGCTAAACAGAACTGAATCAGTAATATATAAAGGATTCAAAGAGAGGGGGATTCGAATACACAGATAAGTTAAATAGAATGAGCACAATGCTAGAATTTGGATTCGAATCTATACCATAATCTATACCCTTCAGCTTTTTTCTGGATTTTTAGCGAAACGATAACGCATTATCCTTTCGTTACAAAAAAATCAACGAAGGGATGCCGAGCCCGACATCGATCATAACGCCCGACGAGGACGTTGTGTCCTAAAGCAGCCTCAAGGCGAAACTGTCCGTGCCTTCGAGGCATTGACGAATCTATTCAGATATAGGCGATTATGGGTGTCTATATGGAAATGTAATTTGCTGGCCATATGGGTGCGTATGGGTGTATATATGTTTGAAGCCCACAATGTTCGAGACAGCCAACATCCAGATTTTGCCCGAGGTTCTCTCCCTGATTGGGGAGATCGACGAGTTCAAGGGAGCATGGCGGGCGCTCGGAACGCTTGCGCCGGAACGGCTCAGCGCCTTGCGCCGCGTTGCGACTATCGAAAGCATTGGATCTTCAACGCGCATCGAGGGGAGTCAGCTTTCTGACCGCGAAGTTGAGCGCCTGCTGGCGAACCTGGAGATCCAATCTTTCGCCAGCCGCGACGAGCAGGAGGTCGCAGGCTACGCCGCCGTCATGGAAACGATTTTCCATGCCTGGCAGGATATTCCGCTGACCGAGAACCACATCAAACAGCTTCACCGCGACCTTCTCCAGTACAGCCTGAAGGACGACCGCCACCGCGGCGAGTACAAGAAGCTCCCCAATAATGTCGCAGCCTTCGATGACGACGGAAAGCAGATCGCAATTCTCTTTGAGACGGCGACGCCGTTCGATTCCCCACGGCGCATGACGGAGCTGGTTGGATGGCTGCACACCGAGCAGGAGTTGAAACGCCTTCACCCCTTGCTCATCGCTGCCATCTTCACTGTCGTTTTCCTTGCCATCCATCCCTTCCAGGATGGCAATGGCCGTCTGAGCCGCGTACTCACAACACTGTTGCTGCTCAAAGCGGGCTACGCCTACGTGCCATTCAGCTCACTTGAAAGCGTAATCGAGAACAGCAAAGAAGGCTACTACCTAGCGCTGCGGCAAACGCAGTCTACCATTCAGACCGGCGATCCTAACTGGCAGCCGTGGTTGCTCTTCTTCTTGCGTGCCCTTCAGCAGCAAAAGCGCCGCTTGTCTGTCAAAGTCGAGCGTGAGCGGCTGGTTCTGGCCGCGCTGCCTGAACTGGCCGTTCGCATCCTCGAATTTGCTCGCGAACATGGCCGTGTGACGATGGCCGATATGATCCGGCTGACCGGAGCTAGCCGGAACACACTCAAGGAACACTTCCGCAAACTGGTTGAACTTCAGCAACTCGCACTTTACGGGAATCGAAAGGGATCATGGTATTCGCTGAAATGATGGCGGAGACCACTGGCCAACCATTGACCTTCCCGGTCCAGACTAGGCAAGGAAAAGAGTGCAACTAGGACGGCACTCGAACGAAGAGAAAGATGAGCATGATCGAAGAATTGGAACATGCAATTGACGAACTTGGGGCTCTGCACAGCAGGTTAATACTGCTCGTCGGTCCGCCTCAGTCGGGCAAGACATCGATTCTGCGCTCTCTGTCAGAGCGAAAAACAGCCACTCCCCTAAACGTCGGGGCTGATTTAGGGCGCTGCATCGCTGGACTTTCGCATTCCCAGCGTGCGCTCTCTGCAAGTGGTCTTTTGCGCGAACTTGCAGACCAGCACACATCCGGCGAACTGCTGCTCGTGGACAATATTGAATTGCTGTTCGACCGCTCCCTGAAGCTCGACCCCTTGACCCTTTTGAAGCAGCTCTCTCGTGTACGACGGGTTGTTGCAACATGGCCAGGCGAGCAAAGCGGAGGTCGGCTCAAATATGCCGAAATGGGGCATCCCGAATATCAGGACTACGTAGTCGATGGACTGACTGTTTTCCAGATTCAACGGACAGGGAAAGGCAAAGAACAATGAAATACAACGATCTAATTCAGTTTGAACCGATTGAATCTGTCATTCAGCTCCTCGATGCCAATCGGCCGAATGAAGCGATGAAGCTCGTCTCCACCTATGTCATCTCCGATGACATGGCGGAGCGCATCGCAAAGCAAATCATTCCCCAGATGGGGTTTGATGAATCTGTTGACCATAAGGGAATACTTGTAGTTGGCAACTACGGAACGGGTAAATCGCATTTGATGTCTGTTCTCTCCCTTATTGCTGAGAATGCAGCCTACGTTCCGAATATCCGCAATTCCAAAGTTGCAGATGCTGCAAAGTCGATTGCGGGTCGATTCAAGGTTCATCGCGTCGAGATCTCCAGCCAGATGTCTTTGCGGGACATAGTAACCAGGGAACTTGAGCAATTTCTGGAGAAGCACGGGGTCAGCTACGCATTTCCGCCCGGCGATGAGGTTGTCAACAACAAGACAGCCTTTGAAGCAATGATGGAAGCTTTCACGGAGAAATATCCAGATCAGGGCATCCTTCTTGTCGTCGATGAATTCTTGGAATTTCTGCGTTCAAGAAATGACCACAGTCTTGTTCTCGATCTGTCGTTCCTGCGCGAAATCGGTGAATTGACGAAGCATTTGCGGTTCCGCTTCATTGCCGGTGTCCAGGAAAGCATCTTTGACAGCAGCCGCTTTCAACATGTCGCGGACAGCTTGCGCCGCGTGAAAGATCGCTTCACGCAGGTTCTCCTTGTCCGGCAGGATGTGAGCTTCGTAGTCGCTGAGCGCCTGCTAAAGAAGACAGCAGATCAGCATCACAAGATTCGCGGCTACCTCACTCCTTTTGCAAAGTTCTATGACGGAATGAACGAGCAGATGGATGAGTTTGTCCGACTATTCCCTGTACATCCCGACTATATTGGGACATTTGAACACCTCGTTTTCACAGAAAAGCGTGGCGCTTTGGTTACGTTGCGTGATCAGATTCAGGCCATCTTGGAAAACGATGTGCCTGCCGACCGCCCTGGGTTGATTTGCTACGACAGGTTCTGGGATACGGTCGTTTCAAATACCGTCCTCCGTGCCGACCCAAACATTGGTCCCGTGCTGAAGGTCTCTGATGTTCTGAGCGAGCGCGTTCAAAAGGCGTTTACTCGGCCGTCATACAAGCCGATGGCACTTCGCATCATCAATGCTCTATCGACACATCGCCTGACGACAGGTGGGGACATCTACTATCAAGTTGGTCCCACTGCCAAGGAACTGCGCGATACTCTGTGTCTTTACCAGCCGGGCATCGAAGACCTGGGTGGAGATCCGTCCGATGACCTGTTGACTGCCGTTCAGACAACGCTGCGGGAGATCGTGAAGACCGTCAATGGCCAATTCATTTCGAAGGCGCCTGAGACTGAGCAATACTACCTCGATCTGAAGAAGGACGTAGACTACGACGCCCAGATCGAAAAGCGCGCTGAGTCGCTCTCTAAGGACGCGCTTGATCGAGCCTATTACGGCGCAATCATTGAATTGATGGAGCGCAGGGACCAGCATACCTACGTCACTGGCCATCAAATATGGCAATACCCGATTGAATGGCAGGAGCACCGCGTCAATCGCGACGGCTACCTGTTCTTCGGTGCGCCGAATGATCGTCCCACCGCCCAGCCGGAGCGGGACTTCTATATTTACTTCATTCAGCCGTTTGATCCGCCCACATTCAAGAACGAAAACAAACCCGACGAAGTATTTTTCCGTCTGACGAAGCCTGATGAAGACTTCAAGCACAGCTTGTCTTTGTATGCCGCAGCACAGGAGCTTGCATCGACCGCTGCCGGAGGAGCGAAGGGCATCTACATCGAGAAGGCAAAGAACTCTCTGCGGGACATGAGCAAATGGCTTCAGGAAAAGCAGATGACTGCCTTCGAGGTGACATATCAGGGCAAAGCCAAAACGCTCCAGGACTGGGCAAAAGGCGTATCCATCCGTGACAAAGCGCGGCTTGGTCCAGAGGATCGGGCCAATTTCCGTGACATCGTGAATGTTGTCTCCGGATTGGCGCTTGGCGCGCGATTCGCAGATGTTGCCCCGGAGTATCCAACCTTCTCCGCTCTCGTCACGGAAGACAACCGTCGGCAACTCGTCGGTAATGCGCTCAAGGTTTTGACAGGTGGCCCGCGCACCAAGGATGCCGTTGTCATCCTCGACGCGCTAGAAATGCTTGATGAAGATCGCATCAACCCGGCGCACTCAAGCTATGCCAATGAGGTACTGCGCCGACTCAAGGTAAAGGGACACGGCCAGGTCCTCAACCGGAGCGAGCTAATAAGTGGCGGTGGGGACATTGAATTTTTTGAGCCGAATCGATTCCGGCTGGAGCCCGACCTGCTCGTCGCGGTGCTGGGCTGCCTCGTCTACTCCGGGGACATCGTGCTCTCTATTGCCGGAGACAAGATCGACTCCAGCAAGCTCTCCCTGCTTTCCGAGCGTTCCCTCGACGACTTGAAACAGTTCAAGCATATTGAAGCTCCCAAGGAGATCAATATCGCCGTACTGCGATCTCTCTTTGAATTGCTCGGTCTGGCGCCAGGCGAGGCGCAACTCGTATCACAGGGGAATGAGCAGCCAGTCGCGAAGCTTCTGGACAAGGTGAGCGCACTTGTCAACCGCACGCTTGTTGCTGGTGTCGATTTGAAGGATAGGCTCAACTTCTGGGGAAGGCCACTGCTCAGCGAGAGCGAATTCGGCGACTATCACACACGGTTGCTCTCTTTGAAAACCTTCGCAGAAGGCTTGCAACCGTACAACACGATAGGCAAGCTCAAGAACCTTCGTACAGACGCTCTTGAAATTGAACGGCAGGCAGGAAATCTCAAAATATTGCAGACTGTCGAACACCTGCTTGAATTTGTCAGCGAGGTGGGCGCAACCGCGTCGTATCTCTCGCAAGCCGAGCTAATCCTTCCCGCTGATAATCCGTGGATCGCCAAAGCACAAGATGCTCGCAATAGACTTCTTGAGAAAATGACCACGGACCGCAACGTGGACAAGGCGACCGAATACAAGCAGACTCTAGCGCAGTTGAAAAAGGAATATATCGGAGCCTACGTAGCCCTCCACACAAAAGCGCGTCTCGGCGTTTCAGAGGACAAGTCGAAAGGACAGTTGTCAAAGGATTCGCGGCTTGCCGCCATGCGGGCCTTGGCTTCCATCTCCGTGATGCACACCAGTCAACTGACTGGCTTTGAAGAAAAGCTCAGCAACCTCAAGAGCTGCGCATCCCTGATTGAGTCGGAGTTGCAGGCATCGCCCGTCTGCCCGCACTGCGGCTTCACTCCTCGCAATGAACAGGGTGTTCTTCTTTCGGCTGCCAGCGCGCTCAAGCAGTTGGACGGTGAACTGGACGGCCTACTCGACGGATGGCAACAGGGACTGCTTGACAGCCTCGAAGATCCGACAATCGCGGAAGATCTTCAACTCGTCAGCCCGTCGGCGCGAAAGCTGATCGAGGGATTCATCGCATCGAAAACACTGCCCGACCCTGTTACGCCGGAGTTTGTTACAGCTGTGCAAGAGGCTCTGTCCGGATTGGAAGGAATCTCCATCACCAGCGAAGACATCCGCAACGCTCTCCTGCAAGGGGGATCTCCGACAACGCCGGACGAGCTGCGCAAGCGTTTCGACAACTTCATCGCGGATCGTTGCAAGGGCAAAGACGCCGCCAAACTGCGCTTTGTCGTCGATTAACACCAGCCAACCACATCAGGACTAGTACAGAAGGAACGAAGACGTGACCAAATTGTTTCAAAGCGCAATGACTGAATCCGGGCCAGTTGAATGCCTTGGGCAAACATTCTCGAACGATACCGCTCGCCGGGAGCATTTTTTGAAGCTCCTTACAACGAAACTGAATGATCCAGAATTCCGGCGGATCGAAGGAATCCCACATGGATCAGACGAAGACATCCTTGCCCTTTCCGACCCTCCGTACTATACGGCTTGCCCGAACCCCTTCCTGAATGACTTTATCGAGCACTATAGCCATGCTAATGGCAGTACTGGTTCTTACAGTAAAGAGCCTTTTGCAGCCGACGTTAGTGAAGGGAAAAACGATCCCGTATATAACGCTCATAGCTACCACACGAAAGTTCCTCATAGGGCAGTAATGCGCTACATCCTCCATTACACGCAACCCGGCGACCTCGTATTCGACGCATTCTGCGGTACAGGAATGACTGGTGTGGCTGCGCAACTTTGTGGAAGCAAGAAGGAAGTTGAATCGCTGGGGTATCGCGTCGATGATGACGGGAACATTTACCAGCAAGACGAGGATGATGGGAAGAAAGGTTGGAGCCTATTCTCGAAATTGGGCGCGAGAATTGCGATTCTTAACGACCTGTCTCCAATTGCGAGTTTCATTGCTCATAACTTTAATACGCCAGTAAATCCGCATGAATTTGAGACTCGGGCGCGAGAAATTTTACGTGGTGTTGAAGAAGAGCATGGATGGATGTATCAAACACTTCATAATGCCTCTCCTCAACAAATTAGCTCTGCTATTCAAATGATTGAGCGTGACCAGAAGCCCGACTTGAAGCAAGTGGGTCAGACAGGACATATCAACTTTGTGATTTGGTCAGATGTATTCGTCTGTCCGGACTGTGCACAAGAAATCGTCTTTTGGGATGCGGCCGTCGATCGCGAAGCCGGTGCTGTACTTGATCAGTTCAAATGCACAAGCTGCAGCGCGATGGTTTCTAAGAGGTCAGTAGAGCGTGCATGGATCAATTCGATTGATGAAGCATTGGGGGTTCCATTTAGACAAATTAAGCAGACCCCTGTTGCGATCAATTACTCGATGGGCGGCAAGAGGTTCGAGAAGTCCATGGACGCTTCTGACTGGGCCATTTTTAACAAGTCGCTCCGGCAGCGTCCCAGCGGATGGTTTCCAACGAACCCAATCATGAAGGGTGATAAGACAGGCGAGCCTTTGAGGATTGGTGTCACAAATGCCCACCATTTCTACACTCACCGGACGTTATTGGTTCTCTCCGATATGAGGGAGAAAATCTTCAAAGACTTACATTCAATGCCGGCTTTGGGCCTCTGGTTCACCTCGACGCTCGCTTGGACAAATCGTCTCAATCGCCTCCTCGCCTCTAATTATTTCGGAGGGGGAGGCGGCGTGATTGGGCAGACCCTCCAGGGAACCCTTTACATCAGTTCTATAGCAGTTGAAACAAACCCACTGGAACGTTTCTCTCTGAGGATTTCTTCCGTTCCATACACGGCGCCCTCCAATCTGGCAGCAGTCTCTACAGGTAGTGCTAACGCAATGCTGATTCCAGACAGTTCAATTGACTATCTGTTTTTTGATCCTCCATTCGGATCAAACATCATGTATTCCGAGTTGAATTTCCTGTGGGAGTCGTGGCTTAAGATCTCGACGAATGCAGTTGGGGAAGCAATTGAAAACAGGAGCCAAGGGAAGTCCGTTGATGACTACCGCTTACTCATGCTCACCTGCTTTAAGGAAGCACACCGAGTTTTGAAACCCGGGCGATGGATGACCGTTGAATTCTCGAACACGAAGGCAAGCGTCTGGAATGCAATTCAAACTGCTCTACAGGAAGCAGGATTTGTAGTCGGCAATGTTTCCGTTTTAGAAAAGTTGCATAAAGGGTTCAAGGCCGTCAATACGACAACCGCAGTCAAGCAAGATCTTGTTATATCGGCGTACAAGCCCAATGGCGGATTGGAAGAGCGCTTTGCTAAAGTTGGCGGGACAGATGATTCCGTTTGGGATTTTGTTCGTACGCACCTGAAATATCTGGCAACTATCAAATTCAAATCGGGAGCACTAGAGTTTGTTGTCGAACGTGATCCGCGGATCATTTTTGACCGAATGGTCGCGTGGTTTGTCAGACATAGCGTGCCAGTTCCCATGTCGTCTCAGGAGTTCCAAGCTGGCTTGACGCAGCGCTTCTCTGAACGGGACGGAATGATCTTCCTATCGGAGCAAGTAGCAGAGTATGACAAGAAGCGCTCCCAAGTCGCGCAGGCGCCACAGATGGAATTATTTGTCACTGACGAGCGTAGTGCGATTGATTGGCTGACGGATTTTCTCAAGAAACGACCTTCTACCTACCAGGAGCTGCACCCGGAGTTTATTACCCAACTTGGCGCGGGATGGAAAAAGCACGAGAGCAGGCCAGAACTGGCCGCGCTTCTTGAGAGCAACTTTCTTCAGTACGACGGCACCGGCGAAGTTCCCAGCCAGATTCACAGTTACCTTTCCACAAATTACAAGGATTTGCGCGGCTTAAGCAAAGACAACCCGCATTTGGTAACAAAGGCCAAGGATCGCTGGTTCGTTCCTGATCCAAACAAGGCCCAGGATTTGGAGAAAAAGCGTGAGAAAGCATTGCTCAAAGAATTTGAGACCTATCAGGCAGCTACGGGACGGCGATTGAAGGAATTCCGTTTGGAAGCTTTGCGCGCAGGTTTCAAAGCGGCATGGACGGCCAAGGACTACAAAGCCATCATATCCATTGCGCAGAAGATTCCCGAAGAGGCACTACAAGAGGATGAGAAGCTCCTGCTCTGGTACGACCAGGCATTGACGCGGACGGAGGCAGGCGCTTGAAACAGGCCGCTACAGGGCATGGTGTAGGCGAATGGTGTTGGCATCTGCGCCACGCCACGCCGTGCCGTGTCGTTGACCGGCAGGATGTGTGGGGAGAAACCGCCTATCGCGTTTGGCTTCCGCGCAAGGATGCGGTTGTGCGGGCACGCTCCGTGGAATTGGCGGCACTGGACACGTTTCAGCCCACAACGAATGAGATTCTTCATACCGCCGCCGCTGCCAAACTGCTGGACGCTCTGGAAGAAAACCTGTTGCTGGCGCCGATTCAATCGAGCGTCGTTCCGTTACCGCATCAGCTCTATGCGCTAAATCGCGCCATGAGCCAACACCGTATCCGCTATCTGCTGGCCGATGAAGTTGGCTTAGGAAAAACGATTGAAGCTGGGCTGATTCTGCGCGAGTTGAAACTGCGTGGCATGGTGCACCGGGTACTGGTCGTGGCTCCCAAAGGGCTTGTGCGCCAGTGGCAAGCTGAGATGCAGTTGCACTTTGGCGAACGCCTGCAATTTGTAGAACCGGCAGAACTGGCTGCCTTCCGGCAATTGCGGACCGAAGATGAGAATCTTTGGCACCTGCACGATCAGGTAATCTGCTCACTCGATTCCGTCAAACCAATTGAAGGCCGGCGCGGTTGGAGCCTGGAGCAGGTAAACAATTACAACCGTGAGCGATTCGAGGATTTGATCTCCGCTTCCTGGGATTTGGTCATCATTGACGAGTCGCATCGGTTGGGAGGTAGTACCGATCAGGTTGCCCGATACAAGTTGGGCGCGGCGCTGGCCGAGGCGGCACCGTATTTGCTTCTGCTGTCGGCAACTCCCCATCAGGGCAAGACCGATCAGTTCATGCGCCTGATGCAGCTCTTGGATCGGGACTCGTTCCCGGACGAAGGCAGCGTTCAGCGAGAGCGCGTGCATCCATTCGTGATTCGGACGGAAAAACGCGCAGCCATCGACGCAGAGGGAAAGCCTCTCTTCAAGCCTCGCGTCACAAGGCTCCAGGCTGTCGAATGGTCTGCGCGCCATGCAGCTCAGCAGCGCCTGTACGAGGCTGTCACCAGCTATGTGCGCCATGGATACAACCAGGCGCTGGCATCTCAGCAGCGGCATATCGGGTTCTTGATGATCCTGATGCAGCGGCTAGTGACATCAAGCACGTCGGCAATCCGCTCAACTCTGGAGAAGCGGCAAGCACTTCTCGAAACTCCTCCATTGCAGTCGGCGCTCTTCGACGAAAGCGAGATGGACGACTGGGCTGAAATGGACGGGCAGGCACAGTTGGACATTGCAGTTCAGGCAGGGGGATGGGAAAAGGAAAAGGCTGAAGTTGAGATGCTCCTTTCTCTCGCTCGCGAGACAGAAGCCCAGGGAACGGACGCCAAGGCGGAAGCCCTTTTGGAGTTGATCTACAAGCTTCAGCAAGAGGAGAACGACCCGACTCTGAAGGTACTCATCTTCACCGAGTTTATTCCGACTCAGGCGATGCTGGCGGCCTTCTTGCAAAGTCGTGGATTCTCTATCGCGATTCTGAATGGCAGCATGGATCTTGACGCGCGCGCCAAGGTTCAACAGGCTTTTTCGCAGGATGTTCGGATTCTGATTTCTACAGACGCCGGCGGCGAAGGACTGAACTTGCAATTCTGCCATGCGATTGTCAACTTCGATATGCCCTGGAATCCGATGCGCGTGGAGCAGCGAATTGGCCGAGTAGATCGCATCGGCCAGCGCCATGTAGTACGCGCAATCAATTTTGTGCTGCAAGACACCGTTGAGCACCGGGTCAGACAAGTACTCGAAGAGAAGCTCGCAGTCATTGCTCAGGAGTTCGGCGTTGACAAGGCTTCCGATGTAATGGATTCGGTGGAAGTAGAACCCATCTTCGATGAACTCTTCGTGCACGGTCTACAAAACCCAGACAAGATCGAACAGGAGTGCGAGTCCGTCATCGAAAGAGTACGCAGCAATGTTGCCAATACTCGCAAAAGCAGCGACTTGCTCTCTGAAGACCACAGCCTTGACTCAGACGATGCGCGGAAATGGAGAGATCACCCGGCACAGTTCTGGATGGAACGCGCAATTACTTGCGGACTTCCGGCCCGCGGAGGAACGGCCATTCGTTCTGGAAATTCCTGGCAGGTTCGATGGTTGGATGGAAGTCAATCCTCTAATGTCTGCTTCGACGCTCGAACAGCCGAGCAGCATCCCGAACTCGAATGGGTGACGATGGAGGACCCAAGAGCCCAGGCTGTGATCGCCGAAATTTCGTATTGCGTGTCAGGGCAGCCATTTCCAGTCACAAGCCTGGCGGGATTACCCAAGACGGTAAATGGCATATGGTCCCTATGGGAAATCCGGCTTTCGGCAGAGGAGTTCAACCGCAAGCGCTTCTTCCCTGTCTTTGTGAATGACGATGGACGAACTTTCATGCCGACTGCGAAACGCGTATGGGATCTACTGCTAACCGAATCAATCGAACTCAGTCAGTCATCTGATCCTGGGAACGCCGTTCAACTTTACGATGCTTCCCAAAATGCAGCCAAGCACCAAGGCGAGCGCATATTCAGCGAACTCCGTGAGGAGCACCGTACCTGGATTCAGGGCGAGCGCGACAGACTTCACTATGCGTATGATGCCCGAAATCGCGCCATCAACAAGATCGGTTTGAATGCAGTGCGCCAGCATCGTCGGAAAAGATTGGACGCAGAATATCAGGCACGTGTGGATGCCCTTGATCGTGGCGAAACCATCATGCCAGACCTGAATGCTGTTCTCATGCTCAGAATTGGCGAATCACCATCTAACGCTGACAAGCATCACGGAGCAAACCTCGCATGAGTCAATGGACAGAACGGATACTTCGCGAGTTTCCCACAGATCTAAATCGTCTTTGGATCGCTTCCGATCCGGATGGGGTGCTGCTGGATGAGCAGCTCTTGTCCAGTCTGCGGGAACGAGGATTCGACGTACTGCCATTTGGGGATTCCGTCGTCTTCCGTGCAGAATTCGAAGAGCGATATCGAAGTGCATGGGATGATGACCATGATGGCCCAGCCAAGGCATTGGTTTTGCATTTGCGGATGTCAAATATCGGTGATGTTCCTTGGGACTATTTGAGGCAAGCGCAACGGGTAAATCTGACCCTCGCTGACCTTTTTCCCAAGCTCAGCTACAGTATTGTCCAGCAGATTGGGTCAGAGTATCTTGAACAACTTTATGATGCGCAGACTAAACATGCACCTCAGCCGCTCGGTGAAAATGCCACTAAAGATTTTATCCTTACGCATATCTTTCACTTTCATCCACACCTTATATCCAGCCCTGGCGATTTGTGGCGCGACGTATTGAGATTGCGCAATAGAAATGCGTCTTTGCCGTCTATTCTTGCCGACCATGTTGCCAGAGTTCTCTGCGAGAAGACAGATTTTTCTACACTGCCAGTTCGAGATCTTTTTCTGTCTAATGGCATTCTCCTTCGCATTATTCAGGATGCATGGTCTCGCTACCTCATTCATTCTGGCGTTGTGTGTACAGAGCCCTCAGAGCCTGCCTGGTCGTATGCGGCGTACGACATCGACATCCCATTTGATCACCCCGACATCCGAGCGACGATCGAATCAATGTTTCTCGATGGGACACTGCATTCTGTGGTTGCGCAGAATGTCCCTGCCAACGTACCGGCGTGGATGAGAATCGGAATTGCTCCAGATCCCGATGGCGATAGGGACCGAGTGTCGGAAAGCATAAGAAGTCTCACGGAGACAATTCCTGCTTCTGGCTCTTCCCATCGCGAGTGGCTCCTGTTCTCACACAAACTTAGCGAGATGCTCGCCCGTTATTATTTGCTTGATTCGGATCGCGCGGACAAGGTGAAGAAGCCGCTTTTCGAATTGCAAGCAGCAGCCGACGAGCATCTGCGGCAATGGGTAATCAACTATTATGCTGATTTGCCTTCGCTTCCCGCCATGAAAGCCCCAGTGATGCTCCATCATGTACCACGATATTTGTCTGTGCGCAGAATCTCTGGCGAAACAAGAATTGCACTGCTCGTATTCGATGGAATGGCTTTTGACCAATGGGCAATTATTCGTGAATGTGTGAGCAAGAAGCATTCGAAGATGGTGTTTGACGAGGGTTCGTGCTTTGCTTGGGTTCCCACGTTGACATCGGTCTCTCGTCAAGCCCTATTTTCCGGACTCAAACCAAGAGAGTATGCTTCGTCGATCAGCACAACTGGGCAAGACGGCTCCCATTGGACACGCTTCTGGCAAGATAACGGACTTCGACCTAATGAAGTCTTGTTCCGGAAAGCAATCATTCGAACTGACCAATTGGATGATTTGGATGCTGCTCTCGATGATCCAAAGATAAAGGTTGCAGGAATTGTAATTGAGACAGTTGATGATTTCGTTCACGGCGCGGTGCTTGGAAAACGCGGAATTGCCGCGCAACTCATCGACTGGTGCGAAACTGGCTTTGTTGAGCAACTTTTCGCGATGCTACTCGAACATGGTTTTCACGTCTACATTACTTCAGATCATGGGAACATTGACGCTGTCGGACAGGGCCGACCAAATCAAGGCGCTGCATCGGAATTGCGAGGGGAGCGTGTCAGAATTTACAACAGTGATCTGCTCGCAGATGAAATATGCTCGCCAGGTCGAGACGCTTTTAGGCTGAAGATTCCTGCGCTCCCTGCTGAGTATATTCCTGCCTTTGCTGGCGGCCGGACAGCATTTGTGAATAAAGGCGAACAACTTGTAGCGCACGGCGGCGTCTCTGTTCAGGAGATGATTGTCCCTTTTGTCAGACTCAACCTTGTGAAATGAGCCAAATGATTGCAGCGACTCCACGCATTGGCTTTGACAGGTTCATCAGACTTGAATGGGCCACGATGGCCCTCAGGCTTCGAGCAGGTCTAGCGGATCACAATGACCTTAACAAAATCCTCGATCTGGCAGAACTCGGCGCCGCCGCGAAGAAGAAGACGCGTACTGTTCTGAATCGCCTATGGCTTGAGCCAAGATCTGAACTTGTGGAATTTGCAGATCGCGGAGTAAACATATTCATTTCGAACCCTGGGCAATCTGCTGCTCTTTGCTGGGGAATGTCTATCGTCACATATCCGTTTTTCGGCAAAGTAGCGGAACTTGTCGGGCGTCTGGCGTTCCTTCAGGGAGATTGTGCGTCGGCAGAGGTTCATCGTAGGATGAGCGAGACTTATGGTGAGCGCGAAGGAACGTACAGAATGACAAATATGGTTTTGCAATCACAGGAGAACTGGGGCGCGATCAGCAGAGAACAGAGAGGGAAACGGCTGAAACTCTCTAAGCTACCACCACTGCCCTCCGAACATATCACTGAATGGCTCGTTGAGGCTGTACTTCGCTACCATGGAAAGCCGCTGCCGATTGCGTCGCTGCAATCGATGCCCGTTATTTACCCCATTCATTTTGATCAGCCGCTTGCGTACTTAGCTTCGAAAAGTTCAACGATGGCAGTGTTGTCTGAAGGACCAAGTCAACAGTTCGTCGCATTGCGATCCCAGTTGTAATATGCAGACATACAATGATCAGGCAGGAGCCCGCTTCAACTGGCAAAGAGGTGACGAATGCTATTCGAAAAGACGCCGAAGATGTTTGACAAACTCGGGTTGATGGTTCGGAAGACTGAACGGCACCTCGAAGAGGAGTACCCTCTTCTCGACGCGCTTCTTCCTATTCTCGAATACAACACCGACCAACTTCAGGCAGGTGGTTTTCTCGATCAGTGGCTTTCTGCAGCGTTGAGGGCGGAGTCTGCTGTGAATACGGCAGAGGCCGCCTTAAAGCCATTCGGAATCGTGCGAGAAGATTTGATGCTTCTTCTACAGGAACGGATGAAGGAGCGATTCAACGACCTGAAGGCGGCGAAGAGAAATAAAAGGAAGTGAAACGTATCGACCTGTTGACCTATGCGACTGAGTGTGATTCCGGGTATCGCGGCTGCTTATAACGTTATACCTCTTTCCGTGCCCCTAATAACACGGCGGGGAGCTGTCACTTTAGCGCCTTTTGCTTGCCGTCAATGACGCTGTTTTGGCTCCCCCACTCCGTTGTCGCGGTACCCCCAAAAAGCTATGACTGCTGCGCTTGTCACGGCTGCACTGTGCCTGCTCTCGCCCCCGCCGCGGGGGACACTTCAACGAAAGAGGCACAACATGACGAACGCAGCTACACTCTCAGAATCGCAACTCCGGCAATTCACCGGCTCTGAAAATTGGTATCGCCACGGCATCAATCGCTCGGTGCTCTACACCGATGGCGCTCAGTTTCTCGCCGAACAGGGCGGAGCCTACTGGTTGCTCGACATTATCGCAATCGCCCAGCAGCATGAGCCGCGCGTTGCCCAGGAAGAGTTTCAGGTCTGGAAGTTGCAGGTTCGCGCCGACCGCAGCGCAACCGTTCTCTGCGACGACGGCAACGGCAACGTCGTTTACACGCAGGATATCCCGTTTACCGATTTTCCGCTGGACGAAGTGAAGCTCTACTTCGCCAACAACGTCATCCACCTGCCCAGTGAGTATTAGCTGGGCTTGCCCGCGCCGGAACGCAACCGGCGCGGGCATTTATTGCTCGGTCAATTGTTGCACACTGCGGGTTGCTGCGATGGTGGATGCCAGCGGACGTCAATTGTGCAGTTTCCGGTTGTCCGACCAATCGCTCGCATCCTGTGAGATATAAATGTCCACGCGCTTCCCTGCGCGAATGACTAATTCCTGAATGCAAGCCGATTTGGGCGCATCCCCCACTACTGTTGGCGTACCGCTTGACAGGCATATGATTGATGTGGGCAGACCCAGCTACTTTTACTTCCTCTGGCACGGAGGGCAGCATAATAGCGCCACGTGACCCTAGGCAACTGCGTAGTGAATCGGCCTCGGCATTGTTTATCTGAGCGACGGGCGTAACATGTTTCTTCGGCAGGAGCAAGGGATACTTCTCGACCAGTTGGGACGGCGCGACTCGATGGTTGCCGATATCTATTTCGGCGGCCTGCGTGCGTTCGCGGACGACGCCAGCCCCTATCGTTTTCAACTGGCGGCTCACGCTTTCCGCGAGTTGATCGCCCATTGTCTAAGGATGACCGGCGGAAAGGCTGTGTTCGGAGACGGGATGACGCAGCGCCTCGTCCCGGTAAAGGGTGCGTTCTTCGCTTTCAAAAAGACCAGTCAACTGGCACCCGATCCAGGCGGCCGTCCATCAGGCGTCTCGGACGCCCTGCTCGGAGCACTCAACGATTTCTTTGACTGGTCGGACAACAATCGGGCAGAGAATCGGAAGAAGACAGCTCTACTTTTGACCCAACTGGCCGGGCCAGGTCCGGCGCTGCCTTCTGATGTGGTGGCCGACGAAATCTCCGATTGGATGGACTCGGATGGATACTTCAAGTCGGTGGCACATAGTGGACGCCGCGCCGAAAGAGATGAGTTTGTGCGCAAACTGTTTGCCGTAGAGGACATTTTACTGCGGCGGATGCAACCGCGTCCTGTCAGCGATCTGGACGAGATCGATGCACTATTAGCGGAGGGCGAAAATGCCGACTGACGCACAGGTGAATAAGGCCCTCGAACTGATTCAAAAGAGTGGCGGCAACTATCAGTATCTTTTCGAGAAGCTGGCCAGCCCCGCATGGATCGAGCCGCTCGCCAAGCGCGGCCGCTTCGATCACCCGCCCGGTATCGAACGTATCGGCAACATGTATCGCTTCCCTCCCTGGCCGGAGGGGGAGTATCTGTTGCGCATGGCGGATGTTGCCCCACAGGAGGTGGCTGCGGCAATCAAGCCTGAATGCTTTGCGAGCGATAACCATATCGTTCATCGGATGCTGGTCGAGACTGCTCGCAAGCTCCCGCCACCGCTGGCGAAAGAGCTTGCCATCGAAGAAGCCGCATGGGTGCGGCAGCAAGGCTCATTGATTCCGCTGTATCCGGAGAAGGCGGCGGCGCTAGTGGAACACCTGGCAACAGGGGGAGAGCCGAAAGCTGCGCTCGAACTCGCGTCCGCGATTTTGGAGGTCCGCGCGCCCAAAGACAAGCAGAAGGGCACGCTGATTGAAGCCGACGATGGCAGTACCATCGATTGGAAACCCGCCCCCGACCCAGAAGCGAAGTTGGAACCGGTCTGGTCGCAGATATTTCTGAGGACGGTGACCGAACCCTTATCGCTGGCAATTGCAGACGGCTTCCTGACCGCACTCGCAGAAAATCTCAATCGCGCCGTCACCATCCACGGCAGCAATCAACAGGACAAGTCGGATGACTACTCGACTATCTGGCGCCCGCATCTTGAACACAGTTCTCACTACGAGGCGCTGAATGAGACGGTGAGTGCGCTCATCGGAGCTATCAAGTTTCTTTACAGCCAACCGGCGGACCACACGCAGCAGATCCTGCGCGCGCTCGAACCCTACACCTGGCCGATCTTCGACCGGGTGCGCGCCTTTACGCTCCTTCATGCGGCCCATTCCGATCCAGAGTTGGTGGCGCGGTTTCTCAACGAACCGTCGAGGTATGCGCGCGCCTCAGAGAATCCTGAGTTCACGGAACTCTTAAAGAAGCAGGCACCGGCGCTTCCCAAGAATGTGTTGGCAGAGATACTCGAACGGATCGACCGGGGTCCGGACCCGGCGTCGTATGCATACCATCTGAAGCATCGGGTTCGTCCCGAAAATGTTGAATTGGAAAAGACCGTCATCATTGAACGCTGGCAACTGAACTGGCTGCATCCGCTGGCGGCGGTGCTTGATGAGGTGCATGCCCGTGAACTCGATCGTCTGCTTGAAAAGTACGACGCGCCGCGGCCCCGCTTTCGCAGTGGGGGTGTGCAGCAGGTGCAGGATCATAGCCCCACAGATCTTGACTCCTTCCGGGGAATGTCCACGGAGGCATTGGTGAAGTACCTGAAGGAGTGGACACCTCCCTCCACGGGCCTGCCCTTCGAACAGCCTTCGCGCGCGGGGGTCGCCAATACCCTACGTGCATGGGTAGCGGACAATCCGCAACACGCAAGCGGCGTGTTGGAAGGTTTTCTGACGACCGACCTCGACCCGGCGTATATCACCGCGCTGCTCGATGCCTTTGCGGGCGCTCTCAAAACCGAGAAGCCGCTCGACGTATACGCAGTAGCCAGAGCGGCGCAGTGGGTAGCCGAGAATACCGATGCTCTTACGGAAGTCTACCGAGAGGGTTGGAACCGGGAGGCCACCTGGAATTGGGCGCACATGTCGGCGGCGCGCTTTTTATCGGATCTGTTTCTTGAAGAGAAGCGTCTCGATCTTGCGCGGGCGGATGAACTGTTTCCCGCTGTCCGCGCCGTCTGCTTCCTGCCGCGGCCGACCGCCGAAGACGAGGCCGAATATAAGAAGGAACCCAGCCGGTATAGCTCGTTTGCCCTGAATACCCCTCGCCCCGTTGGCGTAGAAGCCATGATCCGCTACGGACGGTGGATCAAGCTTGCGACACCGGAGGCAGAGTTTACGCCGGCACGGCTCGCTCCGGTCTTCGCGGTCCTGGAGGAGAAGCTCGATGCCGCCCAGGAGCCTTCGGCTGCCGTCCGGGAGATGTTTGGGATGCAATTTCGCACCGTGGCATGGCTAGGCCTTGAGTGGTTTCTGTCCGTCATTCCGAAGCTATTCCCCGGCAAAGACGGGACCAAAGAAGAGAAGACGCTCGATCGGTTCGCCTGGAACTCCTATCTCCAATATTGTGGGCCGGTCGGCGAAACACTGCCGGCGACGTGCAAGCGCTACCTGATGGCGATCAAGGCATTGCAGAAAGGAGACGCCACTGTAGGCGAGAACGACCGGACGCTGGCAGGTCATCTGATGCAGTACTACGCGTACGGCGTCATTGAACTCGACGACGAGTTATTGGTAGACTTTTTCGCCGCGGCAAGTATCAAACTCCGAGCCCAGGCCGTTGGCGACATCGGTTGGAACTTGATCCAGGAAGGTGCGTCTCTGACAGAAGAGATGCAGGCACGGTTCATTCAGCTCTTTGAGAACAGGATGGAGTTACTCAAGACCGGCTCCAAAGAAGAGGCTGAGGAGTTGGCAACCTTCGGCTGGTGGCTGGCTTGTGGAAAATTTCCTGACGAGTGGGCCATCGAGCAAGCACTGCCAATCTTGGAGCGGGTCCGGTCATTACGCCCCGATTTCGCTGTGGTTGAGGCCCTCGATAGACTTTCTCCAAAGTATCCGTATGAGGCAATCCGCGTGGTGCATGTGCTCTTTGAAGAGGACCGGGACGGCTGGGCCATTCACGGCTGGAATCAGCATCTGGACAGTATTCTAAAGGAGGCCTTGCGCGATGGAGAGATGGCGCGGAAGGAAGCTGGAGAAATGATTGAGCTGCTTGTTGCGCGCGGATTCCGAGGATACCGGAATCTCCACAAAAGCGGCGAAGTATAGAGATTCCGCCTTGGCGAGAGCTGTCAGGTGACCGAGTCTGCGAAGCCGTCAATGAGGATTCGTTTCCGCAAGCGGTTTTGTCGCCAAAGATGGACAGCGAACGTGGTGCTGATCGGATAACCGGAAACAGCGCAATACTTTCTGTGCCGATCCACAGGCCAGTGTGCATCGTGGTTGTTTTCCACGCATATTTGGTCTACCTGTTCACGCATATTTTGTCTACAATCGCCGGTCTTCCATGCATATTTGGTCTACATTTACGCATAAATTGTCTACCCGGCGGCTGCATCTCACTGATATTGATATGGATACGATTCTCCCTATATACCTCTATGAGAATCCTATATGGATAGCCTGTAGTAGCAGCGCGCATTGTGGAAAAAGGATTGGCCGAAGACCGGTAAGAACCTCCGCCCCCTCAAGGGGGAAAGGCGCCTGCGGCGCTCAGCGGGTGAGCCTGGGAACGTGTGGGGCCGATGGAAAGAGCAGCACGCCACCGTCTTCAATCTCAAGGCGCAGCGCGGAATAGACCCGGCAAACGCGCCCGAAGGCGTCCAGAACCCTTGCACGAAACTTGACGCGGCCTTGCGGCGTGTCAGCGTATCCGGCCCCGAAGCTCCGGCGCAGCGCCTCCCAGGAAATCAGCGTTGGCCGCTCCAGATAGCTGACGCGCCGGGTTGCCCATGCGTAAAGATCAAGCGCCAACGGCGATTGCTTGAGCACGCGGACCGCCCGCAGATCGAGGGGGACGGGCGCGGCGACAAGCTGATCGAAGAAGTTCGCAGAAAGCGTGATGGATGATGTCGGCAGCGGCGCGTAGGGAAGGATCTGCGGCGTCCACCATAGCTGAAAGCGGTCGGCGAGAAGTAGATTCTCGCCGGCTGTCAGATGCTGACCATTAACATCCTGCTCCCAGTGCGTTGAAATGGCCGCACCGACAAGCCGCTGCATCTGGTCGCGGAAGCGTGGAATCGTTCCCCAGTTGCCGCCGGTGGCCTGGAGCCCAAGCTCCGCCATGAAGCGTGACAGAGACGCGCCGAGTTCCAGTTCGCGGCTCGCCGTGCGGACGGCCTCCGATGTCATCCAGATCAGGATCAGCCGCGGATAGCTGCCATAAGGCAGCCCCGCGCCGCCAACATCGGTGATGCGCAGCGTGAATCGGCCGTCTGTGCGCGTGTAGTGTGAACCCGATTGACGGCGGTGTGGCAGAGTGGTTTGAACGAGAAACTTGGCGATGAAGCCTATGGCTCCGGCATCGTAGGCGCTTTCGCAAAGATCGCTTTGAGTCAGCGGCAGTGTGACGCCATCGAGCCTTATTCGTTGGTCCTGGTTCAGAATGGCGCGGCGTGAAGATCGGGCGCGTGAAAATTCTGCCATGGACCGGGATGAACTTCCGCCGTGCGAAAGATCGTCGATGGCAGGATCGGGCTTGAGGCCGAGAATCGACCGGACGGAGGTGAGTTCAGACCCACGCAACGCGCTACCGGATACCGAGCGCTTCGGCAATTTCGGCTGTCCGGAAGTAGACGCGACGGCCAAGTTGCAGGCGCGCAGCATTGATCTTTTCCACCCACTCACCAGAGGAGCGCAACGTAACACGAAGTCCGTCGGGAGATCGATCAAGCATAGAAGCCAGATCAACCAGGTTCATCAAAGGCCCATAGCGTTTTAGCAGGCTGTTTTCAGCAACAACAGGATCGGCTTCTCTGTTCTTCTCTACGGAGTGCCGCGAGGTTCTCATCTCGACTGCGCTAATAGCTGCCATGCTTCACCTCTCGTAATGCGCTGTACATTCCAATAGACGCGGTTTCTTTCAAACTGTTTCGCAGAGACCGAGGGATTTGTTCTTCACGTTGAACGCCTTATGCTCCTTTACGCTTAACTCCACAATCATTCGCCTATTCTTCTTCCCTTCTTTTGGGGAAGGATGCGCCGCCCTTCCCTCACTGCGACCGCCGATGAAGCTGGCGTTCTCCGCTCCCCATCCATGCGGTCCTGTTCCTGCCCGCAACGCCGTCCCTTCCTTGTAAGGTGCAGCCTGCGGCTGGTCATCCCGTCTCGACATTCGTTTCCGTGCGAACTATAGGCTCCGTTCGGCTCCTTCTGTCCATCCCGCTTGTGCAGCTCTGCGCGGCAAAGAACGCCGTGCTCGCTTCCGCGCCCCTTCGGGCTTCGGGGTGGACAGCGCCTCACTACGCCCAAATTCGCAGCTATGAAACGAATGTCTTTTTTTAGCCCTCCCAGGGCTCAAAAACGGCAAATTAAAACTCCCAAGGAGAAGAATCATGACCTACGCAGCCACCAGCACCAACAGCAACGCCAGCCGCAACCACTCAACCACCGCGCCACACAGAAAGAATGCGGCGCTTCGCAGCAACTCCCCCTATCAGCAGCGCACCACCGAGCGCGAGAACCCCGCACAGCAACTCATCAAACAGGCTGTGGACTTTCTCCTCAAGCAGCTTGAGGAAGGCAAGAGCGAAGCCTTAACCGCGTATCTCGGCGCAATGGCCCGCTTCCACAATTACAGTTTTGGCAATATTCTCGCCATCGCACGGCAGCGCCCCACCGCGACCCGCGTCGCCGGTATCCGCACTTGGAACGAGTTGGGCAGGTTTGTGAAGAAGGGCGAGAAGGGCATTCAGATTCTTGCCCCCATTGTTGGCCATCGGCGCAGGAATGACGAACAAGACGCAAGCGGCAATCAGGAAGCAAAGCTCGCCTCTGTGTTGATTGGCTTCCGCGCAGTCTACGTCTTCGACTATTCGCAGACCGAAGGTGCAGACCTGCCAGAGTTCGAGCACGGCGTCACGGGCGAAGTGGGCGACCAGCGCGAACGCCTGATTGCGTTTCTCGACGAGCAAAACATCAAGCTCGAATACAACGAAAAGATTGCCCCGGCGCTTGGCGTCAGCTACGGCGGAAGAATTGCTCTCCTGCCCGGCCAATCGAAGGCCGAGGAGTTCACCACGCTGGTACATGAGTGTGCGCACGAACTTTTACACAAGACCGAGCGGCGCACCATGACCACCGCCACTGTGCGCGAGACGGAAGCCGAGGCCGTGGCCTTCATCGTTGGACAGGCCATCGGCTTGGAGATGGGAACCGCCTCCAGCGATTACATCCAGATGTACGCAGGAAACGCCGTGCTCTTGACCGAGAGCCTCGAAGTTATCCAGCGCACCTCCGCTGTCATTCTCGGCGCTCTGTCCGTCGAGGCAACCGAAGAAACCAGCACTCGACCCGTAGAGGCGGCGGCCTAAGCCGCCTCTGCTCCGCACGATTCCGGCGGGCAGCGCCGAACGCGCCGCCCGCTAGCCCTAACCGTACCTCAACCGCTCACAAGGAGAGCTACTATGACGAATCAAGCTACCACCGAATACCGCAATGTGCCACTCACTGCGCTCGAAGAGTCCAGGACCAACCCTCGCCGCGTCTTTGACGAAATCGCCCTCAAGGAACTGGCCGAGTCAATCCGCAGCCAGGGCGTATTGTCGCCCTTGCTTGTCCGGCCTATCGCCGAACATCGCTTCGAGATTGTTGCCGGAGCGCGACGCTATCGCGCTGCGCTCATGGCCGAGGCCGATACCGTCCCCGTCCGCATCGTTCCGCTGACCGATGCTCAGGCCCTCGAAGCGCAACTGATCGAGAACCTCCAGCGCCGCGACGTTCACCCGCTCGAAGAGGCGCAGGGATTCCGCGCCCTGCTCAATCTTGACGAGCCGAAATACTCCATCGAGCAGATTGCCGCAAAAACTGGCAAATCACCGTCTTATTGCCTCCATCGGGTCAAGTTGACCGAGCTTGCCGCCGCCGTGACCGAGGCATTCGCCAAGGACGAGATCGGCATCGGCCAGGCGCTGCTTTTGGCCAAGTTGCAACCCGCCGAGCAGGAACAGGCCCTCGCGGCTTGCTTCCGCAGCGATTGGAACGGCAACCAGAGCAAGGCCCGCCGTATCCTGCTCCCCGTTCGCCACTTGAAAGAGTGGATCGAGCAGAACATCCTGCTCATTCTCAAGGATGCGCCATTTTCAAAATCTGACGCCACCCTCAACCCCGCCGCCGGAAGTTGCGACGACTGCCCGAAGCGCACCGGCGCAAACGCGCTGCTCTTCGCCGACATCGCGCAGGACGCTTGCACCGATCCGGCCTGCTATCAGGCCAAAGTGGACGGGTTTGTAAAACAGTCCATCGCCGCCAAGCCGGAGCTAATACAAATCTCATCGGCCTACGGCACAGCGACCAGCGACAGCGCCGCCCTGCCGCGCAACAAGTACGTGGAGATTCGGACCGAGAAACCGACGAATGAAAAACAGCGCGACTGGCCGGAGTACAAGACATGCAAGTACACCACTGATGCCATCGTCACCGAAGGCGCAGAGAAAGGCGAAATCCGCACCATCTGTGCCAATCCCGAATGCACCATCCACCACGCCCGTAAGCAGAAGCCCGCGACGGATGCGGCATTCAAGGCAGAACAGGAGAAGCGACGCCACGAGGAAGCCATCGCACAGGCAACCGGCCTCCGCGTCTTGAAAGCAACCAGCGACGCGGTTCCTGTCAGGTTGATGAAGCGCGACCTGCTCTTTGTTACCGAGCGCCTTGTTGCCCTGTTGGACGAGCGCCGTCTGGCGGTTATCTTTCGCCTTCACGGCATCGGCAAGGCCAGCGGCACCGGAGACGCCCCGGCCAAGGTGCTTGGGTCCTTTCTTCGCAAAACTGACGAGAGCACAGTCGGCCGCGTTTTGGTGGCGATCACCATTCTGCAAGCGGCGCTTTCACCCAACGAATCCGCAAAAGCCTTACGAGAAGCCGCCGAGTTCTACAAGGTGGACGTGGCCGCGATCACGGCCAAGGTTAAGCAGGAGTTCGCGGCGAAGGAGAAGACGCAAGCCGCGCGGAAGACGGCGGAGAAAGCGAAGCCGAGTCACCCACGCACCGTGACCACGAAGAAGGCCAAGGCCGCGTAACGCCAATCAAAACCATTGCAACAGATGCGGGGTCCGGTACGCGGACCCCATTTTTATTGCTGGCGCCCGTCTTCCCGCCCTGTGATGTGCTGCCGCTTCGCGTCAGACTCGTTTGGCCCACCCGACGGGCTTGAAACAATTACTGGCAAAAAAAGTTGAATCAAAATTGCCAAGTCGCTGGACCATGGAAAACTTTACGCTTGTAATCCGCTTTTACTGATTCCACCACTCGCTAGTCTTTTCTTGCTCGGGAAAGCTGAACAGTTGAATGTGGCCGCATCTATCGCATTTGAGGACTCCCATTCTATGGCCCTGAGGAATTTGGATACCTATCTCAGGGAAAGAGTCCGGCGGCAAAGTCGTTTGATAGTACGTTCTCCGAGTGCCCAGCCTCTTGTAGGAACCGAGCCCGCAAAATCGGCAGCGAATCCCAATCGATGGCTTGAGGGGAGCATAGTCACCTAAAACGACCGTTCTCAATTCTTCCATCGCGTTACATACCTCATTCATGGGAATGCGTTTTGTAGGCTCACGCACAACCATTCGATCAATCAAGTCATGAACGTGCTCGAATCGCTGGTCCTTGAGTATCGTGACCAAAGACAACGATCCGCTACGATGATCTTCGCGCGAAAATATCCTTCCGCCAGAGAGGAGAAAATAGATTACCTTGCCCAAGCTGTAGACATCTGTCTTATCAGACGGCTCGCCAAGGTGTTGCTGTCCAGATTCCATTTCAGGAGCGATGAAGTTGATGGAGCCCACCGCCTCGTCTGTCAATGTAACCTTTTGTCCGCCCTCAACGAAGCAGATCCCGAAATCCCCTAGAACTGGCGTCCCATCGCTCCGAAACAGGATGTTAGGGGGCTTAAGGTCGCGATGAAAAACGCCCGCCTTGTGTGCAGTATTGAGAGCGTCAACGATCGGCAGAAGGTCTCTCGACACTGCGTTAATATCTCCGCGATACTCGACAGCCCTGCTTTCGAGTGTTCCACCTTCACAATATTCGCTTATGTAGTAGGGCGGATTCTGATCGGTCGCGCTTTCAATGATCCTCAGGATATTCGTGTGTTGAAGCTTGGCAGTGCTATCGGTCTCTTGCTCAAAGCGTCTTCTGCGTTCCGGGTTATTCGCATTCTTCAGTCTCTTCTGAACGAACAATTCTTCTTGCGCGGAATCATTTCTCCTAACAAGGAAGATTTCGCCTTGACCTCCCGCAGTCAGACTTCGTAACCGTCTCCACTTTTCAGGTGCACGGCTTTTACGAGGTTCGTTTGTTTCTGGGCCTGCCATTTTCGCAGCTCCTCTCTAGACTTTCGCATCCTACGTCAGCCTGCCCATCGGGCCG
>Ga0326728_10000220_pt1 | contig 231527 bp, 199 predicted proteins | sample MB3enrmetagenome_FD_207602 | JGI IMG/M metagenome (GOLD analysis project Ga0326728, IMG submission 207602) | Lab enriched peat soil microbial communities from McLean, Ithaca, NY, United States - MB31MN | ecosystem: Environmental > Terrestrial > Soil > Wetlands > Peat | place: USA: New York...
TGTTTCAGGATTACCTGCGCAATGTTACCCTCATGGCAACGTTTGCAGGCCTTGGCGCGGCACACGGGCTGAGAGCGCAAGAAGCAACCGCCGGGACCCTCTTCGACTGGGCGAGGAGCAATGGCTTTACGCCTGCTGAAATCGCAAGTTCTCTGAGGTCTTATGGAATACGTCCCTTTGCCAACAGTTTTGCGCTTGAAATGGGCCCCGATATCGCCGTCGATCCCCTATTCAGGGCCGAATCCGAAGAGTTCCAAGGCTCCTCCCGGCCGGAGAGCCAAGTAGCTCAGGAAGCCGAAACGGCGGAAGGCGCATTGAATACCGGCAGCAGCGAGCCGTTCCCGCCTCAAGATGACCTTGACTTCACGTAGAATTCAATAGATGCTCCAAAGAGCGCAGCAAACGCGCCTGTTCCTGAGGGTAAAGGTGCGTACGAGGACGTCAGAGGTCATCACGTCTTTGCAAAATCCGGCTTCAGGGGACATGCGGCATACGATCCTCAAAAGGGATTCAGCATCAGTCAGGAATTTATGGAGAATCGTGGTTGGCGTCATCGAGATATGACTTCTGCCCAGCAAAAATTGTTTTACGAACTCGCCGCCAGTGGCCGCCCAAATACATTAGCTGAACACACAAGAATAGCTGTGGAAGCCCTCAAGGCGGGTGGCGCAACGGAAGCAGAAGCGCGGGAGACAGTCGATCAGGCATTCGAAGACCTTCGTGATCAAGGTATCTTAAGTCCAGCAAGAATTCCGTGCAAACGTACTAATAAAGGAGATTAGCGATGAATCACCTAATGCTTGATATGCTTGACAAGTTCGGTGAAATACTCATTCAGAGAGTTAGAGATAAAGCCATAAACGATTTGGAAATGATACTCGACGGCAAGATGAAAGGTCGAGTGCGGCTGAGATTAGGAATTTAACTTCCGGATATTCCGCTGAGCAGATTGAGATCTTAAAGAAACTCATTCCTGAAGTAGTAGACACCACTTTGCATCATCTTTTATGTATGGTTGAGGAGGAGGATGTCTTGAAAATATTACTCTCTGACAAAGACGGCAATACCTGCGATATTAAGGAAGCAAGCGACGGTTTGCCAGGCGAACTTTATAGCGATCTTGGCTGGATCAGCCGATTCACTAAAAAGCGTCATTCATTATTGTGACTCTCAGACTTAATCGGACTCAAAAGGCTCGGAATCTTCAACCCCCGGCCACGCTGTTTGAACATGGCACAAGAGGGCGCCAGGGTCGTCAGGGAAGACGATGCGTTTGGATCATTTCAACAGTGTGCGTCAAAAAGATGGGGGCTTCATCTGGTTCTGGGCCGGCTCCCATTCCGAGTAAGAGAAAGTCCTTTCATGGCCGTAATGGAAACGAGGTCGCACTTTAATAACCAACCCCCTCATCTGGGGGGTATTCCATGATCGAGTCCACGTGGGAGGTTTCAGGCTGGCCGTGGAGCATAAAGATCAGGTGACTTTGCCTGCAGGATATTCTAGGAAACCTCCCCAGTGGTCTCAGTCATTGGGGAGCCCTCGGGTTGAGGGTCGAGACACTCTCACAGCGGTCCATTTCACAGTCATTTCTATTCTTGCAGTAGATTTCCGGGCAATTCGACCCGAATGGACGAGTTCTTGAAATCAGCGGTATTACGAGTAACAATCACGTCGACGTTGGAGCACCGAGCCGCTTCGTGCAGTACAGCGTCCTCAAAATCTTTGAACGGAAGACTCAGCGCGCTCTCCAAAACCGCCTTGTTGACCGGAGCGATCTTGAAGAGATACATTAGAGTAGAAATACTCTCAAATGCATTCTTGGCCCCGGCGGACTTTCTGATCAGATAATGGAGCGTTGTCACTGTGGATGCGCACAACCAACCTTCGATCTCGCCTGATTCAACCATTGAAAGACATCTTGCCGCATCCGGGGAAAAGGGCTCCCGGTCAAGCAGCAGATCCAATACCACATTGGTGTCGAAGAGCACTCTCAAAGGTGTTTCTCCTCCAGATACCGGTGGTATTCTTCTTCACGGGTACCAGCGCCTTTGAGTATGCCTTTGAGGCTCGCAACCTTGGGCGTGATCCCTTCCATCTCGTCAGGCGAAGGGGCATCGAGCTTTTCAAAGTAATCCGCCACGATTCTTGAGACTGATTTCCCGGTCTTCCTGGAAAATCTCTTCGCTTTCCTGATAAGCCAGTCATCTAAACGCAATGTCAGTTTCGTCTGCATGCGCAACCCCCGTAAGAAATGACGTATAACCAGCCTTATTATACGTCTTTGGCAAATCAATGTCAAATTTCGAGAAATGCTGACATGATCGCTACTGATTGCTCCCACATGATCGCAAGTCATGGAGTACCCGGTGGCGAGAGCACACGATAAGATCATGTGATGTCGCCACAGGCTCTTCCATGGTTGAAACCATCGGGGACGAGTCAGGCGGGGAAATCCACACTACAGAATTCAGGTGTTCCCACAGGCTCTTCTATGAGAGGGACCATTGGGGAGGTTTCCGGCAAGTAAATTCAAGCTCAGCGAGCCTCCGCCAGGCTTAAAGTGACGTTTTTAATCTGTGGAACGTTACCTGACAAGGCGCCCAATAGGGTGAAAGTGTATAATTTGGAGAGGAGCAAATCGTGGAATTTGTCTGGTTTATCCTGATCGGGAAAGAAAGTTTTTCTCGTGATGGGGACGTTCCGGCAGTTCAAAGACATGCCAAAACCGGCCATTGAACAAAATGCGGAACTTCCCTGCCTCCCCCGCCTGTTAGTTGAGCTTGTACTCCCGATAGAACATGCCCCGCATTCTATTGAAAGCCAAAGCGCCCAGTCTTGCCAGCACCAGAATGCACACTCCCATCAGGTAGAGAGCGCGGCCGCGGTGCAAGGAATAGGAGTGAAGCAGACGAACGAGTTGCAACAGCGGCATTGCAACGAACAGAACGGTCATTGCCGACCCCAGAATGCCGTACCACCAGAAAATCCTTCTTTCTTTCGCGGTGACTTTGACGTCCTTCTCGGAGCCTAATCCCAGCCAACCCCATAACTTTCGATTCAGAAAGCGAAAGGATTTTTCTCTAAGGTTGGGGATTTCCGTCAGATCCATGAGCATGTAATAAGCGTCCATCTTGATGAATGGATTGAAGTTCATGACCAGTCCGAAGAAATTGAACAGGCTGAAGGCGACGAAGACGTACTCCCATAGGGAGTTGCCGCCTGCGAAATATCCCGCCCCCCAGAGCCCGAGTCCCAAAATGGAAAAGGAGACGATTGGGCCGCCCAGAGAGACCAAAATCCGCTTGTGTTTTTCAGGAAAGGTATACGCTGCGGTTGTGTCGCAGAAGAAGATGAAGGTCGCGAGGTAGAACATGATTCCAATGCGACGAACCTTGCCGCCAAAGTGCTTGCAGGTTACGCCGTGTCCCAGTTCGTGCAGGCTGACGTGAACCAGGGTCAGGACATAAAGCGGGATCAACATCTGGGGGGAATCAAAAAGCTTCTGTTCCAGTCCCGAAACTTTTTCCAGCATCAGCGGCCAGGCGTTGAACAACGGAATTATGCCGGAAGCGCCCAACAACACAAACAGACCGACTCCGATGGGGGTAAATAAAAACTGAATCCGGCGGTGAACCGCCGTGACCATCTCGTCGGCCCTGGGAATGGAAAAGCTCGGATTGATCGCTTTTTTCAAGAACTCTTTCCATCGGGTTTTCCGGGCTTCATGTTCCACAGGTGCAAGCATGTTCGTCGCTTCCAGCTTCTCGTACAGGGCAGCCGGCAGGTTCGGAGAAACCAGGCCGATCTCCTCGACATGATCCATGTACAGGTCGTGAAAGGTCTTTTCACCGTTCATGTTCCGGACAAAAAAGGTCTCGCTTGGACCCAGCAAGAGAACTCTGCCTCCGGTACCCTGGAGGACAGAGCGGGGAGGCGCGTTTTGTTTCTCCTGAAGATAAAGGTGGAGGTCCTTGCGCAACTGCGGACGGATAGACATGGCCCAGGTGCGCTTTTCCATACCTTCCTCGCGCCGGTACTGGATCATCGCCAAAACGCGCCTGTTTCCCCGCACCCGGAAGAAGACCCGGTCCATCCGCTTTTTGATCAAAAACAGCCAAAGACCTTCAGCGCCGAACGAGTCCAGGTCCGTGTCCGCGGTGGGGATTTCATATTCGTCGGTTTCAAAGGGGTTTAGTGGGATTCTGCCGCTGTATTCGATTTCGATGATGGCGGCTTCGCCCCTGAAATCCAGAAAAACATTGAACGGTTCGGAGACTCCGGCCTGTTCGGCCAAACGGACAAGCTCCTCGCAGGCTTCCATGACGGAACCTGTGGTCCTGTCTTCAAGCTCCTGGGAAAAACCCGCCGTCCTGGCATAACGGGCTGTTCCGTCGCTGAGAAAGGTCAGCCAGCGCGCGTCAGGCGGCAAAAGGACGGCAATGCGATTGTCACTCACTCACTCCTCCACAAAGCCTGCCAGGTTCATCATAGAGAGACGCATCGGCCATCGCATTGGTATTGAGGATGATCCGGCGGTTTTGCAGATAGGCGTAGTTGCAAAACAGCCTGATCCCGGGGTGTATGGTCGCTTCGCCGCCCGTGAATCGCACCGCCGGGATACGGTTTTCCACGTCCCGGTCGATCCAGCGCAGGACTTCATCATCGGGCAGGTGACGATTGTCCCGCCACAACTCGGCATCTCCCAGATAGCAAAAGGAGCAGCGCAGATTGCACGCCTGGGTGATTTCCAGCTTCAGCTCAAAGGGATTAATCGGAAAACCGATGTCCGCGTTCATTGTTTTGCCATTCTCCCCATTTACAGTGCTCAGCCGGATATCAGCGGCTCAGATTCGCTTGCTTCCAAGCAGGAACTCTCCCACCGATGTTTCGGCATAATAGTCCAGGCCCGCGGCCCTGGCGAAGAGGTCCGAATCCCCGCCTCCGAGGGCGCAGGGGGCAAGGTCCATCGCGGTTGCCACCAGGTACATGGTCTGATAGAGCACTCCTACGTTCTTGAGTATCACGCTGTAGGCCATGGATTCGTATTTCCAGGAAAGCCTCTGGAACCTGGCCGTGATGGTGATCAGAACCTGCGGCGTCCCTTCCCGGCCCGTCGAGCGGATGGCGTCTTGCAATAAGGCATCCGTTGCCTCGTTGCAGCCGCAAATCACTTCGAGCCGATGGTTTTTGGGACAGTAATGGTAGAAGCCGGGAGGGATGTTTTCACAGGAATGAATGGTCGGGTAGAGTTCGAGTTCGTAGATAGCGCCTCCTCCGGGATAGGGACGTCTGCTTACATCCTGGATCTCGGATGAGATCATCTCCTTCACCCTGGCCGCGCGGTAGAGGAACTCCCCGAGCTGACGGTCCGTGATGGGCCGGTCGGCATATTCCCGGATGGATCTTCTGTACTCCAGAACCAGGGTGAAGGGATAGTCCCCCTCTTCGAGCTTTTCAATGTCCGGCTTAAAGAGGTCAATGACCTTTTCGGACATAGGAGGCTTTACTGCAGGCAGGGGATCGATCTTACCGTGGAATCGATAGGTCCCCCCGAGCCGGTTGGAGTGTCGTCCCAACCGGCTTCTCGCATGAAAGAGAAGATCGTGAAAATCCCACTGGAGGAGGGGCCGGCTTTCTCCAGGACCGGGGTCCTCCACTTTTGCCTCGCAAAGGAATCCCGCGCCAAGCAGCATACCGAGAAAAAGTTCGACGGCCTCCGGAGGCAGTTCCTGAAAAAGCTCGCACAATGAGGGAAGGTCCCTCGCCTCCGCAAGCTCGCCAATAAGAGCCGCCCCCCTCCAGTCGTGAAGGGTGATTTTACCGTGGGATAGCGGGGACTCCAGCGCCAGTCGTCCATCTTCCCGGTGCAGATAGGCAAACCTGGAGAGCGCAAAAGACTTTTGCGGGTCGAAAGGCCCGGGAGTAAATTGAAAATGGGGCGAGACCGGAGAAAGGGTTGCCAGACGCCTGCCGTCGCAAAGTATCCCGTAGCGGAGCATACGGCGTCCGGCAAAGATCGCAAGATGGTAGTAGAGACTGGAGAGTACATCTACTCCGTCTTTTTCCTCGACCTGTACGGCAAGCTCATTTTCAGTGGCTCCCCGCGAGGAAAGGATCTTTATTGCCCCGGCCAGTCCGGGCGAGAGGTTCTTCAGAGTGAACCGGCTGTCGGATGTCTCAATGACGACCCGATCCGGCGCCGGATGATCGACCGAGATGCCTTCTGTAAAGGAGAGAACGTAAGCCTGTGTCATCTTTTTATTATGTCCGTTACGAGGTGAGGCTGCCCCCGGTCTCCGACCAGCGGCAGCCGACAGCGCCTCCGGATCGCAATGACTGATGACCGCGCGTCCACGATCACCCGAGGAACCCTGGGGCCACCCCTGTGCCCGTGCGGTTTATTCTCTTGGACTGGACCCCGCTTCCCCTTAACCGCAGTGCGTATATTCGGTACACAGTGGGGATAGCGCCCCCGGTGATGCTGCGATGCGATCTACAGCTTCCTGAATATCCATGCCTTCCGGCTTTGGCGGCAAGACAAAGTAATAAACGTCGGCCGTGCTTTCGACGACACGAACGTCAATACCGGGCGGGATTGACACCCCTTGTTCTCTTAGAGTTTCCAAGGGATTTGAAAGCAACTTCTGTTTGAACGCCTCATCCGCCCATGCTTTGGCGATGATCTTTTGAATCTTTTTTCTTTGCTCCTCCCGGTTCATGGTGCGCCTCCTTCCAGTGAAAGTGTGCGGTCCTTCTCGCCTCCGCATCTCGTTTTCGTTCTTAAACAATTGCAGATCAGCGGTTTTCCCCTTCCGGGGAGGTGAGGCTGCGCCCGGTCTCCGACCAGCGGCAGCCGACAGCGCCTCCGGGTCGCAATGACTGATGACCGCGCATCCACGATCACCCGAGGAACCCCGGGTCCCCCCTGTACCCGCAAGCACCCGCGCCATGAGTGCTGAGGGCAATTGAATGAGACGTTCAACCCCACGCGGTGGACGAATATTCAGCCGCAAGCCGGCAAACGTCTTCGGTGATATCAATGCCGTCGGGTTTTGGCGGCAAGACAAAGTAATAAAGATTGGCCGTGCTTTCGACGACACAAACGTTAACACCGGGCGGGATTGACACCCCTTGTTCTTTTAGAGTTTCCAGGGGATTTGTGAGCAGCTTCTGTTTGAACGTCTCATCCGCCCATGCTTTGGCTATGATCTTTTGGACCTTTTTTGTTTGCTCTTCCTGCTGCATGGTGCTCCTCCTTCCAGTGAAAGTGAGCGATCCTTCTCGCTTCCGCATCTCGTTTTCGTTCTGACGACATAAGAAAAAATGGACCGCATATCAGTGCGCGCAAGGGCCGGTAACCTTACCCGTCGACATTGTACTAGCTCCTGCTGCCGTTCGTTCAAGTGCCTCATCAATGTCAATGCCTTCCGGCTTTGGCGGAAAGACAAAGTAATAAAGATTGGCCGTGCTTTCGACGACACGAACGTCAACACCGGGGGGGACCGACACCCCGTGTTCTCTTAGAGTTTCTAGGGGATTTGTGATCAACGTCTGTTTGAACGTCTCATCCGCCCACGCCTTGGCAATGACCTTTTGGATCTTTTTTGTTTGCTCCTCCCGGTCCATAGTGCTCCTTCTTTCAGTGAAAGTGTGCAGTTCTTCTCGCTTCCGCCGTTTTCCACCTGCCGCATCGGGTAGGAAACCGCTCCTGATGCTCTCCTCCTGCCTCTTAAAGGGAAGAAAAGAGATCTTGTTTCCGAGATCCCAAATCAGAAAAAGACCGGAACGGGGTTGAGTTCCTCTTCCGCAAGTGCTTTTGGCAGCCAGCCCATCTTGACAGGCACATCATAGAGCCGCCCGGGGGCAAAGCGTGCCCAGAAGTGGCGCAATCCCGGCACGACCACTTTCGCCACGGGCATTCCCACGTCCGGCCGGGTCTGGTCGAGCGCCAGCACCTCCATTCCCCGCTCCTCGACGACACGTCTGCACACCCGGATGTCTTCGAGTAAATCCCCGGTATGGAGCATGGGATATTCCCCGCGCCTCTTGAGCGGGACGGATTCGTCCGGGGCCATGTAGGGCCGGTTGGCCAGAGTGGCGGTTTTAAACCACGAGAGGGTTTCCTCATCCTCGATTTCGAACTTTGCTTCCCCGTTTCCCCGGGCAATATTGAGCATCTGGTTCATTTCAGCGAAGGCCCGCAGAAGGGCCATGCGCGCATCCAGATGACACCCCAGGCCAAAGAGGATGCGCTCTTCCGCTCCGGTGCGCAGACGCGACACCGCGGCGAAGGCCGGGATACCCAGGTCGGTTGTGATGTCGAGCGCCCAGGCTTCCCGGCCAAGGCTTCGATAATGGCCGATGAGGTCTGGAAGATAGGGCTCCTCGAAGCTCTCCACCGCCACTGCGGGCTTCCGCAGCCGGTTGTACCACCAGAGCGCCACGGCATCGCGTTCCACCAGCTCTAAAAATCCCTGGAGCACCGCCTCCTCCAGATTATTTCCCGAAGCATTGCCGTTGGAGCAGCCGAAGCAGTAGAAGGTGTCACACTCAGCGCTCGCCCTGGACTGGTAGTAGAGCAACTGGGTGGGAAGGTACTTGTGGCGCGAATGCGTCAGAGACCAGACAGGGGTCCAGTCAATTGCAATCGATTCATCGAGGGGCTCGGGCACCCGGTTGAACTTGGATTTTTTCGCATTCCACGCTTCCCGTTCCGCAAATTGCCGCTCGCTGTAGAGCATCACATCGTTGGGGTGTATGGCATCGGCGCCGAAGCGCTCTCGCGCTTTGAGGAAACTGGCCGTCACAACGAATTCGGAGCCGGTGCTCTCCCCCGAATAGCGCTCGACCGCCTCGCAAAGCGCGCTGGCCCTCGCCTGTGACTCCGAGGCTCCTTTGCCGGCGCTGGCATTGCGCAGGCTGCGCTTCAGGAAATCGAGGTTCTCCATTTTGAAGGCGGGATTGTGACCTGCCACATATACGTGGGCGAAGCCATTGGCCAGGTGCACCGGTGAAAGTTCTGTCACCACCCCGGTAATCGGGCTCACCAAACGCTCGTATTTCCTGATCGTCTGCTCCGGAGTGCGGCTGCGGTGGCCGCCATCCTGCATGAAGGTCACCTTCCGGTTGACCAGTTCGATCTCCTTGATCTGCGCCGCTTCCGTCCTGCCGCACGCCGGACAGGCCGGATGCCTGAGAAGCTCGTGGGTTGCTGTTTTCCAGGTGCGCACATCCAGGCTCATAACCTTGCCGGCAAGGCCTTCCCCGGCCCCCGCGATGAACTTTGCCAACTCCACGGCGGCCAGCCGGCAGGCGGCATCGATGGTTGCCGAGACGCCGGCCCGGGCCAAAGGTATCGGTTCGGGCAACCTGTTTTTTTCCGTGACAAAGCCCTGGAACGGCCGGTTTCGCGCCAGGCGCAGGGCCAGGCAGCGGTAGCAGCCCGTCTTGCCCGGCAAAAACAGAGGTCCGATCCAGACTTCATGGCCTATGGGCTTAACCAGGAACCACGGACGACCCGCCTTAAGCGATGCTTCGTTCAAGACGTCAAGCTCCGGCCGCAGGTATTCGTCAGTCACCACAGCCTCAAAATCGGCTGCCTCCTTTCCCTCCCCGGGGTTCACCCCAAGTTCCGCAAGCGCCGTGCGCAAGGGGGCCGAATCAGCATCCCCGAACGCATGCACCCCCACCCGCGCGGATCCGAGCGCCGCGATGGCGGCAGCCGGGTCGAGCCCCATGCCATGCCAGAAAGCAGCCGTCTGCGGCGGGATATCCGGGAGGCTCTCTGCGATGAGGCCGCTCTTCTCAAGCAGCGCCAGGGCGTAGTACACCGCGGCCCCATCGACCTCCCCGGCAAGGACGTCCACGAGTGCGTCCTCATCGCGGCTGCCGTCCATCAACGGCGCCAATAATTCATACACCCTGCCATGCAGAGCCCTGGAGTCGTCTTCAGAGAGCACCAGCACCCCCTCGCCGGGAATGACGCTCACCTGCAGATGGGGCTTGAAAATAGGCCTTCGCATGATCCATACCACCTAAAAGAAGCTCCGAAAAATTCGAAAAAAGATGCTGAATATGCCGGAGCAAATCAACAGGAAGATTGATCGCATTCCTCCTGCCGCCCGCATTGGTCCACGCAACGACCGACGCTCGACCATTAATCGGAATTACACATTAACTTCTCACCATGCGTCCGAACAGCATCATGAGATCGGGTTTTGCCCTGACGGCACACTCCGAATTCGCCACCCGGATGGTCGTCCCGTCGAAGGCTACTCCCTGTGGATAGATTACTATAGAATATAGAAATATTTATTATACGCCCAGGTTACCCACAGATTACCCACAGATTGAGGAAAAATGAGAAAAAATTGGGGCTGCGAAAAGAAATTCCGCCAAGCAATCCTCTTGTGCTTCGTAGGGCAAGGGAGCGCAGCGCTGTATGCCCTCCCGAAACATCCATCTCTCATGCAACTTGCCAAGTTTCATTCTCGTTCAAACCGCGTCCGAGGACGTGGCGGCTGGGCTTGAACGCAATTCTCCATGCTGCGCGTTACCCGCGAAGCATGAAAATTCTATTTTCTAGGTAAATCAGTATTAGACCCTGGAGCTGTGCAGATTGAGGTAAGCAACTGCATTCTTTATACCTGCAAGGGTCAGATCTTCCATAGGGAAAATGCGGCTAATCCAGTCGATTGAGGTGCTCTCCATTTTCCAGCGATCTTTTGGAATGGGGTTTAACCAGATGCTGGCCGGGAAAGCGGCTCTCAACTCTTGCAGCCACTCCCGTCCCGGCTTGCGTTCACCGTCGAAAAAATAGATGGATCCGCCGGCAGCCATCAGCTCGGCGAGCGCCATGTTCGCGTCCCCGATCAGGATAAGGCGAGTCTCGGGCCCGTCGGCCTTGAGAGCGTCCAACGGTGTCGGCCGTGTTCTCCGTTCATCGTTGAACACAATTCCATAAATGCAGTTGTGGAAATAGTAATACCTCAGGTCCCTGAATTGTTGCCGGATGTTCCCGAAAACCGTCTTGACCAGATCAACATAAGGCACCATCGAGTATCCGCCGTTATCCATAAGGACGATGAGCTTCAACCGGTCGCGCAATTCCCGGGTAAAGACGAGCTCGATTTCGCCGGCGTTTTTTGCAGTCCGCGCAATGGTCTCGTCGACGTCGAGTTCGGATTCCGGCCCCACATGCTGGAGGTTTTTCAGGGATGTTAAAACTTGGCGCAGGTTTTCTTGCGCGAGAGTGGATCTTTCACTGTAATTGAGATAATTCCTTCTTCCGATCACCTTTTGGGCAGTGCCGTGGAGGCTCTGTCCGAAAACACGGATGCCGCCGCCTGATCTGCCCCCATGACCAAACGGGGACCTTCCGCCGGTCCCGATCCAGGTATTGCCTCCACGGTGCCGTTCTTCCTGGGCAAGCAGCGTCTCCCAGAACCTCATGAGTAACTCTTCGGTTCCGAAATCCCGCACCTCATCGGGGGAAATCATCCCCTTTGCAATCTGGTCCCGCAGCCATTCCTGGAAGGGCTTGCCGGCGAATGCGTCTTCCCATTCCTGTATGTCCGGTAGAGGGCTTCTTCCCAGAAAGAAGGAAGAAAACACCCGTTCGAAGGCATCGTAGTGTTCTACCTTTTTGACGAAGATGAGACGGGCAAGCAGAAAAAGCCTGTCCAGATCCGGGGCGAGTCCTTTTCGCAGGGCATGGTGGAATTCGAGGACGTACCGCATGCTGACAGGTATTTCAGCCCTGCGCAATTCATTGATGAAAGCAATCATAAAGGTGTTCCGGCCTTGATCAAAATCGTGTCGGCTTACTGATTCCCTTGAACTTCAATAGGTCCTGGGCACGCTTCAAAAGGGTCCCAATATGTTGAACTTGCCTGCCGTTGCCGGGGCTGTTTGCCCCGCTGGAGCGAAGAGCCCCGACCCAATCCAGAAGCTCGGCGGTGGCCGGCGGCTTTTCAAATCCCGTTCCCCGCAGTTGGTAGAAAGTCGTCAGGCAGGCATCGAGTAACATATCGGAGATATCGGGGAAGTGGAGACGAACGATGAGGGCAATTTCGTCTTTGCTCGGAAAAGGAATGAAATGGCAAAAACAACGGCGCAGGAACGGGTCGGATAATTCCCGTTTGGCGTTGCTGGTGATAATTATGATTGGAGGCTGCTTGGCGGATACCTTATGGTTTATTTCCCGGATGATAAATGACCTTTCCTCGAGAACGTCCAGCAGGTTGTCCTGGGTGTCCGAATCGGTTTTGTCGATTTCGTCCAGCAGCAACACCCTCCGGTCTTCGGCAAGAAACGCCCTCCCGATGGGGCCAAAGCGCAGGTAGTCCCATATGTTGTTGACATCCCGCCCGGTTTCGCCACCTCCGAATCGTGAATCGTTCAGCCTCAGTACCGTATCATAAACGTAGCACAGCTCCTCGCCTCTAAACGTGGATTTGCAGCGTGCCTCCTCCATGTTCAGCCCCAGGGAGCGGGAAATTTCAAAGGCAAGCTGAGTCTTTCCCGTCCCGGCTTCGCCCATCAGGAGGAGAGGTTTTTCCATGGCAATGGAGATATTTACAATTTCCCCAAGCTCCGGTGTGAGATAGTATCGTTCTGTTCCAGTGAATTTCTGGTCTACCGCCATATCGTTCCCGCCCATGTTTAGTTAGTGTCGATATCAAGTCACGAATCTATACGATCATAAAATCGGAAGTCGGTATTGTACATTTTGCTGCTGAAAGGGGGAAGCTGGATGACTGTTTTCCGACCATATTAGAATGACCTTATGCCTGCGCGGGAGGATTTCAGTGTTTTCCATGGTGTTGAAATGATGCCGATTTCCAGTGTTTGTTACCTGCGATGCCGGCCGTGTGGATTCTTACTGAGTTTGCGGGGATGGCTGCATATGCATAGTGGAATTACTCAGTTTCCAGTGCCTAAAATACCCTAAGGCACCCATTGACTTATTCTATGAAATCCTCCACAGATTGCAGACCTAGAGTAGTGGCGCCAGATGCCACGCCATTTATGTTTCCGATGTCCTAATTTTGTCCCTTTCATCTATCTGGGGCCGGAGGCCGCCGGCTTCACGCCCGATTTATGGTTCCGCCATCGAGATTTCACAAAAGAAATTGTGAGGCAGAGTCGTATGCCGTTGACTTGGCCCTGAGGGCCAGGGTTTCTGCACGCACTAAAACCAAAGGAGGCCGGTTATGTCCGTTTACAAGATCATCGAACTTGTTGGGACCAGTCCAAATTCTTGGGAGGAAGCGGCAAAAGACGTCCTTGTAACTGCGGCCAAGAGCCTGAGGGACGTCAGAATTGCTGAAGTGGACAAGCTGGACATGCGGATTGAGGACGGGAAGATTGTAGAGTTTCGTGCGCGCGTTAAGCTCTCCTTCAAGTACGAAGGGAGCGCGTGATCAATCTGAGCCGGATGTTCTGGAACGGCCCCGGAGAATGTTCCCCGCAAAATGAGAGTTATCCATTTTTATCGAAATGGATAACTCTGCCTTGTTTCTCGCAGGACCTTTTAGTCCAGTGCCCGTTTTCGAAACATGCTATAAACATAGGCAAAAAGCCGATCAGAAGAAAGATGCTCCGGAACGGAAGATTCGCTTACGCCTGTCATTCACTCACAAGGAGGGATATTTGTGCCATTCTGGAAACCTCAGGATGATTTGGTCGAAACAGTGAAACAGTATTTCCGCTCCAGGTTATGTTGTCTGGCATTTTCTTTGTTGGCGGCAATCTTACCGGCTCTTGCCTGTGGGCAAGCTTTGGCCCAGGATTACCTTCCTCCCCCGCAAGTCAAGGTATTGCCGGTGTTCTTCGTGCCTCAAGACCAGGCGCCTCCCGCTCAAAAGCAGATCTCTGATTTAATGCGCCATTTACATTGGACCCAGACTCGTTACAAGGAAATGCTCAGCGGCCGCGCGACGTTTCAACTTGTGGAACAGCCGCTGATTTATACCGCGGCCAAGCCCCTGACTTATTACCGGCAACAACCTGAAGGGGGAGCGCCTCAATTTGCCGCGGAGCTGCTCAATAAATTGAAAGTGAGTCGCTGGAACTGCCCTTATATCTTCGTGGCCGTGATAATGAATCCCCATGACAATTTTCCGGTGGGCGGGGGACGGCCACTGAACGGTGGTTTGAACACTGGGGGCGGGATTTTGATCGTAAGTTCCTATGCCCTGGAAAAACCGCCTAATTTCCAGTCAACCCTGCAGCATGAGCTGGGGCATACCTTTGGTTTGCCCCACGTCGATGCCTACGGCTATGACATGAAAAACAATCCCTCGATCATGTCCTACAATCTGCGGCACCACACCAACGGTTTTAATCCAAGCAAAACCCCCGGGATCCTTATTCCGGAAGATATTCGAGCCCTCGCGAAAAATAAGCGGGTTTTCCCCACCCTGGAATTTTCTGCGGCCAAGGACGTCCCGGCCGGCTACGGTCTGAAGAAATTATTCATATGTCTGGGGCCGATGCTTATTCCCGGCCAATCTGATGGCATCAAGGCAACCACCGCTTCCGGAGAAGCGTTCAACACCAAGGCCCAGAATGTGGTGCAGAAGACCATCATGCCCAGCAAACCTGAGTTTGGGTTCAACAACCAGCAAATGTGGCATTCCGCGCAAACCCAAAACGGCTGGGTATCACTGACCCTCACCTTCCCTACGGAAATTACCCTGTCAGGAATGGGCGTCCACTCGCAGCACAGCGGCCAGGCCCATGCGGCCAGAGCAGTCCGGATCGAGCCCCAGGTCCGGGGAAATTGGCATCAAGTGCTGCAAACCAACCTGACCTCCATTGACCAGAAGGTGACTTTCCAGCCGGCCACGGCCCAGGTATGGAAGATCAATTTCCAGGCTGGTCCCAGCAAATGGGTGGTCATCCGTGGTCTCCAGTTTTATTCAGGCAATGAGGAAGTTTTTCCGCCGATGATTGTGTATTGATGGGAAGCATTTGGCTGCTTGAAACTTGGAGCCGGAAGCCTCTGAAAAGAAGACTCACATTACTTACTCTGATTACTTTGTTTTGTTGATATGCCATCCCAAACAGGGCTCTATCAGCCAATCCAGGCGGGTGGGATAAGCATTTTCTACCCCCGGCAGCAAGTCGCCCGCTCCCGATGCTGCTCCGCGCAAATCTGAAAGAATATTGCAGGCTGTCATATTGTAACCTTAGCAATCGTCCCCCTATGAGATCAGATGGAGAAGGCTGCCCTTGCCCCCTGGGCGATGGCCTGCAAACAGGTCCCGGGCGAGCGGGCGTCTCCGATCACTTCCAGCCGGCCGGTGTAATCTTTTAGCTCTCCTGAAATTGGTAGCTTGAGGCCGCTTTGGCAAATTGGTGTGCTTACCTATAAAAATACCACTACAGCCTTCTTCCGGGATTGGGGACTGTAAAATCTCCAAGCCCGAAAAAAGGCGAGTCCGCCATGGCGAAACGCCCTTGATGTTATGTAACATAGGGTGTAATGTAACATAGAAGTCTGAACTTACCTTGGAGTAAGCAGCCATGGCTCGAGGACAAAGCGGCCGAATTGTTTTGGAAGTCGATGTTGGCCTGAAAAATGCTCTCTATGCTCGCCTGGAAGAAGACAAATCTACCCTCAGGACTTGGTTCATGACGCGAGCGGAGGAGTATATAGATTCACCAAGTAAGAAGGCAGTTCAACTCTCAATGAAGGGCCTGATAAAAAAGCGGGAATAGAAGGTTGGGCGATTACAGCAACCCTGAATCTCTTCAAGGATAAACCACCATGGTCGAGAGCAAGCACATTGGATGGCGAGAATTCCTGAAAAAGGATACAGGAAGGGCTACGATTGAAGGGCGAAGCACAGTGGCTACCAAGTGCTCGGCCATCCCGCTCAAAATTGGACAAACAAATATGGACCAACCAAACGATGCACAATCTACAGAGATGCCCAGTGCACCGATGAGCGGAACAATCGGGCAACTACCTTATCGAGGTGCGCACCCTGTAAAGGTCACCGACCCGCGCGAGTTCACCGTTGTCTCGATGTTTTCGGGCTGTGGCGGCATGGACTTGGGCTTTATCGGAGGGTTCAAAGTTTTCGGACGGCAGTACGACAGTCTTCCCTTTCGTATTACATGGGCCAATGAAATAAACGTAAAAGCGTGTGCTACCTACCGAAAAAACATCAGCGAAGGCATACTGTGCTGCGACGTTTGGGACGCCCTCGACTCTCTGCCCGCGGAGTCTGATGTCTTGATCGGCGGATTTCCTTGCCAGGACATCTCACTGAATGGTAAACGCGCGGGCGTAAATGGAAGACGAAGCGGCCTTTATAAAGCTATGGTGGAGGCGATCAAGCGGACAAAGCCAACTGTATTCGTGGCTGAGAACGTCGGAAGCCTGTTAATGCCGTGCAATGCGGACTCATTATACCAGGTCATGACAGATTTCGGAGATTTGGGGTACACGATCTCATGCGAGTCTTACCAAGCCGCTGACTACGGTGTTCCTCAGACCCGAACTCGTGTTTTCATTGTGGGAACTTCCCCCAAGGCGCAACCGTTCCTTCGGCCCCCTGCGGAGCGTACCCCGGCCACGTGGATGACCGCCGAAGAGGCCATAGGAGATTTGGAACCCCTGGAAGAGTGCCCCGGTATTAACCACGTCTGGAGTCGAGCAAACAAAAGTCCGGAACAGGGAGACCGCATTCTCAAGGCTGCCCGTCCTGGCTACACCATCCGGGCTGAATGTCATGGCAACATTCAGTGGCACTACCGTCTCAAGCGGCGGATGTCAATGAGAGAAGCGGCCAGGGTGCAGTCCTTTCCTGACAACTTCATTTTTGATGCCATGCTACGTGAAACTGAGCGACAAATAGGTAACGCCGTGCCCCCTGTCCTTGCATGGCACGTTGCCCGCGCAGTGTTAAACATTCTTCAGGGCACCGTTACGAATGGCGCAGAACGCCGAGCCGGTCGCCCATTTCTACAAACCAAGCTACGACTTAAATAGCTCTTTGGAGGGTTTCCAGTCTGTAGCGTACCCGTCTGCTAATTCGAGCCACTTCCTGATCCGCTGATTAGCAGGCACCGAAAAACCCCAATACTCCACGAACAAAGCATCCTCAAGTTCTTCGGCGGCTTTCCTCATCTCGGCATCAATGTCCTGCAATGAGCGAAGCATGTAGTTTCCGCCCCGAGTTTGGTCCGCTCTCATGGCGACGCTCCCGGCGGTAAACAGGTCTCTCGCTTGGGGGCACAAAACTCCACGATAGGTCAAAAAGTACATAGCGGCATCGTCGTATTTCTTTTTTGAGCGAGACGCCTTCACTACTTGTGGACACAGCAAGGCGGCTTCAGCCCTCAACCTGCGTTTCTCATCTTGATTCAGACCCATATACAAACGCACTTCCAGATCGAGGGAATGCTGCTGTGCTGACTCCGGCTTGTCCTCTAGCCACCAGAGCCTGTCCCCCGGCTTCAGCCGCCCTCGTGCATAGTTGCGGATATACACCATCTTCTCTTGGATCGAGAGGTTCCTGAACTCCTCATAAGTGATGCCAAATTTGGAAAAGAGCGATTCTTTGGTTCCAATCTCGACCTCGAACCGTGGCACGTGTGACGTCCTCACGTGCACTACACACTCCTCGTAGCGACCCCAGCGCACGGTTGGTACGCCACCAATCTTCCCAAACAGCAGGTAGACGTGCTGAACGTTCGCATCACGACTCCCCTCGAAGACGCTGTTTGCAATGCTTCTCCAGGAATCAGAGTCAGTGAACTTCACTTCAATTCCGAACTGCTTATAAACGATGTCGGGGAAGACTTGTGGACGTGAATTAAGCTCAGCCGTCACACCCTCTGCACGTAGCAGTTCTTGCAGATCAGTGCGCACCCTCGCTTCAAAAACAGTTGGAGCACGAAGAGCAGCGTCCGCCCGGGCTTCTTCCGTCAGCCTCGCAGCTAAGGCATCCAGAACTGCCTCAAAGTGATCTCGGTTCATCGTCAGTTATTGTCCTTCCAGAGTGTGGGGCTGACTCCAAGAACCGCCTTATCCGCTCAGCCAAGCTGTCTTCGTCGTTTAAGTTGCACTCCCACACCGTCAGGCACTTCCAACCTAGTTCCCGCAAACTCAACAGCGTCTTGCGGTCACGAGCCATATTAGCAGCGATCTTGTTCCGCCAATAATCGAGATTCGACTTTGGCATTCGCCCGAGCTTGCAATTGTGCCCGTGCCAAAAGCACCCATGCACAAAAATCACCTTCCGCCTGGACGAAAATACGAGGTCAGGTTTGCCGGGGAGTTCGGCCCTATGGAGGCGATAACGGAACCCCAATCGGTGAATAAGCCGGCGAGCCTTCAATTCGGGCTTCGTGTCCTTGGAACGGACCAAGCTCATTTGTAAGCTGCGTGCTTCAGGAGTCAGGTTATCCATGAGGGTTTCGAGACCACAAGGGAGGTCAAATCGCCAGTGCCGCACTAAAGACAGCGGGGGCTTTGGACAGATCGGGTTTCCAGCAGCTTGCATTCAAACGCACTGGAGGAGCCCCTTTTAAAAAGCGTCTTAAGCGCTGATTATCGGCTCACCGCCGGACTGCGCCGAACACTGGGATAAGTACCACGCATCAAAAATAAAAGCAACATGAGCAAGATCGCGATCAGGTCGTAGCGAGGAGGATATGAAGCCTTACTCACCCGTTCAGCTTCAAGATATCCTCTGATGTCCTGGTTATCCTCCCGACCGGAGCAGGAGGTCACAGTGCCGCATTGCACATCCCGGATTTGTGCTTCCCCACCTGTAACGGCCCTTCATACGCGTTAGCGAAGCTTATCCGGTCGCTTCGCCGCTTATCTTTGAGCAGGCATGTCCCCAGGTGTACGCCTCCATTATCTTGGCCATAGTGCCCCATCCCGGACGCACGGAGGTAGACGAGCTTAAAAGCGGCGGTTCGATGTAGCCGGATGGCCTCTTGTTCGGTGAGTGTGTCCTTGAACGTAATGCTTGGAATTCACCGCCATAGGATTGGTGCGTGGTTTCCAGCATGACACGGCCCTGGAGCGGGACGCCTGGGAGGTTGGTTCTCTAACTAATGAGATCAGATGGAGAGGGCGGCCCTTGCCCCCTGGGCGATGGCCTGCAAACAGGTCCCGGGCGAGCGGGCGTCTCCGATCACATCCAGCCGGCCGGTATAATCTTTCAGCTCTTCTGAAATTGGATCGAAGGGACGAACCCCCAGCGCATTGACGAAGGTATCTATCCCGGACAGGGCTCCCGGTACCGGAGGCTCCTCGGAAGTCTTGAGATAGTTTACCCGGTCTTCTTCTATGAAAGAAATGGCGCAGTTCGTGAGAATTTGGACGTTCCCTTCCTTGAGGGCCTGGAAGAGCAGCGACCGCCGGGCCGGGCCGATATCCTGACCGGTTCGCCTGGCCTGCTCCAGGATCACCACTTCTTTTCCCTGAGCGCTCAGGAAGTGGGCCGTTTCGCAGCCGGTCATGCCGCCGCCCAGAATCACCACCCTTTTTCCAGTCTTAGCGATTCCGGCGAGTACGTCGTGCGCCCGGACTACCTTGGGGCCGTCGAGGCCGGGAATTGAGGGTTTTGCCGGGACGGACCCGGTGGCAAGAATGACGGCATCGGGCATATGGTCCAAAATACGGCGGCTGTCGGCTTCAACTCCAAGGGATATGGCGACGCCCAGCGCCCTCAATTGTCCCTCCAGGTATCGCGCCACCCCCTGAAAGGCCTCCTTGTGGGGCGAGACGCTCGCAAGGTTCATCTGCCCTCCGAGGCGGGCTGATTTTTCGTACAGAAAAACTTTGTGCCCGCGCAGCGCTGCGGCCCGGGCCGCTTCCATGCCCGCCGGTCCTCCGCCCACAACCACCACCGTTTGCGGTTTCCCCGCTGCTGCGCCGGCAAAATGCCGGTCCAGTCCAACCGAAGGGTTTAACGTGCAGGTGACGTCTTTTTGCCGCAGGAGGTTATCGATACATCCCTGGTTGCATCCCAGACATGGCCGGATGTCGGCCGTATTGCCTTCAAAGGCTTTCTTCGGCCACTCGGGGTCTGCGACAAGGGCGCGTCCAAGCGCCACAATGTCCGCCCAGCCCTCGGCCAGGGCGCGCTCGGCAAATTCCGGAGTGGTGATCCGTCCCACTCCGATGACCGGAATACGCGCGGCGCGTTTGACGGCCGCGGAAAGATGGAGATGGACTCCCGGCCCGAGGGGAAGCGGGGGGATGATAAGATGCGGTGTAACATAGACGCCGCCCGAGACGTTGAGGATGCCGACGCCTTCGGCTTCGAGCACCCTCGCTATTTCGGCTGCATCGGCAACGGTCAGTCCCTCGGGTATGTAGTCCTCGCCGTTCATGCGGACGGAGATAATAAAATCGGGACCCAGCTTGAGCCTGGCCCCCCGGATTATATCCACCAGGAGCCGCAGGCGGTTTTCCAGGCTCCCGCCGTACTCATCGGTTCTCTTATTGGTGTAGGGCGACAGGAATTCGGAGATCAGATATTCGTGCGCGGCATGGAACTCCACCCCGTCAAATCCCGCTTTTTTGCCTCTTACGGCCGCTTCAATGAAGGCCTTCTTTATTTCAGCGATGTCCTCAACGGACATCTCCCTGGGCACGACCCGTGAAATGGGACAGGCCAAGGCCGACGGAGCAAGGGGTTGAACGCCTGAAACTTTCGGATTGGCCTGCCGCCCGCCGTGGTGAAGCTGGATGATGCTGGCCGCGCCGTTTGCCCTGATTGCCCCGGCCAGGCTCTCCAGTCCTGGGATAAAGCGGTCGTCATAGGCGCAAAGCTGATTGACAAAGGCCTTGCCGTTGAGGTGGACGGATGTCCCTTCAATAATTATCAGGCCCGCGCCGCCTCGCGCCCGCGCCTCGTAATGCTCAAGAAGGCGCGGTGTCACCTCACCCGAGTGACCGGCAAAATTGGTGCTCACCGGCGACATGCAGATGCGGTTTTTCAGGGTCAGGCGTTTTATTGTCAAAGGAGTAAAAAGGCGTGTAAACGTGTTGCCCATGGTTGTGGCCTCCGCCTGAAAGGTTGGGTTTCATACGAAGTTGCGCTCAAAGAGAAGGTGACCTCCATATCTGAGATATACTCCGGGTATTAAGGTTTTTGAATAACCTTTTGCGGGATGCGCCACATTCACAAAAAGATCGCGAAATCCACGTATTGACAGTGTAGACTATAAGACGCCAAACGGGTGCGGTCTGCCTGACTAAATCGTGGAGCAAGGAGCAAGAAGCGGGGAGCAAGAAGCAAGGACGCCCTTCTCTGCGCTCTCGACGGCTCTACAGGTGATCTCGAATTCTGGCTACGGCTACGGCCAAGACTTTTTTGAAGGATAGTGAAATACTGGAACCTGGTTCCAGGAGTGATTCACCACCGCAGCGGCTACAAAAAAAAGCGCTGCAGGCGAGTGCGCACCGCCCATCTCCGATCTTTTCTCTGCGTCCTGCGTCTCTGTGGTGATTGCTCGGCTTTTCAACTCAAAACTAAAAACTAAAAACTCAAAACGCTTATGGCGCAGAGATTCGTCATCGGGATTGCGGGCGGGACCGGGGCCGGTAAGACAACTCTTGCGGAAAAGCTTGCCGGCTGTATAGGCGCGGGTTCCGCGGTAGTCATGCGCGAAGACCGGTATTACAAAGATAACAGCCATCTGCCGGAGGCTTCCAGGGAAGCCGTCAATTTTGACCACCCCGACGCTATCGATCTGGAACTGCTCGCCTTGCATGTGCGCGAACTGGTCGCCGGCAGGTCTATAGATCAGCCCGTGTATGACTTTATCCGGCATGTCAGGAAAAAGCGGACCGAAGAGGTTTTCCCCGCCCGGATCGTCATTGTGGAAGGCCTCTTCACGCTGGCGAGCAAGCTGCTGTGGGAGGTTATCGACTTGAGGATCTTCCTGGATTCCGACCCGAATACCCGCCTCTCCAGGCGTCTGGAGAGGGATATGAGGGAGCGCGGACGGAGTGAGGAGTCTGTCATCAGGCAATGGAATTCAACTGTGCGGCCCATGCACGAACTGTTCATCGAGCCTTCCCGGTCCTGTGCGCACCTTATTCTTTCCGGGTCTGACCGGGTCGACTGTAATGTCGCCGGAATCAGAAAATTCCTGATTTCAATAAAGTCCGGTTATGCGGATCATATCTCGATTTGAATTATTCTCTTTCAAATGTCTGTAATAGGGAAAGCATGTCAAAACGCGAGCTTATCGATAAACCCGTCCGGGCAAAAATGTTGCCGATGCAGGCATTATTGGTTGTAGCGGTGCTTCTTTCCATCTGGCTCCTGCTTCATGAGGCCGGCTCCGAGATTCGAAGCATGTCGTGGTGGCTCGCTTCGTGGCCTTGGATGGTCTGGATTATCAGCCCGTACCTGCCATTGTATTTGTTGGGGCGAAGACATGGTAGCCAATCAAGATGTATAACCCTGTATATCCTGACAGTAGTCGTGATTGGCTTTGCAGCGTCGATATACATTGACGGCTTCTTTAAGCATCTCGGTGCGCAAAGCGCCCTGCTGTTCATATTCGTGCCTGCCTATCAGTGGCTGATAATAGGCGGCGGCGGAATCATCTACCTGATTCTCAGCCTGATTTTCGCGAGACGGAAAGCCGGGTAGTATAGATTCTTGCAAACCCGTTCTGAGAGTCTTTCTTTCACACCACGCACGCAGCACGAGAAGAGACTGGAGTCTTTCGGAACCGGTGAGCAATGAAAGAAGAAGGTATTTTTCTCGCTCCCTGCTCCCTGCTCCCTGCTCCCTGCTCCCTGCTCCTTTGCAAGGCTAAGTCCCTGTAAACAGGTCCGCAATCATTTTGTAAATGTCCAGGTCCTTTTTCCTGAACCCTTCCTGTCCGTAAACCATGTTCGCTTCCAGGACTAAGTATTTTCCGGCGAACTCGCATATATCCAGGCCGGCTTCATCAAAGCCGCATTTGCGGGCCGTTTGCACCGCAAAATCGAGCGCGGCCGCAGGGATATTTTCGAATGAAATGGCGCCGCCCTGGGCAACATTGTTTCTAAAGTCACCTTCCCTGTGAATTCGCCAGTATGCATGAACCAGCCTGCCGCCGATGACTACCGCCCTCAGGTCCCGGTCTGTTGAGAGATACTCTTGGATGTACGCCGGATTGTGAGTCTCCAGGTATTTGGAAAGGTCTTTCGGGCCGTGGATAAGAAAGACACCCCTGCCCTGGGATGATCCAACGGGAGTTTTGGCTATGAGAGGATACGGGAAATCGCCCTCGATTCTCCTCAAACGGTCCCGGCCGTAATAGATCCCGGTCCTCGGATGCGGTATTTCGAGCAGGTTGAAAAGGTCTGTTTGCGCTATTTTGTTTCCGAGAAAGTGGTAGTAATTGCGCGGAAAGATCTTTAGTCCGGCCGCTTCGAAAATCCTGCCGTAAACCGGACCGGGGTAGCATATCTTCTTAGCGGAAACGATTTCGGTTTGCCACTCTTCCGGGTAATCGCACCAGTTGGGTTTCACGCCGACGCACCTTACCGGGCTTTTTCTCAGCCTTTTCCCGAGGGATATCATTGGAGGCAGTGCTTTATTCTCCATGTGCATGAATCCATCACTCCAGGGAAGCAAGATCAACAGGCCGCTCCCGGCAATATTATTAAAGTGAGGAGCAAGAAGCAAGAAGCGGAATTGCGCCGCAGGCGCGCGGGCTTCCTTGCCTCTAATCTTCTCTCCCTGCTCCCTTCGCCTCTGTTGTGAGCATCTGTCCTCCGCCCTCCGTTCTCCGTACTCCATTCCTCGCGTCTGCGCGTCAGTTCTTCTCCCTTCTCCCCGCTTCTCGCTCCGTGCTTCCTGCATTTTGCCGCTTCTATTGCCGTTTCTATTGCCGCTTCTGGATGCCGTTTCTATTGCCGTTTTGCACAGCCCGAATCAATTGTTGTATTAATAGATTGACGGCCCCGTGCATGACAGGCCAACTCAAGAAGCAAGGAGCGGGGAGCGGGAAGCAAGGGGGCTGTGGCGAGCTCAGGAGCGTTGGTAATTTTTGACACTATGAAAGAGTAACTCTCAGAATGGGTGCTTTTACTAAAAACTAAAAACTGTAAACTAAAAACTACCTTGTCACCTGAATTCGGCCTGAATTTGCAGGTGGAAGTACTTTTTTACCGGACATCGGCGGCCGCTTGGGCACCGGTTCTTTGAATAGATGAAACTGAGGCACGGAACTCCGGGTATCCATTTCCATTCGAAAGAATTACCGTAAACCTTGCTCCGGCAGCACTAAAAAAGGAGGGCGCGGGGAGCAAGGAGCAAGAAGCGGAATTGCGCCGTAGGCGCGAGTGCGCGGCACGCACCCGCCGTTTGTAATCGCTTTTCTGCGCCTGCGGTAAGAAACAGGGGCATCGACAGCTTTTCACCGTTCACCGTTCACCGTTCACTGTTCACTGTTTCGCCGAATGGACAACCAGTACCTTAATCAGTATATTCAAAATGCGGTGCCGTGCCGCCCTTTATCTGGAGTCGAGCGCTTCCGGCCTGTTAGGATATCATCAATGGCGATCATTAATACTCTTAAAAAAATATCGGATACCCTGTGGGAGATTCCGGTCGGCTACAAGGAGGGTATGCGGGTCCCCGCCCGCATTTATGCGACGGAAAAGCTTGCCCGGGAAATGGATGACGGGGTTGTGGACCAGGTTACAAACGTTGCTGCCCTGCCGGGCATTCAAAAATACGCCCTTTGCATGCCTGACGGCCATTGGGGATATGGTTTCCCGATAGGCGGGGTTGCCGCGATGGATGAGCGCTCCGGGGTCATCTCACCAGGCGGAATCGGGTTTGACGTGAACTGCGGAATGAGGCTCGTTCTAACCAACCTGTGCTACGACGAAATAAAAGAGCACCTGAAGGACCTGGTGGACCGGCTTTTTCAACGGGTGCCGGCCGGCGTCGGAAGCAGCGGATTTGTCAAACTCACGCATGACGAGTTCCGGAACCTGGTGGAAAAGGGTTCTCAGTGGTGCATCAAGAATGGATATGGCTGGAATGAGGACCTGGAGCGCACTGAAGAATTCGGCAGGATGATCGGAGCCGATGCATCCAAGGTAAGTCAGAAAGCGGTCGAGCGGGGCTACCGGCAAATAGGCACCCTGGGCTCCGGCAATCATTATCTCGAAATCCAGCTCGCCAGGCGGGAGAATATTTTCGATACCGAACTGGCGAAAGCTTTCGGAATCAATATTCCGGACCAGGTGGTGATCATGTTCCACTGCGGGAGCCGGGGCTTCGGCCACCAGGTTGCCACCGACTATCTCCAGCTCTTCCTCAAAGTGATGCAGACAAAATACGGCATCAGGGTGCTCGACCGGGAACTCGCCTGCGCTCCTTTCCATTCCCCGGAAGGGCAGGACTATTTTGCCGCTATGAAGTGCGCGATCAACATGTCTTTTGCCAACCGGCAGGTAATCCTGCACAGAGTTCGCCAAGTTTTTTCGGAGGTGCTGCGTAAAGACCCGGTAGACCTTGGCATGCATCAGGTCTATGACGTCGCGCACAATACCGCCAAGCTCGAAACCCATATCGTTGACGGCGAGCAGCGCCGCCTGCTCGTTCACCGCAAGGGGGCGACCAGGGCGTTCGGGCCCGGCGCCGAAGGGCTTCCGGAAGTTTACCGTAAGAGCGGGCAGCCGGTTATTATCGGCGGAAGCATGGAAACGGGTTCATACCTTCTCGCCGGGGTGAAATCGGGAGATCAGAGCTTTTTCAGCACTGCGCACGGGAGCGGCAGGACGATGAGCCGTCGCCAGGCAAAAAAGCAGTTCCACGGCAAGACCCTCCAGCAGGATATGGAGCGCCGCGGCATATATGTTCGGACCGCTTCATGGTCGGGACTGGCCGAGGAGGCCGGGCCCGCCTACAAAAATATCGACGATGTGGTCGGGGCAACCGAAGCGGCGGGAATCAGCAGGAGGGTGGCGCGGTTCGTCCCGGTGGGAAACGTCAAGGGATAAATCTGCCGGTATGGACCCCACACCAAAGACTCCGGTCCTGCTTATCACCGGAAGCCTCGGAAGCGGCAAAACCACTCTTTTGAGGCACATCCTCGAATCAGCGCCATTTCGTATTGCGGTCCTCATGAACGAGTTCGGCGAGGTGGCCGTCGACTCCAGGGTCATCAGCGGAAAAAACGTAGATATTCTTGAGCTCACAGGCGGATGCGCGTGCTGCTCCATGACAGGGGAGTTCGAAGCGGCCGTGAAAGAGATAATCGAAAAGATCGGGCCCGATTCGATCGTCGTGGAGGCCACGGGGGTTGCGAAATCGGATGCGCTGGTCTTCGAGGTCGAGGACAACCTTCCCGAAGTCCGGCTCGACTGTGTTGTCTGTATTGTGGACGCATTTGTGGGAACCAGGTTCCCGCATGTTTGACGAATTCATTCGGGACCTTCCCGCGGAACTGATTCGCGCCAAAGGGCTCGTGCGATTCGAAGACGGGGGCCGTCTTTTCAATTACGTGGTCCGCCGGGCCGATTTCGAAGAATTCAAGGTTGACGGTACTGAACTGGTTTTTTTTCGGCTTGGGCCTGGACAGGTTTCGTCCCGAAATCGAAGGAAGGCTGAGCGAGTGTGCGGCCGCCCAAAACGCAGGCCGATGACAGATTACGCGAGGTATGAAGATATATGCCCTTTGAGTTTCTCGATGACATCGCCACCGCCGATATTGCCTTTGAAGCCTGGGGCCGGACCCTCGAAGAGATGTTCATATCCGCTGCCGACGCCACCATGAATGTCATGGTCGAAAATCTCGAGGAAATCGAGCGCAGGGACAGCCGCGAAATTCAAATCGGGTCCGAAGCCATCGATATGCTCCTTTTCAACCTGCTCCAGGAGGTGATCTTCTTTAAAGACGCCGAACAGCTTCTGCTGCGAATCGAACAGGTAACTATAGGACACAGGGACGGGCTCTATATTTTGGAGGCAATCGGTTTCGGCGAGCAGATCGATGCCGGGCGCCACGAACTGATCGTCGACGTCAAAGCCGTCACTCTTCACAGGTTCAAAGTCGAACAGACCCCGCGCGGCTGGGAAGCCACGGTCATATTGGATATCTGATTTGCAATCAGGGCTGGTTTCCTGTCTTTGATCAGAACAGAATCCGGATAAGGGCCTTACCCATTTCGTCATAGTTTCGTGTCTCATCGCATAGAGTGGAATGCGCCGGCTGAGCAGCCTTTCTAAATCTCTCCGTAAACAATCGTCTCGCCACCGCTTTTAAATTAGTGACAATTTTGTTCAAGTTTGCTACCTTGTTCAAGAATTAGAGGTAAAATATTCCAAATTCAGAGTAGGTTGAAAATGCCGCACGATTTTAGTTTGATCGAGCTGAAAGCGTTGCATGAGATAGCCAGGGTTCTTTCCGCGCCGAGCGACCTGAAGGATCAGTTGCAGGAAACCCTCAATGTGCTTAGCACTCGCCTTGGAATGGAGCGGGGGATGATCTCCATTCTGGACATGCAGACCGGTGAGGCATGGCTGGATGTTGCGCGCGGGGTTGATGTCGAGACCGGACAGATCTGTTACAGGCCCGGCGAAGGTATCACGGGGAAAGTTGCCCAGACAGGGCGTCCGCTTGCAATAGCCAATCTGGGCAAGGAAACCCATTTCCTGGACCGAACCGGGGCACGCAAATCTCTGAACCGGGCCGAGTTGTCCTTTTTGTGCGTTCCAATCTTCTACCAGGGACGTTGTGTGGGGATATTGTCGGCTGACAAGCTCGCCCACCAGGTCGAGGAGATCGGCGAGGAAGTTTCGATCCTGAGCGCGATTGCTGAATTGCTTGGCAAAGTGGTTCATTTTCGGGCGGTGGAAGAGGAAAACAGGCGCCTGAGACGCATGCTTGCCGAGGCTAAGCGCCCGACTACCAACATTATAGGCCGGTCCAAGGTAATCCAGGAAGTCCTTCGCCTGATCGACCAGGTTGCCGACACCAACACCACGGTGCTGATAGCAGGTGAGACAGGCACGGGAAAAGAACTGGTGGCGAAGGCGATACACGAGAACAGCCGCCGTTGCAACGGCCCGCTTGTCCAGGTGAATTGTGCGGCAATGCCCGATACGCTGCTGGAAAGCGAGTTGTTCGGCCATGAAAAAGGCGCCTTCACCGGGGCGATAACTCGGCGGCGAGGCAGGTTCGAAGAGGCGCAGGCCGGGACCATTTTCCTTGACGAAGTGGGAGAGCTTTCGCCGATCGCCCAGGCCAAACTCCTGCGAGTCCTGCAGGAACGAGAGTTCCAGCCGCTGGGTTCCTCAAGGGTTGTAAAGGTGGATGTCCGGGTCATTACCGCTTCGAACAAGGACCTGGACACGGAGATTTCCCAGGGCGCCTTTCGTCAGGACCTTTTCTACCGGCTGAATGTATTTCCCATATATCTTCCCCCCTTGCGCGAACGTGGGCCGGACATTCTGCTGCTGGCCGACTACTTCGTGCTGAAGTACGCCCGCGAGTTCAGCAAGGATATCAAGAGGGTTACCACCAGCGCCATAGACATGCTGATGTCATACCACTGGCCCGGAAACGTCCGCGAACTGGAAAACTGTATCGAACGCGCGGTCCTTCTGTCACAGGAAAACGCGATCGATTCATGGCACCTGCCGCCAACGCTGCAGATGAAACCCGAAGGAATGCAGAACGTGAGCCGGGGAAAACTGGAAGCGCTTACCAGCGCCTTTGAGCGCGACCTGATTACCGACGCCCTCAAGGATGTGCGTGGAAACCAGTCCCAGGCAGCCCGTCTTCTCGGCACGACGAAAAGGATTATCCAGTACAAGGTCGGAAAATACGGAATTGACACTAGAAGATTTCGGGCAAAACAATCGGCCTGATTGTGCCAATGCAGCCTGAAAATAACCCACCCCATCCATCATACCGGACATTGATCCTGGTTTCCTGCATTGTTGGCATGGGATGCTATACGGGCGCCTATATGCGCATCCCGGTCCTGCCTCTTTTTGCCCGATCACTCGGAGCGGCTGCCGTAGAGATTGGTTTGATAAACTCGTGTTTCATGCTGGCAGCCTCGCTGTTCGCGATTCCTCTCGGGATTGTATCCGACCGGATCGGACGGAAGCCGGTGGCCATGGCAGGCCTTCTGATGCTGGCCCTGAGTTCGTTCTTGCTGGGTCTAAGCCGCACTCCTGCGCAGATGATGATTATTTATGTTTTTGCGGGGGTGGGAATCTCCGCCTTCGGTCCCACGATGATGTCTTTTGTCGCCGACTTCTCTCCTGCGACTCATCTCGGCAGATCTTACGGCTTTTACACGATGGCCATATATGGGGGTATGACCCTCGGGCCTGCGATCGGGGGGAGTCTGGCGCATATGTTCGGCTACCAGCGTGTTTTCACCATTTCGGCAATCCTCTGCTTTATCATGCTCTTGATTGTCATGCTCACTTTCCCGGCGCGCAGATCGCCGCGCTCGCGCAATTTGCAAAAAGATGAAACCATAAAGAAAATACACGCGCTCTTAAAAAACCGCCGTCTTCTGGCCTGTTGGCTTGTAACTCTATTCAGTTGCTTCGGACTGGGTGTTTTTATTACCTTCCTGCCCCTTCATGCAAACGACCATGGGATAGGTGCCGGACAAATCGGGCTCATTTTTGCAACGCAGGCGATTGTGAACGCTCTTGGCCGGATCCCGTTCGGATATCTAAGCGATTGGGTTTCCGACAGAAGCAATCTCGTGCTCGCCGGACTGCTGGGGTATTCGATCTCCATTGCCGGTATGGGCCTTTCCACTTCTCCGGCGATGTTTTTTGCCAGCGCCTTTGTAATGGGAATCAGCATGGGGATCGCTTTTACCGCCCTCGGGGCAATGATCTCCGAGATGGTTCCGGTGGATTTCCGGGGAATGGCAATGGGTGGCTACAACACCTGCATTTATATCGGCATGATGCTGAGCGGGCTGGTCATGGGAGTTGTGGCCCACCACTTCGGCTTTCACACATGTTTTCTGATTACCGCGTGTGTGAACGCGGCCGGAGCTTTCGCCTTCATTCTCGTTTTCAAATCCGTGCCGGTCGGAAATAAGGGCTTGTCCGTAAATAGGCCTTTTGGGGACCGCGCCGGATTTTGAGACCGATATTGGTCGCGACGATTGAGCAAAACCGCAGGCGTAGCTGGCCTACGTTGAGGATTTTGCGATTGAGGAGCGGCCGAAGCGATCCAAAAGCCGGATGCGGGCACAAAGGATTCATTTACGGACAAGTTTAAGTTGCTCCCGGAAAATTTCTAGATATTTGATCATATTTTCTTCTATTATCTTTTGAGCGACTGGACATAACTGCGGATATGAGTGATAATTTTCCGTTAACTGGACGATATCATATTCAGGCGGTTGTGAAGTCCGGCATCCCGCTGCATCTAATTTGTCAGTCAGGAGGCTTTCTAATTGAGTCCCTTTTATAAGAATCTGGCTCTCTGGCTGGTTATCAGCCTGATGGTGATTCTCCTTTTCAACATGTTCCACCAACCTCAGAGGTCCAGCCTCGAGACCACTTACAGTCAATTCCTCGCCTCGGTCCAGAAGGGCGAAATAGCTCAGGTGACCATTCAGGGCGACCATGTATTCGGCACTTTTTCCGACGGCAAGACTTTCAAAACGTTTGTCCCCAGGGATTCGGATATGATCAAGATACTGAGGGAAAACGGGGTCAATATTCAGGCCAAGCCCGAGGAAGAATCCCCCTGGTACATGGGAGTGCTTGTGAACTGGCTCCCAATGCTGCTGCTCATCGGCGTGTGGATATTCTTTATGCGCCAGATGCAAATGGGCGGCGGCAAAGCGATGAGCTTTGGAAAAAGCCGCGCGCGCCTTCTGAATGAAAGTTCCAGAAAGGTGCTCTTTAATGATGTGGCGGGCGTGGATGAGGCAAAAGAAGAATTACAGGAAATAGTGGAGTTTCTGAGGGACCCGAAGAAATTTACCAAACTTGGCGGCAGAATTCCGAAAGGCGTCTTGCTGGTGGGGGCGCCTGGTACGGGCAAGACCCTTCTCGGACGGGCGATAGCCGGCGAAGCCGGAGTGCCGTTTTTCTCGATCAGCGGTTCGGACTTCGTTGAAATGTTTGTCGGTGTCGGTGCTTCCCGTGTGCGCGATCTGTTTCTTCAGGGCAAGAAAAATGCCCCCTGCATCATTTTCATTGACGAAATCGATGCCGTGGGAAGGCATCGCGGAGCCGGTCTTGGCGGAGGGCATGACGAGCGCGAACAGACCCTGAATCAGCTTTTGGTCGAGATGGACGGCTTTGAGTCCAATGAAGGCGTGATTCTGATTGCCGCCACAAACAGACCGGACGTCCTCGACCCGGCCCTCCTCCGCCCCGGCAGGTTCGACAGGCAGGTGGTGGTGCCGGTGCCGGATATCAGGGGCAGGGAAGGCATTCTCAAGGTCCATTGCGCCGCCAAACCGCTGGCTCCGGATGTGGACGTGCAGGTTATTGCCAAAGGCACCCCTGGGTTTTCCGGGGCCGACCTGGAAAATCTGGTCAACGAGGCTGCGCTCCTGGCTGCCCGCAAAAACCGAGACCTTATCGCGATGAGCGACTTCGAGGAGGCCAAGGATAAGGTCATGATGGGGCTTGAAAGAAAGAGCATGATCCTGAGCGACGAGGAAAAGCGTATCACCGCCTTCCACGAAGCGGGCCATGCGCTGGTTGCCAGGCTGCTTCCGGGAGCGGACCCACTGCACAAGGTCACCATCATCCCGCGCGGACGCGCTTTAGGCCTAACCCAGCAGTTGCCCCAGGATGACCGGCATACTTATGCCAGAGACTACCTCGTAGACAGCATAGCCATTCTCATGGGGGGCCGCGTTGCCGAGGAAATCTCGTTCAATATGAATACAACCGGTGCGGCCAATGACATCGAACGGGCTACCCAGATCGCCAGGCGTATGGTTTGCGAATGGGGAATGAGCGAAAAAATGGGGCCGGTGAGTTTCGGCAGGCGGGACGAACAGCCATTTCTTGGTCGTGAATTAGGTCATCAGAGGGATTTCAGCGAACAGACGGCCCTGAACATAGACAAGGAAGTGCGGCGAATCGTGGATGAGAATTATCAGCGTGCCAGAAATATTCTTTCCGAGCACAAGGCAATTCTCGAAGGCACCGCGCAGGCGCTGCTGGATCGCGAGACTCTGGATCGAAAAGACGTCGACGAAATAATTAATGAAATCGAGCCCGGCCTGCTGGCTTCCATTCCGGTTAAGATCCAGACCTACAATATCAAGTCCACCACATCCAGGGCCGCTGAAGAGGAGACTGCCGTTCCGGTTTCTGACGGAGACGGCGTGGATGACGCGCAGGCTCCGCAGGAGAATCCCTCCAGCAGGCATGAAGTGAATTAGTGGCGGATCAAATCCAGGAGCATCCGGTCGATCAGGTCGAATAGCGTACCGCAAAGTCCGCCGTGGTTCATTCTATTTCCGAAAAGAGCGCTACGCAAAGGATCGACCCGTTCGTTCACTTTCCCGAGCTTTCTGACGGTTCCGGTCTGGGTGGCGATTTTTTCCTCAAAGAGCAGGCGTTTCGCCAGGGCGCAGAACTCCAGGGTTCTCGCTTCCAGTTCGTGTGCCGTTTTTGACCAGCCGGGGATGTCGACTGCCTGCCCGGATTCCTGCTCCCGTGCAGTGGCGGATCTGCGTTCCAGGTCCGCCATACAGGACAGCATCACGTATAGAGAACCGTATTCCAGACCCCGTATGCCGCGTTTCCAGTTAAGCAGCCACGGTTTTCTCCAGTTCCAGAGCAGATTTGCCTCTCCAAAGGCGATAAGGTCCGCGGCCGCCTGTTTTGCAGCGGCTACTCCCGGATGGATACCGGTAACGGCAGCGGGTGACGCTGTCTCTAGCCTTAAAAAAGAAGTCTCAGTCCTTTTTCCGGAAACCGAAGGCCGGGCGCTCGATTCCAGACCTGAATTTCGCGACGTCTCGTTCAAGTAATTCAGTATGTTTAAGAAGAGCCGGTTGCCCCAAAGGTCGCCGGGTGTGTCAAGGTGAGCGTATGAAAGCACCAGCCGGCCCATTCCCCTTTCTATTTCTATTATTGCCGGATGGCCTTGGATTCGGGCCGGATCCAGGTTGACCCCGTATTCTTTTTCGAGTTCGCCCCACCGGTAGCCTTCGTCCATGTCACATACCCTCAGGTCTGCCACCTGAAAACCGGTTCCAGGGAATGAATAGGAGGCCAGGCAGGCAGCTTTGCAGCCGGGTTCGAACTGAAATTGAGAAGGCCACCAGATGGAAACGGGAATCTCGGAGGCAATGCCTTTCCATATTGGATGTGAGATCGTGCCGGAGACATAAATCTGGCCGCTTGCGCTGGGGAGCCGCTCGGACATGGGCATCCTGCGGATTGGGGCAAGATAGAGGGCAGGCGGGCTCGAAAGGGCCAGGCCGGCGCCTCCGCAAAATCCAAGATATGACCCGCGCCCGTCGATAAACTCCGCTATCTTGAGTCTACCCGTTTCCCCGAGCACGCGCACTTTATGGGCCGCCCAACCGCCCGGCACTACCAGGACCCGGAATCCCTCGAGACGGTCTTCACAAATATGATGCGCGCTCAAGGGTTCAAACGGAACCCCGAGCTTTGAAAGCGTTTCGATGCAAAGAAGCCCCCATACCAGCGACTGGTCCCACAGGACCGCGACTGGAGGGCCATCCCAGCATTCGACCCCGATTTTTTCCATATTCACCTATCGTTATGCCCCTCGGCGTGTCTGCGATAGATTTCGACAGCATCAGGATTTGTGGTCCTCTCGCCTGGTCTTGAGCATTCCGGATTTTTTCAGCAGGGCAACCCCACCCTGCACGTTTTCCGTTTTTTTGATTCCGGCTCGATCCAGGATGCGCATTGCTTCATAGGATCTGGCTCCCGAATTGCACATCAAAAGCAGCCGCCTGTCTCTCGGCACCTCACCTATTCTTTCGTTTAAGGTCTCCTGGGGAATATTCAGCCACCGTTTTTCATAGCGCTCTACAAACGGGGCGGCGTTGGCGGGTGCTCTTACGTCCAGGCAGAGGCAGTCAGGGGTTTCACCCAGTAGAAAACACCTCTCGAACTCCTCCGGCCCCATCGGCCGGTTCAAACCGTCAAGGATATTCTCGGCGGTGTTCCCGGCAGCATTGACTATGTCCAGGGCCGAAGCGAACGGCGGGGAGTATGCCATTTCCAGATTCGATATGTCTTCGACCGTGGGTTTGAATGGAAGCACCGCGGCAACGGCATCGATCCTGCCTACGACCGAGTCGCCGTTCGATCCCACGGCCTGGGCGCCGAGAACACGCCGGGTCTTCTTATCGACGATCAACTGAAAATAGATCAGGTCGTGACCGGGATAGAAGTGCGCCCTGTCGGCCTGAACAACGATCACGGGCTCGGCTTCGAACCCGTTCTTCAGGGCCGATTGAAGGCTCAAGCCCGCCGAAGCGACCGCCAGGTCGAAAATCTTTATGGCGAAGCTGCCGACAGTGCCTTGAAACCTTGCCGACCCGCCGGCAAGGTTTGTCCCTATGACCCGGCCCTGACGGTTTGCAAGGGAACCCTGAGGAAAATAGACCGGCTTCCCGGTGATCAGGTGAGGGATTTCTATGCAGTCTCCACCCGCAAAGATTTTCGGATCGGAAGTCTGGAGCTGCCGGTTCACTATTATTGCCCCGGATTGGGCCACACGAAGTCCGGCGCTTCGTGCAAGCTCCGAGTTGGGTCTAACCCCAGCGGCCGGGATCACCAGTTCGGCCTGGATGAATTCTTCAGGGAGCATCACCTCCAGGCAGCCCGCTTCATGATTTTCCCTGATTTCTACAACCCTTTGCCCCATATGGAGATGCAAGCCCTTTTCTTCCAGTTGGGCCCGCACTATTTCAGAAAACGAATGGTCGAGAATTCCCGGCAGGACATGGGCCTCCATTTCCACGATATGCGTGTCGACACCCCAGAGATCGGCAAGCGCTTCGGCCATTTCACAGCCGATCGGTCCGGCGCCTATAATTACGGCCCGGTTCACCCGACCGCTCGAAATCTTCTCCTTGACGGCAACGGCTGAGTGAAGGTCGGATACCGTGATCACCCCTGGAAGGCCTATGCCCGGAATCGGAGGCTTATTCGGCACACTCCCCGCCGCTATCACCAGGCGGTCGTAAGGGAGATCTTCCTCGAGGCTCGTTTCGAGGTCCCTCACCCGGACCGTTTTGTTTGTCCGGTCGATAGACAATGCCCTGGTTCTGGTCCTCACCCGGACGTCTTTCGCATCGCGAAAAAATTGCGGCGTCCTCTGCATGTGAAAGCTCGTGCTCATGAGTTCCTGCACGTCGCTTATGTCTCCTGAAACGAAATAGGGGATGCCGCAACCACCGTAAGAGATGTATTCATCCTGATCGATGATGGTAACTTCGGAATCGGGTTCGAGTCTCTTAAAACGGCACGCGGCCTTCGGTCCGAGAGCCACACCCCCGATTATCAGAACTCGTTTTGCGTTCATATATTTAACAATCCTTTGATACTCCTGAAGCCGGCAGTAATCCCGGCCGGCGGCCCCGCCGCCCCCCTCAGTCGTTTCCGAAACTTCGGATGGCGCCGCAGTCAGGGCACGTCCACTGGATTCCGTTACAGGTCATGCCCCAGAGGTTTTCTTCCATGCAGTCCGAACAGATCATGAAACCGCAGGGGCAGGTCCAGCAAAAAGCCTGCTCATGGGAGCAGGCGTCACAGACATATTTTTCGGGCCGCCGCCACCTTCCCGTGCGCCGGGGTCTTTCCTGTCCGTCCATTTCGCTTCCCTTGTAGTTCGTCATGCCACAACGCCGCCCCACAGGGCAGAGAACAATATCTTGCGGGGAACCCGTAACGATTGGTTTTATAATTGTAAACCAGGAGGTTTGGAGATGGCCACGAAAATCGGGGCCGAAGCAGAGCGGAGGTCAGCAGTGCGCCACTTCAATCGTCGATGAAAATGGATCAGGGTTTTAGTGCCCACGCCCTTGGGTGGGTTCTTTTACTTACCCCCGAGAAAAACGCAAGCGTTTAAGAGTCGCCGCTTTCGCGGCTTGCTGCCAGGGCGATGCGTTCAACGAGCAGGGCCTCAATCGATGCGGTACCGGTTCTTTCGCCCGTGCCGTTCAGTGTGCCGGATACTCCTCCGCAGCCATACAGCCAGGCGCTGGCGCCATTGATTAGCGCATGGTGAAAGTCGTTGTGTCCGTGCCATTCCAGCAGATGCCCCGGTATGCCCGCATCTTCGATGAATGCCCTCAGGAGCGATGGTACCCCTCTGGGCAGGGATGCGCCGGGATATGTAAGTCCCAGTCCAAGAGTGTCGGAGAGCCTTATTTTGACGTCAGTCCCGCTGTCTTCGCGCAGCTTCATCAGTTCTGCGGCAAGCGGAATGCAGAAACCGTAGATGTCGGCCCTGGTAATGTCTTCAAAACCGCACCTCGGGACTATCCCATTGTCAAGGGCCATGCACACTGTTTTGAGGTACTGCTCGGCTGCCTTCTTACGGGTCGAGCCGAGTTTGAGGTAGATCTGGTAGTCCGAAACTGAGGTCAGGATACAGGTCTCGCTGACCTCTGCTTCGACTGCCAGCTTGACGTCTTCTTCCGATGCCCGAATCCATCCTGTAACTGCCGGGAACTCATAGCCTTTGGAACGGCAACGATCCATCAAACGCCTGTCCGCGCCGGTGTAAAGGAAGAACTCACTTTGCCGGATCACCCCTTCAGGACCGGAGAGTCGATGAAGCCTTCCGAAGAGTTCTTCGGCTTCGCCGGGCGTGAAAGGAGGTCTTGCCTGCCGCCCCTCGCGGAAGGTGGAATCGGTGATGAACATGTCCCGGGCAGGGGAGGGTGCCAGGGGTGCTTCTCCAAGCCTGATCCGCGGCGGGGCGGTATATGGGAAAATATCCCTGAACAAATTCGGACGAGGTGGATCACAAATGTTGAGCCGGTGCATGTGGTCGTCCCTTGTGACCTTGGAGCAGCTTATTCAATCCGAATTTTCTGACCCGGTATGAAATCTGTCTAAGTGTAATTCCGAGTTCCTTTGCGGTTCGGGTTTGATTCCAATTGTTGCGCTCCAGCTCAGTCATGATTTCCTTGCGCTCGATCTCCTCGATTCGCGAAAGCCGAAGTTTGGTATCCGGCTCTGCGCCATGCTTGCAGAAAGAGGCTGGCAGCAGGTTTATGTCGATCTGATCGCCATCGGCCATAATGACCATGCGCTCTATCAGGTTTTCCATCTCACGCACGTTGCCCGGCCAATCGTATTTTGTGAGCAGGGTCATCACGGTCTTTGATATATTGATTTGCCGGCCGTACTCCTGAGATATCTTGGCGACGAAGTAGAGCAGGAGATTGGGAATGTCCTCCTTACGCTCCCTCAGGGGCGGAACATAAATGGGAAAGACGTTCAATCTGTAGTAGAGGTCTTCCCGAAATTCGCCCTGGGAGACAGCAGTGGCAAGGTCTCTATTAGTGGCGGCCAGGACCCGCACATCGACCTTCCGGGTATCAGTGCTGCCCAGCCTCTCAAATTCTTTTTCCTGCAGAAAACGCAGCAGCTTTGCCTGGAGCGGCATTGTGAGTTCGCCGATTTCATCCAGAAAAATTGTACCGCCGTCGGCCTCCTCGACCCTGCCGAGCTTCGACCTGACTGCTCCCGTAAAGGCGCCTTTTTCGTAACCAAAGAGTTCCGACTCCAAGAGGTTCTCGGGCAGAGAGGCGCAGTTGATTTTCACGAATGGAGCGCTGGATCTCGTGCTCAGTTCGTGAAGGATTTTGGCGACCAGTGTTTTACCGGTACCGGATTCTCCCAGCAAAAGAACTGAAGCCTTACTGGGAGCCACCTTTCGTATTTGATGCTGCACGGCCACCATGGACGGGCTTTTCCCCACCATGAAAAAGCGGCTCTGTGTCTCTGAATCGCTTCGACCGGCGCGCGCACAACCCTTGAGAAGCTTTGCCTCGCGCAGCCTTACCTGGCGGTTGAGACTGACAAACTGGGCTATCAACGTGGCAATGATCGACAGAAGCCTGATATCTTCATTGAAGGGGATCTCATCTTCGAATAACCTGTCCACGTTCAGCACACCTATCGGCTTTCCGTGAAGTAGAATGGGCACCCCAAGGAACGCTATAGACTCCTTCTGAATGTGTCTGGATCTGGTTTTGTTCAGAAACAGCGGCTCTATGCTGATGTCCGGCACTATGTATGCCCTGGCGGTCCTAAAGATCAGGCCGGTTATCCCCTCGTCCTGGCGATAGACCCCCCGTTTTCTTTCAGATTCCGTGAGGCCGTGAGAGGCGCGAATGACTAGATAGCCGCTCTCCTCGTCTTTAAGGGTGACGGTCGCGCGCTTCATGAAGAGCGATGATGAAAGTATCGCCAGAATAGTATCCAGTGCCTGATCGAGCTTCAGCGCCTGTCCGATCACCCGGCACGTTTCGAATATGACGTTGAGTTCCGTTTCTCTGATTCTTCTTTCCATAATGAACGATATATAGTCAACATTCATACCAAAATTGCGGTGGGGGACCATTCGAGACGGTGAATACGTGTTCGCCCTTTCGCGGATTGGCTCGAAAACTGATTATCAAGCAGGGATGAAACCTTTGGGACTCCCTGCACATCGTGATCGAATTTTAGAAAAGGCTACACAATCTTGAATATTTTTGTGGAATTGATCCTAAAATTGGAACAATTTAGTTCCAAGAAAATATGCAATTCCAAAAACAGTCCCTCAATTTCGTCTAACATGGCGCGGCATTCCGTGAGTCAACGATATACCTCTCCTCGTATGGCCGATGGGGCGATTGGCTATCATCAAACAGTTTCAGAATGCCACACTAGCAGCCTTCTCCGGAACTGGGGCACCCGAGGTTGCCTGAACAGCAGCCTTTGCGTTTTGATTTGAACTCACTCAGGTCAAGACCGGAGTAAACCGCCGCGAGCGCCGCTTCGATGAAGCCGCTGATTTCTACCGTCTTAATTCCTGCTCGAGAGAGGACCCTGGAGGGATTATCGCCTATTCCCGCCACAAGTAAGGCCCGGCAGTCCTTGAGGATTTCAGCCAACTGCATCCACCTCGCGATCCCCCCTCCCGGCTCCGGGGTCATGCGCTCCCCCACACAGTGAAAGCTCTCATCCGATTTGGCCCAGATCTGGAGCCTGTAGGCCTCTCCAAGGTGTTGATTTACCAGCACTCCCTCCATGGTAGCCACTGCCACATAGGGCCGCTCGTCGGGCTCGGAGGATGGACCCGTACATTGGGCCATAAGCTCGCGAATCCGGCCGTTGCCGTTTTCGCCGAGAAGTCCGGCGTCGTCGGCCCGGCAACGGGTGCAATGCAGCATTTGCGGCAGATAACGCCCGGCCTTCTCCCGAACAGCATCGATCATCTCCTTTGAGGGCTCCTCGATTTCTTCGAAAGGGGTGTCCCTGTTTGGGTACATCGGCATGCAGTTATGGATGTCCACTCCAAGCAAGGCCATGGTTTTGGCGACTTCCTCGACGTGGCTGTCATTTATGCCGGGGACAATGATAGTGTTCACTTTGACGGTGATTCCCCTTGTCTTCAGTCCTTCAATGGCGGCAATTTGCCTGTCAAGCAGGAGTTCGGCGGCCTTGAGGCCGCGATAAATCCTTTTCCCGTCCCGGACCCAACTGTAAATCTTCTGCCCGATTTGTGGGTCAACGGCGTTGACCGTTATTGTGGCGTGGGAAACGCCAATCTCTGTGACCTCGTCCAGATAGTCTGCGATAAGGAGTCCGTTTGTTGAAAGGCACAGAAGCAAATGCGGAAACTTTTCCTTTACGAGACGCAACGTCTCGATTGTCTCCTCCGGATTCGCAAAAGGATCTCCGGGGCCGGCGATTCCGGCAACCGCTATTCTTGGTTCGTATTCAAGGATTTTTTCCATATACCGGGAAGCCTGCATGGGTGAAAGAACGGTACTTGTCACCCCCGGCCTGCTCTCATTGACACAGTCATACTTACGGTCGCAATAATTGCACCTGATATTGCAGTCAACCGCAACCGGCAGATGAACGCGGCCGTGTGAACCCTTGGCGTGCGCATTGAAACAGGGATGGCGGCGTAAATCGCGCAGGATGTTCATTGGAGTTTCCTTTCAAATACCCGAATTACTATCAAGTAACTGTCACATGTATGCATATCCGACGGGTGAACTGTTTTGATTTGCCTCGATAAGGGCGTTCACCGTTCGGTCGAGAAGCGAATGCGTCCCCCGGTACCCCACGTGAAGGGTCCTCTGCGCCCCGAATCGGTCATGGATGGGAAAGCCTACCCGGATGAGAGGGATATTAAGCTTTCGGGCAAGCGTGTATCCTTTGCTATTCCCGATGAGCAGATCGGGTGACAGCTCGCGGGCAAGTTCCTCGATCCGGTAGAAATCCATTCCTTCGCAGACATCCGGGGCTTGAGGCAGTATTCCGGCTATAACCTGCTCAATGGCCGATTTGAACCTGCCGCTCCTGCCCCCTGACGCGCAAAGCACCGGTATAACCCCGACCTCTGCAAGAAAAGAAGTTAACCCGACCACCAGGTCTTCCTCACCGTAAACGATTGCACGCTTGCCGAAGAGGTATTTGTGGCCGTCCACATAGGCATCGATCAGCCGCCCTCTTTCCAGAACGTATTTGTCAGGGCGTCCGGCGCCGTTTAACTCCTCCAGAAAGTCAAAAAAAATGTCCGTTTCGCGGATGCCAATGGGTATTCCCATCCGGTGCAGAGGAACCCCGAAGCTTTCATGGAGGAATTTCCCTGCCGTTTCACTCTCGGCCAGGGTCCTTCCGAACTCAAAGGTTGCCTCCGCCCCCCCCATGCGCCGGATGCCTTCTACGGCAGTTCCTCCTCTGGGGACCTTTTCGTAGTCCTTCAGGGCCGGCCCGTCCAGTGTCAAGGAGAAATCGGGCAGAATGACCGACGGATACCGGAAATCGTCCATAATTTCTTTGAGGTAACGAAGGTCGGCAGGCGAAAGAAAGCCGGGCAGCAGATTCAGCATCTGTACGGAGTTTTCGTCAGTTGATAACTGTTTGACCGTCGCCCTGACCGCGGCATGAAAACCTTCCATGTGTGTTCCGGAATAACTCGGGGTCGATACCGTCACGAGTGCCGGCAATTCCCCCAGACCGTTGTCCTGCATCTCGCGGCGGAATTCCCTGACTATCATCGGGACATCGTCCCCAATAGTTTCCGTCAGGCAGGTTGTCGCTATACCTATGACACTCGCGCCAAATTTGGTCATAACGTTTTGGAGCCCCTGCTTGAGATTGGGGCCTCCGCCATAGACCGCGTGTTTTTCCCCGAGCGACGAGGACGCAATGTCCATGGGCTCTCTGTAATGACTGATTATATAGCGGCGCATATACGTTGCGCAGCCTTGAGACCCGTGCAGCATGGGCACGGCCCCCTCGATGCCCCGGAAGGCCAGGCATGCTCCCAGAGGCTTGCAGAGCTTGCAGGCATTGGTGGTTGACAGGTATGCCGGGTGTTCCATTTCAAACCATCGCTTTCAGCAGGCATTCGCCTCAAAAACGGGGGAACCGTGGAGGGAAAGTGGGATGGAACCTATATGAATTTAGAGATCCTCCGCACTGTCTCCAGTTACGCGCAACGTGCTCGCAGCGGCAGCCCCGGATCAGACCGGGAGGCCGCACGCCCCCACGCTTCTTTCCCCATGACAGGTCAGGCCGTTTCGACGGGGCACAAACCGCCAGACGGGACTCATGACCGAGGAATGTACTTCCCTTGCGAAGTTCAACATTCCCGCAAAACCCTCCAGAGGCCGTTTGCGCTCATGATTATGATCACAGAATCCAACGCCCAGTTTATGGGCGATGGGCCTCTCCTTGACGCCTCCAACAAAAATGTCGCAATCTTCTTCCTTGAGAAAATTGGAAAGCTCCAGCGGGTTCGAGTCATCGACTATGATGGTGCCGTCGTCGGTTATCTCGTACAGGTCCCGGTAGTCTTCCTCGGTGCCCGTTTGAGACCCCACCAGAACGACTTTCATCCCAAGCAGCCGGAATGCCTTGACTAGTGAGAAGGCCTTAAAGGCTCCTCCCACGTAAATGGCTGCCTTTTTGCCTGAAAGATCTTCTCTGAATTTCTGAAGCTGCGGATACAGAACCAGGAGTTCACCTCTTACCAGTTTGCGCGTTCGCTCAATGATCCCGGGATCTTTATCCTTGAAAAATCCGGCAATCTCGTACAGAGCCGCTGCCATGTCCTCCACACCGAAGTAAGAGACCCGCAGAAAGGGGGTGCCGAAAGATTCCTTCATCATTTTGGCAAGCTCGATGGTAGCGCCGGAGCATTGGACAAGGTTGAGAGCCGCCCCATGCGCCCGCATGACGTCCTCGACGCGCCCGTCCCCGGTTATGTTCGCAACGGTCAGGATGCCCATTTTTTGGAAATAGTCCCTGATGATCCACAGCTCGCCAGCCAGGTTGAAATCACCGAGAATATTGACGCTCAGGGCCGGGATGCCCGAGACATCGCCCGTCCCGACCAGCCTGAATAGTGCTTTGCAGGCGGCGCTGTACCCCTCGCGCTTGTTCCCCTTGAAGCCCTCTGATTGAACCGGAATGACCGGGATTTTCTTCTCCGCCGAAACGCGTCTGCATACCCCCTCCAGATCGTCTCCGATGATTCCGACGATGCACGTCGAGTAGACGAACGCAGCCTTAGGATCATGGCGATCTATCAGTTCGATGAGCGCCCTGTAGAGCTTTTCTTCTCCTCCGAAAATGATATCTCTCTCCTGAAGGTCGGTTGAGAAGCTGAGCCGATGAAGAGCGGGGCCGGAGGACAGAGCCCCCCTGATGTCCCAGGTATAGGCTGCGCAGCCTATGGGGCCGTGTACGAGATGCAGCGCATCCGCAATCGGGTAAAGTACGACCCTGGAGCCGCAAAACACACAGGCCCGCTGGCTCACCGCCCCTGCAAGGCTGTCCCGGTTGCAGTCCATCTCGAAAGGTTTCCGGCCCTTTCTGTGGATCTGGTTCTTGCGTTCCTCGAAAATTACTGCTTCGGCGGTGTTCATCGTATCTCCTTCCAACTCTTGAATCCGCCTCCGGAGAAACGGCAGGTCTTTTTTGCTTCTCGTTCCTTGCTTCCTATAAAAGGAGGCCTTCGGCCGGTTTTCCGTTCTCCAGCGCATTCAGTATTTCATCCACGGCGTCTTCACCGGTTACGTTGCCGTACCAGTGGCCTTGAGGATAGACGACCAGGATCGGGCCTTGTTCGCAAAGCTTCAGACAGCCTGTGCTGGAGACCACGGCATTCAGTCCCCGCTCGGTCACTTCCTCTTCGAGATAGTTAATGAGCTGCATCGAATCTTTCTTTATGCACTTGCCCTTGGCTTCAAGACCTCTAAAACTGGCGCAAACGAGTATGTGAAAGTCGGGTTTTTTCATCTTGGCTCATCCTTCCCATCTGTACTGACCGGTCGATTTCCTTCGCATGACCGGGCCCGTGCACAACTGTGATCTTTCTACATGACAAGTTCGAAGGATTCCTCGGGTGAATCCCTGTCCTGCCGCTCGAGAAGCGCATTGAGTATCTTTTCGAGCAGTCGCATTCCCCCCCTGTATCCGACGGTTGGGAAATAGCTGTGCCCTATCCGGTCGAGTATGGGAAAACCGAACCTTATAAACGGTATGTCCTCGTCCCTGGCGATGTACTTGAGGTAGGTGTTTCCCATTATGAGGTCGACAGGGTCGTTCTTTATCCACTGGTGGAAAAGGAACATATCGCCTCCGGCCTTGACGTTTACCTGGTGAGGGATTTCCCTGGTGATTTCCCCGATTCTGGACTCGAATTTCTTGCCGGGCGTGCCCGTAACAATGTGGATCGGCCACATGTCTATCGAGACCAGAAACTCCGTGAGGGAAACCAGTTGGTCCGGGTCTCCCACGAGCCCCACCTTTTTGTGGTAAAGGTACTGGTGCATATCGGTGATGATGTCGAGCAGCCTTCCCCGTTCTATGTTTATGGACTCCGGCACGCTTACGCCCGCGATCGTCCTCAACGTATCGACGAAGGTGTCCGTGGCCTTTAGTCCGATCGGTAGATCGAGCAGTTCACAATGAACGCCGCACTTCACATCCATTGCGCGGGCCGCAGGCCATGAAGCGGTCCGGCCGAGAGCAATGGTGGCCTTGCTCTCTCCTGTGCCGATAAGAGAACCCACCGTGACCCCGCCCTTCGGGTACATGTCGAATTTTCCCGTCTGCGGCCGGTTCAAAACATTGGACGTATCGGGGAAAACGATTGCCTGGACGCCCAGTTCGAGCGCAATTCTTCTAACTTCTTCCATGTCCGGGGGTTCCACGTATCCGGGTATGATGTTGATCTGCTCCAGGCGTTTGCCGTTTGACGCCGAAAAATAGTCCACCATGGCTTTGGTCATATTTGCGAAGCCGGTTACGTGCGACCCCACATAGCTGGGAGTGTTCGCGTGAATGACGTACTTCCCTTTGGGTATCTTGCCTTCGGCTTCCGCTTTTCGCGATATTTGCGGAATATCGTCTCCGATGGTTTCCGACAGGCAAGTGGTGTGGACGGCTATTACGTCCGGCTCGTAAACCGTGAATATGGTGTCTATCGCCTGTACCAGGTTCGCCTGTCCGCCGAATACGGACGCCCCTTCAGTAAAAGAACTGGTGGCGGCCATGACCGGTTCCTTGTAATGCCGGGTAAGGGTGCTGCGATGATATGCGCAGCACCCCTGGGAGCCGTGGCTGTGAGGCAGGCAGCGGTGGATGCCCAGGGCCGCGTACATCGCCCCTATCGGCTGGCATGTTTTGGCCGGATTAATCGTGAGGGCGCTTCGTTCCCTGATTTCTTTGGGTGTATGTCGCAGAAGCATGAGGATATCCTCTCTATTTCCAGTGTTGAAAAACCCGTCACTCGCATCCGTATGTACCGGCGAGTTCCGGATTGGTCTGCCATGGGGCCTTCAGGTACGACCACACCCTGCTGTTCACCATGCGGTCGATCTCCCTGTAGAAGTTTATCGCCCCTTTGAATCCGGCATAGGGACCCCCGGAGTCGTAGCTGTGAAGCTGCTTCATCGGGATGCCCTTCTTCTGGATGGCGTATTTTTCCTTGATCCCGGCGCAGAAAATCGCCGGCTTGTAGATCTCGATCATTCTCTCCGTTTCAAACTGGCTGATATCGTCAATAACCAGCGTCCCGTCGGACATCTGAACCATCATTCCTTCATAGTCCCGGAAGGTGAAGCCCTTGGCGGCAAGCCCTTCCAACTGCTCGACGCTTTTTCTGGGACGGTATCGGTCCGGGTCGGGATGAACGTCGAGTTCTTCTATGGTCCTGCTGTCCGAGTCGATTTTTATATCCGGCAGCACCCGCCTGCCTTCATAGTCATCGCGGTGAGCAAACTCGTAGCCGGCCGAGATCGTCGTCATGCCTATCTCCGAAAAAAGGTCCTGATAATGATGGGCGCGGGAGCCACCGACAAAGAGCATGGCGAGCTTTCCTTCACATCGGGCCCTGACTTCGGCCTGAACTTTTTTCACTTCCACTATCTCCCTGGCGATGACTCCCTCGACCCTGCCGGAAAGCTCCGGGTCCTCGAAATAGTCTGCGATCTTGCGCAGGGACTTCGCTGTGGATTCGGCGCCTATGAAGTTGACCTTTATCCAGGGTATTCCGAATTTTTTATCTATCATCTCGGCCACATAGTTGATCGACCGGTGGCACATGACCGTGTTCAGGTCCGCAGTGTGAGAGTTTGCAAACTGGTCGTAAGTCGAGTTTCCACTGAATGTTGCAACCGTGGTGATCCCGCAACTTTCCAGAATGCGTTCGATTTCGAAGCCGTCACCGCCTATGTTGTATTCTCCGAGCAGGTTTATGCGGAACTTGCCTTCCTTTCCCGTGTCATCGCTCCCCACGACGTGCTTGAATATGCCGTTGTTGGCGATATGATGTCCCGCTGACTGGCTTACTCCCTTGTAGCCCTCGCAACTGAACGCAAAAATGTTGATCCCGAGCTTCTCCTTCATCTCCTTTGCCACGTTGTGGATGTCGTCGCCGATGAGCCCTACGGGGCAGGTGGCAAAAATGCTGATAGCCTTGGGCCTGAAGGTGTCGTAAGCCTCCTGGATCGCTGCCCTTAACTTCTTTTCGCCCCCGAACACTATGTCATTGTCCTGCAGGTCTGTGGAAAAGCAGTAAGTCATGAAGTTGGCGTCTTCGGCGGTCGGGGGCCTCGTCTGGTTTCGCCGCGTCAGCCAACTGTAAAACCCGCATCCTATCGGACCGTGAGTCAGGTTGATGATGTCCCTGGTCGGCCCCAGCACCACTCCCTTGCAGCCCGCATAAGCGCATCCGCGCTGCGTGATTATGCCTGGAATGGTGCGGGCGTTTGCCCCTATTTCAGGCACCAGGAACTCTTCACCCACCCGGTTGATGATGATCTGTTTAGCGCGTTTGCGCGCCACTTTGGTGGGATATTTCGCCAGCAGTTCCTGCTTTACCGCATCCGGATCGATTGCTTCGGGCATGAGCGCCGTCTGTGTGGTGTACTTTGGCATTGGATTACTCCATTTGATAAACCGGGAGCACCAATCCTTTCGCTCCCCGTTACCTTCTTCTCGTTTTTCGCATTAGACCTCGTCGAGAACCGCCTCGCCGCTTTCCGCAGTCCTGACTGATATTGAGTCCAGGACAGGGAACACGAAGATTTTGCCGTCCCCTGATTTTCCAGTGCGGTTGACCTTCATTATTGCTTTAACCGTTGCATCCATCAGTTTGTCGGGCACAACGACGAATACGACCCTTTTCGGAATCAGCCGCTGAGAGTGGCCGAGTTGAGCTATCGCTTCCTCGTAGCCCTTCTCCGCGCCCTCCAGCAGGGAATAATCAACCAGTCCCTTTCCCCTCCCGAGCGCTTCCCTGGCGGTCATTGACGATACGCCCGCTTCCAGAAGGGCCTTTTTCGTTTTGTTCATCATATTCATGCGCACGATGGCCATGACCTCTTTCATATCTTTACCTCTTCAATCTCTCCTGAGGATGTCTCCCTGATTCCGGAACTGATCGTATATACCTCCAGCACCGGAGTGACGAAGATCTTCCCGTCCCCGTATGCGCCCTTGACCCCAGTACGGGCGGCCTTGATCACTGTTTTGATCACATAGTCCCTGTCCTGGTCCTGCACCACCGTGAGCAGCAGTTCCTTTGGGATTTCGTCGTAAGTTATCTCCCCAATTTTTATGCCGCGCTGTTTACCGCGGCCCACCACCGAGATTTTGGTGACCGAAGGGAATCCCGCTTCCATCAGAGCGGCAAGCACATCGTCGACCTTATCCGGCCGCACAATCGATCTGATCATTATCATGGCGAATCGCTCCTTGCCCCCGAACAGCCCTCATCCGGCCAACCCGTGTTCTATCAGAAGCTTTTCAAGCTGGTCTGTATGCATCGGTTTGGGGATGACGTGCATTTTGTTCTCCTCGATCTTGTGCGCCAGGGTCCTGTATTCCTGGGCCTGCGGATGCGCCGGATCGAACTCAATGACGGTCTTGCGGTTTATCTCCGCCCTCTGGACCATGTTGTCCCTGGGCACAAAATGGATCATCTGGGTCCCAAGCTTATCGGCGAATGCCTGGATCATTTCCTGCTCGTTATCAACCTTCCTGCTGTTGCAGATGAGCCCGCCCAGCCTGACGCCACCGGCTTCGGCGAATTTGACGATGCCCTTGCAGATATTGTTGGCCGCGTACATGGCCATCATTTCACCCGAAACCACGATGTAGATCTCCTGGGCTTTTCCTTCACGAATGGGCATGGCGAAGCCGCCGCACACAACGTCGCCCAGGACGTCATAGAACACATAGTCCAGGTTCTGGGTCTCCGAGTAAGCCCCGAGCTGCTCCAGCAGATTGATGGATGTGATAATCCCTCGGCCCGCACAGCCGACGCCGGGCTCGGGCCCACCGGATTCGACACAGATGGAGGAGCTGAAACCGAGTTTCCGGATGTCGTCAAGCTCTACGTCTTCACCCTCCATGCGAAGGGTGTCGAGCACGGTTTTCTGGGACAGTCCTCCCAGCAGCAACCTGGTCGAGTCCGCCTTGGGGTCGCAACCCACGACCATTACCTTTCGGCCCATTTCCGCAAGACCGGCCACGGTGTTCTGTGTCGTGGTGGACTTGCCGATACCGCCCTTTCCGTAAATAGCGATCTTTCTCATTTGAGGTCTCCTCTCACATAGAGATGACCGTCCAAAGAGCAGGAGGCGTGCCAGCAGGTTATATGTGGCGTAGCTGCGGGATATTATTGTGAAAGGAAGTTTTGAGACTGCAGAGTGCAGCTTGTGCAAACCCGACAAAAAGGTGAGGTGACCTCACAAAAATGTGAAATACTGTTTGTTAAGCGTTGCCAACATAATCGTGGTGGAACAGGCATCCGGATTGAACGTCAATATCTCGTGGAAGGAGCACAGACGTGCAGGGGCGCCGATCACCCTGTTGAAGTGTGCCGTTGCGGCAGGATGGTTATGGCGTTTGCGCTGAAGGATTTAACTGTACCGGTTTGGTCGAAGCAACGAGTTTGAACCGGTCTATTGATCCGTTCCCTTGGCTTCGGTGAAACCCGCTCCGTATGAGCCTTTACAAGCGACCGCCGGGTTGGGGGTACTGCCGTCGTAGTTGAACCAGGTGTATACGCAACCCGCCGTCACGGCCATCAGGAGAGCAAGAACCAAAGCCCCTAGAAATGCCCGCATAGTCAACCCTCCCTTTACCTTTCAACAACCAGATCAATCCAACGCTTTTCGAAACACGGCAACTATATAATCAATATCTTTTGCTGTCACGTGATAATTAGTCACAACCCTTAGCCGGTGCGGCCCGGTCGGCAATATGAGAATGCCCCGGTCTTTCAGTCTGTTGGAAAGGAGCTGCGGGGTCATGTCCGCACGCTTCACTTCAATGAAAAATATGTTGGTCTTCACCAGGTCGAGCGCAACGGATAACCCTTCAAACCGGCACAGCCCTTCGGCAAGCGTTCTTGCGTTCTCATGGTCTTCGGCGAGCCTGTCGACCATCTCATCGAGAGCCACAATACCCGCGGCAGCAAGCACGCCCGCCTGACGCATTCCGCCGCCAAGGACCTTGCGGGCCCGTCTTGCCGTGGCTATGAACTCAGCGGGCCCGCACACAACCGACCCGACCGGCGCGGCCAGGGCCTTGCTGAGACAAAATGAAACCGAGTCGGCATCCGCCGCCAGCTCCTTGACGTCCAGTTTTTGGGCGACGGCTGCATTGAAAATCCGCGCCCCATCCACATGGATCTCGAGCCCGCGCCTGTCGGCAATTTCCCTGAGGCTCCGCATGTAAGCCGGGCTGAGCGGGCTGCCGTGGCAGCGGTTGTGAGTATTCTCAACCGAGATCAGGCGGGTCCTGGGGTAGTGCACGTTGTCGGGCCTGATTGCGGCTTCAATCGCGTCCAGATCCATTGTCCCGTCCGGCTCGTTTCGGACCGTGCGCGGATGTACCCCGCCCAGCGCCGCCATTCCCCCCTGCTCGAACAGGTGCATATGGGAAAGGTCGCCCAGGATTGCCTCGTCGCCACGACCGCAGTGGCTCAAAACACAAGCCAGGTTGCCCATCGTTCCACTTGTCACGAACAGAGCGGCCTGCTTCCCCAGCCGCTCGGCCGCCAACTCCTCAAGCCTGTTGACCGTAGGGTCTTCTCCAAAGACGTCGTCTCCGACCGGGGCTTCCGCCATCGCGCGGCGCATGGACGGGGTGGGCTTCGTGACAGTGTCCGACCGCAGATCTATTGTTCTCATCGCTCCTCCTGCCGGAAACAGTCCGGAATGGTCCCAGGCAACCTTAGGGCATAATTCCGATTCTGTAAACTCAACTTACCTTAACTGTCACTATGGGCGTTTTCTGGTTGAAACTGCTGTAGACGTGGGGTTCTGAAATAAGGGAGACTTGGGCGGGTGAACAGGGAAGCCGAAAACGGGAAGCGCAAGCGGCAAGTGAAGACTCGATCAACTGCTGAATCCTTTATCCCGTTCACGCTCCCCATTCCCGGAGTATATCAAACGGGCTTCAATGGCCTCTCTGAGCCTCTTTCCGCGATCACTTCGTCGACAAGCCCGTATTCTTTTGCCTGGGCCCCGGACATGAAAAAATCCCTGTCGGTGTCGCGCTGTATCTGTTCGATCTCTCTTCCCGTATGGTTCACAAGGATCTGATTCAGCTCTTCGCGCATCCTCAGGATTTCTTTGGCCTGAATGTCGACATCGGATGCCTGTCCCTGAAAGCCGCCCATCGGTTGATGCAGCATTATGCGGGCATGCGGCAGAGCAAACCTTTTACTCTTTTGGCCGGCCGCCAGAAGGATAGCCGCCATGCTGGCCGCCTGGCCCATGCAGAGGGTCTCGACCTTCGGCTTTATGTACTGCATTGTGTCATAGATGGCCAGGCCGGCCGTAACCAGGCCGCCCGGAGAATTGATGTAGAAATGAATGTCCTTGTCGGGGTCTTCGGATTCCAAAAACAGCATCTGGGCGATGATCACATTTGCGATCTCGTCGGAAATCGCCGTCCCAAGGAAGACAATCCGGTCTCTTAGCAGCCTGGAGTATATGTCCCATGCCCTCTCACCTCGACTGCTCTGCTCGATTACAATTGGAATAAGTCCCATTAAATGCGTTCTCCTGTGATTATTCGTCCTGCTCGGGTTCATCGGTTCCAGGTTCAGCCTCCCCGGTTGTCTCTTCAGGTTTGTCCACGAAGAGAGCCTGGCTTTCTATGAACTTAAGCACTTTGTCTTCCAATTTTCTTTCTTTTTCACTTTCCACAAAGGCGCTGTCCTCGAACTGGCTCTTGAATTTCTTCACATCCATTCGGTAAGAGGCGGCAATATCCCTGAAAAGCTCTTCCTCCTCTTCCGGATCCAGGACGATTCCCTCGGCTTTGGCTATCTTGTCCAAGACGATCCGGGTTCGTACGTCTTTCTCCGCCTGTAGCCTGGAGAGGTTGCGGTAGTGTTCCGAATCAAAGGTGTCGGAGTCAAACTGGAGGCCCTGGTCTCCGAACTGGCGCTTCAGGTTGTTGATCATCCTTTCGGCTTCACGTTCGATAACCCTGGGAGAGACTTCAAACTGAACTTGGTCAAGGATTTTTCCCAGGATCTGATTGTTGACGTTCCGGGTTGCCTTTTGCTCTTCGCGTTCCTGGAGTCTTTTTCTGAACTCATCCCTCAAGGCCTCGACGGTCTCGAACTGACCCGATCCCAGAGATTGAGCGAATTCATCGTTCAGTTCCGGGACTTCCTTTTCTTTGAGATCTTTTATGGTCAGGTCGAAGCGAACCATTTTGCCGGCCAGTTCCTGGGGCTTGGCGTCTTCCGGATATTCCAGTTCAAATGAGAAACTCTCTCCGGGCTCGTGTCCCACGAGGTGTTTGTCGAAATCGGGGTGAAGGGTCCCTTTACCTACCTCGACCATCATGTCCTTGGTCTTACCCTTCTCGAAGACCTTGCCGCCCACGATCGGCGTGAAATCGACGACTGTCATGTCTCCTTCCCGGATGGGCCGGGCCGTTTCGACCGTGCGGACTTGAGCATGGCTCTGCGCAAGCTCGTTCATTTCCTGCGCTATCTGCTCATCGGTGATTTCAACCGCCGGTTTGTGGAGTTCCAGACCTTTGTAGCTGGGCAACTCAAAAGGCGGGCATATATCCACAAGAGCCGTGTACGTAAAACCACCGTCTTCTTCAAAATGGGACTCACTCACGTCAGCCTGCGTGAGAGGCTTGAGATCGCTTTCTTTCAGCGCATCCTCAAAGGTATCCTGGATAAACTGGGTTGACAATTCATGCTCGACGGCTTTGCCATAGTAAGACTTTATTATGCCGATAGGCACTTTCCCAGGGCGGAAGCCTTTGATCTTGGACTTTTTTGCCAAGTCGCGATACTTTTTCTCCAGTTCTGCAGTTACCTTTGATCCTGGGATTTGCACCTGCATTTTCTTTTGACTGGGGCTGATTTCAGTTAAGGAAACGTTCATTTCCACTCTGGTTCTACCTTTCTGATAAAATGAGTATCCGAGGTCCGCCAAAGACGCTCATATATGGTGCGAGAGGGGGGATTTGAACCCCCAAGGGTTGCCCCGCTGGATCCTAAGTCCAGTGCGTATGCCATTTTCGCCACTCTCGCACAGAGACCATGTCCGCGCTGACCTCGCTGTGGACGGTGTGCCGCCGCGGCCTCATGCGCTTACCCGTGTAGCCGAAACCCTGGGGGCGCGGGGGAAGCCTTTTTACCTCTCTTCTGTCGAACGTTGGAATGACCCCAAAGCTCCCCTTAAACTATTTATAATACCTTGTCTACTATCATTTGTGAAGATATAAGGAGACTCAGGCTCTTTTTCCATTCTTCGGGCCGAGCGCGGTCCAACTTGGACGCAAATTCGCCCGTGCGATCCGAAGAGGAACGAACACCAATGAGCCGAGAGCCGGAATAAACCGTTGCGAGTCCAGGCCTGACTGGATCTGGGTCATTCCGGAGCTGCTTCAGCCGTCTTCGTCCGCAACCAAGCGCCGGGACCCGTCGGGTTCCTCCGCAACTTTGAAGCCGAAAAGCGGGGTCATCCGGATGAGGTCCCTACCAAGCAGCAGATCCATATAGGCTTCCGGAATTTTGAACGAATCTCTTACAAAACCCCTGAAATGCTCCTCGTAGGACAGAAGCTCCGTCACTTCCCGAGCGGTCCCTCCGGCCGCCAGTTTTTCAAATGCTTTCGAGAAGGTCTCAAATCCGCATCGGTTCTCATGCTCGGCCATGACTTCCAGAAGCACGTCGACGCCCTCGAAAATATGTTTCCTGAGCAGAAACGGCATCTCTGCCGCATCTCGAGCGGGCATAGGGTCCCAGCACGCCTGAGCCCGGCACTGAAGGGGCCGGTCCTGATAGATGGCGCAACTATCGGCCTCACCGACGAAAAACACACATTCCCGACCACACGGCTTTTCCCTCACCTTGATTCTTTCTTCGGACAGAACGAAAGGCCTGCCGTCGAACGGCGAACGCACGGGCTCGCCCTCCCTTAGGGTTATGAGCCGGTCCCACGGAATCTTTCCGGACCGAAGCAACGGCAGGTCCTCCAGGTGAAGGACCGGACTTCCCATCCGGCAGCACTCGCCGCACTGGACGCAGGCCGGCAGGACAGTGCGGCAGGCCTCCTCGGCGGCTATCAGCAAGCGTCTCCACGCATCCAGCCGATGACGCCCTTCCATCTGCTCCCAGCCCGCGGATGCTTCCTGAAAGGCGGGGGTCTGCTCTATCTGGAAGCGGATGCGCCGGGAAGGGATAAGCGAACTGGCTTCTTCTTTCAGAAGCGCTTCAAGAAAAATGGACCATTTGGCCCGAAACTGCTCGGCATCCCACCCGGATGGATTGTCGATGAAGAAGTCTCCCATGGGCTCGCACTCCTTTGCCGGCAAATCCGCACTGAGGATATGAATAAAAACGGCCGGAAACGGCCGTAAGTTTCATCTTCCGCCCGACAAGTTTAGCCGGTTCACACAGGTTAATAAACCCCGGCCCCGGTCTTTTCCGTCTCAATTACCGGCAAGACTAAAGTTTTTTCCAACACACGGCCAGAAAGGCCCCGGTATCCAGCCCACGGGCATTTCCGTCTTTTTCTATCTCTTTTGCCCGTTCGGGGTCTTCGTGCTTCTGAAAATGAACGGCCGTCCCGACCGCGGCCGGATAGGGCGCAAGCTCTTTCATTTCTGCCGGCGACCTGAATCGGGTGTGACTGAAGATAGGGTGATTTTCCTTTGCCTTCCTGCGGGCCGCCCATGGACTGAGACTGTTCAGTGATGCGACCACGATCAGGCCGCCAGGGCGGGTTACCCTGAACATATCGGCCACCGCGTCTTTGGCCTCTTCAGCGAGGAATTCTATCGCCGTCACCGACACTGTCTTATCAAACGAATTCCCGGCAAAAGGAAGCCGGCGCATATCGCCCCGGACCATTTGAAAGGGCCGCCCCGCCGCTTTTTTGCCTGCGTGGAGCAGCATCGGCAAAGAGAGCTCAAGTCCCGTAACCTTTGAGCCGGCATTCAGCAGGTCGGCAGTGAAAACGCCGGTCCCGCATCCTATATCCAGAATATGTTCGCCCTGCCCCGGGCGAAGCATTTCGCGCAGAAGCCGGCCCTCATACTCCCTGACTAGACTGCCGATCGGAGTTTCGAACCACTCATCGTATTTTTCCGGCCACTCGGCGAAAAAATCGGAAGTCTCCGCCATTGGTATGCCTCCAGCACATTTTCCCGTTTTCATGTTTCTGACGGATCTGAGAACTGAAGCATTTGGAAACCGGTTTTCGGGTCTTTTTGACGCACGCCGCCAATTCCGGAGATCTCCAGCAAAACGACTTCTCCAACCAGCCATGCCTCCAGTCCGGCCCTCGTGCAGCCTACAACTGCTTTGCCTTCCCTGCCGGCGGCGGCATGCATGTGGAGTTTCGGACGCCCGTTTTCGTCAACAAAGAGCGTTCCCACGCCCAGGACTTCGTGAATCCCGCCCAGGGTGTGAAGGATGGGAACGATATCGTCCGCCCTGCCTTCCTCCGGGCCGACAACGAGACGGCTGGCCGCGCCGGCGCCTCCGACATATATCGCAATGGCGCTCCGGACCCCGTGTTCGAGGGCGAAATCTTCAACCGCATCGGGGAGACGCTCTCCGGTCTCGAGCTTCAGGGCAAAAATGCGTCCGACGGTTCCCTGGCTGTACTGCATAGACCCACCTTCCTCCTCTGTCCCCGGAAAAGCTTCGAGTGGCCGTTCGCGCATTTCAGGAAAACGATACTCTCACTCCGGATAAAAAAATCCCGGGCCAAGACCCGGGACTTTGAATTCGAACATTAAAGGCAGGAAACTACAGCCCGAAGCAGCATTTCGGCGACCCCATGATCGTCGATACTGGTCACCGCCGGCGCAATCTCGCGATCATGCCGAACGCATCATGCGGCGCTCTCTGCGCTGAATGCGCTTGATAGCCTTTTTCTTCTTTATTCGCCTGCGTTCTCCCTTTGAAAGATAATAATTGTGGCGGCGCAGGACGGGCTGTACGTTTTTCTGAAAATCTTTACGGAGCTTACGAATCTTCTTTTCTATGTTTTCCTTCGGTTCGGCCTCCGAGCTAACCAATAAAATTCACCTGCCTTTCAAAACTGCCCCCAGTCCGGAGGCAACAAAATGGTCCGGACAAAGGTCTAACTTCGCCCGGTCTAAAAACAATTAAGGTTACAACAATATGCGCTTTAAATCAAGGGAAATAGCGTGAAGGAGCCTTTTAGCCCGAAGCAAGGTCGTAGTGAGAAAAGCGCATCGTGAAGGTTGCCCGTCCCTGTGTCGACGATCTCAGGGCCGTCGAGTAGCCGAACATTCTGGAGAGAGGCACCACCGCGGCGATCACCTGGATTGCCTTTCTGGCCGTGATGCTTTCGATCCTCCCTTTTCTCATATTGATGTCACCTAGCGCTTCGCCCAGGAATTCATCGGGCACGAGGATTTCTACCGACATGTAGGGTTCGAGCAGCACCGGGGAGCCCAGATCGAAGCCGTTTCTGAAAGCCATCGACGCGGCGACACGGAACGCAAGTTCGCTCGATACGCCATCCTGGAAAATACCTCCGTAAACGGTCGCTTCGACGTCCACGACCGGATAGCCCGCAATGGTCCCACTGGTGAAAGCGTCTTCGATTCCCTGCTCGATAGCCGGAAAGAATATCTCCGGAATGGATTCGTCTCGAACCCTATTGACAACCCGGTTGCCGATTCCTCTTTGTCTCGGGGAAAGATGCAGTTGAACCTGTGCGAAATGCCTCGTTCCGCCAATGTCCCGGTCGAATATCGCGGCCCCCTCCGAAGCAGCGCCGATGGTTTCGCGATAGACCACCTGCGGTTTTCCTGCGCTTACAACAACATGATAATCGCGCTCCAGCCTGTTCAGGACGATTTCAAGGTGCAGTTCGCCCATTCCGCTGACGATTATCTGGCCCGTGTCCTGATTTTCCGCAAACCTGAAGGTGGGGTCTTCTTCGGAAAGCTTCGAAAGGCTGTCGAACAGTTTTTCCTGGTCCGCCCTGGTCTGGGCTTCCACCGATATCGAAATCACCGGATCATAAACTTCCACCGGTTCGAGCAGCAAAGGATGGGCCGGATCGCAAATGGAGTCCCCGGTGGTGGCCGTTTTCAGTCCGAGGACCGCGACCAGATTTCCGGCCCCCGATTTTTCGAGCCGGTCCCGCTTGTTTGCATGCATCTGAAAAATGCGGGACACTTTCTCGCGGGAGCCTTTGGATACGTTCAACACGTCGGCGCCGACCTCAAGAACCCCGGAGTATATCCGCATGTAGGTAAGCTTTCGCCCCTGATCCATAAATATCTTGAACGCAAGCGCCGCCAGAGGTTCCTCTTCGCTGGCCCTACGCCTCTCGACTGCGCCTGTCTGGGGGTGGGCGCCTTCGATCGGAGGCACATCGAGAGGAGAGGGCAGGAAGTCGACAACCGCGTCCAAAAGCGACTGCACACCCTTATTCTTAAGGGCGCTTCCGCAAAGCACCGGCACCACCTTGAGTTCCAGAGTGAGCCGTCTCAAAACCGTGATCACTTGAGACGCGGTAATCTCTTCGGCGCCAAGATAGCGCTCCATCAGATCATCGTCGAATTCACCCAGCTTGGCGACCAGGTTTTCCCTGGCCAAGTTTGCCGCCGGCAATAGATCGGGGTCGATCTCGTCAACCCTGAATTCGGCGCCTAAAGTTTCATCGAGCCAGAATATCTGCTTCATCTCGAGCAGGTCGATTACACCCCTGAAGTCAGATTCGGCCCCGAGAGGCAACTGGATGGGCAACGGAATGGTTTTGAACTTCTCGGAGATCTGGTTGACGGTGTTTTCGAAATCCGCCCCTATCCGGTCCATCTTGTTCACGAATGCGATTTTGGGCACATGATACCGGTCCGCCTGGTGCCAGACGGTCTCTGATTGCGGCTCGACCCCGTCTACCCCCGAAAAAACGGCTATGACGCCGTCCAAGACCCTGAGCGAGCGTTCGACCTCAATGGTGAAATCAACATGGCCCGGCGTGTCTATCAGGTGAATTTCGTGCCCGCGCCATTCACAGGTGGTAACCGCTGACGTGATGGTTATTCCGCGTTCCTGCTCCTGTTCCATCCAGTCCATCACGGCGGTCCCGTCGTGCACCTCGCCCATTCGGTGAGACCGGCCGGTGTAGAAAAGAATGCGCTCGGTCACCGTGGTTTTCCCAGCGTCTATGTGTGCTATTATCCCGATATTTCTGTAAAGATTCAAACGCCTGGGGTCTGACATAAGTTCCACCTGGACGGATTGAAGACCGGAGCTTCGGAAAATTGAGACAAGCTTGTAAGTTTAGGAAATTGAGACATATATGTCAAGCACGGCGCGGGCGGCAACAGGGCCGCCGTGATTTTAGATTTAAGGATTTCAGATTTTAGATTTGAAAAGCACAAACGAGGTGAACGGCCCTCTATTTCACAAGCGGAAAACGTTACCTGCAAATTCAGGTCAAATTCAGGTGGAGCTTCCGTAAGTCATTGATTTCACTACATGTGAATTTTTGATACCGCAAGCAGCGAGAAAAACCCGCGCCTTATGTATAACTAATTGATATTATTTATACATATCAATTAGACCAGGGCGGATCAACCCCACCCTGTCAGCTCGCTCCTGATGAATGCCGAGAAATGAACATTGACTCATCTCTCCAGGAACTCTCATACCGATTTGCATTCAAGATTCGACTCGCCCCCATAGGTACTTTTGCATCCGCATAATTACAGAATGGATTTGAGCCCAAGGCAGAATCAAAGATGACTTGCCTCTTCAGTTCAATTCTACGGCAAAAAATCCGGCCGTGCAAAACGGCAACCAGAAGCGGCAATAGAAGTGGAAATAGAAACGGCAATAGAAGCGGCAAAAAACAGAGGACAGAGGACGGAAGACAGAAAGGCGGCGGGAGCCGGTGAGCGGCGAGGCGTAGCTTTTGCCACCAAGGCGATATATTTCGTATGTCCGCTCTACGCAAAGCTCCAAGGGGGGTATAAATTTATGAGATGTAACGGTGGAGGACCCCCCTGGGAGTTGCGGCCTCCCAGGGGGGCGCTGTGTGGTGTGATGCGTTGAGAAGAAAAATAACTCTGTGAAGGGCCGGACAAATCGGCTCCCGTCGGGTTTGTTCGATATCGCAAATTTAACCTGACCGGAAACCGATCGGCGCTGTGCGACAGCCCCCAAAAAAAAATCCCTGAAGCAACTGCTTCAAGGATCGCACCCTGTTTATTAAATCCTTAAACAACCCGGCAAAAACGGTATCGCCTCGTGCCGCTTCTCCGCAACGCGCATCAGGCAGGTGTTCTGGCTCCGGTTCCTCCTACTTTCCACCCCTTCCCGGTTTCCCAGTGGCTCATGGTGGATTTCGTCCCCGTTACAGCGGCGGGACCGCTCCCGATTTCAACGGGATTCCCTTTTAAGCTTTCGCGCCTGACCGCGATGAAACTGTAGTGTTTTTCTACCAGCCGCTGCCGAATCTGTCAACACTGGAATCAGAGATTCAAAGCAGCCAAGCCGGACATCCTGAAAAGCCAGCCAAAGATATTTGAAATTTCAAATCAAGGAGCAGGGAGCGAGGAGCAAGGAGCAAGAAGAAGGAAGCAGGAATCCACCCCCACCGCAAAGGCTAAGGAAGGAATTGCGCCGCATGCGAGCCGCGTGTTTGAGTGTCCGGTACTCACGCGCCGCCTCTCTCTGATCTTTTCTCCACGCCCTGGTCTTTGCGGTGCTAAACATGAGAGTCGGCAAGCTCTTAGCGTTGTGAGAGAAAAACTATCAGAATGGGTTTGTTAGAATCTATATTGTTCAGGGAGGCTAAATGGGCTATACATGCATGGAAGTCAAATTCGGAATGGGGTTATCGACAGCGTTTGCGAATTATTCGGCTGGGGCTTTAACGCCGGCCAAGCTGCTCACGAAATGGTTAGCGGCGATTGAGGCGCGCGGCCCTTTCAGAGCGGCATATCCAGACCGGGCGAAGCATGAATAGAAAGCTTGCCTTAATCTTTTTCGTTTGTTTTTCCCTCTTCATTCTGGGGTGTGCGTTTCATCACCATGAAGATGGAGACACCCACGACAACTGCCTCATCTGTTTCTGCGTTCTCCACCATTCAAGCTTGGCTTTTCAGGGTTCTCTTCAAATTGCACCACCGGCATCAATCCTTTTCGCGGGCATTTTAGAAAGTGCCGTCGGTCTTCCCATCCCCTGTTGTTCACCCTACTCGAATCGAGCGCCACCTGCCTGATATCCTCGCACCGAGGCATTTCAAACCAAAGTAAACCAAAATCTGTTGACCTGAATACTTAAGCTGTGGAGTGGCTGCCATGAAGATCATGATTGCGCTCGTAGCGATATTTGTATTTCCGTGCTTTGCTTTTGCTCAAACCGTGGAAGAAAGGCTTCAGGAGCTGGAACGGAAGCTTCAGAAACAGGATCAGACGATCCAGGAGCTGAAAGCCCTTCAGAAAACGGTAAGAAAACAGGAACAGACAATCGAAGATCAGAAGAAAATGATTGAAAAATTGACGGCAAAAGCCAAACAGCCGCAGCCGTCGACTGTACCTTCTTCCATCGAAGCACCTCGGGTTTCTTCAACCGAGCAGGTCCAGCAGCAGGTTGAGGAGTTAAAGGAGCAGGTCAGCGCGGTTGCCGAAGCACAAAGAAGGGAGGTCCCGAGCGTTTTCAACCCTGCAATCGGGCTGGTGGGAGAGACCATTTTTTCATACCGCAGCCAGGGATCGAAAGCTACCGGCAGCGACAGGCCCGGCGGGTTCGACGTATTCCAGCGTTCAGTTGAATTAAACATTGCCGCAGCGGTCGATCCTTTTGCAAAGGGCTATGCGGTGCTCAATGCCTCTGCAGACCCAGTGACCGGCGAAGCGACTGTTGGGGTCGAAGAGGCCGCAATCCAAACAACTTCGCTGCCGTATAACCTGGAATTGAAGGCGGGAAGGTTTTTCGGCGAATTCGGCCGGCTGGCCTACATACACGATCATGAACTCCCTTTCGTCAACCGTCCGCTGGTGCTTGACCAGTACATCGGCGGTGAATCGATGACAGATGGAGCGCAGTTAAATTATCTATTGCCGATCGAGCACTACGTGAGCCTGACGGCAGGCGTGGGCGATGGTCTTGGCAGCGTACCGAACGATGTCGGCGATTACAATAACGGAAACTTTCGTCCCTTCGGCGGGCTGAGCTTTTGGGGACGGGGTTCCACATCTTTTGACCTGACACCCGACTGGTCGCTCGAACCGGGCGTTTCCGGCCTGTTAAACCCGCAGACTCTGGACCGCGGCGGTGTGCTCGCCCTGCCAAATAACACTCCGGTTACGCTTCCCGAGTTCCCGGGCAGCAGACTCTCCCAAACCGAACGAAGCCTTGAAGGTATTGACCTCACTCTCAACTGGAAGCCGCTCTCCGGCAATCAGTTCAATTCTCTCACATGGGGCACGGAATTCCTCCACAGCGGCAACAGCTATGATGTCATTCCAACAGCCGGCGGCACCCATTTCAAGCCGTTCAACTTGGATGTCGATTCCTACGGAATGTATTCGTATCTGACATACAAGTGGACCCGGGAGTGGTCGGGCGGATTCCTTTTCCAGTGGGTGGAGGACGCCTGGAACAATGCAGACCGCACTTTCTCTTACTCCCCGTACATTACGTGGGCCACAAGCCACTGGAGTCAAATTCGCCTTCAATACACTCACACCGAGCCAAACACCGTGTCGGGCTTGAAGCCGGACGATGCCATCTATCTGCAATGGGCCTGGATCATCGGCTCACACGCTCATGGCTGGCAGCAACGGTAGGAGCAAGAAGCAAGGAGCGGGGAGAAAAGACGGACGCGGGGATGGGGGGACGGGGAGACGCGGGGAAAAAACAGAAGCGACAAGCGAGGAGCGGGGGACGGGAATCAGCTTTCCCGCGGGCAATGGATATAAGCGGCCAGTCGAGCCGAGATCAGATCTTTAATGGAGAAGAACCAATGAAATCAAAATGGGTCAACTTAATGCTGATATTTACCCTTTCGGGGGGGGTGCTGCTGGGGGGAGCGAGCCCGGCATTTCCGGCGGGCAAGATCAAGGTTGTTACCACTCTGACCGACCTTGCCGACTTTGCGCGGGAGATCGGAGGAGACTTAGTCGAGGTGAAAAGCCTTGCCACGGGAGTCGAGGACACTCACGGGGTCCCGATGAAACCGAGCTTCGTCCCGCTTCTGAACAAGGCCGATCTGCTCATTCTGATAGGTTTTGGTTGTGAACACGCCTTTCTGCCCGCCCTGCTGGAAGCGAGCAAGAACCCGCGCATCCAGGTGGGAAAAGCCGGTTACGTGGACGCATCCAAAGGCATACTTCCCAAGGATGTACCCAAATCGACCGATCACTACCAGGGCGACGTCCATCCATACGGTAATCCGCACTACACGCTTGACCCGGTATTGGCGAAAACCGCCGTCGGCAATATTTACAACGCGCTGGTGGGATTTGCCCCGGAGCATCAAGCGGAATTCGCCCGCAACCGCGATGCATATTTGGCCAAACTTGACGCCAAAATCGCCGAGTGGAAAAAAGAAGCAATACCGCTCAAGGGAGTAAAATTCGTATCTTATCACGAGCACTGGCCGTACTTTGCGGAGCGCTTCGGCATGGTTTACTTCGGAACCATAGAGCTGAAGCCGGGGATTGACCCGACACCCCGCCATATCGAGGAGTTGATTGCCTCCATGAAGGCCGAGCATGTGCCTATCGTTGTGCGTGAGCCGCAATTCCCCGAAAAGGTACCCAGACGCATCGCGGAGCAAACGGGCGCCACGATGGTGACGCTGGCCATCATGCCCGGCGGCATACCCAACACTGAAACCTATATCAAGATGATGGATGAGATCCTTCACACGATGCTGACCGCGGCAAAGGCCGGGAAATGACAGCCCCCGGGAAGGAAAACGAGGCCCGCCGGCGCATTGTGAGTTGGCGGGCCCTATGGAACGGCATATGAACGATACTCTGATAACCCTGCATGATCTCACTATCGGCTATGACGGCCAGCCGGTGATAGCCGGGATTTCGCTCACGATTGCCGGAAACAGTTTTACGGCTATTCTCGGCGTCAACGGGTCGGGTAAATCGACCCTGCTCAAAACGCTGCTGGGTCTGATTCCCCCGATTGCCGGAAGAATCGAAACAACGGGACCGGCGGGTGCCCCGATCGTGTATGGTTACGTGCCACAGACGAACGAGCACGACCCGATTTATCTGCTGACGGCATTCGATGTTGCCCTTATGGGCACTTTTGGACGCGTGCGCCCCGGACGCTTTGTCCCGTCGAGCGAACGGGCTTTCACGATGCAATGCCTTCAGGCCGCAGGGGCTGACGAGTTTGCTCGAAAGCGGTTTGCGGAACTGTCGGGAGGCCAGAAACAACGCGTTCTAATCGCCCGCGCCCTGGCCACGCGCCCGGATGTTCTGGTGCTCGACGAGCCGACGGCGGGCGTGGACGCCGCTGCCACCTTCTCTGTTCTCGAGTTTATCTCCAGAACCCGTAAGGAAAGACAAATCACCGTCCTCCTGGTTACTCACGATTTTTCCGCGATTCGCCGGCATGCCCGCCAGGTCATCTGGCTTCATCAGGGCAAAGTCCTCCAGGGCTCACCGGATGAACTGCTCTCTGCCGACCGGATGGCACAGATCTTTGAAATCGGGACAGGCTGAAATGGAAGCTTTACTGCAAATCATATCGACGGATTTTCTCCTGCGAAATTCCGTTTACACGAGTGTTCTCGTCGGCTTTTCCTGCCCGTTGGTCGGCGTATTTCTGGTTATGCGCCGGCTGGTGTTCATGGGGGTAGCATTGCCGCAAATTTCCTCGACCGGCGTTGCCGTTGCCCTTTCCGTTCCTTTGTGGTTCGGGGTCCGGTTGGGCGGCCATCCTTCGGAGAGCACGCACATGCTTGCCTTCATCGGCTCGATGGTATTCTCGTTGGGTGCGATTCTGGCACTTGCATTCATGGAGCGACGCGGACGGGGCCAGCCTGAAGGCCGGCTCGGCGCCGCCTATGTCGTGGCCGCCTCGCTAAGCATCTTGCTTCTTTCACGAAATCCATACGGCGAGATCGGATGGCTCGACATGCTCAAGGGAGAGGTGATCACCATTTCCAATTTCGATCTTTTTTTGACCGCGGGAACACTAGCCCTGGTACTTGCCATTCTTGGACTATTTCACAAAGAGCTGCTCCTGGTTTCGTTCGATCGGCCAATGGCCGTTACGCTTCGAAAAAACGTGGTCTTCTGGGATGTTCTGCTCTATCTGCTCATAGGCCTGACCGTCTCGATGGCCGTGCTGAGCGTCGGGCCGCTGATTGCCTTTGGATTCCTGCTGATTCCCGCTCTTGCGGTCCACACATTCGCCCGCGACATGCGCCAGTTCACGGTCTTTGCCTCCCTGTTCGGGGGCGCGACAGCCTTTTTGGGTTTTTGGATCGCCTACCGACTGGATTTGCCGGTCGGACCGACGGACGTCGTTCTTCTTGGATCGCTCTATGCGGCAGTCTATCTCATGGGCCGGTTTTTATCCCGGAGCTCAACATGAAAGCAGGAGCTGAAATGAGCAAATTGCTGATATCTTTTCTGGTGGTGGCCGTCTGGGCGCCGCTTCTCTCAAATGCTTCAGCACTCGCCGGACAAAAGGAAGATCCGGATGGAAAACCGGCTGTTGTCTGTTCAACAAGATTCGTGGATAACGGGAATGGCACGGTTACGGACACAAAAAGAAATTTAATGTGGCAAAAGCTCGACAGCGGACAGGAACTCGCGTTTGACCAAGCTGTGGAGTACGCGAGGAAACTCGGTCTAGGAGGTTATTCGGACTGGAGACTGCCCAAACCCGACGAACCGGATACCGCAGTGGTGAAAGAACTGATGTTGCCTGTTCATTCCCCGGCGGCTTATGCCCGCTTCGATCTCTACTGGTCATCCGATCCGGAGGTTCTACTCCCATTCAACTATCGCCCATCCAGCGGTGTTGAAGTCTCCCGGGCGTATCCAGCGGGGAAAGCAGACAGAGCGTTCGTAAGAGCGGTGCGCTCGTTGAAAGCCGCTGGAGCAGGCCATTAAGCTGCATGACAACCTGCTATCACGCCAGGCCGTCTGTTTTACTCTTGCACGCCCGGCTTCAATGAGTGCTTTGAGTTCAAGGCTCTGTGATTTCATGCGCTCAAACGCCCACATTGCACGTCACAGTTGACAATCCTTCTTTTGCAACTTACACAACCAGATAACAGGCTCATGAAGAGTCTCGAAAACCTAACGAATTAGGACAAGGAGGAATTACCATGGAAGGAAAGCACGAACACAAGCATTTGCATGCGCATGATCACAATCATGCGCACTCCCACGAACATTCCCACGACGGCAAGGCGCATAATCATGAGCATACCCACAACCATGCCCACGAGCACCTGCACGAGCATCTGCATGAACACTCGCATGGCGGAACGCCCCAGGTACACAACCACGAACACACGGGCGACCACGGCGCTCATGACCATGAGCATCCCGGTCATGAAACGGAAGCCCACGATCACGCCCACTGAGGTTTTGATCAGTTGATCGGTTGAATTTTACACGGGGCGGGTGCAACGATGCACCCGCCCCGCTGTTTTCTGAGGCATGTGTTGACTGGCGTGGCATATACCGCTTTCACGATGTTTATCAAAACCTATGGAAGGCCGGGAAAGATCGGTTCTGATGTTGCGCGTCACCCGCGAAGCATGAAAATTCTATTTTCCAGGTAGCTTCGTCTGAAGCGCCGTGGGGTTTCGGTCTTTTTTGCGTTTAAGGGACTTTGTGTCCGGCCCTTCCACCCCTATCTCGAAAATTGGAGGCATACTTACCCCGGACAGGGTCGAGGATAAACTCCGCCCCTACGGGGGGCATTCCTCCATTAGCTTAAGTTAGCGATTGTGGGGGCACGGTGGTTTCCTGCCGTTAATTGTGTCCGCTCAGCCGGAACTGGACCGGGAGTATCACCCATGTGGCAACATCTTTGCCTTTGAAGTTGCCGGGTTTGAAATGCCAGCGGCGCAGAGCTTCCAGGGTGGACTCCTCGAAATAGCCCTTCGGCTGAGCTTCTATGATTGAGGGTTTTGAGACACTGCCGTCAGGCCCAACGAGAAATCTCACCACAACTTTGCCGCTAACACCCAGACTTCGGGCCGTCGGGGGATAGACCGGATCGACTTTTTTCAGAATCTGCGGAGCCCTGTCAACAGAAGCCGCATCGAACTCGCCCGCGGAGCCATTTCCGAGGCCCCGCCCCGGCCCCGCGGAGCCCTCTCCTGCTGCTGCTCCATTTCCGGCTCCGTTTCTCTGTCCCTCCCCGGAGCTGACGGGGGCGTTTTCCAAGGGGTGATCTTGAGTGTCGGAGTCGATTTTCCGTGAGTCGGCGGGGCGATTTTCGATCTGGCGGGGATGCACGGCAACGACGCTAGTGGAATCTTTTTTTGTGCGTTTTGCCGGTGTAACCGCTTTCTGGATCTCGGTTTTGGCTTTAGGTATATCGGGGGGTGGCTCCTTTTCGGCGGGTTTTTGTTCCGGTGGAGATGGTTCAGGTTCCTTTCCAACCACGGCGCCCTCTGTAGAGCCGGCGCCACCTAAACTGGATCCGCTACCACCCAGGTCCGCAAAATACACGTTGATGAATGGTTCATGAACTATCGGCGGCGGCTGAAGGAACGGAAGGCATAAAACAGCCGCAGCCGCAAGCACATGGATCAGGAAGGCCCCTGCCGTTCCCAGTGCGAGTTCCCATTTTGTGTCCTTGTGTTTCCACAGCAGGATAGGTCCCTCGGCCGACAGCTCTAATGGCGTCAGGAAGGACGCAGTTGCGGAGTGGCCTTCATCCGCAAAGGGAAATGTCGCAGAGATTTTATCGAGAAAGTGTTCCACTTCTTCCATGACAATAGTCCAGATCTTCCGGCCGGCAAGTGGGCGTGTCACCGCACCGGAATGGGGCCGGTTATGCAGCCGGTTTTACCGCTTACCCGGAACCCGAACCGCGCATTCCGAGCCGGAAAGGCCTTCCCTGTAAGAGATGAGGCCGGGCAAGTGTTCGCTTACCAGTTTGTCCACCAAATGGGGCAGGGGGACAGGCACACTTCCAACAACCTTGACCGGTTCCGTCGTAAGGGGCAGCAGCAGCTTGACGGCGCCGGAATTGCCGATGGCCACCGCCATCGCCGGGGTAACTTCACCCATCATCGAGTTGCTGATAAGGATGGAAATAGACCCTATAATGATATCGACCTGACGAGCCCAGTGACAAACGGCGCTTTCCCCGGTCGCTCCCCGGTTGGCGCCCGCTTTCATCATTTGCCCCGTGGCAATGGCGTTGGTTCCCAGGGCGAGAATCTCCACTTTTGCCCCGTAGGTTTGCTGGACCTTCCTGATGATAGTGGAACCAATGCCCGCGCCCTGCCCGTCTATGACTGCAATACGAACCAAGAGTGCCCCCTCCAGGCAGTTAATCCTCTTCCAGGACGATGCGGTGTTGGACCAGGTTCATCTCCTTGATATGCGCTTTCAGCCAGCGCTGCTCCCCGAAGATATCCTGGATATAGACGCCATCGCCTTCGGGCCTGAGAATGTCCACACTCTCCATAAGGAGTTCTTCTTCATTACCTTTCATGAGGTAAGCATTGGCTTCACACATTTGATTTTCCTCCTTTGCACCTTTTCCTCAATGCATAACGATTCCCAACTGCTGAAGGCCGGCTGAAAATTATCCTCAAAGCTTGCGGCTTGTAATCAAGCCGGATAGATATTCGGACTTGAGGTCATCGGTTGTGAAGTAGTCCGCCCTCAGTTCCTCAGCCAGGCTTCTTGCAAGGTCCATGTGGATGAGACTCGATTTGTCCTCGGTATCCACCACGATATAATCGGTGTTTGCCACATCCCGCAGCATTGCCGCCGCCCTGGACACTTCCTCTACCACGGGAATGCCCGACATGCCCTGGTTGGCGCGGCCATCACTGACTACCGCCACGATAAACCTGATCTGGGGATCTTTTATCCGGACCTGCCTTATAAGATTGTATGTGGCGGATAGAGCGGCGGGCAGCGGCGTCTTGCCTCCGACCGGAATTTCTTTTAATTTTCTTGAGGCGAGATTGACGCTGGTGGTAGGGGGAAGCACTATTTCGGCGCGGTCCTTACGGAACCCTATCAACGCGACCTTATCCCGCTTGTGGTAGCAGTCCATGAGAAGGGAAAGAATCGCCCCCTTGGTCTCGATCATCCTTTGCCTGGCCCCCATGGAACCCGAGCAGTCCACCACGAATATAACCAGATGTCCCATCTTTTTTTCGCGTTGTTTGAACCGTAAATCCTCATCATGAACAATGACGTTTTGGGTCCTTCCTCTTACCACCTGCCAGGGGGCCGCGGCCCTGAGAGTCGCATCCACGGCCACATCGCGCACATTCGACTGCAGTATGCTCTTGACGTATCGGCCTCCTTTTCCCGTGAAGCGGGTGTTAGTCCTTCTGCCCGAAGACCTGCGGCCAATCCGGTCCCTTTGAAAGAGCAGCCTTCGCAAGTCGAAGGGCTTTCCCACCGGAAATACTTCTTCCCGCGAGTGCCCGGCGCTTGTCTGCGGGCGCAAGGCAGAATCTCCGGCATCCTGCCCGGAGGCCGTATCAGGCATTTCGTTGCTGTTTGAATCCGCCTGGTCCCGCCGGCTGTCGTTTTCCCGTTCCGGCATCTCTTGGCTATGCTGCTCTTCCTGCTGAACAGCGGCCTCTCGTCTTCTGTGAACCAGGGCAAGAGGCAGGGCCTTTTCGACATGCTTTTTCATCACAACCGACGATCCGCAAAACGCGGCGTAAGCACGGGCAGCCCTTTCCAGGGCAATATCTCCCCGGTGTCCTTCGATCCCGGACGCCAAGCACGCCTCTACCACAAAGGCCGAAAGTTCTTCCGGCATCCTGATCCGTTTCAATAACTCTCCGGCCCGGGAAACCCTGTTTTTCAACTTTGTGTCGTATCGTTCAAACCGGCTTCGGGCAGCGCTGTTTTGCTCGGAACGACGCAAAACCCTGGTTTTGTCTTCGGCGTTGACCGGCGTTTCGAACAATGCACAAAGGCCGAAGTGATCAATGAGTTTTGGTGAGATGGGGCCTTCTTCCGGATTCATTGTGGCAACCAGGGAAAAACCCGGGGGGGCCTGGCCTTTGATGCCCTTTGCGCAGACGGCCATGTTGCCGCATTCGCGGTTATTGAGTATCAGGTTGATCAAATCGAGGTTGAGCAGGTTGATGTCATCGATATAAAGCACCCCGCCCCGAGATCGTTCGATCAAACCGGTCTGGCAGATGTTTTGCCCGGTCCTCACCGCTTCTTCCAGGTTTATTCCGCCTATAAGCGCATCTTCAGTCGCGTTCAGCGGCACTTCGACATAGGGCATTTTTTCGGGGAGAAGGGGAGGCAGCGAGCGGGCCAGGGTGGACTTGCCCGTTCCTTTGTCGCCCACGAGAAGAACCCCTCCGATTCCCGGATCGATCAGGTTCAATATCAGAGCCAGTTTTGCTCTCTTATGGCCGACAAGCCCGGAAAACGACATATCCTCTCCCCAAACATCTCAAGATAATGCTATAGAAGCGTGGGGGTCACGGACCCCCACACCCCCTCGCCGCTCCGTGTGGCGCTGCGGCGAAGGCCTTCGGCCAGTCGCCGACAGCGCCGAGCGCTCGGCCTCGCGCGTGTACGCGCGTGGCCGAATTCTGGGGGGTGCGGGGGAATCATTCCCCGCTCTTTTTGTGCTCGAAAGATGCGTTTTGGACGCAACTTCGTATCAGCCGTCATTAAAGCCCTGAAGAAGCTCCTCCAGCCTTTTTCTGCCGGAGCCTGCGTCTTCGAATGGAGTTCGCTTGAGTCTATGGTTCAGCGCCAATGGAACTACATCGCGGATATCCCGGGGCAAGATGTGTTTTCGACCCCGAAAAGCGGCGAGCGCCCTGGACGCCCGAAGGATTACGATATCGGAACGATGGCCGTCGACATGGATTTCAGTCGTAATTGCCACGATTTTCTCAAGAATGTCCTCTGAAACATTTACCCCGGGCAGATTGGTCCTGGCCTGGAGGATTTCATCCGACAGAGACCGCTGGTCTTCCTGAACGCTTGCGAAAAAGCCGTCCGGATCGTCATCGAACTGGGAGCGGCGCTTGAGAATCTGAATTCTCTGGTCCTTTTCCCGAATAGACTCCACGTATACGCAGAGCCCGAAACGGTCAAGCAGTTGGGGCCGCAGGTCGCCTTCCTCGGGGTTCATTGTGCCCACTAAAATGAACCGCGCGGGATGACTGAAGGAAACACCCTCCCTTTCAACGCAATTGTTCCCCATGGCGGCCGAGTCGAGCATAAGGTCGATAATATGGTCTTCGAGAAGGTTGACCTCATCGACGTAAAGAAAATTCCTGTTCGCGTCCGCCAGGATTCCGGGTTCGAACCGCTTCTCCCCGTATTTGAGAGCGTGTTCGATATCGAGAGTACCCACAAGCCTGTCTTCGGTAATTCCCAGCGGAAGCTCGACGACCCGCATCTTTCGTTTTTCTTCTTTGAGTTCGCCGTCCTTAACGAGTCTTTCCGAACATATGCTGCAAAGAGACGTTCCGTTCGGGTCGCAGTTGAAAACGCACCCTTGTGAAACGCGGTCCTCAGGCAGAAGTTCCGCAAGCGCTCGAACCGCCGTGCTCTTTCCCGTTCCTTTTTCGCCCATGATCAAAAGCCCGCCGATGGTCGGATCTATCACATTGAGCATCAAACCAAGCTTCATCTGTTCCTGGCCCACTATGGCCGTAAAAGGGAAAACCATCTTTTGACCTCTCAACCCAGTATCTTTTCCATTTTATTTTTCCAGGCCTGGACTTCCTGCGAGGTGATAACGTCAATGGAACCTCCCTGGAAGTTTCCCTGCAGTTCTCCCGACCTTTCCTCGATCCAGCCTTCGATCTCGACATAAATCCGTTTCAGAGCATCCCTGACATCAGGCGCCGGGTCCCAAAGTCCTCTTTCGGAAGCTTCGATCAACCTTCTGGCTGTCTCCTCCAGAGCATACGGGTTATTTTCCTCAAAAAATTTGCGGTTTTCCTCATCCATCAGGAAAGTCCGGGAAATATCATCGAAAATCCAGTCATCCACTTCCCGGCTGGTAGCCTCCCAGCCATAAACCCTGCCGATCCGCTTGCTGATTTCACCGGCGCCCTTGTACCCGTGTTCCTTCATTCCCTCTATCCATTTCGGATTCAGGAGCTTTGTCCTGACGACCCTCCGGATTTCATCGGCCAATTCCCTTACCCTGACCTCACCCTGTTCTCTCGTATCGCCGTAATATGTTTTTATTTCCTTTCCGGAGAGGACTTTTGCCGCGTTGATCAACCCGCCGTGAGTGCCGAAGTAGCAGCAGCACCCCAGAAGATCGTACTCGTCGGTGACCGTCTTGGAAAAAGTCAGGTCGACCGTTTTGAGGTTCATTGAAAAAGGTTTGTGGGCGGGTTCGCCAAATACGCCTTTGCCGTAGGCATAACCATTCCAATAGAGGAAGATGTCCGAGAGATCTTTTTCGTCCTTCCAGGCAGATGCATAGACGGCCAGTTGGGTGCCGGCCTGGTACACTCCCGGCATGCTGGAAAACAGCCTGTAAGCGGCCCTTCGAAAGTCCTGTTCGTTCTCCACACTGCCGCCCGTTTCCCGGATCTGCGCGAGGAGGTGCTTGCGGACGAAATTCAGATCGGCCGGCTCATCCAGCCTCGCTACTGCCAGCACCGCTTCGTCAATCAACTCGATCAACGGGGCGAAATTGTCCCGCGTAATTCCGGACACCCTAACCGTAATGTCAATTCGAGGCCGCCCAAGTTCTTCGAGTGGAATTATTTCAAACTTCCCGATCCTCCCATTGGTCTGCCAGACGGGTCTAACCCCCAAAAGGAACATCATCTGAGCCATTCCCTCGCCGTCCGACCACATGATGTCCGTACATTGCCAGTAGAAGGCGATATTTTCCGGATATGCGCCTTCTTCCCGAAGGAACTTGTCGATTGTGATCTGCGCCAGCTTTATTCCGACCTCCCATCCGGCGCAGGACGGCACCTTGTGGGGATCGAGCGAGTAGAAGTTCCTTCCGGTCGGCAGGATGTCGGGTCTACCCCGTGTAATTATCCCCGACGGGCCCGGCGGTATGTACCCTCCGTTCATCCCGTTCAGCAGCGCGGCCGCTTCATCGGACTGCAGCACCCGCGTTCTCACGTCGTCGATTCTTGCCTGAATGTCGCCAATGATGGATTCAAAGTCGCGGAGCTCGCCGAAGTGTGTTTCAAAAATCCCCGCCAGTGACTCTCCCCGGCCGAGATAAGCCGTGCAAATCTCTTTCGCCCTCCGGTCCACGAGATCCTTTTGCAGCGCTTCTTCCATCGATTTGAACTCATGATCTTTTTCCATCAGCTTCCAGACAACGCCTCGAAGCGATTCCGGAGAGTTTTCATAGCGAACGACCGCATAGATGAATTCTGAAAACCTTTCATCAGCCGGAAGTTTTCCGAAAACATGCATTCCTTTGGGGATATAGGAATTCTTCAGGAGAGACAGCGTTTCGTGCGCGGCCCTTACGACCTCATCAAAAGGCGCATCTTCCGGAACTTTCAGCATCGGCATCAGGTTGCCGGCTTTCAGCCTGTCTTCGATCATGTGGCTAAGGGTATGAGCCTTTGCAGGTTCCAGCTTCTTTATCTTCTCGTATTCAAAAAGAAGCCGTTCGATTTCATCGAGATCGCCGTAGAGTTCTCCCTGGACCATTACCGTCTGCATATGATCGACCAAGGCGGCACAACTTCTGCGTTTGGCCGTGGTCCCTTCCGGGGGGTTATCGGCATTGTAGATGTAGAGGTGCGGCATCTCATCGACACCGATATCGGGAAAGCACCCGGAAGAGAGCCCGGTGCTCTTGCCGGGCAGGAATTCAAGGTTCCCGTGCGTCCCGACATGGATCATGACATCGGCGCCAAACTCCCTTGACAGCCATTTGTACGTGGCGACATACTGGTGCGGGGGAGGAACAGCCGGATCGTGCAGGATTTTGCATACCTGCCCGTCACACCTGGCCCCGGCGCAGCCTCTTTTGGGCTGAACGCAAACAACTGCGTTGCCGAACCTCAAACCGGTCACCAGGATCTTTCCATCGAGAACCATCGCCGCCGGAATTCCGTCTTTTTCTTCGCCGGGCGGGTTCCCCCAAGCTTCGATCATCCTGTCGCGGGTAGCTTCAGGCAGTTCGTCGAACCACTTGAGGTATTTTCCATTCTCCAGTTGTTCGAGACTGCCTCCCCGAGCCGCAATTTCTTCGGTAGTGGTCCAGCGGAATTCCGAAACGGCCTTCTTTTCCAGGATTTCTTCTATCAGCGCTTTGCCGCTTTCAAGGGGGTTAACTTCGTAGCCTTGCTCTTTCATGCGCCAAAGCATTTGGGCGACGCTCTCCAGGGTATCCAGGTGAGCGCCTGCCCCTACCGTGGCTTCAACCGACGCGCACGGATTATTGTGCAGGACGAATGCGACCTTCTTCTGAGAATTGGGTTTGCGCCGCAGGCCGACCCAACGGGAAATTCTTCGCGCCAGGCGTTCGATACGGTCGGGCAAGGCTTCGTACATTTCCTCTTCGGGATTGCTCACACCGTTGCCGGCGCCAACCACCACCGGCTCAATCACGCCCTCGAATTCCGGAAGGGCTATGCTCCAGGCCACCTGCTGCCCGAGTCCGTCCGGGTCTTCCCGCCATCTTGCCCTGTCTTTGTAATAGGAAATAACAGGGTTGATGAGGGGCACGTTCAATTCCTTGAGGAGCGAAACCCCCGATTCCGCCTGAGTCTCGGAATTGTCTCCGCGTTTCTGACCGAGAAAGAATACGGTGAGTTTTACGATCAACTCCGTGCGGCAAGTGCCGTCCGATCGCAGGAGGAATTTCCTGATTACATCCTCTCCTCCCAGATTGCCCAGGTTGCCGTCCTTGAACGAATAGAAGAAGACGGGAAGAACACCCAGATCCTGCTTTTCCAGGGCTTCGATGAGCAGGCGTTCGACTTCCATATTTCCGGACACCCAGTTGGACCTGGGAAAAAGAACCGCCACGAGCGGGCGATTGCGCAAAGGATAACTATCCAGATACTCCTGAGTATTGGCAAACGGTCCGCCCCATTCCGGATGCACTATTCCTTCCCATGCGGTTTCTTTAGGGGGGCTATAGGAAAGCTCCACGGAAAATAAAGTGGATGCGAGAAACTTCAGCATCTCCCTGAAATTTTCGGCGCCGTTAAAAAGAATATAGCGGTAGACAGTGGTGACGATCTCAGGGTTCACGTTGGAAATTTTCCAGTAGGATGGCTCCGGTCCGACCAAAACCACCGGGGTTCGCCCTCCAAGCGCCGCGATCTCTTGTTCCACATCATCCCAGAATGGTTCCGTCGTGCGATAGAGCAATATGAGGTCGGCAGCCCTTATCTCCTTCCCGACCTCCCCAACGATCCCGGGGTCCAGGTTGAGCTGTTTGTTCGAATAAGCCTTCATTTTGAAGAGAGCCGTGGCCTGGGCCGCATCCCTTAAAGTCGGGATGAAACTGGACCACATAATGGTGAGAAGCTTCATGCGTTCTCCTCTAAATCTCGGAGTCATTTTCAGAGTTTGGGGCAGATAACCCGGTATCCGTTTTCCGCGACGAACTCGACTTCCAGTCCATATACTTCCATAAGGCTTTCCCGTGTGATGACTTCATCCGGTTTCCCCTTTGCAACCAGCCTTCCGCGGTTCAAAAGGAGCACCTTGTCGGAAAAAAGGAGCGCCATGTTCGGATCGTGAAGGTTCATCAGCGCAATCAAGCCCTTTTCCCGCACAACGGTTTTGACCTTTTTGAGTATCGTGATTTGATTCCTGAAATCCAGGTGCGCCGTCGGCTCGTCGAGAAGCATCGCGGGGGCGTCCTGCGCGAGGCAGCGGGAGATAAGAACCATCTGCCGCTCGCCGCCGCTTATCTGTGTATAGGGCCTGCCGGCCAGGTGATCGACCCCCAGGTTTTTCATCGCCTGTTTGGATAAATCCCTGTCCCGTCCCGAAGGAGTTGAGAAGATCCCGACATGCGCCGTCCGGCCCATGAGAACCATGTCCAGGCAAGAGTAAGGAAAAGGAGGGTCATGTTCCTGGGGAACCGCCGCCAGTCTTTTGGCGATCTCGGCCCGATTCAGCCGGCTTAATGGCTTCCCGGAAAGCCGCACTTCTCCTTCCTGGAACTTCCATATCCCGAGTAAACATTGGAAAAGCGATGTCTTACCGGAGCCGTTCGGCCCGAGAACAGCGGTGACCTCGCCCTGTTCCGCCTGGAAATCGATCCCCCGGAGGACGGGCTCCTTTGCGCCCCGATGCAGGAAAGTGAGTTGTCTAACCTCGATCATCTGCCCCAGCTCTCCCCTGTCCCTTTTTTCAGAAGATAGATAAAGAACGGCGTGCCGCTCAGGGTCGTGATGATTCCAACCGGGATATCGAACGAGGTAAGATTTCTGGCCAGCGTGTCCGCAAACATCATGAAGGCCGCACCGGCCGCCAGTGAACAGGGCATGAGGACCTTATGGTCAGGCCCCACCAGCATTCTGGTAAGGTGGGGCACCATCAGCCCGACCCAGCCGATAATACCGCTCACGGACACCGCGCAGCCCACAGCCAGCGAGGCAGCGCCGATAAACAGAACTCGGTCTCTTTCCACCGGTATTCCCAGCGACCTGGCCTCCTCCTCGCCCATTGAAAGCGCGTTGAGTCGCCATCTCATCAGCATCAGCGGAATGCACGCCGCGATCATCCCCAGGCATGCGACCCAAATCGAAGACCAGTCCGAAAGTGAAAAGCTTCCCATCAGCCAGTAAACAATGCTGACCAACTTATGGGGGTCGACCAGGAACTTGAGTATGGAAACCAGGGCGCTGAAAAACGCTGAAATCACTATGCCGGAGAGCACCAGATGGAGCCGGGACACCTCACCCCGGCTCCTGGCCAGCAGGTACGTGGTGAAAGAGGCAATGAGACTGAAAACAAAGGCTGCCGCCTGGATTGGAAACCGTGGGAAAAGAGCCACCGAAAGAGCACATCCGAACGCAGCCCCAGAGGAAAGTCCCAGGATGAAAGGATCGACCAGGGGATTTCGAAATATCCCCTGGAGCGTCACCCCTGCCCCTGAGAGGGCGGCGCCGACGAGCGCGGACAGAATGATCCGTGGGAGCCTTATATCCCACAGTATGGACATCTCCGTTCCGGCATCGGCCGATTTCAGAAGGAAAACCTTTGCAAATAACACCTTCACTATCGTCCAGGGCGCAATGGCGTAGGCCCCCCATAGAAGAGAAACACAAACAAAAGCCAGAGGAGAAAGCCCAATGCCGAACAGGATCAATTTTCTTTTCACAGGCGCATCCAGTTAATCGAAAGCAAGTCCCGCCACAGGGACTCCGAAACATTCCTTATGAAACCGCAAAACTTCTTCCGAGAGTCCTTTTCCGTCGAAATATTCAGGGTAGGTTTTCCACGCCATCCAAAGCGCCAAGCTGCAGATTGTCGGGGACCAGGTGGTAAGGGAAGGGGCCTTGAAGACCCTGCCGTTCCTGACCGCCCTGATTTTCTTCCACTGCGGATTCGAAAGGAGTTCTTCCGGTCCGTACCTGGCGCTTCCCCAAATGAAAATCACATCCGGGTCCCAGCCCACGATCGACTCCATGGAGACTTCCGCGTGCTTGACTCGAATGGATTCCGCCGGATTTATTCCCCCCGTAAGCCTGATCAGTTCAGGCTGAAGGCCAATCCCGCCGCTCACAGTGGTGGGTTTTTGCCAAAGCCAGATGACCTTGCGCCTATTCTCCGGGGGAACCTTCGAGACTTTCGAAGCAGTCTCAGTAAGGTTCTTTTCCATCAGAGAGCGCACTTCCCCGGCCCGGTCTTCTTTCCCGAAAAGCTTTCCGCACAGATCGAGGACTGCGTAAAGCTCATCGAGGCTGTCCGGGTAAACAGAAATAACTCTTAGTCCTCTTCGGATTAGAAATTCGGTCACCTCCGGTTTGTAGGACCAGGTGATCACCAGGTCCGGATGCAAAGCAAAGAGGACTTCAATGTTGACAGAATCCGCCGTGCCTACCGATGGGATTTCCTTTAACCGCGCAAATCCCTTCAAAAGTTCATTGTCGTATGCCCACTGATTCAATCCGACCACCCGGTCCCAAACGTCGAAGACCGGAATGAGTTCATAGAGTGAAAGAAACACCACCCTGTTGACAGGCGGCGTGATGTCCGTGTCGTTTCCGGCCGCGTCTTTGACCGTGAACGCAAACACATCGGCCGAACCCGAAAGGGCCCAAAAGAGAACTGCCGCCTGTAGGAAAATTAAAGCCTTTTTCATTTGAACTTCGCCGTAAAACCCCCAAAGAACTCCCGCCCGGGAGCCTGGTAGTAAGTGAAGTATTTTTCGTCGGAGATATTGTTTACCGCAAAATCCATTGTAACCCGGTCGGTCAGCTTGTAGCGGAGTTTGCAATCGGCCACAAAGTACCTGTCCAGCGCCCCGTACACCTCGGGCGCCGTGTCCCGGTTGTACGCATCAGCGTACTGTTTGTCTGCGAAACGGCCGATCATCATAAAAGAAAACTTCCGGTAGGTCAGCTCTGCGCCCACGTTGAACAGCCACTCGGGAACATACGGGAGTTGATACCCAACCGACTTGGGGTCATAGGGATTGGAAAGCATCTTGCTGTGAGTGAATGTGGCGTTTGTGAACAGTCTCAGCCAGTCCAGCGGCTTGTTCTCGATTTCGAGTTCCACGCCGTCAGTCTCGGCCTTGGCGGCATTCACGTTCTGAAAAGTGTAACTGCCGGTGCTGGGATTATAGCTTATAAACTCCCAGTAGATGTAGTCACGCATGGTGTTATTAAAATAATTGAGTTTGCATACGGTGTTGCTTCCCAGTTTCTGCTCGGCCCCCATATCCCACGAGAAGGATGTCTCAGGCTTTAAATTGGGATTAGCCAGGGAAATGTAGCCGAAGCTTTCCCATGAAGTGTAGAGTTCATATACGGTGGGGGGCCGAAAAGACGTTCCTACGGAACTTCTGAGCGTAGTGCCGTCCCAAGGTTTGTAAACAAGCGACCCTTTGGGGCTCACAGAAGAGTCACTCTTGCTGCCGTAAGACTGGGAGTAGCCGGACCCACCCACTACGTTGCCGAAGCCGTCGTAGGTAGTCCAGTAATCTTCACGCAACCCTGCGTACAGGGTGAGATTGCTGCGCAAAGCTATCTCTGCCTGCCCGTATGCCGAATAGATATTATCCTTCCCTTGGAAATCTGAGTAAAAGGTGGTCTTCGACCCCGGATCTGTCCAATTGCTGAGATTTGTCGTTGGCTGATCGGCTGAATCGTGGCGATAAGCGCCGCCAACGGTGAGCAGACACTTTTCGAGCAGGGGATAGTTGAACTGCACATCAACGTCGGTCCTGTCGGAAGAAGTCGAGACGATCTGCCCCGCTCCCCCAAGATATGTTGCGGTGTAGCCTGGCTGGTCATAGTAGTTGGTCGGAGTATCGATATAGCCGGCGGCGATTTTAAGAAGACCATCCCCGAATAATTTTGTCTGATATTCTCCACGGAATATGTTCTCCATGTAGGCGCCTTTGTCGTTATTCTCCACGAAAGTCGAGGGGTTAAAGGAAACCGGAACACCGCCAACGTTCGCGCTGCCTGAAAAAGTGCCGACATAAGTTTGGGGAGGTCCGTATCCGAATCCGTACTGGTTGTTTCTGTAGGAAAAGGTGGCCTTTGAGTCCGAAGTCAGGTCGTATACGAACTTAATACTTCCGGATTGCGTCCAATAGTTAAGGTTTCCCGAGTTCCCGATAACAGCGTAAGGCCCTCCCTGGGTTGGAGGTGTTTGGCCGGATAGCGTAACGGGTATATTAGGGTATCCGCCGGTTTGCCTGTAACCGAAGCTCGCAAAGACGCTCAACCGGTCATAAAGTTTGTCCCCGTACGATCCGTACTCGTTCCAGGTGTTGAACGAACCGTATCCGCTCTGAATCGTGACTTCCCTTTCCTGAGGCGTTTTGGTGATGATGTTAATAACGCCGCCCATCGCGTCTCCTCCCCACAGAGAGGAAAACGGGCCGCGGACGACCTCAATTCTTTCAATATCCAAAGGGTTAAGGGAATTCCAGTTTACCAGTCCGGCAAATGGTTGGTTTAAAGGTTCCCCGTCCAGGAGAACAAGGTTTCTCTGCTGACCCTGGATTCCGCGTATCATGATGTCCCCCAACTGGTCAAGCGGCGCCCGAGTCTCGTTGAACACCCCCGGCAGAGCGTTGATGGCTTCGTCCACTCTCTGGATATTCCTGCTCTCAATGTCCTTGCTCGTGACAACCGATACGGCTGCCGGTACATCCTCAAGGGATTTTTCCGTTCTGGTGGCCGTGACGACAATCGGCTCAAGAGTTTGATCCTTTTTCACCTCGTTTTTCGTGGCAGCCTGATCGCTCGCCTGGTCGCTCTTTTTCGTCCCGCTTTCCACAGCTTGGGCAGTGTCCGTCTTCTCGTCGGCAAAGCTGCCGGACGGTACGAACAGAAACAGCATGGACAACAGGCTCGCAATTATCAGATTCGCCACAAGAGTTCTTTTTGGCGGCCGCAGGCCCAAGGCCCCCCCGCGCGAACCGCGGCGTATAATGGTCGCATTCGAGAACATCAGACTCCCTCCTCATTGCCACACGCTTCCGACCGTGATAAAAGAAGCGTGGGGACTGGTTTTCCGATTCATGCCCCCAGGGGCGGGTCTCATGCCTTGTCGAGAGGGAGACCTGCCCCTCTTTTTTGCCGATCTTGAATCTTCGCTGTCGTCAGACCTCCTTTCCGATAGAGTTTCAACCCCGTAAAAAACAAAAAAGGCCACGAAAATACCCCTTCCCCTTTCCGACGAGGAAGAAAGGCTTTCGTAGCCTCTTAATTCATGACTAAAATTACGAACCGAACGGCGAATCAACCCGGTAATTCGGGCCACCTTCGTGGTGGCGCGGGGGTTGCTCCGTTTGAAGAGAGTATTTCTTGAAACAGGTTTCTTGTCAAGCGTTTAACGCATCACTTGGGCATTCACATACCTTTGGTTAGTTTCCAATAAAAGAAGGTTGCACCTTCAATTATGCCTGGCTGAGGGTTATAGTCATCAAATAAAGGGCATTGCTCCTCCGGCGCATGGCTGGAGACTGTTTCCGGAGAAAACACGGCCTAAAGAGATCAGCGGACTGCCGCGCGGTTCCACGGGTGACGTCGCACTTAAGCTGCCATAAAGGTTGGAAACGATGGCCGACAACGAAATGAGAGTTCAGAAAATCCTCGGCAAACTGCGGGAAGGCAAGCACAAGGTCACTCCGCAACGAGTGTCGATTATCAGGCTCCTTGCCGGAAGCGATCACCCGTCTGTGGAGGAGATCTTCGGGCGCCTGCAAAGAGATTTCCCAGGAGTGAGCGAGGCAACGGTCTATCGGACCATCATGTTGCTCAAGTCCCTGGGGGAGGCACTGGAGCTTGGATTCGCCGACGGAAGCAACCGGTACGACGGCAGCAAACCCTACCCCCACCCGCACGCCATCTGCACGAGGTGCAAGAAAATCATGGACCCCGATCTACCCGGCCTGAAAACAGTAACTCAGGAGGCTGCTGAAGCGACGGGCTTCCAGATCGAAACCTACCGGCTTGATTTCTTCGGTGTTTGTCCCCAATGTCAAAATAATGCCTGACTTTCAACTTCTTCAAATAACTCAAGGATAAGCGTCTTTTGCCTGTCATGGGCCTAGCGGCAACGATCCATTACCTGGGTGCGGCCCGGTAACTCTTATGACCCGCCCGGCGCGGAGCCGCATGCTGTTGCGGTGTGGTAGCCGGGGGACCCCCCCGGCTACCGATTAGCTGACCGTTTTTTCGCCGCCCTGCCGGAAGCCCTCGAAGACGTTTATGCAACGATCAGACGAGGTCGAAACGATCAAGGTTCATGACTTTGTTCCACACCGCTACGAAGTCGCGCAGGAACTTCTCCCGGGAGTCCTCAGATCCGTAGACTTCCGCCAAGGCCCGGAGTTGGGAGTTCGAACCGAAGATCAGGTCGACACGGGTGCCGGTCCACTTCAGTTCGCCCGTTGCGCGATCACGCCCCTCGAACACGTCGTCGTCTTGCGCGGTTGCCTTCCACGCCGTGCTCATGTCGAGCAGATTCACGAAGAAGTCATTGGTGAGCGTCCCTGGCCGCTTGGTGAAGACGCCGTGCTTGGACTGTCCGAAGTTGGCATCCAGGACGCGCATACCGCCGACGAGAACCGTCATCTCAGGAGCGGTCAGCGTCAGAAGTTGCGCGCGATCAACCAGCAGTTCCTCCGCCTTTACTGAATATTTAGCTTTTTGATAGTTACGGAACCCGTCTGCAGCCGGTTCGAGCACGGCGAATGACTCCACATCGGTTTGCTCCTGCGACGCATCCGTACGTCCCGGCGTGAAGGGAACGGTCACATCGTGACCGGCATTCTTCGCAGCTTGCTCGACACCTGCGCATCCACCCAGGACAATCAAGTCGGCGAGCGAAACCTTCTTCCCTCCTGAATGGGCGCTGTTGAACTTTTTTTGGATTCCCTCAAGAGTCTGCAGCACCGTCTTCAGTTGGGCCGGCTGGTTGACTTCCCAATCCTTTTGCGGCGCAAGACGAATGCGCCCCCCGTTCGCCCCGCCGCGCTTGTCGGAGCCACGGAACGTAGACGCCGACGCCCAGGCGGTCGAGACCAGTTCCGGGACCGACAGCCCCGAGGCAAGGATTTGGGCCTTGAGCGCCGCGATGTCGGCCGCGTCGATCAGGTCGTGATCGACTGCGGGGACGGGATCCTGCCATATCAGCTCTTCCGCCGGAACCTCCGGGCCGAGATAGCGCGAGCGGGGGCCCATGTCGCGGTGCGTCAGCTTGAACCACGCCCTGGCGAAGGCGTCCGCGAGCTGATCCGGATTTTCGTAGAATCGCCGTGAAATCTTCTCGTAGACAGGATCGAACCGCAAGGAGAGGTCCGTGGTCAGCATGGAAGGCGCTATGCGCTTTGACGGGTCGTGCGCATCCGGCACGGTGCCGGCGCCCGCTTCCCCCTTCGGTTTCCACTGATGCGCGCCGGCCGGACTCTTGGTCAGCTCCCATTCGAAGCTGAACAGGATCCGAAAGAAGTTGTTGCTCCATTTCGTGGGCGTGTTGGTCCAGACGACTTCCAGGCCGCTGCCAATCGAGTCGCCCCCTTTGCCCGTGCCGAAGCTGCTCTTCCAGCCGAGGCCCTGTTCCTCGATCGGGGCGGCTTCGGGCTCGGGCCCGACATGTTTCGCATCACCGGCCCCGTGGGTCTTGCCGAAGGTATGGCCGCCCGCGATGAGGGCCACCGTCTCCTCGTCGTTCATCGCCATGCGCGCGAAGGTCTCGCGGATATCCTTGGCGGCGGCGATAGGATCCGGGTTGCCGTTCGGGCCTTCGGGGTTAACGTAGATCAGGCCCATCTGCACGGCAGCGAGCGGATTTTCGAGATCCCGGTCGCCGGAGTAGCGCTTGTCACCCAGCCACTCGCTCTCGGTCCCCCAGTAAATGTCCTTTTCCGGTTCCCAGATGTCCTCACGCCCGCCGCCGAAACCGAAGGTCTTGAAACCCATCGATTCCAGTGCGACGTTGCCGGTGAGGATCATGAGGTCCGCCCAGGAAATCTTCCGGCCGTACTTCTGCTTGATCGGCCAGAGCAGCCTGCGCGCCTTGTCGAGGTTCACATTGTCGGGCCAACTGTTGAGAGGTGCCAAGCGCTGGCTGCCGTTGCCTGCGCCGCCGCGGCCGTCGCTGATGCGGTAGGTGCCGGCGCTGTGCCACGCCATCCGGATGAAGAGCGGCCCATAGTGGCCGAAGTCCGCCGGCCACCAGTCCTGCGACTTCGTCATCAGTTCACGGAGGTCCTTCTTTACGGCCTCCAGGTCGAGACTTTTGAATTCCTTGGCGTAATTGAAATCCTCGCCCATCGGATTAGACTTGGACGAACGCTGATGCAGGATATCGAGGTTCAACTGGTTCGGCCACCAGTCCCGGTTCGACGTGCCTCTGCCGGCCGTGTGTTCGTGAGCCTTTTCATTCATGGTGTTCACTCCTTTCGTTGTGTGAACTGTTCAACAGCGCTACTAGGAAGTGAAATAAAAATGTGCGTTCGGATGGCGCTCTAACCTAAGATCGCGCTTTGGTTTATGCGTATTGAGGTTAGCCAGGATCACATGGATCTCTTTGCCCGGATGATCTTTCAACCTCCTCTACCAGTTCTCGAGCAGCAATTCGAAATGTGCCTGCGGATGGGCACAGGCGGCGCACATCCCGGGAGCTTCTTTGCCCGTATGCAAATACCCGCAGTTGCGACAGCGCCAGACCACCTCCTGGTCGCGCTTGAACACCTTTCCGCTCTCCAGGTTGGCCAACAGGTCGCGGTAGCGTTTCTCATGCTGTTTTTCAGCCACTGATATAAAACCCCACACGGCGGCGATTTCAGGAAAGCCTTCCTCTTTGGCAACAGCGGCAAAGGAGGGGTAGAGTTTCGTGTGCTCCTCATGCTCTCCCGTAGCGGCAGCCAAGAGGTTTTCGGCTGTCGTTCCGATCTTTCCGCCGGGATAAGCCGCCATGATTTCCACATCGCCTCCTTCAAGGAACTTGAAGAAGCGTTTGGCATGCTCCTTTTCATGATTCGCGGTTTCCTCGAAGATATCGGCGATCTGCACGTATCCTTCTTTTCGCGAAACGCCCGCAAAATAAGAATAGCGGTTGCGGGCCTGGCTTTCACCGGCAAACGACTTCAGCAGATTTAGTTCGGTCTGTGTTCCTTTAAGGCTTTTCATCAGTGATCTTCTCCTTCGCGAAATGAAGGGCGACACTTGGGTTCGCCCCTTTTTGTTTGCCTTCCCTTGGATGGCGCCGCCGCATCCCTGGGCAGTTCGCCCAGTGAAACCCCGGGCGCTTCGGCTACGCCTTTGCCATAATTCGGATCGGCCTTCATACAACTACCAATGTGGCGGATCTTAATCTCCCAACACGGCGCGTGCTATCGGCGAATTTTTTCTTCTCGCTCATCGTGTTCCTCCATTTTGGAGTTATCGCCGATGGGGGGTGGCCTTTTAGCACGATCAGAGGGTGGAAACTAATTGAATGCAACATTCAATTGCGAATGACTTGCAATTAAACTACAACGCCTGAAGATGTCAACTATTATTTTGACATTGGGCGCAAACGCAAAGAAATCAAGGCGGCAAGTTTCGATCTTGCAACCGGTCTCTTCCGTCACCTGCCGGGTCATGGCTTTGAGGTTGGACGCCTGCAGGCCTTTAATCTTATCGCACCTGGCGCATACCACGCGCGGGTGGGGGTATGGGTTCCTCCCACCGCGGCGATTGCCGTCATCCGCAAATCTCAGATCCAGCGCCTCCCCAATTAACTTAACATGATTTAAACCGATAAGTCGGCCTGGTAACGGCACGTTTACCCGATGACTATAACCATCAACGAAGCAAGATTGAAGGGGGCAGCCTCCTCGCGCCGATTGAAAATAAACACGCTTTTTTTTGGCAACGCCGTATGTGCTATTGGCGATGCACCGGGGGAGATTCAAATCTGACGCATTGGATATCCAATCGTAAGTGCTTATCATTCCTCCCGATACGTTGGCACACCAGATGATTTATGTCTTGGGTTGCAAGAACATAGGTAATTGAATTTCCTTGACAATATTCACGATATGAGTTACGCGGGAAAAAGTCTCAAGCTCAATCTGCGATTTTTATCACCTCCTTTTATCACACCAGTTTTTTGGCAGTTTACCGAGGAGGGCCTGAAATGCGTGGAGCAAATCTTCCAAAGCACCTGTGCGGACGGTTAATTCTCATCTGCGTTATCTGTCTATTTCCTGTATTTACTTTGGCCGCCAATGGACCGTCATCTGCCAACCTGGTCGGGACATGGAACTATAACAGTTTAATTTCAGGCCCTTCGGCGCCCTGGTGGGAAAGAGGCACACTGACCGTCAAGCCGGACGGAACATTCACCGGTTCCGGCAAAGACAGCAATGGCAATCCTGATAGCATCAACGGTGCTTTCTCGATTTCCTCCGGCGGGATTTTTATGACCGGGGGCGGTTGTTCAGACACCCTTTTGTGTCAGATAGATTCGGGCGATGCCGTTCTCGTATGCACGCACATCTCGGGCGACGGCAGTTCGAATCTTACGATTTTCACAAAACAAGCCGCTTCGTATTCGCCGGCTGATTTGGTTGGTGACTGGGAAGCAGTTTTTTTGTCCTCCGGGCCAACGCCCTGGTGGGCAAAAATGAGCGATACGACGTACCCGGATGGAACCTATAAGGGAACACTAACCCCAAGTGAAGGGCCGTCAACCGCTGCATCCGGACAAATCTCGATTTCACCAACCGGGGCGATAACCTGTGTTTCAGGTGATTGTCTAAGCGGTTCAAGCAGCTACGCGGCTTTTATGGGTGCAGGCAAGACTGTCTCGGTCGGAACAAGCGGGGCTGCCTTGGGTCAAGATGCTCAACTCTCTGTTTTCACCAGGCAAGCCGTTTCATATTCGCCGGCCGATTTGGCCGGTACGTGGCATGGCAACAGCTTGGCCTCGGGTCCCGGGGCGCCCTGGTGGGAAAGGGATACTGTTACGATCGACGCGGACGGAACGTTTACAGTTTCCTGGACCGGGAGTGACGGATCATCCGGCGCCGGAACCGGGACTTTTTCGATTTCATCAACCGGGGTGATAACCTGTGTCTCGGGTGATTGTGCCGATCGAACCTGCATGTCTTTTATGGACGCAGGCAAGACCGTGGCCACGGGGACGCGCGCATGGCCGGACGGAGCAACCAGGGAGATTAAAATCTACACGAAAGCCCCGGTTCCGGGCGCGCCCGAAGGGGTAACGGCAGCGGCCGGCGATGCCTGTGCGACTGTCAGCTTTAATGCGCCGGTTTCAACTGGCGGCAGTCCAATTCAAGCATACCTGGTGACATCGCACCCCGGCGGCAAGACGGCCATCGGTTTATCGAGCCCTATAACGGTAAGTGGCCTGACAAACGGGGCTGCCTACACTTTTCGAGTTGCGGCAACCAACGCGAAGGGAACAGGTCCCCTGTCGGCTCCGTCAAACGCAGCAACCCCCGCTACGACCGGCACAGGCTCCCTCAAAGTGACCATCAATCCAGCGGCGGCAGTTAAGGCGGGCGCGAAGTGGAACGTGGACGGCGGGACATGGCAGAAAAGCGGCGCCACGGTCGGCAAACTTCCGGTTGGCGCTCATACGGTAAATTTCAATAAAATTACCGGCTGGACCAGTCCTGCAAGCCAGCCCGTGAATATTGTAAATGGGCAGACCGCATCGGTCGGCGGTATCTACGAAGAGCGGGCCGGCTCTCTCCAGATAACGATCAGCCCCCCGGCCGCGGTTACCGCAGGCGCGGAGTGGAAAGTGGACAGCGGGGGCTGGCAGAACAGCGGAGCCGTGGTCGAAGGTCTTTCGGTCGGCTCTCACAAGATAACTTTCAAAACCGTTTCCGGCTGGAACTCTCCCACGGTGAAGAGCGTCAATATTTTAGACGGTCAAACCACGACGGACGACGTTTCCTACGTGCGACAGACCGGATCTCTCAAAGTGACGATCACTCCCGCCGCAGCCGTCAGCGCCGGTGCGATGTGGAACGTTGACGAGGGAAGCTGGCAAACGAGCGGGACAACTCTTTCAGGAATCACGGTAGGGTCGCACGTGGTATATTTCGCCGCTATCGTCGGGTGGCCTGCCCCTGCGCCCGTGCCTGTCACCATCAGCAACGGCAAGACGACCTCGGCGACCGGCACCTACAAGCTAAAATCGGGCGGTTCACTTACGGTGACGATCACCCCGGCGGGCGCCGTTGCCGCGGGAGCGCAGTGGAATGTCGATGGAGGCGCATGGCAGAACAGCGGAGACACTGTCGATAACCTTTCCAAGGGTTCGCATGCGGTAGATTTCAATACCATTGCCGGTTGGACCAGTCCTGATGCCCAGACCGTCACGATTTCGAGTGGGAAAACCACAACGGCTACCGGTGTATATGTACAGCAGTTTGGTTCCCTCACTGTTACGATTAGCCCCGCTGCGGCGGTTAGCGCCGGAGCCATGTGGAACGTCGATGGAGGCGCATGGCAGAACAGCGGGGCTACGGTCGGCAAACTTCCGGTTGGCGCTCATACGGTAAATTTCAATACAATTACCGGTTGGACGAGTCCTGCGAGCCAGTCTGTGAATATTGTAAATGGGCAAACCACATCGGCTACCGGCACCTACGTCGCAGCAACGTTATCCTTTACGCCTGGATCGTCCCAGTGTGTTTATGCGTACGGAGGTTGCGGCCAGGGCACGATCAATGAGATGTGTTACTCCATATCCGGGACCGGAACGGCTTGCGGCGCGGTTGGGGCCGTCCTGGTAATCACGTACGGTGGTTCGGTCTGGGGGCCGGGCAGCACGACCTCGTGCGGCCAGTGGGATCATGTTGGGGTAGCAGGTTCGGATTGGTGCAAACGCGGCCCCACTGAGCCCGCTTGCACGACCGTCGGGTTCACGGGAGGAGGTGTTTGCGGTGACAGCCAGTGCGATACATTTACTCCGAATGTATACGCATACGTTGAGGAGACAATCAACGGTTCTTTTATTACTACAGGCAACGTCCCCTTCTCCATGAGTTGTCCGGGTAATTAGGGTGCCTGTGGAGGGGGGAGCGGCTGTTTTTCATGATGGGTTATTTCCAGGTAATCCTGAAGCCTCTTCACTGTTTTTTCACCCACCCCGCGTATTTCGATCAAATCGCCGACACTTTCCCATTGCTTTTCCCGCCGCCTCTCCACTATGGCGGCTGCGATTCCGGCCTGCATCCGGGGAATCAGGAGGAGTTCATCGAGGGAGGCTGAGTTCAAATCGAGCTTCAGCCCCATGGCGAGGAGAGCGGCGCCCGGCATGCGGCCGAACCTGACCGTGATTCGGTTATCCTGACGCAGAATTTCGAGGCATTGTCCGGATGTAAGCCTTCGATGGGCGACATCGTCCGGGATTTGCGGCGAACATCCGGCCGTGGCGGCAAGAGAGGCCACGGTGGCCCGCGGGCCGTCAACGGTGTAAATTCCCGGTTTCGGGACGTCCCCTTTGATCTCGACCACGACCGGGGCGGAGGTCTCCCCGGCCGGCGGCCGGGCTTTCCAGGGCGTTTGCACCAGGTAGAACGAAAACAATGCGGCGGACAGTATCAAAATGCCGGCCCGAATTTTCGTTTGATGTTTTTCCATTACGGAAGCCACCGGGGGTTATATTCTGGTGCTAAGAGGACCGGATTTCCGTCCAAATTGCCGGGATCGAGATCTTTCAGGCGTCTAGAGGAGGGTGGTTTTCCGGCCCCGCCCGCCGGCAGATCCGGACGCGCGCGATATTCTATCGCGGACGTATCTGATTTCAAAGTCATTTTGCCGCCCCAGGGGCCGGCCAAATCACCGTGGGCACGTTCCTGCGGCCGCGAGTGCGTCTTTTTTGTTACTAATATTGATGTCCTCTTTTTCCGTTAATATTTATGGTATAAGCCATGTCTTTGCCTAGCTCGGCAGGGACACCTGCTGAGTCTTTTATACTATCGATCATCTCGGAATTGGAAAAAGATGCTCTTTATCAGACTGCTGATATTGATCTGGCTTATCAACTTTGTCCCGCCATTTCTTGCCCAGATATTGGAAACGAGGTGGAACCGCCCGGTTGACGGAGGCTTGCTGTTCTTTGACGGCAAGGCGCTGTTCGGAAAGCATAAAACCATCCGGGGCGTTCTGGCCGGGACAGCGGGCGGCGGTGTGTTTGGCCTGATCCTCGGCTTTGCTCTCTGGCTCGGCCTTGGCATCGGGCTGTTGAGTATGTTCGGAGACCTCCTGTCAAGTTTTCTCAAGAGGCGCTTTTCGGTTCAGGACGGCGATACGGTACCGGCGCTCGACCAGGCGCCCGAGGGCCTTTTGCCTTTTATATTGATTGGTCCATATTACTCGCTTCCGGCTGGATTTATCCTGCTGTTTGTCGTCGTATTCGGCCTGGGCGCCTATTATGGATCACTTTTTCTCAACCGGGTGCTTCTCGAAAAACCATTCACGTCCTATCCGCGCCGAATCAGGGCACTGACCAGGTTTCGCGAACTGGTTTCGTGCAAAATAACCGCAAATCCATTGCCTTATATCCTGAATTTTGAAGACGCGGTCTACTATCATCTGTTCATGAAATCCGTTTTCAAGACCATGCATATCTATGAACGCGGCAAGCGAAACGCTCTGGATATCGAAAAGCAGGAAGTCTCGTTCCACTTCCCCGACCTGCCGTCCGTCTTTGACGGCTACAGAATCCTGTTTCTCTCGGACCTGCACCTGGACGCCCTGGAGGGGCTGACTGAAAAAGCAATCGGGATAGTTCGCCGGACCCCGGTCGATTTGTGCATCCTTGGAGGCGATTTCAGGGTAAATACTTACGGTCCTTTCACCGCCGCTTTGATGGAGATGCGCCGCCTGCTTCCGGAGATTCAGGCCGGAGATGGAATAATAGGGGTGCTTGGAAACCACGACTGCATCGAAATCGTGGAGTCTTTGAGAAGCCACGGCGTTATTTTTCTGATTAACGATTCCCATGCGATTGAGCGCGACGGTGAGTGCATATGGATGGTGGGCGCCGATGACTGCCACTATTTTAAAGCCCACGACCTGGAAAGCGCCTTTGCCGGGTTGCCTCTCCAGGCTTTTTCCATCCTGATTTCCCATTCTAATGAAATCTATAGGGAAGCTGCAAATTACCGGCCGAATCTTCTCATCTGCGGTCATACTCATGCGGGGCAGATTCTCATCCCGCCGTTTGGACCGGTCTTCACTCACAGTAAAGCCCCCAGGCGGTTTTGCCACGGGAAATGGGAGTACGAAGGAATGCCGGGATATACGAGCGCCGGGGTTGGCGTTTCGGGCGTGCCGGTGAGGTTTAATTCGAAGGGAGAGGTGACCGTGGTCACACTCAGAAAGAGCCGGAATCAGATATTGAACCGAAAATGAATGACATCCCCGTCCTGGACGGGGTAGGTTTTTCCCTCGAGCCTTACTTTTCCAAGCTTCCGCGCCGCCGCATAATCACCTGCTTTCTTCAGGTCCTCAAAAGCAACCACCTCCGCCCGGATGAAGCCCCTCTGTATATCGGAGTGGATTGCTCCGGCGGCCTCTATGGCAGGTGCATCCTTTGCGACCATCCAGCCTTTGACCTCATCCTCGCCGACGGTCAGGAACGTTATCCGGTCGAGAAGCGCAAATGAGCTTTTGATTACCCTGTCCAGGGCCGATTCGGTTATTCCGAAATCCTGCATGAAAGATTCAGCTTCAGGGCCTGGAAGTTGGGCCAGCTCCATCTCGATTTTTCCGCGGACTACAACCACCTCCGCCGACCTGAGCAGGAGAGGAGGCATGGAATCATCCTCATCCGTGTTATTGACGATAACCAGCAGGGGTTTTGCGGAAAGAAAGGTGTAGCCCCTGAGTTCGGGCGCGTTGGCGATTTCGGGGCGTGAGCGCAACGGCTGCTCGGCATTCAGTGTTTCGGCGCACGCTTCCAGGAGTTCTTTTTCGGCCCCGGACGGCTTTTTGCCCCGCTTGAGTTCGGCGTCCAGTTTCTCGATCCGCTTTTCCACCGACGCCAGATCTGCGATGAGAAACTCATCTTCGAGTTCCCGGATGTCGCGCGCGCAGTCAGGTGGTTCCAACGCCGGATCGGGGAAGTTGCGCACGACCATTATGCATGCGTCCATCGGCCTCATGTGGGTCAAAAGCAGGGACATATATTCCTGTTTGCTATCCGCCATTCCGGGAACGCCCTGGAGGTCCATATAGGTAATCTGCGCATGGGTAGTCTTTTTGGGATGATACAGGCCGCTTAGCCAGTCAACCCTCGGGTCGGGCACGGAAACCACCCCGAGCGCCGGCACCACTTGACCGCCCGGCGGCGCCGACTCGCCGATCCTCCTGGTCAGAGCGTTGAACACGGTGGTCTTGCCGGCCCTGCCCAATCCTGTCAGTCCGAGCTTCATTTTCGTCCCCCCAAATCTGTTAGACTGGAACCTGAACCGAATGTATGCTCTTGATGATCTTTTGAAAAGAGCAATCTGCGCGGCGGGAGTATTTCAACTCGCCGGGCCGGTTCCCCAGTTGCGGCGTCTCGTGGTTTATGTGCTTGGAATAGACTAAGGGCTTGTCCGTAAATAGGCCTCTTAGGGACCGCGCCGGATTTTGAGACCGATTTTGGTCGCGACGATTGAGCAAAACCGCGGGCGTAGCCGGCCTACGTTGAGGATTTTGCGATTGAGGAGCGGCCGAAGCGATCCAAAAGCCGGATGCGGGCACAAAGGATTTATTTACGGACAAGCCCTAAATTTGTAGTATTCTTAAGTGCCGTGCAAGTGTGATGGAATGCTTTTTTCAACTAAAAACTGAAAACTGTTCATGTCATTCTGGAAAAGTCGCCAGCAGATGGGGCTGGCAGCGCTGATCGTAGGTGGGGGAATACTGCTCTCCCGCTTCATGGGGCTCTTTCGCGACAAGCTGATATCGCTCCTGTTCGGGGCAACCCTGGAATCCGACCTCTACTTCGCCGCTTTCGTAATCCCCGATTTCATAAACTACATGCTTGCCGGCGGCTATTTCTCGATTACCCTGATTCCATTTCTTACCAGGTACTTCGAGGAAAACGAGGAAGACGGATGGCGGTTCTTTTCATGCGTTTTCTTTTGGGTCGCCCTGTCGATCTGCCTATTGACGTTTCTTGCAATTCTGAGCGCGCCGGAGCTTGCCCGCCTGGCAGCGCCGGGACTGACAGCCGAAGCCCTTTCAAGACTTGCCTTTTTCCTGCGGATCATTTTGCCCGCTCAGATTTTTTTCCTCTGCGGTTCGTGCTTCAGCGCGATTCTTTTCATGCGCAAACAGTTCTTTATCCCGGCCATGGTATCCATAGTCTATAACCTTTTCATAATTATGGGCGGTGCGCTGATGCGGGCCAAAGGCATGGAAGGGTTTTGCTGGGGCGTTCTGGCGGGGGCCTTTATCGGCAACTTTCTGCTCCCGCTGTTCGCGGTGAGGTCCGGGGGCGGTTTGCACATGAAATGGTCCGTATTTCATCCGGGGCTGAAGAAGTATTTTCTTGTCGCGCTGCCGCTCATGATAGGCCAGTCGATTACCGTTCTCGACGAACAGTTCGTCAGGATATTCGGTTCTCTTGCCGGGGTGGGGGCGATCAGTTGGCTGAGCTACGCGCGGCGCATCATGATGGTCCCGGTGAGCGTGGTGGCGCAGGCCGCCGGGGTGGCTTCCTATCCGTTCATGGCCGAACTGTTCATTAAAAAGGAACTTTCCAGGTTCTACAAGACGATCAACTCCGCCCTCCAGAATGTAATGACGCTGCTGGTTCCGATTTCGGTATGGATGATTCTGATCGCAGAACCGACAATCCGGCTGATTTTCCAGCAGGGCCGGTTTGGTGTTTCAGACACTGCGAGCACCGCCCGGCTGCTTCAGATACTGCTTATCTGCGTCACATTCTGGGGATACCAGCAGGTGCTGACCCGCGCTTTCTACTCCAGGCTCGATACCTTGACCCCGGTTGTGCTCGGGACATCGATAACTATTCTTATGATACCCGTCTTCTATTTCCTGACACTCCGGGCAGGCGTCACGGGAGTTGCCTGTGCCAGCGCCGCTTCCATCTTCCTGTTCAGCGCCGTCATGACGCTGTGGTGGAAAGCCAAGTTCGGCGCGGAAGTTTTTTCCGGGCTGTTGTCCGGCACAGGCAAAGTGTTGATTCTATCCGTAGTTTCCGTCCTCCCCGCCTGGGCGGCCGCGAAGGCAAATCCATTCGACGCACGGTTTTCACCATACCTGTCGGCCTTTACTGAAATCGTTCTGACTGGACTGTGTTTCGGCGCAGTTTTTGCCGTCCTCTGCGGCCGTTTCATACCGGAGCTTGCAAGGCCTTTTCTGGACCGCCTCGGCCCTGTCGGAAAAAGGCTGCTCAGAGACAGGGCCGCTTGAAAAGAATCGCCGGCCCGGGGTGAGCGGCTGCCGGAAACGGCGCCAGTCTTTGCCGCGGAAAATCCTGAACGACAGTATTGAACCGGCGGCGGGCTCCTCATGCCGAAGGACGAATGATGCGAAAAAGGGAACATCTCAAAGAGCTTACAAACAGGGAGGGTCATAGCTGCTTCGGGTGCAGCCCCGCCAATCCTGCCGGTCTTCATATGAAGTTTTTCTCCGATGAGGAGGCGCTTTTCTCGTGGCTGACGGTGCCGAAACACATGTGCGGGTGGGACAATCTCGTTCATGGCGGCATTGTTGCCACAATTCTTGACGAAACTTCGGGTTGGACCGCCATTCACTTCTTGAAGAAATTCGCCGTGACACAGGCCATGTCGATAGAATTCCATAAACCGGTCTATGTGGGCGAGGAAATACGGGCGGAAGGGCGGGTTCTCGAAGTCAGGGGGAAACGGGAGGCCACGGTGGAGGCCCGTCTTTTCAAAGGAGAAGATACGCTTTGCGCCAGTTCTGTCGGAACATTCAGGCTATTCAACGCCGATGCAATGGTGAGGCTGGGGATCATGGATGAAGAATCGATAAAGAAGTTCGAATTCTTGATCGAGCCGTAGCCTGGGGAGAAGTTGAGACTCTGAAACAGAAAGGGGAGCCATGAAAAAATCGGCGCTTTTTGTCATCCTGGTTGTCTTTTTGAGCTCCGCGCCTCTGTTTGCCGATGGAGGTTCCATCCCTTTTAAGAGGAACGTAACGGTTTTCGAGCCCAATCAGAGGGCCATGATAGCCTGGAACGGCTCCGATGAAATTCTCCTGCTTTCCATGGACCTGAAAGCTTCCGAAGCGACGAAGGTCCTGGAGGTCTTGCCCCTGCCTTCGGAGCCCGTGGTGAAGAAGGGGGATGTGGAGACGTTCCGAAGGGCTACCGCTCTTATTAATCAAAAAATACGCAGACCTAACACCGGGCGGCGAAGAGGCGGAGGCAGAGGCGGTGGTGGAGGGTCTGCCCGTCCGGCCGGAGAAGTAACTTTTCATCAAAAAATCGGGGCCCAGGATATTCACGTCACCCACGTGCTGGACACCGGGGGATTCATCGACTGGGTGGAAAAATATCTCCAATCGGCCGGAGTGGAGAACCCGGACATTCCCGCCGGCATCAAGAAGGCGGTCGGCCAGTATTTGGAAGAGGGATTCACCTGGTTTGTGTTCTACGTGGTTTCCCTGGACGAAGCGCTCAAGACCGGCGAGGCCATTCAATACAAGTTCAAAACGAAGTTTCTCTACTATCCCATGAAGGTTACCCAAACTGCAACGGGCCGCACCACTATCGATTTGCTGGTGCTTTCGCCGAGACTTCTCGAAAAGTTCCCCGGCATCCCTTCCCACGAAGTGCAGCTACGGCACGAGCCGGTCTCGATAACCTCCAGGGAGTTGCGCGGCCTGAATCCGGATATGGACACGCTCCTTGGGCACCGTGAGGATATGAAACTGCGAATCTGGCGCATCCAGGGGCAGGCATCTTCATTCCGGCAGGACCTGATCGCGCATTAAATGGATGAGCGGTGAGCAGTGGACGGAAAAGCCCATTTCTCCGGCCGTTCACCGTCCGAGTGTAATTTGCCCAGGGTTGAATAAGGCAAATCGAACAGGAAGGGTGAGATTGAATCGTGTTACAAAACGCCCCAAACGTCCGGTTCACTCATGGCCTGCATCAGCATTTCAATGATATTGGCCGAGACAGCGTGAAAACGGCTGATATCTTCCACTTCAATGCTGGTTTCAGGCGTGGGAACCTTTCCCTGAAGTATGCCAAGGGCATCAACACATGTGATCCAAGATGAAGAAAAGTATTTTGCGCCTCTTCTTTCAATCCAAAACCAATCCCTGGTTTCCCTTTCCTCCCAGACCCATCCGTATTTGTTCGTCATACTCAGTCCTTGGAAAGAGCCCGCAGGTCAAGGTGTCCATCGGCTTGTTAAAGCACGGACACAATGCCGCCAAGGCTCCGCAAAACCTGTAAAAATACCGGTCAGAGCTTCTCTGCATAATAGATCGTGCCGGAAATATTGCTCACTGCCGCAGATGCGGCATTTACGATCTGAATCGCACAATACCGAAATGGCCTATTCTTTCCGGGATGATCCGGCGCTGCGCCTCCTGGGTCCTTTCCCAATGAGGATGTCTCGAAGCTCATCGAGATTTGTAAAGGCGCACGTGGCTGCTTTCCCCGGTTTCTCAACGGTCCCCGCAACCTGACGGCGGTCGCTCTCTTCGCGCCGGTAAATCCGAACGATAAAAACCTCCAAATTTGCCTCCATACCCTGACAGTTGGAGCGCACAAATCTCACAGAACGGGTCACAGATCGGTCACGGATTGCAAAAGATCTCAAATAGGATGGAAAGAGATGCCTGACGAGTGGCGATGACTGGAGGGCCTCTCGAATAGGACACAATAACTCATGCCCCTATTGGGTCACCCTGAAACCACGAATGATTCTGTGGACGCTATTTGCGGTTATCTGTTATTTCCCTATAGAAGGCTTTTGTCTTTGCCGATGGTTCGATTCCCATTTTCAGGGAAAGCAACCTTTTGCAGCGCCTGTAGACGTCGATCGCGTTTGAATACCGGCCAAGCTGTTGATGACAGATCATGAGGCGCTGATAGAGTTCTTCCGACAGGTCATCGAGGTCGAGCCCCTTCCGGTAGCACTCTATCGCCTTGTCCCATTGTCCCGCTTTTTCAAGCGCTTCACCAGCCCTGGTTATCAGGCGCGAAAACCTGCTTCGCAGCCGCTCTCGATATGAAATGGTCCAGAAAAGTCCTTCATCGGCGGGAAGGAAGTGCCCCCTATAAAGACCGGCCGCCTTCTCCATGAGCTGAGTGATGCTTTCCGCCCCATGAGCAGGCCCGGCGGTCAACCGGTCGAATTGTGAGATCAATCTTTCCAGGGCCTGAGCATCCACCCAGCAGTAACGGGGATCCAGGGAGACTTTTCCATCCTGAAACCGTATTGCTCCTTCAACCTCTATCAGCCGGCGCAGGCGGGAAAGGGTGGTTGTAAATGCGCTGTGCGCGGCATCCCCGTGGGTGTCGGGCCAAAGCCGGTCGGCAATTTGCTCTTCGGACACCTCGCCGCCCCCGTTTGCGATCAGAGCTTTCAGCATTTCAAGAGGCTTTTTCTGGACCTTTCCTGAAAACTGCACGCGCTCGCATGGGTCGCCATCGCGTACAATCTCGAAGCGCCCAAGGGTATAGATTTTAAGCGCCCATGGCCACTTTTCACAATCTACAGGTGGAGGATCGGGCATGAGATTGCGCTTCCTGATCAAATGCGTGACGTATTCTTCCTCGATGCCGGCCTCAAGCGCCCTCCTGCAAAGCTCCGCCATCATCGCGGGCATCCAGATAAAAAGCGTACTGACGTATCCCTTATCGCGCCCAAGGGCCATGGCCTTTTCAAGTAAAATCAAACCGGAAGGATCATCCCCCTTGTCGAAGGCCAACTTGGATTCGGCAAGCAAGCACGCGAATTCAATTATTACCGACCCAGTGGAACGAGCAATGGCATAGCTCTCGGCAATATAGCCGGCAGACTCTTCATATCTTTTGAGTTCATGCAAAACGACTGCACACACAAAGCAGCCATATGCAAAAGTGTATGGGACTCCTGCATCCCGGGCGAACCTCAGTGATACTTCAGCCTGGTAATGGGAGTTCAAAAAATCACGTTTAATGAGTAGTTTCCACGCGCATAGTAAGTGGTAAAACTGCCTGCCCCAAAAGTGCTTTGGGCCGAGGGAGGCTGCCATCTTTTGAATGAACAGATCAGCCGCTTCCATTTCCCCGGAATTTATTGCCCCTATTGCGCCATATCCCAGTAAGTAGGCGTCAACGACATGGACGCCTGTTTTGGAGGCAATTTCCAGGCCTTCTTTTACCGCTTTTCCGCTCTCCTGAAATTCCGCTCTCAATGTGTAATAGAAAGCTTCGTTGACTTTCAGCGCCGTCTGAAAGAGTGGGTATGCACCCGGTGTCCGCACCAATCCGCGGAATAAGTCAATCAGAATCCCGGCCTCGCGCACTTCACCCGACAAAAGGCGCAGACCGAGCAAACAGTGAAGGAGCTGCATCTTTAAATTGACATCGGTTACCAGCGGCAAAATGGAAAGAGCCCGCTCCGCCGTTTTATTCAAGTCCGGGTGCCACGGCTGCCTGCAAATAAGGGCATAGAGCCTGCTGATCGTAAGTTTGACCTCGATCTCGAATGAAGGAAAACGGGGAAATTTATCAAGCACCTCATCGAACAGCGCAAGTGCTTTATCGTATGGCTGAAATGCGCCGAGGGAATAGAATATCGAATCGAATAATCCCGACAGGGAGAGAAAAATCCCGACCGTATCGCGTTGCGTGTTGAAGAGATGGAAAGCCCGGTCAAAAAAAGCGTGGCTCTCGGGTGGTGCGTGCAAAAGGCGGCATACCCCCGCCCAGTAAATAAGCCAGGGCTCACCTTCTACGACTGTTTCGGGAAGGCCTTTTATCCAGCTATCGAGGGTCCTGCCACGGCCCTGGCCCGCAAGGCTCTTGGCATGCTTCAGGATCAATTGGACCGAACCCGGCCAATCCTCTGCTTTCCTCAGAAGATCGAGGGCCTCTTCTATCTGATTGTTTTCCTCTAATATTGTCGCCGCTTTTTTCTCAATATCTAAGACCTCTTGGAGATTAAGGGCCTCATGGGCGAGGAGTTTAAGGAATTCGCGGAAAAGGGGGTGATATTCGTACAGGGCCGTATCGGATTCGAGCCTTTGAGTGAAGTAATTCCTGCCGTTTAGTTCCAACAGTATACTTTCGGCCAGGCGGTTCCCGGTGAGGGTCCGGGCCATCTTTGCAGACATCTGGGGAAACAGAGAGGTTTTCAGCAGGAAATCCTGTGTCGCCGGGTCTGACCTGTCGAATATCTCCCTGGCAAAATATAAAAAGATTTCCTTCGAGGCATTCACCTTTGAAAGAACCGACTCGATGCCTCCGTTTCTTGCCCCCTCAAGGAGAAGCACTATTCCCGCGGCCCACCCGCGCGTCTTTTCATGAATCTGTTTGAGTACACCAAGAGAAGCCGTCTTATGCCCCCGAAGACGCACCATCCTGTTCGATTCATCGGGGGTGAACCTCAACTCGTCCCAGCCGATCACCTTCATAAGGCTGTTTGCTCTTAGCCGTACAAAGGAGTCGGGAGGACCCGTCCGGCTCACCAGTATGATTTTGATTCCGGGTGGAACAATGCCGAGGCCTTCGTACAGTATATCGTGAAACCGGGAAGTCTCCGGGACCTCCTGATAGTTATCGAAGACGATTGCGCAGGACGGGTTTTCAGTCCTCTTTCCTCCGTCCTCCGTCCTCTGTCCTGTCAACCTGCTGTAAAGTTCTTCAAAAAAACGCCGGGAAAACTCCGGAATTCCATGGAGATACTCGGGGGTGAGAAGCGGCAGTGGTTTTCTTTTTCGAGGAGAGGCTTTTTTCGCCGCCAGGCCCAGGTAATAGAAAAGACTCGCGGGATCTGAGTCGCCTTCGTCTATATTATACCACACACAGCTCATCCGGCGGGCATCGAGCCAACTGGCCGCGAGTGTGGTCTTGCCGGCCCCCGGGGGGGCGCTTATCCAGAGAATCGGCGCATCGTAGCAGCGGTCGAGCAGCCGAAAGAGCCGGCGGCGCCGCAAAACGCCCGAGCAGGCAGGACGGGTAATTTTGGCCGGTAGGTTCATCAGGGCAACCCAAAGGGCTGGGGAAAAGACAAACTGTTTAAGGGGGACTAGTCTAACTTATAGGAAAGAATAGGGAAGTCAAGTGTCGTTTAACCGGAAGTGTATTGAGAATTGCAACGTTCTGTTCCAGATTGCTAATTTGCTTCCAGACATTCGCATCTTCAGAATTTCGCACGCGAATCAGCGCAGGACTTCCTGAACAGATGAGCAAATCCGTGCTCGTGAATCCAATGGGACCCGGCTTAGACCTATCTCTCAGGGGCCCCAAATGTACTTCTAAGCCGCAAAAAGGGCTATTTTTCAATGCTGCGCAATAACGGTTCTTTGCCGGGATAAAGTCTACCTATGTGAATGCCAACCCATTTGTTCATTTCCAAGGTTATTCATCCCGTTTCCAGCGCGCGAGCTTCTGAAAAGCCTGCTCGGCCGCTTGAAATAAGGTTTTCAATTCCACCGGCTTGGTAAAATAATCCTCGAATCCGGCTTCCCTGCAATCGAATACCTCAAAAGTGCTTGCGTATCCCGTAACCGCGTAAGCGACCGTGAGAGGGTTGTCTTTCCTGATAATTCGGCACAACTCGATTCCGTTCATTCCGGGAAGGTTCAAATCAAGGAAGAATACCATGTATTTGTAAGTCTTTATCAATTCGAGCGCCTTCTCTGCGCTCTCGGCGGTCTGCACATCATAACCCGCGTTTGTGAAGGCCCATTTCATCATCTCGCAGATCAGCGCTTCGTCGTCCACGACCAATATCCGGCTGTTGTTCATTGACTGCCCCCTCTTGGGTTTAAGCATTCGCACCTTCATTCAGTGTCTGGGATGCTTCCCGGATGTCCACGATTGCACGGCATCCCCCCAGGTAGCCCTTGGTTCGGTAGTTTGTTATGCACATTATTCTTCGAGTGAGTTCCCCGATCCTGTCGACTTGCGCCTTAATTACGCGCAGCGTTTCCGCACGGGGGTCGTTGTCGTCAAGATCGGCAACCAGCAATTCTGAATATCCAGCCACGATGTGCAATGGCTGGTTCAATTCGTGGCAGACGGCGCCAGCCATCTCCAGTACACCCTGCAGCTTCTGGCGTCTTGCGACTTCCGCCAACAGTTGCAGAACGCGCTCTCCCGCGCCGATTCTCGCGCGCAGTTCCTCATTGTCACAGGGTTTGGCTACATAATCGTCGGCTCCGGCTTCCAGCCCTCGAACAATGTCGTCCGGTTCTCCCTTGGATGTTAAGAGGAGGATATAGAGGGGATCTGCACGGTCCTGGGCCCGCAGTTTTCTGCAAAGTGTCAGACCGTCGATTCCCGGCATCATCCAATCCAGAACGACCAGCGGGGGAGCGTTGGTCCCCTGAAGGACATTCCAGGCTTCTTCACCGTCCGAAACGCTGGTGACTTCGTAGCCCCACTTGCTCAACACTGATTGAAGCATGATGCGGGACGTTAAATCGTCTTCAGCGAGCAGAACCCTCATTTTTTACTCCACTCCCGTCATGGCCTGTTTGAGAAGGGCAAATTGCTTCAGAAGGGCGTTCATTGCGTCTTCAAGCCTCTCCGAGCCACCGGCGCGAGCATCCTCCTCCATTGTTTGGGCAATTTTTTGCAAACCTGCAGCCGCAACATTTCCCGCAACCCCCTTGATTTTATGGGCCAGTTGCTCCGCACGCCCGAAGTCTTTTGCCTCAATGCTCGATTGCAGGTCGTCTATCTGGCGGGGCACGTCGCTGAGGAAGGTTTCTATGACGGCTTCCACCAGTGCGTCATCTCCCACAAGCCGTTTTTTCAAGATCTGCCTGTCGAATATGCCGCCATGGAGTTCAGATTCATCAGCCGATGACCCTGCCTCAATTTGGACCCGGTGCGGCAACCCTTCACGAAGCGCTCCCGGCAGCCATCTTTCGAGAATGTCGGCCAAATCCTTTATTTTGATCGGTTTGGCGGTGTAGTCGCTCATTCCTTCCTGAATGCATTTCTCCCGGTCGCCCTTCATGGCGTGCGCCGTCATGGCTATAATGGGGACCGCGGAATTGAGCGTTCCGGAGTTTGAACTACGGATAAGGCGGCTCGCCTCATATCCATCCATCACCGGCATCTGGCAATCCATTAGTACCAGGTCGTATGGAATCGTCCTCAGTGCCTGGACGGCCTCCGAACCATTTGCCGCCACGTCAGCTCTGTAGCCGAGTTTTTTTAGTATGGACAGGGCCACCTGCTGATTTGTGATGCTGTCTTCTGCAAGGAGGATGCGGACTCGGTGTTTGGCTGCTTCGGCCAAGGTGTGTCGAGTAACGATTGATGCCGGGGGCTGGTGATCTGTGGGCGTATGGGCAGGTCGGGACATTACCAGCGAGAGACATTCCCGTAACTGCGACTGGCGAATCGGCTTGGTAAGATATCCGGAGAAGCCGATCCGTTTGAGATCGCTTAAATCTCCACGCTGCGCCACGGACGTCATCATGATCAAATGAGTGCGCGCGATCTCCGAGCACGCCTTGATCCTTCGGCCGAGTTCCACGCCATCCACTTCGGGCATGAGCATGTCGAGAAGCGCGATTTCGAAGGCATCCTCTCTCAGGGCTGCATCCCGGAGCCTGGCCAGGGCTGTCTCGGCATCGGCCGCTTCAGCGAAACGGCATCCCCAGGATCGCAGCAGCGTTGTTGCCAGGAGCCGGTTCGTCTGGTTATCATCGACCACCAGCACATTAATACCTTTAATGTCCGCAAAGAGATCGCATTCTGCCGGACCTTCATCGGGCTGCTTTTCGAAAACAACGGTAAACCAGAAGGTGGATCCCCGGCCCGGCTCGCTCACGACCCTTATGTCCCCTCCCATCAGTTCAGCCAGTTGCTTGGAAATGGCAAGACCCAGCCCCGTACCGCCGTATTTGCGTGTGGTCGACCCGTCCACCTGGGTGAAGGGGGAAAAGAGAATGGACAGGCGGTCTTGCGGTATGCCGATCCCCGTATCCATGACCGAGAAGCGAACAGTGGCGTTGGACTCATCTTCGCTCTCAAGGTTCACTCGAATCGACACCTCGCCCTTATCGGTGAACTTTAGTCCATTGTGAGCGAGGTTCATGACAATCTGACGCAAACGTCCGGGGTCTCCGCGCAGCAGTGAAGGCACCTCGGGATCCACCAGGCACACCAGTTCCAGATTCTTCTCGTGGGCCTTCTCGGCCAGCATTTCCGTAATGTCCGCCAACGTGGTTCGCAAGTCGAAGTCGAGGGGCTCCAGTGAAAGCTTTCGTGCTTCGATTTTGGAAAAGTCGAGGATATCGTTTATGAGAGTCAGAAGCGCCTCTCCGGATCGCAGCACAATTTCGGCATACCCGCGCTGTTCAGTACCGAGGTTGGAATCCAGCAAAAGTTCTGTCATCCCGATGATGCCGTTCATCGGTGTTCGGATCTCATGGCTCATATTCGCCAGAAACTCGCTTTTGGCGGCATTGGCCTTCTTCGCTTCAGAGGCCATTTCTTCGGCTCTGATTACGGCATCCTGCAGCCGGCGATTGGCATCCCGAATGGCTTCTTCCGCACGTTCGTGTTCGGTGATGTCGCGTATCGATTCGATCGCCCCGACCACATTACCTTTGAAATCATACAGGGGACTTGCCGTTCCGAAATGACAGGCACTACGTCCCTTTAGCGACGGGATAAAGGCAGTGGCTGAAAGCGCGGCGCCTTTTCTTTTCAAAGTTAAATAGTTTGCTTCGCTTTTTTCATCGTGGTTCAAGACCAGGTCTATCAAGATAGGCCTGCGTTCGCCGTAAAATGGCAGAGCATATTCGTAGTTGCCTTTGCCGAGCATCTTTTCAGCGCTGATCCCCATCATCTCTTCCATGGCCCGGTTCCAGGCGATGATCTTGCCTTCTTTGTCAATTACAAACGTCGCATCCGGCAGGAAGTCGATAATATCTGTAAGCCTCTGTTGGGATTCTTTCAGCACCTCCTCTGTCCGCTTTCGCTCCGAAATGTCACGGAGAATGCCGGCGGCATGCCAAGAGCCGTGAATCTGAAAAGTGGAGAGCGAAAGCTCGATGGGAAACTCTTCCCCGTTCTTGCGCAGGGCCACAAGCTCAAGGGTGCGGCCCACTGCTTGTCCTTGACCTGTCTTTCTAAATTTGCTGAAAGCGTTCAGATGAGCATCGAGGTAACGTTGTGGAGCCAGCAGAACATGAGCATTTTTCCCGAGCGCTTCAGAAGCACTATACCCAAAGATTCGCTCCGCGGCAGGGTTCCACAGGGTTATTACCCCGTGATTGTCCAGCAGGACCATCGCATCTTGTGCCGAATCTGCAATCGCCCGCAGTCGCAGCTCTCGTTCCCCCAGCTCGTTCAAAGCCGCTTTACGCTCGGTGATGTCCCGAGTCACACCCCGATAGCCTGTAAGTTCCCCATCGGGACCTAACACCGGGGCTCCGCTGGTCTCAAGATCCACTTGTCGGCCGTCACGATCCAAATTAACATTTTCGAGCACCGAAAATGCGCGCCGCGCCGCTGTCATCTCAGCAAAAATTGTCCCCATTCGCTGAGCCTCTCGCACTGGCATGAAATCGAAAGGAGTGCGCCCAACCACTTCCTCCGGTCGGTAGCCAAGAATTTCGCTTACGCTGGGGCTGGCATAAACATAACGTCCATTGGCGTCTACTTCCCACAGCCAGTCGGAACTGGTCTCGACCAGGGAGCGATAACGCTCGGCGGTCCCTCGCAACGCTTTCTCCTCACTGGTACGGATAAGCATTTCCTGTTCCAGTTCCTTAACCCTCTTATCGAGTTGTTTACAGCTCGGTTTGTGGGTCACAGGGAATTCCCTCTCGTCCTGAACAACGCGTCAACTTGGCCATCAATAAATCATGGTCTGAATTTCGTGGTCGGGTTTCATCGAAAAGGCTTTTGGATGTCCAAGGTTCTAATTTATACGGTACCTCAATCCAAAAACTTTAATTTGAGATAGTTTTTAGTTTCTAGTTTTTAGTTTTTAGTCGAGGTGATGAGTAGCCAATAGCAGCGGACGGGCCTTGCCCTCAATGGGGGGTGAATTCGAAGCCCTGCCCTTTGGGAGGGTTTTTTACCTGTGCAGGTGTTCAGGCGTTGGGGAACAATTCCGCCGCCGTTTCTCTCAGTTTGAATTTCTGTATCTTGCCGCTCGCGGTCATGGGATATCCATCCACGAACGCAACGTACCTGGGGATTTTAAAGCGGGCAATCTTACCACGGCAAAAATCGATTACATCCTGGGGCATATACGAATAGCCGTTCTTGAGGACAACGAAAGCACAGACCTCTTCTCCGTACTTTTCACTTTGGACGCCAACCACCTGGACATCGCGAATGCCTTCCATTCCGTATAGATATTCCTCGACCTCTTTCGGGTAGATGTTTTCGCCGCCGCGAATAATCATATCCTTGTACCTGCCGGTTATGGTCACGTAACCGGCCTCGTCCATGATGCCCAGGTCTCCGGAGTGCAGCCAGCCCTGCTCGTCGATCGCCTGCATGGTGGCTTCCGGCATGTTGTAATAGCCCTTCATTACGATATAGCCCCGGCAGCAGACTTCACCCGGCGCCCCCAGGAGAACAGGTGTGCGGTGTTCGGGGTGCATGATGCAAACTTCAACGCCGGGCATGGCCCGGCCGACGGTTTCACAGCGTCTGCGAATATCGTCGTCTACGCGGGTCTGGGTCATCCCGGGGGAGGATTCCGTGAGTCCATAGACGATGGTGATCTCTCGCAGGTTCATCTTCTCAATTGCCCGCTTCATTATCGGGGCTGGACAGGGAGAGCCCGCCATGATGCCGGTCCTGAGAGAATCGAAGCTGAATTTGGGGAAGAGCGGATGGTCCATTATGGCAATGAACATGGTCGGAACGCCATAGATGGCGGTGCATCGCTCCGCTTCAATCGCGGTCATTGCGGCAACCGGATCGAACCCCTCCAGGATGACCAGCGCGGCGCCGTGGTTCACGGCGGCCATGACGCCCAGCGAGCATCCGAAACAATGGAACAGGGGGACGGGAAGGCAGATTCGGTCCGCGGGACCGAAGAGCTGGTTTTTGCCTATCCAATAACCGTTATTGACCAGATTAAAGTGGGTCAGCATGACGCCCTTGGGGAAACCCGTCGTTCCGGACGTATACTGCATATTCACCACGTCCTGCGGATCGAGTTCGTCCTGCCTGGCCTTGTATTGCTCGTCGCTTGTCATTACGCTGAGGCCCAACAGCTCGGCCACCGAATAAAGCCCCCGGTGTTTTTCATTTCCAAGGAAGAACGCTCTCTTCAGATGAGGGAACCGGAAGCTGTTGAGGTATCCTCTTTGCTGGGTCCTGAGTTCGGGCACGAGATCGTACAGGGTGAGCAGGTAGTCGGTATCCCTGAACCCGTCAATGATGAAGATGTTCTCGCATTCGGATTGCTTCAGGAGGTATTCAAGCTCGCTGGTCTTATAGGAAGTGTTTACCGTCAGCAGCACCGCCCCGATCTTTGCCGTGGCGAACTGCAACGCAACCCAGTAAGGGACGTTGGTCGCCCAGACGGCCACCTTTTCGCCCTTGCGTATTCCGAGGGCCATGAGGCCTCTGGCGAGTTTATCGACCAGTGTTCCGAATTGCCGGTATGTCAGTCTATAATCCCGATCCACGTATACGATGGCATCCCTGTCCGGAAATTTTTCAATCGCCTGATCAAGCAACTGCCCAAGGGTCGTCGACCTCAACCGCATACCCGCGCAATCCGATTCCATCCTTTGCTCCTCGCTGTTGCCGGTCCGTATCGCAGGCATGACTTACCCCTTCCCTGCCCTCACATCGGACCAACCGTATCCACTAACGTCCAAAAAGCCGGCGCTCTCATCGGCCTTGCCGCTGTGCGCGATGCCTTCACCGGCTTGCTCTGACCCGACTTCTTCTCAATCCGGCCCCGGCTGAGAGAGAAGCAAACGGGCGTCCAGGGCGAGGACTCCCTTTCCCTCGTCGTCGACACTTACCGGATTGAGATCAAGCTCCCTTATCCGCGGAAAGTGATGCATGAGCCATGAGACCTGAACGAGAATTCGCCCGGCCGCTTCGAGATCGGCTTCATGCAACCCGCGGAACCGCCCCAATAAGCGTCTGCCCGAAAGTTCCCCAAACATGTCCAGTGCCGTGTCGATGTCTATGGGGGCAAGCCGCATGGAAATGTCCTTCATCACCTCGACCATTATTCCTCCGATGCCCGCCAGCACAACCGGCCCGAAGGAAGGGTCCCTTTTGGCCCCGACGATCAGCTCCCTCGAGGACGGGATCATTTTCTGCACCAGTATGCCTTCGAGATCATCACTGATTCCTTGCATTCTCCGCCATTGATTGCGCAGGGAGGATGCGTCCCTGATGTTGAGGGCAATTCCGCCACGTTCGCTTTTATGGAGGAGCGATGCTGAAACGGCCTTGAGGGCTACCGGAAAGCCGAGGCTCGCGGCGGCTTCCAAGGCATCTTCGACGCTGCGGCAACTACGCCACTCGGCGGTCGGGATTCCCATGAGGTCCAGCAACTCCAGCACCTCATTAAGGAGCGGTTGCCGGTTTTTGCCTTCCGCTGCATCGAACCATGCCCGGATGTCCTCAAGGGCCGGGGGCGTGACGGACCGTTTACTCCCGGCAGGGGCCGCCTGCCGCAGATTGAGGCGTTTATACCGGACTGAGAGCGCCTGAACGGCTTCAGTCGGCTCAAGGAAGAAGGGAAACTCCGTCGTCTTCTCGATGAACACCCGTTCGTCCAGGGGGACCTCCATCACCAGGGCGACGGGTTTGGCAAACTCAACCGAAAGCGCTGAAATTCTTTCTACAAGACCCAGTGTTGCCGCCCGCTCGCTCACCATTGGCATAACATGAATGAAAACGACTCCATCGATATTGTTCTGCTGAAGCGCTTTTTCCACCACGGCGAAATAGAAGGGAAGGTCGAAAACATCGCCGAGGTCCAGGGGATTGCCTGAGCGAATGACACCGGCACGAGCGCGCTTTTTGCATTCGTCAAGGATATCCTGCCCCAGGGGAGGCAGCTCAAAGCCGCACCGGGCGCAAACGTCGGCGGCAACGACGGCATGACCGCCGGACCGTGAGATAATGGCAAGGTTCTTCCCGTTGAGCGGAGGAAGGCTCAGGCCCTTTATTATGTTTATGGCCTCCGTGACGGAACGGACGCGCACGATCCCGCACTCGCCGCAGGCGGCATCGATGACATCATCATCAGCCGCCATAGCGGCCGTGTGTGACTGTGCAATGCCGCGGCTGATGGAACTTATGTTGGACTTGTGCATAATGATCGGTTTTGCGCATTGCCGCGCCGCATCGGCGAATACGCGGCCTCTTTTGATATCTTCCAGGTAGAAGTATATGAGGGTGGTTTCCGGGTCGCCGGCTGCATAGGCCAGGTAATCCGCTTCATCCAGGCTCAGTTTATTTCCCATGCTGACGAGCTTGCTTATGCCCACTCCCGAAGAGCAAAGCCTTTCGGCAAGGGAAAGCCCAACACCGCCGCTCTGAGAAAATACTGCGACGCTCCCTCTCCGGTACGGCTTGGGCAAAGTGACGAATTGAGTGTAGAGCCCGCTCGCCGTGTTCGCGGTGCCGAGGCAGTTGGGGCCGACAAAGTGAATACCTGACCGTCCGGTGATCTCCAGCATTTCTTTTTCTAACGCTTCTCCTTCGGTTCCGAGTTCCCGAAAGCCCCCGGATTCGATCACGGCCCACCGAGTCCCTTTTTCTCCACACTCGGCCAGTATGCCCGGAACGAAACGGGCAGGGGTGAGAATGACCGCCAGTTCAGGCGTTTCGGGAAGTTCGGCCACTGAGCGGTAAATCCGAAAGCCTGAAATTTCTCCGCCACGAGGGCCGACGGGGTAAATTTTCCCCCGGTAGCCGAAGCTGATGAGGTTAGATAAGATGTTTTTGCCGAGATTGTTTTCGGAAGCGGATACTCCGATCACAGCGACTGAACCCGCGCTGAACAAGGCTTCCATGCTCTTTCTCCCATTGTGCCGCCGGCCTTCCCGGAAACATACCGCAAGCGTGAACCCCGGTCATCTATCATTGCGGGACCTGCGCAATGCATCTGCGACATCGGCCCGAAACTGCATGAGTGCTTCAACCTGCTGGTCGGGCGGCGCGAAAGCGCGCCACAAAAGATCCGACAGCTGTGATGCCGTCAGCTCCACATCCGGCATCCGCCCGGTTACGATATGAGTCCACAGAACATGCTCCATTGAACCGTAAACCATATCGCGCATCAGCCGTAACGACACGTCCCGCCGTACCTCTCCGTTTTCCCGGGCTGAAGACAGTATCGACATCAACGGTCCGATATAGCGACGTTTAATGTCCGCTATCAGGCTCATGAACTCCTGGTCGGCGATTCGCCCCTCGCTCAAGACCAGTGCGCATATGCCGGTCCCTTCCTCGATCATATGCTTCAAATGCTTGCGAATAATAAAATTTAGCCGGGCCCGGGACCCGTGGACAAGGGGAACTTCCCGCTCCAGCTCCGAGATGATTTCATCATACCAGACCTTGAGCACTTCCATGCACAGCTCCCGCTTGCTCCCGAAATAGGTGAAAACGGTCGCCTCCGAAGTACCCAGCCGCTGCGCGATTTCGGCCGTCGTTGCTTTCTCGAATCCTTTCTCGGCAAACACGTCTCGCGCCGCGCTCAGTATTTCACGCACACGCCGCTCCGAGCGGGCGCCAAGAGAGGCGCGCCGCTGCTGAGGAGACAATTTCTTTCCCATGTCGTTGGTTTCCGATCTTTCAGACCCCGGCGAGTGGGCAACATCCGCCCGAGGGCCTCACCACAGTTGAGTGATACTCATCTCTATTTTATTTTCAGATTGTTGTCAAATAAATATCCGAATATCCAGGCAAGCTAAGTTTTGAGTATACCTCAAATATCTGGCCGGAGGAGGTTCTGAGAGGCGGAACGGATGATCTGCACGCTCAGTAATGGAGGGTCCGGGAAATGAGATTGAACGACACCTTGGGTTCCGTCTGATCAGGGCGGCGATAAAATATAACTTCCCCTTCGGAGGCGGAAAAAGCGCGAAGCTTCAGCCAGCCGTTTTGACAAGCGAAGAAGGTGTCGTCCTGGAAGATTTCGACCGGCCCTTCGTCTGCAAGAGCAGCGACTTTTTGTGCAATAGACTCGACACTTTCGATGCGGGCTTTTATTTCAACGTTTCGCGCCATCCCTTGGCAGTCCCCTTGAATGAGTGCAATCCGAAAAACCGACGAATCCGAGAAGATAAACATTTGCCGTTCCCCTGCGAAATTGCAAGCGGGAATCCGGCAAGAAACAGTGAACCGTGAACAGAAGAACATCAGGAGCCGGTGAGCAGTGAGTTCCAGGGAGGAGCGCACGGCCATTGACAAGTCTTTCGGTCAGCGAGTAGATTCCATTCCAATCCCATTGGCCGAATTTTCGCTTATGAACAAAGGAGAACATTTTGGAATTCAAGGCAAGCCGATTCACCAGGAACGGTACTATTCACTGCAAGGCGGCAATCGAGGATGTATTTCCGCTTCTTTGTCCAAAAAGAGAAGAAGAATGGATACCCGGCTGGGAGTGCGAAACGATCTGGTCGAACAGCGGCTACAACGAAGAAGGCGCCGTTTTCAGAACCCTCAAACCTTACGGTACCGAATTATACTGGGCCACTGTTCAATATGACATTAACAAGAAGGTTGTCGATTTTCTTATTACAGCTCCACATCTCTATCTGTTCCGGTTCAAAATCGAGCTTCAGGACGCCGGTGACGGGCGCCTCTCAATCACATTTACGCAGGTGTTCACGTCCCTTTCAGAGAAGGGCAACGATCTTCTAAAACTTTATGAAAGTGAAGATTACACTGAAAGGTTAAAAAAGCTCGATGAGTATATGAGCCATCACCTCAGCAAGAGGAGCGGGGAGCAAGGTGAAAGACTGACGCGGAGACTCGGAGATGCGGGGACGCGGGGAAAAAGCAGAAGCGGAGAGAACGACCGGCGTGGGGAGGGAGAGAGGGCCCAAATCTAAAATCTAAAATGATTAGAACTGCCTCAAAATGTCACTCTTTTTGATTGCGACCGTCGTATTGCTGCTGACGCCGGGGCCGGCCGTCCTCTATATCATCGCCCGAAGCCTCGAACACGGGCTCCGCGCCGGGCTGGTGTCGGTCTTGGGAATCGAGGTCGGCAATTTTGTGTTGGTCCTCATGGTGACGCTGGGCCTGTCGGCGGTGCTGCTATCCTCCGCTGTGGCGTTTACAACGGTAAAACTTCTAGGCGCGGCATACCTTATCTTCCTCGGGTTGCGCACCCTGCTCACGCGTCCGATCGACTCGGCGCTCATACATCCGCCGCAGCAAAGACTGCCGCGGATTTTTGCCCAGGGCGTCCTTGTCGCTACTCTGAATCCAAAGACCGCGCTCTTCTTTGTCGCCTTCCTGCCGCAGTTCGTGGACCCTTCACGTGGGGCGGTTGCCCGGCAACTACTGGGATTAGGGACTCTTTTTGTTTTGCTCGCGATCGTGAGCGACAGTCTCTACGCAATACTGGCAGGCACTGTGAGACAATGGCTCGGAAGAACGGGCGCGTTTATGCAGGTGAAACGCTATGTGGTTGGGGCCGTCTATCTTGGACTCGGTATAACCGCCGCATTGGCTGATACGCATAGAGTTTTGAGTTTTTAGTTTTCAGTTTTCAGTTGAGGGACCGGCGTAGGTTAAAAAGGTCCAGCCAAGAAAACTGAAGGCTGAAAGCTACAAGCTGAAAACTAAAGACCCTTTGAGCTTGGAAAATATTTCAGCCGGATCGAAAAGCTGCTCGATGTGGAATACTCCCGGCGTAAAAGAGCGGGAAAAAAGACTTCTTGCAACTTCCGATGCGATGAGGGCTGTTCCCGACCCCTCCCCATACCCGCTTGCCGAGCATTCATAGAAAGCTTCCCTTCCATTGGCGGTACCCTGCGCGTCTACTTTCATAACAAACATATCCGAGCCGAATTGCAGAGTCCTGAACACCTTTACCAATGATTCGCGAACAGGTCCAAAACGGAGCAGGTTCAAAAGGCCTGTCTTCTCAAAGAACGCAAACAGATGAGTTGTCAGCGATGAGTCAAAGCAAAACCATGTGGAGGCAGAGGGTATGCGGAGTGTTCCGGGGAGTACGTGCTGCTCTGAGAAGTTAAACCGGTAGGCTGTTCTCTCGCCTACGCCTTCCGGAAACACAGTTCGTTTCGCTTCATGGAAGGAGGCAACCTGCTTGACAACGCCATTTTCAAACACGGTAAAAGCGCTGTTGAAGTTCTCGATGGTCCAGCGCAACGCCGCTTCGCCATGCGCCTCACCAAGCCCCAGCAGGATGAAAATATCGGCGCGCTTCAATTCGTCGAGCTTTAATTTGCAATGTGAGGCCAAGAGATTGGTCAAGCCAGGCGCCAGGCCGACGCTCAGGACCGCGGTGGCGTTGTGCTGCTTTGCCACTGGGTCGAGCAGCTCTATTTGTGATAGCAGTGAGTAATTTGCCGAGATGTCCACATAGTGGACGCCCTGCTGAAGGCATTTTCCAACAAAGGTCGCATCCGGCAGATCCAGGCACATGACCACAAGTCTTACGTCTTCAGGCAGTCTGGTACCCTCTTGAAAGGTGAGTACGTCCATTTGAAGGGGACGAACCTTCATCCCGGTGGATATTGCCAATTCCCGGGCTTTGGCGTAATTTCTGCCAGCCGCTAAAACTCTACCGGGGAAGCGTTCTCCGAGTGTCGATGAAATTCTCCGACCCACATTGCCGTACCCGCCCACGATCAATATGTTCCCATCCATCGCGAATCTTTCCAATTATTCCTGAGAATCCTCAGGCAGGCGCAGGGTCCCTTTTATCAAGTCTTTCATTGTCTGTTGCACTGAAATGGTTGGACAGAGGATCTCTTTCACACCCTTCCGGAATTGGCCTTTATCCGCCGGCTGATGTGTCCCCATAACGATTTCGAGCTGCGGGTACACCTCTTTGATGACCTTTTCGTATTTCGAAATGAAAGGACACAGCGCTGTCATGCAGTAGGAGAAATGCAGAGCGTCCAGCTTGAATTCGGCCACTGCGCGAACCTTTTTCAGGATCTTCTCTGGCGCGGCCAGTGTGGGACATCCTGCGCAGTTGATAACGCCAATGAGATCAAGAGGCTCTTCTTTCGGGTACCGTTCAAAAAAACCCTTTCTTTTTCTCATGTCCCCGAGGCATACGACCGAAGCACAATGGCTTTCCTGCGTACAGTTTGAACAGGTGATAATGCCGATACGCGCCATACTTGCCCTCCTGTAAACAAGTCAGATTCCCTGTGGAATGGCCTCACGTCCATCCGGATGCCAATCGGATCATTCATCGGTGACACGGACGACCTTTGTCCGTATGCGAAACCATGGCAGGCGCGGGTAAAGTGTCCATAGTTTACCGGGTGAGCGGGGTGTCCGACCGAGGGTGGCGGAGAAGAGAGGGTCAAAGAGTGGCGAGTCTTTCAGGGTCGCTCGGAGTCCGGCAGCCAGCGTTCGATCAGTTGTCTTAGCTGTTCCATGGTGAAGGGCTTGGCCATAAAATCATCCATACCCACGTCAAAGCAGCGGTTCCGTTCATCGAGGATGGCATGGCCGGTTAGAGCTATGATGGGAATGCGTGTGCAAATACCGGCAGCCGGGTCCGGCCCTTTTATCAGATCCGACTCCTGGCGCCTGATGATTGTCGTGCTCTCGTAGCCGTCCATTACCGGCATCTGGCAGTCCATGAGGATAACGCTGTATCTTTGCCCGGAAAGGGCATCGACAGCCTCTTTGCCGTTTGAGACCACATCCACGTCATAGCCGAGCCGGTTGAGCATCCCTCTTGCCACCTCCTGATTCACCAGATTGTCCTCGGCCAGCAGAATGCGATGCCGCGATCTCGGGGAGCCCTCTATTGGACATAGCTCAGGGGCTTTCCTTCCGGGTTTAACGATGTGTGTTTTTTCATTGCTCTCAAGGAGGGCATGGTAGAGATGAATTTGCTTGACCGGTTTTCTCAAGCAGATGTTGATCCCGGGTTTTTCGGACGCTTCTATGTCGGCCCATTCCCTGTCGGTGCTGATCAGGACCATTCGAAGGCCGGGGAGTGTCGGGTCCGACTTTATGCGGCGAGCCAGCTCTAATCCGTTCATTCCGGGCATTGCAAAATCCAGCAGGGCTGCATCGTAAGGTTTTCCCTTCAACGCGGCTTCCCGCAGCTCATTCATTGCTTCGGGCCCACTCCCGGCCCTTCCTCCCTTCGCGCCCCAGGAGACAATTTGACGGTACAGCATTGAGCGGTTGGTCTCGTTGTCATCCACAACCAGGACTCTTAAGCCGTCCAGGCGCCCTTGAGTGAATGACACAGGCATCAACTCGCCGGATTGCTTCTCAAGCCGTACGCTGAATCTGAAAGTACTCCCCTCGCCGGGTATGCTCTCGACCTCGATCTTTCCTCCCATCAATTCGCAAAGTTGCTTCGAGATCGTGAGTCCCAGCCCCGTTCCCCCATATCTTCTGGTCATCGAGTTATCCGCCTGGGAGAAGGATTCAAAGATCTTGCCCTGTTCTTCCGGAGGGATTCCTATCCCGGTGTCTTTCACCGTGAAATCGACCCGAATGGAATCCTCGCCATCTTCCCCCAGGATAGCGTAAACGAATACCTCTCCACTGCCGGTGAACTTGATGGCGTTTGCGACCAAGTTGGTGAGTATCTGCCGAAGCTTGGCCGGATCTCCCCTAACCGCCGAAGGGACGTTCCTCTCAATATGTCCGATGAGTTCGAGACCTTTGCGGTGTGCCTGCTCGGCCAAAAGCTCCAGGGAATCCTCAATTGCGGCGTGGAGATCGAAATCGGCGCTTTCGAGGGTTACTTTCCCGGCTTCTATCCTGGACAAGTCCAGAATATCGTTGATCAGGTAAAGCAGAGTTTCTCCGGACTGAAAGATGGTCTGAGCCATATTGCGCTGGTTTTCATCAAGGTCCGTGGCGAGAAGCAACTCGGCCATGCCGAGTATCCCATTCATTGGGGTCCGGATTTCGTGACTCATATGAGCCAGAAAAATACTTTTCGCTCTGCTTGCATTCTCAGCCGACGTGAGCGCTTCCTTTCGCTCGGCTATTTCTTTTTCCAGCTCGCGGCGGTTGTCACTAAGTTGCTGAACCATTGAGTTAAACGAGGATGAAAAAGTCCCGAGGAAGCTGACGCGCTGGCTGAAGTCTCCCCTAGCCACCTGGCCCGTCTGCCAGGTAAGGTGCTTCAGGACTGCATGGAGGTTTTTTAAACTGTCGGCAAGGGCGAGCTTACTTTTGAGCTTAGTGGAAAGCTCTCCATTCGACAGGTCGAAAGCGAACTGAGTGGTCTGCTGCAAATCGCCGGCAAGCCTATTTACCAGTGTACTGAGTTGACGAATCTCATCGTCTTCCTGATCTTCAGCGGGAACGCACTTGGGCAGTTGGCCACGGAGAAGCTGGTAGATGGCCCGGCTTATTCTGTCGATGCGTTCGATCTCCTCTTGATTCATTTCTCATGCAAACTTTCTGAGACCGGACGATCACCGCGCAGGTCTTGCCTCGAAGCGGCAAACTCGCCCGCCCGTGCACCAGCACTCCACTTCCTTGGCGTAAAACGGCAATCCGAAAAAGGATTCCAGCAACCCGGCGATAAATCCTTCGTCATAAGTGCAGATCGCCTCATCCATAACCGGTAAACCGGAGCAATCCAAGTCTTCCGCAACGGTGAGAGTAAAGTGCAGCTTTTGAGGGTCGGCTTCTTCAATACGAAGAATACCTATCCTGAGATCGAGCAGCACGGCTTGAAGCCTTGCCACGAACTCTTCAAGGCTCTCAGGTTTGCCGAGCATGTTTTCATAAAGAGCCTTTCCGGCCGTGCATCCCGCATCATAAAAAATACGGGCCGCCTTTTCAGGGTCCGTGTGTTTGATGGCTGAATCGCGCAGACTGTATTGCATGAGACGGTAGACGGCAACAGTTGTTGTATTGCCCAAATTGGGACGGCCAAATTGTATATCGCCCAGGTGCGACCATTCGAATCTGAACTCCTGCCGTTCCTCTTTAAACATGATCATGCCTCCAGTTCAGAAAGCGAATGTGCGTCCTTTTTGGACCACCAATGACTTTCGTGGCGTGATGCATTTCCATTTCAGTTCAGCAAACCTCGTGCCATCCAAATCGGAAGTTATCCTGAAAGAGGCCGGATTATACTATGGGTTCCCAGCTTTTCCAATCAAGGAAGTAAATGTTTCATCCAGCCAGTCCAGGATCTGCTGATTGCCGAGCAGGTGTCCGCCGGCCTGACAGTGAAGTTCGGAGCCTTCGCCCGCCTTGAAAACCAGGAATGTTTTCGGACAGGTCAACGCATGATAAAGTTGGCGGGCCTGGCCGGGAAAGAACTGTTCCGCCTCGGAATCTATGACCAGAGTGGGACATTTAATCAGGTGGGCGCAGTCCCGAACGTGAAACTTCTCCTGTTTGAGTTGCAGCTCGCTGGGCGTCTTGGCCTGGAATACCCACATGCCGTTTGTGATCCCCCAGTACACTTGGACGCTTTTTTCCATGGCCTCCCCGACAGCCTGGTCATACTCCTCCGATTTTTCAGTCAGCATTTTTATTGCCTCCGCCCTGGTGAGACCCAATCCGCGGAGATGGTTTTCAAATAAGTCGTAGATCCCTGCGTTCGCGATAAGCGCCGCCAGCCGATGCTCGTAGGCGGCCGCTCTCGGCGCGAGAACCCCACCCATGCTGAGCCCCATGAGAGCGATCCGTTTGGGGTCCACCTCAGGCTTCTTCAGTGCGTAATCGACAACCGGCGTGACAACCTTTTCCCAATCGTAGCGAAATGGGAGGCCCAGTTTGCGAATCACGCTCCCCTGACCGGGTCCTTCGAAAAGCAGGCAATTGTAGCCCCTGGCCATTACAGCGCGTCCGTATCCGAAATAGGTTTCCTCCGCCGTGCCGTCGAATCCCTGATGTATAATCAGGGTTGGCGCCGGTCCGCCGCCATCGGCCGGACAGAAATACCCCGGAAGCGTGCTCCCTTCGTAAGGAATCTCTATGGCCTCGAAAACGGGAGTGGAAAGCTCCCGGGCTTTATTGAAGCAAAGCAGCATGTTTTCACTCAGCTCAAGGATGGCCGGATTACCGGGGTTTTCGTGGAGGTAGAAATCGGCGCTGCGGTAGTATTCCGATGCCCGGAAGTAAGCATCACGCGCACTCACCCGATGTCCTCGGGCCAGGCAATCATCGGCTGCTTGATGGATCCGCCGGGCAATTTCCAGCCATTTTTTATACCAGTTTGCGATCAAGACCTGCGGGTCCAGGCCGTCTTCTTTAATCCGCAGCGCGGTCTCCAGGCACTCACCGATATCCGATCCGTGCTCCAGCGCCTTGGCCATCACCCTCAAGAACTCGAAGGTAAAGCTCTGGTCGGGGAACATAAACCCCTCATACCACGCGCTCCGATTCTCTGCTGCTCCCTCCATGACGGAACCTCCCGAAGCAGTTTTGAGTTTTCAGTTTCCAGTTAATGGGTAATGAGTATCCAACAGCAGCGGGCCTGCCTTGGTCCCCCTGTGGGGCGTAAATTCAAAGCCCCGCCCTTTGGGTGGAGGTTTTTTACTAATTACGCGCGGCTTCCTGTTTTAAGCGGCTTTTATTGCTTGTTGTAGACCACCGTTGACTTTGCCTCGCCATTTGGGGTCTGGCTGGTGACCTGGATAGTCATCACCTTACCGTCCGGACTCAAGGACCGGACGTCCGTCGCCTGCACGGTCGTTCCTTCCAGTACCATTGTGGATTTGGTGACAAGTGTCGACCCGACCCAATCGGACGTGCTTTTGATGTCATTGCCGCTCGGAAGCTTGTTTACAGTCTCTGTGCCATCCAGTTTGAACACCGCAGTCTCGGTCCGATCGGCTGTTTTCCTTTCAATCGAGAGCGTCGTTCCCGTCTGCTTGATTACGACTGTGACCTTCTGCATGGGAAGCTTCCCGGCACCCGAGCGTCCCGAGCCCATCGTACTCTTTTCAGTATCCAGGACCCACGTGCCGGTAAAATCCGGCTCCGCTGAGAATGCGTAATGTGTCGTGGCGCAGATCAGAATGGCCATGAAAAAAATTTTGCGCTTCATCTAAAATTTTCCTCTTTTCCACGTCAGATAGTTTCTTTTAATTATAACGGGTTGGCCGGACCGAACACGATCTGAAATTACTCCAGTTTCTCAAAGTCGCCTGGTTTCCAACTATTGTCGATCGCTGCCCTGGTCGGGCTGTATAGCCGGAGGACGGCAAAATAACCCTTGCCGGGCACGGTGGCGAGCCAGTTGCGATCTTTTCCCTTTGGGGCTTTCGGCCCGATGTAAAAGTCGACGCCGCCGTCGGAGTTTTGCGCAGGGTTATCCAGCGAACCCAGCGACGGGAACGGCTGCCCGTTGGAAAGGCCGGAACCGTTTTCGGCATCGTAGAGCGTTACCGACCAGAAGTTCGCCGCCGGAACTTTAGCGGGCAGGTTCAGGCGATATTCGGCGGCGCCGGACAAAAGCGCGCCCTCATTGTCAGTGAACAACACCATGTATTTTGCGCCCGCGCCTGGGATTTGCGACATCATGCCGGGGCTGACCGAGTAGTAGTTGGTGAAGTACCAGATGCGCGCATCGATGTCCAGGTAGCCTTCCGGGATTCTCCTCCAACTGAGGTCGAATGGTATTTTCGGATTGTCGGGCGTTACCTCGGCCAGGGGATTAATCCAGTGACGATCGGGATACAACCGGAATGAACGGCCGCTGACCTTCTCTTCGAAGCCGATGACCCGGCTCATCTTATAGGCGGTTCTGGCGGCGGAATCCAGGATGGCTCGGGTGTGCGCATCGGGATTGAACGGCTGGCCCCTGATGATGCCGATTGCCGCCAAAGTCCCGAGTGAATCGGAATCGGCGAGGTTTGCGACTTCGCCGTCCACGAGGACCTTTAGTTGGTCGAAAACGCTGCCGTTGCTGCAGGGCAGCATATCGACGGGAACGCCGGAGGCGTCCGGGAACACCATCCGTCTGGCCGTGTCCTTGCCATTCAGAGGATATATTTTCGATTGTTCAATCAGAGCGACGGCCGGAGTCAGATCCTTGGGGTCCTGATAAAACGAACGCAGGAAGACAAATACGTTGCAGGTTGCCGGGCGATAAACGTAGTAACCTTCCGGGACTTTGCCCTCGTAGCCCGGCCGGAGCAACAGAAACTTCCCTCCCTTGCCCGCATCGGGCCCCGCTAGGCCAATATCGCCAAAGAACTTGCCGCCGTCGGCCGGGATGGGACGCTGCCAGAAGTCGAGCAGGACTCCCTGCATCACGGGAGGCGCCTCGAAGACCAGGGGGCCGTCTTTACAGACGTCCACGTAGCTCATGGCGTAAATGACATCCGAATTGGGAGTGGTGATCAGGGTCTTGGCGTCAATTCGCTTTTTCCAGACAGGGAGTACGTTGTAGCCGGCGCCGAAGGCCTTTTCCGAACCGTTTTTCATACCGAAAGTGTTGATGAGCGGCAGCGCCCAAAGATAAGTCTGCGTTGCCCGCTGGAAGAGCACTTCGTCGAGCAGTGTCTGCACGGTCTCTTTCGTGGGGCGATTTTCCTGGAACGGCAGATTGGCGAGTTTGTCAAAACTCCCGGTTTGCGCTTGTGCCGTCTGGAAGCTGACGATGGCCAGCACGGCAAGGAAAGCGCCGGCGGCCAGCTTTGATTTGATTCCGATGTGCATGAGCCCCCCTTATTTGGTTTGTATTTTAAACCCCAGAAGCTTCCATGAGAGCCCTTCATAGATGTATTTCTGCTCGAAATGGACCTGAGGTTTTGCGGGATAGTATCCGGCGAGCAATAATACGCCGTTTTCATCGATCTTTGGTTCGCCGGCCATTATGGGATCAAGCGCTTCCAGGGCCGCCCGGTTCAAACCCGAATCCAACACTGACTTGAATGCCTGATCGAATTTCTCCGTGGTGAATTGTTTCTGCCGGAGTTGCGAAACATTTAAAGCGACAATCCCGAGCAGAATCTTCATCCACTTTTTAATTGTCAGTCTCCGCGATTAATATTTGGTATGTCAGTTCGGCCGCAAACGGCGGATCAATTCGAAAGCGGTACCGGGGTCCCTCCATACAGGGTTGAAAGAAACACCACTCCGAGTCCTGTCAGATTGAGCGGGACGCCGGTTGAGAGATTGACATTGGTCAACACGGTCTCGACTTTTGGAAGGCCGTTTTCGTCCGTCGGCATGTCATCCTGGAAGTAATTGTACTGATTCAAAGTGGCCGGCCCCTGTGCCGAGGGGACGGTAAGAGTCAGCGACACCGGTGAAGAGGAGTTGTTCGCCACCACGAATGTCATGTCAAAGTTGCTCCCGTTGGGTATTTTCATGGCGGCAACCCTCACGCCCGATGCCGGGTCGCTGCCGGTGGAAACGATTACGGACCCGCGCGGGAACAAGCGCGACAGCAGGGACCAGGGATAGAACCAGGGCATTATGTGTTCCAGGCCGCTTTCGGTCCTCGAATCCCAAAAGCCCCATGAGGGGTTCTGGCAGTACATGGCGTTATCCAGCAGCCAGACGGATACGCCCGCCACTCCCACCTGCATTGCCTGTGCGGCATAATCGGCCATGGTGACCCCATACCAGAACTGGGAAGTGTCGTAATCGTTCAAACCCGACTCCAGTACGAACAAATCCTTGTACTTTCCGTTGGGGTCCATTTTATTGAGGGTGGCCCTCTTGGTTTGCATCGAGGTTCTCACACAACCCCAGGAGACCTCCCACGAATTGGGATACCAGTGAAAATCGTAGCTCTGAAAAACCTTGGGGATCTGTGACGAGACCCAATTGAGCCATTCGTAAAAATCGGCCGGGTCGTAAGTGTAATTGGGCCCATAGGCGGAGGGGCCGGAGAACTTTATTTTCTGGAGAAGTCCTCGATTGTTCAATTGCGTCTGCACCAGCCCGACGCTTTTCTTGTATGCGGAAAGGTTCGGGCAGTTCTGTGTCCACCATCCGTTCGGTTCGTTGCCGAAGTTGTAGTATTTGATGCAGGTGTAGCCCTTGGTATTTATCAGGTAATCGAGAGCGCCCGCCACAATCTGGGACCACCTCGGATCAGTGTACCAGTACAGGTTCCCGAACGGCCTCGTGTCATCCAGCCAGTCGCCCCAGGTCACTTGAATATTGTTCGCCTTACAGTAATCCAACAGGTTGAAGGCGGTCTTCATTGTCGAGGTATTCCAATCATAGACGGGTTTCCCATTCTTGAACAGAGGGGCGCCGCTGGAGTCTTTCTGGGTGTAATTCTGCGTATAGTTCATGCACCTGATGAAAGAGAGTTTCATGAAATCCAGGCGAGTGTAGATGGTGGTCCAATAACTACTCTCGGCGGGTTCGTAAGGGTCCCATTCCACCCCGAATCCCTTGAAATTACTGTTTATAATGGTCCCCGTATCTATGATGACCGAAGGATTCCGGGATGTGGTTCCGACATGCGCCCCCGGCCCGATTGCATATGCCGTCCCTGCGAAAACCATGGCTAACCAGATAAGGACGAGCAAAAATGCGAGTTTCAGTGTCCCGGCTCTCATGCCATTGCTCCTCTATCACAGACCTCTCAATACCGCATCTTTGTGGTAATGGGTTACAGCGAACGATATCACGGAAGCCTGTACCTGGGTATTATCCCTTCCGGCACTCGCCACTTCAAGAGCTTCTTTTTGCCTGTTCAACCATCCGGCGCGCGAAATCACGGGCGCGCTCAAGTCTGGCGGCGTCGGGCTGCCCCTTGGATGCGACGGCAACCAGTTTGCCTAACTCGTTCATTTTGGGATCGGGGTGCCGCAGCATCATGTCAATTCGTTCCTGCGCTATCTGCCCTTCGCAGTTAAAAATCCCCAGACAGAGCGTCCGGCCCGCAGCCGCCCGGCAACTCTCTATCCATCCGGCCACATAGGGGGACTCTGCGCCGGCGCCGTGGGTTATAAAGAGTGCAACTTTTTTCCCGCCGCATTGTTTGTTCATGAACTCCACTGCTTCCTCGGCCGGCTCTCCGAACCCATGGATTGGAAATCCAACGAAAATGAGATCGTAATCCTCGACTCCGTGGACCTCACCCAGGGGTTTGATTTCCTTTTCAGCATCGATTTGCTGAAAAATAGCCTCTCCAACCCTGCGGGTATTGCCCGACCAGGAGAGATAAGTAACCAGCACTTTCATAGAGGGCTCCCCGAGCAGTACAAATTCAGTCAAAAGGATCGATATCGCGTGGCTCGATTACCAAACTGATTCCGGCGAGAATTTCGTCAACCCTCTTCCTGGAAAGCGATCCGATATACTCCCCCGCAGCGCCACATGGAGCCGCGAAGCGGCGAGGGAGTGTGGGGGGCCGTGACCCCCACGCTTCTATAGTAATGTCCTGAGCGCAACTTCGTATCAGAACAGGAGCGCGACCTTGAACCATATATAATCGCCGTTGAGTGTGTAGTGGGTATCCATCTGAGGCAGCCATTTCAGCTCGGCTACGATTGTGTGGCCGCAAAACTGGGGGGAAATATAGGATAATACGGGCCCAACGCCGGTCATCAGAGTTTCAAAGGAACCGAGTTTTGCGCCGGAACCGCTGTCGCCCGTAAACTGTTTCCAGTAGTAGCCGTTGATACCCGCCCCTATGGTCCCGCATCCAAAGAACGGCAGATGTTCTGCGATGGTGGTATCGAAGTGGAACACATCACCGCTCTGATAATCGGTGGCGTTGTTGTTCGTGTTGAAATCAAGACCGGCAGTGGTGGTCACTTCGAGTCCGATTTTCTTGCTTATATAGCTGACCGACACCAATGGCTCGAAAGTCCAGAAATTGAGACCCGCATTGGCCAACTGGCCGGTATTGTAGTCACCGGTCGGGGCGTAGACATCGAGTTGCACCCCCCAACTGAATTCGCCGCTTGCCCAGTGGAGCCAAAAGGGAATCATCGTGATATCACCGATGCCGCTGGTTGAGTCCGCGCGGGTTAACCTGCCGAATGGGCCGGTAACCGCGCCTGTCGTATTCACCCAGATATAAGGCGCGATCACGGCGGCAGAATACTTGCCGTTGAGGATGCTGCATGGAAACGTGTACTGTGCTCCGAGCATTTCCGCGTTGCTTGTTGAATGAAGATTCGCGGTTATATGGCCGGAAACCGGAATAGTTTTGTTGGCCCCGGCACTGCCATTATAATGGTTGTACCAGTCAAGAACCGCCCACCCGGATTCCGGCGGAGCCAAATCCCCGAAATCGGCAAACGCGCCCGGCACGTAATGTCCGACCCCTCCCTCGGCGGCAAAAACAAAGGTATTCTGGAAAGGCATCAGACCAAACGCGGCCGCTAGAGTCATCAATACGAATAATTTCTTCATTTCCCGACCCCTCAGAATAGATTGATCCCTTTTCTAATGCGGTGGTATAAGATCTTCGGTACGAATACAAAGGATCTCGAAAAAACACAAAAAAGGCGCTGTTCCTCTAGTCTTGGCCTCGACCGACAAACCGTCAAAGAAGGGGAAAGCGCCGGGGAACTCTGATTCACTGTACCCGAGGTTGTTTCTGTTTTCAAAAAGATTCGGGCTCAGCCTGAAAAGTCTTCGACATGATCCGGCGCTATTGTTCGATGTCTTTCAGCAAAGGTTGTTTCTTCCCTTGACGTAACAATGGATGCGGCAGATTGAGGCGGGCGAGGTCAGGAATGGCTAAGAGCAAGTTGACTTTGGGAGTTGCTTTTGTTGCCTGTTTGACAATGGCGGCCTTTCCATTTTCACTGCCGGGTTCCTCGACGCTTGCGGCCGAGGGGGGCAACTCGCCTGGAACCGGAGGATTTGCGGGCTCTGCAAGCTGCCGAGACTGCCACGAAAGGTTTTACCAGCTCTGGTCAACCTCGCGTCACGGTCTGGCAATGCAGCCCTACACGGCTGAATTCGCAAAGACCAATCTGACGCATCAAGACAAAGAAGTCAAAATAGGGAGGTTTTCCTACCGCGCCGATATCTCCGGTGAGACCGGCCTGGTCCGGGAGAATGGCCCGGAAGGCCAAAAAGAATACAAGCTCGCCCACGTCCTTGGCGGGAAAAATGTTTACTATTTTTTGACGCCTTTCCCTGCAGGGAGGCTCCAGACTCTTCCCCTGGCTTACGACGTCAATGCAAAGGAATGGTTTGACACCGCGGCCAGCGGCGTGCGCCACTTCCCGGGAGGACAAGCGGGACAGCAGGTCGACTGGAAAGAGCCGGCCTACACCTTCAATACCTCCTGTTACGGTTGTCACGTAAGCCAGCTCACGTCCAGCTACGATTTCAAGACCGACACGTATCGGACGAGCTGGGCGGAAGCGGGAATAAATTGCGAGACCTGCCACGACGCCTCTGCGGAGCACAACCTCATTTTTCGTCAGACGCCCAAGGGGCGCAAACCTGAAAATATCAAGATCATCAGTTGGAAGAACTTCACCGCCGAACAAAAGAACGCCGCATGCTCAGTCTGTCACGCGAAGATTTCACCGGTCACCTCAACTTTTATGCCGGGGGACAGCTTCTTCGATCATTTCGATCTCACGGCTCTGGAGGATCCCGACTTTTACCCGGACGGCCGCGACCTGGGGGAGAATTACACCTATACTTCCTGGCTTATGAGCCCATGCGCAAAGTCGGGCAAGCTCGACTGCATTCACTGCCACACATCGAGCGGCCGTTACCGGTTCAAAGCCGAGGAGAAATCCAACGACGCCTGCATGCCGTGTCACGAAAAGAACGTGAGGAACGCGCCGGCACATTCTCACCATGAAAACAACAGTCCCGGAAATCGCTGCATTGCATGCCACATGCCCATGACTTCCTTTGCCAGAATGAACAGGACCGACCATTCAATGCGGCCGCCTGCTCCTTCTGCAACTTTGGCCTTTATGTCACCCAATGCGTGTAATCTATGTCATAAAGACAAGGATGCGGCTTGGGCTGATAAGCGTGCGCGCGAGTGGCGGTCGCGCGACTATCAGGCGCCGATACTGGAGAGGGCTGCCCTGATCGATGCCGCCCGGAAGAGTGACTGGAGCAAGCTGCCGCAGATGCTCCGGTATATTTCCCGCCCGGACCGTGACCAGATATTCGCCACGTCTCTTATACGCCTGCTTCGAGCTTCCGGTGACCAACGAGTCATCCCGGTGTTCTGTGATGCCGTCAGGGACCCATCGCCTCTTGTGCGCTCGGCTGCAGCGGCAGCCTTGCAGGACGTGCCTTCCAAGGAAGCGGTTGAGGCCCTGGTTAAGGCTGCCGGTGACGAGTGCCGGCTGGTTCGAGTTCGGGCCGCGGCCGCGCTTGCCAGGTACGGGGACCTGCCGTTGGATGACGCCGGCAGGAAAGCGGTCGATGCAGCAGACAGGGAATATCTCTCCTCGCTTCTTTCTCGTCCTGACCAATGGGATTCCTATTACAATCTGGGCAACTATCATCTGGACCGGGGCGATCCCAGGGAGGCCGTCGACTCGTTTGAACGCGCCCTGAGGCTGGAACCCGGGGCAGTCCTGGCAATGGTCAATGAGTCGATAGCCTATGCACGTTTGGGAATGAACCAGAAGGCCCGCGAGGCGCTGGACAAAGCACTGGGGATATCGCCGGACAATGCCGCCGCCAACTTCAACATGGGTCTCCTGAGAGCGGAAATGGACGACACGGCAGGCGCGGAGAAGCACCTCAGGGCTGCTCTCAAATCCGATCCCCGGATGGCTCAGGCGGCATACAATCTCTGCGTGATTCTTTCGAGCGACCGTCCCGATGAAGCGCTCGGTTTTTGCAGGCAAGCGGCGGATCTTCAGCCGGGAGAGTCTAGGTACACCTACATGCTGGCCTTTCTGCAATTTCAGAGGGGAGACTCCAACGCCGCCAGCGCGCTCATGGAAGCACTGATAACCAGACAGCCTTCCTACCCGGATTCTTACCTCCTTCTCGGCAGCATTTATGAGAAGCAGGGCAGGAGGGCGGAGGCGGAGCAACTGTACGGCAAGGCCCTTGCCAACGAACAAGTCCCGGAAAGCTATAAATTCCCGATCCGGGAAAAGCTGAACGGACTCAAGCGCTCCGGCGGCTAGCTCGAAAACAGGAACCGTGAGAGAATTCATGCGTAATCGTCAAGTTCGGAATGGCCGCGTCTCGTATTATCGTCGTCTTAAAGGACGAGAGACACAAATAACGACAGATCGTAACTGTTGACTTGCTGTAGTTTGGGTGTCCCGCTTTGCATCGCGGTCAATGCGTCCCTGTGCCGCGCGGAAAGGAGAGTAGATGAAGTCCTTCAGGAAAGTCTGTTTGATCTGTTTTGCATGCGCCGCCGTGGTGGTTCTGATCGCAGGTTTGGCGGGCGCGGCCCCCAAACCCAACATCGTTGTGATCATGACCGATGATGTGGGGTGGGGCGATTTGGGTTCCTACGGAGGCGGCGTGATGCGTGGCGCGCCTACGTCCAATTTGGATCGGATGGCGGCGGAAGGCATGCGGTTCGTCAATTACTACGGACAGGCCAGTTGCACGGCCGGCCGCGCCTCATTTATCACCGGGCGCATCCCTATCCGCACTTCTCTCTCATCGGTCCTCTCACCGGGCGACCCCAACGGTCTGACCAAAAAGACTCCGACCATCGCCCAATACCTGGAGCAGGCAGGGTACACTACCGTGCAACTCGGCAAATGGCATCTTGGCGATAGGCCTGAGAATTTTCCAACCGCGAACGGCTTCGACGAGATGTATTACATGCTGCCCTATTATGCGGGGGTCTATGCTTATGAGTACCTGCCTTTGCACCCAAACTTCCCAATACATGACACGCAGTTCATGGCCGAGTGGAGCAAGCTGAACACGGCTATGTGGGAAGGGAAGGCAGGCGAGCCGCCCAAGGTTGTGAAGAAAAAGTTCGGCTATGATGACCTGTCCACCAACGATGATGAAATGAGGGCCAGGGCCATCGAGTGGATCAAGCAGCATGCTAAGGGTCCCAAACCTTTCTTCATGTATCTCAACTTCCAGAAGGTCCACAATCCCAACAATCCGTCGCCGCGCTGGAAGGGAAAGTCTCCCGGGGGAGGAAACTATCTCGATTCATTGATGGAGCTGGACGACAACTCGGGCCAGGTCGTTCAGGCGATTCGGGATTTGGGCATCTCGGAAAACACGATTGTGATCTGGACCACGGACAACGGCGCATGGGTCGATGCGTGGCCCGATGCGGGGTACACGCCATTTCGCGGGATGAAGGGCACATCGTTTGAGGGTGGTTTCCGAGTCCCCGCGATTGCCTGGTGGCCGGGAAAAATCAAGGCAGGATCGGTAAACACGGACATGTTCTCACACATGGACTGGTGGCCCACTTTGGCTCGGATAGCCGGTCTGGAGCCGCCTCCTCATGTGTGGAAAGATAATGAGGGACAACCTATCATTTTCGACGGAATCGATCTCAGCGACTCACTGCTCGGCAAAGGACCCGGTAAGCGCGAGTCCTTTGTCTACTTCAATGACCAAACCTTTGGCGGCGTCCGTGTCAAGAATTTCAAGGCGCTTTGGACAGCAAAAGACACATGGCTTGGACCGGACCAGTTCATGAAAATCGCAGCGGTCTATGACCTGTTGTGGGACCCCGGCGAGCAGTACGATATGATTTTCAACGGGGCCGCTCCAACGCGTGGCGATCTCAAGTCTTCGCCCGGCCGCTATTCCGGTTCGGACAATGGCTGGATAACGCTGTATCTCGGAGGATCTCTTGTCCAGTTCTTCGAGGAGCTCAAGACCTTTCCCAATATACCATACATCCCATACGGACCCGGTTTCACCGAAGCTATTCCGCCACAGTACAAATAAGTGCAACCCTTCTGCCGCTCTTCATGGGCGGCAGAGGGACATCGAATAACCGGCGTCGCGGTAGGTGCCGGTCTCCGCGGCCCGGAATCGGCACTGGTGATGATTCATCTTTATGTCACGGCAAAAAGGAAACCAAAGTGAAACCTCGTATGGGTCTACTCGGGTTCACCGCCTGTTCAATCTGCCTCTTCCTCATACTGCCGGCGGGAAATGCCCTTTCATATCGGGAGCCGCTCCCTCGAATGAAGACCGAGATCAGCGGCGCGGCAGCGGGCGAGGCAATGACCAGGGCCTATGTCCAGACGGTCGGCAGAATGGCATACTTGTGGGGATGGCCGCTCGTAAACATGCGCAACCGATACGCATCCTTCGTGTCGGTGCCTGAGGCCGGTCTGGTGGGTGGCGTCATTCCGGTCGCCCCGCTCGGCCGGAACGCCATGCTGACCGATTACATCCAGCCCGACCAGAAGGCTATCGTTTGCCCAAATCAGGATGTTGTGTACGGCAGTAGTTTTTCGGCCCTCGATAAAGAACCGGTAGTTTTTCAGGTACCGGACTTCGATGGACGCTTCTGGATTTATGCATTGTATGATGCCCGCACGGAACAATTCGGCGAGATTGGAAAGCAGTATGGCACCAAGCCCGGCTTCTACATGATTGTCGGGCCGAACTGGAAAGGCGCATTGCCGGAAGGCGTCACCGCCGCGGTGCGCTCCCGCACAGAAGTGGCATTCGCAGTCCCACGTATTTTTCAGGACGACACGTCAGAGGACCACGAGGCCGTCCAGCCCGTTTTAAAGCAGATCGTATTCTATCCTCTCAGCCAGTTCGATGGAAAGATGAAGACCGAGGAATGGGCCAATCTCCCGCATTTTCCCTTTCCGAAATCGGCAGGTTCGGGCGAGACCAGGTATGTCGATCCGCAGACCTTCTTTGATGAGCTGCCGGAGGTGATGAGGGCTGTACCGCCTATGCCGGGCGAAGAGTCGCTCTACGACTGGATCGCGAGCGTTCTCGATACCGCGGCTAAAGACGACGGGACAAAGCAGGCTTTGCGAAATGCCGCAGTTGAAGCCGAAAAAACACTCATCGATCCGCTCATCCAGTGGCGTTTCAACGGCAGGCCCGCGGGCAACGGGTGGAATTCTCCCGTGAACAATGCTCAGTGGGGCACGGATTACCTCAGTCGAACAGCCACTGCTAAATCCAATATCTTTGAGAACAGACCTAACGAGACCAAGTATATTTACACGGACTATGACTCGCAGGGCAACCCGCTCTACGGCAAAGCCGCCTACAGGGTTACGTTCGCCCGGGACGGGACTCCGCCGGTCAAAGGATTCTGGTCGCTGACCCTATACAACGATGCGCATTTTTTCAATCCGAACCCCCTGAACCACTATTCCCTGGGGACCAAGAGCAGGTCGCTCAAGTACAACCCCGACGGATCCCTGACGCTATATGCGGGAACAAAGTCACCCGGCAAGGACAAAGAGTCCAACTGGCTGCCGGCGCCAAAGGGCCGCTTCTCGCTCTACATCCGGGCTTACTGGCCCGACGAAGCAATCCTGGACGGCTCCTGGATTCCTCCAAGGGTCGAGAAAGTCAGGTAAGGCCGCGCTTTCGAGTGCCGGTTTTGAATGTACAGGCAGCGCCGAGCAGGTGATTGTTTTTGAGACCCTGCAATGTACAGAATTGAAGGAGAGAACAATGCCTCACGTTATCGTAAAGCTCTATCCCGGAAGATCAGAGGAGCAGAAGACTCGACTTACCGAAGAAATAGTCAAAGACGTTGTCGAGATTGCGAAGTGCGAAGTAAAATCGGTTTCAGTAGCCATTGAAGAAATCAAACCGGAGGATTGGGCAGAGAAGGTCTATAAACCGGATATCCTTAACAACACGGAGAAGCTATACTGGAAACCAGGATATAACCCATTCGAATAACACGGGGATCGACAAATAAATCTTAAGCCGAAGATACTGTTTAAATCATCCTGAATCAGGAGTCAAAATACCTCCCTCTTCCGGCTCTTGTGACTCCAAACCAGGCCCATTCACGCAGAAACGGGGGAATTGAACCACGGTAGCCCTCAAGACGACGACGGTGGCAATTTCACACCCAGTTTATCGGCTTCCACCTGTACCTCCCAGGCCGTGCAGCGAAATTTCTGAGCAATTTGCGCCACAGACATCTTATCGTGAGCATAGTTTTTCAGTTGGGACAGTCTTGTAGCGGTCCAGACCGTCTCCGATGATTTTGACAGTGATTCCGTGTAACTCGTTCCCGAAACGCCGCTCACATTCATTTGATCCTCCTTTGCGAGAGGCTGCTTTCCAACTCGCATCCTCTTCTTCCGTTCTCTTTTCCTCCTCATAATACTAATCGGCATATTCCTCGCTTAAAAAAAACATTTTTTACATCTAGAACAGATGCCATGTAATCCATTGGCATACTTGAGCAAGTTTTTAGCTTTGGTGACTGCCGATCACGTAGCCGGCTGATTTGTAATGATTCTCTTCCGTTTCTGAATCCCCGGCGCCTCCCGGTCCTTTTCCCATATCCCGAATTTCCATCCACCCGGCGTACATCGCAACGGGGAACCGAACCATCCGGATTTCGTTCCGTATACCGGAATTTGATTTTAAACATACAGAACGTTTTGCTTGACTACACCGAACTTTGTGAGACGATGGAACCAATCTCATCCGGACAGAAAGGATCAACTTGGAAGAGACACCGCCAAAACCGAAGAAAGCTTCAGCCATCAACTCGACGGTAACTTCGCTGGAAAAAGCCCTTTTGATCCTGGAACTGGCGATTGACGAGGGGCGGAATCTGGCCGTTACCGATATCAGCCGAAAACTCGGGATGGGTAAAGGAACGGTTCATCGAATCCTGACCACCCTCAGGGCAAGGAGGTTTTTCTATCAGGACAAAAGCACGAAGTTGTACGGTCTTGGGTCCCGGACATTGGAAATCGGAATGGCTTCCAAAAGGGACAAATACCTTCGCAACGCTATGGCCCCCTTTCTCATGGACCTCCACGAACAGTGCAAGGAAACGGTTAACGCGGCCGTGTGGGAGTATAATGAAATCCGTTACATCTACCGCATTGAATCCGAAGAGATGCTTCGCATATCGGCATCGGCCGGCTCACGGTTCCCCGGCTACTGTGCCGCAACCGGCAAGATATTTCTCTCATATATGAGCGATGAGGACCTACGGCAGATTTACGGCCGAAAAACCGCGCTGAAGAAAAGAACCGAAAACTCTATCGATTCCATAGACGCGCTGATCCAGGAAATTGAAAAAGTCAGGGTCAGACGCATAGCCGTAGACGATGAGGAAAGCCTGGTGGGCGTCTACTGTGTTGCCGCGCCTATATTGGCCCCTAATGGAGAGTGTGTTGCCGCCATCAGCATTTCAGCCCCGAAAAATCGGGCGGGCGTCAAAGTCGGTGAATTGTTTGCGGAACTGGTAACAAAGGCGGCCCGGAGCATCTCTGATTCTTTTAGCGAACCCTAAAGCCGGAGAAACGTCCGCAGCGCGGGAGTAACCGGATGATTGGCATCCGATTTCATGGAAGAGGAGGCCAGGGCGCGGTTGTCGCCTCAAAGATTCTGGCCAACGCCTACTTCAAGCAGGGCTTCTACGTTCAGGCTTTTCCGTATTTCGGCATGGAACGAAAAGGGGCGGCGGTTTCGGCGTCTGTCAGGTTGGATACGGTTCCCATCGTCGAGCGAGGTGAAATCAAGCACGCGGACGCGTTGATCTTATTGGATTTTTCTCTGCTCGCCAAAGTAGACATAGCGGATGGCGCCAAGCCGGGAGCGCTGATCCTGATCAATTGCAGGGATTGTGACCAGCCGATCCCCATCCCGATAGAAGGCCCTTTCCGAGTAGCCGGCGTGGACGCTTCTAAGATTGCACTTCAATATGGGTTAGGCTCGAAGACGGCCCCGGTCGTAAATACAGTGATGATAGGCGCTTTTGCCAGGCTGGCCGGCAACCTGACTCTTCCAAGCCTTCTGGAAGCCATTGAAACAGGCGCACCTGTAAACCCCCAAGGGAATATGGCCGCCGCCGACGCGGCATACCGGGCAGTATTCAAAATATCGGGAGATATTGATGGAGTCTGAAAAAAGAATATTCAAAAGGCTTGCAGACCTTCCGATAATGCCGTCAACCATCGGCACCATGGCCTGGAACCGGACCGGCGACTGGAGGTATTTGACCCCGGTGGTCGCTGACAAGGCGGCGCCGTGCGCTCAAGCCTGCCCGGCCGGGATTCCGGTCCCCGTCTACCTCAATGCCCTGAGAAACGGGCGCCTTCAAAGCGGCCTCGGTTTGCTGCTGTCCCATAACCCGCTGCCGGGCCTGACCGGCCGCTTTTGCCACCATCCCTGCCAGGCAAAATGTGTTCGCCGGAAGATTGACAATGCCATATCGATCCGGCGAATCGAGCGCTCTCTAGCGGACCTGAGCAACAACGCGGCGATTCAGAAGATCGGCAAGACGGATAAGAGGGTGGCTGTCATCGGTTCCGGTCCCCTGGGTCTGTCCTGTGCATTTTATCTGGGCTGCCGGGGGTGCCGGGTTGCCGTCCTGGACCCGCAAGACCGGGCCGGAGGAGTGCTTGCCGGTCTTTCCCCGGAAAAAATCGACCCTCAACTGCTGGAAGATGAGATCGGACGTCTTTTGCATCTGGCCGAGATAACACTAGAAACCGGTGTTGCACTGGATTTTCGCAGACTCGGCGAAGGGGTCCCGGAAGCTGACTTTATAATCCTGGATCCGACCGGTTTTTCAGAAGGCAACGCTTTTCCCGCCGGCATAGCGGAGTTCGATCCGTTCACCGAAGGGCCCCCGGACAGCCGCATCGTTTCAGCAAAATTGCCCGAGAACCTGGAACAGTTCAAACCGTCCTTGATTGCCCATTACATCGGCGCCGGCCGTCAGACGGCCATAAAGGTACTGGATATGTTTGCGGAGCCCTCGGGTCAACCGGGGATTTCAGGACCGAACCCGCAACGCAGGCAGGTGGTGAACGCTGAAGATATAAGGCTTGAGCGCTTCCAGTCTTCAGATCATTCCGGACCGGCGAAGGGCAAAGAGGAGAAATGGGAGTGGGAGCGGGTCTTCGAGGAGACGAAGCGCTGTCTGTCCTGCGGCGCCTGTAATCAATGTTTGCAGTGTGCCACGTTTTGTCCGGACGCCAGCATCAGGCCGGATGAAACTGCAGTCACGGTCGACCTGGAACACTGCAAGGGATGCGGCATATGCGCCTACGAATGTCCAAGGGGCGTAATTACGATGGAGGCCGTAAGTTCATGAAAAAGGTAATGACCGGGAACGAAGCCGCTGCAGTGGCTGCCAAGCTGGCCCGCATTCAAGTGGTTTCGGCTTACCCGATTACGCCTCAGACCGTCATTGTGGAAAGTCTGTCCGAGATGATCGGACGGAACGAACTGAAGGCAAGGTACATGCCGGTGGAATCGGAGCACTCGGCCATGGCCAGTGTCATCGGGGCTTCCATGACAGGCGCCAGGGTGTTTACGGCTTCCTCCTCCCACGGTCTGGTTTACATGCATGAAATGCTTCATTACGCCGCCGGGGCCAGGGTCCCGGTGGTCATGGTCAACTGCAATCGAGCCCTGGGCCCTCCCTGGAACCTTTATTGCGACCATACCGACTCACTGGCGCAGCGAGATACCGGCTGGAGCCAATACTACTGCGCCGATGTCCAGGATGTGCTTGACGCCATTCTGATCGCCTACTATGTCGCCGAACAGGCATTTCTGCCTGTCATGATCAGTATGGACGCATTCTATTTGACTCACACTTCCGAAATCGCGGATGTGCCCGACCAGGAAGCGGTGGATATTTTTCTTCCTCCTTTCAAGCCCTCAGACAAGCTCGATGTGAACGATCCCAAGACTTTCGGAAATGTGTGCGGAGCAAACCTGTTTGCTTCCATCAAATACGGGAGGCACCGCGACACTCTCTCGCTGGAAGAGGTTTGGGACCGGGCGTCGACAAGATTTTGCGATCACTTCAACCGCCCGCATCCAGCGGTGGAAGCATATAAGACTGAAGATGCCTATGTGTGCGTCGTCGCAACCGGTAGTGCCGGCGGCGCCATTCGGCTGGCGGTAGACCGGCTGCGACAGGAAGGCGTAAGGGCCGGCGGCCTGCGCCTGGCCATGGTACGGCCGTTCCCCCGCAGAGCATTTGAAAAAGCGATACCAACCGCGCGGCATATGATCGTAATCGACCGGGATGTGTCTTTCGGAGCCGAGGGCATCCTGGCTCAGGAGCTGAAAGCATTCCTGTTCGATCATCATCGGGACGTGAAATTGACAGGCTTTGTTGCCGGCGTGGGCGGGAATGATATTTCCACCGACACAGTTGTCGGGTTGGTTCAGCAGGCAATTTTGGGGGTCGGAACTGCGGTCGAAGCGGGGACCACGCTTTGGACGGATGTGCTGCCGTGAACGAAAATGCCCGTCTTGAAAGAGAACTGTTTACCCCCGGCCACCTCGGATGTCCGGGTTGCGGGGCGGCCCTGGGTATGCGCCAGACATTGTCCGCCCTGGGGGAAGATACGATTGTGGTAATGCCTGCCGGATGCTGGTCCACAATGATAGGCATCTATCCCTACAGTTGTCTGACCGTACCGGTTGCCTCGGTCGCTTTTGCATCCACGGCGGCTTTTGCGTCCGGAATCAAGGCCGGATTGAGCATTCAGGGCAACGACCATACGACCGTTCTCGCCTGGGCGGGCGACGGGGGCACCTTTGACATTGGTCTGCAAGCCCTTTCCGGCGCGGTGGAACGAAACGACGATATCCTTTTCATCTGCTACGACAATGAAGCTTACATGAACACGGGTGTCCAACGCTGCTCGGCAACACCGCCCGGGGCCTGGACCGGCACCACACCCGATTCGGCACCCAAGGACCAGAGGAAGAAAGACATCGTAGGAATTATCGCGGCTCACCGGATCCCTTATGCAGCCACTGCCAATATCGGCGCACCGGAGGATCTGGCCTGCAAGCTGAAAAAAGCAAAAGATATCAGGGGGACGAGATTCATACATTTGTTTGCTCCATGCCCGACGGGTTGGGGGCATGCTTCCGAATTAACTGTTGAGATTGCCAGGCTGGCCATCCAAAGCCGCGTATTTCCGCTTTTTGAAGTATTCGGCGGCCAAACCTGGCAGTTAAGCCCGATGGCCGACAAAACAAGTGTGGACGCATATCTGAAATATCAGCGGCGGTTCCAAAAAATGTCGGCCGAAAACTGTCTGCGCTTCCAAGTACAAGTGGATGAAGATTGGCGGCAACTGCTGAATAAATGTCGGCCTCAAGTCCCGGTTACACAAAACTAGTGTGCTCACGGGACTGGTAGGGCGGACCACGATATTTTTCAGGTGCATGCAAGGTCCATAGAATGAGGAGAGCGCCATGACGGAAAACAGCGTCGGCATCAGTGTACCTTTAGTCAGCTCCGAATCTGTTGAAAAAAGAGCATACGCAAGGGTTACCCGGCGTTTGATGCCCGTCCTGTTTATCAGCTACATCATCGCCTACCTCGATCGTGTAAACGTCGGATTTGCCAAGCTCAATATGCTTCAGGATTTAAAGCTGACCGATACCGTCTACGGACTGGGAGCCGGCCTCTTCTTTATCGGCTATTTTATCTTCGAAGTCCCCAGCAATATTATCCTCCACCGCGTCGGCGCCCGGAAATGGATAGCGCGTATCATGTTCTTCTGGGGGATCGTCTCTGCCGCAACCATGTTCGTAACCACGGCCAAGGGTTTTTATATTCTGCGCTTCCTGTTGGGCATCGCCGAGGCGGGCTTCTTTCCAGGCATGATTCTCTACCTCACATACTGGTATCCCTCCTACTGGCGTGGGAGGATGGTCGCATTGCTGATTGCCGCCAACCCGGTCTCCGGCCTTATCGGCGGACCTGCTTCCGGATGGATAATGCAGTCGCTGACCGGCTACCACGGCTGGGCCGGATGGCAATGGCTGTTCCTGTTGGAAGCCATTCCGGCTGTTTTCATGGGCATATTCGTCTTTTTTTACCTCGACGACAGGATTCGCGATGCGAGCTGGCTGTCCGAAGAAGAGAAGCAGGTCCTGGAGAGAAATGTCGAGGCGGAATCTCAGCAAAAACAAAGCCATTCCATGCGTGAGGCATTCCGTAGCGGCATGGTATGGCTGATGAGCTTCATATACTTTTGTCTGTTAATGGGGATGTACGGGGTTACGTTCTGGATGCCGACGATTATCAAGGCGAGCGGCGTCAAAAGCGTGCTCAATGTCGGTTTGCTGACCTCCATTCCATTTGCCGCCGGGGTGATCGGCATGATCCTGATCGGCCGAAGCTCCGATGCACGTCAGGAACGGCGCTGGCATTGCGCGATTCCTGCCGCGGTCTGTTGCATCAGTCTCATTCTCAGCGCCCTCTACTCAAAGGACACTTTCACAGCGGTCACGTGCCTCAGCCTGGCCATGGCGGGCAGCCTTTCCGCGCTACCGGTATTCTGGGTTTTTCCCACTGCCTTTCTGGGCGGTACGGCGGCGGCGGCTGGAATCGCGGTGGTCAACTCCATAGGGAACCTGTCCGGATTCCTGGGCAATTATCTGGTCGGATGGCTAACCGACCTTACGCACAGCACAAACAGCGGGTTGTATGTGCTGGCAACCGCAGCATTTCTTGGCGCAGCGCTGGTGATCACTCTCGTCCCTACCAAGCTCGTAAACAAGTAGTCGCTGGAAATTCAAATAGCTTTGTTTCAACGAAAGGAGGCGGAGCATGCACGTCACCAAAGATGTGATCGTGATCAACAAGGCGGATTGCGTCGCGGTGGCCGCGAGGCAACTTATTAAAGGGGAATCAGTTGATGTAACAGGGAAAAAAATCCTCGTGGCGGACGATATCCCCGTTCCGCACAAGATTGCCTTGAAGGAAATCAAAGAAGGCGAAGCCGTTTACAAGTATGGCTATCCCATTGGTATTGCAACACGGGATATTGCAGAAGGGGAGTGGGTGCACATTCATAACATTAGATCGGCGCTCACGGAATCCCTGCATTATGAATTCCATCCGGAACGCGCTCCTTCCATACAGCCGCTGATCTCAAAGGAATTAACATTCAACGGCTACAAGCGCGACGACGGCAGTGTGGGAATTCGAAACTACATCTACATCATTCCCACGGTGTTCTGTGTAAACGGCCCCATACAACGGCTGGCCGATATGGCAAATGAGGAGATGCCCGCATCCGGCAACTTCGACGGTTTCATCCCTTTTACCCATGAATGCGGATGCGCGGAGGATGGTCTCAATCTATCGTATACCCGGTCCATTCTTGCCGGAGTTTCGAAAAACCCCAACGCGGCCGGAGTTCTTTTTGTGGGTCTGGGGTGCGAAATCAATGACATCCAGTCCTTCAAACCCAGCCTGGGAGACTTCGACCCAAATCGCACAAAGTTCATAGCTTTCCAGGACGTTGAAGACGAATTCGACGAGTCGCTGAAGCTGTTGCGGGAACTACACTCCCTGGCATTGACCTCCCACAGGGAACCCGTTCCGATTTCCAAACTGATGATCGGCTCCAACTGCGCGGGATCGGACGGTTATTCCGGATTGACCGCAAATCCGCTGGTGGGGGAGATCACCGATATTCTGACCGCTCAGGGAGGCACGTCGGTGATGACGGAAGTGCCGGAGATGTTTGGCGCCGAGCAGATCCTCATGGACCGGGCGGTGGATAAAAAAGTCTTCAATGACGTTGTGAAGCTGATCGACGATTTCAAAAGCTATTACAAGAAATACGGCATCAGGGTAAGCGCCAATCCTACCACGGGAAATTACGCGGGCGGACTTACCACCCTTGAAGAAAAGTCCCTGGGATGTACGGAAAAAGGAGGCAAGTCAAAGGTAACCGGGATCATCCGGTTTGGAGAGCGAATAGCGGTTCCCGGCCTGAATCTTTTTGAAGCACCGGGACATGACCTGGTGAGCATTACAGGCCAAGTCGCCGCGGGCTGCACGCTTATTCTCTTCACGACCGGTCGGGGCACGCCGGGAGGTTTTGCGGCGCCGTTGATCCGGGTGACCACCAACAGCGACATCTACAAGCGAAAGCCGAAATGGAACGATTTCGATGCGGGCGTACTGCTGAGTGGAACGAGTATGGAAAGGCTCACGGAAGATCTGCTCGATCTCATACTGAAGGTCGCCAACGGCGAGGTACGAACAAACACGGAAATCAACCGGTACTTCGAGTTGGGTATCTGGCGTGATGGCATTACTACATGAAGAATGACGCGTGGAGAGGTTGTAAGGAATCGTTTCGGAACATTTAACCACGGAAAAAGGGGATTGCCATGGAAGAGATGAACAGGAGAGATTTTATAAAGACCACGGCAGCAGTGGCGGGAGCCGCAGCTTTAACTGGCTTCCCCGGCGTGCTCAAGGCCATGACAAAGACGGCAGTCGCGGTGGTGCAAAGTGACATGGATCTCGGTGGGCCCTGTAAGTTCGACATGACGGTCTGGGGAGACGACACTGCGAAGTCCAAGCAAAAACTGGGACTAATGGAGCTAAGCTGGACACCCGAGAGCATGGCCGAGGTCGAAAGCATGCTCAGAAGCGCCATTAAACTCACCGGCGGGCTTCCCGTGAAGAAAGGCGATACGGTTATTGTCAAGCCCAATGTCGTGCAGGTGCCTCACCTGGGATTTTTCCTCCTGGATAAATACAACACCGGGCGCGCCATGGCTACGATCAGCGATCCGCGAGCGGTCATCGCCGTGGCGAAAATTGCCAGGGAACAGGGCGCCAAAACGGTCATTATCGCGGAGAGCAATGCCAGCAACTGCCACAGCTTCTTCCAGGAATGCGGTTATGAAACCGGGGTCGCCGCGCTCAAAGACCCGGCCATAAAGATCCTCTATTTGGACGGCACCTCTTACAAAATGATAAAGCCGCATAAAGCGCTGGCGCTCCCCCAATACGCGATGTTCGATATCATTGAGAAGGCCAACACGCTTATCAGCGTTGCCCCCATGAAGACCCATATGTGGGCCGGGACCACCATGACCATGAAGAACTTCATCGGTCTGCCGGCAAACAAGGTGTACGGAAGCTACAAGTCCGGGCTGCCCCATTCGAATATCGCGGACGTCATTGTTGACATGACTTCGGTTGTAAAGGACCGGATCAAGTCCCATTACGGGATCGTGACCGGGATTTATGCCGGCGAGGGCCTTGGTCCTCTGGCGGTGGACGCAAAACCGCTGAACGTTATCGTAGCGGGTCCGGATTATGTTGCCGTTGATGCTGTGGGAACCACCATCATGGGATTTGACGCTGCCGCTATCGGTCACATCAGGAAGGCACATGAAAAAGGCCTCGGGAGTATGAAGGGCATCGAGGTGGTTGGTACCCCAATCGAGAAGGTGCAGTTTGCCGCCAAACCGATTCCGGAAGCGGCCAGGCAGAAGGGAGGCGAAAACAATAGCTGGGAAAGTCTGGTAGGGCGGAAACTGCCGGTTTGAGCTTGCTCCAAAAAAAATTCAAAGGGAGGAGACACTTATGGAAAAGAGCAAACGGGGAACCAAAGTTTTTCTGATTGTTCTAACAGCAGTGTTCCTGGCAGCTATGCTTATCGGGATTTCTAATGTCAGAACCTGCCGTGCCGGCGAGGGAACAGGCCTGATACCGGAAAAATGGTGGCCTTCCAAGTGGGGGCCTGACGACGAGAGAGGCGCCAACAATCTCATAACGCCAGAGGTAGTCATGCCTGCCCTCAAGATACCCAAGACAGGCAAAATCTACAGGCTTACCCTACCCTATACCAATCACATGCCGCTTCCGTGGGGACGCACCTATAGCCTGACTATCCCCGGATGCCCCACCGGAGGCCCGTATGGAAAGCAGGGAATCGTATGGAATGACGAATTTCTGGTCGGAGAAATCGCGCAGGTAGGGACTCAATTTGACGGTCTGGGCCACATTGGATTAAGAGACAAGGATGGGGTTTACAGATGGTATAACGGGCGTGCATTTCAGGCCGAATCTGCGAAGAATGCCCACGGACTCAAACACAACGGCCCTGAGTTCCTGTTCCCCTACGTAACCAGGGGGGTCTTGATTGACGCAGCCGGGTTAAAAGGCGTCAAGACCATGAAGGAAGGCGAGATAATAACGGTTGACGATATTGAAACCTGCATCAAGAAAGCAGGGATTGCCCCCATCAAGAAAGGGGATGCGGTTTTGTTCAATACGGGGTGGATTGAACTGTGGGAAGGGGATCCCAAGGTTTACAACCATGGTTGCCCCGGTGTTGGAATCAAGGCTCTGAAGTACCTTGTCCAAAAAGAAGTGAGCATAGTCGGAGGGGATACCTGGCCGGCGCTCGATGCCGCTCCGGGAGAAGACCCGGATTATCCTTTTCCGGCACACAGCTATCTGGAATGCGTCAACGGAATCGGGCAACTACAGAACCTGGATTTGAGGGAACTTGCCAAAGATAAGGTCTATGAATTCCTGTTTGTTTTTGCGCCTGTTCCTCTGGAGGGCGCGACCGGTTCACCGGTGAGCGCGTTTGCCGTTCGTTGACAGGGCATAAGTTACGCAGTCTGCAAACAGTCTTCCCCTCCCGGTCCAGCCCGCCGGCCGGGGGGGGAGATTCTCCCGTTGACGAGCGCGGCAGGCAGGTAATACAGGACGGGTTAAACAGTCGTCCTACGGTCTCGTCACGGCTCCTCTCCAGCACTCATTTCCCGCGCTTCGCGCCGATTTCGGTCTTGCACCGGGCATGCGAAATCCCGGCGATTGTTCACTAAGACCCGGACCAATCCTTGAGCAAGTCATTGCAGGCTTTGGCGCCTGATACCAGGCAAGGCTCATAGCCCCCTCCAGGGTCGGTCCAGGCGGAAGCGAAGTAGAGACCATTCAGGGGCGATTTATTGTCAAGCCTGTTCATGAACGAGTTATCCATCGACTGCTCATAGCCGTAAATGGCCCCGCCGGGATTCCTGGTGAAACGTAGATTGGTCAGGGGAGTGGCGGCTTCCATGACCGCGATCATGGAACTCAATCCAGGTATGACCCTCCGCTCTGCTTCGGCAATAAGAATCTTGGCGATGCGTTCCTTTTCGCTTCGATAGTCTTCCTTGCGCCCGGCCAGGTAGTCGGCCTCAAAAATGCGCCAGGGGTCATAGCCGCTGGCCAAAAAGATCGATACCGTGGACGTCCCGGGGTTGGAATATCCCGCGAAGAGATTATCGTAGATCGTCACTCCCATAGGCCCGTTGAGGGGATCGCAAGCCAGCGCCGCCGCATAGGCTTTTTCAGGATCGTAATCTCTGAGGATAAAGATTTCATAGCCCTTTATTTTGTTTCGGATGTCTTGATTCAAACCGAGCCAGACAACAAAACTGGAAAGTGAAGGATTATAGCCTTGCAGTTTAGTCAGAAAATCACCCGGCATTATCCCCGCGGGAACCATTTGCACTGTCTTTGGAACGCTGGCGTTCGATATAACGGCTTTGGCTTTGAGAACGTTTCCGCCCACCAGCCTAACGCCGGAAATTGCATTATCTTTGATCTCAATCCCCTCAGCCTCAGTATTGAGAAGGACCTGCCCACCCGCCGCTTCAATGGCGTTGCGCAGCGCATTGCTCAAGTCCTGGGACCGATACTTGATGTAACGGCCTCCAAAGCGCAGGTAGGATGCCGTGGCGACGCTGTAGTAGAAACCGGAGAGCCGTGAAGGCGGAAGCCCATAGTAACACCAGTACACGGACAACAGTCCGCGTACCCTGGGGTCTTGAACATAGTCGTCGAGAATATCGGAGAGGGTCTTGTTGCGGACTGCCCACATGCGCTTGTGGGTGATCGGAAAGAGCAATTTATCCGACAGCGAATTTCTATCGATGGGAACCATGGCTTCATCCAGGATACCCATCATTTGGTTGAAAAACCCCCTGATGCCCTGCGCTTCAGAGGGGAAGAGTCCGGCCAGTTGCCCTGCAACGGCGTCGACATTGTTCGGCCAGAGAAGATCCAGATCGGGAGTGATGATACGGCACGCCTCGGGCAATTCCACTGTCTGGATCTTGTCAAGAACACCGGCCGACTCCAATATGGGTCGCGTTTGGCCCAAGGTTGCGCAGGTGGCATGGAGAGAGACCTCGAAGGTAAAATTCCCGGCGTTGCGATCGAAGGTGGTGGCATAGCCGCCGGGTTTTTCGTGCTGTTCGACCACGGTTATCGGGAAACCGCCCCTGGCCAGAAGAGCTGCCGCGCTGAGGCCTCCGAGACCGGCTCCGATTACAACCACGGGCATATTGCCTTTGCCGTCGATACCCGCGGCGAGATCTTTCAGACGGCCCCACTGTGTGGCCAGGCCGGTGGTAACCGCCGCTGCCACCTTGATGAAATCCCTGCGGGAAATCGATCCCTTGCCTGCCATGTCCACCTCCTTTTCCATTTGCTTCCTAAATGGTCGAGCAAAGACTCTCAAATTGATTTTCACTCTCAACACTCGTTCGGCAAGATTATCTCATGAAGTGAGAAAAAACTGAGGGAAAAAAGTGACTTGCAGGTCTTCCCGCCGGCATGGTACAGTTTTAGCGAGCTTCATCCGCGCTGTGCCACAGCATAGGACCGTCAACAAAACTGATTTTCTGCCGTTTTCACCACTTCCGGCAGACTTTCGCGGGAGGCCCGTTCTTTCCCGCACGGGGCAAGGGCGGAAAATTGACTGGATATCGAGATGCTTAAAGGGGCAGGATGATTTACGGCGAAGAAGAGCTGAGCATACTATCGAGCCACGAGATCGAGGAGTTGGAGAAAAGGGTGCGGTTCCACACGACCCGGCAGGGGACGAGACTTGCCTTTCATGAGTACGGAGACCCCCAGGGGCACCCTATTATCTTTTATCACGGCACCGGCTCCCATGTTCACGTCATGCTCCTTCACAAGCCCGGTCTGAAATACGGCTTCAGGATCATCGCTCCGGATCGTCCCGGAGTCGCCCAATCGACATTCCGGAACGGCTGGACCATCCTCGACTACGCGCTGGATATGGCGGATCTGGCGGACTATCTCGGGATAAATACCTTTGGCGCCATGGGTATCTCAGGCGGCGGCCCCACTCTGATGGCCAGCGCTTTTGCAATCCCGGAGCGCCTTCACTGCGTGATAGACCTGGCCTGCGCCATGCCTGTGTATGGCGACCCCCAAATGCTTGATCATCTTGGCACCTTGGACCGTCTGTATGCAAGATTGGGCGACCACATGCCTCTCACTCTGTTCAAGATACCATTCTCCATACTGGGAATAATGCAGAGCCTTATGAAGAGTCCCGCTTCCTTCGCGAAGATGTTCGATTCCAGCTTATGCTCCGCGGACATGGAGCTTTTTCAGATAGCCGATTTTCAGTACCTGTTCATGCGCGACTTTCAGGAGCTGTTCCGAAACGGGGCCGTGGGTCCCGCCTATGATGCCCAGACCGTATACAGACATTGGGGGTTCAATCTTTCGGACATACGCACCCACATCGAGGTGTTTCACGGCGCCGCAGACAAGTTCGTCCCCCCGGAATTCAGTGAATTCCTGGCCGAAAACGTCCCTGACACCCGAATCAACCACATTGAAGGACAAGGGCATTTCTGTCATCTTGCGTTCGGTTACGACCTGCTGAAAAAGACAGCGGAACTTTTCTATTAAACAATATTCCCCTTGCCTACAGCATGCCGGATCTCCCCCGGCGCGGCTTTTGGCAACATCCTTCCAGGACGCTTACCACAGCACTTGAGTCGTTTCACCGTTGATTGAATGGACTGATGAGCGAAAGCAGGAAGGCCGAACCGATTCCCGGTAGAGCACCTTCGCGCAAGCCTCCCGGCAAATCGTGCCCCATAGCGGGGTTACAAGGTGAAGCCTTCAGAAGGGTAAAGCATGGCATAACCGCCGGGGAAGAACATGCTTTCATAATGCTCTTACAAGAGTTTCAAAATACTTCGAGCCGCGATGAGAACCGGGTCTCAAACCAATGACAACGGAGGGGCATAGCCCAGGTCCAGGTTGACCGTCTCCTCCACGGTAAGCCCGGCATGCAGCGCAACGGCAATAACATCGATGCGTTTGGCCGCGCTGAGGGCATGATAAACACAAAAGGCGGGCGCTTCGGCGGCTACGGTTTTTATCTGGTCAAGAGCAAGCCGGTCTTCACCTGGAACCTGTTGGACCTGAAGCGGGTGCGGTGGGAGGCGCCGGAAGCGCTCACGTCCGGAAAGCATATTATTGAGTTCGACTTCAAATACGATGCGTTGGGCGCCGCAACGCTGGCTTTCAACAATTTGTCCGGCATCGGCCGTAGCGGCACCGGAGTTTTGAAGGTGGACGGCAAGGCGGTTGTTACGCAGCAGATGGAAAATACCGTGCCGCGAGCGATTTGAAATGGTTCATTTTCGAATGAGTGAACCCGATTTGCGTCCTTCACGGCCCCCCCTGGGGGCCGGGGGGATTCTGGTTCCTGAGTTTGCGGCGGGTGCAGGGCGGGCGCGCTGGTTATGATTTAAGCGCGTCGGGCGCCAGCTTCCAAATCCTACCCTCCTTCATGGCCAGTCCTTTCTTTTCGAGTTCAGGCGCCAACCGGCGGATTCGGCTTTCGGTCAGACCCTCCTTTTTCGCAAGGCTTTGCGGGGTTTCAGTGAAACGCATCCTGGCTATATAGTAGTCGTAGTATTTGGAGAGATACCGGTCTTCCATAGCCTCTGCGAGGACGTCCAATTTCCTTCCGTTGACCAGTATTTTCCGGTAGCCCGAGTGCAAAGCGTGAATGAGGATAGCGCGAAGCGCTTCCACCCCAACCAGTTGCTCATCGCCGTCAAAACCTTCACCAGTCACATGCTGGTACGCATTGGAGCTATCCATCCAGATTCTGTACTCTTTCAGCGCCATAGAGGATTCCCGATGGAGGATATGGTGTTTTATGAATCGCGAATGCACATTAGCGCAGCGCAGCCGTATTGCAAGGTGAAATCGAGTTCAGGGATGCCGAATTGTTCCGGCCCGGTCCCGACATGAAAGGAGCCATCAGGCTTTTTGTTGAAATCGCAGGATTTTTTTAATATACGGCACGGATGCAGTGCGCGAATGCCGGCTGGTAATGATTTATTCATTCTTTCATGATGGAAAAACATGACCGACAGGAGAATTCCCGCAACAACCGTCGGACTGTGCGTTGCCCTACTCGGTCCTGTCGGATTGGCAATTCTGAGTAAAAAGTTTCTCCCCGATCCGCCCAACCTCGCGATGTCAATTCTCGCCGAATTGGTGCTTGTGTCGGTCTGCGCAATGGTGCTGGCGATTGTAATTTTTTGGGAACGCCGGACTCTTTCATCGATTGGCTTAAAACCTTTGAGCCTGCGGTCAATCGCCTGGGGCGGCGTTTTTGCCGCGTTTCTGATCTGGGCTTATTCTCCGTTTCTTGGCTGGGTGATGGCGCTTGCCCGGATACCGTGGTTTACCGAAGGCGCCGCAAAACTCACGGCCTACCCCGTCTGGTATCTAACGTTGATAATAATAATCGGGGGTACTGCGGAAGAACTCCTGCACCGCGGATACCTGATCGAGAGACTCGCGGGACTGACCGGAAGCTACTTCATTGCAGGCCTGGCGTCGGTTTTTATCAACGCATTGTCGCATGTTCCGGTGTGGGGCTGGTGGACATCCCTGACCTTTGTCCTGTCAGGCGCGGTTACGACGGCATTCTATTTGTGGCGCCGGGACCTGCTGGCAAACATAATCGCTCACGTCGTCACCGATTTCGCGGGCCTTGTGGTTCCCATCCTCATGGCCGGGAAATGATATGGCGTTTCCACCCGTTCAAAAAGCCGACGATCGGCCTTTGTGTCAGGGCTAAGCCGGACGGCAACTGTCCTATTCCGCGCCTGCCGTGGCATCTGGTGTTGATTTTTGTGACATTCATGTAATATTCTGACAAGTTATTAAATTTAGTGGCCCGAGTTATGCTTGAACATTGTGCAGGCTGGAAGGGAAACTTTAAACTTCCGCAGTCTGGCATGGTTTTGGCTTCTTATGGATTTGGTTTTGTTTGGCGCCATAACGGGGTAGGGAACAATGACCTATGGTTTAAACAAAAAGCTTCTATTCCGGGCAGTCTGGACGATATTGCTCTTTTTCTCCCCGGCTGTGGCTGCGGGTACAGTTCCTATTGACCGCAAGCTTTATTCCGATCTTCTTAAATTTAAAACCGACAAAAAAATAATCGAAGTGGATGGCGTGCCCTGCCTGAAGATTTTTCTACCGCCGGGGCAGTCAGTCAGCTACTTCTGCCGTTTCGTGCCATACTTCGACAGCAACTTTAACTTTTATCGCCAGCAGATTGCCCTCATAAACCGCCTTGAGCCGATGGCTATAGTTGACGGCACCGACGAATTGAGCACGAATATAAAGTTCATCTATGTCCCGCTCAATTTTTCCATACGCCCGAAGATCCTGCCGGAACGGATCAACAGCATTTCTCAATTGCCGCAATACATTCTGATCGACGTGGGCCAACAGTGCCTGGGCCTTTATGCCTACGGCAGACTGATTTACCAGTTTCCGATTTCATCCGGCAAAAACGGAACACCAACCAGAAAGTTCGTCATCACGACCAAAGAACAGGACCACTACTCGACGAAATACGACTATGCCTGGATGCCCTATTCATTGAGACTTTTCGGGGACTATTTCATCCACGGCGGCATCCTCCCGAGCTACGCCGCTTCCCATGGATGCGTCCGGATGATTTATGAAAATGCCGTTTTCCTGTACAATTGGGTAAGAGTCGGAACGTCCGGCGAGATAGTCAACGGAACAGCCTCAAAGAAACAAGATAGCGTCCCGGATGAGGAGGGGCCGGATATTAAAGCGCTGTACTAGTTTTGAGTTTTTAGTTTCTAGTTGAAAAGCTAGCCAAAGATATTTGAAATCTCGAAAATTCAATTCAAGGAACAAGAAGCAAGGACGCTTTTCTCTGTGCTCCCGGCGCCTCTGGAGTTCATCTCCATCCGTGGTTATGGCTATGCCAAAACTAATCAAAGATATTGAAATACTGTAATTCAATTTCAGAAGTGGTCCATCACCGCAATGGCTACGGAAAAAATTGCGCCGCAGGCGAGCGCACGGCGGCGTCCAGGCACTCAGGCGGCTGAGTGCCGGACGCGCCGTCTCCCTTGACTGTAATCCATCTTCAGTCGACGGAGGATATTGCGGTACTTACGTTATCTTAGTCACTGATGACATTAAATTTTTGGGAAGGGAAGTAAGGAGGATGACAACAATGAGAGCCGTGCAGGTGGCCAAACCGAAGGGTCCCCTTGAAATTGGAAACCGGGAAGTACCGGAGCCGGGCGCCGGATCGGTGCGCATCAAGATTCAAGCCTGCGGCGTTTGCCATAGCGACGTGGTGGTCAAGGAGGGCATATGGCCCATCGTAGGGTACCCACGGGTGCCGGGGCATGAGGTTGCCGGAATCGTCGATGCAATCGGACCGGGCGTTGCCGGATGGTCTTCGGGCCAAAGGGTCGGGGTGGGCTGGTACGGAGGACACTGCGGGCATTGCGATTCGTGCCGGCGAGGCGACTTCATGACCTGCCAAAGCGCGCCTCAAATTACCGGCGTGACTTTCGACGGGGGCTATGCCGAATATATGGTCGTTCCCACCTCGGCCCTGGCGCTCATCCCGGAAGGACTATCACCCGTGGAAGCGGCCCCGCTGATGTGCGCAGGCGTGACCACATTCAATTCTCTTCGGAACAGCGGCGCCCGGCCGGGCGATACGGTCGCCGTGCTCGGCCTTGGCGGACTCGGCCATCTGGGTGTCCAGTACGCCGCGAAGATGGGTTTCAGGACCGTAGCCATAGCCCGGGGCGGAGACAAGGAAACGCTGGCGGAAAAGCTTGGCGCTCAGCATTACATTGACAGCCAGTCACGGGACGTCGCCACGGAACTTCAGAAGCTGGGCGGCGCCAGAGTCATCCTGGCGACGGCCACCAGCGGCAAAGCCATGAGTGGTGCGCTGGGCGGCCTGGGAGTCGACGGCCAACTGATTGTTCTGGGTGCTGCGGAGGACCCGATCGAAGTCAATGCAGTACTGCTCATCCAGGCGCGCCGTTCGATTCGGGGGTGGCCTTCGGGCACATCCGCCGATACTCAGGACACGCTTTCCTTCAGTGTCCTCATGGGCGTGCGGCCCATGACGGAAATCTTCGCGCTGGAACGCGCAGCCGAAGCCTACGAACACATGATGAGCGGCAAAGCGCGGTTTCGAGTGGTTCTCACGACGGGGGCTTGATGCGCCCTGCGCGGCAGACAATAATCTATGGATATCAAATTCCAGTTTCGGTATATGATTTTGCCTTCAAGTATCCCTAATGTTTTGCCACTGCCCCTTTAATTCCATTGTGCAAACCGGCGACATTCGTGCGGCTATGATTATCATTTTCTATAGATGGGAGGAGATATTGATGGCCGGAAGAAGGTTCACCATTCTTATGGCCGACGACGATGCCGACGACAGGATGTTTGTCCGTGAAGCGTTTGCGGGAAAGCCGGTGGAGGTGAAGTTTGTCGGGGACGGCCTGGAATTGTTGGACTACCTGCGATGTCAGGGCAAATACAAAGAAAACCGCAATGGCCACCCGCGACCCGACTTGATTCTGCTTGATCTGAACATGCCGAGGATGGGCGGGAAGGAGGCACTGGCCGCAATCCAAGCCGATCCGCGCCTCAGGTCCATTCCAGTTATAATCCTGACAACCTCACGGGAAGAATGCGATGTCCACCAGTGCTATGCGCTTGGAGCAAATACCTATATCGTCAAACCGCTGTCTTTTGATAATCTGGTTGAAACCATGAACTCCCTCCATATCTACTGGACCGATGTCGCCAGGCTTCCAGTGCATGCGATCCCGCCGGATTGCGCCTAATATGTGGAAACTTTGTTGACAATATACCAGGACTGTTGCGGCGGCTACCCAAGAAGGTCGAGCAGTTCCTCATCGGAAACATTGGAAATGTCTGCTTCCATCTCACGGCAAAATTCCCGGAGATACTTAATCTTTTCCGCCATCGGCATATTTGGCCAATCGGCCGCCGGCCGGGAGGGACAGGTCGTGGAAACGTACATGAAACCGGTTTTTCCTCCAACCGCGGAAGAATCTTCCACTTTTTCGATGGATAAAGATTTTTTCCCGTTGGAGTCTTGAAAGCAATTGTATTTCAACAGGGTAATTCTACTCCCGCCAACGTTGAGCAGCACCTTTCGCATGCTGTTGGAATACCGCGGCGCAACGACAAAAACAGTTGGGATCGGGCCAAGGGCAACTCTTCCGGCGTGAAGCTTCTGGACAGTCCGCCAGTTTTCCTGATACCAACACATACATTTCAGAAAGCGTAAATACTCAACCTCGTCTCCTGAAGAATTGAGGAAAAACAAAACTCCCTCTCTGTTTTCATTGGCGGCAACCAAATCGAAATAGCCGTATTCCTCATTGCCGAGGGCGAAGTCGATGAGGAAGCCTCCACTGACAATTTCGCTGATCGCTCCGGATACGAGTTCAACCAGTTCCCTGGGGTCAACGATGCTGGCTGGTGTAAGTAAACGGCTCATTCGTTTCTCAAAAGACTCCCGCAAAGTTTGGCAATGGCGCCGGCGGAGGAAGAAAGAGCCGGCGATTCCCTCAGCGCCAACGGCTTGCCTGAATGCATGGAGGCCCTGGCTTCCATGTCAAGAGGCATACTGATAACCCGAAGTTTAAGTCCTACGGGAAGGTGTTTGAAAGCGGCATTCTGTAATTTCGAAACACCTCGCATAACCGTTTTGCTGTCTTCACCTTCTCTATGCACCGCGCCGATAATAAAGCAAAGGCAGCCTGAAGACAGCCTCTTTATCCAGGAGTAACCCCTTGCAAGCGAATGGATCTGATCGTCGATGAGAAGAATTGCCTTGGGGAAGCGAGTGCGAATCTCGGGCATCGGCCCCATCGGTGAGTTAATCAGAATCACGTTGCATTTCCGAACTTTGTCTTCCGTAAGGATTCGACCCAAGGTCCTTTTGGGAAAGTTAAGTTCCCTCGGTCTGGCAGGGAGAACAAGCGTGATTTCCGCCAGCCCGTCAAACTTTATGCTTTCAAGTCTATAGTCCGGGTGAAGCGCGCCGGCGGGTGTGACAGCATTCGATATGGGGTTTGAACATCCCATCAGATGCCGAACGACCGACCGCTCGAAACCAAAGTCAATCAAGGTTACTGTTTTGTTATTTTTTGCAATTTCAACCGAAAGATTGCATGCGAAGAAGGATTCGACAGCGGGAGCCGGAGACAGGCAGCACAATACGGGAAAGAGCAGCGGGGATCTCGAGGGTAAAGCTGCGGCTTGTGGAACCATTTCCGCCGAATGATCGGGGGTGGTGGAAGGAAGAAACACTCTGGATATTTCGTCAAAACCCTTTGCGGGTCGTTTCATGTCACCCATTGCGGAACATGTCACTCCCTACCGGGCGGCCCCCCTACACGGGCTATTCATATTCAAAAACATAATTCGGCCCGAGGGGTCCGAGAGTTGTTTTAAAAGTTGGCCGAATCCAGACTACCCTGATACTACATCAGACGGGGTTATTTCAAAAGATCTCAGTATGTCTTACCACTGCGACACAGACTTTCTCAACGGGCAGATAAGGGTCGATAAAGCAACGCGCCCGGCAAAAAAAGATGGCCGCAAATAGAGTGGGTTTAACAATACCTTTTTATACAATCGAAGGCAACTTGCCCTATTTTTTCGGAATATCGGTTCCATTCATTTTTATTTTAGTGTTTTTAATAACTTGCCGATATAACCGTTGATCAGTACTCTGGGAACGATGCGTCTTCGGAGCGGCCTTGTGACTACTATGCCCATGGCGGAAAACAAACAGGAAAATAAGACACCGGAATTTGTGTTGTGTGAATTCGTCCCATTCATTTTGGGAACGACTTTGCGAATTCGGTCCATAGTCGATCCGGCGCTCAGAGGGCAGACTTTGCTCGTGGGCGTTATTGGAAGGTCCGTCATATTGGTTGAAAAACCCATGTTTTCATCAGAAAGCGAACGAATCACCGGAAGGGTGGGTGGTGATATCCTGTGCATCTATCAACTTGACGGAACGCTATATAGATTCAAAAGCAGATTCGGGCAAAACCTTATTCATGATGTTGTATGCATCGATTATCCCCAAAAGATAGAAATGAGGAAGCTTAGGCGTCATCCGAGAGTAAAGGTGGACCTCGAGACCGTGGGGGCCATCGGAACAGATGGGCGGTTAATAAACGGCAGTATCATTGACATCAGCCTGGGGGGATGTTGTCTTGCGTTGCCTGGTCTGATACTCCTTGAACTCGGGATCCCGGTATGTACGACTTTCGTGCTCCCGAACGACGATCATATTGAGAACCTTAGATGCACCATCATGAATATACGCCACATCTTCTCGGAGAAGAGGACCTTTCTGGGAATGAGTTTTAACGGCCCCGAGTCCGAGTTGGACAAGGTTACGAAATTTTGTGAGATGTGTATGTACTTAAAAGTATAGAGCGAAGACACCGGAATTCGCCTCCAGAATCATAGATCTTAAGCTTCATTATCGTTTCCCCTCGATCTTCCCGCAAAGGCATCTTGCGCTTCGCGCCCGGATTCAAGAATCCGGGCTACCCCACTCCCACTCTCTGCTCCCTGCTCCTTGCTTCCTGCCTCATCCTTTCCCTCCGGCGCTTTGGAGGGCATCGTCCAGGTGGATCTGAGCGGAGGCGAGTTCGTCTTCGATTCTCTGAAGGATATGGGGCGGAAGGTCAAGCGAGGGGTTATCGAGAACGGCGGCAAGAGATTCGGCTTTTCTTTGCAGCCGTGAAATATATTCCCGCCACGCAGGGCCGCCTTCATCGAGCCCGGCGGCGGCACCGGCCTGTTCCAAGGCAGTGGCCGTGATCCGGTCTCCCATGGCCGGGACCCGAACCTCGAACCCGAACCGCTGCCTCAGGGTTCTTGCGAATTCCTCGCTGACGCTCTGTTCGCCGTGGATCACGTAGACCCGCAGTTTCGGATTTTTGATGTGGCCTACCCAGTCGAGAAGCGTATTCTGGTCCGCATGGGCAGACAGGCCGCCGATGGTGAACACTTTTGCCCGGACGATTACCCTTTCGCCCAGAATTTTCACCATGCGCGCCCCTTCGACGATAGTTCTGCCGAGGCTCCCCGCCGCCTGAAACCCGACAATGACCAAGGAACACCCCGGCCTCCACAGGTTATGCTTCAGGTGGTGCCTGATTCTACCAGCCGTGCACATCCCGTTTCCCGCGATTACGATGGCGGGGCCGGAATGATTGTTTATTTCCATCGACTCCAGGGCCGAGCGGGTCAGGACGAGCTGATCGAAATTGAACGGATCCTCGCCCGCATCCATGACGGCCTTTATTTCAGGGCCGTAGAACTGTTTCATGCCGCGGAAGATAGTCGTCGCGGCTATGGCAAGAGGACTGTCCAGGTATACGGGCATGGAGGGGATGAGCTTTTCCCGGAAGAACCGGCCGAGTATGAAAAGAAGCTCCTGGGTACGCTCGACGGCGAAGGCCGGGATGATGACTTTTTCGCCCCGGCTGTAGCTGTACTGGATCGCCTTTTGGAGTTCCTGTTCGCTTTCCACGAAGGATTTGTGGTTCCGGTTTCCGTAGGTGGATTCGATAAAAAGAACGTCCGCATCGGTGAGGATATCGGGTTCTTTGAGCAGCATCTGGCCCTTATGTCCCAGATCGCCCGTGAACACGGTTTTTCGGGTGCTTTCCGGCGGCCCGTCCCACATTTCCAGCAGGGAAGCCCCGAGGATATGCCCGGAGTTGCGGAACCGGACGCTCAGGTTCGGATCGATTTGGAGAATTTCGCCCTGTGAGACCGGTTCGAAAAGATCGAAGCACGCTTCGGCGTCCGCCAGTTCATAGAGCGGCTGGACGGGCGATTCCCCCCGGCGCTTGTTTTTCCTGGTCTGCCACTCGGCCTCCATTTCCTGTATGTGGGCCGAATCGAGGAGCAGTATCTTGGTAAGCTCAACGGTCGGGGCGCTTGCATAGATTTTGCCCTTGAAGCCGTCTTTGACCAGTTTGGGAATCCGGCCGGAATGGTCGATATGGGCGTGGGTAAGAAAAAGGGCTTCGATCTCCGCCGGATTGAAGCCCCAGCGGGCGCGGTTCAACGCTTCAATTTGATGGCCGCCCTGAAAGAGGCCGCAGTCGACCAGGTATTTTCGGCCGATGTCGATCAGAAAATTGGAGCCGGTCACGCAGCGGGCGGCGCCGAGACAAATTATTTCCATAGTTTTTAGTTTTCAGTTTTTAGTTTTTAGTTTTTAGTTAAAAGCAAAATATTCACCACCAGACACGGAGAAGCAAGAAGCAAGGAGCGGGGAGCAAGAAGGAAGCAGTACTTACCTGCCGCACGCTGCGTCCCCTCTTGCCGCCGGCGCATTTTCCTCGTGGTCACTGAGTTTAGTGGTGAATCGCTTATGGAACCAATTTTTAAAATTTCAAATATCTTCAGCTAGGTTTTTAGCACGAGCCAAACTCTGTCCCCGCGTCGCCGTGTCCTGCTCCCCGCTCCCCGCTTCTTGCTTCCTGCTTCTCCGTGGCATTGTCTTCTATTCGGTGACATTCGGCAATATATTTAATGGGTTGAAGTGTGTACAGCCGATCGGCCCATTTCTGATTGTTCTTGACAAATCATGATGGAGGGGAGAAACACAGATTCTCCAAACGTGGAGACGTTTTACCGACTGGCTCAGAGAGCGGGCGAGAAGTTAAAAAGGTACGGAAGGTGAGGATAACTCCAGTCTCAGGCTTCAGTTTCCGATCCGACTCTTTGTTCAAAGGAATTTGAGATGGCAAACGGGAAGAATGGCAAAGGAAAGCTCATAGTATTCGGAATAATGTTCTGGTACCCGCTCGCGGGGGTGACCTACCAGTTTCTGCACTACCTGATCGGGCTTCGGAGGCTCGGATGGGATGTCTACTACGTCGAGGACTCCAGCCGGTGGGTGTTTGACATTCGCGACTTCGAGCTGACGCCCGAGGCGGCCCCGAACGTGGAGCTGGTTGCCCCAACGCTCGAACGGTATGGATTTTCGGGAAAATGGATTTATCGCGGCTGCTACGAGGGCGGAAAGACTTACGGGATGAGCGAGCAGGAGCTTATGCAGCTCTACCGGGAAGCCGACGCCTTCCTCAACGTGACCGCATCCCAGGAGCTTCGCGAAGAGCACATGGCCATCCCGAGAAGGATATTCGTCGAATCCGATCCTTTCCACGTGCAGGTAAAAGTGCTGGAAGGGGATATCAAGACTTTGAACGCTCTGGCCGCGCACGACATCCACTTTTCTTTCGGAGAAAACCTGGGGCAGCCCGACTGTGACCTCCCGATCGATTTTGTATGCTGGCGCCCCACCAGGCAGCCCGTGATCATGGACCTGTGGCAAAACCCCTTCCCTCCGGCCAAGGATTCGGTCTTCACGACGGTGACGACCTGGAAGAACAAGGGCAAGGACCTCACTTTCCGGGGCGAGACCTACTACTGGACAAAGGACCGCGAGTTCGCGAAGTTCATCGACCTGCCCAAACGCAGACCGGTCGGGTTCGAGCTTGCAACGGATGTGGACGAAAATATCCGGCGGTATCTCAACGAAAACGGGTGGGGAGTGACGCCCTCGATGCCGATTTCCCGCGATATCGACAAGTACCGCGAATACATCCAGGGTTCGAGGGGAGAATTCACCGTAACGAAGGAGCAGGTGGTGCGCCCCCGGACCGGCTGGTTCAGCGACCGGAGCGCAAGTTTTCTTGCCGCCGGGCGGCCCGTCATAACCCAGGAGACGGGTTTCAGTAAATTTCTGCCGACGGGAAAAGGCCTTTTCGGGTTCCTGACCATGGACGAGATTCTCGCCGCTGTCGATACGATTGAAAGCGACTACGAGGGGAGTTGCCGGGCGGCCGAGGAGATCGCGCGGGAATATTTCGCGGCAGAAAAAGTGCTGGATAAACTTATGCGCGAAGCAGGCCTTGACTAGTCCTCTGGAATGCCGGATGAACAACGGTGCAGCTTCTACGGTATGAACGCCCGCCCAAGAGCGGGGCGGTAAGAAGTGAGAACCATCCCACACCGGCCAGGCACTTTCAATGGCTGGACGGCGTCAGGGGACTGTCCGTCCTGTGGATCGCTTTTTTCCACTGCATCCTGTCCTACAATAACGAGCGTTTCCCCTCTCCTTTGACCATGGATTCTCTTTCCAGCTTCCTCGGGCAATGCGCTCCGGGCGGCCATGTTTTCGCAAAAATCCTCTGCGGTCTGGAGGCGGTGGTCGCGGCCGTTTTGCTGCGGGGTTCCCAGGCGGTCGGAGTTTTTCTGCTGTTCAGCGGATTCGGCCTTACCTACTCCCTGGTAAAAAGCGGCGGGGCCGGGATTTCCTGGGCGAGCTGGTACCGGAGGCGCCTCGCCAGGCTCTTCCCCGTCTACTGGCTTGCCCACCTTATTTTCCTTGTCTCTCCTTTCGCGGTACTCCACGACAAGATCGATTACCGTTTCCTGTTGAGCTTTTTCGGAGACCGGGTCTACCCGGTCGACCAGATGTTTTACTACCTGGTTCCCGCCTGGTGGTTCATGGGAATGCTGATCGAATTCTATATCGTGTTCCCGCTTCTCTATAAGCTGATGCGCCGGCTGGGGTGGGTTTGGTACCTGGTCTTCTGCATTGTTTTGACTTCGGGCGCCAGGTACGCCCTCCAGGTCATAAAAGCGGACGGAAATTACGTGATGGGGGCATTTTTCGTATGCAGATTGTGGGAGTTTGCGGCCGGGATGGCGCTGGGAGAGCTGATGGCGAAAGCGCCCGATGAAACTTCCAGGCGGATTTTTTCCTCGTGGGGGTTTTTTCTCGGGGTCGTCACCTTCGTGCTGGGGATGTTGACTTATCAGCCCAATTTTCTGTTTAGCTTCTCAGACGGCCTCATGGCAACCGGTCTGGCTCTGATCCTGATTCACGCGGCCCGCCTTCTGGACAGTATACCCGGCATCGGCAAGGCTTTTGCGATAGCCGGTGTTTATTCCTACAGCATTTATCTTTTTCACCAGCCATACGTGATTTTTGCAGGGGAAAGACTGCAGGCGCGCTCATTTCCGGTTTTCCTGATTTCGGCCTCGGCGATAATATGCCTGATATCTTTGATGTCGATCGGCATCGAATCTGCGGTTAACCGTACCCTGAAGCGTTTTTTCTCCTGAACCTCCTGAATTCTCTTTCAAAAAAGAAATTGTAAATCAGGTTCTCAGTCCCCTTCGCTGTTCCGGGAATGAAAGCAGCGCCTTGAGTCCAGCGTTTCTGGCATAATTCATGCTTATGTGATCAATGGCCTGGTTGGCGCCCGGAGAATTCAAAATCCCCCCCGGCCCCCTCCCCGCTTAAAGCCTGCGGGGACAAGCTTGGGAAAGGGGGGGAGAGGGCAGAACCGGAAAGTGGGGATAAGGACTGAGCACACCTGGACTTCGCCTCGGACCGGGTCGGGGTGACGGCGCCGGAATGGCGGTGCGCGAACTTATGCAGCAAATCTTTAATTACTGGAATCCCGGATAGAGAGGGATGCAAGTCGGGCGTTAAGGAAACTTTTCACAGGTCAACATGGCGGGGCTTCACCGATAAGGCCCCGGTTTCACAAAGGCTCGAACATGATCAGGGAGTTGAGTGAATACGAAATCGACGCTCTTCACTATGAATTGCTGCTCAAGGACATCATAGCGACAGCGGAGAAATTGCCTCCATTTCCCGATATAGCCTGGAAAGTCTCGCATCTTGTCAAAACGGCGGCCCCGATGAACCAAATCGAGGACGTCATAAAATACGACCAGGCCATCACGGCAAAAATCCTCAAACTCGGCAATTCGGCCTATTACGGCCGGCAACACGAAATCCGATCTCTCAGGGAAGCGATACTCCTGCTCGGTAACAGGCGTATCATCCAGGTTACATTAACCGCCTCCGCCTGCCGCTATTTCGAAGGCAGAAATTCCAGCGAAGACCGGAAGCTCTGGGAGCATTCGGTAACCTCGGCGCTCTTGTCGGAAATAGTTTCGCGCCGGTTCAGCGGCATCGGCAGCCTGACGCTCTATACCGCGGCCCTGTTGCACGATATAGGCAAAACCGTGCTCAATGCGTATTTCAGAATCTACCGGCAGGCCCAGCTTCGAAGGGTCTGGAACGAGTGCGACACCGTTAGCACGGAAAGGCGGGCGCTGGGGATCGACCACCAGGAGCTGGGCGGCATCATAACCCGAAACTGGAAATTCCCTCCCGACATATGCGCGGCGATCCAGTATCACCACAATCCCGAAAAGGCCGGGAATTATGTGGAGATCGCTTCCCTGGCATACCTTGTCGATCTGATGGCGGTTTCACTCGAGGAAGGCGATGCAAAGCATCATGCCGGGGGAATAGATACGGAAGGCGACCCTGTCCTCAAGAGACTTGGTATTACACAAAAGATGGTTGACGATTTCAAATTGGAGATCGGAAGTGGAGTGAAAGGAGTGGTTGAGGAAGTTTTTAGTTTTTAGTTTTTAGTTTTCAGTTGAAAAACAAGGATTCTCCACGGCACGGAGAAAAGATTAGAGGAAGAAGGAGGAGGTGCGTGCGTACCGCAGGCCGGCCGCGCACTCGCGCCTGCGGCGCAATTTCTTTTCGTGTCCTTTTCTGTCCCCGCGTCATCGTGTCCTGCTTTCTGCTCCCTGCTTCTTGCTTCCTGTTTCCTGCTTCTCCGTGGTGAATCCCTATTTGCCGTCCCATCTTTTGAAGACGAGGGTCCCGTTGGTTCCACCGAAGCCGAACGAATTGGAAATCGCAACGTCGATCCGGGCTTTGCGGGCTACATTGGGGACATAGTCCAGATCGCAGTCGGGGTCGGGAAATTCGTAGTTTATGGTCGGGGGCATGATCTGGTTATAAATGGTCAGGACCGTGAAGGCGGCTTCCACGCCCCCCGCAGCGCCGAGGAGGTGCCCGGTCATCGACTTCGTCGAGCTGATCGCCATTTTATAAGCGTGATCGCCGAAAACAGTTTTGATAGCTTGAGTTTCATATTTGTCATTGAGATCGGTTGAAGTGCCGTGGGCGTTGACGTATTGCACCTCGGAGGGCTGTATTCCCGCGTCGTCCACAGCCATTTGCATGCAGCGCGCCGCTCCTTCGCCGTCGGGAGCCGGGGCGACCATATGATAGGCGTCGCCCGAGGCGCCAAATCCGATCACTTCGGAATAGATGCGCGCGCCGCGGGCGAGCGCAAAATCCAGACTTTCAATGATGAGTATGCCGGAGCCCTCACTGAGAATGAAACCGTCGCGTTCCTTGTCGAAAGGCCTTGAGGCGCGCTCCGGTTCGGAGTTGCGCGTGGAAAGCGCCCTCATCGCGTTGAACCCGGCTATTGCCAGAGTAGTTACGGTCGATTCGACGCCCCCGGCGATCATCACCTCGCAAAAGCCGTCCCGAATGATATGATAAGCTTGGCCTATGGCATGAGTTCCAGCGGCGCACGCGGTCTGGAAGGACAAATTGGGCCCCTTGGCGCCATGGTACATGGAGATCAGGCCGGGCGCCATGTTGCTTATGATCATGGGAATGAAGAAGGGGCTTACTTTCTTCGGACCGGATTCCAGCACAAGCTTGTGGGATTCCTCGATGGTGAGCAGGCCTCCCAGACCGCAGCCCATCACCACGCCGGCCCTGGACGATATTTCGGGCCCAATCTTGAGGTTGGCGTCTTCCATGGCAAGGTGGGCGGCCCCGAGCGCGAACTGGAGGAAGGGGTCCATTTTCCGGAGCTCTTTCTTGCTGATGAACTCCTCCGCGCGAAAGTTTTTCACTTCTCCAGCGATTTGAGTCGCGTAAGCCGAAGAATCAAAACGAGTGATCGTGGCGATTCCCGACTTCCCGGCAATCAAATTGGACCAGTTCTCCTCGATGCCGACCCCTAAAGGGGAAACCAGCCCGATTCCCGTAACAACAACACGGCGCCGATTATTTTCCAATCCCATCCTATTTCCTGCTCCCACAAGCTGGAGATTTTCATATAGGGCGGCTAACCCATGAACATGCCGCCATTAACATGTATAACCTGGCCGGTAATATACCCGGCCGAATCCGATGCAAGAAAAGCCACGGCGGCCGCAATGTCTTCCGCGGTCCCGTACCTGGCCGCCGGGATTTGTTCCAGGAGCGCATCACGCGCCTTTTGAGGAATGGCGAGCGTCATGTCAGTCTCAATGAAGCCGGGCGCGACTGCGTTTACCGTTATGTTCCTGGAGATTATTTCCCTGGCAAGAGACCTCGTAAAACCGATTATGCCTGCCTTTGCGGCAGAATAATTACACTGCCCTGCGTTGCCGATCACGCCGACCACGGAGGTGACATTAACGATACGTCCGCAACGCTGTCGCATCATTGCTTTTATCACCGCCTGAGAGCAAAGGAAAGCGCCTTTGAGGTTCGTGTCCATGACATCGTCCCACTCGGCGGGCTTCATCATGGCGAGCAGGTTGTCCTTTGCTATCCCGGCGTTATTGACGAGTACGTCCACACGGCCGTGGGCATCCAGGATCTGCTTGAATGCGGTCTTGACCGCCGCCGGGTCGGCCACACTGAACTGCATGAGATCCGGCGTCCCACCTTTGCCCTCGACCAGGGCCGCGGTCTGTTCTGCGGCCGCCGGACTGGAGTTGTAATTGACGATTACATCAGTTTCAGGACCGGCCATCTCCACGGCAATGGCCCGGCCAATCCCCCGGCTGGCCCCGGTTACCACGATTACGCGCCGTCCGCTCAATTTAATCTCCCATTCAAAAATGCGGCTATTTGCCGACGTTCGTGCAGACCTACTAAAAATCCCCCTTGACCCCGTATCGGGGAGACGCTCAAGGGGGCGTGATGTTCCCGGCAGGTTGGGAAAACTCGCAAAATGAGCAGGCTACAAGAAGCTGTCCTGCATCCTGCCGTATTCTTTGTTCAGTTCCTGGCCAATGATGTTTCTCTGAATTTCGTTGGTGCCCTCGTAGATCTGAAGAATTTTCGCATCCCTCATCATTTTTTCGACGGGGTAGTCCTCCAGGAGTCCATAGCCGCCAAACACCTGCATGGCTTTGGTGGCCACCTCCATCGCGGTATCGCCGCAGAACACCTTCGCAATTGCCGCGTACTTGCCTCCGTCGTTCGGTTCGGTATCCATGTAGCGGGCAATGCTGTAGACCAGGGCGCGAGCCGCCTCGGTCTTAATGGCCATGTCCGCCAGTTTATGCTGAATAGCCTGGAGGTTTATGATCGGTTTTTCGAACTGCACCCTTTTTCGCGCATACTCCACCGACACATCTAACGCCCCCTGGGCGAGCCCGACCCCCAGCGCGCCTATTCCGGGCCGGGATTTATCGAACGTCTTCATGGCAACGATAAAACCCATACCTTCACGGGCAATCAGCCTGTCCTTGGGAATGCGGCAACCGCGGAAAATAAGCTCCCGGGTGGTGGATGCCCGAATCCCGAGTTTTTCTTCCTTCTTTCCGAATGAAAAGCCGGGATCTCCCTTTTCGACAACGAAGAAGCTGGCGCCCCGGGCCCCCTTCGCACGGTCGGTTATGGCCAGTACCGAATAGATCTCGGCTTCCCCTCCGTTGGTTATCCACTGCTTGGTTCCGTCAATGATGTAATGATCTCCGTCTTTTACAGCAGTGGTCCGGATTCCCGAGACATCGCTCCCGGCGCCGGGTTCGGTAAGTCCAAAGGCGGCGAGCCTTTTACCGCTGGCAATCTGAGGCAGATATTTACGCTTGAGTTCCTCGCTTCCGTGGAGCAGGATCGGGTAGGCGCCCAGACCGCTGGCGGCAAAAGAGGTGGCGACGCCCACACAGGCTTCGGCGAGCTTTTCGACCGCAAGGCAGTTTTCGAATATTCCTCCGCCCATTCCGCCGTATTCTTTAGGAATGTACAGGCCGAAGATGCCCGTATCGGCCAATTCTTTTAAAATTTCCCAGGGGAATTCCTCGGTTTCGTCAAGCCTGGCCCTGACAGGTCGGATTTTTTCCCTGGCGATCCGGGCAGCAAGCGCCTGAATCGATTTCTGTTCCTCGGTCAAAAAATAATCCACTTTAAATCCTTACAAACTAATCAAAAGGGCGGCCCGCTTTGCCGTCCGGTTTCAGTGCCGCCGTCTTCGCCGGCCCGGCCGAAACGAAGCAGCGATGTAACAGGCAGTTTTCCTTAGCACAAAAAAAGCAGTTTAGCCATATTCAGTTCAAATCGAGAGCCCCGGCGTCCATAAGGATCGGCCTGCCATCCTCGGTTGGAAAAGGAACCGCAAGAGCGGGCCTTCTCAATCCAGGCAAAAGTCCCACGAAGTGCTTGGCTCCGGCGACAACGGCGGAGGTATTACCGGCGCTGACCACGGCATCGACTTCGTTTTCGGCCGGCAGGCGCATGGCTACCGTCAGGGATGCGTCGCGCTTCTCGCGAATGGCAACCGGACCGGATTCTTCCATTGAAATTGCAAGGGGGGCATGCAACACTTCCAGGTGAGGCGATTCGCCAGTCGCCCCCTTGAGCGCTTCCCGCACGACCGGCTCGTTACCGATCAACAACAGGTCGGCCGCCACGCTCGACCGGGCCAGAAGCGTCCCTTCCACCACGGGGCCGGGAGCCTGGTCCCCTCCCATGGCATCTATCGCAATTCTCATTTTGCAGACTCGTGTAGAGCCTTCAGCCGGCCCTCTATTCTTCCTCGAGTTCCAGGACCAGCCGGCCCTTGTAATACCCGCAGTTGGGGCAGGCACGGTGCGCCAGGTGCATCTCGTTGCACTGTGAGCAGCGGCTCAGGGCAGGAAGGGCCACGGCATGGTTGGCACGCCGTTTGTCACGCCTGGCCTTGGACGTTTTTCTTTTCGGTACACCCATCGTTTAACTCCTGATCTCGAATTGCCCGCGGAAGCAGGCGTTGCCCGTTTACCGGGGAGAATCATTCAGTCGATTTTGGAAGCCCCTCTTTTATTGATTTGAGCTTTTCAAAAGGAGACTGTCCGCGTTCCGCCTTGCAGCGGCACGGCTCTTCATTGAGGTTGGCCCCGCATCCCGGACAGATGCCTTTGCAGTCCTCGCTGCAAAGCACCTTAACCGGCAGCGCCAGAAATATTTGCTCGGCCACGAGATGATCGACCTCGATCACCTCTCCATCGAAAAATTCATGGGCGGTTTCATCACGTTCGAGTTCCTTCTCCCCCTCTTTGGGCATCCGATCCACTTCTACCAGGTAGATGTCCACGTTTTCGTTCAGAAGGAGCGGAAACGGCTTAAGACAGCGGTGACAGCCAACCTTCAGATGCCCTTCGATTTTCCCGGTTATTCGTATATGGTCCTGACGTTTGTCCAGGTTAAGCACAACGCTAACCGGTCGAATCAGGTCAAGGTTGAAAGGATCGTCGCTCGGGACGAACTGCTTCAGCCTGTCCTGTTCCCAGTGAAATCTGAGGGTACGCCCTGACTCCGGTATTTCATCGACACGAATGCGCACAAACTTCACCTTCCCGCAGGAATAAACGTTTAAGTATAAATATAATCGCCATGCTGTCAATAAATTTCAGGCGAGACGGCCTATTGAAAGACTTCAGGCAGGGTGCTGCGAGGAGGAACCATGCGCGGATGGTCCGCAGGCTTGGGAACCCGGCTTTCGGCCTTTTGCCTGAGTGCGATTTGGACCATGAAGCGCAATTCGAGGGCGGCTTTAGGCCGCCCCAAAAATTCAAATCTACTAGAAGTGCTTCACCGCCTGGTTGACTATATCTTCGGCCACTTTCTCGAAAACCTTCTTGGCGGCGTTCAGCGACATGGTGCCTCTGCCCAGGGTGGCTTTGCCCTTGGACTCGATTGTAGCCAGGACTTTTCCTCCCCTTTTGAGTTCAGCCTTGGCCACCAGGACGGTATCCCCGACATAAGGGATCCAGCAGCAGACTATTTCCCCTTCTTTCAAGTATACCACGTGCGCTTCAATCAGATATGGCTCAACCCCGGGCTGAGGTTCGGCAAAGAGCATTCCCCGCTTTTTGAGTGATTCCTCGATCCCGTTCCACAGAAGGCCGATCACATCCACGTCATAGACCTGGTGCGTATCGTTGGATACGTCCACGACCTTCACCTTATACGGCGAAGAAACCTCGGGCGGCGGCTTGTAGACTTCCTGCGGCTTATTTTTACCCTTGCCGCATGCAATCAGGAACAGCGCTATGAAAACCAAAGCAATAAGCCGGATTGGTCTGTTGTTCATCGACATACCTCTCTGTCAATTTTTCGACAAAATAACAGAAAATGAACCTCTAATATTTTTCAGGAGGAAGGACCCCGCCTTTTCATCCAATGCCGGATACTGCCAGAGCCTTGCAAAATGGGCAAGTCCGGAATTGAACTTTTTGGCTGTTTTTGCGTGCCGGAAGTATAAATCGCTTCTATCGTGAGTTCCCGGACCTACATCCCGAACCAACACCAGTTGAGTTTACAGGGATATTATGTTATTGAACTTACCCGATTTTTCATGGAAAGGCTTTCCCAGGAGGGAAATTATACGCACACACCGGGCTGTCCCGCCCGGCCCACAGGAGTATCGTCAAGATGGAACCCGTAATCACCCGGTTTGCCCCCAGCCCGACAGGATACCTGCACATCGGAGGGGCTCGGACCGCCCTATTCAACTGGCTTTATGCGCGCAACCAGGGCGGAAAATTCATACTCAGAATCGAAGACACCGACATGGAGCGTTCCACGGAAGAGTCAGTCCAGGCAATCCTGGATGCAATGAAGTGGCTCGATCTGAATTGGGACGAAGGTCCGTACTATCAAACTGAAAGGCTGGATCTCTATCGCGATTATGCACAAAAACTGATCGATACCGGACACGCATACTGGTGCGAATGCACCCCCGAAGAACTCGAGGAGCGTAGAAGCGCGGCACTGGCCGAGGGGCGCAAACCCAAATACGACGGAACCTGCCGTGCAAAAGGGCTCGGCGCGGGCCCAACCAGGGTGCTCCGGTTCCGGACCCCCGAGGGCTCGACCGTTCTTCGAGATATCATAAAGGGCGCCATATCGTTCGATAATTCCGAGCTGGACGACCTGGTGATCATAAAAGGCGACGGCATGCCAACCTACAACTTCGCCGTCGTCGTCGACGATATCACCATGAGCATCACGCATGTCATCCGGGGCGACGATCACGTCAATAACACGCCGCGGCAGATTCTGATCTACCGGGCTCTCGGCGCCAAACTGCCCATGTTCGGCCACCTGCCGATGATCCACGGCGAAGACCGCTCACCTCTTTCAAAGCGTCACGGGGCAACATCGGTTATCGAATACAAAAGCATGGGATTTCTTCCGGAAGCCCTGCTGAATTGCCTGGTCCGGCTGGGCTGGTCTCATGGAGATCAGGAGATTTTTTCCAGGGCCGAACTGATAGAAACATTCACCCTCGAAAACGTGGGGAAATCGCCAAGCATCTTTACGATGGAGAGGCTATATTGGCTGAACGCCCACTACATAAAGGAAAAACGCCCCGAAGAACTCGTCGGGCTCCTCAAGCCCTTTCTTGACCGGCCCGGTTACTCCGAAAGGTCCGATGACTATATCGCCGGGGTAATCCGCACGCTCCAGCCGCGCTCGCGCACGCTGGTCGAAATGGCGGAGGCCGCACGGTTCTATATGGTCGATGCAATGGAGTTCGATCCGGATGCCGCGGAAAAATTCCTGACCCTGGACATACGCGAGGCATTCGTGAGGCTTATTCGCGAACTGGCCGACCTGGAAGTGTTTGATGAGGAGAGCCTCGAACCGGTATTCAGGAAGATTGCGGCGGACCTGAAGATCAAACTGGGCAAGCTGGCGCAGCCGGTCAGGGTGGCCCTGACCGGAGGGACGGTAAGCCCGGGGCTTTTCGAAATCATAGACGTTCTGGGAAAAAAGACGGTGCTCGAGCGCCTGCGGAAGGGGCTGGAATATATCGATAAACCGGGCGGCACTTTATCCGGCGGAAACGCGGAGCGCGCGGAGAAACGCTGAAGCCCGGAGATTGGAAAGACCATGGAATCGGACGGAAGGCAAGGTGGTGTTACAAAGCAGTTGGCCGGTTTTTGCGCCGGGCTTTCATACGGAGATGTCCCGGGGGACGTAATAGACAGCGCCGTTATGCTGGCGTTTGACACGATAGGTGTCGCAGCCGGTGGAACCGCAGCCGAATCGAGCCGGATCATGCTCGATTTCATGAAAGTGCTGGATCCGCCCGGAAACGGAACGGTCATAGCGGGCCGCCGGAAGATTGCCCCTGAATACGCGGCCCTTTTAAACGGCGCATTTGCGCATGCACTCGATTTCGACGATCTTTGCAACGAAGCCTCCGCCCACCCTGGAGCCGCCGTTTTTCCGGCAGTGCTGGCCGCTTGCGACATGACCGGGAGCGGAGGCAAAGATTTTCTTCTGGGAGCGGTAGTGGGCTATGAAGTGATGTGCCGTCTCGGCAAAGCGATAAATCCGGCCAGGCACTACGGCCGGGGCTTCCATCCCACCGGAACGTGCGGCACTTTCGGAGCCGCGGCGGCCGCCGGCAAAATCCTCGGGTTGAACGCGGAACAGATGACCAGCGCTCTGGGGATCGCAGGAAGCCAGGCCGCCGGATGCATGGAATTTCTTGCACAGGGTACCTGGACAAAGAGGTTTCATCCGGGCTGGGCGGCCCACAGCGGCATTATCGCCGCCTTGCTCGCCCGGCAGGGCTATAGCGGCCCTTCCACGATTATCGAGGGGAAATCGGGGTTTCTGAACAGTTATTCCCACGGCGCAAACGCCCTTCACGTGCTCGAAAATATCGGAGAGGTCTTCTACGTCTCGAAGACCAGCATCAAACCCTACTCGGCATGCCGTTACAAGCACGGGCCCATGGACGGAATCCGGCAGATAATGAAGGATAACGGCCTGCGCCCTGCGGATATCAGCGAAATAATCATTGGCCTGTTGGAAGTAGCCTATCCGATCATCGCCGAGCCCGCCGACCTGAAATACAACCCCAGGAGCATCGTGGACGCCCAGTTCAGCCTGCCTTTCGGCGCGGCGGTCGCGCTACTTTATGGAAACGCCCTGCCGGATCACTACACGGAGGAGATCATAAAATCGGAGGAGATCGCCGAGGTTATGAAGAAAGTCAGGATCAAGAAGGATCCTGAACTCGAGCGGCTCTACCCAAAACAATGGCCTTCCACGGTCGAGATCAGGACCAAGAGCGGGGGATCGTACCGGACTTTTGTGCCCTACCCGAAAGGGGACCCGGAAAATCCTCTGAGCTGGGGCGAGCTGACAGAAAAATTCAACAGCGTCACCAGAGGTGTCTATTCTTCCGAGCGGCAGTCCCGCATCGCTGAAGAGGTGAGGAAACTGAGCACTTCCGCAAACCTTGATAAGCTTAAGTCCTCATTGATGCAGGATTGAGAACTAATAAGCGGTCCCGATAAGAATACTGATCTTCTTTCTCCTTCGCGGCTTCGCGGCTTCGCGTGCAAAAAATCAGGTGCGAGTTTGCGAGGAAGACAACGGCTATTGCGAGGTGCCTGCAGCATAGAGCCCCAGTTCGTTCACCCTGTATGAATCAAGCTCGGCGTTTGTTCGATCCAGCGCCTCGACTACCTCGAAGATTTCCTTCCCTTCCTTTTCGCGTCCGGCGGAGGATTCCACCAGCACCGCGCGCAGATACTTCGCCTGGACCACAAGGGTCTTTTCCCGGACAGCCAGCCTTTTAGCCTCCAGTATGGTACACTTGTCCACGAATCGGTGGTATGCGGCAAGGGTTTCTTCCCATGGGGTCTTCCATTTGCGGGCCCACTCCGACAATCGAGTCTTCATGTCGGGTGTTATCTCCGCCTCTCTGTCAGGATCCCGCAATGACGGGTAATCCATCAGAATTTTCTCGAACTCGCTCCAACCCGGACGGTCCTGGAACTCTTTGATTTCACTGGTTAGTGAAGCCAACTCGCCGTAAAAGGCCGACGACTGCTCGTTTACAGCGTCCAGCGCGGCGTTTGCCTCTTGCAGTTTGGCCTCTGTAGCGGCGACTTGGGGAGCAATTCCCGCCTTGCCCGGCAGGCTGGCGCAGCCGGAGAGGGCCGCTATCAAAAGAACAGACGCCATTAAATAACCATACGTTTTCACAATCTTTTTCCAGTTTTTTTAAGTTTTCCGCTTTTAGTTTTTGGTTGCAGTTTAGTTGCGCTCGACGCATTAAATAAAGTCGAAGATCTGGTTTTCATCCATTGCTTCGCGATTGTATTTGGTCCTAAAAGCAGCGCCAAAACTTACGAATACAACTGAAATTATGCACCCGGATGAATTGATCGATGGCTGTGCTTGCCATAACTTTACAAAGGAAAATACGTATATTTACCTAATATATACTGTCTCCCGTAGATGAAAAATACATCCTGCACCTGATTTTCTAAACAAAAAAATCTGATATCGTGCATTTTCATAAAGATCCCCTTTCCACAGTGATTGACAGTTTTGTACCCCCAGATTTTTCCCCTGGAAGCCAGGCCCCCCGCTCCTGGCTTTCTTCTTTTTTGGGCCCGTAAGTAGAAAGTAACATCCCGGCATGCACAATCCAATCCTGATGGTTATCTTGTTGTTACTATGAAGAAGGAGGCAAAGGATGGCGGACATATTGGAACATGTGCATGAGATACTCGATAAAGCTGCAGGCCGCATTCTGGAACTCATGGGATATAGATACAAATTGCGGGAAGCGCGAGTACCCGTCAGGGGCGCCCGTAGAGTAACAGGCGCTCGCCGGGCTCAGCGCTCTCCGTTTTCCGGTCCTACCTGTAACCGCTATTAATCGGGTTCGGCTGGCTGTTTGTTGGAAAAGTCGAGTACCGAGCCAGCGGCGGGTCAAATCTCAGAACGGCAGCGATGGAGGGTGTTGATAAAGACAACATTTGAATCTCTGCCGTCGGTTCTTTGCGCACCCTCAGAAGCACACAATATCACTTCGTTATCCCGATCGTGCCGGTTCCGGCGGTTGTGGTCGATGCCGGCCCTTGCGGAGGCATGTCTTCCCATCCTCCTCCCAGAGCTTTGTAGAGGGCGATGAGATCGGTCGTTATGCTGCAGTTGCTCTGCACCAGGGCATTTTCGGCTGCATAGAGCGAGCGCTCGGCGACAAGCACATTGAGGAACTCGAGCAGCCCTTCGGTGTAGAGTTTCAATGACAGGTCGGCGGCCGTACTGTTGGCCGCGACGGAGTCTTTGAGATACTTATAGTGCTCCTGTTCTTTATTGAATGCGATCAGGTCGTTTTCTGCGTCCTGGAATGCCGCCAAAACGGTTTTGCGGTAGGTGATAAAGGCCTGGTCACGCAGCGCTTCCTGCACCTTTATATTCGATATGATCGCGCCGCCCTCGAAAATCGGCCAGGTGATCGACGGGCCGAAAGAATAGCTCCGGCTTGCGGCAACCCACCAGGTGCCCAGCAGGTTGTTCTGCCAGTTAATCGTGCCCGTGAGCGTTAACTTGGGAAAAAGATCCGCGACGGCGACCCCGATCTGAGCCGTTGCGGAGTGTAGCTGCGCCTCGGCCTGACGAATGTCGGGACGGCGGCGTAAAAGTTCGGAGGGCACACCGGCGGGAATAAGCGCCGGAACGCCGGGGATATCGTCCGTCGGGCTCAATTGCTCCAGCAGATAGGCCGGGGGTCTGGCCAACAGCACGCTCAACGCATATATCGACTGTCTTGCCGAGGTTTCGAATACGGGGATTTGCGCTTCTGTCGTCGCGACATTGGCATCGGCATTGGCGATGTCAAGGTCGCAAAGATATCCCACATTCGCTTTTTGGCGTGTGATCAGCGCCGTGTCCCGCATGGATTTCAAGTTCTTTTGCGCCACCACTATCTGCTGCTGATAACCGCGAAGCTGAACGTAGTTGAGCGCCACCTCTGCGGCAACGCTTATCTGAGCGCCGCTGATACCCTCTATGGAAGATTGGACATTGGCGTTGGCCGATTCGATGTTGCGACGCTCGCCTCCGAACACGTCAATTTCCCATGCTGCATCGAATCCGGCCTGGTAAAAGTTTTGCGCCGGCACCGGCGTGTCGAGCACTGAGACGGGGACTTCTCTCATATATTCGGCAGAGACGCCGATCGTCGGAAACAGTGCTGCGACGGCGATGCCGCGCGCGGCTCGGGCCTGTCGGAGGTTGGCCACGGCAAGCTTCACGTCCAGATTCGCTCTGAGTGCATCTTCGACAAGCCGAGTCAGCATGGGATCGTCGAATCGCGTCCACCATCGTGCGAGTTCGGCGGGCTGAGGAGTCGGCACGGAAGGCTGTGTTGCAGGCGCTTGCGCGACGCCGACCCAACCGGAGGGCGCGCCAGGATGCGGCGGGCGGTAATCCGGCCCAACCATGCAACCGCTTGAGATCAGCAAGGTCCAGCCGCATACCGCAAGGACAATCGGGACAAAAAGCAGATGGCGCTCTTTCTTCTTCAATGTCACCCTACTCATATCGAAGGGCTTCGATGGGATCGAGACGGGAAGCCTTGTATGCCGGGTAAAATCCGAAGGTTATGCCGACGCTTGCGGAAACGAGCACGGCGGCAACCACCGCTCCCACCGAAATCGCCGTCGGCCACCGAAGCACCAGAGAAACCACGTATGAACTGGCGCGCCCCAGAAGTATCCCCATGGTCCCGCCAAGCATGCACAGCATGACGGCCTCGGAGAGAAATTGCCGCAAAATGTCGCCCGGTTCCGCTCCGACCGCCATCCGCAACCCTATCTCACGCGTTCTCTCCGTGACCGAGACAAGCATGATGTTCATTATGCCGATACCCCCGACCACCAGCGAGATCATTGCCACGCAAAGAAGCAATTGTGTCATCATTTCGGCGGTCGAAGCCATCGTCTTGGTAATCTCGGTCATGTCGCGAATGCTGAAATCATCAGGGTCGGAATGGCGAAGGCGGTGCCGCTGCCGCAAAAGCGAGCTGATGTGCTGGATTGCGGCCGGAATCTGGTCGCCGGAACGCGCCGCGGTCAGGATCTGGTCGACATTCGGGAATCGAATCGGCGGCTGCGCGTCGGTCTGTTCAGTGGCTGTCTGTGTGTAGTAAAGGTTTTGCTGGAGGTTGGGGTAGATCATGTTAAGCGTATTGAGTTCGCCGGCACCGGCGTTACTTGTCGAACTCTGGTTGCCGCCGGAAAGCGAGGCGGCGACCACGCGGTATTTGATCGTGGTCCAGGGCGCCAGCAGGATATCGTCCTGGTCCAATCCCATCAGATTGGCACCCTTTTTTCGAAGCACGCCGATTACTTTGAAGTCGACATTGCGGATACGGATATGCTTGCCGACAGGCGACTCACCGGCAAACAGCTCTTTCACGACAGTCTGGCCGATGATGCATACCTTGCTGGAGTTCAACACTTCGTGCTGGGTGAAGGCTTCGCCTTCGTGCATGTCGTTCCAGTCGCGAATATCGAGAAACAGTGGGGTGGTGCCGTAGATGTAGGTCGGCACCCAGTTTCGATTGCCGTAAACCACCTGGGCTCGGGCGCGCACGATGGGCGCCACCCAACTGACGGGGGGACATTCCCTCATGATCGCATCCGCATCCTGCGGCGTCAGATTCATCATGGCGCCCAGACCGGTGTTTACGCCCGCCACGCTTACGGCGCCCGGCAGGACGACAACGGTGTTGGCGCCCATGCTGGCCATCGTGCGCTGGATGGCGACCTTGGCGCCGTTGCCGATCTCCATCATCGTGATCACCGCCGCAACGCCTATGACAATGCCCAGGGTCGTCAGGGCCGCGCGCATGACGTTGTGGCGCAACGCGAGCGAGGCCATTTTCAGAGTCCGGTAAATTTTCATGGGACTCCCGCCCCGGCGCCCGATGACGAAGCGCCGCTTTCTATGAGGCCATCCATTATTCGGATGGTTCGCTGAGCATGTCGAGCGACGCCGGGGTCATGGGTTACGATAATGAGAGTAATGCGATCCTCACTGTTGAGTTGCTGAAACAGTTGGAGAATTTCCTCGCTTGTGCGCGAGTCGAGATTGCCGGTCGGCTCGTCGGCGAACAGAACCTGCGGGCGGTTAACGAGAGATCGGGCGATCGCCACGCGCTGCTGTTCGCCTCCGGAGAGTTGCAGAGGCTTGTGATGAATGCGGTGAGCCAGCCCGACTTTTTCGAGCATTTCAGCGCTGCGCCGTTCCATCTCGCCTTCAGTGAGGTTGTCGCGGCAGTATGCCAGCGGCATCAGAACGTTTTCAAGCGCCGTCATGCGGGGCAGGAGGTTGAAACTCTGGAACACGAACCCGATCATGCGGTTACGCAACCTGGCTCGTTCTTTTGCCGTAAGCCCTGAGATCTCGCGGCCGTCGAGCCGGTATTCGCCGGAAGTCGGACGATCGAGGCAACCAAGGATGTTCATCAGCGTGCTCTTGCCGGAACCGCTGGCGCCCATCAGCGCCACGTATTCAGCCCTGGCGACCTGCATGGAAATTCCTTTGAGCACCGGAAGATCCAACTCACCCAGGTGGTACGTCTTGCAAACGTTGTTGAGTTCGATAAGATCCAATTCCTGCTCACTCCATGGCCCGTATCATCGCGGACCGCCGGGAGGAGGTCCCCCGCCCTGCCCCCGGAAGCTTCCTCGCTGTGGAATCAGTGGACTTGTGCCCTCACTTTGATTTTCCTCGCGTCTGCCTTCACCTATGACAACCCGCAGATCGTCGGCCGTCCCATCGCCGCTCACTTCCGTCCATGCGCCGTCGGTCAATCCAACCTGCACATTGACCGGCCGAACGGAATCACCGCTGGGAACCCATGCGGTCCCGCGGGATTGACCCCCTCCCGTTATGATGTTTTCTGCTCCCCGGCTTCCGGGCCGTTCGGCCGTATGATCCGATGCGGCCCGATGGGATTCGGAAGACACCAAGCCGGTCCTGGGCGTCCATCGCAAAGCGGCGTTTGGCGCCAGCAGCACATTTTGACGGCGGCCCACTTCAAATTGCAGGTTCGTGGTCAGATAGGGCAGCAGCTTGCCGTCCGAGTTGTCGTAATTTACCTCGACCGTATACGTAACGACGTTCTGAGACATGGTGGCATTCAGCCTGATCTTGTTGACCACGCCGTGGAAAACCTGGTCGCCGAAAGCGTCCACTGTGAAAGCCACTGACTGGCCTTCATGGATTTTTCCGATGTCGGCCTCATTGACCGACGCCCAAACCTGGATGCGCTTCAGGTCTTTGGCGATCAAAAACAGGGATGATGTGCTCATGCTGGATACGATTGTCTGGCCGATATTCACGCGGCGGTCAATGACAACCCCCGCAACCGGCGACTTTACGGTGCAATAGGCAAGATTTTCCTCATCCTTTTTCAAAGTGGCCACTGCCGCCGCCACATTCGCCGCAGCCACATCCACCGCGGCTACGGCTATTGCCAGGTTAGACTTCGCAGTCTCGTAGGTGGCTTTGTATTGATCGTAGGTGGTGGGCGCCAATGCCTTGGAGGGTCCGAGGGTCTCGGCCCGGCGCCAGTCGGCCTCGGCCTCCACCAGCTTGGCTTTCATCTGGGGCACATTGGCTTTGGCATTGACCAGGTTGGCCCTGGCCTGCTCCAACTGGGCCTTGTCAATATTAACTGCCGCCACGTAGAGCGTGTCGTCTATCAGAGCCAGTACGGTACCTTTGTTCACAACCGAGCCATAATCAACAAGCTTATCGTTGGCATCACGGCCGAAGGCCTTGATGATCCCGGTAACCTGCGCGCCGACGTCAACGACCTGCTCCGGTTCCACCGTCCCCGTGGCGCTGATCGTAGCAACGAGATCGCCGTGTTTCAGGGCCGCCGTATGAAACACCGGCTGCCCGCCCTGCCGGGACCACAACCGCCAGGAGCCTGCACCCAACACAACCAGGCCGGCAACCACCAGTGCCGCTATTCCCACACCTCGCCGCACTCTTACTCTCCGTGTTTTCCGCAGAAAAATGCTGCGAATCAAGAGTCAGCACCCTATAAAAAGGCCGAGACCGGGACAATCCGCGCTTTATGAACCAAAACGGCCCACGACGGTCGATTTAACCGCAACTTATGTCGAACCGGTGAGTTATTTTTTGTTAAGAAATGTTAAAATTATAGGTCGGAAACCAGCCGACAAAAGGAAAGCAAAGGCAGCGTCGAGGGTGAGGGCGTGCTTACCGCGTTCCCCGAGATTTCGCCCACTTAGGAATGAAATTCGATAGTCCGGCTCCGACCTTAATCTTCGAGCGTAATTATTGGCTCAGGGGTCCCTTCAGCCCTTAGTTCGTCGTCCACTTCCGAGAGATTGAGGTCTTTCGTTTCGGGGCTGACCCACATGCTCACGAAAGTCATGAGGGACCCTATCGTCAAAATGACCGCGGGGGAGAGCCACATATCGCCTTTTTCAATGGCCGCAATCATGGGAATGTTGTGAGCCCACCAGACATAAACGCTGAACCATGCTCCCAGGAGAGCGCCGGAAGAGTAACCGAAGCCAACGCCCACTGCTCGCCGCCTGGTCGGGAAACGTTCCGAAAGGTAGGCCGGCACGATGCCCCAGCCCAGCTTCAGCATAGACGCCATGGTTGCGCCAAGGACTGCAAGCCAGATGTCGCGGCGTATCGCTGCATTATAGAGAACGTAATAAGAGGGTACGCCGAAAATAATCAGGAAGATGCAGTAGTTCAAAGTCAGGCGCCTGCGCCCGGTATAATCGGAAATCCAGCCGTAGAAGATATAGCCCAGGAAAGCCATGAAAAGAGCGAAACCGTATATGAGGCTATAGGTTGTAGTGTCAAATCCTCTTCCATCCAGCGTGAGGATCTTGGGGAGAAAGCCGTAGACCGAATAGTCCGTCAGGAAAAGACCGGTCATGAAAAGAAAAACCTGCAAAAAATTCCAGAGCGCCGGGGGCTTGAACATACTGAAAAATGGCGCTTTTTCAATAGCTCCCTGCTTCTTGATTCTTTCGAATTCGGGAGATTCCGACAAAGAGCTTCTGATGTAGACGGCAAGCACCACCGGCATCATCCCGGTCAGGAAGGCTATGCGCCACCCATAATCAAGCATCGCTTCGCTGCCCACGGTGCGTGCAATCAGGGCAAATACCAGGGAACCAATGACGAAACCCAACGGAAATCCGGACTGAATGAAGCCGCCCACGAGACCACGCTTTCCAGCCGGCGCATGCTCGATGGCAAAGGTGTGTCCCACGGCATACTCTCCACCGAAAAAGCACCCCATCACGAACCTGACCACGCAAAAAATCACATAGGACCAGATCCCGGCCACTGCTTGAGTGGGAAGCACGGCCGAGGCGACAGACATCAACCCGACCCCGCCTATGGTGAGCACAAGAAGGAATCGGCGGCCCAGCTTATCCGCGAAGTGCCCGAAAATCGCCGAACCGACCGGCCTGGCGGCCATCGTTATCGAATAGGTAAAAACGATTGTAATATACTGCCATGACGCGCTACCGCCGGGAGGGGAAAAAACTTTGACCAGAATGGGAGCCATGATGAGCACCAGGGCCATATCATAGGCGTCCAGCATAAAGCCGAGAAACTGTGAAATCATCGCCATTCTGTTTTCTTTGCTGAACGTATGTTTTCCCGACTCCGACATGATGACTCTTCTCCCTTCGAATGTCACATCCTGCTATTTTCAGTTTTTATCAAAATCCGGGGGATCGAATGGAGTGACCGAAAACAATTCATTATTAGTTACAGTCAAGAGAAGAACTGTTGGGATATGAGGAGCAAATGAGAAAAACTCAACAATCCGGGCAAAAACGCGCCTTTTCACGATAGTCCATCAAATGCAGGCAAGTCAAGGACCGACATGATCGACGGAGACCTTCAGATCTCGATTGGCGGCATTTTTACAAGCCTGAGAAAGCCACCTCTTCGAGTAGGGCATCGACAGCCTTTCTGGCTTTGGCCCTGTCGGTAACGTCATTCAGTATAACCGCCGCCGCGCAGGTTCTGCCGGACGGCCCGGTCACATATCCGGCAAAACCGATCACGTCGTTAAGGGTTCCCGTTTTTCCCCTGACCGTCAGACCCGGCTTGCACATTCTTCTTCTAAGGGTGCCCTGTCCACCGTTGACCGCGAGCGAAGAGATAAACTCCTCTCTTATTGCGTTATCGTTCCAGGCCGTTGAAAGCAGCCGGCAAAAGGTTGCCGGGCTTACCCTGCAAAAACGGCTGAGGCCGGACCCGCAGTTCAGAATGGCGATTTCCTGTGGAATGCCGGCTTCTTTGAGCGATGTCCTGACGACGGCTATGCCTTTTTCAGATGTGCCGGGTGCTCCCGCAATAACCCCTCCCAGCGATTTCAGAAGCACTTCGGCCATGAAATTATTGCTGTAGGTGTTCAAGCCCGATATCAGTTCGGAAAGAGGAGCAGAATCACAAGAAGCTATCTCTTTGGAACCCGGGGGCACTGCCCCCTGTTGCGCGCGATTCCCCTGAACCTTTACGCCCGACCGCTCAAGGGCCGTTCGCATTGAATTGGCAAAAAGTCCGGCAGGGTCGGCCGCAAGGAAACGAAACTCTCTGCTGCGGCCTCCACGCGCCGAGGCCCGCCCTGAGAGCTGAAATTGCTCCCGCCCGTTTCCAGTCGCGCCAAGTGATCGAAGTCCAAGCGGATTCCCTCCTTTTTTCTTCGAACTCGCCTGCCCGCTCACCTGCACGTAATTTCCGGCAAGACCCGCATCGACGCTGAATGACTTCCCGCCCTTAGCCGGAAGCGTGACCTTGACCGTCAGTGTGTTGAAATCGATTGCCGCTGGCGAAACCACGGGGTTGTAAGCGCCAATGCAATCGCTGTCCAGGCAGATGCGTTCCGACGGCGGCTGAAAGAAGCTGTCGTCAACAAAAATGCCGCCGTTGATTTGCCTGACCCCGTTGTTTTTGATCGCCTGCGCCAACTGAAGCGCCTTTTCCTGGACAAAAAACGGATCGCCGCTTCCCTTTATCCATATATCCCCTGAAATGACTCCATTCACCGGTTGCTCGGCTGCAAATACCCTCGTGGTAAACACAAAAGAAGGGCCAAGCTTTTTAAGGGCAGCATAGCTTGTCAGCAGCTTCATAAGGGAGGCGGGAACAAGAGGATCGGTGGGCCTGGACCAGCATACGACCTCCCCGGATGAAAGGGAAACCACCAGAACACCTGATAGTTCGGCTGCCTTATCGATGCGGTCGAGCGCCTCTTTAAAAGGCATTGGGTTTTGCGCATCGGGGACTTCGGGGTTGCGCGGCGCCTGCGCCTGCGAATGATGAGCGGAAAGGAGCGCGAACAAAAGCGACAGACAACAGAACTTAAATAATTTTCTCATGTTGCGGCTTACCTGATGCTTTCAAAGAAAAAGGTACGGTAATACTAAACTTATTCCGGATCGGGTGGTTAACCGGATCAAGCCGGACCTTTCCCCAATCCGTCGAAAATCTCCCAAAATTCGGGGAAAGACTTGTTGACCGACTCCGCCCCGTCTATCACGACACCATTGAGGCGCAGACCGGCAAGGGCAAAGGCCATCGCAATCCGGTGATCGTCAAAGGCCGAAACGGGGCCTATGGGAGACCTGACAGAGGCGCCTCCGTGCACCGTCAGCCCTTCCGGCAACTCTTCCGCCTGGAAGCCGAGCACCGTCAAACCTTCCGCCAATGCTTTCAGCCGGTCCGACTCCTTTATCCTCAGGCGGGCAACGTTGCGAATGCGGGTGGTCCCGCCTGCAAAAGCGCTCACTACAGCCAGTGTGGGCACCATGTCGGGCATTTCATTCATATCGATATCGATCGGCAGGAGTTGCGCGGGTCCCGTAACACGAACCCCTTCCCGTTCCCAGGCGATACGGCAGCCCATTTTCGCCAGTACATCCAAAAAACGGCAGTCTCCCTGGATACTGTCGGGCGAAACGGGCGAGGTGAATACACTTCCGCCGGTCAGCGCCGCAGCGGCCCAGAAATAGGAAGCCGACGAGCAGTCGCCTTCGACCACAATATTGCATGGCTCATAGACCTGGGGAGCCGGAATGCAGATCCTGTTTGAAGCCTGCCTCGCAAACCGGATACCCGCCGTTTTCATCATCGCCAGGGTGATGGCCACATAAGGCCAGGATGCGGCAGGCTCGGACCACTTAATTTTCACTTCTCCCCGCGCCATTGGAGCGGCCATTAAAACGCCGGACAGGAACTGGCTGCTTTCCGAAGCATCTACAAAGACGTCTCCTCCGATCAGCCCCTTGCTGCTGATCTCCACGGGAGCAAACCCGTTTTCTCCGAGCCAGCGAATCCTGGCCCCAAGATCTTCGAGCGCTTTTGAGACCGAACCGATCGGGCGTTGCCGAAGCCGGGGTGTTCCATCCAGGACGAACTTTCCGGCGCCGGATGAAACCAGGGCAAGGAGAAGGCGGACGCTCGTTCCGCTGTTGCCGAGAAAAATAGTCTCGCCGGTTTGTTTCCAACGGAAGGAGGGCGGCACTATGCGAACCGAGTCGCCGCTCCAATCGATTTTCGTTCCCAGGGTCTCCAGCGCACTGGCGGTGAGGAGCGTATCTTCGGCCCTGAGGGGGTTTCTCACCTCGGACGGGGCATTTGAGAGCGCGGCCATCATCAGGGCGCGGTGGGTGATCGATTTGGATCCCGGGAGCCTGATTTGCGCATCGATTTTCGAAATGGGTCTTATCGCTTTAAGATTTTTCATCAACGGATTCTTCCAGTGCCTGCCGCATGGCATCTATTGCCGGAGTGTCGAACACAGGCAATCTCAGCCACCATTCCACCTGCGCAGCCCCCTGGTAGAGCAGCATTTCAAGACCGGAGACCACTTTGCACCCGGATTCAGCGGCAGCCCTGGAAAAAGCGGTCCACCTTGGGCTGTAAATCACGTCCATGACCGTCATTTCGGGTTTGAAAAAAAAGTCCAGTACTATGGGTGATGCTTCGCGGTTATCCAGACCGACCGAGGTACACTGAACGACTATGTCAAAATCCTTTGAAGACTTCGACAGGGCGTCGAGCGGGACAAAATCGGCGTTCAGGCGCTCGGAAAAAAGCTTGCCGCGTTCGACGCACCGGTTCGAGATCGTAAGTACCGCTCCTGCCCTTTTCAGGCCGTAGGCCACCGCCCGGGCGGCCCCGCCGGCGCCGAGGACAAGCGCCTTTGCGTCAGCGATGTCAACGGCGGCGGAAAGGGCTCGCAAAGCCCCGATCCAGTCCGTATTAATGCCTTCCCAGCCTGAACCGGTCCTGCGCAGTGTGTTCGCCGCACCGATCTCCTCGGCCGTTTTATCTATTTCCCCCGCCAGCCGGCACGCCATTTCCTTATAGGGAAGGGTGACGCTCAGACCGCTGAACCCGGCTTTGTGCAACAGCCTCAGGTCGCTGTCCACTTCATCGACATAGAAAGCAGCGTACAGCGCCGGAATCTTCAGGGCGCTGAAGCATGCGCTCATCATCACCGGACTGAGACTGTGGCGCACAGGGTTTCCAATTACGGCGAAAAGTTTTTTTTGTTCCGGTCTTATCATTTTACGCCATCCCGCTGATTTACCGGCACGGAAATAGAGGAGCTGCGCCCCCATTTCCCGCCGCAGCCATGAGGCTCCATGTTAAGCTTGCATTTGAGTCATGCGGGGTATCTGTCAATCACCTGTTCTTCCGTTTCGTGCCCACGTATTAATCGAAAAAAACAACAACTGCAACAGCGCCGATTTCATGCAGGGAGGGTCCCATCCCGCTGCGATTTGAGCTTCTTCCTCAGAACCCCGAGATAATGCAGAAACTCGGGGTCACGATAATCGGGATACGTCCAGGGAAGGGTCTGAAACGCACCTTTATGGTAAATAAGGGTCAGGTCCGCATAGATGCCGTCCCGAAGGTAAATTCTGTGCGTAAAGTTCTTTCCGGTGGCCAGAATGAAATTTTCAAGACTAAGAAGGCCGGGATCGATATTGACCTTTCTTTTTCCATCAACAGAAAGGCTGTTTTCTATTTCATTGGTCCTGAGCTTTATAGAAGCCAGATTGCCGGGCGTCACAAGGTCCAGAAAGCTGGCTGTCTGCCTGCTGATCCCATGTCCCATCTCGTCGTTATAGTAATCTGTGAATGAGAATGGCTCGGGATCGGAAAGAAAATCCATGGGGCCGAAATCCGAAATCAGTGCGTTGAGGGCGTGTGTTTGAGATTTTGCATCGCTAAACAGGAACCGGATTATGAGCTTAACCGGGTGGGGTTCTTTAGGTTGACTCATATCTCAGAAGGCCTTCCGCAGCCCGACCGGATGGCTGACGCCGAAGCACCGGCCTTCCGCGCCCCGCGAGGCTGTCCGCATCCAGGGAGGCCGGCGGAGCGCCGCCTCCCGAAAACACTTCAGCCGAGAGGCTTTGCTTCCTCAATCAACATGATCGGGATGTCTTCCCGGACCTCATACATAAGCCTGCACTGCTCGCAAATGAGCATGGTCTCATCCGCGTTCGGGTGTATCTCCCCTTTACACTTGGGGCACCTGAGGATTTCGAGAAGCTCTTTTTTGACAGCCATGGTTGGAAGCCTCCAACAGTTTTTAGTTTTTAGTTGAAAAGCCAAACAATCGCCGCAGGGTTAGTTTTCAGCGTTTATTCCGGGGATTCCGGTTTTTCTTCAAATTTGCGGGGAGTCTCTTTACCGTCCTCATCGAGCATCTGGCGGAAGACGTCCAGCAACGAGCGCATCCTGGCCCCGAACTGGATTCTATTCCGCCTCATCTCAGATATCTCCTGCTCCATTTTGATAAGTCGGTTCCCGGCATCCTTGAGTATCCCTTCGGCTTTGACTTCGGCCTCCGAAATAATCAGCTTGGCTTCACGATCTGCGTTCGCCTTGGTCTGCTCAGCATTTTTCTGAGCACTGACCAGTACGGCCCGAATGGTTTTCTCACGCTCCCTGTGCTCTTTGATTTCCGATTCCTGGGCCTCCAGATCTCTCTTGAAGTTTGCGTTTTCCTCCGAAAGCCGCCGAAGTTCCTCGGTAAGCTCATGGAGGAAAGCTTCAACCTCATCGGGATCAAACCCGAGCAAACGCTTTCGAAAACTCTTCCCCTCAATAACGCTTATGTCCATCAGAGTGCTCCAAAAATTCTCTGCCGCCTTGGTGGAGGCGGAATTCGAGAAGGCCTACATGCCTATTAAAATTGCCATTCTGGACAGGGATGGCACCACAAATTGATCCAAGAAAACCAGTGCGAGAATCAGTATCATCGGGGTGAAATCGATCCCCCCAAAGTCGACCGGGATAGCCCTGCGGATCCGGTACAAAACAGGTTCCGTAACGTTATAGAGAAACCGGACGATGGGGTTGTAAGGATCGGGGTTTACCCATGACAGGATTGCACGGGCTATCACGATCAGCATGTAGGTGTAGAGGACGTAGTGCAACACCGTGGCCAAGGCGAGCAGAAAATACGAAATAACGAACATGTTCGACTCCCGGAATCTTGTGTTTGAATCCGACTATGTGTACGAAATCGAAACTACTTTTTTTCACGTGGCCTGTCAACCAGACACTCTGGAACCGGTTTTCAGTTTTTAGCTTCCGTCGTGAGTGAAAGCCCCGGATCGAAAAAAACTTGGGTTGACATTAACCGCGAAAACAGAGATGAAAGGTGGTTCAAACTTTTCCTGTCTCACTGGGGACTTAATTAATGAGTAAATTCGAGTTTGGCGAGTGGGTGCTGTTGACCTCCCAAAAAGGCAAAAAATGGCTCGTGCGTGTCGAGGAGGCTCCCTATTCGTCGCATCTGGGCGGCGTTCACCTCGAGGACATAGCCGGCAGGGAAGAAGGCGATTGGCTCATAACCAGCAAAGGCGCCAAACTCATGCTGTTCAGACCCTCCCTTGAGGACTTTATCTTCAGCATGAAAAGGCAGACCCAGATCATCTACCCCAAAGATCTGAGCGCAATGTTATTCTACGGCGACGTCTATCCGGGGTGCAAAATCCTGGAGACAGGGATCGGATCGGGTGCGCTTACCCTCGCCCTGCTAAGGGCGATGTGCGAGCGGGGAAAGCTGATTTCAGTAGAGAAGCGGGTCGATTTTGCCCTGCAAGCCAGGGAAAATATAAGGCTTTTTTTCGGTGAGGGGCCTTCAAATCACGAGATCGTCATTGGTGACATAGAAAATTTTTCGATTTCAGGTGAAATGGACCGTATATTCGTGGACCTTCCGGAACCATGGCGCGCCATTGGAAACCTGGCTGGAATGTTGAGGATGGGAGGGCTTCTGGTTAGCCTGAGTCCGAATGTGGGCCAGGTTCAGATCACCCACAGGCAGCTTCAGATGAACGGGTTCGGGGACATAGTGCATTTCGAACTTCTGAGGCGGGACTGGAAGATAGACCAGCTTCGCGCGCGTCCTTTCGACAGAATGGTGGCGCACACCGGTTTCATAACGGTTGCAAAGAGGGTTTCGTCCACCAGGGGTGAGCCCCAGGAGAGCGATCCTGAAAACGGCGACAACAGTGAAGACGCCCATGAAATACGGTAGGAAAGCAGCTTTCTGAATCCTGGAGGCAGCACGCAGGCTTGGCCGGGCAGTCTTGCCGGATACACTTGTTATAAGGTGAGTACATGGCGACATCGGTGAAGGGCGAAAAAGTCGACATTTCGATCGTTATTCCCATTATGAATGAAGCACAAAACATTCGGCCTCTGGCTCAAGAGATAAAATCAGTAATGGACGCGGAGTTCCAGAATTGGGAATGCATCTGGGTGGATGACGGTTCGACTGACGAAAGCCTGGCCTCCCTTCGAGAACTTGCGCGCGCCGACCGCCGCCATCGATTTGTTTCCTTCGAAAAAAACACCGGGCAATCAGCCGCTTTGTGGGCCGGATTCGATGAAAGCAGGGGACTCATAATAGCTACGATAGACGGAGACGGCCAAAACGATCCGGCAGATATCCCCATGCTCTTTCGAACCGTGATATCCGGCGGCGCCGATATGGCCAACGGCTATCGCGCAATCAGGCAGGACAACCTGAAAAGAAGAATTTCTTCCGTTCTCGGGAACGGATTCCGGACAATGCTGACGGGCAAGACCGTGAGAGACGCGGGATGCTCAACGAGAGTTTTCCGAAGGGAATGCCTGGCGCTCTTACCTCGATTTACCGGAATGCACCGTTGGCTGCCTACACTGGCAGCCATGCAGGGCTTCAAACTCACCGAAGCTCCGGTAAACCACCGGCCAAGAATCAAGGGGCGCAGCAAGTATTCCATATCCAACCGGCTGTGGGTAACCCTGGCGGATGCCTTTGGGGTATTCTGGCTAAAAAAAAGGGTATTCAAATACAGAATTAAAGCAAAATCGAATTTCGAAGCCGGGCAGGATTCATTTTAGATTTTAGATTTTAGATTTCGGTTTGCAGGTCCGGTGCGCATGGATGCTGCGCCGCCTCCGCCCAGCCTGGGACTCACGGGTTCATCCGCCGCCGTTCATGCCATCCTTTCCAAGAAATGCTCACGAAAAACTCGGAAAGATCTGAATTACTATTTTGAAATTAAGGGTTCGGTCAATCCACTGACCAGGTGAAACATTTCCAGTGCCTGTTTTATGACATCATGCGCCGCGCATACTCATCAAAGCAGATCGAGAATTCTTTTCTTTAGTTTTTTCATCTAATTACATTCCACTTAGCTCTAATTGGCGACCTTCAGCGAAGTCTCCGCTTTGTCAACCGGTCAAGAGGCACAAATCGTGCAAAACGAGCATGCGGGGGGGACTATGCCCTCACTTGAAAGATAAAGATATGAAAAAGAGGGAGCTTTTCCGCAATGCACAGCAAGAAGGGATTTACTCTGGTCGAGGTGATGGTGGTAGTCGCCATAATAGCTGTCCTGGCGGTCGTGGCCACACCGGCTTACATCAACTACATAAACCGGACCAAACAGGGAGAGGCCGTGAGTATGCTGTTTAACGCCCGGTTGGAGATGGAAGAGTTTTATACGGATAATGGGCGTTACGCAAACACCATACAATGCCTTCCATCATTTGCCAAAGCGAACACGGTGTGTCTGAGCAACTGCAGCAACGCTGTCTGTGCCGCCAGCGCTACGGTGCACTACTACACCTATTATGTCAATATCAGGCAGGGGAACACCCTACCCCCCTATTACCAGGTTGCCGCCACGAGATGGATTCCCACGGGCGCTGCCACCGACATGTTGACGATCAGCGCGACCACGGATACGCCGATTATACAGAGCACAAATGCACTGAAGTTTTCCGTTTTCAAATGGCTGTTTAGTCAATAAGAGGCGGGGATATTGTCCGCTCCGCCGGCTTTAGCGTCCCTTTGACGCGACAACGGAGAGAAATTCCATGTCTAGATTCATTATTGCGGGTATCCTCTTCTTGTATTTTCTTCCACCGTTTCATCCACCCGTCGAAGTAGCGTTCGCAATTGTGCCGGGCAGCAGCCAAAACCAGGCACCTTCCACATCCACCACTGATAAGGCAGCCTCGACGCCGGGCAAAGCGCCTTCCGTATCCGGCGGGACTTCCTCCAAGGCAGGCGGGACTTCCTCCAAGGCAGGCGGGACTTCCTCCAAAGCCGGCAGCGCTTCCTCCAAAGCGGGGCAGTCTGCAATTAAGGCGCAAGGCATTCAAAGGAGCGTCGTCAATATCGTCGTGGACAGGATCGAGGGGGGCACGATTTATTCCAAAGACGGCCAGGCGTTCCAGGTCCCGAGTTCCATCAAAGTCATCGACAACACCCATGCCGTAACAAAAATGAGAACAGCGGAGCTGGTCTTTCAAAACGGGAGCCTGGTGGCGGTGAGCATAAAATGAAGACATCATCTTCCAAGAGGGTCGAAATGGGAAAGCAGCCTATGATGCGAGCCATATTCGTGGTGGTTATTCTTTTGTTTTCTCCGCTCGTTTTTTTGCCGGGAGATGTATCCGGCGGGTCGACTCCATGCAGCAATTCGCTCGTCCCTCCGTTCCTTACCAGCGCGGTCTTGCCCAACATTCTGATAATCCTGGATAACTCCAACAGCATGGACGAAGATTTCTACGGCAACGCCGTCGGTTCGTATTCTCCGGCCAGCAAGTCGGTGGTAGAAAGACAGGCTATGCAACAAATTATTACCGGGCTGCAGGGCAAAGCCAATGTCGGAGTAATGACATTCACACTGCCCGGTGACGTTACAGCCTATGATATCTACAATGCCATGCCTTTTGCTTCCTTCAATCCCCCCTCGTACTGCCCAAACCCCCATCCCGATCCCTCGGACCCGCTCTATATCGCTACCTGGCCGCCCGCGGCATGCCAGACCTACTGCATGTCAGGGGACTCAACAGCACAAGCGGCCTGCGAAGCGGCATGCCCAGGCCTTACGACCACGCAATACGAACACTACTACCAAGGGAATCTGGCGACAAGCGGACCCTACAACGGGCTCATGACGACAGGCTTTCCGGACCTCATAATCGATTACTATTCTCCCACTACCGACCCCACCAGCACAAGGGCGAGATATTGCAATCTGGCCTACCCCAAGACCCAAAAGCTGCTTAACTCAACGGACCCTCAAGGCGGGTACGTTTATTATAACCAGACAGATCCAATGTATCTCCCCAGGGGCTGGTGCTTAGGGACACAGTTCGGATATAGCGGATACGATGATCCTTATCAAGACAACTACAGCCCGGCGGAAAATGCCACTATTAATTACTACTACTGCTACGACAAAACTATCGATCCACCAAGTAGCAGCGCCGAGGATATTTGGACAGGTTTTAGCAACTGTGATTGGCACACTGGCTTCGTTCCCACCGATTCCGACTGGGCCCTTGGGTTTGCCAACTGGGGCCAGCAGATGCCCTTTTACTACGCCGGCCCGACATGGTTCAGCAGCACTTCGCTCAATAATAATTCCACGCCACAGGGGTACCTTAACGTCCCGGTGGGCAGTCTGACCGATGCGACCCAGTACAGCAACGTTATGAACATACTGAGTCCCAACGTCGACGCCACCCCCTTCACTTGTACTTCTGAGCATGCCACGAACTACATGAGCTGCGCCGCAGCGAACAACAGCTGCCCCTATATAATAAACGCCGGCAACACGCCGACCGCCGGCGCTCTGCTGGCGGCGCTCAACTACTTTAACGGGACGTTCACACAAAACGGCAAGACGTTCAGCAACCCTGTTACCGCGTCGTGTCAGCAAAATTACATAATATTCGCTACGGACGGGCTGCCGGACACCAAGCTGGACGGCACCCAGCCCGGTATCACGGCCTCCTACTGCTACAACAGCGCCGGCCAAACCGCGTATGCGATATGTCAAACGACCTCAAACTGTTCGGCCCCTTACAATGCGGCTTGCACCACCCCTGTTGTGGGTGAAGTCATCGGAGAGCTGAGCAGCCTCCAGACAAACAACATAAAAACGTATTTTCTCGGCTTGGGCCTTACCGCTTTAGCCAAAACGAACCTCGATATGATGGCCACCGCAGGCGGAACGGCCAGCTCCGGGCATGCGTATTACGCCGATAATCCCACCCAGTTCTATGACTCACTGGAAGCCATTGTGACGGACCTTCTCGGGCGTGTTGCAGCGGGCAGCGCCGTGTCGATCCTCTCCGAAGGCCAGAGTCAGAACAGCTTCAACATGCTGCAGGGGGTTTTTTATCCCGACAAATACTTCGGGTCGGAAACACTATTCTGGCCTGGTTATCTTTACAATTTCTGGTTCTATGACACTGCGAATTACAGCAATATGAGAGAGGACACCGTCCATGATTATATCCTGGAACTCAATGAGGACTACGGGATAGCTTTTTCGTTCTCCGACACGGATGGCCTCATGGTAAATCGTTATTCGGACCCGACCGGCAGCGGCAATCCGACCCAAGCTGTCAATCCTCCCGTCACTATGGATGGTATGACACCCCTATGGGAAGCAGGAAAGCTGCTTTTCGCGACAAGCGCCTCCAGCAGGACAATTTACACTCCGGGGAGCAGCAGCTCAGGGCTGGTCAGCTTCAATACGTCCAATACATCCCTCACCGGGAGCTCTTCTCCATTGGGCAATCCCTCAAATTTCGACTCATGCCTCAACGGATCGTTATCTAATCTCATAAACTATGTAACCGGCACCGATATCGGTTATTGCTACGACGGCACGTCTTTCAACTACTCCCAACCCTGCACTCAGAACTCCCAATGCACTACGGCGCCCTACACTACGTGTCAACTAGCCTGCAGGAGCAGGACCGTGGGCCTGTGTTCCGATGGGGCCGGCAATTTCAGCAACACTCCATGCGGATCAAGCGGCGACTGCACGACCCCGCCTTACACAAGCTGCGTCCAGAATACCTGGAAACTGGGGGACATCGTCTATTCCACGCCCAAGGTTCAAGCCGATTACAAGTACTGCTACAACGGTTCCTCTTACAATTCCCAGACCTGCTCTCAAGATTCGGATTGCACCGCCGGCAGTACGTGCCAAAAAAAGGAGAGCGTCATCTTTGTCGGGGCGAACGACGGAATGCTGCACGCTTTCGAAACGGGGACCATAAACACCACGGGATTGAACGCATCGCAATATCAGGTGGCCCAACTGACTGGGATTCCGACCTCGGCCATGGGCAGCGAATTGTGGGCCTTCATTCCAAAAAACAGTCTTCCCTACCTGAGATGCCTTGCCGCTCCGCCGCCCAACAGTTGCCATCTCTATTACAGCGATTTAACCCCGTACATAACGACAATGGTTTCCAACGGGGTGTCAAGGACGGTGCTCATCGGCGGTATGAGACTCGGCGGTGGGAGCATTACCAGCGGACAATACTGTTTCAACAGTTCCGGGGTAGGCAATGGACAGACATGCTCGCAAAACTCGGACTGCGCAACGGCGCCATATACGAGCTGTTCGACGACTTATTATCTCAACGTTCCATCCGACACATGTTCGGCATCTTTAACCACCACCACCACCTTGCACACGGCAGCCTCGTTGTGCGCCGACCCCAGTACCTGCTACAGTCCCACGAACTGCACGGGGCTTTCTTCCTATTACGCGCTCGACATCACCGATGCCGAGAACCCAAAACTGCTCTGGGAATTCAGCCATCCACTCCTGGGCTATACATATTCAGGACCGGCGATCATTCACAAATGGTCAGATCCGAGCACCTTGACCGGCGACCAGTACTACGTGATGTTTTCGTCCGGCCCTACAAACCCCAATGACGGCAGTTCGGTTCAAGACGTCCAGGTCTTCGTGCTGAGCTTGAACGCCAACATGGGGATCAGCAGCGTCTACTACAAGGACTTGGGCCTCAGCAACGGGTTTGGCGGAAGGCTTTTCACCAACGGTCTGGATATAAACAAGGACGGCTACACCGACTTTGTTTTCTTCGGGTACGCGAACTCGCCAACCCAAAGCGCCACGGGCTGGCAGGGAGGAATTGCAAAAATCAACACGAACAACACCGATCCCACCGCCGCCCTGAGCCCTCAAAACTGGACCTATGACGTGTCGACATACAGCAGCATAGCCCAACTGCCCATAACCACACAGGTTGCGGCCGAGCAGTGTTTCAATATGTGGTATTTATATGCAGGGACAGGCAGGTACTTTTTCCCCATGGACAATTATGAGGGTTCCGCCCATTCGGGTTTGAACTATATCATGGGAATACCGTTTTCATGCGACCAATACAACTCTTGCCCTTCTACTGTCACCTCCCTGGGCAACAGTTCCGCCGCATGCGCCAATCGGCAGCAGGGGGCCTACTCCCGGGTCGGCTGGATGGACAACATGGATCCTGCGACAGCGGGATCCTATGGCCTGGAGCGAATGACGACCGACCCCACCGTATCGGCGAACAACATGATATTTCTGACCACCAGCGAACCAACGGCGGATGCATGCAAGTATGGCGGACGCAGCCGCGTGTGGGGTCTTAACTGCGCGACCGGGAGCGCGCTTACGGATACGTCGTGCACCGGATATACGGTTTCGCAGAATCTGGTCGGCAACCTGTATTTGCAAACTTCAACCGGGGCGATTAACCAGGTCAACATCAACACCGGCAACAACTCGGCCGCCGCCGCCAGTTCATTCAACTTTAACAACAACATGACAACCCAGTGGTTTGTCGGCATGCCCCCGGAAACCTCTCCCCCATTATTCGGCCAGCAGCAGCAGAACAAAACGGGGCAACTGATACAATGGATGGAAAAATGAAAGAACAAAGCGGGTTCACCCTGGTTGAACTTATGGTGGTAGTCTCGATCACCGTGCTGTTGCTCGCATGGGGTATCCCCTCATACTCGACGTGGAGTAAGAAACATAATATCGAAAGCCAGATGGTCCAGCTTTACAGCGATCTTCAGTTTGGGCGCATGACTGCCTACAGCAGCAAAGCCGTATCGGGGGTATATTGGGGAGGAGGCACCAGCATCACTCAATATTGGATAAAATCTGATAAGAACAGCAATAACACCATCGACGATAACGTCGACGCCACGATCGGCGCCAAGGTGACCCCCAAGTTTGCCATTACTTCTTCGGCTAGCCAAAACAGCGTGAGCTTTGACGGCAGGGGCTTTCTGAATATCGTCAATTCGGGAGATCCCGCCCCTGCGGTTACATTCTATGTTGCGCCCAGCTATGGGGCCGGTATGGATTGCGTGGCGGTCACGAGCACCAGGATAACCTTGGGAAAGATGAGTGGCGGAAGTTGCGCGCCAAAATAAGGGGTGTCCATGTCGATGAGCCCTTTCAATAAGCAGGGCTTTACGCTTATAGAGGTTTTGGTCACTTTGGTGATCCTGGCCCTCGGACTGTTGGCTTCCGTCATCGGGACCATGGCGGCCTACGATCACATCCTGCTGAACGAGATGCGCAACGAAGCCATAAAGATAGCGCAGGAGCAGCAGGAAGCGGCCAGGACCATGCCCTATACCACTATCCCGCAAATTCCTGCCACACAGACCATTGTGAGACAGGTCAGGAAAACCAACGTCACGTATACGGTCAAGCTAAACCTGCCTACGCCTCCGGTTGCTCCCCCAACCACGGGAGCGTGCATAGTCGACTTCACCGTCACATGGACAACTTACAACCATCAGGCCCATCAGACCCTTCAGACCCATTCTTATGAACTGCAAACGATTGTGAGGCAGACCCAATGAACAGGCAGCGCGGCATGACGATGGTCGAACTGATGGTCAGCCTCGCGATCGTCATGCTTATCATCGGAGCGGCAACCACGGCTTATTTGAAGCTGCTGAGGACTTACAAAACCCAGGGCAAATTGGCCGAGAGCTATATGGCCAATTTGACCGGATTGGAACTCCTAAGGTATGATATCGAAATGGCCGGGTTCGGGCTGCCCATGATCCTGGCGGCGGGCACAAACTACAGCGAAGCCAATGATAATACGGTACAATTCTACAATCCAGCAGCTCTCAACGATGCGCCGGGTAACGCTCCACGGGCGCTGGCGCATCTGGACAACACGGGTGCGAACAGCTCCGATGTCCTCACCATAAAATCGAGCGCAGCCAACCTGCTCAACAACCCTACGAGCAAGAAATGGTCCCTGATCACCAACCTTACAGGTACTAATCCCACGGTCAAGATATGGGGGGGCGCCGCCCTCGACCCGGTCATGGACTTTACCACGGGCGACAATTTCATCGTTCTGGACAATAACGGCGTTCTCCTGCCCGCCACCGGGAATTGGAGCTGCTTTACGTTCAACGCCTCAGCCCCGAATACCGGTTATTATGCCAGCGCCGTCCCCCTCACGTCCAACGCCAACACGCCCAGCCAACAGAATGTGTATTACATTTATGGTCTGGATAACAACAGCACCGGGCACATCATGCCGTTCAACCGCGTCGATTACTATCTGGACAAAATTAATGCCGATTTTCCAAGCAGTTGCGCTGCAAGCACCTACACACTTTATAGAAGCACGATCAATCAGCAGGACGGCACTCTAAACAAAGCTCCCCTTATCGATTGCGTGAGGGATTTTCAAGTAGCCTTTGGAATTGACACCTTTGGAGACGGGAATGTCCACGACTGGGTAAAAACCCTGGGCGCAATGACGGCCAACCAGATACAAGAGCAGGTTCGCGAAGTGAGGGTATTTTTGCTTTACCAGGAAGGGCTGGGCGATACCAGCACGTCTCCCAGTTTCAGGTTTTCCGGCACATTGAACCTTGGTGACCAGGACATTGCCAGCAGGCTTGACCCTGGAGATTACCCGCTGCCACCCAACAATTTTGTGCAGCTAAGCAGTACGCCCCTCACGGGGAATCCCCAATTGAGCAGCTTCACCCCTTCGGGCGCAGACCTTCAATACCGTTGGAAGGTCCTCGAAATAGCCATCAAACCAATGAACTTGATAAGGCCACAATGAAAAACCCAATCCGAAACCAAAAAGGAATTGCTCTGATCACCACCCTGATACTTCTCGTACTCGGGTTTGGGGTTGTGGCCATTCTGTTCCGGCTCTCCACCCAGGAAACGAAGCTGGCCCGGCTCGAACAAAGCTATTCGGCCGCGCTGGACGCGGCGAAAGGCGCGACCGACCTTTTCATTTTCATCGTGCAAAATGGATTTGCACTGGTCAACCCACCGACCCAGGTTTTCGGCGCCGTCTACAATCAGAGCAATTGTCTTCAAGTAAAGATGACCAACACCACATCATCCTGGGCAGCCGCCGCCGGTTGGGCCGGATGCCCATCCTCGACAAGCACCACCGCCCCTTCCGCGATAAGCTCCGACCTAACCGATCATCCGGACATAACCTTTATATTGAACAATTACACGGTCAACCTAAAAGTCATCGATAACTCTATGACTGCAGGCACCGGCGTCGCTCCATGCACCAACGGATGCTACTATTACACGGTCGTCGCGCGCGCTCAGCCAACCGCGGGGACCGGCCCGCATGCCGACATTTCGTTCGTGTACCGCTACTCCCAATAGGGACTTTGTCGGGAAGGCTTCCCGCCGCGCGACCAACGCGATTGGCAGCCCCTGCGCAGCGGGCCGCTCGCTTCGCGTGGTTGATGGGTGTTCGCGCGATATGCTATTTTTTGTTCAGTGTTTGTAGATATGTCTATCATGCGAGGCTTGATGACGAGCCTCGCGAGCTTTGGAGCAAGATCAAGAAATACCGGTCCCGGCCCTGCGTGATTATTGCGCTCTTGCGCAAAAAGGCAGTGTATCCTGAAGAGCGGGCTACCTTGTTTGAGGTCAAACTGCTATAAGGGCAACGCGAGGTCACTCGCCTAACTCGGCTTTGCTCTCCCTTTTTGAAGGAGGATCGAAATGAAGCCAGGCCGGTTGGCCCTGCTCTCTTTTTTCACTTTGGTATTGTGCCTTGCCTGCTATGAGTTTCTCGACGTGCCGACGGCGCTTTTTTTCTCGACAGCCCATCAAACAACGAAAAACTTTTTTGAGCCCATAACCCAACTCGGGTTGTCCTGGCCTTACCTTACAGCCGTATTCGCCGGGTTTGTCTTCTTCAAATTCATCAAGAAGAACCCGGCCCCGGCGAACGTCTTATTGTTCCTTTTCATTGCCGTCATAATTTCCGGGCTTGCCAACGATCTGATCAAATTCGTGGTTGGAAGAAGCAGGCCATGCCTTCTTATTACCCATGGCATATACGCATTCAAACCCTTCTCACACCAATATGATTATGCTTCCTTTCCTTCCGGCCATGCCAACACGATAACCGCCCTGTGCTATGGATTGAGCCTGGCAACCGGCCGGTTCAAATACGCTTTGTCGATCATAGCTTTGGCCGTAATGGCGAGCCGTGTTGTATTGGAGGCGCATTTTCTGAGCGATGTTTTATTCGGCGCCTGCCTGGCGATTGTCATCACCGAACTCATAGCCGTAGGCTTTGGAAAAAGGAAGCCGGAATTGGAAAGCAGGGAACCGGAAATGACCCCTTAAAAAACGACTTAGGATATGCAAGTCAGGATGAATATGGGTTCTTTCCGTTGGTCTCTATCCCCCGGCAACAACCAAGGTCGCTCTGGCTCTCCGCTTCAGGCCCTTAATTCAAAAATTCCTTTTGAGAAAGGCGTTTATTCTTTCTGAAAGCTCCCGCTCTATCCCCCAATAAAAGTGGTCTCCGTACGCGAGGATTTCCAGGTTTACGGGTGAGGCCGGCTGGCCGGCGAGCCACTTCCTCAAGGATTCCAGAGAGCAGAATTCATCCTGGTTTCCAACCGTGATCAACACCGGAACTTCAGGCAGCTTGAGTCCGTCAAATGAAATGAAGTCCAACGGAGGAGACACCAGTATCAATGAATCAGGAGAAAGGCCCTTCCGGATTGCCTCCATCGTAACCCACGCCCCATAGGAATAAGCGGCAAAGTCTATGTGCCCCGGTGAGTCGGCTTTGAGATATTCGCAGACATCAAAGAGGTCCTCTGCGTCCTTTTGACCCTGAGCTGGAGACCCGCCGCCCGCGCCAGCCCCTCTGAAATTGAAGCGCAGGGTAGACCACCCGAGACTTGCAAACACCTGCCGGGCTGACTGGACGACATTGTTGTGCATGTTGCCTCCGAAAAGCGGGTGGGGATGGCACAGGACTGCGTTTCGGCCGATTCGTCCCTCCTGAAACAAGGCTTCCAGACTAACCTTCCCTCCCTCGACAGGTATTCCGACCGGCTTCTCAGCCATGATCCGCTCCTTTCGGGCCGCGATTGAATTGATCATGTCGGAGTGCATACACCGAACTGCCTGTTTTTACAATCGAAAGAAAGCCACCTGCATATCTTCGGAGTTCTCAAAACCCTCGGGTTGACAGCACAATCAGAATTCCTGTTTCAGGCCCTTTTCTTTTTCCTTTGACAAGACACTCCCGGATTATGCAATAGTAATCCGCCACCGAAAAAGAACACCTCCTAAGAACCATTGCAAACCGAAAGGGGGACATGCCATGGCCCAGAGGACTATCTTTGCCGTTTTAGCCGTCGCCTTGAGTCTGTGCTTCCTTCTACCCACCGCATCCACCGCCGGAGTGAGCGAGGATCGCAGGGTCCAAGCATCAACCGCCGTAATAAAAGAGATCATGGAAATCCCTGAAAACGCAATCCCGCCAAGCCTTTTGGCTTCCGCGCACGGGATCGTGATTTTTCCCGATCTGCTCAAGGCCAGTTTTATTTTCGGGGCCCGCTACGGAGTCGGAGTAATGCTTCTCCGCAACGAGGACAGGAGCTGGAGCAACCCGGTCTTTTTCCGCCTCATAGGAGGCAGCATAGGGTGGCAGATCGGACTTCAGTCCTCCGACGTCATTCTTATACTGAAAAGCATTCGCAGCCTCGATGCTATATGCGGCGGCAAATTCACGCTCGGGGCGGACGCTTCGGTAGCGGCAGGTCCGGTCGGACGGCTGGCCGAAGCCGACCTAGACATCTTGCTCAGGGCTGAGATCCTCTCCTATTCGAGAAGCCGGGGTCTTTTCGCAGGCCTTTCGCTCGAGGGGGCGGCCATTCAGGTCGATTACGGCGCGACATCGGCTTTCTATAACATGCCGGGCTTGCTGCCGGTTGAGATCCTGAGGAACCGCGCCGCTGTAACGGCGCCGGCGCCGGCGGGCGAACTCAGGTACGTGCTGGATTGGTATTCCCGGCAGTGATTTCCGCTGCCTGGCGGGATCATCGGAGAGCTAAAGGTTGGAAATCGGTTAATAGGGTTGAAGCCTGCAAACCGGTCACACCACCGAGACCCTGTTGCGGCCTTTTCTTTTCGCGTAATACATCGCCTTATCCACCCTTTCGAAAAGCTCGTCGGAGCTGGAGTCCGAAGGTGTTACCTGCGTCACTCCCAAGCTTATCGTGATGTGAATTACCTGGTCCTGGTAGTCGAACCGTGTTTTGTCGATGCGGTCACGGATTTTTTCGGCAATTCTGCGTGTGTTCTCAACGATGCTTCCAGGGAGAATGATTACCAATTCTTCCCCCCCATAGCGGGCCACAAAATCGACCTTGCGAATAGAATCCTCCACCAGTTTCGCCAATTCGTAAAGGCACTTGTCTCCTGCCCGGTGGCCGTACCTATCATTGACTTCCTTGAAGTGATCGACATCTATCATGATGAGACTGAAGGGCAGTCCGGTACGGTGATAGTCCCTTATGGCTTCGCCGATTTTCCAGTCATAGGACCGGCGATTGTTTATCTGAAGCAGCGGGTCAAGCAAAGCCTCTTTTTCAAGCTCGTTCGCCCGCTGTGTCACCAGTGTTATCTCCTTATTATAGTTGCGCACGCTCATTTGAAGTTCGGCGATAGTGGAATCGGCCTCTTTGAGCCTTATTTCATCCTCCTGACGCTTCATCTGAATCGCTTTTCCAATGAGCACAACGCGCGAGGAAATAATGCTGCGGGCATCTTCAAGAGCCCTTGCGAAAACGACGGCCTGATCCATCTGCTGAGTTTGAGACAGCAGATTATCGCAGAACTGGCCTTGCAGTTTAAATGTTTCGCGGCTCTGATTCTGGTACGAAAAAAGTTGTCCCTCCATCGCCGAGAGGTTTTCACTTAGTTCCAACAGGAACTCATTTGTATAATCTATCTCTTCCACAGCGCAGTTGACAATCGAATTGACGGTAACGAGGATCTCGCCAGTATGCATGGCGAGGGACTCCAGTGTGCTGCAGGCACTGAGACGGTGCTTCAAATCGGACAAGTACTTTATGTGTTCTTCCCGTGAAATCGACCCGATACTTGCGAGGATCATCACGAAGGTGTCCAGGATCTGCTGGAATAACAGCTTTGGGTCTGGCTGATGTTTCCTGTTTTCAGCCGCGTCCTGATCCGGGTCAAGCTGGCCGGGGAGAGATTCGTTCTTGATACTTTCGGACGTGGATTCAGCTAGAAGCGAACAAACATCACCTCTACAGGAAAGCGCTTCGCAAAGGGAGTCCAGCGTCAACGTCTGTTTTGCAGACGAGAATTCCTTGAGAACGTCAATAATTGCTTCTGACAAAAGCCGAACCGATTCCATTTCTCATCCACGCCGCGCCATTAGCTATCTGCACTAATATCGGAAACGGAGGAGAAGTTCTATATATTAAAGTGTTAAATGAAGGAAAAAACTATCGGCTTTCGTCTGGGCGTCAAAACAAACTCAGGCGACCACCCAAAGCGCAACAGAATCCGCAAGCTGAATGAGTTTGCCCGTCACTCGTCCCATGTCAAACTCGCCCACACTGGACAGCCCTTTTCTTCCCACAACTATAGTGCCGCACCCTTCGCGGACGGCTTCCTCAAAAATGGCCCCGGCGCGACTGGCCACGCCGGAAATAACTTTGGTCGAGATTTTCTCAGGTTCGAAGCCCGATTCAACGAGGATATTGATTGCGGCCTCAAAAGCCGGTCCGATCTGGTTTTCCGCTTCTTCGATCAGGCGCCGCCTATATTCTTCCGGAAACGTTTTCTCCATGCCGGCCGAGCAGACTTTGATGCCGCGGACGATATGAAGGAGCCTCACGGTACAGTTGGAGGCATCGATCATCCCTGACACGTGTTTCACGGCGCGCATGGCCGATTCAGAGGAGTCCATCGCTATAATCATTCTTTTGCCGGCGGGTGGTTTTCCAACCAGCCACAGGTTGGCGGTATCCAGTTTTGCGGCCACCTTAGCAGCAACGCTTCCCATCACCTGTGTGTCCGCAGCCCCGAAACCTCCCCGGCCGACAACTATCGCGTCAAACCCACCCCTGCCTTCCTGAAGCAAGTCTCTCGCTATGCCCTCTCTCGCTTTCAAGATGCTGATTCTAATCGAATACTCCGGTATTCCCGTTTCAGTGAGTCTACGCCGAAAATCTCGCATGAGATCGCGGAGCTGCCTTTCGCGCTGCAGTCCCCATTTCCTGAAATGGTCCGCATTCGGCAGGGTGGGCGGGTCCTTTTCCAGATCATCCAACGCTTCCGGGACCTTGGGCATGATATGAAGAAAAACCAATTCTGTATGCCGGGGAGAGATTATGCCCCCAATATAATCAACAAGCTCTTGTGTGTGCTCCGAGCCATCGGCAGCGACAAGCAGTCTGCATCGTCCGCCTTCCATATTTCAGCCTTCCAAATCCCTGCCCCCTATGATCGAGGAGGGAAACGAGCGGTCCCTGTTAGTCTTTTTCAACCGGAAAAGTGAGCTTGGCCCCGTTCCACCCGATAATTGAGACCATAGGCCAAAGGGAAAGAGTGAGCAACAGATAAATGTAGCTCACACCCCTGAAGCGTGTCAGGATATCCGGAACCATTTCCCTCCAGATCAGCATGACAGCCGAGACCACCAGCATCAACGCGGAAAGAGTCAGCTTTATATGGATCGGCCTCAGCGGTCTGGCCAAATAGTTTACCGACCAGGATACAATGCCCGTCAATATGGCGATAGGGGTAAAGATCACACCGCCCGCCAGACAACAAAAAGCGGTTGCATCGTAGGATGGATCGGCGGTCAGGAGATAGAGAACAGTAAAGAAAACGGCCGAGAACATGAACACAATGGGAAAGTGCACCGTCATCGGATGAGGATGCCTGCGAAGAAAGGGTATCTTTTTGAAAAGCGGTTCCAGAAACGTCTTGGCCTCAACCTCGGAAACTTTTTCCCTGGTTATAATCCCCACCTGTGGATATCTTTCGAGGACCTCAGGTCCGTGAGGGGCGGCGCTCAAATCGACGCTGAGGTCCTTTCCGGCGGGATGGCGCTTCATGTGCAAACCTGTTTTCCAAAGCTTGCTCCGACTAACGTCATAAATTGCGCCCTTATATGCGATGTAGACGGGCCTTTCCTCCTTACCGTCGTTCCGGGCAAGTTCTTCCAGGCTCAGTTCCATGTCCGGCATTTTTGAAATCTCCCTCAGATAAGATTTTTCCCCAATTTTGTAAGAACAATGAAGATAATGATACCGGATTTTAATACAACTATTATTTCAAGCTCCAGCAAAAGGGACAGAGTATGTTATTTGGTTGCATTTAGATTGCTGATTGTTATCGTGAGAGGCTGGAATGAGGAAGGATGTGGAAGCATGAAGTAAGGAGCGAGGAGAAGAGATGAAGGAAAATGAGCACGAAACGGGAAATGAGGAGCTGGAACCGAGAATAGAGAGTGGGGGAAGGCCTCTCCGCTTGCCTTTTCTTCACTGTCTGCTCAAAGCTGCTTGCTGCCTGCTCCCCGCTCCCCGTTCCCCGCTCCCCGCTTCCTGCTTCTTCCTGCTGCTCGCTTCTTGCTTCTTTGTTCTTCAGTTTCCTTCTCTTTGCTCCGGAGAGGTATTCAAGAATGCTTCCGAGGCCCGGCTTTCGAACGGGCTCAAGATTATCATGCTCGAAAAGCACAATGCCCCGCTCGTGACATTTCAAGTCTGTTACAGGGCAGGGGCCCGCAATGAAATAACGGGCAAAACCGGCCTCGCCCACATGCTTGAGCACATGATGTTCAAAGGCACCGAAAAGGTGAGCGGGGAAGAGTTTATCAGGAAAATCTATGAGGCGGGAGGGGAGCAAAATGCCTCCACGTCGCACGATTTTGCCGTGTATTTCGAAACTCTTTCCTCCAACAACATGAAATTGCCCATCGATCTTGAATCCGACCGCATGCGCAATCTCGTCCTGAGAGAAAACGATTTCAGGACCGAGAGGCTGGTGGTCCTCGAAGAGAGGCGTATGCGCGTGGATGATTATCCGAAGTCTTTTCTGATCGAGCAGCTTGACGCCGCGTCTTACCAGGCTCAGCCGTACCACTGGCCTATAATCGGATGGATGGAAGACGTGGAGAGGCTCACCGTCGATGATGTCAAAGCCTTTTACTCAAGGTACTATAATCCGTCCAACGCCTTCGTCGTAGTCATCGGGGACTTTAAGAAAGAAGAGCTTCTGCCTGAGTTGGAAAAAGCATTCGGAGAAATCCCGAGCGGAACGCCGTCTCAACAGTTCCCTATTCAGGATCCTCCTCAATCCGGCGAAAAACGTGTGACCGTGGAGCGCCCGGCCCAGGTGGGCACCTTTGCGGTGGCCTGGCATGTTCCCAATCTGAGGAGCCAGGACGGCTACGTTCTCGAGGTTATAAAGGCGATTCTCGCGGAGGGGAAGAGTTCGAGATTCTATGACCGTCTGGTACGCGCAAAAGCGCTCGTGCTCGAATCATCCGTTGATTACAATCTGGTTTCCCAAGACCCGTCGCTGTTCTACGTCACTGCGTCCGTCCTGCCGGGGAAGGATTTTGAAGAGGTGGAAAAAGCGGTCAATGAAGAGATGGAACTCCTGAAAACAACACCTGTGGGCTCCAGAGAGCTTGAAAAGGCAAAAAACCAGCTCGAGGCCGATTTTGTCTTTGACCAGGAAACTACTCCCTCTCTTGCCATGAAGCTGGCCGAATATGAGATAGCCCTTGACTGGACGGCCATCGGCGCCTATGTCCCGTCGATCAGGAGCGTTACGCCGCAGGAAATTCAGCGTGTTGCCTCAAAATACTTCACGGCCACGAACCGCAATGTCGGCGTTCTCACTCCGACCGGACCGCCGGTTAAACTGCCCTCCGAGCGTTTATCCCAACCAGGCGGGGCCGCAAGGGAAAAAGGCGTGAGGCTTCGCGCATCTAATGGTCACAATGAGACTATCCCTTAGAAGATGCATGTTTAACGGCACGAGGTGAGTGGGGCTTTGAGGCCTCAGCCTCGAAACCTGGATTACCGACCCGGAGCGGGATGGATATGAATCGCAGAAAAGCCTTCTTTGTTATCGTTTTGGTCCTGGTTGCGTCTTTGCCGGCTATTAACTGCTGCATGGCAATGCCGAAGGCCGAGAGGATCGATTTGCCCAACAAACTGAAGCTGTTTGTGTTCGAGGACCACGGGATTCCGGCCGTTACGCTGCAGATCCTCGTTCCTGCCGGTTCGTGGCGCGACCCGCAGGATAAGAAGGGCCTTGCAAACCTGACTGTCAAGTCCCTGCTGATGGGAACCAAAAGCTACTCGTTCGATGAGATAAACAACAAACTCGATTTCATCGGGGCCAGTCTGGATGCCGATTGCAACAGAGACTTCGCCACGGTGGGAATGCTTGTATTGAAAAAGGACCTTCATGCGGGATTCGATCTTTTTTCGGAGGTAATCCTCCATCCAACCTTTCCTGTGGCCGATGTAGCCGGGCAAAAAGACGACATCATAGGATCGCTGCGCGAAAAGGAGGACGATCCTCTGGAGGTGGCAAGCAGGGCCTTTGATAAAGCTCTTTTCAAAAACAGCCCCTACGCCAGCCCGGTCGACGGAACGGAGGAATCGGTTGCCGGAATCGGGACGGAGGATCTGGCGAAATTCTATTCTTCTTTTTACAAGCCGAACAATTCGGTGCTCGTGGTTGGAGGAGATATAACCCCCGAGGAAGTGAAGACCCTGATTGTGCCCAAGTTGCTCACATGGGAAGCGGCCGAAATCCCTGAGATGCCCTTCCAAGCCGAGTTCGCGGAAGGTCAGGTGAACGTCGACATAAACAAACCGGTCACGCAGGCCGCGATTATAATTGGCTGCCCAAGCCTGGAGCGGTCAAACGAAGACTATTACGCATTCAATGTGATGAATCAAATTCTGGGGTCCGGGGACCTGTCGAGCCGTCTCATGGTGGAGATCCGGATCAAGAACGGGCTTGCTTATGCCGTTGAAAGCATTCTGGCCGCGCGGAAGTATGCCGGCTCTTTTCGCCTCATCATTCAAACCAAGGATGTATCTGCCAAAGAAGCCATCGCGCTCGCCCGTAAAGAATTGGTTCGGCTCCAGCACGAGCCGGTTTCAGAGGCGGAACTGCAGGGAGCCAAAAAGTTTCTCATCGGCAATTTTCCTTTAAAGTACAGCAGTTCGCAGCAGGATTTCGCAAAGTTCCTTTCCCAGATCGAATTCTACGGACTGGGCTCCGATTATCCCGACAGGTATGCCTCCCTGATCAATGCGGTAACGGCTGACGATATTCTCAGGGTTGCGGACAAATATCTCAAACCGGAAAATGTCCTGGTTATTGTCGCAGACCTGAAAAAGGCTCAGATAAATTGAGAATACGGACAAAGTCAGCCTGAAAATCGCGTAAAAACACGGCGCCCCTATTGTAATCGAAACCCGCGATATTATTTTTCGATGGAGTCTCCGGCCGGCTCTGAATTTTCCTGGGACTCACAGTAATGTTCAGCAGTTTCGGACGATTCCCCTAAATTCTTACCAGGCCTTTTTCAATGCGCGATCTTTGTCGCCGGGATTTTCTCAAATTATTCAGCGCAGCCGGGGCTGGAGCTGTCCTGACCGGGTGTTCCGACCCTACAAGGTATCTTCTTCCTTACGTCAATCCGCCTGAAGACGTGGTCCCAGGAAAAGCAATTTACTATGCGACAACCTGCCGCGAGTGCCCGGCGGGATGCGGAATTCTGGCAAAGAACCGCGAGGGGCGCATCATTAAGGTGGAAGGAAACCCGTCACACCCCGTCAGCCGAGGCCAACTCTGCATTCGGGGTCAGGCGTCACTGCACGGCCTCTATAATCCAGACCGGTTTTATGGTCCCATGCTGCAAAACCCTGGCGGCGGCTTCGATCCGATTACGTGGGAGCGGGGCGAGTCCATCCTGAGTTCAAAGCTCACCGAAGCGGTCGGCAAGGGTGACGGCCGGATCGTTGTCATGACAGACCTGATCACGGGATCGTTACACGATTTGACAGGGTTCTGGCTTAATGAAATGGGGCGGCACAGCGCTCATGTGATGTACGAAACATGGTCCTATGAGCCGCTGAGAAAAGCCAACCAGACAGTTTTCGGCATCGACGCCATTCCTGCCTATCGGTTTGACGAACTCGATTTTCTCATCTCATTTAACGCGGGTCTGCTTGAAACCTGGATATCGAATCTGGAATTTGCCCGTCAGTACGGCTCTTTTCACCCTCTCAAAACTGACAGGAAAAACGCCTTTGTGTTCGTCGGCCCCAGGCTTTCCATGACCGCAAACAACGCGGACCTCTGGATTCCAACGCGTCCCGGAACGGAGTACGCCGTCGGGCTCGGCATCATCAGGGCAATTCTCGATAACGGCCTCGCAGGCGAGATGCCCGCCGATCACAGGGCCGCGTTATCATCCATGGTCAATAACTGGCCCGTAAAGAAGGCAGCCGCAACGGCCGGATGCGATCCGGGACAGATTGAAGCCGTTGCCAAACGATTTGCCGGAGCGGCTCGCCCTCTGGCAATCGCCGAAGGTCTCGCGCAATGCCTGCCCAACTCAACCGAGACTGCCGTTGCGGCAAATCTGCTCTGCACCATCAAACCCGCCGGCCTTTCGGCCATCGATTTCAACCGGAAATCATCCTATAGCTCGTGCGCGCGTGCCGATCAGATCAAAACCCTTGCGGACCGTATGCGCTCCGGAGAAGTGGACGTTCTTGTTTTTCGAGGAGTGAATCCGGTTTTTTCACTCCCGAAGTCATGGGATTTTGCCGGGGCGATAAAGAAAGTTCCTTTTGTAGCAACGTTTTCCCCTGCTATTGACGAGACAAGCGCCCTGGCCCACCTGGTCTTACCCGCCAATTACTCCTTCGAGTCCTGGGGAGATTATTCGCCCAGGGATGGGATAACCGGGTTCATGCAGCCGGTGATGGGACCGGTTTTCAATACGAAACACATGGGGGATATCCTGATCTCCACAGGCAAACAGGTTAAGGGAGATAAGGCCTTTCCTTTCAAGGATTTTTTCGAGGCGCTTCAGGGCTACTGGACGCAAATATCCAACCAAGCCGGCAGCGGGTCGTTCGATACCTTCTGGCAGACAATAATCAAGCAGGGCGGCTACTGGCCTCAGCAGGCGCCTTCGGGCAAAGCGCTTTCCCCGCCCGTGCCGTCGTTCAGTTTTCCCGAACCGGAGCAAAAGGCTGCGTCCAGCCCGCCTCTTGTAATCTATCCGACCGTACAGTTCTATGACGGCCGGATGGCTAATCACCTCTGGCTCCAGGAAATACCCGACCCGATGACCCAGGCGACTTGGGGAGGGTGGCTGGAAATTCATCCGAAAACAGCCGAGAAATTAAGCGTCAGGAAAGGAGACCTCCTCCAGGTAAAAACGCAGGCCGGAACGATAAAAATCCCGGCCCTCCCCATCTACACCGTACCGGAGGGCGTGATTGCAATACCCGTCGGCCAGGGGCATTCCAATTTCGGAAGGTTTGCAACCGGACTCCCGGCTAATCCATTCGAACTTCTCGGTCCTGATATCGACCCGGTCTGCGGCTCTATCCGGCGCGGGGATTTATATCCCGACATCAAGAGCACGAATGAGACTTTCGATATTGCCAATACCGACGGAAGCTACTTCCAGCATGACCGCGGAATGGCGGTATCCATGGCTCTGGAGGAACGAAACAGGATGGCGGCCGCAGGAGAGAAGCCCAAAATCTATTATCCGCTGCCGGACGGCTACCTGAAGTCCAAAGATTTCTACCCTCCTCACCAGCATAAGGAATACCGATGGGCCATGGTCGTTGACCTTGACCGGTGCATCGGCTGCAGCGCGTGCGTGGCCGGATGCTACTCGGAAAACAATGTGGCGGTCGTGAAAAGAGAACAGATCCTGAAGGGGCGCGAGATGTCCTGGATACGGGTCCAGAGATATTTCGACAATGACGGGAAGTCCGCTAAATGGCTGGTGATGCTCTGCCAGCACTGTGACAATGCTCCATGTGAGTATGTGTGTCCTATTTATGCCCCGCAGCACGACGTGGAAGGGTTAAACAATCAGGTCTACAACCGCTGCTTCGGAACGCGTTTCTGTTCCCAAAACGATCCGTACAAGGTAAGGCGCTTCAACTGGTTTACCTTCACCCGGCCCGAACCTCTCAAATGGCAGCTCAATCCCGATGTTACGGTTAGACAGAAGGGCATAATGGAGAAGTGTTCGTTCTGCGTTCAAAGGATCATCGAGGCAAAACTGGAGGCCAGGGCCAAAGGACGCGAAAGGGTGCGCGACGGTGAATTTACGACCGCCTGCGCGCAGACCTGCCCTACCGGGGCGCTGATCTTCGGCAGTCTGCTCGACCCGGACAGCAGGGTATCAAAGCTGATCAACGATGTCAGGGCTTACCAGGTGCTGGCGTACCTTAACACCAAGCCCGCCGTGATCTATCTGAAAAAGGTTACTCAGAACATATAACCATTTTAGATTTTAGATTTCCGGATTTTAGATTTGGCCGCTTCGCGGGATTACTGAAGAGAAGGTTGCCTGGTAGTTCGAATACGGGGACTGCGCGCAATGGAGAATACGGCTTTGCATGATACGGGGCAGGCGGGAAGGCCGAAGGACCTGACCACTTACGCCGCCGTGGACGACCAGATCCTGGGGGCTATGTGGAATCCCGGCGGCTTTTACTGGCTTTGCCTGGCGATTACCGGCCTGGGCGTTCTTATAGGCGCTTATTCCTGGGGCTTTCAGATCGCAACCGGACTGGGAGCTGCGAACATCCTCCACCCGGCCATGTGGGGCACTTACCTGACAAACTTTGTCTTCTGGGTCGGTATTGCGCATTCAGGCACACTCATTTCGGCCATCCTGTTTCTTTTCCGCGCATCCTGGAGAACGACTATTTCCAGAAGCTCGGAAGCGATGACCATTTTCGCCGTAATGATAGCCGGACTGTTTCCGCTCATCCACCTTGGACGTGTCTGGCTGGTGTACTGGATACTTCCGTATCCGAACCAGCGGAACCTGTGGCCCAATTTCCAGTCTCCGCTGGTCTTCGATGTGGTCGCGATATCGACCTATCTCACCGTGAGTTTTCTTTTCTGGTATACGGGAATGCTCCCGGACCTTGCGACCATAAGGGACCGCGCTGAAGGCCTGAAAAAAAGGATTTACGGTTTTTTATCCCTTGGCTGGCAGGGATCCAGCGACTCATGGAGACACTACGGGACCGCCTACCTGCTGTTCGCGGCCCTTGCCACCCCACTGGTCGTCTCGGTCCACAGCGTCGTTTCCTGGGATTTCGCCCTTGGCATCGTCCCGGGGTGGCACAGCACTATTTTCGCCCCCTATTTCGTTGCCGGCGCAATTCATTCCGGGCTTGCGATGGTCCTGATCCTTCTAATCCCCATGCGAAAGATATTCGGGTTCGAAAACCTGATCACGATCGAGGTGCTCGAGCAGATAGCCAAAACGATAATTCTGACCGGACTCATCGTGGGTTATTCGTATGTGGTTGAGCATTTCATGGCCTGGTATGGCGGCGGCAAGGCCGAACAGGCCCAGTATATGTGGCGGATGACCGGTTATTACTCCTGGTGCTTCTGGCTGATGGTCATCTGCAACGCGGTGGTGCCGATACTTTTGTTTTTCAAGGCAATCAGGACCAACCTGGCGGCCCTGTTTGCGATTGGGGTCCTGGTCAACATTGGGATGTGGTTCGAGCGCCTCGTAATCATCGTGGGCTCCGAGGCCCACGAATACGACCCCTACTCCTGGGGTATATACAAGTACCCGTCACTGGTGGAATGGGGCATCCTCATCGGTTCGTTTTCCCTGTTTTTCTTCCTTTTCCTTCTGTTCGCCAAGTTCTTGCCAACTATTGCGATAACGGAGGTCAAGGAGGCGATACCGGTGCCGGTCAGAGGGAAGTAAGGGAAACTTTAATGAAAAAGAAGCTGGTTGTTGTCGGGATTTTTCCATACTTGAACGAACTGCTTTCCGCAATCGAAGGCCTCAAGAAGGAAAAAATTTCGATCAGCAAAGTCTATTCACCGATGCGCATTGAGGAAATTCGGGAAGCGATGGGCGAGACGCCTCTGGGGCCGGGACGGTTTTTTACCCTGACCGGAGCGATTCTTGGATCCTTGACCGGGATTTTTCTTGCCTGGTACACAAGCATTCAGTGGCATTTCATAGTGGGCGGCAAGCCCCCGGTCCCGGTAATTCCAACGGTCATCCCCGCTTTCGAGTTTTTCATTCTTATAGCCGTATTTTTTACGCTGGCGGGTCTGCTTATCCTGAACAGGATGCCGAGAAGGCGCCTGCCCGCTCATTACGACAAGCGCTTCAGCCAGGATCGTTTCGGCATTGTGGTTCACTGCACGGCGGATAACTGTGAGCCGGTGTCGAATCTTCTTGAGAGCCTTGGCGCGGAGGAGGTCCGCAGGATTGAGGAGTGAGATCCAGCAGGAAATTGACCTTGCCAAGAGGTCTGTTAACTGGGGTACGTTGAAAACAGTGTGCCTGGCCTTTTTAGTTATCGGCGCGGCGGCGTTTCTATATGAGCTTTTCAGCGGCGATGCCGCGAGGGCCTGGTCGGCCTACCTGACCAACTATGTGTACTGGACAGGCCTCGCGTTCGGGACTTTCCTTCTTTCTCCCGTCCTGGTCTTGACAAACGCGACCTGGGGGAGGCCCATAAAGCGGCTTTCGGAATCAGTCGTCTTTTTTCTCCCCTTTTCCTTCATCCTGCTCTGGCCTCTTTTTCTCGGCAGAGCGCATGTTTTCTGGTGGGTGCTGCATCCCGAAGAACAGAAAGCGCCATGGCTTAACACGCCATTTTTCTTCACGCGAGAGGGCATCGGTTTGTTCCTGATAATCCTTATCGCGGCACTGTTCGCCCGAAATTCAGTGAAAAGCGATACGGACTACGTCGAAGGAAAAACCGGCACGGTTGACCGCAGCAGGCATCAAGCTGCGCTGTCCTCGGCATACGTAATCCTCTATGCCTTCGTCATGACGCTGGTGGCATTCGACATGATGATGTCTCTCAGCCCTGAGTGGTTCAGCACACTTTTCGGGGCTTACTACTTCGTGGTTTCTTTCTATGCCGGACTTGCTTTTCTGGCTGTTCTGGCGACTTTTGCCGTCAAAAAAATGGGGTTGGTCAACGCCATTGAAAAGAAGCAGTTTCACGATCTGGGCAAGCTTCTCTTCGCCTTTTGTGTGGTTTCTTTGGATTTTTTCTATGTCCAGTTTCTGGTCATCTGGTATGGCAATCTTCCCGACGAGACCCGCTACGTGATTTGGCGAGTCATCTACGACCCATGGGCCGCATTGGCTTGGACCGTATTGGCCGTGCTTTTCATAATCCCTTTCCTTGTCCTGGTGTTCAGAAAAATAAAACTCAAACCGGTCCTTTTGGCTTCGATTTCCATCTGGATCCTGATCGGAACCTGGCTGGAGAAATTTCTTCTGGTAACCCCTTCCCTGTCTAAGAGCAAATCTTTGCCCCTGGGAATATTCGAAGTGCTGATCACCCTCGGATGGTTGGGGCTTTTTGGATTTTGTGTCTTTCATTTTTTGGAGAAGTACCCGGTTCTGGTGGTTTCGGACCCTATGCTGGAAATTGCCCTCGAACCGGAACATGAGAAGGTGGAACTGGCGTGATGCCGCACTCGCGGCATGGCTGTTTTTCGATCTGCGTGACTATTTTCAAATGAGAAAAGATGGCTGAAGGCACCAAGGCAACGAAGAAAGAAGCGACATGGTGGGTCGGGTGGTTAGGGGCGACCGTTTTGCTCGTGCTCACACTTCTGTACTTCTATTATCTGTTCCCGCCGCAGGATATCGGACCGGTCCAGCCCATATTTTTCAGCCATCGGGTGCACGCCGGGGTAAAACAGATCAACTGCAGGTTTTGCCACCCTTATGTGGAGCGCTCGGAACACGCGGGCCTGCCTGAAGTCGAGAAGTGTTTTTTTTGCCATAAATACATAATCCCGATGCACCCGCAGATTATTAGAGAAAAGGAGCATCTGGACCGCAAAATTCCAGTCCCATGGGTACGAGCCTACTTTGTGCCGGATTTTGTGAAGTTCAGGCATAATCCGCACATAATGGCAAAAATCGACTGTCTGAGATGCCACGTTGACGTGCCGGTCATGGACCGTCTGCCGCGCGTGGATTTCCAGATGAATTTCTGCATCACGTGTCACCAGGAAAAAAACGCGCAGCTCGACTGCTATCTTGGCTGTCATCATTAAGGAAGCTACGAATCGATGAGGGATCTGCAGTGCAGTTTCTAAAAGTTGAAGAAAACGGGACCGCAAAGCTCTTTTTTCTGAGTTCGGCCCTCTGGTTTGTGCTGGGCACCCTCGAGGGCATAACGGCCGCCACACAGATGGTGGCTCCCGACCTGTATGGCGGCATCGGCGGGCTGGTCTTCAGCAGGGTGCGCCCCATGCATACGACGACAATGATCTTCGGATTTGCCGGGGCAGGCTTCATGGGGGGCGCCTATTACATAATACCGGCGGTGCTGCGGACCCCGCTGTGGAGCGAAAAACTCGGAAAAATCTCATTATGGATCTGGAACCTGGCGGTCCTGACCGGCATTGTCGCCCTCGACCTTGGGCACTCACAGGGCAGGGAATACGCCGAATGGATCTGGCCCGCGAACATAGGCATTCTACTGGCCATGGCCCTCATATTTTTTAACCTGCTGCACACAGCCGCCAACCGGCAGGAAAAGATAATGTACGTCTCAACCTGGTATATATTTGCCTCCCTTGTATATACCTGGTTCATCTATTTCTTCGGCCACGCCGTCTTTACCCCTAAAGGGGCGATAACGGGGCTGCCTGACGCCATTCTGGCGTGGTTCTACGGGCACGGCATCGTCGGGCTGTTCCTGACGCCCATGGCCCTGGCAATCTCCTACTACATGGTCCCGAGGATTGCCCGAAGTCCGCTTTACAGCCACTCCCTGTCCCTGGTCGGCTTCTGGACCATCCTGGTGATCTACACGCACATCGGCACGCATCACATTCTCCAGACCCCGGTGCCGGTCTGGTTGAAGACCCTGGCGGTATCCGGAAGCATCGCGATGATTATCCCCGTCTTTACAGTGATCGCCAACCTCTGGCTGACAATGCGGGGCAGACTCGGCCTCTTCCACGCGGACATCGGCGGGAAGTTCATCATGGCCGGACTGGTCTGGTATATCCTCACCTGCACCCAGGGAACGATCCAGGCGCTGCCGGTGGTGCAGCGGGTCACTCACTTGAACAACTGGGTCATCGCTCATTCCCACATAGGAGTATTCGGATTTTCGGGCATGATCGCAATCGGAGGCATGTATTACCTGCTGCCCCGAATAACCGGCAGACCGATTTACAGCGGGCGGCTTGCCGATGTCCAATACTGGCTCCTCGTTCTCGGCATGGCGGGATTTTTCGGGGTGCTCACGGCAGCCGGTCTTGTCCAGGGCAACAGTTGGCTGAACGGCGAAACCGTCTACCGGACTTTGCCCATGCTTCACATCTATCTTATTTTGCGGGCGGCCATCGGGATACTCATAGTAGGCGCGGCTTTCATAGGCCTCTATAACGTCATCAGGACCATCCGGGGCGATCAGTCCCAGGACGAGCGCATATTCGGAGAAAAGTTTCAGGGAGAACTGCAATGAAGATGACACCGGCCGTACTGGTCATCGGGGGACTGATCATTTTCGCTCCGGTGCTTTTCATGCACGTCATCCTGCCCTGGCTGACGATGACCGACCAGGGGTCGGACATCTTCAGGCCACGCACCGAACTGGAAAACGAAGGACGTTCGATATACGTTAACAACGGCTGCACCTACTGCCACACGCAGTTCATTCGCAATTTCGACTGGGACATCGGATCCGAAAGGGTCGCGCAAGCAGGGGATTATATAGCAGACTCGCCCCATCTTGTGGGGACCGAGCGCACGGGTCCGGATCTTTCTCAAGAGGGAGGCGAGCATCCCGACGACTGGCATCTGGCTCATTTCGCCAATCCCAGATTCACCCGGCCCGAATCGATAATGCCTTCCTGGGAGTTTCTCGGTCCCGAGAAGATAAAGGCCCTCATAGCTTACAAACAAAGCCTCGGGTTCAAGCTGGCCGACGAAAGAATGGAGCGGCAAAACTTCTGGAAAATCGAATCGATAGCAGCGTTCCAATCCGGTCCCGAAAAGAACGTCGATTGGCTTCATTCCCATGTCCCGGATGGCTGGAGAACACTTCCCAATCCTTACTTGACCTCCGATGCCGGCCTCGAACGAGGACACCGGATTTACCAGAGCTTTTGCCTCGGCTGTCACGGCCCGGTGGGGGACGGTATGGGCCCGGCCCAGCCTTATCTTTACCCTCCGCCTCTTAATTTTACGATACTGAAGGACAGGGGCATCTCCGGAGGCATACTCTATTACCAGATAATGAACGGGATCACCGGCACGGCAATGCCTTATTTCAAAAAAGACCTCCATTCAGAAAAAATTTGGGATGTCGGCAATTACGTGGCTGTGACTTTTATCGGGCAAACCGACGCCTACGCCGAGCCCAGAGGGATCGACGTCTCCTATGAACCGGTGGTGGAGGAGAAGAAATGATCTACTATGCCGGATGGCTTTTTCTGGTCGTAATCAGCCTGAGCGTCAGCCTTGTCGCATTTATCTGGGCGCTCCGGGCGGGGCAGTTTTCGGACCAGGAACGCGCGCGGTATCTGCCGCTGGGAAAAGACCTCCTCTCGGAACCGATCGAGTGCGTCAGCCGCGCGAAACATAAGGCGCACACTGCCGCCCTGTGCCTGATAGCGGCGGTCGGCTTTCTGGCTTTTTCGGCGGCAATAGCGCTCGGCATCTATCATCGTTAAAGGGGGCCCCCATGCGACTGTTTGTCTGGGTCGATTTCCAGTATGGAATGATGGCCCTCTTCCTGGGCGCGATAACTCTCATTATGGTCTATATGGCCTGGGCGAGTTATCCGAGAAGGCGCGTTGCGAGAACGGAACAGGATCTCGAGGGTAGCAGGGGGCATGAGCGTGAGAGCGGGCGCCATCCCGAGGCAAACCCCACAGCCCCTTTTCTCATCGCGACCTATGTTCTCATAGCGGCATGGGCCTTTTCCTATTTGATTTACGTCTGGGCCAACGGCAGCAGGTTTTAAGACCGGAGTATCCTCAGATGGTCTCGGAAGAAAAACGCAGCTTGATCAAGACATGGTCGATAATCGGCGGCATTGCCGTGGGGTTCCTGGCCTGGGGATTGTTGATTTACTCCGTTATCGGGGACAAGGGGCCGCCGGGTTGGGATTTCAGCGTCATCCCCGACATACCGGGTCAAGCCTCCTATTTTACTTATAGCCCGACCAGGCCCACCGGCCTCGCTCCAAGTCCTGAGCCTCCATATGTCGAGCCTCAACACGTCATGGGCCCGGTATCTGAAACACAGAAAATGGAGGCGCCGAAATGAAAGCATTCCAAGGCGCATCCATTGTTCAGTTTGTTCGCAGAACAACGCTTCTGTGTCTGCTCGCCTTTGCACCCCTCGCGCTGTTTGGGTGCAACTACTCCGAAATGAGAGACGACGAGGCCGTTCAGGCCTACAATCAGGAGTTCCCGCAGATGCCCAAAAAGACGATCCCGGTCGATGGGGGCATCTGGGTGGAAAGGGAAGCAAATCCCGTGGATCTTGCCGATCCCCTCCCTTCCGATTCTCAGACGATAGCCCGGGGGGCGGAAAGGTACGGTTTCTATTGTGTCCAGTGCCACGGTCCCGGGCTGGACGGCAACGGGACGGTCGGGCAAAGTTTCGCCCCACTTCCTGCCAACCTTGAAAGCTCCGATGTCCAGGACCAGAGCGACGGGGAAATCTTCTACAAAATCCGTTTCGGATTCAACAGACATCCACCCCTTTATTCCACAATGACAGACAATGAAACCTGGGCCGTGGTGCGCTTCCTGAGAAGCAAGCGGGGAGGGTCCTGAAACCGGATGAGGCTCCGCCCCGGAATACCTGGTCGCGTTTCGAGATCCCCATCTTTCCAAATGAGCCAAGGGTAATTTGTCCTACGGCTCTAAGTTGGGAATCGGCCCTTCTCTTGCGTTTTTTTAACCGGTAACCCGCGTGGCTGTTGAAGGCGACAAACCGGCTTTCAGAGGCCGGGCCGCCGATGCGCCGGGCGCTGCAAATCCTTGTGAAAAGTCTTGGCACTATACATCCGTATTCCGTGACAGCCTTGGTTAACCTGGAGCTCATGCTCGATGGGAGGGTGAACAGTAACAGTGAACGATGAACAGAAAAAAGGACAGGCCACATATCTCGGATGTGAGGGTAGTGGGGGATTGGGGGCTCTAGCGCATTTAAGGTCCGTGTCCTTCGCATTAAACTGATGGGGTGCCAACCTGGGGAGGCCCATAACTGGACAAAATAATTTCTTGTCCAGTGTTAAAAACGCATCGCTCAGCTGCCAAAAAAGATCACTCGCTGCCCCGCTGTGGGGAGACATCCGGATTAAACTTTCCCTCCACTCCTGATATAATCCTGCCCGATATGATTGAAATATTTGCTTCTTTTATCGTCGGGCTGACGGGCAGCCTCCATTGTCTCGGGATGTGCGGGCCGCTCATCATTGCCTGGTCTTTGCGGTACCGGGCCGCATTGGAGACCGGCCCGGCAAGCGCGCGGCCTTCCTTTTACTCCGGGGCCGTCTTACATCATCTCTTTTTCCACGCGGGGCGGATCGTCACCTACGGCCTCCTCGGCGCTCTGGTTGCGGGCATCTTCAGTTCCTTCGAGGTCCACAGATTTTCAATGCAATACCGGGCGGGCTTCGCTGTTGCCGCGGGAATCATGGTCGCCGGGCTGGGTCTGGTAATTTTTGGCGCCCTCCCTCTGCCCGTTTTCGTTACCCGGCTGTTCTCTCCCCAGGCTTCGGTTTTCGGCAACAAAATTGCGAGGCTGGCAAACTCGGTAAGTCCGGGCTCTAAAATGGGCCTCGGCCTCCTGGTGGGCCTTCTTCCCTGCGGCCTCACCTGGGCAATGCTTGCGGCAGCGGCAGGCACGCTGAACCCGGTCAAGGGGCTTTTGATGATGGCCTCTTTCGGGTTGGGGACCGTTCCGGCACTGCTCGCGGCAGGGACATCGGCCTCTTTGGCGTCTGCGAGGACCCGGCTGCTCGGCGAGCGCACGGCAGCGGTTTTTATCATTCTAATGGGTTTATTGATGGCCTCCAGGGGCTTTGCAGTCATCCTGGGATTCGGGGACCATTGCGGCCCGATGGATCTTCTGTTGAAAAGCGGCCTTCTGGGCAGGTGATACGAAGTTGCGCTCAAGATAATACTATAGAAGCGTGGGGGTTACGGACCCCCACACCTTCGCGGCTCCGTGTGGCGTTGCGGAGGAGGCCTTCGGCCAGTCACCGACAGCGCCGAGCGCTCGGCCACGCGCGTGGCCGAATTCTGGGGGGTGCGGGGGAATCATTCCCGCTCTTTTTGTGCTCGAAAGATGCGTCTTGGACGCAACTTGGTATGAGAGGGCTTTAATCGCGGCGGTTGAATTCGTTCATGGCATCGGACAGGCATGTGGCGAGAACGGCGTCGGCTGCTTTTTCCGCCTGCGCGATCATGGTTTCGAACTCCTCGCGATCTTCAGGGTAGGGCGGTTGGAGGACAAAGGTTTCGACCGGCTCGGCGTGATTTGGGCGGCCGACTCCCATCTTCAGGCGGGGGAAATCGGCGTTGCCGACATGGTCGATTATGGACTGGACGCCCTTGTGCCCGCCCGAGCCGCCTCTTTGAGCGATGCGTATCCGGGCAAACGGAAGGTCCAGATCGTCATGGATTACGATCATCTGATTAGGAGCGATTCCGAAGTACTTGATGATTTCGCTGACTGCTTCGCCGCTTCTGTTCATAAATGTGAGCGGCTTCGCGAACAGGACCTTCCGACCCTGAATCGTTGCGAACCCCCATGAAGCACGGAACTTGCGCTCCATCATGGCGGGCGAATGGCGGGCAATCAACCTGTCAACCACCCGGAATCCCACGTTGTGGCGGGTGCGCTCGTACTCTTTTCCCGGATTGCCAAGGCCGATAACGGCAAGGATTTTCGGTTCTTCCGGCAAAGGAGCGCCTCCAATATAAGCCCGGCCTTTAAATCCACCTCCACCCCCCGGATTTCAAGATTTTGGATTGTAGATTTGAAAAACAGACTGCCCTCAGCGCGAAGCACAAATCTAAAATCCTAAAATCTAAAATCTAAAATTGAAGGGCTATTTGCCTTGTGCTTCCTCTGTGGCCTGGGCCGGGATCTCCGGGGCTTCTATGCTCACGACGCCAACGCTCGCGGCTTCGTCGAATTCATAGGAAGATTCCGCGACCAGGTCCCCGACATGGAGCATTTCCCCCAGTTCGAGTTTGCTCACATCTATCTTAATGCTCTCGGGAATCTGGTTTGGCAGACAGCGCACGGCGAGTGTGCGCTGGATCAGGTTCAGCTCTCCGCCCTTTTGCACCCCAACCGAGTCCCCAACCAGTTCGACCACAACCTCCACCGTGATCGGCTGATCGAGCGGCACCTCGTAGAAATCAACGTGCAGAAAACGCCTTCGGTAGGGATGCGTCTGGACTTCGCGAATCAGCACCTGTCTAGTCCGGTCTCCCTCGATATTCAGGTTGAGGAGCTTGCTCTCACCGCCGGTTTCCTTGAGAAGCTTTTCCAGATTCAACGCAGACACCGATAGTAGAGTCGGCTGTGTTTTCGGTCCGTAGAGTACCGCAGGTACGTTCATATCACGGCGCACGCTTCGCGCGCCGCCCTTTCCCGTCCTGCTTCTTGTTGCCGCCTTAAGTTCCAAGGTCATTTGTCTGTGCCTCCTGATTTATCCGCCTTCCGGTATCCGCATGAAATCGGCCGTTTTGGCTCGGGACTCCAGGCACGGACACGGTGCGTCTTTAAATTCAAATCTAGCAGAATAAAGGACTGAGCTGTTCTTCGAAATGCACCCGCTTGATCACCTCGGCCAGCAACGGCGCAATGCTCACAATTTGGACTTTCCCGCAGGCCTTCGCACTCTCGGAAAGAGGAATCGTGTCGGTCACCATGATTCTCCGGATTGGAGAGGCTTCTATGTTTTCGACGGCGCTACCCGAAAGCACCGGATGCACGGCGCAAACCTCAACCGCTTCGGCCCCGGCCAGCACGGCCGCATCTGCGGCTCGCAAAATCGTTCGAGCGGTGTCGACCAGGTCGTCGAGGATAATGACCTTCTTCCCCTTGACGTTTCCGACGATCCTGGGATGTCCGCCATTTTCCTCGCGATAGTCCATCAAGGCCATATCCAGCCCGAGTCTGGAGGCAAAAAGACGCGCCCGCTCGGCCCCTCCGGAATCCGGCGCCACCACGATTTCATTGCCCTTTAATTCCTCTCTGAGCGCATCGCTCAGGACGATCGTCCCAAACATGTGATCCACCGGAATATCAAAAAAACCCTGGATCTGGTCTGCGTGCAGATCAATCGCGATCACCCGATCGGCCCCCGCGACGCTCAAGAGGTCGGCAACCACCTTGGCCGAAAGCGGGACCCTCGGCTTTTCTTTCTGGTCCTGTCTGCCATAGCCATAATACGGGACTATCGCATTGATACGCCGGACGGACGCCCTCTTGAGCGCGTCCATGATAACCAGCAGCTCCATCAGGTTTTCGTTGACGGGCGGGCAGGTGGATTGCAGAACATAAACGTCTTTGCCTCTGACGTTTTCGTCCAGTTCTACTCTTATCTCTCCGTCGCTGAAGCGGGTGATAAGAGTCCGGCCCAAGCGTATCCCCAGCTCCGAACAAACTTTATCGGCGAGTCCGGGATTGGAGTTTCCCGCAAAAAGAGTAAGGCGGCTCCACATAGTCGGTTAGTCTACCGGTCCAACGGCATTTTATACCAAGTTGCATTCAAGATGGATGTTATCGGGAGGGCATACAGCGCTGCGCTCCTCCTCCCCTACGTAGGGGCGGGGTTTATCCCCGCCCAATACAGAAAAAAATGGCTGGGGCGGGAGGATTCGAACCTCCGAATGCGGGTTCCAAAGACCCGTGCCTTTCCGCTTGGCCACGCCCCAACGAGAAATATCTAATCAACGCCCCCGGCAAATCACCGCTATGGGAGACCAATCAAAGGCCCGCGCCATTTCGGATCAACTTCCGGGGACAACCACCTCGGCGGCCCTGATCCAAAATTCCGGCCAGTCCTTTTTCGCAATAGCTTCGACCGAGGAGGCGGCTTGTTTGGAGCTGAATATTCCAAACACCGTCGGCCCGCTTCCACTCATGGAAGCGGCCAATGCGCCCTGGCCAAGCAGCCAATGCTTAAGGTCGGCTATGACCGGAAATCGGGGAACCGTTACCGATTCGAGGTCATTTTCAATGAACTCCCCGATTTGCCGGGGGTGTACACTCAAACTATCTAGCTTAATTTTAGAGGCACTTTTTGTCAATTTTAAATTTTGATATACCCAGCCGGTCGGTACGATCACAGGCGGCTTTATCAATACAAGCGGGTAGCTCGGCACGTTTTCCGCAAACTCGAGCTTCTCTCCCACCCCGGTGGCGAGGGCGGGTCGGGCGTGAAGGAAAAATGGCACGTCCGCGCCAAGTTTGAGCGCAAGCTTCTCCAGGTCAGATGGTGAGATCGGGTTTTCGAAAAACGAGTTCAGGACAACGAGTACCCCTCCAGCGTCCGAACTCCCGCCTCCGAGGCCGGCGGCAGACGGAATATGCTTTTCAAGATCTATATGGATCCCTGCCTTTTTCCCGCTGGTTTCCAGGAAGAGCCGAGCAGCGCGCCAGGCCAGGTTACGCTCATCCGAAGGTATCTCCGGCCGGTCGCAGGTCATGGAGATCCCCCCATTTCCGGGCTGGACTTCAAGCCGTATTTTGTCGAAAACCGAAACAGGCAGCATAAGGCTTGATATATCGTGGTAGCCGTCTTCTCTTTTTCGGACCACCTCAAGCCACAGGTTTATCTTTGCTGGAACGCTGGTTGTCAGAATCAAATCCGGACTGACCTTTTTTCAAAATTATGCCGGCGTACCGGTAAGAAGCCCGATTAAACATTCAATGCAGGTAAGACATTCCGACGCCGGCAACGGGTCAGGTCGAACCGCGCAGAGGGTGCTCCGTTTCCATCGGTTATCAGCCCCGGACCTCCCCGCCCGCGACCGTTCCTGATCTTCCGGGGGCTGATGCGTGCGGCCTATTTGCCCGACTTCTGGACGTAACGCATTCGGAGATCGTAGAGTACGGCCTTCAGGAGTCTTTCCTCGTCTTTGTCCAGATTGCCCTTCGTTTTCTCTTCGAGCATCCCGAGTGTATCGATAATCTGCTTTGCTATGGGCAGATCTACATTCGGCCGGTTTGTTTCCGGCTCCGGAATCTCTCCCAGGTGCACCAGGGCAGAGGAACTGAGAGAGAAAATGAAGGTAGCCATCGTAACTTCGGGAAGCGGGCCCTTTGCCTGCTGCTCATCGGAAGCGTCCCGGACATCGGCGCTCTGTCGTTCCTCGGCTGATGAAGCCGGCTCGGCCTGGGCTTCCTCCTTTTTCTTCTCCCCTTCGGTTTCCTCGGTGAACCTGCGGCGGTCCTTCACCACAAATCCCTTATCATCTTCCTTTTCCGCCATGGCCTTTCTACCTCCTCAATAGATCGACTCAATCAAAGCTCTATAGCCTGGACAACATCGACGTTATCCATTCCAAGCAGTTCTTCGATTACGTGCGCCGGCACAGATGTGTCGGTACGCAAAAAGATAATGTTTTGACCGCGTTCGAGCACCTGTCCAACGTTCATAAGCGAAATATTTATATTGTGCCGCCCAAGGCAGGTGCCTATGGCGCCTATCGTACCGGGAGTGTCGATGTTGTGTATCAGCAGAAGATGGCCTTCGAGCGCCGCTTCAAGGCGGAAGTCATTGATCAGCACCATGCGAGGTTCTTTTTTTCCGAGTATGGTGCCGGCTACGAGGTTCTCACCCTGCGATGTTTTGACATGAATGCTTATCAGATTGGTAAAATCCTCTGCCTCGCTGCGGACAGAGGTCGTTACCCTTATGTTTCTTTCCTTGACGTGGACGGGAACATTGACGAAATTGACCATGTCTCTTCCAAGCACCGGAGTCAGCATGCCCTTCAAGATAGAGATGGTCAGCGGCTGGGTTTCCAGAGAAGCGGCATCGCCCACGTACTCTATGGATACCTTTTGAATGGCGCCCTTGGTTATCTGGGTCAGGACACAGCCGAGTCTTTCGGACAGAACCAGATAAGGACGCAGCTTCGCCAGCACGACACCATCTATGTTTGGAGCATTCACCGCGTTGCGAATCGTCCCGCGGGTCAAAAAATCAGCTATCTGGTCGGCAATAGCCAGGGCGACATTTTCCTGGGCCTCCGCGGTAGACGCCCCAAGATGAGGCGTGGCTATCACCTCTTCGAGCGTAAGCAGCGGATTGCCTATGGGAGGCTCTTTAGCGAACACATCCAGCGCAGCCCCGGCAACGCATCCCTGTGTTATAGCGTCATAGAGGTCCTGCTCGTTTACGATTCCACCTCGCGCACAGTTGATAATGAAGACGCTCGGTTTCATCTTCTTGAACGCATCCGCATCGAGCAGGTTTCTAGTCTCTGAAGTCATTGGGACATGACAGGTGATGTAATCGGACTTCATCAGGAGTTCATCGAAAGTTACGCCCTGAATCCCGAGAGAGTCGATCACCTCGGGGTTGATGTACGGGTCGTAGCCGATTACCTGCATTCTAAGCGCCTGGGCACGTTCCGCGACAATTCGCCCTATTCTGCCAACTCCGATGATTCCCAGCACCTTATTGAAAACTTCCTTTCCCTTGAAGCGCTTCTTCTCCCAGCAGCCGTCTTTTAATGAGCACACAGCCTGTGGAATTTTGCGGGTCAAGGCAAGCATCATGGCAATTGTGTGTTCCGCTGTGGTTATGACATTTCCTTGCGGAGTGTTCATCACGACGATGCCAAGTTTGCTTGCGGCTTCAATATCGACATTGTCCAACCCAATGCCGGCGCGGCCGATGACTTTAAGCTTGTGCGCATTTTTCAGCGCTTCGGCATTAACCTTTGTGCTGCTCCTAATAACCAGCGCATCGAAATCTTTTATAATCTCCCTGAACTGCTGTTCAGTGAGCTTGGTTTTGACTTCGACCTCGAAGCCGGGGACCTGGGCGAGCTTTGCTATCCCCGATTCGGACAGGTCGTCGCTGACGAGAATCTTCATGAATTCCTCCTGAAATACACTGCTTAAAACGGCCCGGTTAAAGGGCCCAAACGCAGAGATGCTGATATTTGGCTAAACCGAGCATTAGCGGGAATTGGGAGACCGGCTGGCAGCCCTCGATGCGATCTAATACAACAGATACTCTCAGATAGAATCCGTCTTCACCGTTACGCCGGAAATAAAGCTAGCATTATCAGCCCCTTGGCGTCAAGAAACAAAGAGGGGCCGAACCGTTCGGCGCAAACCCCGTCTTTCCGCCCCATTCATAGGCCGGCGCAGCGGGTTATTGAGCTTTTTCAACCGTCTTTAGCTGCACCCCCGCCTTATTCAGCTCTTCGTCGATCAAACTCTTGAAGCTGTCCACAGTCGGTCCACCGGTGTGGACGACCCCGTCGACCAAAAATGAAGGGGTCCTGTCCACTCCCGCTTCGACAGCGTCCCGTGTATTCTTTTCCACCAGTGCCCTGTACTTTGATTCTTGAAGGCACTGGCTGAACTTTTCCCGTGACATTCCGAGTTCGGCGGCAATGTTCAGCAGGTTTCCCGGCGATAGGTCCGCCGCGGCATACAGCTTTTCTCTGTACTCCCAGAACTTGCCCTGGTCCTGGGCACAGTAAGAAGCTTCGGCCGCCTTGAAAGCGTCTTTGTGACGTCTCAAAGGATAATCTTTGAAAATCCAATGGATTTTGTCTCCATAAGCGGCGCCGATCTGTTTTACTACCTCATGGGTGTTGCGGCAGGCAGGGCATTGGTAATCCGAAAACTCTATAATGGTAATCGGGGCATCGGCAGGGCCCTGGGACGGAGCGCCCCGTGTATCCACTTTCACCTTTGGCGCAGTGGGCATGGTCAAAAAGACCTTGACGCCATACTTGGGCTCGAGCGCCTTGGCGTAGTTCGTGAGAATCTGCGATCGTCTTTGCTGTTCCAGGAATGCCTTCAGCCGCTCTCTCAACTCGGGAATGCTGCCCCTGAACTCTTTAAGCCGCTCCTGATTCTCCTGCATATACTTGTCAATTTCGGCGTCCCCAACCTGGAGCGAAGCCATAGGGGCTATCTGCTCTATAAGATTCTCAAGTGTTTTGCCCTGCTGCTTTGCCTCCTTTTCCAGTATCTTCTCGAAGATGAGCTGGTCCAGTCTCTCTTTTTTCATATTGTAGATTTCTTTTCGCGCGTCCAGGAGCTTTGGACCGAGGAGCACCTCAAGGCGCTGGTTGGTAATGACATCGCCATCCACTTTGGCCGCTGTGTCTCCCTCACCGCCATGAAGAACCGCGCCCGCCGCCTGTCCGGTGCTCAGGCGGATTGTGAAATCGTTTTCGAAAGGGACCCAGAAGAAAAACCCGACAAAGAAGGCAAGCGCCAGGGCCGTCTCTTGCCAGAATAGCCGCATCTTGAACGATGCCGCCAGCAAAAGCAGTACGACCGCGGCGTTAGCGATGCAGAAAATGCACGGCATCTTCAGTTGAATCATTATCACCACGAGGACGGCCTCGACGCCCGCGGCCGGAGCCACTACCCATGGAGCCAGGTTCTGCCTGAACAGGGCCAATAAGGCAAACCCCAAGTAGAACAGCGCCCCCAGGATCCACCACGGCATGCCGAGAAAGTGCATTTCGGCGGCATCGCTGCACGCGCTCATGCAGAGAGCATTCAGAAAAGGGATATTCTCCCGAAAACCGCTAAGCAGTGCTATCAGGAGCCCACCCCATGATATTACGAATAGAAGAGTGCTTCTTTTCCGGCGGCCGGGATTCTCCGGCGGTTCAAGTTTGTTGGACCCGTTATCTATTTTCTTCGATGACATAAATCACGTTCTCCACCAGCACGTTACCAACTTATATTCAGTCGAACACCCGCGGCGCGGGGCGCCCCTTCCCTCCCGAGCGGCAATTCTTTTACCATATCAGAGGATACAATCGATTAAAACATTCGGCGTGTGGCTGCTCCGGTTGATCCGAATTACAGAAAAATCCCCTGAAACAGAAGCCCCAGGGGAGATTTGAGCTCTCCGGCCTTTCGGCAAATTCACCGCCTGTTTGTCAGGATTGCTATCGCGTTTTGAAAGCAGACGTCTCCCTCTTTTTCTTCGCATCGAGTTCTTTCAGTGTATCGTTTATGATTTGCATCTTAATCGGCGAATCCGTGAGGAGTGATTTGGCCTTCTTTAGATGCATTTCCGCCAGTTCCCCGTTGTCTTTATGAACGTAGTAGAGACCGAGGTGGAAGTGCGCCAGGCCGATTTTGTTTTCCTGTCCAAGCACCACTCCCAGTTGATAGTCCACGTCGGGGAAAGTTGAGGCAAACTCTTCTATCTGCATCAACTCCTCAAGGGCCTCATCCTTTTTTCCCATGTCCATATATACCAGGGCCAGCCCGTAATGAGCGATCGAAACGGATGGGTCCAGCATCAGGGCCGACTGAAAAGCGCTCTGCGCCTCCTGTAGCTTGCCTGCCTGATGATAAGCCCTTCCAAGGCTGCTCAGCACGAACGGGCTGTCAGGCATGAGAGCGGCGGCCTGGCGGAGCGTTTCGACCGCTTCGGTCCATTTGTTTTGCCTGATGTAAAGCCGTCCAAGCCCGTATAGAGCCACTTTGTCGCCTTTTTTCACGCCTGCCTGGAAACGTTCAAGCGCTTTCGCCTGATCGGTATAATCAGCTATCAGGGCAGTCTGAATGACCTTGAAATCCCCGGTGGCAGGCTCAATCTTTTTCCGCGACAAGGACTTCTGCTTCTTTACCATTTCATCGAGGTACTGAACGCGTTCGGAAAGGGCGGGGTGAGTGGAAAGATAACTCGGCACCCTTGAGTTCGCCAGCCAATTGCTCTGGAGCAGTTTTTTCATTACCGACGGCATGCCCTCCGGATCATAGCCTGCTCCGCACAGGAACCTGAACCCGAATTGATCGGCTTCCATTTCATGCTCACGGCTATTCTGCAGCGCCGCCGTCTGAGAAGCCGCCATTCCGCCGACCGCGAGCCCCGGGGCTCCCAGGAGCGCACCCGCGACCAGAGCCGCTATCATCCCCACGCTTATGATCTTCGACTCATCTATCGACCTCTGGAGGTGACGCGCCTGGATATGCGCCAATTCGTGCGAGAGAATGCCCGCCAGTTCCCCCTCAGAGGACATCAGTTCTATAAGTCCCCTGTAGATGAAGATGTTGCCTCCCGGGACCGCGAAGGCGTTTGGGACCGATTCATCGACCACATAGAACTTGAACTGGTATGTGGTGATGCCGACCTCTTTGGCCACCCGGTTGCCCACGTTTCTAACGTAAGTAAGCACCTCACCGTCTTCTACGAGGGGCATCGACTTTCGGATCATCGTGACCAGCTTTTGCCCCAACTCTTTTTCTTCACTCAGGTTGATTGCCCTTGCTTCGCCGGGCGGAAAAAGGACGACGAAGGTGAAAATGGACAGGGCGAGGGCAGCCAGTCCTCTCTTGGTTATTCTGACGGAAAACTCTACAGGATTCATCAGGGTTCGGCCTTTTTATCAGTCGGTTTGAGTAAATTCAGGCCCCTGTTCCAGTTCAACTGTTTCAGCTTCCGACCAAAGACTTTCCAGATCATAAAAATAACGGACGGGATCGTAGAAGACATGAATTATCACATCTCCATAATCCAGAAGGACCCAGTGGCCCTCACGCATTCCTTCGGTCCCGATCGGTTTCAGCCCGTTTTGTTTAAGTTCGTTTTCGAGATTATCGGCAATCCCCTGGACCTGCCTCGCGGATTTTCCGCTGCAAATTATAAAGTAGTCGGCAAACGAGGAAAACCGGGAGACGTGCAGCACGGTCAGGTTGAGGGCCTTGAAGCTGAGCGCCGTCTTTGCGCACAGGATAGCCTTTTCCTTACTGTCCATCTCGGTTCGAGGTTCTTTGCCCTTCTGTTCGGCTCCCGCCAGGGTAATCCTATTCGGCATTGCTATTCCTTGAACAGTCATTTCGCAGGCTGTTCGGCCATGCGGTACAAATCATTTTCCATTATATAACCCAGTACGCCGTCAGGGACCAGGTATCTAACGGATCGGCCCTGAGAGACAAGCTCCCTGATCCTGGTCGAAGAGATATCCATGCGCGTGTTCTGGAGGTTGTAAACGGACGGGAGCGACGGATGCCGGATTTCCCGCTCTTGCGGAACAATCCAGTACGAGTCGGAAACCCTTCCCGTCACGAACTCCAGTATTTCCTCTTCCCCCTCGCCGCAACCCGGCCTTCGGAGCACGACAATTGCGGCCAGCCGGAAGATTTCCCTGAAGTTATACCAGGTATCGATTTCAAAGAAAGCGTCGCCGCCAACCAGGAAGAACAGCTCAGCCCCGGAGTTTTCCCTGATAAGCTGCCCGAGTGTATGCACGGTATATGATTTCCCGGCCATTCGGTTTTCGATGTCTGAAATCCTGAAACGCGGGTTGCCGCCGATTGCAAGCTGGAGCATTTGCCGGCGGGCCTCGAAGGAGGCAATCGTGCCGCCGGGTTTGTGGGGAGGAACAGCGACCGGCACGAAGAGCATCTCATCGAGCCCCATGGCATCCAGGGTCTCCTCCGCCACTCTGAGGTGGCCCAAATGCACCGGATCGAAAGTCCCACCAAAAACGCCCAGCCGCAATGGCATCTATTCAGCTCCAAAAAACGAAAACTTTACGCCGGGAGATCCTCCACGATGTCAACTGCGCAACTGACCGTTGCCGAAGGCAATAAACTTGGTTGTCGTGAGTTCCTCCACACCCATGGGTCCAAAAGCATGCAGACGCGAGGTGGAGATGCCGATCTCGGCCCCCAGCCCAAGCTGAAATCCATCGTTGAAGCGTGTCGAAGCATTGACCAGGACAAGCGAGGACTGCACCTCCCGGACGAACCGGTGCGCCCGTTCGAAGTTCGCGGTGACAATGGCCTCGGTGTGTTGAGAGCTGTATTTCGTGATGTGACGGATAGCTTCGCCCATATCCGGAACTACGCGAACCGCAAGAATGAGATCGAGGTACTCCGCGTACCAGTCATCCTCTACGGCCGCCTTGCAGCCGGGAATAAGGGCCATGGTCTTTTCACAGCCGCGCAGCTCTACGCCGGCGGTTTTGAACACCTCGGCCATCTTGGGCAGGAATACGGGTGCAATGGCCTCGTGCACCAACAATGTCTCCATTGCATTGCACACCCCCGGCCTTTGCGCTTTGGCGTTGAGGCAAATATTCAGGGCCATTTGCATGTCCGCGTCCGAATCCACATAGACATGGCAGACACCCTTGTAATGTTTCAGAACGGGCATTCTGGCGTGTTCGGCCACAAATCGGATCAGGTCTTCGCCCCCGCGCGGGATCATGACATCCACATATTCTTCCAGGCCGAGCAGGTCCAGGACCGCCTGCCGGTCGGTGGTCTGAACGAACTGGATGGCGTCCTCGGGCAGGCCGACCTCTTTCAGGGCTTTTCGCAGTATCCCGGCGAGGCAGTCGTTCGAGTGAAAAGCCTCGGAGCCTCCACGCAGCAGCACCGCGTTTCCGGCCTTGATGCACAGCGCCGCCGCATCGACCGTGACGTTGGGGCGAGATTCGTAGACTATGCCGATCACCCCGAGAGGTATTCGCATCCTGCCGACCTGAAGGCCGTTGGGCCGGGTCCACATGCGGGTAATTTCACCAACCGGGTCGGGCAGTAACGAAACCTCTTTCAGGCCGTCGATCATTTCTTCGAGGACCTTCTCGCTTATGGTGAGCCGGTCTATTTTTGCCTTGCCCAGTTCCTTGCGCTCCGCCGCTTCGACGTCCTTACGATTGGCCGCCGCAATGGACAAACGCTCCTGATCCAGGGCTGACGCCATCTTTTCGAGGGCTTCCCGCTTCCGGTCGCTGTTTGCCATCCCCATTTGATGAGCGGCTTCGCGGGCTTTCCTGCCCATCTCCAAAATTTCTTGCCGCATGCTTTTCCTCCGGTTTAGATTTCAAAATCTCAGAGAGTCTCACCGATTAGAACGAAATTATCTCTGTGAATCACCTCATCTGAATGTTTGTAACCGATGAGCTTTTCAATGTCCTCGCTGTGGCAGCCTTTTATGTTTTCGATCTCGTTGGACTTATAATTTGTAAGTCCAATGCCGATGACCTTGCCCTCCTTATCGATACACCTCACCGGAGCGCCGACCCCGAAAGTTCCCCGCACTTCTTTTACCCCAATGGGAAGAAGAGACCGGCCCCGATTAATGAGCGCCGTTACCGCCCCGTCGTCCAGGGTCAATTCACCGGCCGGTTTGGGCAGATTCGCGAGCCAGACTTTCTTGCCGGAGTAGGCCCGCTCCCTTGGCAGAAACAGCGTGCCCAGCTCTTCGTTGTCAAAGAGCCTTAGAAGAACATCTCTTTGCTTCCCGGGGGCGATTATCATCGCAATGCCGGAAGCGAGGCATTTGCGGGCCGCGTTCAGTTTGCTCAGCATTCCGCCCGTGCCGACCGATCCCGGCTTCGGGGTCGCACAGGCCAGAATCTTGGCGTCCACTCGATTGACTTTCGAGATAAGGGTGGCTTTATCATTGAGCCGGGGGTCACAGTCATAGAGTCCGTCGATATCCGTGAGGTTTATAACCAGGTCTGCGGCGACAAGCCCGGCAATAAGCACGGACAGGTGGTCGTTATCCCCGAACTTGATCTCCTCGACAACGACGGTATCATTTTCGTTTATGATCGGCAGAATTCCCCAGGCGAGAAGCGTCTCCAGGGTGTTGCGCGCATTAAGATACCGGCGCCGGTTGGCCAGATCCTCGCTGGTAAGCAGCAACTGGGCTACCATGAGATCGTACTTATCGAAAGCAGCCTCCCAGGCTTCCATCAGAACTCCCTGCCCGACGGCCGCCGTGGCCTGCTTTTGAGGTATGGTGCGGGGCCGCTCGGTAATTCCCAGCCTGCTCATGCCGGAAGATACGGCGCCGGAAGATACGACAACTACCTCCATCTTCTCTTTGCGTTTGCGCAACTCCGCTATCTGATCGCTAAGCCGGTGAACCATGACCCTGTCCAGCCCTTTCGGACCCGTAAGAACGGCGCTTCCTACCTTGATCAGAATCCGCCTGCACCGGCTGAATATTTCCGCTCGCTCCTGGGACTTTTTCATTTCCGGACCGGTTCCCGTTTTGATACCAGACAATCTCAAGCTGTTCACCGCCAAGAAGGCGGGAAAATGATTCCTCGTTCCCCGCTTTCAACGAAAGCCAATAATAATATTCCCAAAACCTGTTTTTTACAATGTGTTCGCGGAAATGAAGAAGAAATTCATAAGCCCCGGCGCGCGCGGCGGCTGCCCGAGGAGCGCTGCTCCTGACGGTTATTCGGACCGGCGCTTTACCTGTCCCTCTTCATGGCCTGCGCGCACCGCCAGAGAATCGAGAGCGCCTCGAAGGGCTGCTCGATCTCGGGAAAAGAAGGGACCCCCTGCGGCTCAATGAACGCTTTGCACTCGTCGTCATACCGCTTGTCACCGCTGAAAGAGACAAGGACCGGTTTTTCCGGATACTTTCGAGCCAGATCCACTATGAAGTCGAACGACGGGATGCCCGTATCTTCCGTCAGCAACAGCACTATTATGACCGCATCAATGTTGGGGTCCTTCAGGACCGCTTCCATTCCCTCCCTGTAGCCGAATTCCACCCCGTTCACCGATGCAGCGGCCCAGATATCGACAGGGTTCCTCATTCGGATAAATGAAGGGCTGATTTCCCTGATCCGCTCCAGTGCTTCGGGCGAAAGGTCAGGCACTTCCAGCCCCAATCGGACGCAAAGATCCGCCAGGCTGACCAGCATGGCGCCGGACGGCGCAAAAAAGCTCAGCCTCGGTCCCCTGGGCAGGGGCGCCATCGAAAAGGCTTTTCCGGCCAGAATCAGGTGTGAATAATTTTGAATTCGAACAATGCCGGCCTGCTTGAGCAGACCGTCCACCAGGCGGTCCTCGGCGCCCATGGCCGCCGTGTGCGCCACGGCTGCATGCCTCCCCGTTTCGGTTGCGCCGCTTTTCAGCACCACCACGGGCTTGCGTAATGTAACCTCCCTGGCAATCTCCAGAAAACGCCTCGGCCGTTTAATGCTTTCCAGATACATGATGATCGCGCTGGTTTGAGGATCTCCGGCCAGAAACTCGAGCGCGTCACTTTCGTCGATATCGATTTTGTTGCCCAACCCGATAACTCTGCTAACGCCGAAATGCTCGGCCGTCAGGATATGCTTCATGGAATGGGTGGCAAAATTGCCCGTTTGCGCCACATAGGATACCTTGCCGGGCCTGATTTTTCCGAGAGGGAAAAAAGTGGAAGTGAACCGGTGCGGAGTGGAGGTATGCCCCGAAGTGTTCGGGCCCAGCACACTGATGCCGTTGCGCTGGATAATATCGACGATCTCACGCTGAATACCCACGCCGGATTCGTCCACCTCGGCGAACCCCCCGGCAGACAGCACCACGTGTTTGATCCCTTTCTTCGCGCATTCACGGAGCGCCCCGGGCGTATCCCTGGCCGGAAGAATGATGACCGCCAGGTCTATTCCATCCGGCAGGCTGTTTATGGAAGTATGGACGGGCAAGCCGAAAATTTCACCCCCTCTTGGATTGACAAGGTGAAGCCTGCCCTCGTAGCCGTTGGCCAGGATGTTTTTTACAACGTCATTTCCGGGTTTGTGGGGAGTCCCGGAGGCCCCGATAATCGCCACGCTTTCCGGTTCGAAAAAAGGAGCAAGATTTCTTTTCATTGTCTGGTCTCCAGCAGGGCGGCGCCGTGGCCGCGACGAGTTTCAGGAGTCAGCGTCAGCCATTACCCGGCGCCGGCAATGAAGCCGGTTCGACGGTTCATGCCGCCGAAACAGGGGGCCCCGATCTCAGCGCCACGAGAGCGTCGACCGCCACGGGTTGTCCGTTCGGCCGAATTTTCAGGGGATTTATATCGACCCCCATCACCTCCCCGTGTTTGAGTCCGATCTCACCGAGCGCCACCAGAGTCCTGCTCAGGATATCCAGGTCCACCGCGGCTTCTCCCCTGAATGCTTCGACAATCTTTTTCCCGCGAATCTCCAGAACCATGTCTCTGGAATCCGCAATGGTCAGCGGAGCAACCCGAAAGACGATATCTTCCAGGACTTCGGTCAGGACTCCGCCAATGCCGAACATGACGCAAACGCCGAAATGTGGGTCTCTCACCAGCCCGCAGACTATTTCCCTGGCCCCGCCCACCATCTCCTGAACCAGCAGGGCCTCCGCTCCTTCGATCTTCAGCAGACGTTCGCCCGCCTTCCTCACTTCCTGCGCATTCCCCAGGTTAAGGGCCACGCCTCCCACTTCGGTTTTGTGAGAAACGGCCGCTCCGGAAACCTTCAAAACTACTGGAAAACCAATCTCTGAAGCCTTTGAGACAGCTTCGTCAACGTCCCGGGCCAGAACTTCGTGTGTAACCGGGATACCAAAGCCCGAGAGCAACTGTTTGGACTCGTACTCGCTTAAAGCCGATCTTCCTTCCGAAAAGGCTTTATCGATCAGATTCATGGCTCCTCCCTCCATGCCGGTTTGCTGAACCCGTGCCCTCCAGGTTTCGTAACTTCCCAAAATATTTTGCTCATTCCGGAAAAACCGCGGTTGCGGTACTATAATACACATTAGTCGGCCTGCCGCAACGAGCATCTCAGTGATGTTCATCGTCGCGAGGCGCATAACTTAACTTGTTTTTTCCAGACGAGGTCGAGGAGGAATTAGAAAATGAAACTCGGGTTCATAGGGTTGGGTAACATGGGGAGCGGTATAGCCGCCAATGCCCTGGCTGCCGGCCATGAAGTAACCGTTTACAACCGCACCGCCGCCAAAATGCAGCCACTGGTCCAAAAGGGCGCAAAACCCGCCAATGATATAAAGGGCGCCTGCGGGGGCGAGGCCGTCATTACGATGCTCGCTGACGACAACGCAGTCGAAGGGGCCGCGTTCGGCGCTGAAGGCATCATTGCCGGCCTGGCGAAGGGCGCAATCCACGTGTGTATGAGCACTATCGGCGCCGCTCTGTCTGAGAGGCTCGCATCAGCGCACGCAGACGCGGGGCAGCGTTTCGTCGCGGCGCCGGTTTTCGGGCGGCCCGATGCCGCCGCGGCGGCCAAACTGTTTATCGTCGCAGCCGGGGATAAGGATGCGGTGGATGCCTGCATGCCCGTATTCAATTCCATCGGGCAGAGGACTTTCTATTTCGGCCTTAAGCCTCAATACGCGAACCTGGTCAAACTGAGCGGAAACTTCCTGATCGCTTCCGTGATCGAGGCCCTGGGCGAGGCTATGGCGCTGGTGGGCAAAGCCGGAATCGATTTGCATCAATACCTCGACCTGCTGACCTCGACTCTTTTCTCCGCGCCGGTTTATCAGATTTACGGCAACCTGATCGCCGGGAAAAAGTTCGAACCCGCGGGATTCGCGGCGCCCCTGGGCCAAAAGGACATCCGGCTGGCGCTCGCGGCGGCCGAAACGCTTCGCGTGCCGATGCCCCTGGCCAGCCTGTTGCGGGACCGCTTCCTGACCCTGCTTGCCGGTGGCGGCGAGGCGCTCGACTGGTCGGCTATCTCGCAACTCGCGGCCAGGGACTCCGGCCAGGCCTGAAGGCGGGGCGGCAGGGCCTCGATGGTCGGAGCCTGTCGGCGCTGCCTTCGGCAGCACCTTGGAAGGAGAGACTTTCATCATTCATCGTTCATCATACATCACTCAAAAAAAGACGTTTCTTCACAATGCCTTCATCGCGGGGATCGTGGTCAAGGGAGTGGATTCGGTGCTGCAGATTATCGGCGGCGCGTGCCTCCTTCTGATTTCCCCGCAGTCCCTGAATACCCTCGTGTTGTCGCTTATCAGCCATGAGCTTTCAGAAAACCCCGGTGATTTTCTGACTCGCTTTCTGGCCCACTGGGCACATGAATGGTCCGTAAGCTCGCAGCTTTTTGCGGGCTTCTACCTGCTTTCCCACGGGATCGCCAAGCTTGCCATCGTCGTGGTGCTCCTGAAAGGGAAGATCTGGGCATACCACGCAGGGATCGTGTTCTTCCTGCTGTTCATCATCTATCAGCAATACCGCTATACCTATACCCATTCGCTCTGGCTCATAGTCCTGAGCGTTTTCGATGTCATTGTCATCTGGCTCACATGGGTCGAATACAGACGGGTGAAGCACACCGGAATCATGACCAAATCGGAGTGACAGGGGGAGCCGATTACCGGCTCAGACAAGTAACTCGAGCAGAACAGGAGCGCCCGGTGCACGGCAAACGGCCCATGAAACATAAGATCAGCGCCATACCGGTTTTACTTGTTGTGGCGGCCTTACTGACATCGAGTTTGTCCTTGAACGCTCATGCCGCGGACCTGATAATCGATTCACACTTCCATAACGCCAATTATGCCATGCAGGGCGTCCCCTTGAAGGAACTCATAGATAAATACATGGGGGACAAGATCGCGCGGTCGGTGGTTTTTCCCCTTCCGCTTCAGCAAAAGTGGGACCGGTTCGAACACTATGCCGAAGACAAAGTCCGGCCCAAGTACTATCTGGCGCCGAAAGCGGGACTGTATTACTACTCCGCCGTCGACACGATGACCGCCATGGATTTTCTCAAACTTCCCGCCGCCGACAAGGCTCGCCTCGATCCGATGATAGTTGGATTCAATCCCATGGATCAATACGGCGTTAACCATATCAAGCGAATGCTGCTCCTTTTCCCCGGTGTATTTTCAGGAATAGGGGAATTCATGGTGCACAAGGAAATTGTCGGCGTGAAAATAGACGACAACCTCGTCAAGGCCGACATGGGACCGGACGATAAACTCCCGCCGGACGCCGCCGATTCGGCCGGGAATCCCCTGTATAACCCATCGCTTAAAACCATATTCGATTTTGCCGGCGAGGCGGGACTGATGGTTTGCCTCCACAGCGATATCTACCCTTCCGAAGTGACTCATGACGGCAAAGTCGTCAGCCTGTCGCCGGATTCGCCTTACACCGCCGGCATGAAGCACCTTTGCGCGCAGAGCCCGAAGGCAACGGTCTACTGGGCCCATACGGGCCTCGGCCGCTTCGTGAAGCCGGCGCCCAATCATCTCCAGGTTGTTTCCGAAATACTGGACGCATGCCCAAACTGGAATGTGGACCTTTCCTGGAATTTTGTGCAGTCCTATATCGTGGACCCCCAGCCCGGCATGCCGTCACTCGATGACTGGTCGAAATTCGTCACCAGGTATCAGGACAGGGTCCTCTGGGGATCCGATACCGTCATCTGCACGAGCAGTAGTATCGACGAAAAAGGCAATCTGATCCCGGGAAGGGAAATACCCGTCAAGGACTATCTCGCGGTCAGGGACATCTTGAACCCGTTGTGGGAAAAGGTCGGCCCCGAGGTCGCCAATAAGGTCAGGTACGCCAACCACGTGCGCCTGTTCGATGCCGCCGGGAAAAAAGTGAGGGCCTGGGAAGCGGCGCACGCCGGGGACAACGTCTGGAATCTGCCCGTGTCCGTGCAATGAGGACGGCCCGGCTTGGTTTCAGCGGAAATCAAGATTATCCCCCTCCCGTCTCATACGAAGTTGCGCTCAGGACATTACTATAGAAGCGTGGAGGTCACTGACCCCCACACCCCCTCGCCGCTTCGCGGCTCCGTGTGGCGTTGCGGCAGAGGCCTTCGGCCAGTCGCCGAATTCTAAGGAAAAAGAGCAATCGCCAAAGATGAACTGCGCAAGGTTTTAAACAAAAAAAGCAGGCGGGAGAGGATTTGAACCTCCGACATCACTCCCAAACATAGACGGCATAAAGCCCGTTTTGAACCTGCACCAAAGTTGCACCCAAAAGGCGGCACATAAGAGTTGATCCAAGGGTCTTCATCATCCGGGAAGGCGTCTGACGAATGATGTCGTGTGTCATAAATCAAGATTTTTGGCGCCAATCAATGGTGTGCAGAAAAGAAAAGGGCTTGACACCTATAGTTTATAGTGCATGGGGAGGGGGAAAGGGTACGGGTTTTCAAAACAAAGTGGTTCATCCGCTAGGCGCGGCGGGAGCGGATCGAGGATTATGCCCTCTGTCAAGCTATTGAGGATGATGAACTCGAAACGTTGCGAGAAATCGCGGCAAGCTGGCTTGAGGCAGACAACGAACGGCTTGAACGCGCAATTAAGGAGGGATTTTTACTGGAGGTGGGCTATGACGAAAGAAACGAAAAAACCTAGCCGTTTGGCGCGAGCAATGCTCGAAACGGCCAAGGATATGCGGCAAGCGGGGCTTTTAGATAAGGCTGCTTATGACAAAATCACTATGCGGCACCTTGGGGTGAAGGAAAAAGCGAAGGTTGAGCCGCTGACCGGCGAGGATATTCGTACGATCCGCGAACAAGCGCGCATGAGCCAAGCCGTCTTTGCCCATTGCCTGAATCTGACAGTCGGTTATGTGTCGCAACTGGAGCGCGGTATAAAGCGCCCGACAGGCGCGGCGCTCGCGTTACTGAATGTGATCCGTCGCAAGGGGATCGAGGCTGTTCTCTGAGAGTGCATCTGCTTTTTTCTTTTCCCTACCGCCACAACCTTTCAAACCGTGCCGGATTCGCCGCCGTGTAAATGACGGTGTGCCTGATGTCGCGGTGTCCTAAATAGTCCTGAGTCAGATACCACCGGCAGAGCCGGTAGCCTGGTAACCCGTGAACCGCTCAAAGCGGTTAGGAAGCACTGGGGCGCTCCATATTATCCATGGAGATCAAACGTTTACACACGTCACCCCGGCATGCTTTAGGCCGGGGTCCAGGCCTTTTGCTTTTGAAAAAATGAAAAACATGGATTCCGGCTCAAAAGCCCTGCCGGAATGACGAGATGATAGCCTGTCCATTTCACGCGGAATTGAACCGCCTTGACGCGCAGAACTTTATTACATCCCGGAACTGTCAAACTCTGCGAGTCTCCCGGCAGAGCCGGAGGTTTACCCCGCTTATTACGACGGTAGCTCGGCGTATCTAACGGTAATTCCCAGTTTTCTCATCCGGCCCCTGAGGGTGTTGGGATTGATCCCAAGACGCTGGGCGGCGCCCCTGGGACCGCTGATTTTGCCATTAGAAACTCGGAGCGCCTGACGGATGCACCGGGACATGGCTTCATCCAGAGTCATTAGTTCGCGGCCCGTCTCCGGCGCTGAATCCGAAACCCCGGTTTTAGTCAGCATTTCAAAATGCTCGAACGTAAGCCGCCCGGCGTTTCCCTTGCCTATTTTACGGATAAGCTCGCGCTCTATCAGGTTCTCAAGCTCCCGCACGTTGCCGGGCCACTGATAGGCCTTCAGCCGTTCGACATCTTCGGGGGAAACCGAAGGCGCCGGGTAGATCTTGAGGTCCTTTGATTTCTTTTCGATGAAGTGATGCGCCAGGGCCGGGATATCCTCTTTGCGATGCCGCAGCGGTGGGATCGAGATCGGGAATACATTGAGCCGAAACCAGAGATCCTCCCGGAATGCTCCGGTCCGGACCAGCTCCGCCATGTCCCTGTGCGTCGCGGCAATGATTCGGACATTCACCGGAATAGTCCTTGTCCCGCCCACCCGTTCGATCTCTTTGTGCTGAATGACGCGCAAAAGCCTGACCTGCGCATGAAGGGGCAGTTCACCGATTTCATCCAGAAAGATGGTCCCCGCGTCGGCACGTTCGAATCGCCCCTTTTTCTGCGTGATGGCCCCGGTAAACGCGCCTTTTTCATGTCCAAACAGTTCGCTGTCCATCAGACTGTCCGGAATGGCTCCGCAGTTTACCTTCACGAACGGCCCGCTTCTTCTGGGCGAGCTGTAATGGATGGCGTTGGCGATGATTTCCTTGCCGACTCCGGTCTCCCCAAAAAGCATGACCGGGCTGATGAGCGGCGCCACTTGCCGCACCATCTCCATCGCCGATTTAAGGCCAAATTCGGCCCCGATTATTTCGGCGCCCGAGGATCGCCGGAGCTCACGGCTCAGCTCCCGGTTTTCGGCATCGACGATATCCTTGAGCTTCACAACCTCTTCGTAACGAAGCACATTCGACATCGCTATCGAAAAGG